>JGI24705J35276_12238813_pt1 | contig 184217 bp, 189 predicted proteins | sample TergutNt197P4_FD_35276 | JGI IMG/M metagenome (IMG submission 35276) | reverse complement strand
ATTCGACACAGGATTAGGCAATACAAACACCACAACACAAATACACACCGCTAGTTATATAGTTAACGAAAAGTTATACTGCTATATGTACATAGGACAGAGGGTTAGTTTATGAGACAATCAAAGTTGCTTACAGGGGTAGTTGTAATATTGTTGTTAATTATTGGATTGATAACAATCACGAGTTATGCTCTGCTTAACAAAGATTCAAAACAGTTTTATGATGATGGGTTTTATGTTGGTGTTACGTATTGTGGTGGTTCGGTTCAAGAGGCAAAAGAACTAATCGACAAAGTAAAAGATTACACAAACCTTTTCACTCTACAAGCGGGAGCTTTACAAAATACTGCAATAATTGAGGAAATAGGTGATTATGCAATCGCCTCAAAATTAAATTACGCAGTTTATCGCAGTGCCGCGAATTATGACCCAACTGTCAACTTCAACGAATGGGTTAATACTGCAAAAGAAAGATGGGGCGAACACTTTATTGGAGTATACTTTAGTGATGAACCTGGAGGAAGAATGCTTGATCAAAATGTTTATTTCAGAAGCGCATTTACCGGAGCTGTAGCTGTAGACGAAATTATACTAACCGGTAAGAATACCGATGGAACAATCCAGTGGAACGCTAATAACACAGCTTTTACATACCACCCTGATGGCAGAATCACTACTTCTGCGTTCAGTGAATTTGTTTATTATCCTGACGGAACATTCGTACTATCAAATAGAGGTAATTTTTATACTGCAGAAAATATCACAGAATACATACCACAGCTATCTTATGAAAAGCTTCTAAAACAAAACCCTTTACAGAATCATGATGACGCTGCCAAAGCATTCGTAAACTCAACAAAGAACATGATATTTGGAGTTATGAATAAAACGCAGTTAAATGAAGAATCAATTTTAGTCTTTACCTCTGATTATGGTCTTTATTGGTGGGATTATCAGAGTGGGTATGATTTTATACTTGCGCAGTTGGGTTGGAATCATTCTGTCACTCAAGAAATTGGACTAGTACGAGGAGCAGCAAATCTTCAAGGTAAGAGCTGGGGTACAATGATTACTTGGAAATACAATCAAATGCCATATCTTCCTGACGGTGAAGAAATGTTTGAACAAATGAAAGCCTCCTATGAAGCGGGTGCTGAATATGTGATTATTTTTAACTATTCCGAAAATTCAACGGATCCCAATATCCTACGAGAGGAACATTTTCAAGCCCTTGAACGCTTCTGGAGTGATGTGGTTCAAAATCCTGAGGTAACCCATGGTGGCATAAAAGCTGAAGCAGCACTAGTATTACCTCAAAACTATGGCTGGGGCATGCGAAACCCTCAAGACAATATATGGGGCATATGGCCTGCAGACAGCGCTTCACAGAAAATCTGGAACCAAATAGAAAACAAAATAGACCAATATGGACTAAAATTAGACATAGTTTTTGAAGATCCAAATTATCCTGCTACAGAAAAATATGACTACATCTACTACTGGAACCAAAGATAGTGTGGGACCTCAAATTGTATGTCTTTAACTCTTTAGGTATCTTATGAGTGATACTGCAACATTGTTACAGTGATCTGTAATGACTGAGACACAAACCCTTGACAATAAACCAATGGACATAACTATACAGGGATATAAAGTCGTTGAAAAACCGCTAACTCTGCGCAAGCTCAGCTAGAATAATCGTCCCAAAGATTGTATAGGAAAACGTGCCCGAGTGATCTGGCATAGATCCTTAAAGAAAACTCGTCGTGCACATGAGGTTCTCTACAGAGGCGCTGAGGAGTGCTGGTGGAAAACCTGCACCGCCTTCGATTTTGTAGAGCACGACTTTGTCGATGCCAATCAGCCGACATTATATTGTGTATTTGTCGGTTTTCTTTGTTGGTGCCTGTATGGAAATGTTTTACGCTAAACGTGAGGTAAACATGTCATCATCATAACAGAGTTACCCTGTATCAGTCCTTGGATAGTTGTGTCTTAGATAAAATTATCAGAAACTTGCGCACTTGGGCGAACCCTAAAACTTTTCCTCTAACCTGACTTTCTTAGCTGCCAGCGGAAAGTCTATATCATCCAATCTAAAAAATGGTTGTTGTGTATAATCAGTGGATGCCATAACTATCATCTTGATTGCTGTGGGTTTAGCTATGGATGCATTTGCAGTTTCGATTGCAAACGGCATGAACATACTCGGCAGTCAACGGCGTCGATCGGCACTTTTGACGGCGGTATTTTTTGGCGGTTTCCAGATGCTCATGCCTATAGTCGGCTGGCTCATTGGGCTCAGTCTCCAAAGCATTATCATGGAAGTGGATCACTGGATAGCCTTTGGTCTACTTGCATTCATTGGTGTCAAGATGATTTACGATGGGACAAAAAAGGAGACGGAACAGAAAACCTCCAGTCTCAACCTCTACACTCTGCTTGTTCTGGCAGTTGCTACCAGCATTGATGCCCTAATGGTGGGTTTGAGTTTTGCGTTTCTACAAACAGGTATTCTAATGCCTATTTTAGTAATTGGCATAGTTACGTTTGGGTTGTCTTTTGTTGGCTTTTACTTTGGATGTCGTCTGGGTAGGTTCTTTGGTAACAGAATAAAAATCGTGGGTGGTGCGGTGTTAATTCTCATCGGGGTGCGGATTTTGTTGGAGCACCTTCTTGGTTGAGCGTTTGGTGGATGTTTAATTTCACGTACTTAGAAAGATGTTAGCGTTTTCAAAAGTCGTTCCGTCGACTTAACTGTTCTTTTTTCATTGCTTTTTCTAGGTCCAAATACAAACGCTTTTCTTGGTTTGAGATAACTGCCATATCTGCGCCTGTAACACTTTTCACAATAGGAATTCTGATTAGGCGTTCCTGCCGTGTTTTAGGTACATAGTTTACTGTTATCTCACGGATAGTTTGACATGACCTTTCATCTGAAGACCACGCTTCATACATTTCAACTCTTAAGTGGTATGTTCCTTTGGCTATGTTTTTTGTATCCATTACCCAACTGTACTCTAGTTCGTTTGTTCCTAAGGGCCCTTGAAGTACTTGGATAGAAACTGCACTAATATGGGTGTCTTCAAAAAACAGGTCAGCTTTAACTTTGGAAAATGTTCGCCAAGATGGTTCAAGCCTGAAACTGACTTTGAGGACTAATTCGTCAATTCTTGTTGTAGCTTCTATTTTGGTTATATGAATTTGCTTTTGGACTGCCGGTTTTGTGTTTGTATCTTGTTTTATGGATGTGGCGGGAAGGCTGTCAAGGGTTAATTGTTTTATGGGTTTAGCTAGTTTTGCCATACTTTTTTTCCTGTTACCTTTGCTTAGTCTATGTTGTTAATGTTTGATTTGATTTTTGCGTTTTTGGTTTAAACTATTGCTAAATACAATAATCTTAACATTAGTTAAAGATAACACGTACTTTCAAGAGGCAATAAAAATTTGAGCGCTGGAGACATAGATGCAGATTTCTCTTATCTTGATGATGAGGCTGAAAATCAAAACGGTAACTCTTTGACAGCTTCAGGAATAGCGGAGTATATTCGTTTTAACTGTTGTCCACGCTTTTTTAAATTAAAATTTGAAGGTAAAGAATTAAAAAAACGCAAATGGCCTGAAGCCTTCAAACCTATTAGCCCTCTGCTTTATGGTGCAGGTAAATTATTTGAAGCAAAAAAAATTTCTGAACTACAAGAAAAAGCCACTGATTACCATGACTTTGCTACTAAGTATGATCCTTATCAGCATGGTTGGGACAGAGCTGTGGATTCTTTAAATGAACTACGCAAAATTATTGAAACACAGCTCTTAACAGACGAAAAAACTAGCACCCGAACTATACTGCTCTATCAAGTGCCTATGAAAGGCTCCATTGGAGTGTGGAACATAACTGGTATAGCTGATTTAATCGCAATTTGGCCGATTAAAAACGGAAAAGTAACTGTACGAATTTTTGAACTCAAGGCTTCATGGAAAGAACAGACTACCCACCGTATTCAAGTGGCAATTTATGCAATACTGCTTTCCCAAGTCCTTGCTGATTTAATATCTAAGGTTGAAATTGAAGGCGGCGTAATCAACCGTGAAACAAGCCTTGAAAACCTTAACCCTGAAAGTCTGCCCAAATTCAAGCTAAGTCCGCTACTTCAGGATGTTGAACGGCTACTTGCCGAAAATGGTGAATTAAACCGCATTCACCAAACACCATTGGAGCATGTAGAGTTTCAGTTATGTTTGAGTTGTGACAACTGTGGCTTTAATGAATGCTGTATCATTTGTGCAGTAGAAACTGAAAACATAGCTTTACTTAACCTAAGCCGAGGTGAACAGAAGACTCTTAGGTATTATGGTATTTCAAAACTTGAAGACTTAGCAAGGCTTAAGCCAGTATTTGATACCTACAGTTTGCGCCCTTATGACTTCAAGAATCTCCCAGCTAATGATCCTCAAAAAGTCTATGAATTATCTGCTGATCCAATCGTTGGTCCTAAACTAGATTGGTTAATTGAACGTGCTCAATATATGCTAAGTGGAATTCGTCCTGGTAGTTGTTATGCAAGTAAAAGCCGTTGGATGCCATGGTTAACCAGTACTGGGTATGGTGGTCTCCCAGAAGATAGTCCTCCTATGGGTGTTGATACCTCACTAATGTTTAGCCCTGACAGTATGATTCGCATTTACCTCTTTGTTGAATGGGACTATATGCTTGATATAGTCTCATTAATTAGTGCACGAGTAAACTGTACACGGTACCGTGGTGAACCTCCAAGCGTCTCCCAAGTCGTTCGCGCCTTGCCCGATGACCATCAAGCGTGCCTTGATCAGGAAAAAGATTTGCTTGAAGCCTTCTTCAAAGACTTAACAATTGCAATTCAAAAAGTTGCAAATGAAGCAGGTAACTCCAGCAAAGCGCCCATGCACCTGTATTTCTTTAGCCGACAAGAACGTGACATCCTTATGAAAGCGGTATGCCGCCATCCCTCACTTATCAGCGCCAATGCAATAAGAGACCTTCTAGGTTTAAGACAAGCAATTGACCAACCAATGTTTTCAATTCTTCAAGATGAGGTCCGCCATAGAAAAGCCCTCAAATTCCATAGCTATGGTCTTCTGCCTATTCTTGAGCAAATAGCATTTTTTGATCGCAAAAACTGGACAACCAAACGAAAAGACAACACTACAGTTGATTTAAGTCTAGTTTTCCGCGATGGTCTGTTCAATTATGCTCTACCTTTTAACAGAAATCCTGACGGCTCCATCGTTTTCCTGCGAGACGAAATAGTGCAAAAGGACGGCTATTATCCCGCACGCGCCCGATTTAGCAACCAATTACCCGTTGAATATATCTGGGGGGCAAAAGGCAAACTTGAAAATTATCATGAAAAAGGTAAAGCCAAAATTCTACTAGAAAAGCGTAAATGGTGTGATTACACCCAAAAAACTCGTCGCATAACTGACGAAGAACTTAACCTCATGGGACAAAAAATCTGTCTGGCCCTTGAACATATTGAGCGATCACTAACCATCCGCAACCGCAGATTAAAAAAGGCACCAATTGATGTTCCAACAATCGCCGAATTCTCTTTAGGGCCTTCAACCCTTGAGCGAAGCTGCAGAGAATTTCTTGACTTGGAATACTTTTCTAAACGACAAGAAATGTACCAACACTACGCATTGCTACCTTACCAGCGAGTTGCATCTGGTAGATCTTTAATTTTCCAGTGCACAAACGTATTTGAATCTGAACAAGAATTTACGGTCTGCGGCAAACTCATCTATGAAGGCATTGGGATGCCTAAAACTGATTGCGTAGCTAACGCCTGCCGAGTCAAAGGTTCTGATGACTCTAGCTCAGGTGACTGGATGGTAGTAACAGAACTTACTAAAAACTCAGCTGGCCAGTTTGAAGAAGCCCAAAAACGTTCCCCCTCAGAAGTCGAAAAATCCGCCCGGGCCATCGTTAACAAAGTTGACATACAAAAATTTGAAATCACCCTTAAAGTAGTAAGTTGGCCAAGAGGCAAAGGCAGCAAATACAGCGCCTGGCACAACCTGCCCACAACTAACCCAGAAAAAGCCAAAGCCAAATACATGCAACTCTTCGAGAAAGGACGCTACTACATCCTTGACGAACTAGCTGATGACATCATCTCAGATAGGGCAGCAAAATGCCTTGACTACTCAAACAATAACATGCTCTACCTCCTTTTGACAGATTACTTGGCAGGAAAAACCACTAACTCTACACACACTGCACTACCCATGACTGGAGCTACACACTTTCTTAACTGGATGACAAACAGGCGCCTTCCACCAAAAGCCGAACAAGCCCGTTTTGTCGATCACGTTTTTGGCAAAGAACCCATAGTTATGCTTCAAGGCCCACCTGGAACCGGTAAGACTGAAACTTTGCAACTGGCAGTTCTATCTCATGTTGCTGCTCACCATGCCATCTCAAAATGTCGCGTACTCATGGTTGCACCGACTCACAAGGCTATACAAGAATTTGTCACTAAACTTGCCCGCTGCTGGCAAGAATACATTAGCACAGATGGTAAAGACCTCAAAAATTTACAGATCTTCCGTGTACTAAGCAGCAACACTGCTTCAGCTGAACCCATAGACGGCGTTACCTACATCAACTATAACGAAGACAAAGACACCATTGAAGAACTAACAGGAATTTTAATGAATCAAACAACGCTAACACCTAAACCATCCGCGGCTGACCCACTGATTTTATGTCTAACCCCACCAAGTTTGTATGGGCTTATGAAAAAAATCGGCGGCAACGAACCCCCGTGGGGAGAAGGTTTCTTTGACCTTCTAGTCGTTGATGAAGCAAGTATGATGCGTCTACCCGAACTCATTTTATCTGGAAGTTTTCTGACCAAAAGTAGCCAAATTCTCATCGCAGGTGATCATCGTCAACTGTCTCCTATTGTCTCTCATAATTGGGAAAAAGAAGACCGCCGAACCCTTGAAGAAATGGCCTCATTTCTTTCTGCAATGGACTTCCTACGCCTCCTACGTAACGAGGATCTGGGAATCGAACGGATAAAGTGTCCAAATCCTGTAGACATTCCCGCTGAACGCCTTTGTGAAAGTCATAGATGTCACTCAGTTGTCGCAGCTTTTCTTAAAGAATGGGTTTATGAAAAAGATCAAATTGACTTCCGCTCTGATCAGCGAGAAACACTGACTTTATCTAAACCTAAAACTGACGGGTTAGACGTAGTGTTTGAACCTGAAAATGTGTTTGTACTTATCGTGCATGATGAGACAGAAAGTTTTCAATCCAACTTTACTGAAGCTTTAATTGCTAACACGCTGGTACGTTGTGTGTCTCCTAAAACAGTTGGCATAATTACTCCACACAATGCTCAAAAGGGTTTGCTCAAAAACATGCTTGCAGAAGGTTACAGTGAAACTCGTGTAGACACAGTTGAACGCTATCAAGGCGGGGAAGCAGACTTTATAATAATTAGTTCTACTGTCAGCGATTCTGACTATATCCGAGGTGAAAGTGACTTCTTGCTAAATCTTAACCGTATAAATGTCTCAATTAGTCGTATGAAGAAAAAACTTGTCATCATCGCTAGCCGCTCAATTTTTGAATTCATGCCTCAAGACGCAAAAGATTATGATAAAGCGCTTCTGTGGCGTGGAATTTCTCAAACAGTTGGATATACTGCAAATTCTAAACCTTGTTGGACAGGCGACCTCTCAAAATTCATAAATCAAGCAGTGCCTTCTCAGGTAAAAATTGAAATCTATGTCAAATCAGAAAAATAAATTCCTGAACCTTGTACTTTAACACTACAATGAACGCATTTCAAATCGCGTTCATTACAGCTTTCTTGTCTGTGGAAACATGGGCAGAATAGCTTTTTCTTAACCAATGTCCATCAAAAAAGCTCCTGTTCTGTTCATAGTTTTGCGGAAATAATTTTGGTAAAACGTTTTTTTAAAGAAGCATAATGCATATTAATACCCACAATTGTTTACTATTCAACTGTTGAATAGTAAACAATAAAAGGGGTTAGGGAAGTTAACGTGGATCAAACAAAAGAACAGCTAATGCAACTAGCAGTAAACCTTAGGCGACGTGGCATAATTGCCATGACTGAAATGAATGATACAATTCAAACACTGGTAGGCGTTAGTTTGTACGAATTTCTTCTACTCAGAAGCGTTGCAAAGACTGATTCAGAAAGCAACTTTAGTTTGTTAGATATCCAAAGCAGTCAGTTCATTTCAAAATCAGGCGTTTCTAAAATGCTAAGCACCCTTGAAAAAAAGGGTTATCTTGTAAGGGAGACAGATAAAAACAACCGCCGCAAAATTATCGTAACTCTAACCACAACGGGATACAAAGCTATCGAACACTTTGACAAAATTATTGATGACTACCTCACAGAATACATCAATGTCGCAGGTGAAGATTCTCTAAAACAATTGTTTGCAATCATCGACCAACTATATCAGGTAAGCAAAAACATCACAGAAAAAATGAGAGACAAATATTTTAAAACTAATCAGGTAAAGGAGGAATAAAAATGTCAGTTATACAAGTTGAGCACTTGACAAAGGATTTTGGTCACAATAGAGGTGTTTTTGACGTCTCGTTCAATGTTGAAAAAGGTGAGGTCTATGGCTTCTTAGGTCCAAATGGTGCTGGAAAGACAACCACTATCCGCCACATTATGGGATTTTCCCGCCCCCAAGCCGGTCGCACCCTTGTAAACGGCCTAAGCAGTTGGGAAAACTATTATGAGATACAAAAAAACCTCGGCTATCTGCCAGGAGAAATCGCTCTACCCGATTCTCTCACAGGCACACAATTCATAAAAATGATGGCGGATCTGCGCAAAATAACCGACATGGCCTACACAGAAACTCTTATTAAACGATTCGAACTCGAACCCTCAGGCGGATTAAAACGAATGCCCCTTGGTATGAAACGAAAACTCGCCATCGTAACCGCCTTTATGCACGACCCAGCAGTCCTTGTCCTAGACGAACCAACCAGCGGACTTGATCCAGTCATGCAAGAAATATTTATCGAGTTCATTAAAACCGAAAAGAAACGAGGCAAAACCATCCTTCTGTCTTCACACATATTTTCTGAGGTAGATGCCACTTGCGATAAAATTTCCATCATAAAAGACGGCCGACTTGTTTCATCCTTTATCGCAGACGATTTACGCCACAGCAAAACCAAAACCTTCAAGATAGAATTCAACTCTAAAACCGAATTTGAAAGATTCCAAAGCCATTCAAATATGGAAAAAACCCAAATTCCTTATGAAATCGCCTCAGTAAAAGAACAAAGAAATCAGGCAAACATCCATATCGACGATAAGGACATCAACGAATTTATAGAGTTGATATCTGGATATCGCTTGAAATTTTTCTCGGAAATTAAATTCACTCTTGAAGATTATTTCATGAGATTTTATGACAAAGAACGAAAAACAAACAACTTGAAGGGAGATAAGATCATAAATGCCGTTAATTGAAGTAAAAAATCTGACCAAGGATTATGGCGATGGGCGCGGTATCTTTGATGTCAGTTTAGAAATTGAGCGCGGCGAGGTATTTGGTTTTGTAGGCACAAACGGAGCCGGAAAAACCACCATGATTCGTCATTTGATGGGTTTTTTGAAACCTAACAGTGGCAGGGCCGCTATAGACGGACTTGACTGTTGGAACGACTCGGCAAAAATCAAAAGTCTGACTGGCTACATACCGGGAGAAATTGCCTTTCCTGATGCACCTACCGGAACGGACTTTCTTAAAGGGCAGGCGGATTTGCTTGGAGTCAAAGACATGTCTTATGCGAACTATATCACTGAAAAGCTCCAGCTTGACCCGACAGCAAAATTAAATCGCATGTCAAAGGGCATGAAGCAAAAAACCGCTATCGTTGCCGCGTTTATGGGTGATCGTGAAATTTTGATTCTTGATGAGCCTACAACTGGGCTTGATCCATTGATGCGGGTCAGGTTTATCGATATACTAAATGAGGAGAAGAAAAAGGGTAAGACGATTTTTATGTCCACCCATTTGTTTGATGAAGTTGAGGATACCTGTGATAAGGTTGCGCTCATCAAGGATGGGAAAATTCTTGCCGTTAAATCTACAAAAGAGATAAGGCATAATGAAAATAAGTCGTATAAAATTGAATTTATCTCAAAGCAAGATTACAAACGGTTTACGGCTCTGGATTTTAGCTTTGAAGAAAAGAAGGAGGAACAAAATCAAGTGATTGTCAATGTTTGTGACGATAGCATAAACTCTTTTTTCACAGTTTTGAAAGAATATAGAATAAAATTCATATCTGAAATCAAATATACTCTTGAAAAATATTTCAATAGCTTATATAAGGAGAGACAAAACAATGTTTAATAAAACAATCTTGGTACATACATTTAAATCGAATTATAAGTTGTGGCTGATTTTTACAGCGGCGTTATCTGTGATGGGGGTCTTAGTCATTTCGACATTTGACCCTATTATGATGAATAGTGTAATGGAAACACTGTCAGGTGTATTTGGCGATAGCTTGGGGAGCCGTATGAGTGTTTTAACGTTAAATGGTACGCTTGCCCGTAGCTTTTATGGTATGCTTGCTGTTGTTTTGCCGGTTATTTTTGTTGTTCTTACGGCAAATGGCCTGATTGCTTCGCAGGTGGACAAGGGTTCGATGGCATATACATTGTCAACGCCGATAAAGAGACGAACCGTTGCGGCGACTAAGGGTGCGTATTTGATTACTGCTGTTTTGTGTATGTTTCTAGTTGTTAGTCTTGTGGGGCTTGCTGCTGTTCAAGTGACGCAGGGGAGTGTTTTTGGTGACGCATACACTGCTGATGTTAAGACGGTGTCTGAGGCGTTTGGTTGGGATAAGGCGACTGTGGCTGGTAATTTGAATATGATTCTTGATAATCCTGAGGCGGTTGCGGTAGGTGCTGGGGCTAGGCGGATTAATGAGGATGTTTATAGGGTTTATCTTCAGCAAAAGATTGGTGGTGGCTCAAGTCAATCTACGCTGACGCCTGGGGAAGCTGCGGAGTATCAGCAAAAGTTTTTGGCGGGTATTACGGCGGCTGCGGATGTGCTTGATACTGATGTTGCTGGGTTAATGTCTGATTTGGCGAAAATCAAGAATAATGCGCGTGCATTGGAGGCTGCAGCTACAGCTGCATCTTTAGTGCCTGATGAAACCTTGGCCTTAGCGCCAAATGAAGGAGCGGCGCTTGAAATGCAGAAGGCAGCGTTTGTTGGTGTTATTAATGCGCAGCTTGCCTCAAAGCATCTTGTGCTTGATGAGAGTTTGAATTTTAGTGTTCAGGATTTTCTTATGATGAATTTTGGGGCGTTTCTTTTAATTTTTGCTGTGAGTGGAATTTCGTTTTTCTGTTCCTGTTTATTTAATTCCGCAAACAATTCGTTGGCCCTTGGTGCAGGAATACCTGTTGCTTTCTATTTGTTGCAAATGATGAGTGGGTTTGGAGAGGGGTTAGGTTTTCTAAAGTATTTTTCACTAAACACCCTGTATGATCCAAGTGCAATTGCATCGGGTGGTAGTTTTGGCATTCAGTTTCTTGTGCTCGGCATTATCGGCGTAGTGCTTTTTGTATTGGCGGTGAAGGTTTTCAAAGAAAAGGACCTGCCGCTATAAGTTAATGTTAAGCCCGTCGAAATGACGGGTCTAACTTAGCTACTTTTTTTAGTTCCTGATTAGGGAAAATACAGTTTAACGATTAATAGTTAAGCAATTTTTATAGTTGGACTGTTTTTGTTTGTTTTTGTGTTTAGGTTAAAGTTGTGTTTTGATGGTGGTGGTTTTAGTTGAGTGATGTTTTTTTGTTTGATGGTTAGTGAGACTGGTTGTTTTGGGCTGGATGTTTGGGTGTTTTTATGGGTGTTGAGGTTTACTTGTTTTGATCTTTGTTATTTTGGGTGGGTTTGGTTTGATTTATGCTATTGTTGGTGTTTTTGATGGTTTGTTGTATTACATTTAGTGTATGACATTATTCTTATATACGTAAGTGTAATACATATTTTGTATGTCAGAAATTATTACCATACGAGTGGAAAAAACTCTAAAAGACAAAATTCGCCAACACAAAATCAACATCAGCGAAACAGTCCGTACCGCCCTAGAGGATGAAATTCGTAAAATCGAAAACGCTGAACTATCTAACGCAATAAATGAAATGAAACTGGTACTTGAAAAAATTCCAGACGCGGAAATCATAACCACCGTATATGATTCAAGAGACCAAAGATGAAACAATACCTATTTGACGCAAGTGCATTCATCTTTTTAATCAAAAAAGCAAATGTACAAACTACTCTCCAGCAGCTTCAAAAATCATTTATTCTTGACCTAACTGTTTACGAGGTAGGTAATGTACTTTTAAAAGAAAATCGTCTTACCAAATTTTTAACTCCTCAGGAGATAGAAACATTAGAAAAAGTTACCCAAATTATTTTATCGAGAACCGAAAAAATCCTAAACCATGATGTAACTTTTCAGCAGATTATGAAAATAGCAAAAACCGAAAACCTCTCGTTTTATGATTCAAGTTATATTTATTTCTCTAAACAAAAAAATATCCAGCTCATAACCGAAGATCAAAGTCTTAGAGATAAAGCCAAGAAATATGTTCAAACCAAAACAACCCTGACATTGCTCTCCGCTTAGCACTATAGTTATAAAAAATTGTCAGTAAAAACCAAAACCGCTTAATTACTTCCATATGAAAGACTCATTCAGGGTCTTATTATATTGTTGAAAATTTATTAGAGTTATAAAATTTATATATGAAAAAATTGATGTCTTCTAAAGGAGAGACATATATGAAGCAGCGCAAAATCATAATTATTGGTGCAGCTGGACGAGATTTTCATAATTTTAATACCGTTTATCGGGATAATCCTGATTACAAGGTGGTTGCCTTTACAGCCACACAAATTCCAAACATAGCGGGTCGTAAATACCCCGCAACACTTGCAGGCAGTCTTTATCCTGAGGGAATTCCTATTTACGTGCAGGACAACTTGGAGTCGTTAATTAAAGAGCTCGATGTTGATGAATGTGTCTTTTCGTATAGCGATGTCTCCTACGCCACGGTTATGAGTATAGGCGCAAAAGTGAACGCTGCTGGCGCGGACTTTACACTGCTTGGTCCTAAAAACACTATGCTCAAAAGCGTGAAACCTGTAATTGCAGTGGGAGCGGTACGTACTGGCTGCGGCAAAAGTCAAACTTCACGTCGTGTCGCAGAAGTACTTATGGCCCATAATTTAAAAGTAATTGCTGTACGCCATCCTATGCCGTATGGTGATCTGGAAGCTCAGAAAGTACAACGCTTTGCTAGCATTGATGATCTCACTAAACATCATTGCACTATTGAAGAGATGGAGGAGTATGAGCCTCATATCGCACGTGGAAATGTTATTTATGCCGGTGTGGATTACGAAGCTATTCTACGCGCGGCGGAAAACGATCCGAACGGTTGTGATGTGATCCTATGGGATGGTGGAAACAACGACTTTCCTTTCTTCCGTCCTGACTTCATGGTCACAGTAGTAGATCCACATCGACCAGGTCATGAACTTTCCTATTATCCTGGTGAAGTGACATTACGCTTAGCCGATGCTGTGGTAATCAATAAAATTGATAGCGCCGACTTTGATAATATACAAACGGTTAGAAAGAATATCGAACAAGTAAACCCCAAAGCTGTAGTAGTAGACGCCGTCTCTACCTTAAGAGTAGATAAGCCTGAGGTCATACACGGCAAACGGGTATTGGTGATAGAAGACGGTCCAACTCTTACACATGGCGAGATGAAAATTGGAGCCGGAATTGTTGCAGCTCGCCGTTTTGGAGCTGCTGAAATCATTGACCCAAGACCATATGCAGTGGGAAAATTGGCCGATACCTACCGTATTTACCCAAATATTGGTCAGTTATTGCCAGCTATGGGTTATGACGAACAGCAAATGAAAGATCTATCCGACACCATTGACCGAACTAACTGCGATTCCGTGGTTATAGCCACGCCAATTGACCTAGCGAGGGTAATAAGGATTAACAAACCTAACACGCGAGTAAAATATGACCTGCAGGAAATTGGTCGCCCAGTTATGGAAGACGTTTTAGAGGGCTTTATCAAAAAAATTAAAAGCCAATAATTTTTTCTTTTTTTAAAGTGCTGTATTATCACTTGTACCAATGTTACTGTCAAAGAATGGGTTAAACACTGTGAATATAGATTATAAAAAGTTGGATTACTCTATCATACAACATCATTTATGTGAATCTTATTTTACATCTGAATACTAGGTGGAGAGTACTATGAAAGGTATCTATGTACTTATAATAAAAATCAACGCTTCAAAAAAGCTGAAAATTGGTGCTTTGGGGGAAATTGTTTTTTCTGCTGGTTTGTATGCTTATGTTGGTTCAGCACAAGGTGGCATTGAATCTCGTGTTAAACGGCATATGCGTAAAGAAAAACGGCTATTTTGGCATATTGACTATTTGTTGGCCGATGATGCCGTAGAAGTGGTACAGATTTACTGTTTAGTGGGCGACAAAATGTGTGAATGCCAAACAGCTCAATTGCTGGATAGACATAGTGAGGCTATACTTAATTTTGGGTGTTCAGATTGCCATTGTAGTAGTCATTTATTCAGTTCAGACAATTTTGCCTTTCTTAAGGATCATATGAAACCGTTAGCGCTACCTGGTTATAATCTTAACTTAACCCATAGAATTTAAAGATAAGCCATCAAATGGAGGTTTAAAGGGGAAAGAGTCATTTTGTCCGTCAGTTTTATTGGCGATTGATGAGGTAGCTTTTGGAGAACGCTTAAATGATCTGAACAATGTTTAGCGATGCTTTTTAAGTGAAATCTGCGTACACACAAATATCCACTTGGAATAGGCACATTGATTGTGTTCAAAAACGAGGTTAACATGGAATTCTTTGAACATAACGTTTTCTTCCCTCAAAAATTATGGGTCAAGTTAAGGTTTGCACTACCGATGCAAAATTACCGATCACAAGTACAAACACAATTGAAAGGGTTATAATTTTTTCACCTTTTATCATATCCTGGAATGTTATTTCCTTCTTAATTGACGGCTTACTATGTTTGAGGTTGCCTCTTGGGGTACATGCGTTTTATGTGTCGTTAAAAGTGCAGAGATACCAAAACATAAAAAGTCTACATTGCAATCCTATTGAGCAGTGAAATTATGACAGAACATGAGCAAGGGACAATTGAAGTAGTGGATAGAACAACACAGATTAAAATAGTCAAACTTTACTCTGAACTTCGAATTAACATTGCGGGTTTTTTCAGTTGTTTTATTGGCGCTATAGCTTCAATAGTCTTTGTGCTTCAAATATCGTTAATCAATGCTATGACATGGTCAAACTATGATTGGGCTGTCTTGGTTTTTGGAGTAGTTGCTTTGTTGTGTGGTTATAGTGCATATTCATTTAGAGAAAAACTTAAAGCTGTGCGTAAGGAGATCAATGAACTAACCTAAAAGCGTGTCTTGCCCCAAAAATTGTGGGGCAAGTTAAGGTTATAGTGGATAGATTACTAAGAGCCTTTACAGTTGTGTAGTAGCTGGTTGTATTTGAGCTGACTTTTTGTTGTTGTGTTTTGGTTGTTGTTTTGATTTTGTGTTTAATCGGTAGGCGTTAAAATGTTTGATTGTTGTGAACTGTTGAGTTCAAGGGTTTAACTAGTATGCCTGTAAGGGTGGTTCCGTGTTCTTACTTTATCGTCAATTACCAATTTGCTGAATTGATGCTAAATGATTAGAAATAAAATAAAAATTAGAGAGGAGGTTTACTATGTTTTGTCGAGGTTGAATTCTTCGTGTATTGCTTTGACAATTTCTATGGCGTCTTTTTCTTTGACGACAAAGCTGATGTTTAACTCTGAGCTGCCTTGGGCAATCATGCGAATGTTTATGCCTTTTTTGGCTACAGTGGCAAAGATTTTTGATGCTATACCTAGGGTGCCTTTCATGTAGGCTCCCATGACTGCAATTACGGCGACATCATCTTCAGCTGTTACTTCACTAACTAGTCCGCCGCGTTCTAAAAGAGCGATTTCAAGGTTGCTGATTGCTCTACTAAGTATATTGCGTTTGATTATCATTGAAATGTTTGCTTCAGAAACAGCTGTAGATATCATCATAACGTTGATGTTGTTTTTGCCAAGTACATCGAAAACTTTTGCATAGCTTCCGGGTGCGCCAACCATTGCGGCGCCGTTAACGTTAAGCATGGCTACATCTTTTATCATAGCTACAGCTTTAACAGCTTGTTTTGCATCTGCAACTGGTTCTTTAGTGATGAGCGTGCCTGGGTTTTCTGGATGGAAAGCATTGCGGATTCTAACTGGAATATTTTCTTTACTTACTGGTCCCAACGCGCGTGGGTGCATGGCCTTTGCGCCAAAAATTGCCATTTCTGCAGCTTCTTGATAACTGAGTTGTGGCAACAGTTTTGCTGTAGAAACAAGCTTTGGATCAGTTGTCATAATTCCGTCAACATCTGTCCATATCCAAACTTCGTCAACTTCTAATGCAACACCAAGAATAGTTGCGGTATAGTCACTGCCTCCACGTCCAACAGTGGTTACAATGCCATTTTGGTCCGCAGCAATAAAACCTGTAACTACGGGGGTTACGCCTTTTTCTAAAAGCGGTCCAAGTCTTTCACGTACAAGATGCATGGTGAAATTCATTAGAGGATCTGCATCACCAAAGTTGGAATCAGTTACAATTCCTGCTTCTTTGCCTGTGAAACATTGAGTTTCAAGTTTGTGATCTCGTATTGCACCCCAAACAATTGGGGCTGATAAGCGCTCACCAAAGGAGACCACGTAATCTTTTGATTTAGGTGTTAATTCACCTACATAGCAGATGCCTGTTAAAACTTTTTCAAGTTCCCCTACAATTTCCTCTATTATTTGGTTAACTTCTTTTTGTAATGGTTTACCTGTTATTGCAGATACAACTGCTTCTCTGTGTTTTTGCAACAGCTCATCAGTGACGTTTTTGACTAGTTTTTCATCGCCATTCTTTGCTTGACAGGCAACTTCTAAAAGCTTGTTTGTAACACCTGCTAAAGCTGAAACTACAACAGAGATTCTGTATTCTTTGGAGTATTGTGTGACTATGTCAGCTACTTGGCGTATGTTTTCGCCTGTGCCAACACTGGTTCCACCGAATTTCATTATTATTTTTTTCATGCTATTTTTCAGCCCTTTTTAGGATAGTAGTTTTGAGGCCAACTTATGTCTTATGTCTAAGAGATCTCTTAAAACAGCACTTGCTGTCTCAATTCCACCTGCGCCACGACCAATTAAAGTTTGATCTGCGGCATATTCAGTTTGGAAAGTAACCGCGTTAAGAACTCCACTGACACATAATGGGTTTGTCCACGAAATTTCTAACGGCCTAACTGAAACTTCATTGTTATCTACAGTACCAATAAGCTTAATGGTGCTGCTTCTTTTCGCCGCATCCTGAAGCATCTCAAGTGTGACCCCTCGAATACCTGTAATGTCTACATCTTTTAAAGTTACTTTCTTACCCATGATCCAGTTAGATAAGATAACAATTTTACATGCTGTATCAAATCCATCAACATCCATGGATGGCTCTCTTTCCGCATAGCCAAGCTTCTGCGCATTTACTAATGCTTCTTGAAATGAAATACGATTTTGACCCATTTCAGACAAGATATAGTTGGTCGTACCGTTTAGAATGCCTTTTATTGTAAGAATTCTATCCCCTGCAAGGCAACGCTTGGCAAATTCTAACATGGGTGTTCCCCCTCCAACTGTGCCACTAAACCGCAAGAACACATTGTTGTATTCTGCAAGTTCAGTTAAAGCTGGCATAGCCAATGCAAGCGGCCCCTTATTTGTTGTAACAACATGTTTACCTGTTTTGAAGGCTTTAGTGATGTGTGAAAGTGCTGGTTCAGCAGTTTTAATGTTAACCGGAGTTACTTCTACAACAACTTCTGCTTCTACGTTCTCAATTACTTCAAGAGCAGTCATGCCTTGGTGACCAAATTCTGTATCCGCCGAAATTGGGTATCCTTTTTGTTTAAATGCTTCAAGCTTTTCAGGACTAAAACCTCTAGTATTAATAACTGCCCCATCAATATCAGCGATGGCAACAACTTTGGGATTAAACCCGTAACTTGCAATTTTTTCTAAGTGTCTTCTAGCAAGGATTGTTGTTACGCCCTTACCGACAATACCATAGCCAACTAAAATGATCCTCATGTCACATTCACCTCTGTATTACTGCTACTTGGGCTTTAATGCCTAAAGCATTTTCGATAGCTGACATTTCCGCATCAACTTCAACGGGCTTTTCACTCATCTTAATGGCAGTATCTGGATCCTTTAAACCATGACCCGTAGTAACACAAACAACCCGCTCATTTTTGTTAATTATACCGTTGCGTACAAGTTTCTTAAGGCCAGCAATTGAAGAGGCACTTGCAGGTTCTACAAATATACCTTCAACTTGGGCTAGTAGTTTTTGTGCATCAAGAATTTCTTCGTCCGTAACAGTTTCTGCCGTTCCATGCGACTCATTAATAGCATTGAGGGCTTTCTTCCAACTTACTGGTGCACCAATACGAATGGCTGTTGCAACAGTTTCAGGTTCCGCAACGGGCACAATTTTGTTACTATGACTCTTGATAGCTTTGGCAATAGGGGCTGAACCAGCCGCTTGTATCCCCGTCATCTTGGGTAACTTGTTTAATAATCCCAGCTTGTAAAACTCACTAAAGCCCTTCCAGATAGCACTTATGTTTCCCGCATTGCCAACAGGCACTATTAAACGATCTGGCGCATCGTAATCTAACTGCTCACAAATCTCATAACCTAAAGATTTTTGCCCCTCAATACGGAACGGGTTAATTGAGTTAAGCAAGTAAATACTTCTGTGTTTTTCAGCAAGTTTTAGTACAAACTCTAAAGCTTCATCAAAATTACCTCGAACTTGCAAAACTTTGGCACCATGAATCATTGCTTGCGACAATTTACCGTAAGCAATTTTACCTGAAGGGATTAAAACAGTGCAACGTATGCCTGCGCGGGCTGCGTAAGCAGCTAAACTAGCACTTGTATTGCCTGTGGATGCACAGATTACATGTCTTGCGCCAAGCTCAACAGCTTTAGTTACCCCAACGGTCATACCTCTGTCTTTGAAACTACCCGTTGGATTCTCTCCCTCATTTTTAATCCACAAATTAGTAAGTCCTAAAGCTTCACCTAAACGTTCAGAACGGTGTAAACCTGTTCCTCCTTCGCTTAAAGTGACCACATTTGTGGCTTCATGGATTGGCATAAAATCACGGTACCGCCAAACTGATAATGGAGCTTTCTTCTTGTGATCTCCAGTTTTAACAGCTTCCGCTGCTCTTTCCATATCCATTTTTATTTCAAGGATGTCCCCACATTTTTTACAGAAATAAACTATTTCATCTATGCCATATTTTGTATGACAATTTATACATTCTTGGTAACTCATTTTTTCATCTCCACTACACAGGCGCCTTTGCCGGGTTTTGTTGCAAAAGCATTAGAGTCATAACCCGCCGATAGAAACCCTTCACGCATTGCCGCTGCAACTTTGGCTGTATCTCCTGTTTTCCTGTTTACAATAGCTATCATGGTTGGTCCTGCACCACTTATTGTCACACCTAAGGCTCCTGCGTTTAACGCGTTTTCTCTAACTTTACTATAACCTGGAATTAATGATGCCCTTGCTGGTTCAACAATACCATCTATCATAGATTGACCAATAATATCCACATCCCCAATGGCAAAACCCGCTGCCATAGCCGCTACTTTGCCTATATTATGCACATGTTTTTCTAGTGGCACAAGTTTGGGAATGACTGCTCGAGCTTTCTCTGTTTTATTTGGAGGAGTAATCATTTTAGGCATAGCTATAGCTAATTCCATGTCTTTAGGGCACTCTAAATTAATTATCTCTAATGGATGGTATGAACGGATAAGTACAAAATTTCCACATACTGCCGCTGACACGTTGTCTGCATGTTCAGAACCTGCAGAGGCTATTTCACCTTTTGCTGCATACTCAATTAACTGTTTACTGTTTAAACCTAAGTCAAACATAGTGTTGATACCAACGGCTACTGCAGCTGCTGAGGCTGCGCTGCTTCCTAAACCTTTTCCAGGAAAAACACCTTTTTCCACATGAATATGCAAACCAGTTTTTAATTTAAAATCATTTATCATTGCTTTTGCTACAAGACCTGCAGTGTTTTTTTCAGGTGTAAGCGAAATTGTCCTTGCTCCTATACCGCTGATTTGGATTTTCACCCCCTGTCTGATGGCTGTTAAGACTACTTTATCGCTTGGCTGCTCAAGAGCTATACCAAAAACATCAAAACCTGGACCAAGATTAGCACTTGTTGCTGGCGCTTTTACTGTAACTTGTTCTGCTGGCATCTTATTTTCACTCTGGCTAGAAACTTACGATTGTGAATATTATTAATTTTTGCTTACAGTTGAGTTAACCTATTATATTTGAGAGAACTTCATAGGTTTTTAGGCTGTCTTTCTTTTCTACAACTATGATTGTTTCAGTCCAACATGAAATGAACTCGACCATGTTAACGTTTTGCTCTGCTAACAAAGTTGCAAGAAACGCGACAACACCTGGTGTTGCTTCTAACTCTTCTGGTGAACGAACAACAATCATAGTGCAATTCTCATGCTTTACCAGAGTGTTTATGCGTTCAGGCAAATCTGCTTTGTCTACTAAGTACACATATTTTCCTGGTAAGTCAACTTTCATACTATTTTTAGATTGAATTTCTTTAGAAGTTATCATGACACTTTTTCGATCGTAAACGGCTATACTGCTACGTCTAAGCAGAGCAAGAACTTTTTCTTCTCTTTTCTGTTTGTATTTTTGTAGTTCTTCTGAGAAACGCCGCAGGGCAGCTTTTACAGCACTTGTATTGTCAGTTTTTAGTTCACTTTGAATTTGTCGTGATAGCTCGCTTAGGTTAACTATGTTTTTTTCTAATGCTTCAAGCAAATATGGCTTATTTCGTAAGTAGTTACGCACGTTTTGAGCTATCGTCATGGAAATATGAGTGTATCAAATAGTACATTTAAAGATTATTATGTAACAAAGATGTCATAAGGTTTAAAAATACAGCCGCAAGGTATGAGCGAATAATTTAACTTACAAAAGGGGGAACAAACAATAACTGAGAAAATTGTGCTCGCATATAGTGGCGGCTTAGACACATCTGTGCTAATTAAAGACCTCCAAGAAAAATATGACGCTCAAGTAATCACAGTCACAGTTGATGTAGGTCAAGGCGAAGACCTTATAGGTGCAGAAGAAAAAGCCAAAAAACTTGGTGTTCTAAAACACTTCTCAATTGACGCTAAAGATGAATTTGCAAAAGACTACATCTTCCCAGCTATCAAAGCCAACGCGCTTTATGAAGGTAAATACCCCATCAGTACCAGCCTATCTAGGCCATTAATCGCAAAAAAGATGGTTGAAATTGGTAAACAAGAAGGCGCCACAGGTCTTGCACACGGTTGCACCGGACGTGGAAACGATCAAGTCCGTTTCGACATTACCCTTAGCAGTTTATCCCCTGAAATGAAAGTGTTAGCTCCCATACGTGACTGGAGTATGACCCGCGAGGAAGAAATGGACTACGCCAAAGCTAATGGCATTCCAATCTCAATTAACGCAACTAAATACAGCATAGATGCCAGCGTTTGGGGCCGAGCTATAGAATGTGGCCTACTTGAAGATGCCAGTGTTGAGCCCCCTGCAGACGCATATGAATGGACAGTTGCGCCGGAAAACGCTCCAGATAACCCTGAATATATAACAATCACTTTTGAGGTAGGCGTTCCAGTAGCTGTCAATGGCAAGGCTATGCAGCCGCTTGAACTTATTGAGGAAGTAAACAAAATTGCGGGCCGAAATGGTGTAGGTAGAATTGATCATATTGAAGATCGCATTATTGGTTTGAAATCTCGTGAAGTTTATGAATGCCCAGCGGCGCTTGTTATTTTAGAAGCTCACAAAGACCTTGAAAAGATGGTTATGACACGTCATGAAAACCTGTTCAAGCAATCAATTGATGATCAGTGGGTTTTTCTTGCTTACGCAGGTTTATGGGTTGATCCATTAAAAAGTGATCTTGATGCCTTTATCAATCAGTCACAAGAAAACGTTAACGGTGAAGTCAAGCTTAAACTTTACAAGGGCAGTATGCAAGTGGTCGGACGTAGTTCACCAAACTCTCTTTATGATAAGAACTTGGCAAACTATAACATCAAAACAGGCTTCGATCAATCATACGCAAAAGGCTTTATTGAGCTCTGGGGTATGCAAACAAAGATGTGTAATGCATTAAAAGCATCAAAGGAACCGAAAACCTCAAAGACTACTAAGTAGAACAAAAACAAAAAATCAGGAGGTATGGAAAACGTCTAAAATGTTGCATGGAGGACGACTCGGCAATGTTCGAGACAATGTTATTCATTTTACCTCTTCAAGAAAAGACGATATCCGCCTCGCAGAGGCAGTTTTGGCTATCAATAAAGCTCACGTTGCCATGGTTATGGAGCAAAATATTATTCAATGGCAGACTGGCACAAAAATTCTTGCTGCCCTTGCAGCTCTCTCTGCATCTACACTTGATCCCAACGCAGAAGATGTGCACATGGCAGTTGAAGAAGCAGTTCTAGCCCAAATAGGTCCTGAAGTTGGCGGCAATATACATGTTGCAAAAAGCCGAAATGACCAAGTCACAACAGCCATTCGCATGACTCTGCGCAATGATTTGCTCTTTATCATGCAGGAAATCTTGGAAATGCAGCAGAACCTGCTTGACACAGCAGCTAAGCATCTACACACAATAATTCTGGAATACACTCACCTGCAAGCGGCTCAACCTGTAACATACGCTCACTATCTTGTTTCACAGCATGACGTGTTAGAACGTGACCTACAACGCTTGCAAGGCACTTACAAACGCGTTAACCTTTCGCCACTTGGTGCAGGTGCATTGGCAACTACAAGTTTCCCATTAAACCGTAAACGCACCTCTGAACTTTTAGGCTTTGATGATGTTTTGGAAAACTCGATTGACGCAGTGGGCAGCCGGGACTTCATAATTGAAACAATCGCTACTTTAACATTAACCGCTGTAAACTTGAGCCGCTTTGCTGAAGACCTAATTATTTGGAGTAGCGCTGAGTTTGGTACAGTCGAGTTGCCAGACGAATTCACGTCAACCAGTAGTATTATGCCACAAAAAAAGAATCCCGAATGCCTCGAGGTTATTCGTGCAAGAGCCAGTTATGCACTTGGTGATTATGTTGCGGCGGCAGCGGCAATTAAAAGTTTGCCAACAGCTTATAATCTTGACTTTCAAGAAATAACCCCTAAACTTTGGGATGCAACAGACAATCTAAAAGCATCACTAAACATCTTTGCTCAATTGATTCCATACATTAAGGTTTCCAGTAACGTAGAAGAAAAAGCTGCCGCAGGCTTTGTTGGAGCAACTGAACTGGCAAACATGTTGGTACGCAAATATGGCGTGGCTTTTCGTACCGCTCACAAAATCGTTGGAGCCCTTGTTAAGTCATTAATTGAATCTAAGCAAACGTTGCTGGATGTAACTTCTCAAATGTTACAAAAAGCTGCAAAAGATAATGCCAATTTAGAGTTAAATGTTAAGTTGGAAGATATAATTGAATGCACAAATCCGCGTAAAATAGTGGAAAACTATAAAGTTCAAGGTGGGCCATCACCCGCTAAGGTTGAAATAGCCTTAAAAGAAAGGCTCAAAAGTCATGTGGAATCTGAAAAGGCAGTTTTAAGCCTTAAAACGGCACTTTCAAACACATCAAACACACTGGATGCTTTGATAGATTTGTACTCTTCACAGTCATTAGATAATATAAATCAAAATAGGTAGATTAAACTTTGGAGTCACAACATATGTCAGATAAAAATAAAAAAGCAATTCTGCTTCTTGAAGACGGAACGTCATTTATCGGAAAAGGTTTTGGTGCTACAGGAAAAATAAGCGGTGAAGTGGTTTTTTCAACTTCAATGGTCGGGTACACTGAATCTTTAACCGACCCATCCTACAAAGGACAAATCTTAACTCTCACCTATCCTCTGATAGGTAACTATGGCGTTCCCTCAAATGAACTTGACCTTGGAATACCCCTTTACTTCGAATCAGATCACATTCAAGTTCAAGGATTAGTCATCCACGAACTCTGTCTTGAACCATACCATTGGGCATCCACACGCACCCTAGATAAATGGTTATCCGACGAAGGCGTCCCCGGAATCTACGGCATAGACACAAGACGATTAACTAAAAAACTACGATCCAACGGTGTTATGTTTGGCATACTACAAGTTTTTGACACAAACGAAGAACCCAACCTCGAAAACCTTCTGAAAAATCGTCCCAACATCGCTGACCACCAACAGACTAATCTAGTCAAGGAAGTTTCAGTTAAAACGACCTGCAAGTACAATATTGATGGCAAACTAACCGTTGTACTAATTGACTGTGGAACCAAATTCAGCATTATCCGTAACCTGCTTAGCCGTGGAATAAACGTTATTCGTGTACCATACGACACCTCAGCTCCTGAAATTCTCGCTTATCACCCTGACGGTGTCCTTGTTAGCAACGGACCAGGAGACCCCAAACAAAACGCAAAAACAATCGAAACTGTTCGCGAATTAACGGAAAAAATTCCGATGATGGGTATCTGTTTAGGTGCTCAAATATTGGCTTTAGCATTGGGTGCAGATACTTACAAACTCAAATTTGGACACAGGTCCCAAAATCAGCCTGCTCTTGACTTGAATAGTTCACGTTGTTACATTACTATCCAAAATCACGGTTACGCAATAAACATGGAAACCCTAAAGCAGACACCATTTGAACCTTGGTATGTAAACCCTAACGACAAAACCGTTGAAGGCATAAGGCACAAAACTAAACCCGTCTTTGCTATTCAATGGCATCCTGAGGCCTCACCTGGACCATGTGACACTGAAATACTATTTGATAAATTCAAAAAAACTTTGGAGGCAAAATAAATGCCAAAATTCGATTGGATACATAAAGTTCTTGTTCTTGGAAGCGGCGCAATTAAAATTGGTGAAGCCGCCGAATTCGATTACAGTGGAAGCCAATGCCTAAAAGCCCTACATGAGGAAGGTATAGAGACCGTTCTCATTAACCCAAACATTGCAACAATCCAAACCGACCCTAGACTTTCAGGCAAAGTGTACCTTCTACCGGTTACCCCTGAATTTGTAGAAAAAGTCATAGCAAAAGAACGCCCCGACGGCATTTTACTAGGGTTCGGTGGTCAAACCGCACTTAACTGCGGTATTGAACTTGCCAAAACCGGTATTCTTGACAAGTACAACGTTAAAGTTCTCGGTACACCCATCTCTGCAATTGAGGATACCGGAGACCGAGAACGTTTTCGTCAATCAATGCTTAAAGCTGACGTTCCACCCCTAAAAAGCAAATCTGCAACAAGCTTAAACGCCGCCATGGAAATTGCAGAAGAAATCGGTTACCCAGTCATTGTCCGCGTAGCTTACACTTTAGGTGGTAAAGGTAGCGGTGTCGCCCACAACGTTACTGAACTCAAAGAAATCGTTACAAGAGGCATCGCGCAGAGCCGTATCGGTCAAGTGTTAATTGAGGAATATGTTGGTCACTGGAAAGAAATCGAGTATGAGGTTATGCGGGACTACGCAGACAACTGTCTAGCCATCTGCAATATGGAAAACTTTGACCCCATGGGTGTTCATACCGGTGATAGTATTGTTGTTGCTCCCTCACAAACGATGACTAATCGTGAATACCACAAAATCCGTCAAATCTCCATAAATGCAATTCGACACTTAGGCATAATCGGTGAATGCAACATACAATGGGCACTGAACACAAAGTCAGAAGAATGCCGTGTCATCGAAGTAAACTCAAGAATGTCAAGAAGTAGTGCACTTGCCAGCAAAGTCACAGGTTACCCTCTCGCTTACATTGCCACTAAACTAGCTCTTGGATACCTGTTACCGGAATTAATTAACAAAGTTACTGAAGTAACAACCGCTTGCTTTGAACCAGCCCTTGACTACCTCACTATTAAAATTCCACGATGGGACCTTCAGAAATTCAAAAACGTCGATCGCCATGTTGGACCCCAAATGCGTAGTGTAGGCGAAGTCATGGCAATCGGTCGCTGCTTTGAAGAAGCATTACAAAAAGCTGTGCGAATGCTCGACATCGGCAAAATTGGCCTAGTCTGCAACCCTGAAGACTCTGAACCTGAATCAGAAGAACACATCCGTGACGAACTAGCAAACCCAACTGATGAACGCCTCTATAAAATTAGCAAAGCCCTTCGCATGGGCTTAAGCGTACCTGAAATTTATCGCCTAAGCGGCATCGACCAGTTCTTCCTAAACAAAATCAAAAACATCCTTAACATGGAAGATAAACTACGCAACCTAAACCTTGGTGAATCCGCAGCTATTGAAATTATACGAGAAGCTAAACGCATCGGCTTCTCAGACGAACAAATTGCCGTTTGTCAAAACACTGACGAAGCAACTATTCGCAAATTCCGTAAAAACGCCAAAATCATCCCATCAGTAAAACAAATCGACACTTTAGCCGCTGAATACCCCGCCAAAACTAACTATCTCTACATGACCTACGGCGGAGACGAAGACGACATAGAACTCTCCATCACCACAAGCAAAGTCCTCGTGCTTGGCGCAGGCGTTTTCCGTATTGGCTCAAGTGTTGAATTCGACTGGTGTGGCGTAAACACCGTTTGGGCATTAAAGAAAAACGGCATAAAAGAAGCCATCATGATAAACTATAACCCAGAAACCGTCAGCACCGACTACGACGTATCTGATAAACTATACTTTGAAGAACTAACCAACGAACGAATCATGGATATTTATGAGAAGGAAAACCCCATTGGCGTAATCACAAGCGTCGGTGGACAAATCCCAAATAATTTATCCATGAAACTAACAGACTCAGGCGCTAAAATTCTAGGCACATCAGCACATGATGTCGATTTAGCCGAAGACCGCAGCAAATTTAGTGCCCTCCTCGACCAACTGGGCATTAGCCAGCCACCTTGGAGCAAACTCGTATCCATCGCAGATGCTAAGCGTTCTGCAGAAAAAATCGGTTACCCCGTTATAGTTCGCCCTAGCTACGTCCTCTCTGGTAGCGCCATGCGTGTAGCCTATAACGAAGTATCACTTGAAAACTTTCTAAATCTCGCAGCCAAAGTTTCACATGATCACCCAGTAGTCATCAGCAAATTCATAACTGGTGCCAAAGAAGTCGAAGTTGATGGAGTTAGTGACGGCGACAATGTGCTAATCGGTGCAATCATGGAACACGTAGAAAATGCGGGTGTCCACAGTGGAGATGCAACCATGACCATTCCACCACAAGCGTTAAAGGTTGAGGTTCAAAAAGACATCGAAGACTGTACACAACGCATTGTAAAAGCGCTCAAAATCCGTGGTCCCTACAACATCCAGTACCTAGTAAAAAACGATGTTGTAAATGTTATTGAGTGCAACTTACGAGCTTCACGATCAATGCCGTTTGTCAGCAAAACTCGCGGTGTAAACTTGATTGAACAAGCAACCCTTGCAATGTTGGGCAAAAAAATCAATGTACAGCTATCCCCCATGGCAGTTGTTCCACACGTAGGTGTTAAAGTTCCCCAGTTCAGCTTTATGCGCCTTAGTGGAGCTGATCCAGTCTTGGGTGTAGAAATGCTTAGCACAGGCGAAGTTGCATGTATAGGCGAAAACTTTTCCGACGCATTTAGTAAAGCATTACAAGCCGCAGAAGTCAATATTCCACCCAAAGATGGTGCAATCCTCATCAGTGTCGGCGGCGACCAAGAACACAAAAAACGGGTCATCCCAATCGCTAAAGCCTTCCAAGAAATGAACTTCCGCATCTACGCCACAGCACACACAGCCAACGTTTTAATCGATTCAGGCATAAACACCACAGTCCTCTACAAAGTTAAAGACGCCCAAGTTAACCCCAACATTCTCGACTACTTGCAAGAACGAAAAATCGACCTAGTTATTAACGTGCCAGTTGCTAATCGTCAAACAAGTTACTCAGACATCCTAACCGATGGCTATATCATTCGACGACAAGCGGTAGAATTCAACGTGCCAGTCATCACCAACCTGCAGCTCGCAGAAGCCCTCGTAGACGTACTAAAGAAAAACAACCAGAACGGGCAATCCATCCGCAGTCTCAACGAATACATGGACGAAATCCCTTGGAAACAATGGTAAATCACCAACTTCCCTCTTTTGCTTAACCTTTTTATGAGCTATTTTTTGCGTAAATATTATATTGTTTGGGTTACTTTTCGATTGATATCAAGGTAAGGATACTTGTCTAAACAAGATCAGAAAACTCGGACAATTGAGGAAATTAACCAGAAAATCATCAAAGGCGACGCTCAGGTCCTAACTGCTGAAGAAATGAAAAAGCTTGTAGAAAGCAGTGGTGTAGAGGTTGCCTTCAAAGAAGTAGACGTTGTAACAACTGGTACTTTTGGGGCAATGTGCTCCTCAGGGGCCCTCATTAATCTTGGTCATTCTGATCCACCCATCAAAATCCAGCGTGCATGGCTTAATGACGTGGAAGTCTGCCATCCTGGTGCTGCAGTTGATTTGTTTATTGGCGCGACAAATTCTTGTGAAAAAAAGCCTTTTGAATATGGAGGCGGACATGTGATTCAAGAGTTGGTTGCTGGTAACGAAGTTGAACTGCGTGCAACAGCATATGGCACTGATTGTTATCCTAGAGCGGCAGTTAAAACTACTATAACCAAAGATGATCTTAACCAGTTTTATCTGCTTAACTTCCGTAATTGTTACCAACGCTATAACTGTGCAATCAATGGTAGTGATGAAACAATTTATACTTACATGAATAAGCTTCTGCCACGTATGCGTAACGCCACTTTTTCCGGTGCTGGCGAACTTAACCCGCTTATGAATGATCCTGACTATGAGACCATAGGATTTGGCACAAAAATTTTCTTGGGTGGCGGTCAAGGTTACATCATTGGTGAAGGCACACAGCATAGCCCAAAGAATCTCAACGGTACATTAATGGTTAAAGGGGACGCCAAAAAAATGAGTCCCGAATTCTTACAGGGTGCAGCATTCACTCGTTATGGTACATCGATGTATGTTGGTTTAGGCATACCTATACCAATTCTCAACGAGGGGTTAGTTCGAAAAACTGCAATACGTGATACCGAAATTTTTACTGACGTAATTGACTATAGCGTTATGCGTCGGGATAGACCTAACCTGCGTAAAGTTTCATATGCTGAACTTAAATCCGGTGCAATAACGGTTAATGGTAAACGGGTTCGTGTTAGTTCGCTTTCCAGTCTGAAAATGGCAAAAAAAGTTGCTCAAACCCTCAAGGATTGGATTGATGAACGTGAATTTACCTTAACAGCACCCATAGAGCGGCTTCCACTTGACACTGTTGTTAAGCCGATGCGCCAAACACAAGAAATTCCGTTTGTCTCCAACGTTATGCATCCAGTTGTTACCTGTATGGAAAATGAGGAAATTCGAGCTATCGCTGAACGTATAGTTACAAAATCTGTAAATCACATTGTTGTCATTGATTCCAGCGGTAAACTCTTAGGTATAGTTACTTCATGGGATATTACTCGTGCAATGGCTGAAGGCAAAAAAGCGCTTGCTGATATTGAGACCCGTAGAGTTATAACTGCTAAACCTGACGAACCATTGGAAAGCGCTTCAAAACGTATGGCGCAACATAATATTTCAGCTCTGCCTGTGGTTGATTCTGATCGTAAAGTCTTAGGTATAGTAACCTCTGAAGATGTTTCTAAACTGTTAGGACGGTAAAATTATGGCACGTATTCTTATACGACTAAATGAAAACCTAGTTTCTGAGCCTGTTGTTTCAGAGGTTATCTTGGAAAACAAAGTGTTGGTTGCAATTTTGGCGGCACACATTAACTCAAAGGGTGGAGAGATTGTTCTTGAAGTTCCAGATGAAGAGGTTGATAAAATCGTGTCGGCCTTTCGCCAGAAAGGTGCAACCGTAACAGTGCCTAAACTTATTGAGATAGACAGCGACCGCTGTTTTAACTGTGGTTCCTGTGTTGCTTTGTGTCCTGTGGAGGCAATTAGTGTAACAAAGGATTTGTCAATCCAGTTTAACAAGGAGAAATGTGTCGGAAGTGTCTGTAACATATGTGTGGATGCTTGCCCAGCTAGGGCAATAAACTCGGTTAGGTATTCTAACGCTGAACATATGCGTAGCAGTAGTAGTGGGTATCGGGAAAAATAAGTTGCCAAATAATCTCTTCAAAGAAGATTACACATACAAGGATAGTGTTTGCCACATAATCAGTGATATCCCGCAAGGTATAGCCGCTGCTAAAGAGTCAATCACACGTAACTACCAAGATCTTGAAAGCTACATGCGGGTGCATCAAATTTTTTTCTATACTTTTAATCCAATCTCAGTGCCTACTGAGCCTTTGGTTGCTAAATTAATGGCGTTGGCGGCGCAGAAAGCAGATGTTGGGCCAATGGCGGCAGTTGCCGGTGTCATAGCTGATTTAGCCGTGGTTGACATGCAAAAGGTTGGTTGTAAAGTTGCAGTTGTGGAGGATGGCGGAGAAGTCTCTGCGGTTTCTGATAGGCCAATTGATGTGGCTTTAGCCGCGGGTAATGAGCCGTTGTCGAAACGCTTCGGCTTTAGGCTCAACAAGTTCCCAATTGGGGTGGCAACAAGTTCAGGCAGATTTAGCCACGCTTTTAGCTTCGGTGATGCTGAGGCTGCAACGGTTTTTTGTAGGGATGCTGGTTTGGCAGATGCCGCTGCTACAGCGGTTGGTAACGTGGTAAAGGGAAATGTTGATGCAGGCATTGCAGCTGGGCTTAAGCGGGGTTTAAGTATTCCGGGTGTGTTGGGTGTGTTTGTTCTATATCAGGGTAAAGTGGGTACAGCTGGTGAAATTCCACAGATAATAAAGATTGAACCTTGAAACTATTCTTAGTTTGGGTTGTTTTGCACCCAATTCCACTTAACCATGTTACTTTTTCCCACTGTGGTTACCAGATTCAATTCGAATACATTAGACGTGAAGTATTAGTATACTGTTTGTCTAGACTTCTTGGCGAAACTAACCGGCATAATAGTTTTGCAATGAATCTATTCTTCTCAATTTACTACTGCTATACCTGCTATTCAAAGACATATCTATAGTTAGTTGGTCACCTGTGGTTCCAACCATGACTTTTCTTTTGCTGTATGTGCAGGTATTGTTTATTTTGCCCGTTAGAAGTCAAATGTCTAAACGATATGCTGATAAATGAAAACATTAACAATTAACCTTGGTAGAAATAGAATGGTTAAAACTTACAATATTGCGGTCCTTAAAGGCGACGGAATTGGGCCTGAAGTAACAGAAGCAACCATAAAGGTTCTTGATGAAGTCCAAAAAACTTCAAACTTTAAACTTAACTACATTTATGGTGAAGCAGGTGCTCACTGTATTCCAGAACACGGAACAAACCTTCCTAAAGAAACAGTTGAGATGATTAAAAAAACTGATGCATGCCTTAAAGGTCCAATGACTACCCCCGAGGAACCTGGTGCGCCAGTCAGTGTTGCAGTTACCCTACGTCGAATGTTCAATTTATATGCTAATGTTCGTCCATGCAAAAGCTTCCCAAGCATAGAATCACTAAAACCCGACATCGACCTAGTTGTGGTCAGAGAAAATACTGAAGGTCTCTATTCAGGTCAAGAAGCACTTATCGCCCCCGGAGTAAGTGTTGCTTTTCGAATCATTACTACTGAAGCATCAATCAGAGTTGCTGAATACGCTTTTAAGCTGGCAATGCAACGCAAAAAACACTTAACATACATACACAAAGGTAACATTCTACGCATAACTGACGGCATATTCAAAGATGCAGTAAAAGAAGTTCAAAAACGGTATCCTGAGGTCACAGTTGATGACCTACACATTGATGCCGCAACTATGCAATTAATCAAGCAGCCTGCCACTTATGATGTTATGGTCACCACAAACCTGTTTGGTGACATTCTTAGTGACGAAGCAGCGCAAGTAACTGGTAGTCTTGGTCTTGCAGCAGGTGCAAATATCGGTGAAACTTATGGCATGTTTGAGCCAGTACACGGTAGTGCACCAAAATATACTGGTATGAATCGTGTAAACCCAATTGCAACCATACTTGCAGGTGCAATGATGCTTGACTATCTCGGCGAGAAAGAAGCATTCAAAAAGATTGAAGCTGCAGTCGTTGCAGTGCTTGTTGAAGGAAAAATTCGAACCGCCGACTTAGGTGGAAGCGCAACAACAAGCGACATGGCAGATGCTATCGTCGAAAAAATCAAATAGTTTTAACTATAAATTGGGTTCCACTACGGGTGGATATCTCCAATTTATTTCCATACCCTTTCTTAACAAACCCATTTTCTATAGTAACCTCATCACCCAGCTTCAAATTGCTGAGTTGCTCAACTTGGTTGCGCCATGCTGAAACCCGCACTGAACCCGTTTCGTCTTCTAACTCAAAAGTGAGCAGTTTAATTTGTTCACCTTTACCCGTGGTTACTTCTTTTACGGGGTCAATGTTTGAAACATCGCCTTCCACGTTAACAACGTCGCCTTCTTTTAAATCTGCCAGTTTAATCATCTGAAGCGTAACTGGTTGAACCTGCACAAAGCTTGTTGAGTCAACGTGAACTTCAAAACCGCCGCTTTCTTTTTCTTTAACTTTACCGTTAATCAGGTACAGACAAGCTTTAGGTTTGAGTTGTCGTTCAAGTGCATCAACTTTGCCATTCCAAGCGACAACTGTGATTTCTGCTGAATCGTCTACAAAGGTGAAACGCATAAGTTTGCCTTCTGTGCCGTCACCTTTAGTGAACGTTTTTGAACCAAGTACTTCTTTAACCATGCCCACTAAATGCACATTGTTAAAAGTGTTAGTAATTTCGCCTATTTTTGAGGCAAACTTTTCTACGCCAGGGTAACTAATTTGAGGATTTTCGTTAATTTCAATTCTGCTTTTACCCCCCAAATGCAGTTCAACTTTACCATACCGATCATTTTTTGTGTAACCATGTAGAAGCCTAACAATTTGTCCAGTTTGCAGTTCGCCGTTCTCAACAATTTCTGCTTTATCATTCCATAAAACAATGCGTAAGATACTGTCCTCATCAATAATCATCAGGTTAGCGAATTTGCCGCTTTTTTCACCACCGTTAAAACTGCGTGCTGGAAAAACAGCGACTATTTTACCTTCAACTGAAACATCGTTCAAACCTGAAAATAGACGTCCTGACGACAAAGTCCCACTGAATTCCATCTGTTTGGTAACTTCAACACCCTGTCTTGCTGCTATCAGCCGCAAGAGTGTTTCGTCACCTAGTAAACCACCTGAACGCTCTTTTTCTTGGATAAGTATTTCTTGGATTTGCTGTTCGGACAGTTCTGGATGTCTGGCAAGTATTGCTGCAATAATTTCTTGGATTATCATACACTATACATGAAATAGGTGCTTTGCTTGTTTATAGTTTACGTCCAAAAAGCGTGTTTTGAAAGTTTATTAAAACCTAAAAATCAAATATCTTTGATTAAGCATGGATTCCTCTGTGTTGTACACTGTTGCATTTCTTCTAATTGCATTTGGCATTTTACTTGTGGTAGTGTCCATTTTAGTTTTAGTGGGTAAGTCGTGTGATGTAGGGGGTGAAGGGTGTGGTAGAGTGCGTGGTGCAGGTGTAATTATGATTGGGCCAATACCGATAATTTTTGGAACCGACAAAAAATCAGTGAAAACTGTACTTGTGTTTGCTTTAGCTTTAACAGTTGCGTTTGTGGTATGGTATTATTTGATGTTAAGGTAATTGCTGTGTTTGAAAATCAAAATCAACCTGATGACCAATGGGGTGATGTCCATGTTTCTTCTAGTCGATTGTTTGGTTTGTTAATGTTGGGTTTTATATTGGTTTTTATTGGTGTAATCGTGTTGATGGCTACTACTATTATGAATAGTGGCGGTTCTAGCAGTGTAGGCGGCGTTGTTTTCATTGGTCCAATTCCTATCGGGTTTGGAGCGGGACCTAACTCAGATTGGTTGATACTAACTAGTATAGTGATTGCTGTTGCAATACTCTCTTTATTCTTTATCTTTTATAGAAGAGCACGAAGAGTAATAGGTTAAAAAAAGTTTTACTCTTTTTCTTTGTTCTCTTCATCATCTTTACTATGATAAACGTAAAGGAAGATTAACAGTATAACAACTGCGGTTGCGCCCATTAAGATATACTGCAATATTGTGAAATATGCACTTAAATCCATTGAGATTCTCCTTGTGTTTACCTACTCTTGTAGCATCTAAATATTTAAGGTGTAGCTTTTTTCCACTCATTCATGAGCATGTTATAGTTTTCATCGTTAGCATTAATGGTTTCAAACCACCCTAAGTTCTGTGCGATTTTTTGAGCAAAAAGATGATAACACATGTGAACCTTCTTGTCTAAAACTCTAAAATAAAAATCATCACAGGTGCAGTATTCTGCTTCAGGCATAATTAAATAGTCTCGTTCACGACCTACAACAATCCAAACTATGCGCATACTGGGCTTAAAAATATACTTTTTAACTCTGTTGTCCTTAAGTGTATCTAATGCTTTAGTGAAACGTTGTCCAAAAAGTTCGTAGAGTTCATTAATGTTTTCGCCTGATAGTTTGCCTGCTACTTTAGCTTGCTTGCAAATAGCATTTAAGGTTTCTATTTCAGAGTTGTCAGTCAACAGTTTACACGTGTTTATCTAGAAAAGATGAAGGATTTAGGCTTTTAGTTTAGCTTATATTAATTGGTTCGCCTTTAGGGTTGTTTGATGGTTCAAGTTTGGGAATGACCACTTCTAAAACACCGTTCTTGTAGGTTGATTTTGCCTCTTTGATACGGGTTTTAACGGGTAGTTCGATTTCTTTATAGTATCTGTACTGTGTGGTGTCAACAGAAATAGTTAAAGAATCATCAGTTCCGTGTAGTTTTATGTCAGTTTTTTCGACGCCTGGTAGTTCGACAACAACTCGAATTTCATCAGCGTTATCTACTACGTCGACAAGGGGTTCACGTTCTTCTTTTATTTCGGGGCCTTTGAGGCTTTTTTTGAGGTTTCCAAATTCTTGGATGTCTGGTTTGCCGTCTGGTCCAATTTTCATGCTGTAGCCGTACACGAATGGCCCAAGTTCTTTAGCGGTGCTGCCGTCTGGTAGTTTGCGTTCTTTGATGTATTCTTTGGGGATTTTTTCTTGAAAGTTTTTGAATTCATTTTCCATCATTTTCTCTATTTCGTGGAACATGTTATCTATGTCGCCAAAGAATGGGTTTTTGGATTGTGCCCGGTGTTTTTTGAACCATTCAGGGAGGTCATCGTTATTTTCTGAAGACAAGACTGACTCACAACTTATATTGGAGTTTTCGGTTCCAATAAATTTTATGCAACATTTTCAGTGTTAAACGGTTTTAACTGCTAAGCATGTCAAGATATGTTCGTTATGCAAGTAATTCTCTGAACGTATTATGTTTGCAATGTCAAACGCAAAACTGAATCAATCAACCCTTTACTGTTTTCTTTTTTGGTTTGTTCCATAGGCTGGTTTGCTGCCAAAAATCATTAAATTTGGGTAATCAGCAACTTTTTTGCGGTTTTATTAAAATTATGGGGGTGGAAAAGAAGAGTTTTAGATTAGGGTTTGACTAATTCAAGGATTGTTTGGTGGATTTTGGTGTTGCTGGATGCTACAAACTTTAGGGTTTGTTTGGGGTCTAATTTAACATTGATTGGCTGGTTGTCTATGCCTGTTACTACGCCGCCTGCTTCTTTAATTATCAAAAAGCCTGCTGCGACGTCGGTGGTGCGTAGTTTTCCTCGTATGTCCACAAATGCGTCAGTTAATCCGTTGGCGACATAGCACAATTCTAAAGCGTTGGCACCGTAATGTCTGATGTGTTTGGTTTGTTGGATTAAATCGGTTAGTTTAGGTGCAACTTCTGCAACTTTGTAAGTGTTAAGATCCATTCCAAGTACGGCTTCTTGAAGCGAGATTACCTGTGAGGTTTTGATTTTTTCGCCGTCACGGAATGCTCCTTTGTCTTTTTGTGCTATGTAAGTTATGTCATGATACAAGTCAGTGACTAAGGCTGCGTAAACTTCTGTTATGACTGGTTTTTTTGAAACGGCAATTGATGAAGCATAAAATGGTAGTCCACGTAGTAGATTGGTTGTGCCGTCGATTGGGTCAATTGTGATGTAGTATTCTTCTGGAGTGTTGCCATATTTTTCAAATCCTGACTCTTCACTAATTAGTGAAAATGAAATGTCATAGTTTTGTAGTGTGTCAACGATGGCTTTTTCTGCGGCTAAATCCACTGGTTTCATTATGTCTCCTCCTGCGCCTTTTCCAAGATCAGGGTATGGTTCATTTAAGGTTTTTAGGTGTGGCTTTATTGCTTTTTCAACATTGTTTTTGCAGTCGGTTAAGATTTTAAACCAGTCTGGTTGAGCGTTCATTTTTATTCTTCCTATAAGATTGTAGTGTATTAAACTTGATAAAGACTTATCCTAAATTCAAGATTTATGTTAACAAAGGCTCTGGTCAGCTTGCTTCTATGTTATTCTATGCAAAGTTGGGATGGTTTGTAATGATGAAAATTTTTTAGCTTTATAGAAAATGGTTCAGTGGATGGTTTGATTTGTAGTTGTATGATTCATGGCTTGTTTGATTTTTAGTTGTTGTGTGATGTGTCTTGATTTTTTAGGCTAGAAAAATCATCTTGTACCATAATGTATTTATGTTTGGAGAAAAAGCTACTTAAACCGCATCTTGAAATGTTAATTTAGGAGTAAAGCTATGTCAGAAGCAAATGCAGTGTTGATCGGTAAAAAACCAGTAATGAACTATGTACTTGCTTGCATAACCTTCTTTCATGGCGGAGCTGAAGAAGTTAATATTAAAGCGCGAGGGAAAGCAATCAGTAGAGCTATTGATGTAGTTGAAGTTGTAAGGCGTAAATTCCTTCCAAGTGTAAAGGTTAAAGCAATTGCAATTGGAACCGATCAAGTTCAACCGCAAGACGAAGAAGCTCAACTTAGCAATGTAAGCACAATCGAGATAACTCTTCACCGCTGAGCGCTTAAATGACTTTGGTCGTTGCTCCTATTTACCGTAAAATGAGGCGATTCAATCATGAAAACCGAACTATGCAGTTTCTGCCTAAAGAGTGGCATGCTATGCCAAAAATGTTCAGCTAAAGTAAAAGCTGGAGAAATAAGTGATTTAGATCTTAGAATCGCCAAACTTTTACTCAGCATGGAGGATAAATATCCTACACTTCAGAGTGTCTGTTTCTATAAAGCTGTTGAAGTAGAAAGGACCTTGGCAATTCTCGTTGGCCATGGTGATGTGCCACGTTTACTAGGTTATGGCGGTAAAATTATCAAAGCCTTAAGCGATGAAACAGGTAAGAATGTGCGAATACTTGAATATGGTGTTGACGACCGCAAATTCCTTGAAGATCTCTTTGTACCCTTCAGCATTTTTACAATCAACACTATCTGGCTACCTGATGGAACAACTGAAACTCGCGTCATCTTAAAACGTAAACGTGGACAACAATTGCCGTTTGATCTAACTACACTTAAAGGCATCGCTCAAAGTGTAAGAAAAATGTCTATACGCGTTGAATTTGCAGATTAACGGTTGAAGTAGCCATGGACATGGACTTCATTGGAGACTGGGTAAAAACACACAACATTAACAAAGTTTCTCCAGATTTAGACACACAAGAAATCATCCTGTTTGGATGGGTTCAAGAAGTACGTGACCTTGGCGGCATCCGATTTATAATCATGCAAGACAGCACCGGAACCATTCAAATAACCATACCAAAAAAACGTATATCCCCAGAGGTACTGCAAAAATCTGACCTTTTACAGAAACGTTTCAGTATAGCCATAAAAGGCACAGTTAAAAAAACAAACATGACCCACCGCGGCATAGAAATCATTCCAACAGAAATCAAAGTTTTAAACATTGCAAACGAACAGTTGCCAATAGACGTCACCGGCAAAACACCTGCAAACATTGAAACTCGCCTCGACGCAAGAGCCCTTGACTTAACAACTGAAACTACACTTGCAATTTTTAAAATCCAGCATACCGCACTACAAGTAATACGCAGTTTCCTTTTTGAGAAAGGCTACCTTGAAGTTCATACTCCAAGAATTATAGCCTCTGCAACTGAAGGCGGCGCAGAACTTTTCAGCGTAAAATACTTCGACCAAATTGCTTACCTTGCACAGAGTCCACAACTCTATAAGGAACAATTAACCATGAGCTTGGAAAAAGTCTTTGAAGTGGGACCATTTTTCCGAGCAGAAGAATCCCATACACGACGGCACCTAAGTGAATTCACAAGCGTAGACATTGAACAAGCATTTGCCGACGCAGATGACGTGATGGCGCTTTTAGAGCAAGTTATTCACCATGTCTTTGTAACTGTTAAAGAGAAATGCGTCAATGAGCTACACATACTTAAGTACAAATTTGAAGTTCCAGAACTTCCATTCAAACGTTTAACTTATACTGAAGTCCTCGAGAGCCTAAAAGAGCGCGGTGTAGAAATCCCTTGGGGCGAAGACATTTCAACTGAAGCATTCCGCGAATTAGGCAAACTCTATCCGTTCTTCTACTTTGTAACTGATTGGCCATCGAAGGCTAAAACTTTCTACATTAAACCCAGAAAAGACAAACCCGAAGTTTGTGAAGGCTTTGACCTTATGTGGCGTTATATAGAGCTTGTTTCTGGCGGAACAAGAATCGAACGTAAAGATCAACTTATTAGCAGGATGCAAGAAAAAGATTTGAATCCTGAATCTTTTAAGTTCCATCTCCAAGCATTCGATTGGGGTATGCCTCCTCATGCTGGTTGGGCTATTGGACTCGAGCGTTTAACGATGATTCTCTCAGGTCGAAAAAATATTCGCGAGGTAACCTTGTACCCTCGTGATAGGGTAAGATTAACTCCATAAATATTTAAATTTATAATTGAACTTTTTTGTCTTTTATTTTTGTTTAAACGTTATATTTTTTGTAATTTTTTCGTTTTATTATAGTCATATTCTTAAGGAAGCACTGATGATGCTAATGTACGGTTTAATTTAATAAAAGATGATAAAAGGGAAAACTTTGGAACCATTAACTAAACGTTCAATACAGCTTCTTAAGACTCTGTATGAAAAGGGCCGATCAACTAGTACCTATACACTTCGTGTTAAACAGGATGAGTTGTCAAGTCAATTAGGTATAAGTCGCCAAGCTCTAAATGTTCATTTGCGCAAATTAAAAATTCGTGGTTACATCAGAACTGGGCGAGGATTTATTGATGTCACCGATAAGGGTCTTGATGCTTTGGGAGTATCTTCCACGCCTGCTTTTATTTTGTTAAAAATTTCACCGATAAAGCGTATTCGTGTGTATGAACAGATTCGTCAGTTGGCAATTTCTAGGGCTTTTCGTATTGCAGGTGAGGTTGATGCTTTAATTATGGTTGAGCGTGAAAATCTTGATGATGTGCTTAAAAAACTTTACAATATTGATGGTATAGAAGACACTCGTTCCTATGTGACGATTGAAGTAATCAAATAAATTGTAAAGTTTAGACAAAAGGTATATTTGACAGTTAACCATCAAAGAGGGAAATAGAAGGATAACATCACATGCCGATATTAGATCCAGTTAAGAAAACAATTGCTCAAAAGCACAGGTTGTACATGAAAATCTGTCGCGACTGCGGTGCGCGAAATGCAGAAACAGCGCTAAAATGTCGTAAGTGTAAATGTAAGAATTTGCGCTGGAAGAAACGCGAAATAGTAAAGTAATCATCATTTATTTGTTTTACTTTATTTTCTTAAAATTTTACGATTCAATGATTTTTAAATTATTTTTTGCTTAAAGTTGTGCTATTTTTTTAGAAATTGGAGTTAGTTGTTGATTAATGTTTAAAGTACTTTTACAAGTGTTTCTATATTAAAAACAGTGTTTGCACAGCCATTTTTTATCAATGGTATGGCTTGTCCTGCCATCTTCATATTGTTTAACAGTGGGCGTAGCATTTTAACTTCTTCACCGCATGCCACACCTACAACTCCTTCATAGCTTGCACTGTTCAAAATTTTGGAGATACAGCTGCCACCTGGTAAAACAAATACGTCGTAGTTTTTTTCTTTGGCTATTTTATCTGCTTGACTGACAAGGCAGTCTTCAGAGCAGTGTGAGCAAATATAGCTTGGGATGTTTATGTCGAAAACTGCTTTGCAACGGTTATCTAAGTATTTTCTTGAACAGTGTGGAAGTAAAAGTGCTCTTTTTTTGCTTTCTAAAAATTTTTTGCGTTCAATCATGTTTTCTGCTTGCATGTCCATTAGGTCGTGAAGTAAAATTACTGCATCGTTAATGTTTAGACCTGTTGCTTCTTCGATTTTGAATTTTTTTATTATATCCATGGAGGTTTTTAAGACAGCTGTATGCATGCCCTTTTGGTAACTCACCGTTGCAAGTTCGGTGAAGAAAAATCTCGGTACATTAGATAAATCGAAAGTAAATTTATAGGGCATATGCTAAATATGGAAAAATCACGCTTAAAAAAATACCTATTACCATTTTTGATAATCCAAATATTTTTAAGGGTTTGAATTTCTCCACGCAGATTACTGACGTCTTTAAAGCTTATCCACTCATGAGTTTTACGTTTGTTTCCAATTTAAAGAAGTGTGTTTGACGTTTTAGTTCATAATATGCTATGTTTAATTCGTGTGAATCTTATTTTTTAAGTGAGTGTGCAAAAATTAACAAGTTCTTTAAAGGGTTGAGAATAAACAGTGGAGTGTTAGATGCTTATTTCGATCATTAGTTTTTTTGTAAGTTCTTTATAGCGGTTTCTGATAGTTACTTCAGTGACGTGTGCAATTTCTGCGATTTCTTTTTGAGTTTTGCGTTCGCCTGTTAGTACTGATGCAGCGTAACTTGCTGCTGCTGCGATGCCTGCTGGTCCGCGTCCGGAGGTGAGTTTGCCGTCTTTTGCTGCTAGGATGATTTTATGGGCGACTTCTTCTACTTTTCCTTGTATTGTTAGTTGGTTAGAGAATTTGGTTATGTATTGGCTTGGTCGAAGTGGCGGTATTGTGTAGTTGAGTTCTTTTATTAGGAAGCGATAACTTCTTCCTATTTCTTTTTTGCTTACGGTTGAGGCTTTTGCGATTTCATCAATGGATCTTGGTAATCCGCATTGTCTGCATGCTAAATAGAGTGCAGCTGATGTTACGCTTCGGATTGAGCGTCCGCTTATTAGGCGTTCTTTTACTGCTTTTCGGTAAATAACTGATGCTGTTTCTAGAATGTTTTTTGGTAGGTTTAAGATGTTGGAAATTTTGATGATTTCTGATAATGCAACGGCTAGATTGCGTTCTGTTGAGTCTGAAACTCTTATACGTCTTTGCCATTTGCGTAAACGGTACACTTGGGATTTTTGGCCAACTGAGAGACTTTTGCCATAAACGTCTTTGTCATGCCAGTCAATAACTGTTGATAATCCTTTGTCGTGAATGGTGTAGGTTAGCGGTGCGCCGACTCTCATGCGTTTTGCTCTTTGTCCATCGTCAAAGGCTCTCCATTCTGGTCCTCTGTATGTAATTTTTTGTTGGACAACAAAACCGCAGTCCATGCAAACAACTTCGGCGTATTCATAGTCACGCATTATTCTTGTGCTACCGCATTCAGGACATGCTTGTATTTCTGTTGCTTCGATTTTTGTTGTTGGGCTAGTTTCTAGTTTTCTCTTACTGTTGTTATCCTCAACAGTCATTATTTTTTGCCCCGCGTTTTTGGGAGAAGCAAGTATAATGGTTTGTTGAGTAATGTAGCGGGATTTTTTATGTTTGGTTTAATTACTGCGTAGGGTGATGACACTGGACCGATAATGTCAAAAACTTTTCCCACAACAGTTAAGCTTTCGTCAGCGACCTCACAGCCAATTTTTGGAAGGCTTTCTATCTTTATGATAAGGCTGCTTGATGGTGTAACACTTAATGCTTTGCCCATTCTTTGCAAACCTGGTTCCCTCAGAAAACATTCAATTCAATGTAAGTATGCATTTAAAGCTTTTGTTTTTATGTTTGTATAGTGGTGAAATATAGATAATTTTTAGTAGAAAGCTTCTTTAATGAGAAGTGTTGATATGCTTTTGCCTTAAAAGGGTGAGGTCAAGAAAAATGACAAAACCATTCTATGTAAAAATTGATGTTCCAAAAGAAATCGTAGATGCAGCCTATGAAGCCCTATCTATTGCTTCAAAATCTGGTGCCGTTAGGAAAGGAACTAACGAGGCCACAAAAGCTGTTGAGCGGTCAATAGCAAAACTTGTTGTTATAGCGGAGGATGTTGATCCTCCAGAAGTTATTGCACATTTGCCTTTGCTTTGTGATGAGCGAAAGATTCCTTATGTGTTTGTTCCAACAAAGGAAGCGTTGGGCAAAGCAATAGGTATTGACGTTCCATGTGCATCAGCGTGCATTATTAGAGAAGAAGCTTCAGGTTTAATAAAAGAAATAGTTACGCGGCTCGACCAGGTTAGACGAGGAACTCAGTAATGAGTGCTAAAGAAGAACGCGCTGCAGCGCAGGATGTGTTGATTCCCGCAGAGGTTATACAGGTCATCGGACGCACAGGCGTTACCGGTGAAATCACGCAGGTCAGAGTGCGCATCATGGAAGGCAAAGACAAAGGCAGAATCATTACACGCAATGTTAAAGGACCTGTGAGGGCCCAAGATATCTTAATGCTCCGTGAAACAGAACGTGAAGCAAAGAAAATCACAAGATAAACACCGATGGAGAATGATTGGTCATGCCAAAAGCAAGAAAATGTTCATTTTGCGGCAACGATTTCCCAGCGGGTACGGGCATGATGTACGTTAAAAATGACGGTTCCATTTTGTGGTTTGATTCAAGCAAATGCAAGAAAAGTAGCTTGAAATTCGGCAGAGATGCCCGTAAACTGAAATGGACCGAATACTACGGTAAAGAAGAAAAAGGCAAAGCCTAAAATAGGCTCGTAGTACGCATCAACCAACCCCTTTCTTATTTTTTAGTTTAATTATTTTTCTTTCATCAAAGAGAAGTGGGTATTAATGATTCTGTTAAGTTCATGGTGATGTTTTAGATGTCTAAAGTTAGCAGAATCTTGTTTTCATTATTTTTCAGTGGATAGTTTATATTTGTATATCGCGTGTTTAGTGGTGCCTGTAACGTTTTCTCCTCTTGCTTTTGTTTACTATACCTTTATGGTAAATACAGTAAATTTTAAATGCGTATGCTGTTCATATGTGGCTCAGGATGTCTGCCTGTAACGTCTTGTACACCTGGGGATTAAGCAATGGGAAAAATGGTCTCGATTAAGGATGTGTTGAGAGGTTTGTTCCATGCAGAAGAATCTCGGTTGCGGACAGTTTTAAACAAGTGGCGTCTTCTCTTTCTAGGGTTTGCATTAGTTTATACTCTTATTCTCCTGTTTAACCTTACAAAGACGCCTATACAGTGGGATGAAGTTAGTCACCTCAACGGTGGATCTCTTCTTTATTTTGGGTTCTATGGTAAATTTGTAGGTAATGCCTTCTATCCACCGCTTTTCGATGCATTAACATTTATCTCCTTTAAAGTCTTTGGCATTAGTCTTTTTACAGGTCGGCTGTTTTCAGTAGTTTTTGCTATTCTTTCACTTTGGGCCGTCTTTGAGTTAGCTCATTACATGTATGATGGTAAAGTTGCTTTGCTTTCAGCGGTTATGCTGGGGTTAATGCCTGGGTTCTTTTGGCTTTCTGGTTGTGCATTGTTAGAGACTGCCCTGATGTTTTTTGTCATGGTATCTTTGCTTTGTTTTTATCGTTGGTTGACTGTTCATCAAGATCGAATGTTAGTGCTAAGTGGTTTGGCTCTTGGTTTGGGTTTTTTGGTAAAGTATCAGATGCTCATTGCAGGCGTGATAATGCTGTTGAGTATCTTCTTGTTGGCGCGAAAACAGTTAAAATTTGCTTTCAAAAATTTTTCATTAACCATAGCTACTGCAGTGGTGGTTGTGATTCCGTGGGTGGCGATTGCCTACCAAGTTTATAAGAACGCACTTCTTGATCAATGGCTTTATGCTCTTCAAGTTGGTAATCCTGCACGTTCTGTCTATAGCACTCGTTTTCCTGTTCCCCTTTTTTACTTCATAGAGATGGTTTGGCCCTACAGCGATTTTCATCCAATCTCTGTTTTTCTTTACGTTTTAGGTTTAGCTGGTTTAGTTTTGATGGTTTGGCGACATCGACGTGAAGACAAGTTTATTCTGCTTTGGTTTGCAGTTATTTTTGTCTTTTTTACGTTTATATCTAATAGGGAATGGCGTTATGTGACGCCACTGTTTCCTGTCTTGGCAATTTCTGCGTCTACTGCTATATTGACGCTTGGTGGTGCTTTGCGGAATGTACAGAAAAAGTCGGGTTCAGTGGGTAGAAAGCGTTTAGTTAAAGCTGCCTCAGTGGTGCTGGTTGTTGCGGTGGCGGGTGCTATGTTCTATAGTGTATATGACACGTATAGTTTTATTTCAAGACAGCACATAACCGTAGACATCAAAGGTGCCACTAACTATGCATTCACCAATATGGCGGCTAATAAATCAATCATGGTTATGTGTCCCTTTAACATTTTTAACCAGAACGTAGTACAGTTCTACCTTTGGGAAAAAGGTGATCGCGATATAGAGGTTTTTCAGTATCCATTTTTACCTGTGGATGCTTACACGCCGAACTTTGATATTACTGAATTTATCGAACAATGTAGGCAATATAATGTGCAGTATGTCTTCATTTATGAATATGGTGATGTCGTGCCGTATTATGCACAACTCTGCGATTCAGGTAACTTTACGCATATAACTGACGAGCAGACATTTGGTGTTAACCCTCAACGGATATTCATCCTAAACTTTACAGGGTAATCTAAAAATTTGGGTTCTGGTAACTTTTTGTGGGTTTTGTTTTCCATGTTAACGATTGGGTAATTATGTAAACAGTGAATTAGGCATATTCTAAAATAAACTCGGACAGGTTATTTTGCGTCATCCTAAAACTAACGCCAAAATGTAAGCTTTAAAAAAATGGTTGATTTATAACACAGTTATTAACAGACAGATATCGCCTATGAAGTTAACGGAACCCTGTTTTGAGGTTTATGGTTGATGGTGCGTTTGCTGTTTACGTACTTTTGCGTGTTTTATTTCTTAATTATATTTGATATTGTTACGCTTTACGAAAAATTAATGTGTTGTTCGTAAAATTTAAATACGTAGTTACGTTATTATATTTTCTATAAAGAGGAAATTTCAATGTTTACATTCAATGGCTGCACAACGGCCTTAATTACGCCAATGAACACAAAACAACAAGTAGACTACGAAGGGTTATGCCACCTTATAGATTTCCAAATCCAAGAGGGTGTAAACGGCTTACTTGCCGTAGGCACAACAGGTGAATCTCCCACTCTAAATTGGGAAGAACATAGCAAAGTAATCGAAAAAACCTGTGAATACGCTGGCAACAGATGCTTTACAATCGCTGGCACAGGAAGTAACTCAACCCAAGAAGCCATTGAAGGAACCCAACACGCTAAGAACGCAGGTATAAATGCTGTCCTACTCGTAGACCCATACTACAACGGTCCAAGCTCAATAGAAATCCGCAAAGAGTATATTGAACCCATCGCAAAGCAATTTCCTGACGTGCAAATAATTCCATACATCATCCCTGGACGAACTGGAACCCAACTTTTACCTCAAGACCTCGCAATACTACATCAACAATACCCAAACGTACGATCTGTAAAAGAGGCAACAGGAGATCTAAACAACATGATTCTAACAAGGCAGCTCTGTGGAGAGGACTTTGAAATTCTAAGCGGTGATGATGACAAAACCTATACTATGATGACAAATCCAGACATTGGAGCAAAGGGAGTAATCTCTGTAGTATCCAACATTGCACCCCGCGCAGTGGCCGACATGATTCACTATATACTTGACGGAAACACCGAAGCTGCCGCAGTAATCCACCAAGCACTTCAACCCCTCTTCAATATTGTCACCGTAAAGACACAAGAACAGACACCTTATGGTCCAGTTGTATGCAAAGCAAGAAACCCTCTTCCCTTCAAGACCCTGATGAACATCTTAGGTATGCCCTCAGGACCATGCAGACAACCATTAGGTAAGATGACCCGTGCCGGTATCGAAACCGTATTGGCAAACGCCCGCAAAGTCTACGAGGTAAACCCACAAGTGCTTGAACCAATTGCTGATTACTTTGGCGTAAACCTTAAAGACCGCCTATACAACGAAAAATATCTTATGGGATTAACATATGCTTAAACTCTGTGTCGCAGGTGCCGCAGGCAGAATGGGCACCGCAATCATCCAACAAGCCCATGCTAAGGGTATACAAACAGTTGGTGCAATAGAAGCCCCTAACAGCCCTGCAGTAGGTAAAACGCTTCAAGAATTAGCAATATCTGATCAAAACACAGAAATTTTGAGCAGTGATCAACTTATCAATGCACTTTCAGAAGCTGATGTCTTCATCAGTTTCACATCTCCCACAGCAGACTTGACAAATATTCCCATAGTTGTAAGCCAAAAAAAACGCATAGTCCTTGGTACCACAGGCTTTACCTCAGAACAAAATCGTGCAATTATCCAGGTAATGGATGGCCAAGTTCCTGTAGTGTTTTCCCCCAATTATAGTGTAGGCATTAATATCTTTTTCAAGCTTATAGATGTGCTCAAAGCTTTTCCCCAAAATTATGATTTTAGCATAAACGAAATTCATCATACAGGCAAAAAAGATGCTCCAAGTGGAACTGCTAAAAAGCTTGGGGAAATTGTTTCAAATACGCGAGGTTACACAAAGACTGTTACCGGACGAGACGGTATGAGTGTAAGACAGCCTGATGAAATGGAAATTACCTCGCTACGTGCAGGCGGTATCTCTGGTATTCATGATCTAATTGTTGCAGGTCCTCATGAAATGTTGCGAATTGAGCATACAGCATTTTCTCGTGATGCCCTCGCTCAAGGTGCAGTTTATGCGGCTGAATGGTTGAACAAACAAAATATGCCTAAAGTATACAGCATGGTTGACGTCTTAGGCTTAACCTAACTTTTAGCCTAACTGGTTTTTTTACCCGTTAACTTTTTATCAACAAAGAAAAATATACAAAAAGAACAGCAATAGAGGAAGAATTAGTTATGTCGTTGAAGCGTAAAGTCGCCGTTTTAGGCGCAACTGGAGCCGTTGGACAACGGTTCATACAACTCCTACAAGGTCACCCATGGTTCCAAATAGAAGTCCTTGCCGCATCAGAGCGGTCAGCAGGCAAAAAATATAAAGACGCTTGTCCTTGGCTCATGGAAACCGAGCTTCCAAAAGAAATCGCTGAAATGCCAATCGTAAATGCTGATGTAGCGTCAGTAGAGCAAGCAGGTGAGGTGGATTTGGTGTTTTCTTCTCTTCCGGGTGATCTTGCGGGTTCGGTTGAAGAGCAATTCGGTGCGCTATACCCGGTTTTCAGCAAAGCAAGTGCTCATCGTATGGATAAAGATGTTCCTTTGATCATTCCAGAAATTAACCCTGATCATGCTGAAATGGTCAAAATCCAGCAGAAACAACGTGGTTGGAAGGGCTTTATTACAACGGATCCTAACTGTAGTACAATCCAGCTTGCGATTACTCTAAAGCCGCTTATGCAGTTTGGCTTAAAGCAAATAATGGTCTCTACGATGCAGGCGCTAAGTGGTGCAGGTTACCCAGGTGTTCCCTCTTTAGACATTATTGATAATGTGGTTCCGTTCATTTCAGGTGAAGAAGAAAAAATGGAAGCTGAAGCTCTTAAAATTCTGGGTAACTACAATGGTTATACTGTGCAGAACGCTGAATTTCAGCTCAGTGCAAGTTGTAACCGTGTTAACGTTAAAGATGGTCACTTAGAATCTGTCTTTATAAAGCTTGAGCAAGATCCAACTATAGAGGAAATAGAGGAAGTATTCGCCAAATTTCAGGGTGAACCTCAAAAGCTCAAGTTGCCAAGTGCTCCGGTTAATCCGATTGTTGTGCGGCATGAAAATAGTCGTCCTCAACCTAGATTTGATCGTGATGCAGGCTGTGGTATGAGTGTTGTAGTTGGTAGGATACGCAAAGACCCCATTATGACCTTCAAATACATGTGTCTGGGTCACAATACAATTAGGGGTGCTGCAGGTGGCGGTATTCTAAGTGCTGAGTTATATGTTTCCAAAGGCTTAGCCTAAAATTTTTCTTTATGTTAATTTAAGTTTGGTGTAATTGATGGTTAAACGTAAACTTCGTGAACCCTTAGAGGATCGCAAAGGTAATCTGTACTTTGATGGTTTCTCGGTTGAGGAATTAGCACAAAAATATGATACTCCTCTTTATGTGATAAGTGAGAAGCGAATCCGTGAAAACTATAACCGATTATATAATGCTATAGTGGATAAGTATAAGGATGTACATATTTATTATGCCTGTAAGGCTAATCCGAATTTAACAGTGTTAAATGTTCTTCAATCTGAGGGTGCATATCTTGACGCTGTTAGTCCTTGTGAAGTTTTCATGGGTCTAAGCAGTGGCTATACTCCAGATCGTATACTCTTCACCGGTACAAGTGTCCGAAATGATGAGCTCAAATTCCTTGCTGACGCAGGTATTACCATAAACATTGATAGTCAAAGTGAACTCGATCGTCTGCTAAAAATTGCAGTTCCTCCAACAATTTCTGTACGTGTCAACCCTGAAGTTGGTGCCGGTCACCATAACCACTGTATTACAGCTGGGCCACAAACAAAGTTCGGTCTCTGGGAAGAAGCTGCTTTAAAAGCATATGCAACTGCAAAAAAAGCCCGAGTTGAACGCTTTGGTATACACATGCACATTGGCTCAGGTATCCTAGAAATCGATCCATATCTTCAAGCAGTAGAAAAGCTTCTAAGCATTGCTAAGCGGGTGCATGACGAATTAGGTATAGATTTTGAATTCATTGACATAGGTGGTGGCCTTGGGGTTCCTTATCAACCAGAAGACAAGGAACTGGACTTATCTGAATTTGTCTCCAAAGTAGTTTCACTCTTTAAGTCCAAAGTAAAAGAATACCACTTAGGAAAGCCGTTTCTATGCATCGAACCAGGTAGATACCTAATTTGTGATGCAAGCGTCTTACTAACCACTGTTAATACATTAAAGATTACGCCTCATCACAAATTTATCGGTGTAGACGCAGGTTTCAACACGTTGATACGTCCGACAATGTATGGGTCTTATCATCAGATTTTGGTAGCAAACAACCTAAACCCTAAAAACACTGATATGTTTGATGTTGTTGGTCCTATATGTGAGTCAGGAGATATCTTGGCTAAAGACCGCGAACTGCCACAGGTCGTAGAAGGTGACGTCTTAGCCATTCTCAACGCCGGAGCTTACGGCTTTAGTATGAGTTCTCAATACAACTCTCGTCCACGTGCAGCAGAAGTCATGATCCGCCAGGGAAAACCCGTATTAGTCAGAGAACGAGAACAATTCCAAGACCTACTGACAACCCAGCGGATAACACAACAGGGTGAGTAATATGCAGTTTTGGAAGATGCACGGCTTAGGAAATGACTACATAGTAATCGATAACCGAAACCAAGCGATAGATGACCAAAAAGCTTCCACCATAGCCAAAAAACTTTGTACACACCGATTTTCAGTTGGTGCAGACGGGTTACTACTTGTCTACAACTCGAACGTAGCCGATATAAAAATGCGAATTTTCAACTCCGATGGTAGCGAAGCAGAAATGTGTGGCAATGGCATCCGATGCTTCAGCAAATACTGCTATGAAACAGGTATCCTCAGAAAACCCGAGTTTCAAGTTGAAACCCTCTCAGGCATAAAAAATATCCAACTAGACCTTAACAGTAACAATGAGGTTGTAACAGTTAGAGTTGATATGGGTATACCGAATTGGGAACGTAAATCTTTACCCATGACCGGAGAAGGCACCTGCATAAACTGCGACTTAGTTGTTGGTAAAGAGACATACAACATAACCTGCCTATCCATGGGCAATCCACACTGTATAATATTTGTTGAAAGCGTTGATAAAACACCAGTCGAATACCTCGGTCCATTGATAGAGCATCATGAAATTTTTCCTAACCGTACCAACGTCGGTTTCGTGCAAGTCATAGCAAAAAATGAACTTAAAGTGCGCGTCTGGGAACGTGGCTGCGGCGAAACCCTTGCTTGTGGCACCGGAACCTGCGCCGCTATAGCAGCCGCAAACAAACTCGACAAAGTCAATAACAAAGTCACCGCACACCTACCAGGTGGAGACCTACAGGTTGAAATTATTGACAAACACCTGTTTCTAAGTGGTGTCGCCGAAAAAATTTACCAAGGAACCCTATTTGGAGAAAACAAGAATGAACTTTGAATACGCAGAAAGAATTAAACGATTACCACCATACCTATTTGCCGAAATAGAAAAAATCCAAAAAGAAAAAAAAGCCCAAGGCATAGACCTAATTTCATTAAGTATTGGCGATCCTGACCTTCCACCACCCGACTTTGTAATTGAAGCCCTCGCCAAAGAAGCCTCCAACCCGAAAAACCACAACTACTCATTTAGTCAAGGTGAACCAGTCTTCCGAGAGGCAGTAGTAACATGGTGCAAAAAACGCTTTAACATAGATGTCACACACGACCAGGTAATCGCATTGTTAGGCTCCAAAGAAGGCCTCGCAAACATCGCCCGCGTCTTCATCAATCCCGGTGATAAGGTACTTGTACCTGACCCGGCATACCCTGTATATGCCAATGGAAGCGCAATCTTATGCGACGGCATAACTACGCCAATGCCCATGATCGAAGATAACAACTTCCAACCCGACCTAAATGCAATTAACGCTGACAATGCACGCATGATGTTTCTAAACTACCCAAATAATCCCACAGCCGCAATTGTTGACAAAACATTTCTAAAAGAAGCTGTTGACTTTGCCAAAGACAACAATATAATCCTCTGCTATGATAATGCCTACTCAGAAATCACATACGACAATTACCGCGCCCCAAGCATCCTTGAAATCCCCGGTGCCGATGAAGTTGCAATCGAATTCCATTCACTATCCAAAACTTTCAACATGACCGGCGACCGTATCGCATTTGCTGTCGGCAACAAACAACTCATAGCCGGCTTAACAAAAATCAAATCCCAAATCGACTCTGGACCGCCCGTCTACACTCAAAAAGCCGCAGCCACAGCCTTAAGTGTGTATAAAAATAGTGACCAACCAGAATTTCTACATAAAAACAACCAAATCCTTCAAGAACGTCGTGACCTTCTTGTAAATACACTGGAAAAAATCGGCTACCCCTGCAAAACACCAAAAGCAACATTTTACGTATGGGTCAACTGCAAAGGAGACTCAATGAAATTTGCAACCAATTTACTCGACGCCGGCATCGCCGTAACACCAGGAGTTGGCTTTGGCAAATGCGGCGAAGGATACGTACGCATCACCTTCACACAACCAAAAGAACGCATCAAAGAAGCCTGTAACCGCATCGCAAACGTCTTCTAAAACCCTCTTCTACCATTTTCAACATACTAATGACATGTTTTTTGTCAATTGCCACTCTATAGGTGCAATTCAACAATGATATTAGAATTCAATAGAAAATATCTACTACTATTATACGTTTTATCGCTTGGGCTGTGCTCGTACTATTTGTGCCGATGTAGCGGTAATGTTGCACCTAACATGTTTCATTTTTTTGTTTACACTTATGTTTAATTTGTTTGTCTAATTTTTGTTAAAAATTTATGTATTGCCTAAATAGGAAGCAAAGTTATGGATGTGGGAGGAGGGGGTTGATTGGGTGTTGTTGTGTATGGATATCTGTATGAGGCCTCCCACACCCACACTTGTATTTTAAACTGGGAACTGCTATAAAAAGAATCTAGTTTAGGCGGTTATTTTTGGGTATGCGATTATGCGTTTATGGGTGATTCGTTTCAGAAAGCTCCCTGCGAGGTTTGAAAGTTGTTAACTGCTTGTGTTTTTGACAGTTATTTTCTCAATTATTGTATTCAGAAATTTATTCCAAATCACTTGGACGGTTACTGTTGGATATGTTTAGTTTCTTTGAGTAACTTTTTGCTAACTAGTTATTCTAAATCGTTTTCTACAGTTATCGCATTCATATTCTTCAATTCTAAAGTTGGGGGCATCTATTACACGTATTGTTTTAGTCGTTTTTTTGTTGCATGTTGGACAAAAAATTGTGCGGACTTCGTAGTTTAGTTTTGAATTGGGTTTTATTGGTTGTTGGGTCTTCTTTTTGTTTTGCTGATTTTTAGGTGTCATTGATTTTGTCTTCTTTTGCGGTCTTTTCAATCTGTGTGTCGTTGATGTTTTGGATGATTTGCAGCTTGCTTAAGGCAAGGGTGACTTTTTTGATTTTTTATAGTTGTGTTTTTTGCTATTTAAAACTTGTAGTCCTAATTGGGCCAAATAATGTTTCATGTTGGCCTCAGAAAACGCATTATGATTGTGTGTTACAATTAGGGACACAAAGGGAAACCACACATGAAAATAGGACGCGCTAAACTAGTCAATAAGCCAACAATAACCAGAGGCAAGAAATACAATAAATATTTCGTGTTCATCTCATCATATGTCGTTACAGATAAAGCGTTTCCAATTAAAGAAACAGACGAGTTGCTGGTACGTATCGTAAATGGAAAACTGATAATACAAAAAGAAGAATAGCCTGCGTTCTATTTAGCTCTACCAGCGTGATGAGTACCAAATTAATGAAAAAACAACATATTACTCTGCACTTAAAAATTAAGAGAAATGAAAGAAAGCAACTAACTCTTGAGAAATACTGCATTCTTCAAATATGCCAGCTCTATACCTTCACGCTCAAAAGCTTCTCTTATAGCTAAATTGATCTCTTGTTGAACCTCAAGATACCTGACATACTCCGGTGAGTTGACATAGTAACTAATGAAGAATTTTAAACTGTACTCCCCAAACTCGTTAAAGTTCACAAATTGAGGTGTAGCACCCTTAACATTTTTTATTATATCAACAATCATTGGTGGAATTTTCTTGATTTTCTCATTTGAAGTATCATAAGTTACACCTATTTTGAAGACTACTCTTCTGCTTTTTAGTTTTCTAAAATTTCTAACATTTGACGAAGTAACTTCTTTATTTGGAATTACTAATTCTTCGCCCTGTAAAAGCTGGAGCCTTGTGGTCCGTATACCAATGTTTTTGACTGTTCCAAGGTGTTCACCAATACCAATGAAATCACCTATCTCAAATGGATGATCAAAATAAATATAGAATGCACTAAAAAAGTCACTTAAAGTGCTCTGAAGAGCAAATGCTATCGCAACACTGCCAACACCAACACCCACAAGCGTGCTTTCCAGTGCTCCTTGAATTTCAAACGAATTCAAAATTATTATAAAAGCTACAATGAAAATGGCTACTGTTACAACTTTTTTTAGGATAGACATTAAATGGTTACTGCTTTTTCCGTTACGTGGGGCTGTCCTGCCTGCAAGCCAATCAATGAAAACACCTGCAATTTTTGAAACAGCGTACGCTGTAAGTAGAATTTGTACAATCAAAAATAGGTTATCTAAATTGTATGGTTCAAGAAATGAAAGTGGTGATAATGAAAATCTAATGACTAAAATTCCAATTAATACTGCTATAACTACCTTTACGGTAGCTCCTATGTCCTTGTTTAATTTTGTCGCGAATTTTGTGGTCCAGCTGCTAATATATCTACTAATAATAACATATGAACCCCAGCCAATAAAACCAACAACACTAAGTATTAAAACTGAAACCAAAATTTCAGCACTTGTAGCACTAATGTTCAACATTTGCTGAAGTGCATTGCTTAAGCCAGCAACAGCCGTAGTATTAGCAACTGCCCCATTTAGACTCATTTAATGCCTCTTGAATTGTAAGGTTCCGAGCGCCACTAAGTAATTCAACATAAATAAATATAATTCTTTACAAACGAAAAAAAGATTGAAAAGCCGCTTATTTTGCGGCAGACTTTGCAAGTTTCTTTAGAATTGTGTCCTTCGCTATAGTGTACGCAATTGAGTAGTCAAAAAGTCCCTGTGGTTCAGCAGTTGCACGTTTAATCATTTCTGTTTCGGTCTTAATCTTTAGTTTACCAATAGCTAACGCACCGATGCCAAAAGCACCCGGTTTAAGTTCAACACCATCATCGTTAGAGCCTAAACCTTCAACACCCAAAGGTTTGATTGCGTTTATGTCTCCGATGATCTTGCATTTTGTTGCAGAATTAATATCTGCTTTAGATAAGAGTTGGATCCCGCCTGCGCCTGCTGCAAGAATAATTTCTGCATCTTGTATTGCTGCAACGGTCTGTTCTGGTTTGCTAACCTCAACAACTTTGACTCTTTGCATGCCAACTTCAGCGTTGATTTTATCAGCAACAACCTGACCCTTAGCAAGACTGCGGCTGGTAATTGTCACATCTGCTTTTTCTGCAGCATAAATACGTGCCGCTGTTTGACCAACTGGACCTGTACCTGCAAGAACCGTAACCTTCTTCCCCTCAAGACTGCCTAAGCCTTTCTCCATAGAAACACCAAAAGTTTTCGCTACTGCTGCTGCCGCTGTAGAGTACCCCCCTCTTGGATCAACAATAATGCTGTTTCCCCATGGGGCTGACTTCATGGCATTTTGAGTTGCAACAACAACCTTTTCTACTTCTTCAAAGTTGCTGCCGTTGATGAAGATTTTTGTATGTGCCGCGCCTGCTGGGCCACGTGGGAAAAGCAAATCAAAGACAATCTTTGGAGCATCTTCACTTGTCACATTTTCATACTTAAATATCATAGAATCTGGAAAACAATCCACCGCTACTAACAGGTCAAACGGACTACAATACTTATCAGTATCAAGGAAAACAAAAACTGTTTTGAAACTTGGTTGCGCCATTTTTTACACCTAATCTCTTTGGAATACAGTTTAACAATTTAAGAATTATCCATACTTACAACCAGAAAAAACAAAAGACAACACAAATCAAACTTTACGTTGCATTCAAACATTGTGTTTACTGCATTACCAAAATCTAGCCGATCCAGCGGTTTTAGCTAAGCTTACCAATAATTTTTTATCTGTCTTCACCTGTCGTTTACAATGGAGGCTTAAAATTTTGGCTGACATCGTTGATAAAGGGTTAAAGAAAGCAGGTATAAACGTATCTACACCCATTTTGGCTGTAATATGTATAGTCTTTGGGATATTGTTGTTCATTTTGCCGCAACTTGTAGGCTACATAATTGGCTTGTTTCTATTAATACAAGGTATGGTGCTACTGATTGACTACCACGCTAATACTGGTCGTCGTCGCAGAACTTACAATTCATCGCCGTCATCATGATTTTCCCGTTTATAAAAGGGTAATGAGTAATCTTTTTCTTTTGTCTGTACCATAATTGTTTAATAACAATTTACTTCAAAAGTAAATCATACAAATAGGCACGGAAGGTATTGTTACTTGTCATTAAATGAAAATTTAGAAAAACTTTCAAACGCCTGTGGAGTAACAGGCAATGAAACTCCTGTTCGAGAACTATTAATCCAACTCATAAAACCATACGTTGACGAAATAACTGTTGACAGACTTGAAAATGTCATCGCCATAAAAAAAGGTAAACCCGATAAGCCAAAAATTATGCTTGCAGCTCATATGGACGAGGTTGGCTTAATGGTAAAAACAATCACAAAAGAAGGTTTTCTCCAGTTCTCAAAAATCGGGGGCATAGATGATCGTATCCTGCCAGCCCAAAAAGTAACTGTTCACACTAAAAACGGTGTCTACTCTGGTGTCATAGGCTCAAAGCCGCCTCACGTTCAAAAGGAGGACGAGCGTAGGAAAGTCTTAGCATTTGATGATTTGTTCATTGATGTTGGTGCTGAAAACAAAGAGGCTGCAGTAAAAATGGGTATATCTATAGGTAATCCCGTAGCTTTTGACATAAAATATGCCGCTCTAAACAAAGACATGGTCATGGGCAAAGCTTTTGATAACAGAGCTGGTTGCTTAGCCATGGTTGAGACGCTCAAACTTTTAGACAAAACAGACTACACCGTATATGCCGTAGGCACAGTTCAAGAAGAAGTTGGACTTCGCGGTGCAGGCACAGCCGCTTTCGGTATCAACCCAGATATAGCCTTAGCCCTAGATGTGACTGTTGCAGGCGATGTTCCAGGAGTTCGCGAATATGATACAAGCGCAAAAACAGGTAAAGGCCCAACACTAACAATTTCTGACTCAGGCTTAATCACTCACCCCAAAATTTTACGGTGGCTCTTAGACACCGCTGAAGAAGAAAAAATTACAATACAACTCGAATCCGGTCTAATGGGTAGCACAGATGCTGCAAGAATAACCCTAACGCGCCAGGGCATACCAAGTGGCACTATCTCAATCCCAACGCGCTACATCCACAGCCCCACCGCAATACTAAACATACAAGACATCCAGAACTCTGCAAAACTAGCCGCGGCAGCAATTCAAAAAATCTCAAAACACTTCTAAAACACCAATAACACAACCAAAGCTTACAAAAACCGCAAACACACCGATGACTATAACTGCACACAAGCAGTTCTAATTCTTCATACGCGCCCAGAAAGTCTGGTTGCCCAAATCATCACAGGCTTTAGTGGTAGAATGGGGCTAATCTGGCTTGTTTATGGTGTTCATTGCAGTGTTAAACAAGTATTTGTTTTTGTTTAGGGAAAGTGTTTTTAGAAGTGATACCTCATAGATAAATGTGTGAATTTTAGAATGAGCGTAAAACAATTTGAAGGAAAATTTGAGTTTTTAGAGCATACAGCAGATGTTTACGTTAGAGCTTATGGTGACTCAATGCAGGAAGCCTATGAGAATGCTGCGTTGGCTATGTTTGAAACTATAACTAAAACTGGGAAAGTTGGTCAAAAAGAAGAGGAAATAATAACCGTAGAAGCTGAAGATCAGTATGCCCTTCTGTATAGTTGGCTTGAAGCTTTGCTGGTGAATTCTGAAACCAAAGGTATGTTATATTCAAAATTTCAAATAACTGATTGGACTGAAACCGCTGAGTCATTTAAAATTACGGCGCACGTTTGGGGTGAAAAGTTTCAATCTAAAAAGCATCCTCAAAAAGTGGCAGTTAAAGCAGTAACATATCATCGAATGGTTGTTATGCGTGAAAAAGAAGGTAAGGTAGTTTTAGAGTTTATTTTAGATATTTAAGCCAGTTTTAGCTTCTTTAATTCTTCGAGCATTTGCTTAACAAGTGGTTCTGGTGGCGTGTCAACGGCAGTTGTTTTTGAAGTAATGATTGGTACATTCTTGTCTTTGTAGTAGATAAGCAAGGGGCTAGTTTGGTCTTGGTAAATTTTTAGTCTGTTTTTGATAACGTCTTGACTGTCGTCTGAGCGTTGATAAAGTTCACCGCCACATTTATCGCAGATTCCTTCAACTTTAGGTTTAAGGAATCTAATGTTGTAAACAGTGCTACAGTTTTTGCAGATTCGTCGTGAAGAAAGTCGTTCAATTATTATCCAATCAGGTACATCAAGCAACAAAATAACGTCGAGCTCAAAAATTGCTTCTAACGTTTTAGCTTGTTCAAGCGTTCGTGGAAAACCATCTAAAATTACGCCTGCCCCTTGTGGAATTCTAGCTAAATGTTGCTTTAATACTTCAACAACGATTTCGTCAGGAACTAACGCGCCTTTTTCTACGTAACTCTTTACTTTTTTACCTAACTCGGAATTTTCTTTTACCTGCGCACGGAAGATATCTCCCATGGCAATAACTTCAACACCAAGTTTGGCTTTAAGCCTAGTTGAATAAGTGCCTTTACCTGCACCTGGTGCTCCAAAGATGATAGCTCTCACTTTAACTTTCTCCGGTGGCTGCTCAACTTTGACTGAAACTAAATAATAAATTTATTGCGTAACTCGCACTATTTTATGGAAACCTTTATGCATAATAGCTCTCACCTAACGCACAAGAAGGATTAAGTTTGCACACTAAACAAATCGGAAAAAATCTCTACCTGATTGATCTTGAAACGGGTGGATACAAAAGTCTCATTGGAAGCTATGTTATAAAGACCGCTAAAAAGGCTGTACTTATAGAGACAGGACCAACTAACTCTATACCCAATTTACTCTGTGGTTTAGCTGAATTAAAAATAAACCCTGAAGACATAGATACCATTGCAATCACACATATCCATCTTGATCATGGAGGCGGTGCAGGAACTCTGCTCAAACATCTGCCAAACGCTAAAATCCTGGTCCATCCAAGAGGTATCCCCCACATAGTTAATCCTGAAAAACTTTGGTCCTCCTCACAGTCTGTGCTTGGTTTTGTAAGTGAAATATTTGGAAAACCTGAACCTGTTCCCCAAGACAGAGTGATCCCTATGACCGAGGGTACAATTAACTTTGGCGATAACGGCAAACTAACAATTTTTGAAACTCTAGGTCACGCTTCGCATAGTCTAAGCTTCCACGAAAGCTTTAACAATGGTATCTTTCTAGGTGACGCCGCAGGTACCTATTTCCAAGAGTTCAACCTGGTATCTCCAACCACTCCGCCGCCTTTCTACCTTGATGCCTCCATTGCCTCATTAAATAAGCTCATTGATTTTCGTCCTTCTGTGTTGTATTATAGTCACTTTGGAAAAGCAGACGACGCAGTTAGACGTTTACGTGGTTACAAGGCGCAGCTGTTGATGTGGGATAAAATAGTACAAGAGGCAGTAAAACAAAATCAAACCTTTGAGCAAATTGCTACAAGTGTCCTAACAGAAGATCCTATAATGAGTAAACTTGCAAACTTTTTGCGCGAACACAAGGTTTACGCTAAAACTGCAATAGATAACAGCATCTGCGGTTTTATAGAGTACGCCAAAAAAACCCAGACAAAACTTGTCTCCTAAATGTTTTATAACATCTCTTTCTTTTTTGTGTAGCTGGTGAAATTTTTGAGCGAAGATGAAGGACGACCAGCACCAGAACATGTTCCTCTGGAAAAAGTTACTGATTACCTTTGGAAGATTCCCCAGTACAAAGCAGATATGCGTGTTCCCGGTATGATTTTTGCTAATCAAAACTTACTGGAGAAAATGCAAACTGACCGAACGCTTTGGCAATGCGCCAATGTTGCACAATTACCTGGTATTTACAAGTATGCAATCACTTTACCTGATGGGCATGAAGGGTATGGATTTCCCATAGGAGGAGTTGCAGCAACTGATCACAATGAAGGCGTCATAAGCCCCGGCGGCGTTGGATATGATATCAACTGTGGTGTTAGACTTTTAACTTCAAACCTCACAGAACAAAACATACGTCCCCACTTACCTGCTCTTGCAGAAGCCATATTTCATAATGTTCCCTCAGGATTAGGTAGCCGCAGAAAAGACCTAACAATAAGCAACAGTGACCTAGACCGTCTAACTGTTGATGGTGTAAACTTTTTAATTGAACGTGGTTTAGGTTGGAAAGAAGATGCAGAGCACTGTGAAGAACAAGGCTGCATGATAAATGCCAATCCAGATATGGTTTCAAACACAGCTAAAAGTCGGGGTTTAACACAAATTGGCACTTTAGGTTCAGGGAATCATTTTCTTGAAATCCAAAAAGTCGACAAAATATTTAACGCAAAAACCGCTAAAACCTTTGGCATAACCCATGAAGGTCAAATAACTGTTATGATACATTGCGGTTCCCGGGGGTATGGGCATCAAGTTTGCTCAGATTACCTGCGCGTCATGGAACACGCCATTCAAAAATACAAAATTAGTGTTCCAGATCGAGAATTAGCCTGCGCACCGGGAACAAGTCTTGAAGCCCATAATTACTATCAAGCAATGGCCTGTGCCGTAAATTATGCGTTTGCTAATCGTCATGCTATCATGCACTGGGTACGTCAAAGCTTCCAGCAGGTACTAAAACAGGATCCAGAAAAACTTTGTCTAAAACTTGTTTATGATGTTGCTCATAACATTGCAAAAATTGAAGATCATAAAATTGGCAATGAAACCAAAAAAGTTTGGGTTCATCGTAAAGGTGCAACGCGTGCTTTTCCACCCGGACACCCAGATGTACCAGCAGACTACCGAAGTGAAGGCCAACCCGTCCTTATCCCCGGTAGCATGGGAACAAGTTCATGGGTTCTAGTTGGCAGTCAAAAAGCCATGGATTTAACTTTTGGCTCTACCGCACATGGTGCTGGACGTATGATGAGTAGATCTGCAGCCAAACGTAAATATTGGGGCGGAGAAATCAAAACAGGCCTTGAAAAACGTGGCATAACTGTTCGAGCAGCAAGCCCAATGGTGTTAGCCGAAGAAGCCGACCCAGCATACAAAAACGTCGATACAGTTGCAGACGTCAGTGACCAAGTTGGCATAGCAACCAAAGTAGCACGACTTGTACCCCTATCAGTTGTTAAAGGCTAAAACTTCTTCCCCTTCTCATTTTTTAAGTATCACCACTACTGCTTACTTTAGAATTAGAAAATAACTTTACAACTAACACCAGACACTAATGTATATGATGCAATCTTTAATTTAAAAGCAGGCCTAGACGGGAAAGTATGACATGGAAGATAAAAAGCAATTAAGGCTTCAATATTCTGGGTTTATCATATTTACAGCCCAAATTCTAAGTGTCATTACCGGTTTAGTCTACACATTACTTTTAACTCGATCTATGACCTCTGAACAGTATGGCACATGGACAAACATTTTTGATTACACTGCTTACTTTTTGATTTTTACAGGATTCATTCCATTTTGGGCAACACGTTTTGTGGCAAGAAGTAAAGAAGGTGCAGTAAAAACCAGCATAATTGCAAATCTTATCATTGCTTTAGGCTCTATAGCAATTTATTTTCCAATCATAACCCTCATAGCCCAAACCATCGGAACCCACGAGTACCTACCAATCTACTACCTCGCATCCCTGTATATTTTAGGTACTGCATTAATAACTAATCTTGAAGCCTGTCTACGTTCATATAAACCGCAAATAATAGGTTATGGTATACTAATTGCTGAAATAGTAAAAATTGTTTTAGCATTCATCATTATCCTTGGACTCAAACAGCTATTCCTAGGCGCAATTTTGAGCTTAACTTTATCTTTTTTGATACAAGCGTTCTACTACATTCAAATTTTTAAAGACGAATTTAAACAAAAGATTCGTCTAGACTACTTAAAAGAATGGTTAAAAGGCTCAACTTTAATTGCTTACAATGCCGCTGGAACCCAACTCCTCGCCTTTGCCCTCGTTCTTCTGTATTATTTTGGTGGTGCTGAGACCCGTGCTTACTACCAAGTTGCTTGGGCTCTTGCAAACATTATAACCTATGCCTCATCCTTAGCTTTTGCATTATATCCCAAACTGCTAAGCAACAGTGCCGTCCATGAGCATGTCGATAACTCATTTAAAATGGTTCTAATGTTTGCTATCCCCATAGCGACCCTAAATATAGTTATGTCCACTTCATTTTTAACAGTTCTAAATATAGACTTTGCCATAGCATGGCCAGCCCTAATTATGCTAACAATCGACACGTTAATTGTTATGGTAAGTGCCTTCTATAATAACTACCTAATGGGCACCGAAAACTTTGACACCGACGGTAAAATCCCCCTCCGACAACTACCCAAAACCCGAATCTTCAAGGTATTCTCCCTATCATTTATCCAAGCTGCAATATCTCTCCCACTAATCTATCTTGTCTTAACCCAAATCCCCGCAACCCCCATCGAGTCAGTAATCTATGTGATTCTAGTAAACATTGGTGTACACACAACAACTTTTATCGGACTATATCTAGTCATGCACAAACAAATAAAACTACCAATTGCATGGCAAAGCATCACAAAATATATCCTCGCAGCAGCAACAATGGCCTTAATACTTTACCTCACACCCACCACAACCACCCTAATGCTAACATTTATAAAAACAGTCACTGGAATCAGTATCTATCTCCTGTTACTCCTCGCAATTGACAAGCAAGCACGCAAGCTCCTTAAACTAATAATAGCCGAAATCAAAAACACCCTCAACACATTCACACCAAAAAGAAACAACCGTCAACTTAAAACCGAAATATAGTATATCAAAATCAATCAAAGTATATATTGGGATTAATCAGCACCTGAATTTTAAGACGACTTCAAGTGTTTAGTTTGAGCAAAAAATAAGTGCTCTGGTTTAGCGTTTGATTATGCCGTAGGTTTGTTTTTTCCAGATGTCTCGAAATTTGTTATAGTAGTCAATTGGTTGAAAAACTGGTGCATAAGTTAACTGTTGAGATATGCCGCATTTACAGACGGCAAAAACCTCTTTCTTATCAACATTCCCCAAAATTTGCAACAACTCCTTCCGACACTTTGGACAATAATACGGGCCATTAACCATCTGCTTTGCATCTTTAGTTAAAACCTTAATACTATTACTGGGCACCTTGTGCATTTCTGGACACATAACTTTCCTCTCTAACATAGATAAACCTAAGCATAAAATTATTGACCAAGATATATCCTTCCCCCAAAAAACAAAAAACCACACAAAATTCTGCGAACAAAAACTGTTAAAATCCATCACACGCCCTTTCAAAACAATTTCTACATCAAAAACTTCAACTAAAAAGGCACCTCGCTAACATACAGCTACTCTCTTTCCTAACAACATTATCACCACTCTTAAAAATAAACAAAATAACCAGATCATAACATGGTATGCTAACAAGCCACAGTTACTAGTGCAAAACAAACATTCAGCTGCCCTGAAAACTTTATTAAAAACTCAAGCTATTGTCTGCCTAATACACTGAGCAAAAATGATGTTGCTCTACAAAAAGGGCGGTTGTCGTCTAGCCTGGTTTAGGACTTTAGCCTTCCAAGCTAATGATCCCGGGTTCAAATCCCGGCGACCGCACCAAACATTTTCTCAATGCATAAACTCACTGTATCGAGTTACCTCTATTGTGAGGGTGGATTAGACCATTTTTATAGTTTACAATCAACTGAACAGGTTTGTGGTTTATGGTGTTTTAGTTTTTGGTTTAGCGAAAAGGTGAAAAGTAGCAATGTGCTGTTTAAATCATGAGATAGGATGTTTTGAAAAATGAGTAATGACGTTGATATGGTTACTATTGAGTTAAATGGCGAAAGAATGAATTTCCTTTTGGGTAAAAAAGACTTTAAAACGGGTAGCGCGGTTATCATGCACAAGGTAAAATGATGTCAGGTGGCAAAAACTACCAGGTAAACATACTTGTCGTCGAAATCGGATCCAAGCCCAAGGAAGAAAAAAAGTAAAAACCTTCAAACCTTATACTTTTTACGTACATAACCACTAAACAAACACCAAACAATGCCCAATAGTTTTGTCGATAATTTATTTATAGCTATTAGTCTGTTTTTTGTGTAACTGCACTGTTGTGTCGTCCATATTATATGAAACCGACTTTATGTTGTTAGTGTGCTACTTTGCAGTTTATACCTATTTGAAATTTAGTTTTGTGTTTTTCCTCTTTCTGTCTTTTATTATCCAAACTATCAGCTGTTTGTGGATATTGAAAAACAAGCTTCTGTCTATATTCATATTATTAAGCACTTTTTAAACTAAGAAAAAAGAAAGTTGATTTTAAGAAATTATTGTTGCTGAAATGAGTGTTACTGTCTGTGTTGGTTGACTTACTTCACCGCTGATGTTTGCAGTTACTGGAACTTTTGCTATTGCGTTAACTACGTCTTTACCTTCAACTACTATTCCAAATGCAGTGTATGTGTCATCGAATTTGGTGCCGTCTGAGTAGGTAATTTTGCTGTTGTCAACTGTGTTTATGAAGAAACCACTTGTTGCAGAGTTAGGGTCATTGGTTTTTGCCATGGCAATTGTGTATTGGTAGTTATGGTTGTATGAGCCGATTTCATCTTTTATGGTTGCCAGATCTCCATTTATTGCGCCACCTTGTATCATGAAATCTTTCATTATCCGGTGAAATACTGTGCCATCATATTTTCCTGAGGCAACCAGATCTAGAAAGTTCTGGGTAGTTATTGGTTTATCGTCAAACAATTGAATTGTTATGTTACCCATACTTGTTTGCAGTAATACTTTTGTGCCATTTGTTGTAGTAGGAGTTGGGGTAGGTGTTGCTGTTGAATTATCGTTGTTTGAGTTAAATCCAACTGCAACGTATGCGCCGACAATAATTAAGACTATAGCCAAAATGCCGACAACGATGTATAACTGTTTCTTTTTTGTGCTGCTCTTTTTAGAGTTAGATTTGTGCTGCACTGGTTTTTTGCGATTATATTTTGGAGCCATAACTCAAATTCAACAACAATACTTTATATAAAATTTTTCCAAAACCCTACAGTTTATCTTTTTTCAGAAAAACACCAAAACCCTGCCGCGCCTACTTAGTTATCTGGCTGAAAATTTCAGAGACTTCATTTAGGTTTTTGGCTGTAAATTCTGCTGTTAAACTACACGTTGTTAAATCTTTTAATGAATAAAATTGCGATCTAACAAACACTGTTCTAAGTCCAGCGTCTTTTGCGCCTTTGATGTCTTCATGCGGGCTGTCTCCAATATAAACCGCCTCGTCCGCGCTCACCTGCAACCGCTCCAAAACGTCTCTAAATATGTGTGGCGAGGGTTTTCTCCAGCCATTCTCTTCTGAAACAACAACAGTGTCAAAATATTTACTTACACCCAACTTGTTGAGGCTAAAATACACAACGGGGGCATAAGTAAAGTTAGAAAGCAAACCAACTTTGCCATGAGATATTGCCTGCTCAAAAAGCTTCACTGCACCCACCCTCAACCTAAGCGAATCAATAAAATCCTTAAAGAAAACATTCAACGCCACTTTAATATGAGCATCATCTGGGTCAACTTTATACCCCACCTCATTTAACGCCTCAGCAACCCAAACCGCATTTGTCACCTCACGCCACTCACCATAGCGAATAACACGATATTTCTCATGAGCCCTGCTGTAAGCCTCTAAAAAATCATCAACCGTAACCCTAAAACCCTCCTCAACAAGCGACGTGTAAAGCTTCATTTTTGAAGCATCCATACTATACCCAATACAGTTAACAATTGTACCAATGTAATCAAAAATTACAGCCTTAACCTGCCCCAAACCCTTCAACTCTTAACCAAAAGATCCTTTTCAACAACGCGTTTAAGCATTCTACCAACACTTGTACCAAGCAATTTAACTTCATCACCAAAAGATGTTTCAACAGTTGAATCAAAAACGATTTCTCCAAGAAACCGTAAACCAACATTTCTAGCCTCTATCTCTATACTATTGTTGATGTTTGAGGCTTGTTTCATGTTTTCCACCAAACCAATAATTGACGCCTTCAACTCACAAAGTAAAGCAACCTGTTTCTTCACTGTTTCAAAAGCCAAAAGCGACGAAGTTGTAACAATTAAAAATTCAGCCCTCTTAATTAACCGCAACAGGTCAAGAATAACATCACCAATTCCAGGAGGCATATCAATAATCAAAAAATCCAATTCACCCCACTGCGTAACCGCTAACAACTCAATTAACGCGTTGGAAACATCTACTCCACGCAAAGGCGCAGGATTTTCACCTACAAAATAAACCATCGACATATACTTAAGCCCCTTCACTGAGACAGGCACTATACCTTTATCTTCCTGCGGAACAGTAACCGGTGCATTTAGAATAACATGGGTTGATGGACTGGTAAAGTCTAAATCAAACAAACCAACTTTATAGCCTTCATCTTTAAGAATCAACGCCAATGTAGTTGCGACCATACTTTTTCCAACGCCGCCTTTACCACTGGAAACTACAATAATTCGTTTCACATTTGCAAGACGACTGTCTATAACGTTAACTCGCGGATCAATCATTTGGTTTATTTGACTCCTTGGATGCTGTCAAGCCAAACACCCCGTCCACTTGCTATTTCAAAATCAGGACTACCACACTTTGGACATTTAACAAACGTGTGAGCTGCTTCGGGCACAAAATGAATGGCTTCAGCAGTGGCGGCATCAAGACTTTCTCTTTTAAATCTCCAAATAGTCCCACAAACCCGGCATTTCAACTCAGTTTTAGCCTTAAGAAGACGAAATTTAGCATTTTTAAATAAATCTGATTTTATTTCACCTAACGCAAACTTTAAAATTTCTGGTTCAACATCCTGAAGTTCCCCTATTCGAATTGTTACTTCAGTAACTTCTTTTAATCGTTCTTTTTCAGCGATTTGTGCCGCCGTAGTCAATATTGCCTCAGCTAATGCCCATTCATGCATAAACCAGCTAAGCTTTAGAGCAATTTAAAAATATTGTATTTAACCCCTTACTCTCAAGAATTTAGAATCTCATAATTGGATAAACTATTTAGAAATCAACATCACCATTAAGTATGCATTAAATAATGTTGATCATCGGCTGGATGAATGTGTTGTAAAGCCGTTTTTGTTGTTAAAGTTTGCCAAACTTCTATTGTATGTCTGGGGAAAAAGTTATATGTTAACATGCCGCTAAACATTATTTATGTCCGATAAAGTACATTGTGCTCATATTCTAGTAAAAACCTTAACAGAAGCTCAAGCAATAAAAGCACGTATAGATAAAGGTGAAGGCTTTTCCGAGATAGCCAAACAAGTTTCTCTTTGTCCTTCAGGTAAAAAAGGCGGAGATCTTGGTACCTTTGGACGAGGTCAAATGGTAAAACCTTTTGAAACTGCTGCGTTCCAACTTGAAAAAGGTCAGATTTCTGATCCTGTTAAAACAGAATTCGGATACCACATAATCAAACGATTAGATTAGAAACGGTTTAACAACAGAATCTGGACTCTTTTTTAACTGTTCCAGATTTATCTATTCCAATTGAGGATTCAAAAAATTGAACATAAATCAATTACGTCAAAGCCGAAATGCAGCAATGGTGAGTATTGTCTTTTTTGTTGTGTTCATGCTATTCTCAATTTTCAGAGCGAGTTTTCAATCAATTGATGTTACAGTTAATCTTTGGGTACTGAATATCCACACTGACACAGCAACTCTTCTAGCAAAAGTTATCTCCGTTGCTTTTGACACGACCATAATAGCTGCGGCATCACTGTTAATAGCCAGTTTCCTTTTTATAAAAAATCGTAAAGCCCAAAGTGTAATACTTTTAACAGCATTAAGTGGAAGTGTACTGGTTGCAATCATAAAAAATGTTACCCAAGTTGCCAGACCAGAAAACCAGCTTTTGCCCGGTTCAGGTTTCTCATATCCCAGTGGTCATAGTGCAAGTACAATTATTTTTATTGGCTTAATGGTTTACTATATTTGGCTAAACTGGAACAGCAGCCAACGCGTAAAACTTTTATCTTTGACAAGTTTTGGTTTAGTGGTTGCTCTTGTAGGTTTTGACAGAATTTACCTTAATGTTCACTGGTTAAGCGACGTTGTAGGTGGTTGGTTATTTGGCGCCTTTTGGCTGTCATTTTGCATTATGGCCTATGAACAATTGAAATTGGCCGGCAAATTTGAATCTAAAAAATTTAACTTTATTGCAAACCTGCTGTTTGCTTTAGGCATCATAGTTATAGTGCTAATCGTTATTTTAGGGCCGTTCCTTAATATCTTGTAATTAGTTTTGTTATTCTCATTCGGACGATTAACGTCCAGTTTTTTAGCCGCTCGGGTTAAGTCCAGTCTGTTTAACGGTCGATTGACCAAGCAACGGTCGGACTGACCCGCAAGTAAACTATGGTCAGCATCTTTCATAAAGTCTGTTTAGAAACCGTTTCTAATAGGATGTTTTCAGCAAACGAGTCTTCGTCATAAGCCCCTACAAAATCCCTTTTGTTGTTTATCACCACTTTTGGGACGCCTATCACATTGTATTTTATGGCTAAATCTGGAAATTCGCTTGTACTTATAACGTCAGCTTTCACATATCCGCCGCTTTCTATGGCGAGTTTGTGTGCTATACTTGCTGCAACTGCGCAATGTGGGCATGTTAGAGAAACAAAAACCTGAATGTGAACTGGAGATTTAATGTCTAGAAGTATCTTTTTGGTTTTTTCTTTCAAGTCGGTTGTGCCTTTTGAAACGTTAAAGACGGCATCAATTAATGTTTGCAGTTCATACCCGTAAGGCAATCCATAGATTCGTACGCCATAATCTTTTGCACCGATAATCGCTAACGCAGGAACCTTGTCAACCCCATATTCTTTAACTTCTGCAGCATCAGCTACAAAATCGTAAACTTTAACTGTCAACTTGCTGTTTAAAGTGGCAATTTCTTGGATTAATTCTCTTGTACCTTGGCAGGAATTACATTGTATTTCTTGTGTAAACATAACAATTTTAACAGGGGTTGTTAGTTTTTGGTTTAAATCGTTTTTTAAAAGTTCTTTTTTGTCTTCAGGAATCATTCCCATAAAAACTGTCTCCAATAAAGAAGGTCCCATACCAGTAAATGGCTTTAGAGCTACGTAATAGAATCAGGTTACCTGCAATATAACTTTTAAAAAAAGAAATGTTATGTGGTGCTATCGGCGTTGAAAATGTGTTGTGAAGAGCTCCAGGTTTCTTCAACTAGCTGGTAAAGTTCGTCAAGGACAAACGATAGTTTTTCACCTTTAACGGTTAAACCATACATTTTAGGTGCTTTACGAATGAAAACCAGTTTCTTTCCTTTTAATCCATGTAGATACTTGTAGGTTCTTCTTATTGAAAGCCCTGTTTTTTTAGCAAGTTTTCCCACAGAGATGCCTTCTGGACTGATTGCTTCATAAACCTTTTTTTCTGTTAGTGTAAATGTCTCTTTGTTTGGGTCTCGTTTGGTTTTAAAGAAGAATATGTAGTTTCTTTCTTTTGGTGTTTCGATTAAATTTACATCGCGAAGGCGCTTTAAGATGCGAGAAGTACTTTTTGGTGAAATAATTTCTTGTATGTCTTCGAAGGTTTTAGGTCCTGCAGTTAGGGCTAAAAGTAAGGTTTCTTCGTAACATTTACTATGTGCAGAAAGTATTGTGCAGTATTCTGGAAAGTTGCAAAGTAATTTGGTTAGCCTGTTGCCAAAGTTGGTTGCATAGTATTCTTCTCTGGTTTTATTTGTAAGGCCGACTTGCATTAATGGGTGCATATATTCTGTGTCAATGGTGTTTTGACTGTGAGTATGGCCTGTTTTTTTAAGTTCTTGCTGAATTTGGTTAACTAAATATTTACTTTTAACGGTTGATTGTAAAATGTGGAATCTGGTTTTGTTTTTTATGGTGTTAAAAAGTTCTTTCATAAAGTTTGGTCTACTTATTATGTGGCGAAGTTGACGTAGTTCGTTTTTTAGTTTGTATATATGGCATTGTCCTATGCATTCTAGCGGTGATGTGGGTGCACAGTTTTTGCATTCAGTGTCAAGGTTGGTCAATAAATCTGTTAGATCATTCTTTTTTTTGCTGTTTTTTATCGGCATTACAACGTTTCCCATTATTTCCCCCACTTAGCGTTGCCATGACGAGAGGATGTAGAACGTTAATTTTTGTGGTTTTTGATAATCCCTTCATGACACATGTCATAAATATGACAATCGTCAACTTTAAATATATTTCCCCCTAAACTACCACAATAAACAGGTGATTGATTGCTACTACCATGCGAAATCGGCGTAAAAACAGTCCTACCAGCAATAAAAGCCATAATGGCCAGAACCATAATAGAAAAACACAAACTAAAAGAAAAAGACACAGCAACACTTTTAGGCCTCTCACAATCCGCCATCAGCCGCTACATGAACCACAACCGCGGCAACAACCTAACCGAAATCGAAAACTCTATAGAAATCCAATTACTCATCAACCAAATGGTAACCTACCTAATTAAAGAACCAAACAAAAAACAAGAAATTATGCTACTATTCTGCCAAACCTGCAAAATCATCCGAGAAAAAGGCCTAATGTGCAACCTATGCCGCAAAGATGCGACCCAAGAATGGATTGAAACATGCACCTTCTGCAAAATAAAAACCTGCTAACCCACACCCTTTCTATAAACCCAAAACACGTCGAACATTTATTAAAGCCCAAAGTTAACTAAAACTAGATCATATCTTGTCTTCACACGATGAAAAAACTGTTCTAGACATCATCGAAAAAGTAAGCAAAAGTGTCGTAAACATAAGCACAGTAAAACTGATCCACAACATATTCTACCAAACAGTTCCAGTCGGCGGCATGGGCTCAGGCACCATAATTGACGCAAACCAAGGCCTAATTTTAACCAACAACCATGTAGTAGGTGGCGCAGAAAAAATCAACATAACACTCTGGAACAACGAAGTCCTACAAGGTACAATCACCGGATCCTGCGCCATTCACGACATTGCAGTTATAAAAGTCAACGGAAAAGACCTACAAGCCTCCGAACTTGGCGATTCCAACAAACTTAGAGTCGGACAACGAGTCTACGCAATTGGCAACCCCTTTGGCCTAACAGGCGGCCCAAGCGTTACAAGCGGCGTCGTCAGCGCAATTAACCGCACCATTGAATCTCAACGAGGACTTTTCGAAAACCTCGTTCAAACAGACGCAGCCATTAACCCTGGCAACAGCGGCGGCCCATTAGTAGACCTAGAAGGAAAAATAATCGCCATCAATACCGCAATTATCCCCTACGCTCAAGGCATCGGCTTTGCCATCCCTATAAACTCCGCAAAAACCTGTACAAACGGCATCGTAACCAAAGAAACACCTAAACGCGCATGGCTCGGCATAATCGGCCTAAGCTTAACCATCGACATGGCACACTATTATGGACTACCTGTCAACCACGGAGTTTTAGTTACTAAAATCTCAAAAGAAAGCCCCGCAGCTACAGCCGGAATAAACGAAGGCGACATAATTCTAAGAATAGATAACACTGAAATCCACAAAATCGAAGATTTAGTTGCCCAAATTCATAAACACAAAGTTGGCGACTCAATCCAAATCTTTGCCCTACGCAATAACCGCGAACACTACTTTGACTTAACCCTAAACCAAACCCCTTGAACAAGCGCGGATGAAAAGTGAACAACAACAAAGAAGAAGAGCAAATAAAAGAAATCCTAACAAAATACCAAACCATAGCAATAGTTGGCCTATCAAACACCATTGGAAAACCCAGCCACCGTGTAGCTGCCTACCTTAAACAGCACAACTACTACATAATACCTGTAAACCCTACAATCAACCAAGCCTTAGGTAGTAAAAGCTACAAAAACCTTCTTGATATACCGCCCAAACTCGCAAAAAACATCGAGATCGTGGATATTTTCCGTAAAAGTACATCTGTCTTGCAGATTGTCGATGAAACAATTGAGCTAAAAAAACGGTATGGACAACCATTCGTGGTTTGGCTGCAACTGGGCATTCAAAATGAGGTGGCAACTGAAACTGCAAAACAAGCAGGGCTTACTATAATCATGGATAAGTGTCTAATGGAGGAACATATGCATCTGTTTCCACATTAGTTTACATGGCGCTAAGTAACAATGAAGTATGGTGTGGTTGGTTGAGGCAAAGTTTATCGTCATGTGTCATTAACTGGTAAGGTTAGGAATTTTAGGAAAACGACTTGTATTTGTAAATCTTGCTAAATTTTCTGTAGTTCATTTTGGATTTCTTCATAGTTGGGTTCCACAGTTGCTGAATCTGCTCTCCAAACATAACAAATGATACCTGTTTTGTCAATAATAACTATTGATCGTTTGGTATACTCGTAACCGTTTGGTCCAATGGTATCTTTTGAAGTTAAGCCATAGGCTTTCAAAGATTCGTGATATTTGTCGTTTAAAACTGGGAAAGGCAGGCGGTTTCTTTTAACAAATTCCTTGTTTGACTCCACGTTATTGACACTTATGCCTATGACTTGTGCTTCTAAATTAGTTAGTATGTTCATGGAATCACGGAATCGACAGGCTTCTTTGGTGCAAGTTACAGTGAAAGCAGTGACAAAAAAAGCCAAAACAACTTTGTGCCCCAAAAACTCATGTAGACTCCTAAGCTTCATATCTGTGTCTAGTAGGGTAAAATCTGGGGCTTTATTGCCAACTTTGATTACCATAAAAAATCTCCTAAAAGAAAGAAATATGGTGTGCTATAAAATGATTACCTCAACGATTCAGATGTCCTGTTTTAAGGTTAGAACTTATATGAACAAGCCTAAATTTATTCAGGTATAGCGTTAAAGGGGAATTCTGACATGGTTAGGTTGTTAGGAAAGCGTAAACAGCGCTTGATTATCACTGTAGTGTTGGTAGTGGTTGTTTTTGGGGTCGCATTGACGTGGCGTCAGGAATCGCTTGCTGCACACAAATACCCCAGACAGGCTGTGTATGAGGATTCTAATCTTTTAGTGCGTGGTGTTGTTTTATCAATCGAAAAAAACTACGTATGCTATGGGCTGGGCTTCCAAGGGTGGTTTGGCTACAGTTCTTACCACTCTTTCCGTTACTACATTCTTCTAAACATCACCGAGGTTGTGTGGTCAAGTGCTGACCTATCCGAAATATCTGGATCTTTGTGGTCTAACACCTTTCGCGAGGGCGGAATCATAGGTATAGGCTATGACTCTGAATATGATCTGCTTGAGGTGGACGTGGGGCAAACTGTCGAATGCAAAGATTACTATTTTCCAATTACTGACACTCCATACTCCCACATTATAACAGTCATGCCAACCGTAACTGATAGCTTCTTAAAACCCCGAACTAACTAGCTACTTGAAGGTAAAGGCACTGGGGCAAATGTTGTTGAGTACACAGATATTGCATTGAGGTTTTTTTTGCATCGCAAATTTTACGTCCATGTAAAATCAATAGGTCAGTTAGTTTCATCCAGTCTTCTCTGGGGGTTATCTGCATTAGTTCTTTTTCGATTTTGTCTGTATTGTCTGTGTCTGCTAGTCCAAGTCGTTGAGATAGTCTGCGTACATGTGTGTCCACAGCTATACCTTCAACTATTCCGTAAGCGTTATACATGACGATATTGGCGGTTTTGCGTGCAACACCTGGTAATTCAAGCAGTTCAGGCATGGTTTTTGGAACTTGACCGTTAAATTTTTCAATAAGCATTTTGCAACAGTTCTGTAGGTTGCGTGCCTTGTTATGGTAAAATCCAGTTGAATGAATGTCATCTTCCAGTTCTTTTATGTTTATGTTTACGTAGTCTTGGGGTGTCTTGTATTTTTTAAATAGACTCTTGGTTACTATGTTGACTCTTTCATCTGTTGTTTGCGCAGAAAGCATAGTTGCAATTAAAATTTCTAGTGGGTTGGTGTAGTTTAGGGCGACTTTTGCATCTGGATACTGTTCTTCTAAGAGTTCAACTATTTTTCGAACTCTTCCTTTTGGCAGCCGGTAAACTTTTGGATTTTTCATGGTGTTATTTCTTTCCTAAAATAAATGTACATGTTTGATGGTTAATATTTGGTTTAGCTAAAAAGATTTTTAAATTGCTTGGTGAAGGCTTGGATATTTATTACGTAATGTCTTCACTTAAAGACTATGTGAGTATTGAAACTGTAGAATTAATAATAAATAAGGTTTAGCCGCTAAGACTTATTTTAAGGTTTATTTCTTCAAACATTTCATGTTTAGCCTTACAAATCGGACAAATATATGGTGGATCTTCCCTGTAGGTTACATAGCCGCATTGTTTGCAGTACCACAGTTTCTTTTTTACTTCTCCGCTTTCGGTACTTGCTGGTTGTGACACGGCTGATTTTGCTTGCGTGGGTATTGTTTTTTCGGTTGTTGCTTGATTTTCAGAGATTGACGCGCCCGCTGTGGAGGTTTTTGGTTCATAGGCACGGTTTTGTTTCTCTATGGGTCGGCGTTCAGGGACGTCTGGTAGGTTTTTGTTTTCGTACACAGTTTTGTTGACATATAGACGGCAATAGCATGCACCGTATTGGGCTATATCGATGTCTCGGTAATCACAGGGGCAAATTATGTCTCTGTCGTATTCAAATTTTCCTGATGCTAAGCGACAGGGGCATAGAGGGTACCCATAGCGGTTTTCGTTGGTTTTTAATCCTTCAAAAAATGCTTGCAGTAATTCTGGGTTAGGTGTTAAATAGTATCCATATGTTTTTGCGTCTGCTTCTGCTCTTTGACTGATTTGTTCTATGGTGGTCAAACGCCTAGTACCTCTTTAAGTTGGTCTTTTTTAAAGCCAGTGATGATTGTTTTGTCATCGACAATTATAGTTGGATAACTTAGCTTTGCTCCTTTACTTAAAATGGATTGGCGTATTTTCTCTTTGTCATTGTCTTCAAGTAAGTCAACATCAATAAATTCATATTCAACTCCCTTATCTGTTAGAAACTGTTTTGTCATTTTACACCAAACACAGGTGCTAAGGGCATAAAGGGTAACTTTGTGGTCTACTTTTTTTCCAGTTACTTTAGAAAACTGCATAAAAATAAGTGCTCCTAACTAAAAATAGCTTTTAAGAAAATATAACTGTTTAGCTTCAATCAGTATTAAGCTGGATATAGATTTCCAAAAGCGTTTTGTACCACTTCGGAGAGTGCTGGGTGAATATGCATTGCCTGAACAATAGGTTCAAAGGTTCCTTTTCCTGAAGCCATTGCATTTACGATTTCCTGAATAAGCACTGTTGCTTCAGCGCCAATTATATGGGCACCCAAAATTTTGCCTGTTTCCTGTTCCACAATAACTTTCACAAAACCGTTTGGTTCACCCATAGCTGCCCCCATGGCTACATCACGATAAAATATTTTTCCAATCAAGATTTTGTGTTTAGCCTTAGCTTCAGCTTCCTTTAGCCCTATAGACGCAATTTGAGGATATGTAAAGATTCCATGTGGCACCGTCAAGTAATTCATTGAAACTTTGTGATCATGATTTGAGTTATGCCAAACTATAATAGCTTCAAAATTAGCTGCATGCTTAAACATAGCCTTCCCAATTGCATCACCAAAAGCCCAAATATTCTTTTTACTGGTTTCCAAATAATCATCAACTTTTATGTAACCCCGTTCATCAAGCTGCACGCCAGTTTTTTCTGGTTTAAGAATATCTGCATTTGAAACACGACCTGTTGCAACCATTAACCGTTCAGCCCTAAACTCTTTAACAGCCCTGTCAACACGGTCTTTAGTGGTCAACATCACTCCATTAGATTCTTGTTTTACCTCTAACGCCTCAAGATTAGTGTAAACTTTTACCCTTTTCTCTAATTCCAGCTTTAACAAATCAGAAACATCTGGCTCCTCCTCGGGTATCAGTTTAGGCGAACGCTGAATAATGGTAGTCTCTATTCCCATACCTGCAAAAAAATGCCCATATTCAACACCTATGTATCCTCCTCCAACAATTATAACACTTTTTGGTGGCTCTCGCAATTGCAAAACACTATCACTTGTTAAATAGTCGACACGTTCAAGGCCCTTAATCGGCGGAACAGCTGAACGCGCACCTGAGACTATGTAAATTTTTTTAGCACTAATTGTATGGGTACCAACCTGCAGGGTGTAGTCATCTACAAATTCACCCATTTCCTTAAACCACGTCAAACTTGGAGTTTGCTCCACTCCCTGAATTTGCATATTTGAATCCTCATCAACCACCGTATGCATACGCATCATAATGCCCTGAAAATCCATCTGGCTTACGATTGCATTAACACCAATTTTCTTAGCATCTCTAAGGATAGCTACTACATCAGCAGGATAAATCAACATTTTAGACGGCACACAACCCCGATTAATACAGGTACCACCCATACGTCCACTTTCAACAAGCGCAACTTTTAGTCCCTGCTCAACAGCAACTGAAGCAATCAGCATACCTGAACCTGAACCAATAACTATAATGTCAAATTGTTCAACCATAAAAATCAGCACATAAAAATAAGACTGAAACGTCAAATAAACTTTTCAATCAATCCATGTTTACGCTTAATAATATCCTCGTCGCTCACGGAAACCTTCGTAAGTATGGTGGTATAAAATGTTTCATCAACAAACTATGCATGTCATCTAAGCATATTTCAATTTATTGATGTGTATCGAATAGTATTTACCTTAAGTGAGCTTGCAGAAAAACTAATATTTGCGCTTTTCTGACTTTATTATGGTGATTTATTTTTGCCTATTGACTCTGATTTTCAAAAAAATCGACACGTAGTATCACAACATAATAGCCATAATGTTTGGGGTCCAGTTGAACCACCTAACAAACTTGGCATTCATGGAACAAATGCCGCAGTTGACTGGGACGTCTGCGTAGGCGACGGCATATGTATAGATGTTTGCCCTGTATCACTTTATGAATGGGCTGAAACTCCAGGAAATGCATCTTCAGAAAAGAAATCTGACCCTATTCGAGAAAAAGATTGCATACAATGCTTAGCCTGTGAAATGCAATGCCCCACACAAGCCATAAAAATAACTCCACCCTAAAAACCCCTATTCATAACAAACATCTAACAAAATGCTTTCAAAAAATAGAAAGTAAGTTTATTTGCTTACTTTACAAAACTTAGATTCTTATTGACCTGATCCCAATTGACAATGTTCCAAAAGGCTTCAATGTATTTTGGCCGCTGATTCTGATAATCAACATAATAGGCGTGTTCCCAAACATCCATAACCATTAAAACATTAAACGTTGGAAAAACGTTAACATTGTGTTTCTCAATTTGCATTATTAAAGGTCTTCCAACACATGGATGTATAGCAAGGGCTGCCCAACCAGAACCTTCAGTGCTAGCAGCTGCTGCAGAAAACTCTTTCTTAAATCTTTTAAAACTTCCAAATTCCTCGTTGATTATGTCCGCGATTGCTCCTCCTGGTACTCCACCACCTTTTCCTGAAGGTGCTAAATTTTCCCAGAAAATTGAGTGCAATAGATGCCCACCAACATTGAAGGCCAAGTCTTTTAGAACAGCCTTGGTGTCTATGTCAATGTTTTCTTGGTGTGCTTTATCCAATTTTTCGAAAGCTGCGTTGGCACCATTCACATATGTTTGATGATGTTTGTCATGATGTAGTTTTAGTTGTTCTTCTGACATGTAGGGTGCAAGTGCATTGTAATCATAGGGTAACTTGGGTAAGGTAAAAGTTCTTACTTTTTCCATAAATTTCACCAAAAATCAATATTTTCCTAGTGTTTCAAAACCTAATATACTTTACTTTAATCCCTTCTTCTGATAAAAACAACACATCTTATTTCTAACAAAATTAACAAGAAAAAGGTTATCCACTTTAAAATTGCTTACTTGATTTGTTTTTAGTTTTAAACTACAATCAACTCAAAAAATTTTACATCAGTATATTTACAAATATCTAAACCATTTTACTTACTTGATAAATGTTGTCAAATTTAATGAACACTGCATATCAACCACTACATTGCGTCAATAGGAAAGGTTTTTAGTTTAGTTATTATATGAGACTGTGCAAAGTGTAGAAGTGTAAAGTGAGGTTAACATTATGTCTGTATTCGCAGCACCCGGAGCTTATGACCGTGCAATTACTGTTTTCTCCCCTGATGGCAGACTTTTCCAAGTAGAATATGCCATGGAATTAGTGAATCGTGGAGCCACTATTTTAAGTATCCAAACCGCCGAAGGCGTTGTGCTTGGCTCTGAAGAAAGCCTCGAAGTCCTTGAAGAAGCAGGCTTCTCTTACAAAATCTTCCGCGTAGACGATCACATAGGCGCAGCAATTGTTGGTTTAAGTTCCGACGCAAGAATCCTGATTGATCAGGCAAGAGTTTACTCTCAAAGTAACAAACTAACTTACGATGAACCCATAGACGTTGAAGTTGTAACCAAACGCATCTGTGACATACAACAAATGTATACACAACATGCCGGTGTAAGACCCTTTGGTGTATCTATTATCTTCGCAGGGGTCGACAAAACCGGTTCACGCGTTTTCGGAACACACCCCAGCGGAACTTACAGAGGCTACAAAGCAACTGCCTTAGGCGCAGGAAGAGAAACCGTTCTAAATATTCTCAAAGAAGAATACAAGGAAACCATGAGTCTCGAGGACATAACAAAACTTGCAGTAAAATGCTTAATAAAAGCTTTAGAAGCAAGACAACTTCCACCACGAATCAAAATAGCAATCATACCTACTGCGACTAAAAAACTCGAAATGCTCTCTGACGAGAAAATAGACGCTTACACTAAAGAATTGGGTTCAAGCAAGTGACGTTGTGATGAGTGAAAAATTCACCATTGCACGCTTAACCAAAGATGATGAGCACTTCGAAATCTTGGTAAAACCTCAAAAAGCGTTAGAATATCACAACGGCAAAGCTTCAGCAATAACTGAAGTTTTAGCCGCTGAAATAATTTTTTCTGACGCAAATAAGGGTACAAAAGTTTCCGAAGAAGCAATGAAAAAAGTTTTCAAGACAATTGACCCATTGAAAATTGCGGATGAAATTTTAAAAAGAGGCACCTTACAGTTAACAACCGACCAAAGACGCAAAATGGTCGAAGATAAACGCAGACAAATTATTGATTTTATCTCTCGCCAAGCAGTTGATCCCAAAACAAATCTGCCCCATCCACCAGCACGTATTGAAAACGCTATGGAGCAAATACGTTACCCCATTGATCCTTACAAGTCAGTGGAGGAACAAGCAAAAGACATAGTTAAACTGCTTAGACCCATTTTGGCTTTAAAGATCGAGCAAGTCGTTGTTGCAATAAAAATACCTTCACAATACGCTTCAAGGGCTTATGGAACAATCAAAACTTTTGGGGTTCTTAAACGTGAAGAATGGCGCGGTGACGGTTCTTGGTATGGAGAAATCGAAGTGCCTGCCGGTGTCTATGCTTCAGTGTTAAACAAACTTGGTGACGCAACTAAGGGAAGTGGCGAAGCAAAAATAATATCTTAAAATAATGAAAAAATAATGGAAAACGAAAATCTGGATGAAAAATTTATGCCAACATTCTTTGAAAAAAAACAGCTTGTTACGCCTGGAGAATTGCTTGCAGAAGGCGACTATTTACCCGGCGAAAACACGTATGCTGAAGAAAACAAAATCTATGCCCAACGAATTGGACTTGTAGATAGCGATAACAAAAAAATCAACATGGTTGCGCTTAGGGCTTTTTACGTACCTAAAGTAGGTGACATAGTCATAGGAACTGTCATGGAAGTAGGGTTCAACGGTTGGACAGTTAACATTAAGTCACCCTACAATGCAATGCTAAGAGCATCAGATGTTTTAAACAGGCCTTTTAAGCCTCAAAATGACGAACTATCTACAGTTCTAACCGCAGGCGATTTAATTGTTGCAAAAATCGCTTCATACGATCGATTACATGACCCGCAACTTACCGTTGGAGAACCCGGCCTTGGAAAAATCACACGGGGGCAAATCCTTCATGTTGTACCAACTAAGATCCCCCGAGTCATAGGTCGAAAAGGTTCAATGATTTCCATGATTAAACAGGAAACAAACTGTCAAATTATCCTTGGACTCAACGGAGTAATTCTAGTTACTGGCAAGACTCCTGAAGATGAAGAGCTTGCCATTACAGCGATTAGAAAAATCGAGCAGGAATCACATACAAGTGGTCTAACTGATCGCATTACACAACTGCTTAAAGAAAATAACGTAAACGTGGAGGAACCTAAGAATGAATGATAAATCTGATAGACTTATTGACAAAAAAGGTGTAAGATTGGATGGTCGCAAAGCAGATGAACTTCGACCTCTAAAGCTTCAAGTTGGTGTGCTTTCAAACGCTGATGGTTCAGCTTACATTGAACATGGCAAAAATAAGATTTTAGCCGCAGCTTTTGGTCCAAGAGAGATGCATCCAAAACACTTAGCTCTTGCAGACAGAATGGTCCTAAGATGCCGTTATCACATGGCTCCATTCTCAGTTCCAGAACGAAAGTCGCCCGCACCATCTAGAAGAGAAGTAGAACTCTCCAAAGTCATCCGTGAATCACTTGAACCCGCACTATTTTTGGAACTTTACCCACGAACAGGCGTAGACGTGTTTATTGAAGTATTGCAAGCAGATGGTGGAACAAGATGCGCAAGCATTACAGCTGCTGCTTTAGCAATTGCTGACGCTGGTGTTCCAATGCGTGACCTTGTAGTTGCTTGTGCAGCTGGCAAAGTTGATGACACAGTTGTCCTTGATTTGTACGATGCAGAAGACAAGCTTGGTGCCGCAGACGTTCCAGTCGCTTATATGCCATCGTTAAACGCTATTACACTGCTTCAAATGGATGGTATTCTTACCCCAGATGAATTCCAGCAAGCTGTAGATTTGGCTATGGGTGGATGCAAAAAAATCTACGAGATGCAAAAAGAAGCGTTGAAAACCAAATATATGGTTGTTAAAGACGTAGAAGAAGAAAAAGAGGTAGACGAGTAATGTCATCACTTATTACAAGAGTTAGACTGAAGCAAATTAGTCAACACATCGAAAATGGTAAACGTTTAGATGAACGTGGTCTGCAAGACTATCGACCAATCAAAATTGAGGAAGGTGTAATTGAAAAAGCAGAAGGTTCAGCACGTATTTACCTAGGAAAAACTGAGGTTCTAGTTGGAGTTAAAGTTGAAACTGGCGAACCATTCTCAGACACGCCAAATGAAGGCGTACAGACAGTAAACGCTGAACTTGTACCTTTAGCTTCGCCAAACTTTGAGCCAGGACCACCAGATGAAAATAGCATTGAACTAGCAAGAATCGTTGACCGTGGACTCCGTGAATCACATGCTATCGACACAGAAAAGCTATGTATTGAAGCAGGTAAAAAAGTCTTTGTCGTTTTCATAGACGTTTACGTCCTTAACTATGACGGTAACCTAATTGATGCTTCCGCATTAGCCGCCTTGGCTGCATTGCGAAACACTAAACTGCCTAACTATGAGTTAAAAGATGGCGAACTGAAAATCAAGCAAGGCTACACACAGTTACCAATGAAGAGTCGTCCAATCACTGTTACAATCGGTAAAATCAACAACCAACTAGTCATTGATCCACAACTTGAAGAAGAACAAGTGATGGATTCAAGAATCTCTATAGCAGTCAACGAGAAGGGTAACATTTGTGCTGTTCAGAAAGGCGGTTCCGGCTATTTTACACCGCAACAGATTTTAGATGCTTCAAAGCTTGCACAAGCAAAAGCAGAAGAACTGCGCAAAAAATTTAACTGGTGAAAAAGTTGCCGAAAATGAAGAAAGTTGGTTCAACTCGTGGCTTAGGCGCACGTTACGGCTCCACAGTTAGGAAACGCTACGTGAAAGTGATAACTGAATTAAAGAAGCCTCACAAATGCCCACAATGCGGTTTCATAAGAGTACACCGTGTTAGTGTTGGTGTCTGGCAATGCGGTAAATGTAACTATACCTATGCAGGTGGAGCATACACTCCAATAACAAAACTAGGTGTTATAGCTAAACGATCTGCAAAAGGTGCAGCTGAAGAAGCCGCAAAAACCGCTGCTCCAACAGTTGAAGCAGTAACATCTGAAGAAGTCGAGTAAACGTCTTCTTTTCTTCTTTAATTTATTTTCATTTTTGTTTATTTTTACTTAGACCTTATTTATTTGAATACTCCCTTTAGTTTCAGAAGTGAGATCTGATGGCAACTAAGGTTAAAGCGTCTATCCGTCTAAAATTTTGTGATCCCAAACAACTTTCTGCCGCAGTTGCAGCACTAAGGCCTGAAGTTAATTCACCTGTCACTCATCGAGCAAGCGTGAATCTGCAAGTACAAGAAAGTTTTCTTGTTTTAACGGTAGATGCTGAAGATACTATTGCTCTACGTGCAACGATTAATGCTTATTTACGTTGGATTGCCTCAACCGTAAATGTTGTTGAAGTAGCCGAATATATGTAACCTATTTTCGACTTATTTTTTAGCCATTACTGATTGCATAAATTTTTGCATAGATAACTGTGAGTTAGGTTAGAATGGATTTTCTGGTCTTTAAGTTTGCAAGATTTTGTTTTTGGGTAACTCAAGGTTGAAGTGCATTAGCTCTACCAAATTCATAGACAATATCATACTGGATTACAAGATTGTTTGTAGACCTTCTCAGCTAAATACACAGAGTTTTTAAGCAATAGGCGATACTTTTTATCCAATATAAATAGGGTCAACTTCCTCTTGGAATTGGCGGTGCTTGAATATGGGCGCATAGCGGGCTTTTAATGAGCCTATTTTCTAGCTTGCGCTTATCAAGTTAAATTTGGAGATAGAGGTCCATGGGTAATGATAAACGAATTAGTGCCGTGGAGGCATTAAAGCTAACTAAAGAGTTCGATTTTCAGAATGCAAAAATATTAGCATTAGATACTGCAACATTTGAAATTGCTTTAGGCGAGTTCATTGTTATTCTTGGTCATTCAGGTTCTGGCAAAAGCACCTTGCTAAACCTTATAGGTGGATTGGATAAGCCCTCAAGTGGTACAATTAAAGTATGTAACACAGACCTCTCATCTCTAAATGATGAAGCTCTCTCCTCATTTAGATCTTCAAATATCGGTTTTATCTTTCAAACTTATAATCTCATATCCACACTAACTTCCATTGAAAACATCCAATTCCCTATGAAGCTAGCTAATTTTGAAGATGAACAATTAATCAAAAAACGAGCAGAGGAACTATTGAATCTGGTCGGTTTAGCAAATAGGGCTGACCATCTTCCTTTTCAAATGAGTTGCGGTGAACAACAAAGAGTAGCCGTAGCAAGAGCGCTTGCCAACGACCCTCCATTAATCCTAGCTGATGAACCTACAGGAAATCTAGATTGGACTACAGGTAGAGAAATTATAACTTTCTTAAAGCAGATAAGTAAAACTCAAAAGAAAACCATGATTATTGTGACGCATGATGAACGCATAGTTGAGCTCGCTGATGCCACTATGAGACTTGAAAAAGGGAGAATAGTAAATATTGCTAGACAATTTTGAGTTCGCTAAAAAAGCATTTAAACATAGAAAATTTCAGCCTGCGATAGCCCTCATTGGCTTAGTCATATGTATAGCAAGCACTATTTTCCTAATTTTACTCGGCCAGGGGTTTGGTCTACTTTTTGGTTCACATGTAGGAACTAGGTTCGTAAATTTTTTATCAAGTACAATTGCTCAATTTATCTACTTTGATACTGCTCTTATTTTTCTTGTTGGTATGGTTGTAATTTATTTTCTTTTTACATCAATGATGGCTGATCGACAAAAAGATGTAGGTTTAATAAAGGCGTTAGGTAGCAAAGATGATATTGGTTTCTCTTATGTTATGGCTGAACCATTGCTAATAATTATTTATGGCTGTGTCTTAGGTGGACTGCTTGGTTCAATCACATTTATTGTTTATTCTGCGATTTTTTTGCCTGGTGCACTCTTATCTCAAGGCTAGGTATCTTTCTTTATGTTCTTGGGGCTCTTAGTAGTCTTTTTTTGTGTTTCTTGGGTTATTTCAAGCCGTAAAGCTGAACAATTTTTTAAAGTCACTCCAGTAAATTTGTTTGCTGGGGACACGCAAAACTTTGACTTTATTAAAGAACAGCTTGTAGGCCTAAGAAAATTTATAGACCGATTACCTTGGATACTTCAAGTAGTTTTTAAAGGCATGATTAGAAGTAGGTCAAAGTCAAAAACTGCTATTGTCTGCCTAACACTTTGCATTTTTCTAATGACTGTATCATTAGCAGGTGGTGTGGTGGCTTGGTCAACAACACGAAACTATGTAGATAATTCTTTCGGCCAAAACGTTATCGCTATAGGAAACAAGCAAGTTATAGATGAATATGCAGCTATGATGATTGACACGTTAAATACCACCCTTGATACCTTCAATTTTCTTGAACCGCAATTCTTTATTGATGAAAGTTTCCTTGAGAAATTAACCAATATTCAACAGATAAATATTATCGACAATCGGTTAATAATGGTAGGTACTGTTGTAGAGGTGCAAACTTCAGAAATTGTTGCTGGTGCTGATGGCCCTTACTACGTAACTTATGGTCCCACTAATGTGCGGTCTACTACTGCATTGATAGTTGGGGTAAACGCTGACTCTATTGCGGATAATTTGTTAATGCAAAACATGTTTTTAAACTCAAATACAACAATAATCGGGGCCTCTTTGGGGCAAAGCATCTTTGATAAACCCCTTAAACAAAAAATTGTGATAAACTCCGATGATTCAAGCGACAGAAAAGAATTTCCAATAGGTAATGTTACCTTAGACCCTGTTAATCAGGGCTTTGTTATTTATGTGCCCCTTGACTCACTTCAAAAGCTTAACTCTATGGCAGCACAAAATCTTGTACTAGTTAAAGTGCAAGATGAAGCCGCTATTTCTGAAATCGAAAACTTAGCTGACCAATATGGTCTAAGTACTTTACATCTTGATAGAGTTCATCAATTGAGTTTATCAAATATTGATAATGTCTGGCTTTCTATTCTGCCTTTTCCAATATTGTCGGTTATAACTACAATGATTGGTCTGCTTAATTGTTTGCTCGTTTCTTTTTCTGGACGTATGCATGACTTTGGCATTCTGCGGGCTATGGGTGCTAAAAGTGATTATAATGCAAAAATAGTGCTTATGGAGAGTTTAACTTTTATTTTTCCTTCAGCTATCATAGGAATCACAGTTGGAATGTTCTTTAATTTTTTCTTTATTCTTCCTAATGTAACTATATCCCCTCAAATGCTGGTTACTTGTATCGGTGGGTTATTTCTTTTATTATTGAGTATGTGTTTTATCGGTACAATGATAATACTAAGATTTAACAAACAATTGCCAAATAACTTGATGAAAATGTAAGACAAAAAGCCTGATTTCCAACAACAGATTTTTTAGTATTGATTGATACACCTAAAGTTGCCTTCTAATCTATCTGTTAAGCACTCTGTTGAGGTAGTTAGCAATTATAGATTTCATTAAACGAATATTCTGGCAAGGGAAGGTTTAAATAAATACTGCTTCATTTCGTATATGCTTCAAGTTAAAACGGAAGATAATTTAGAATGTCGTCACAGGAATTTCGTCACATAGTACGTATCATGGGCTCTGATTCACCGGGCACCCTTAAAACTTCTTATGCAGTAAAACGGGTTAGGGGCATCAACATGAGCCTGTCCAACGCTGTTCTTAAAAAAGCCGGCGTTAATCCAGACTTGCGAGTAGGTTTCATCACAGATTCAGACATCGCAAAAATAGAGGATGTAATACGAGATCCAGCAAAATATGGCATACCTAGCTGGCTCTATAATAGACAAAAAGATTCCGAAACAGGTAAAGATGCACATCTGTTGAGTGCTGATTTAATTTTCAAAGTCAAGACTGACATTGATCAAGCTAAAGAAATCCGTTCTTGGCGTGGATACCGTCATGCTTACAGCTTAAAAGTTCGCGGTCAAAGGACAAAGACCACTGGACGTGCAGGCAAAGCCTTGGGCGTTAAGAAGAAGACTTTACAGCAAAAGTCAGGCGGATCTGAAGGAGGTAAATAATCGTGGGAGATCCAAAGAAGCAGCGTAAGAAATTCGAAACGCCACGTTTCCGTTGGCGCAAAGATATTCTTCAAGAAGAGCTTAAACTCTTAGGTCAATACGGCTTAAGAAACAAACACGAGCTCTGGCGTCACAAAACATACCTGTCTAAAGTAAGAGGCATTGCGCGTTCATTGATCAGTAAAACACCTGAAGAACGTGCAAAAATGGAAGGTGAATTGCTAGCTCGCTTAAAGAAGCTAGGTATATTACAGGAGACAGCTGTTTTAGATAATGTCTTAGACTTAACTATTGAAGACATCTTAGAACGAAGACTACAAACAATTGTCTTCCGAAAGAGTTTGACGCGGACAATATTCCAATCACGCCAACTAATCACTCACGGTCACATATCAATTAACAACCGTAGAGTAACAATCCCTGGTTACGTCGTGCCAAAGGCAGAAGAAGCACAGATTACTTACTCTATGACAAGTGCGGTATCAAACCAAGACCACTCATTACGAGTAAGTTTAACCTTGGTCGCAAAAGAACGTGAAATCCGACAACCTACTCGAGGTAGGAGAGGCGGACGTGGAGGCGGCAGATTTTGAGTAACAGTAAACGTAATGAGAAATGGGGTATAGTCCACATCTTTAGTTCCTACAACAACACACTAATCCACATAACCGACATCAGTGGCGCAGAAACAATTGCACGCACAACAGGCGGTATGTTCGTCAAAGCTGACCGCATGGAATCATCACCATATGCAGCTATGCGTGCAGCGACAGGAGCAGCAGAAGTTGCAAGAGACAAAGGCGTCACAGCTATCCACATTAAAGTTCGTGCGCCTGGCGGTAGTGGTCCAAGAACTCCTGGTCCTGGTGCACAAGCAGCAATCAGAGCCCTTGCCCGATTTGGTTTCCGCATTGAACGCATCGAAGAAGTAACCCCAATTCCTCATGATGGCACACGAAGACCTGGTGGCAGACGAGGCAGAAGAGTTTAAACTTCCCTTTTCCTTATTTGCTTAATAGAAAAATTGAAATAATGCCCTGAAACAATTATTGAAACGCAAACCAAATTTGCATCTATTGTTGGAGTGTCTTAGCAAGTGAAAATTGAAATCCTTGAAAAAACTGATAATATAATTCGTGTAATTGTAAGAGACACAGATGTTTCTTTAATGAATGCTCTTCGTCGAATATCACTTGCTCATGTTCACTGTATGGCAATTGACGAGGTTGTAATGATCGATAACTCATCCATTTTGCAGGATGAAATTATTGCTCACAGACTTGGTCTTACTCCACTAAAAACAGATCTTGACAATTATAACACTCCTGAAGAATGTTCCTGTCAAAATGAATTTGGTTGTCCACAGTGCCGTGTTACATTAACTTTAGACGCAGAGGCAAAAGATGGTACACGAACCGTTTACAGTGGTGAACTTGTTTCTGAAAACCCTGAAATCGTTCCTGTATCCGATAAAATTCCAATCGTCAAACTTGCAAAAGGTCAAAAGTTAAAACTTGAAGCCTACGCAAGACTTGGTACAGGTAAAACCCATGTAAAATGGCAACCAGTTTGTGTCTCTGCATACAAATATTATCCAAAAATTACAACACCTGCAGAGTTATGTGAAGACTGTCAAAAATGCGTTAACATCTGCCCTAAAAAAGTGTTAGAAATCAAAGGTGGTAAAGTTGATGTTCGTGACTTGTATTCATGCAATCTCTGTATGGATTGTGTTGATGCCTGTCCAAAAAAGCCTTCCTTGATTAAAGTTGAATGGGAAAAAAATAATTTTATCATTAATTTAGAGTCAACAGGTGCGCTTCCACCTGAACGAGTGCTTCAAGAAGCAACAAAAATTTTTGGGCAGCAACTTAAAGAATTTGAAGAACAAACAAAAAAGGTAGAAAAACAATGATACAAACAGAATCAACCAATCCCGAATTAATTCAGCTCATCAAACAATTAAAGAAAGAGAGCAGAGAAAAAGATGCACCAATTTGGTTAGCTGTAGCTGAACAGTTAGCTCAACCACGCTCTCGACGTGTTGCAGTGAACCTGAGTAGCATAAACAGGAACACAAAACGCGCAGATATAGTTGTAGTTCCCGGAAAAATCCTTGGAACAGGTTCATTAACCCACCCAATTACAGTGGCTGCTTTTAGCATTTCAGAAATGGCAAAAGCAAAGCTTGACGCTATAAACGCAAAGTATGTAACAATACCTGAACTTGTTGCAGATAACCCCAAAGGTTCAAACATAAAAATTATCCGGTGAAATGTATGTCAACAAAATCCCAAGTAATTTATGTAAACGCTGACGGCTTAATCATTGGCCGGATGTCAAGCAACATTGCAAAGCTGTTGCTAAACGGTGAACACGTAACCATTCTTAACGCTGAAAAAGCGATTTATTCAGGAAAAAAGAAAAGCAAAATTGCAGAGGCACACCTCTTCCTTGAAGTGGGTGCACCTGAACGTGGACCATTTCACTACCGCAGACCCGACAGAATGCTCAAAAAAACTGTTCGAGGTATGTTACCTTATCGTCAGCCAAAGGGTAAAACAGCATTTAAACGTTTAAAAGTCTTCATGGGTATCCCATTAGAATTTAAAAACCAACAAACAATCCAATTCGAAGAAGCTCAAGCTTCAAAACTTAAGGGGCCATCCTTTACTTTAGGTGAACTATCAAAAGAAATCGGATGGAACCAAGGTGAATGATTATGCCAGCAAAGAAAGTAATAGTTGTTAGCGGAAAACGAAAAACAGCTACTGCACGTGCAGTAGTGAAACAAGGCATAGGCAAAGTGCGTATAAATCTAACCCCCGTTGAAATTTACGAACCTCACATTGCACGCGAGAAGATCATGGAGCCACTTCTACAAGCAGGTGGAGACGTCTGGAAACAAGTAGATCTTGATGTTCAAACTAGCGGTGGCGGTTTCATGGGTCAAGCAGAAGCAGCTCGCATGGCAGTCGCAAATGCCTTACTTAAATGGACAAAAAGCACTCATCTACGCACAGTCTTTAGTGAATACGACCGAACAATGATTGTTGGTGACTCCAGAGCTAAAGAAACCAAAAAGTTCGGTGGAGCCGGCGCTCGCGCAAAGGAACAGAAAAGTTACAGGTAAGGTGAAAAAGAAAGTGATAATTCCCGTAAGATGCTTCACCTGCGGTAAACTGGTTGGAGACAAATGGGAAGAATTCGCAAGGCGCATCAAGACAGGTGAAAATGCAAGCGATGTGCTTGACAGTCTTGGTATCAAGCGCTACTGTTGCAGACGTATGCTGCTTTCAAACGTGGAAATAGTAGACGATGTGTTACGGTTCTACGAAGAAGCAGAAAAACGCAAAGAATCACTCAATTTCTACTAATTTCACCAAAAATTAGTTTACCCAAATCTATTTTTCATTTATTAAATGTAATTTATTATAAATTTAATTTGATTTATGGTATTAAAATTGCCAAGTAGTTGCTTGAGTGTTTAGGGTGTTTTGTCTACTTGAAGGAAAATCCCAAGTTTTCTGTAAATACTCAAATGGATGGTTAATTTATTCAATTTGCTTTTGAAGTCAGGTTCAGAAATTTGCCATACGGATTTTAGCTGTTTGAGTTCCTATTCTGAAGTGTTGTATGATTCATCCGTTCCTAACGTTTTGTCAGAGACATGTGTTTCAAGCTCAAGTTAGGCTATTGTGGATTGTTTTGAAGTTAGAGTTAACTTGTCGAATCGACAATTTTATGATATACTTGTTGATGTGTTGTCAGAATTACTGGTATTAACATAATCTGATAGAGTAATGGATTGGTAAGTTAAAGTCCGTAGGAGCAGTAAAAGAAGATAACAATATAATTACATTGCTTATTGAATAGTGCTGTGTTTCAAATATCTGGTGTGGTGACATTATTAGGCGCAGAATCTGATATTTTCTTCAAGGAACTTAGTTTTAATTATATATGTGTTAATGTTAACGATGCGGTTGATTAAAAGAAAACAAAAAAAAATTAACACAAACTAGGGCGCCTGGAAATGAAATAACCGATTTGTGTCAACAATGAAAACTCTTATAAAATTGAGGATTAGAGTTGGTTGACTGCCTTTATTCTGGTGGTCTAACGATCAATAGGAAAATGCCAACGATTAAGACAACTGCTCCTAAGACTCCGAACATTGTGTTGTATGTTCCTAGAGCGGTAGTTGTTGCAGTGTAGTAGAGCATTAATCCGCTGATGATAATTAGGATTATTCCAACTATTTTTTCAACTAAAGTTACCCAGTAAGAGTCGGTTTCGCTCATCTTTTTAGTTCCAACCGTGTTGTTGAAGTTAATTGCTACATTAAACATTAAGGGGTTATTTTAAATTATTGCCTTATAAGATAGTTTAAGCGTTAAATTTTGGGTTTAGAGGTTTTTTCTGGTGTTTTTTTAAGCAGTTTGTTGTAAAAAGAAACAAGGTTCACGTGAAAGATATAATCATGAAGTGCAATCTGTAAACCTGAAAAATCTAGTGCTTCTGTCAATTATGACGATGAATTAATTTACGTTTGTTTTTGCCTGTTTTTTATACTTGTTTGTAGCAAAAAAGTACATATCCTTATTTTCTGTGCTTTTTAAAAATGAATAGTTTAATCTTGAACCTCAGTTAACTTAAAGAACAAGTAATAAATATACTACGGAAAATATAGGCAACTTTAAACTGGAAGTGGGTAAGCGAACCGTGTCTCAAGCAACGTTTGAAGAAATGAGTGTATCGGACTTTTTCTACCGAAACCGAGACATCGCAGGCTTAACTAATCCGTCAAGAAGTATCTTCGTAGCAATCCGCGAAGTGGTGGAAAATTCTCTTGACGCTGCCGAAAGTCAAAAGATCCCTCCAGATGTCTATGTACGTTTATCTTTTGAATCAGAAGCTACTAAGGATACCCAAATCTATAAACTCCGTGTCCAAGACAACGGCAGTGGTATCCAACCACGGTTTATACCCTCAGCTTTTGGCCAAGTTCTCTATGGCTCAAAATACAAACATAAGCAGGCAAGAGGTACATTTGGTTTAGGCGGAAAAATGGCTGTCCTTTATGGACAAATTACAACACACAAACCCGTAATGATAACCTCAAGTACCGGTCAAGAAAAAATTTACAGCTTCAAATTAATGATTGATATCCAACGAAACAAACCCATAATTTTAGACCGCAAAGTCATAACCAACAAAGACGGTTGGCGTGGAACAATCATTGAATTCACCCTTGAAGGCGACTACTTGCGGGCAATGCCCAAAATCATTGAATACTTCAAACAAACTGCAATGGTCAATCCGTATGCAAACATTACCTTTGTTGATCCAAAAGGAAGACTCTACAAGTTTACCCGTGCTACAACTATAATGCCTGACCCTCCAACAGAGACTCATCCACACCCCTACGGAGTAGACGTAGAGTTACTACAACGTCTCATCCAAGTAACTACCTGCACTAACATGTCTACCTTCCTTAGGCAACACTTTCATAGAGTAGGCGAAATTACCGCTCAAAAATTCCTTGACTTCGCAGAAATCCCAATTAGTAAAAGCCCAAAAAAACTTTCACATGAAGAAATAGTCAAATTAATGCAAAATCTAAAACGCTATAAAGATTTCTTACCTCCAGACGCAAACTGCCTATCACCGCTAGGTGAGGAACTGCTTAAAGCGGGTGTTACGAAAGAATTAAGCCCTGAATACCTAGTAGTTCACCAACGTAGACCATCTACATATGCTGGCCACCCATTCATTGTAGAAATGGCTATTGCATATGGTGGTAACGTTCCTAGAACGGGTGGTTTTGTGATTTATCGTTTTGCTAACAAAATTCCGCTCCTTTATGATGAAGCAAGTGATGTAGCTTACAAAGTTATTTCAGCTATGAATTGGCGGCGCTATAAAGTAACTCCAGATATGCCTATTGCTATTGTTATTCATGTTTGTAGCACAAAGGTACCTTACAAGACAGTTGGTAAAGAATTTATTTCTGACCGTATTGAAGTTCGTAAGGAAGAAGCAAACGCGATTCGTGAAGTTTCAAGGCAGCTTTCACACTTTTTAACCCGCCAAGAACACGTACACATGGAAAAGAAGCGGCTTAGTATTTTTAGCAAGTACCTGCCTAGAATCGCAGAATTTTCAACCACATTGTCTGGGCAAACTAGACGACCTGATGTAGATAAACTATTGAAGAGCGTGCAAAAATATGGCACAGAAGAAAGCTAAGATTTCTGAAAGAAAACAAGAAGTCCTCAAAGGGCTTAAAACCTTTGGCACTTCAGTATACAATCAGCTTGATCAAGGTGTCTTTCCAACAGTTAACATGCCCAGCCGAAGCACTGAAAACATCACCTATGACGAACACTTGCGCCAGTATATTTTAGGTGAAAAATTTGTCGGACGAAGCACCCGAAACATCCGACACATTAAACCCTTTACTCAGCTCGCCTGGGTTGCAATGTTTAGTAACGAACTTACTAGTCAACGTAAAACTTCTACTTTAAGAGATGTCTACTACTCTGCTCAAGCATATGAAATGACTTTTTCTGACCAGCAAGAATCAAATAACATTATCACTGATCTTGAAACTCTTACAGGTTTTGCCCGAGAAGATTTTAACATTTTTCCAGAAGAACGCAGCGCCATATTTGGCGATTTAGATATAGCATACACTGTTCCAGGTTATGAAGGAAAATCAGTTAACTTAACCAGCCACCCAGACGGCGTACTCATTGGGCCCGCAATAACCTCTTCAGAGTTTCTTAAAACTACTGCCGATAAAGTCATAGCCATAGAGAAGGGTGCACTTTTCACTAGGTTTATTGAAGAAAGCGTTCACAGCAAACACAAATCACTCTTAATCTCATGTGGTGGTCAAGCTCCAAGGCAAACTCGCAGCTTCATACGACGCTTGAATGATGAACTTAACCTGCCCGTCTTTATCTTAACTGACGGTGACCCGTGGGGAATGCACATCGCACAGGTTATCATTTCAGGTTCAGCTAACGCTGCACACCTACGAGACCTAAACACTCCCGATGCAGTTTGGAGCGGCGTTTGGGCAAGTGACATCATCGAATACAAATTACCAACTGACCCATTGGATGAAGTGGATATTAAACGCCTCTATGAACTACAAAAAGACCCCCGGTACCAAAATGACCCCATATGGCAACGTGAAATCGCAACATTCCTTAAAATTCGACGAAAGACCGAACTCGAAGCTTTCAGCCGCTACGGTTTAACTTACATTGTAGACAAATATTTACCTACTAAACTCGAAGCTGGACCAAACATGGCAGCTAGCGCAGGTAAAAAGAAAAAGTAATCCTCTTTATAACAACCTATGATTCTTTCATTTAAGTGTCCAAAACGATAGTGATACAAAATTGGCGTAGTAAAATAAGAAGGCAAAAGATTTCAATTACTACGTAATTTTTGCTCTAAATATGCCCTTCTTTTTTGGACATAAAAAAACATAACCACTATAACTACACCCACCACTGCAACCACAATACCCACACAAATAACTACAGCACCTTTTGCACCAAAAATAATCCCTCACTATCTACGAGATGCACATTACCCTCACTATCTCTGATTACATTACCTCCCATTTTTTGAAGCTTTGTTACCAAAAATTACGCCTTTTAAGAGGACTTTTTGATAATTCAAGGTCAGTTTTTCCCTTGATTTATGCGGCATTTGTGACGGCAAAAGGTTGATTTGCTCATATTGCACTTTTGAGAGTTTCATCTTTGCCGGATTATTTTCAGGTTTAGTAATTTACAAAAAATTGGGATTTTTATTAAAAATATGTTCCGGTAACTGCTTTCCAAACAAGAGCTATGATAAATGCGACAAGTGCAATGTTTGAAGCGAACAGATAATAGAAGAAGCCATCTCGTTTATGGATGATATTTTTCGGTTGTTCTTTACCTATTTCATTGACAGCATCTGTGGATACATTAACAACAACAATGTCTCCACTATATTTCTTTTTTAGTTCAGCGGACATGTATTCTTCAATAAACTTTTTTATCATATTAATCGTCTGAACAAAGCCACTAATGCTTGCTATAAAAGTGAAAATTGTAACCAAAACCATAATACTGCCGTTAGATGTTCGATCTACTTGAATATAGTTAATCTTATTCTTGCCTTCGACTCTAAGCTTGGCGTTAAGTGTCTCTAAAAAACTGTTACGATTACTCTCCGTTTCCGGCTCATCTATAACAGAAATACAAAAATTCGCAATATCATTGTAATGTGTTGAATGTTCGTTTCTTAAAACGTAGTTTCCTCCGGGTTCAAGGTGAGTGGCTATGGGTGTCCTCTGTTTTCTATCATAGTCATCAAAATTGTTATATGCGTTGTTTTTCACTTTTTCAAGATGTTCGCGGTAAGGGGCACTAAAATCGATATGAATGCAGAAAGTCAACTTTGACGGTACAGCAGAACTTATATTTTTCTCATTTTTGTCGCGAGTCGTTATTTATCGTTTATCTTTATTGTCCTGAATTATTTAAGCTATATCATCATTTCAGTAAAACGTGGTACAAAACGTCAACACTATATGTGATAAAAACTTCATTTTTTGCGTTAAGATACAGTCGAGAAAGTCTTGGCGCACGCGAGTATGTTAAAACGTACCTCTTTTGGTAACAAGGTAAATACCCCGCTCTGTACAGTGAGGTTCTAAACGCAGAAACTTCCCCTCGGGAGGTTTAAACTGTGTGCCTTGATTTAGTTAAAATCTACTTCGGGGATCCATACTTCCTAACCACCCTATCAAGCAGCAGCATAGCGTTCTCACCGGTAGGGCTCCAAATCTTTATCGACCCGTGATAAAGCGTGAATGAACGTCTTGGTAGCTGATCATCCAGTAATCCTCATTGCATAACTTGAAATCGGTCTGCCATAAACTATTACAATGCTCTCGCTCAAAGCGTTTGGTTCCCCAGTTGGTCTTTCTAGGTTTTGTTAGGGGGTGGTTTAGGCCTGCTTGACAGATGATTTTGTAGACTTGATTATTATCTACCTCAAAGCCTCTATGGGAAAGATAACCCGTTATCTTTTTTGGACCCCACTCATATTTTGTGCGCAGTTTAATGATTTTAGCTTTCAAAATTTTATCCACTTCAGGACTAAAGCGGTGGCCTCTTGGTTTTTCTTACAGCTTGCTCCACCCTTGGGTTTGATCGCGATTCCACCAGCGATAGAACGTTTTCCTATCAACCCGTGTTTGAGAACAGATATCTGTAACAGCAATTCCCTCAAACCGCTTCTTAATCAACCATACTTTGAGTTTTTCCCAATCTCCATCCAACTAAGACACACACTTCTAACCTTGAAAAAAGTGTGTGGTCCATTTAAAAGATAGAACAGTAACAACAATATTGCGCCTTTAGATTCAACATTGATGGTGCGCAATGGTGGAAGTGTGTGTTTTCCTCTTTTTTTAATTTTTGGCGGTTGATGTTTCTAAGGCTGGATAGATTTTGTCTTCGGTTTTAGATTGTTGCCCTGTTTAGTGTATTAGAGTTTTTTTATCTTTTAGGTAATTTTTATTAAGAGACTTGTTTTATTAAATGAAAGTATTTAGGCATGAATAGTCTTAGTTATTAAATGAAGTATTTTTATTAGTCTAACCTGCATTAATTTAAATCTACAAATTTATTTAAGGAGGAAAAAGTACCGTGCCAATTCGTCAACCAATTGTTTGTGTTCTAGGGCATGTCGACGCGGGCAAAACTTCGCTGCTTGATGAACTTCGTAAAACTAACGTTCATAACCGGGAGGCAGGAGGTATGACCCAACATATAGGTGCTAGCTTTTTCCCAGTTGAAACCCTAAAACAACTTATCGGTCCTTACATGTCCACTTTTAAGACAGGTATTGAGATTCCAGGTTTACTCATTGTAGATACACCTGGTCATGAAGCATTTACTAATCTTAGGCGTAGAGGTGGTAGTGTTGCAGATATTGCAATTCTTGTCGTTAACTCTTTGCGTGGTTTTGAGGCCCAAACTTTTGAATGTCTTGAAATTCTTAAAGCACGTAAAACTCCCTTTATTGTGGCGGTTAATCAGATTGACCGTGTTCCTGGATGGAAGTCAACACAGGGTCAGCCGTTTTTGCAGTCATACGCTAAACAGTCTAGTTTTGTCCAGCAAGAAGTTGACAATCGCCTATATCGTGTCATGGGTGATTTTAGCAGGTTAGGTTTTAAAACTGACCGGTTTGACCACATACGTGATTTCTCCCAAAACGTAGCTTTAGTGCCTACAAGCGCTAAAACAGCTGAGGGTCTAGCTGAGCTGATTATGGTGCTTGTTGGTTTAACGCAGCAGTTCCTAAAGAAACGTCTTCAAACAACTGACGGTCCTGCAAAAGGTTCTATCTTAGAAGTTAAAGAGGAACCTGGTTTGGGTATGACTTTGAACGCTATTGTTTATGATGGAACTCTGAGCAAAGATGACCTAGTTGTAGTCGGAGGTAAACAAGGTCCAATCACTGCTCGTGTCCGTACGATATTGGTACCTAAACCATTGGATGAAATGCGTGACCCCCGAGATAAATTTGCTAGCGTAGACTGTGTCTATGCAAGTGCTGGTGTGAAAATTGTTGCCCCTGGTCTTGAGGACGCATTGGCTGGTGCCCCATTGCTTGCAGTGCCCCAAGGTGAAAATGTAGCCAAGTATTGTGACCTTATTACTGAGGAAGTTGGCAGAGTTAGAATTACCAAAGAAATTGATGGTGTTATCGCCAAAGCAGACACTTTAGGTTCACTTGAGGCTATGGCTGAAATTCTCAAAGCAAATAATGTACAAGTTCGAAGCGCAGACGTAGGCGACATAAGTAAACGTGATGTTATAGAGGCATCCGTAGTTAAGCAACATGATCCACTTGTGGGTGCAATTTTGGCTTTTGGCGTGAAAACTTTGCCTGACGCTGAGGAAGAAGCTGAAGCTAACGGTGTTAAAATCTTCCGTGATCCAATTATTTACAATCTTATCGACAACTATCTTAAATGGGTTAAAGAGAAACGTGAACGCAGTAATGAAGAAGAATTTAATGCCCTTGTTAAACCTGGCAAACTAATGGTGTTACCCAATTGCATTTTCCGTAGAGCCAAACCTTTAGTTGTAGGTGTAGAAATTCAAGGTGGCCGAGTAAAGCCAAAGGTATCGCTTATGCGTGTAGAAGATAGTTCTGATCTTGGCGAAATTCAACAGGTTCAAGATGAAGGTAAAGCAATCAGTGAGGCTAAAGCAGGTGAACAAGTGGCGATCTCTATGGATAAACCCATTGCAGGTAGGCATATCTTTGAACGTGATGTTCTTTTTGTGAAAATTCCTGAAGATGATGTCAAAAAATTGTTCACTAATCACTTAGACGATTTAACTGAAGCAGAAATTACTGTGCTTAAAGAATACGTTAAATTGATGCGTAAAAAAACCTTGTTCTGGGGCGGAGTATTACCTCTCTAAACATTATTTTTTGAAACACAAAGTCAGTAATCCATCAATACAAAGTGTGGATAGTTTACCTTCTGTGCCCTCTTTTATGCAAAGCGATTTAAGGTCACATTCTGGACATATCTGCGCTGTTAAATCTGAAATTTTTAACTGCAACATGTTATTAGCTTGCAGGGTATCGTAGGCAAATTTGAGGTATTTTCCCTCAGCAATTCGAGGCACTTTATATTTCGCTTCGTTTAAACCGCCCTTATATACATGATACTCGTATAGTCGCTTTGCACCCTTTTTGGCATTACAGCTTTTACAAACCCAAATTACATTCCGCTCATTATTTGGACCATTAAATTTCTGCGGTAACAAATGCTCCAAAGTCAAATCTGCTTTATTACCACAGTAACCACACTCCTGTTGCCCCTTCTCTTTGATATATTCCCTAAGTTCATTCCACGTGATTACGCCTTGGTTAAGCTGCTTGAATTTGTTGGTTACAAACCCGTAGTCTTTCTTGCTAAGCCCTGCTGATTGGGCAATAATTTTTGCATACTGCCAATAAATTAATTCTTGAACATTTTTCACTACAGCCGGCGGCACAGTACGCACTCCTTAACTACTTAGTTATTGTTAGCTTTTATTTTTACCGCCTACAGTTTAAAGCATTCTCCGTGCTACCTTTAAAAGACAAATAACTATGGTTTTTAGTGTCTACATGTGGAAGTTATAAACAATTTAAACACGGAAGACCGGGTAATATAACGCTTATTTGTCTTGAAAAGAAATGTAAAACCAGTCTGTTTATCTTTTAAGCTAAAAATAATTAATACGGAAAGTGTGTTTAATGAAGTTAAGTCTGTCAAATGGTCTTTTTAGTAAGCTGGGTATAAAGGAAAATTTTGCTGCTGTTAAAGAGTTAGGATTTAAGAACATTGAGTTTAACATGAAATCCGTTAAAAAAGAACACGATACAGATGTTTACCGTGAACAGAAAGCGTTTGAAGCTTCAGGTTTAAACTGCTTAACTTTACACTCAGCAGTTATGCATGTTAAAGACCCTATTGAGGTTCACCAAGCTGTTTATTATGGAAAAATATCGCTCGAATGCGCTCGCGCACTTAAAGCTCCATTGATGGTGGTTCATTCTAACGCTTCTAAAAAACTCTCCAAACCCGTTAGACGCGAGTGTTTGGAAGCAGTTTTTGGGGAAATAGTGCCTTTTGCCACAAAATTTGGTATCAAACTGGCTTTGGAGAACCTTTCTTACACTTCAACTGGGTTTGGCAAAAATGTGGAACAGATAGAAGAAGTTTTAGATGTCATTGATCCAAAGCGTGAAATGGGCTTTACCCTTGACTTTTGTCATGCACTTGAAACCAAAGAAGCAAAACTCCTGCTCAAAAAATATCACTCAGTACTCTGCAATATTCATATGGCTAACAAGTCACATAGACCTTTTCTTGAGGAAACACCTGAACTAAAATGGCTAATAACTGAACTTAAAGAGTACGGTTACACTGGTCCTATCACGTTAGAGCTACATCATGCGACAACAAGGGATGAAATAGTTCAAACTAAACGGTTTTTTGATAATTTATTGACTTAGCCGCCACCGACTGGAGGCAAAATTGCTAAAACATCTCCATCTTGAAGCAACGACTCAGATCCATCAAGTATAGTTATGCTAGTGCCGTTGATGAGCAGCTGCAGAAAACCCTTAATCAGTCCATCAGAATCAAAAACATAATCTGTGAACAGTTTGCCATAGTTGTCAGATAATACTTTTAAGACTAAGATAACGGTGGTTTTTTGATTTTCCGAAAAGGCAAGCTTTTCTTCTTTTTTACCCGTTATTTCTCGTAACATAGTGAAGTAGCGGATTGAAATCTGCACGTAATTCCCTTACCGGTATAGGTGTGATTATAGTTTTAATTGTTATGCCCAAGATTTGAAAAAAAGTTTACCATTTTATTCCGATTTTTTGTACTATGAAGACTTTTACTAAATCGTTAACTATAAACGAGAAAAACGCTGAAAGCCCAAGCATTGCTAACGTTCCCGTGATAGGTACCGCTACAAGGCCTGGAATTCCAACTGTGACTAGTATAGTTCCAGCGATTAAACTTGCAATTATGGCAAGTAAGAGAATTTTGCTTGGCATGGATTTGTAGAAGAGTCTTCTCTCACGAACATTAAAGTTAAGGAACAATGCAGAGTAAAATAAAATTTCAAAAGTGTAAGTGTATAACACTGGATCACTAATTGACACATTGAACACGTTAAGAGCCATGTATAGTAATGCAGTAGATTCAACAATTATAAGTGTCCCCAAAATGACTGAAGCCTTAACTGCTCCACTTAACTTCCAAGTGGCCGGCTTATCTGAGCCTTGAAGTTTATCTGTAGACAATGCGATTTTTACAAAATCCGTTAAGAAAAAGTACATGATAATCTCAAAGGCCGAAATCACATAACTTCCAGTCAACAGAAATGTTAGAACTGTAAAAACAGACACTTGAAGGGTTCTGATGATTTTGCTTAAAATCCACGCAGTTATCCGCTCATATATAACTCTGCCATTTTTGACTAAATCTACTATGCTGATTAACCCTTCATTGATAAGAACAACGCTTGCTGCACCTTTTGCCACATCCGTAGCATTGCTTACCGCAATACCCACTTCAGATTGCCTTAAAGCAGGGGCATCATTTACGCCGTCTCCTGTCATCCCAACAATATGCTTACAATCTTGTAAACTCTTAACAATTGTGTACTTGTCTTCAGGATACACTTCTGCAAAGCCATCACTTTCCCAAGCTTCATCTTTAGCAAGAAACGCGTCTTTTTTAATGTCTGCCTTCAAGCTGGAAACCAAAGTGATATGTTCACCTAAACCAACGTTTTTAGCGGTTTCTTTTGCAATCGGTAATGCATCACCGGTGAGCATTTTTACAGAAATTCCCAGTTCGTTTAATTCGTGTATGAGTTGTTTTGAGTCTGAACGGGGCATATCATAAAGAATAGCTAAGCCCACAAGTTTGGTTTCTCTTTCATTGTCTATTTTAGCTACTGCAAGAGTTCTATAACCCTTCAATGCATACTCTTGAGTTTGTTCTTCAAGCTGCTTCTCTTCAGTTTCTGTTAACCTGCAGGCTTCACAGATAACTCTAATCGCACCCTTCATAACTCTAAACGTTTCACCATTTTCTTTCTGTATGGTGGCTTCTGTGCACCGTGTTTTAGGATCAAACGGAACAAAACTTGTCTGCTTAAACATGTCAATTGGCAGCTTTTCCTGCTGTGTTCTCTCAATAAATGCAATGTCTATAGGATCATGATTTGCCTCTTTAGATGCTAATGCTCCATAAAGCATCACATCCTCTTCACTAAATCCATTGTGAGGCACAGTTTTGACTATTGAAAGCTTGTTTCTGGTTATTGTTCCAGTTTTATCAACACAGAGCACATTCATAGTTGCAGCGTCTTCTACAGCACTTAAACGAGTTATCAACACACCTTTTTTGGATAATTCCATCGCCCCAAGTGCCATACTAACCGTGAACATAGCAGGCAACGCCACTGGAATTGCAGACAACAAAATAACCAAAAGAATCGGTAAAGTATCAATTACATCAAATCCTCTAAGTATAGAGAAAACAAGCGCTACAATGGCCAAAACAGAAACAATGACAAGCAACCAACGAACCACACTAGCTATAACCTCTTCAATATGCAGTTTAGGCTTAGCTAACTGAACAAGCTGTGTCGTTCTACCAAAATACGTATTGACCCCTATTGATACAACTACACCATTTGCTTCTCCACGTTTCACAACCGAACCCGAATAAAGAAGATCACCTAGATTTTTTTCCACACCAAATGACTCACCAGTCAAAGCTGACTGATCAACTTCAAGACTACCTGTTACTATCTTCACATCAGCAGGAACAAAATCCCCTGACCTAATCCTCACAACATCACCTGGAACAATCTCACGCGCAGGTAAAACCTTCCAGACACCATCCCTTAGAACACGGGCATTAACCCTAAGTTTCTCCTTTAAAGTCTCTACAGCTTTTGAAGCCCTAAGCTCTTCCTCAAAACCTAACACAGCATTTAAAATAAGCAAACCCAAAATAATGCAAGCATCAGCATAACGTTGCAAAAAAAGCGAAAGAATAACAATTATCTCCAACAACCAAGCGGTAAGACCCCAAAATTTCTTAGCAAACTGCCACCAAGGATTAACCTTCTTCTCTGCAACCTCATTGAAGCCAAACTGCTTTCTTCTACTCTCTACTTCTGCCGAACTAAGTCCAGTCTCCAAAATTTCACGACCATTACTTTTTGGTGTTGAATTTTCTATAACTGCACTTTTTTCTGCCAAAACAATCACTCAAACATCTGCTTTCTAATTTACATACTTATCCATAAAAACACAAAAATACAATCATAACTAATATCAAAAAAGAAAAACTATCTGATACATTTAGCCGTCAATAGCTCAAAACTAAATTCTAAACTTTTAAACCCCCACACGCCAAAATGGAAAATTACTAACAAGTTGAACTATCCACTTCTTTCTTTACTAATGTACCTCATAAATAAATCAACGCCCACGAACGCCAGAGAAAATTTAACCACAAACCATAAACCCACAAAACAAAGATAAGTATTAAACCAAAAAGCTGCATTTTTTGGTTAAATGATAACCGTAAGTGTATTCTACCTAAAGGTGTATCAGTTAAGTATTTATTTCTAAATCGCCCTCTTTTCAGTGGTGCTTATTATGGAAAACAAAAAAGAAACCATACAAAAAGGTATAGAGAAAACTTCTCATGGATTAGAAAAAGCTGCTGACTCAATGGGCGATACCATAATTGCAATCATGGATAGACTTGCAGGAAAAAAATCTGACATAAAACTTAGTTTTGAAGACCTAACAATAGAAACAGGCGTAATAAAGGCAAAAATTAACGGTTCAATAATTCTAGACATAGTCTACGCTTCAGACGCAGAACCAACCCCATAATTTTTTGAGGAAAAACAGCTTGCAGCTAACGACTTTTCTAGCTGAGAGCTTCAAATCAGGCAAAATAAAAGTAAGCCAAAACAACAAAGAAGCCCTAGAAATCACTGCGACGGATAAAAAAATTGATGTTAACGCTAAGGACAAAGAGTTCATAAAAGACATAGTAGCCAGTGTACGTAAAGACGATAAACAGCAGAAGGGTGTAATTGGTACCATTGAACGTGGGGTTGCCAGTTTACAGACAGCGCAAAATATGCAACCTATGGTCAAAGAGATTGCTGAAGACTTTTGTCGTGAAGGCATAACTGTAACTCTATCTCTTAAAGGTGATACAGTAGTCACAATAGGCTCTAAGGCTAACTCAAAATTTACCCGCATTTTAACAGGCACAAAAGGAGTAGAAATTAACAGTATTAGGAAACTAATCGAGATAGGTCTTTGAAGTTAATTCTTCATCTTTTTCTTATCCAGCTATTAACAATACTTACCTCTTCCAAAAATACCGTACAAGTTAACAAGCAACACAGTCTCTAAACTAAAAACTAATAGAACTTAACACAATACCGCCAGACGCTACTTTACCGCTATTATTGGAATATTGTCGCTGTAGCAATTGCATCTTTTGTGGTACATAAAAGTAAAGAGGTGAATTATTTTTCTTTTTATTTTTGTTTAGCTTTGATAACTGATAGTTTGCCGCCTGCCTTTATTTGTTCTTTTTCTTGATTGCTTAGGTTTAAATTAACTTTGATTTCTGTGTTTTTGGTCTTGTTTTTCAGTGTTAGGTTTTCAGCTAATTGGTTTGTTTCTAATTCTAGCATGTCACCTTGGTCAATGTTGTCATAGTCTTGTTTGGCTGCAAAGGTTAATGGTAGAATTCCAAAATTGATTAGGTTGGCCATGTGAATTCGTGCGAATGATTTTGCAATGACTGCTTTTACCCCAATGTATTTTGGGGCTAGTGCTGCGTGTTCACGTGAGGAGCCTTGCCCATAGTTTTCTGCACCTACAATAAAGCCGCCATGCTTCTGGGTTGCGCGTTGATAAAAGTTTGCATCTATGCGACAGAATATGTATTTGCTGATTTCTGGGATGTTACTGCGAAGGGACATGATGTCTGTTCCACCTGGAAGGATATCATCTGTTGTAATGTTGTCGCCGACTTTAAGCAGAACTTCACCATTGAGTTGAGCTGGAGTAGGTTGGAATTGTGGTAGAGGTGCAATATTGGGCCCCATAATCACTTTGGCGTTTGGGTCTACGGTTGCAGGAATGAACATAGCATCGCTTAGTATGAATTTTTCTGGCATAGCAATTTCTGGGAATACTCCAAGTTTACGCGGGTCAGTGATTTTACCTGTTAATGCAGCCGCAACGGCAGTTTCTGGACTTACAAGATATACTTTAGCATCTTGTGTTCCGCTTCTACCTTTAAAGTTACGGTTAAACGTACGCAGAGATACGGCACCAGTAGTTGGAGCTTGGCCGATACCAATGCATGGACCACAGGAGTTTTCTAGAATTCTTGCACCTGATTGAATTAATGGTTCCAGTTCACCTGTAACTGCAAGGTTTTCCATTGCTTGCCGTGAACCTGCAGAAACTGTTAGACTGAGGTTTTCGTGAACTTTTCTACCTTTTAGCAGGGCTGAAACTATTTTTAAGTCTCTAAGAGATGAATTGGTACAGCTGCCTATACAAACCTGGTCAACTGGGATTCCTTCCAGTTCACTTATGGGTTTAACGTTGTCTGGACTGTGAGGCATAGCCAAAAGCGGCTCAACCTTAGCTAAATCGATATCTAGGACTTCACTATACTGTGTGTTTTCGTCAGCTTTGAGCTCAGACCACTGATTTTCTCGTCCTTGACTAGCTAAAAACTGCCTTGTAGCCTCATCTGAAGGAAAAATGGATGTTGTGGCACCTGTCTCGGTTCCCATGTTAGTTATTGTTCCACGTTCCGGAACACTTAGGGTTTTAACGCCTGGGCCAAAGTATTCAAGAACTTTGTTTACGCCGCCCTTTACAGTTATTTTTCTTAGAACTTCAAGGATTACATCTTTTGCTGAGACAAAGGGTGAGAGTTTACCTGTTAAATTGATGCCATATACGTTTGGCATTTCGAGATAGAAGGGTTCGCCTGCCATTGCAGCTGCTACATCAAGTCCTCCTGCTCCGATGGCTATCATTCCCATGCCGCCTGCTGTTGGTGTATGGCTATCACTACCCAGCAGTGTTAGACCCGGTTGGGCAAAGCGTTCAAGATAAAGCTGATGGCAGATACCGTTGCCTGGTCTGCTAAAGACTATGCCGTATTTGGCTGCGACGCTCTGTAGGTAACGATGGTCATCAGCATTGCGGAAGTCGTTTTGAAGCATGTTGTGGTCTACAAAGCTTAGGCTGAGTTGTGTTTTGACCTGTGAGATGCCTATGGCTTCAAATTCAAGGTAAGCCATTGTGCCTGTGGAGTCTTGGGTTAAGGTATGGTCGATTTTTAAGCCGATTTCTTCACCCGTGTTCATTTTGCCGTCGGCTAAGTGCTTTTCAAATATTTTTTCTGTTATGCTTTTGCCCATAAATTATCCCTTCTAATTGTAAGTCTAAGTTGTTGTTTGGCAGATGTAGGGGACTTCAGAAATTTAAGCCTCACGTAAAATAAAAAGTGTTTAATGGATGAAAGACAAATAGAACCCTTAAGGGTGTATACTTTGCAGTTTAAATCCAAAATTCAAGAAATAGCTAAAGCTAACAATTCGCGTATAGTCTTAGCTTTAGACTTCCCCTTTCAAGACCCAAACAATAGCCAAGACCTGCTTTCAAAAGCAGACGCCATACTGGAACAGGTTTATCCATATATTTGCGCGGTCAAAATCAATAATCACCTAGTTTTGCCTCTTGGTCTATTTAATGGGGTAAAGATTCTTGTGGATAAAATCCATGCAAAAGGGCTTTTGGCAATAATGGATGCAAAAGTTAACGATATAGGTAACACTAATCAAATTATAGCTGACTATTATTATGCTGCCGGGTTTGATGCAATTATTGCTAACCCCTTCATCGGTTGGGAAGATGGATTAAAACCGATTTTTGAGACTTCCCGTAAGCAAAATAAGGGTGTAATTCTGCTCACCTACATGAGCCACAAAGGTGCAGTTGAAGGCTATGGGCAAACAGTAATAGATCCCGTTACAGGTATATCCACTTCACAGTACATGATGTTTGCACAAAAAGATGTTGCTTACGAGGCAGACGGTGCTGTAGTTGGAGCTACGGTTCCTGAAAAAATAAAAGAAATACATCAAATGTTGGGTGAAAAAGTGCCTATCTATTCACCTGGTGTTGGTGCTCAGGGTGGAAGTGTAGACGCTGCAATTAAAGCTGGTACAAACTACTTAATTGTTGGGCGTGAAATCGTTTCAGCTGAAAACCCTGCAGAAGCTGCACGTAAACTTTGGAATTTAACTAAACCTTAGGGGACGCTAATTATTTTTCGCGTTTATTTCCCCATAATTCTTGTTTTAGCAGGTCTCGTACGGCACTACGTATTACGTTACTTCTACTTGGGTACATGTTTCTTCTGACTAGTTCATCTAAGCCTTCTAGATAGGCTTCTGGTAATAATACTGTTACAAGTTTCATGTTGTTTATTTCCCCTCAAACTATGTTATGCTTATAACATGCGCCAAATATAAAATTTAGCACTACCATTCAAGAAAACAATAATACACCCATAGCATTGCCATACCTCTAAAACATCAAATTAACCTCATTTTTTAAACTGGTTAATGTAAATGGGTTTCTGTAACTGAGGGTGCTATTTTTGTTTGGTCTTTGGATACTGAATATAGTAATCTTGGGGTTTCAAAATAACGCTTCGTACTCGTTGAACCCGTTTGTTAGTATTTGCTTTTTTCTGAAGCAACAGCACATCTTTTGGTTTACTAAATTTTTCAACTTTACCATCGTCTCGTTTACGTTCCAACTTTATGCAATCATCAACTTGACAATTTAGAACGCAAGCTCCACAGTAAACGCATAAGTCCTCTACAATTTCAACTTTGCCACTTCCCCAGTACAGAGCATTTGTTGGGCAAACTTTGACGCATTCTTTACATTGTACACCAAGGCAAGTGTAACTGTTGATACTAATTTTGCCTTCTTGGAAAAAGTCTTTTACACCAGTTGGCGCTAAAAGTGCTTCTCGATTCTTTTTCTTTTCAGAATCAACAGTGTCTTCTGATAACAATCCAAAGATATCAATGGCACCTTTATTTTGAGGCATTATCAATCATCATCTTACTATGACAACTGAACTGTATAACGTTACAGACAATAATTATACTTATCTTACTGATTCAAAAAAATAATGATAATCTAAAAAAGAACCTTTAAGCTAAAAATGTTATTGCGTCTGCTTGTACCATTCAGCAAATTTAATAGCCGCTTTAGCTCGATGTGACACAAGATTTTTTTCTTTTAAAGTCATCTCTGCAAACGTTTTCTCACTGCGAGACGGCTGGAAAATTGGGTCAAAACCAAAACCTGAATTGCCCTCACCTTTGCGTTCTGTAAGCGTTATTTCTCCTTCTGTTTTGCCTTCAAAAAGCAATGGGCCAGTCTTTTGACTGTAGTATACTATAGCTGAATAGAAGGATGCTTTACGATTCTGTATGCCTTCCATTAATTTTAAAATGCCTTTGTTTTGAATTGTTTTATAGACATAAGCTGAGTATGGACCTGGAAAACCTTCAAAGGCATCAATGAACAATCCTGCATCTTCAACAATTAGTGGCAAATGACATCGGTCAAATGCTTCTATTGCACTGTTCTCTGCAATTTCGTTGGTGTTATCACTTTGAATCTCTTTTCCTTTCACACATAACATACCAATAGCTATTCCCATGGAACTCAAGATACTGCGTACCTCGTTAAACTTGTGAAAGTTACCCGTTATAAACAAAACAAATTTACTTTTAATCTGCGGTTCCGCGTTATTGTTTACGTTCTTCAACATAGCGCCCTCGCCTTTCAATTTCACTGATTTTCTCATAAACCTTTTCCGCCAACTTGTCACCTAACACTAAACTGTAACTTGCAAAAACATCATTAAAACAGGTTTCCCAAAAAGTAAAATGTGTACTTTGTAGAGCACGTTTTAACAGGTGTAAATCGACACCTTTTGCTTCTAATTCAACACTTTTTTCACCTAACCCAAAATCTACAAGAAAAATTCTGCCTTGATTATCCAGTATCATATTTGAAGTTGTTAAGTCACCGTGGATCACGTTTTCTTTGTGGAGTTTACCAACTAACCCACCGATTTCTAGACAAATCTTTTTACGTTCTGCTTCTGAAGCCCTATTTATATACTGCTTTACTTGGATGCCTTCAATGTATTCCATTATAATAGTGGCTTCTGGTACGTTTACCATGTAAATTAGTGGTGTTGCAATACCGGCGACTTTGGATTGATGTAACAGTTGGGATTCATGTATTGTGCGGTAGCTACGGATCTGTTTGTCAAGGATTTCTGGCCGGTACTTTTTTGGTGTTCGGATTTTAGTTATAGCTTTTCTTCCGTGACAATTGGAAAGATAGAGGCTTGCTTCCGCACCTTTTTTTAGTAAAACAGGTTGTTTTAGTTTATCCATGGTACATCTACTTTGTCTACTCGCCAACGCAGTTTCACGTAACTCTCATTTATAGGGGTAATTAAGCCGTGGGTGTAGGCTAACGTGCCTGTCCAGGCAATCATTGCGCCGTTGTCTGTGGCAAATTTTTGAGGAACCACATTAAAGCTTGCATCGTGTTCCTCTGTGATTGCTTTAAGCATTGTCTGTAATCGTTTATTGGCTGCTACACCACCTGTTAGTAGGACTTCTTTTTTTTCAGTGTGTGCTAATGCTCGTTCAGTAATTTCGGCAACCATAGCAAAAGCGTGCTCTTGAAGGCTGTAGCATACATCTTCAATGGGGTGTTTTTCTTTTTGAAGTTGTGTGGTTGCTGCTGTTAAAAGTCCGCTTAAGGATAAGTCCATGCCTTTTACTACATATGGTAGTGTGATAAGGTTTTTGCCTTTAAGTGCAAGTTGCTCTATTGCTGCTCCAAGTGGCAAACCTTTCTGGTTTTTTAGGCCTGCTTGTCTTCCAAAAACGTCTAGGCAGTTGCCAAGTGCAATATCTAAGGTTTCGCCGAAAACTCTATAACGTTTAGATTCAAATGCAGTGACCATTGTGTTTCCGCCTGAAGCGTAAAGTGTAACGGGGTCTGTTGCACCTGTTTCAAGTTTTCCAATTTCGATGTGTGCAACGGAATGGTTTACGCCAACTAGCGGAATCTGTAAGTATGATGCTAAGGCACGGGCTACAGTTGCTCCTGTGCGTAGACAGGGGCCTAGTCCAGGACCCATGGAAAAAGAGATGCATGTAAGGTCTTTAGGTTTTATTTTTGCATCTGTTAATGCTTGGCAGAAGACTTTATCTGCAACTTCAGCATGATGACGTGCTGCTTCTCTTGGGTGGATTCCCCCTTCTATTGGCACGTAGCCTTCTACTGCGTTTGCAAGAATTTCACCGTTGAATCTGGCTATGCCTACACCGAAATCGTCTGCTGTGGATTCTATACCTAAGCAGTACATGTTGTCAGTTAGTGACGTTTTCTGCGTGTTAGTCATGTGAATCAAGGTTCTAAGAGGGATACATATTTTTATCTGAAACGAGCAATTTATTACATTATCTGGAACTGATCTTAGCATGCCTAAACGTAATGACCTTGAACAAAAAGCGCTCCATTATGTGGTGAACACAGGTTATCAGGGTGTACTTCAATCAGATTTATGGCGTGAACTGAGTGCAAGTAGCCGTGAAGGTTCACGTGTATCAATTAAGTTAGAAGAAAAAGGGCTCATCCGTAGAGAAAAAGAATTGCAGGACGGCCGATGGACATATAGGCTATATCCGAAAAGACTTCCGGCATCTATTGAAACTATTGTTGATTGCCCCTGTCTGTTATGTCCAGACAATGCAAGATGTGACCCAACCACTACAATTTCTCCTAAAAACTGCCAAAGATTAACTGACTGGATTTTAGGTTTAGGAAACAAAAACCAAACACAAACTACGCCTGAAACTCTAAGTGAGTCAAGTATACCCGAGGATGATTCCCTTGCCGAAGGCTTGGATACGTGAAAGAAAAAACGAGTTCTACTATAAGAAAGCTAAAGCTGAAAACTACCGTAGCCGCGCCACATACAAACTAGTTCAAGTTAATGAAAAATATGGTTTTATTAACTTGCGTGATGTTGTTGTGGATTTAGGCGCTGCACCGGGTGGTTGGATTCAAGTAGCCAGAAAAATGACTGGCAGACATGGCTTTGTCTTAGGTGTAGACCTCAATCCGATTGAGCCTTTCCCTCAAGATTACATCCGAACAATTATTGGTGACTTAACTGACCCTAATATTACAGAGCAAATATTGTCATTTTTACCACGCAAATCTGACGCAGTAATTTCTGATGCTGCACCAAACATTACAGGTATCTGGGAAGTTGACCATGCACGACAAATCGACTTGGCAACTAAAGCGTTAGAGATTGCACTGCAGATTCTACGTCCTGGTGGTAACTTTTTTGTAAAGCTTTTTCAAGGTGATTTAATGGATGAATTTATCCAAACCGCCAAGAGCCATTTCACTGAGGTCAAATTTGTTAAGCCAGCTGCTAGTCGAGCAAAAAGCTCTGAGATGTATTTATTAGCTTTAGGTTTAAAGACTAAATTTGAAGAGTAATCCTGTTTTCTTTGTTTCCTTTTTTTGTTTACTGTAAAAAGTTAATGACGTGGTGACTGATTTTACACTGATAATCTTAATTTAGAGTGTTGCTTTAACACTACAACGAACGCTACTTCACTAAACATTTAAAAAACATATTTGAAAGCAGTGAATTAGACGAAAAATCAGTATGTTCCATTTTGGAACGAACCGCTTTAGTCTTTGTTTGGAATTAACACAATGAACGATGAATAATTATTGTCTGTACGGCAAAATAATCGTCAATTGTCAATCGTCCAGTATCTGTAGTGGTCTTGTCCGTGTGATCGGTTTATTTGCAGTCTCTTATGGCTGGTAAACTTGTTTTTCGCGTTTTTGTAGTTGATGTGGCGAAAAACCAAGATTAAAGTGACAGAAATGTTAATTTATGTGTGTGATTTTAGGAATTTGTCGTTAAAAGAAGGTTATGTTGTATTGAGCGCTATTTTGTCATTTTGGAAGAAAGCTTCACCTATGCGAAAGAGGATCTATTCGTTGATCTTTATTTTTGTGTTGTCTGTTGTAGTAACTTTTGCTGGAACTTTGGTACCTTTGGGTGCTGAAGAGGCACATATGATTTCTGACCAAGTTAATCAAACAATAGTTGAAAACGATAGTTTGGCTTCTTTAACGGTTGCAATTTTTACTAACAACTTTATGATTTGTTTAGTCATGTTTATTCCTGTGTTTGGTGTTGCGTTTGGATTGTTTTCGTTGTTCTCTACAGGTGTGGCTATAGGTGCAATTTCGACGGTGCAAGGGCTGGCGGCAAGCGATGGATTATTGTTGCTAATGATTACGCCTATATTTTGGATTGAATTTGTCTCATATTCATTGGGTATGTGTGGAAGTGTTTGGCTGTTTCGACGGTTAACTCAGAGGCGTTGGCGGGAACTAAAATGGACTGCTATATTCATCGGTATAACTGCCGGGTTGCTTGCTATAGGTGCTCTAGTGGAAGCATGGATGATCCTTTATACAGGTGTATAACTCCCCTGTATTTTGTTTATTTTTTGATTATCTCTAAACTGATGTCTAGCGATTTTACGCTGTGTGTTAATGCTCCGATGCTAATGATATCAACTTTAGCTTGAGCATAATCTAGCAATGTTTCGTTGTTAATTCCGCCACTTACTTCTAACAAGACTTTGTGCGGTAGTTTTGCATTTTTAAGTGTTTCAGCTGCTTTGACTGTTTCATCTGGTGTAAAGTTATCTAGCATGATTATATCTGCTCCTGCCTCAGCCACTCGAAGAATGTCAGTTGACTTTGTTATTTCAACCTCAATTTTTTTACTAAATGAACCGTTTTCTTTTGCCAACTTTACCGCTTTTGCTGAATCACCGATTACTGCGATATGGTTGTCTTTGATTAAAATCATGTCGTCTAAATGCAGTCTATGCGGGTCGCCACCGCCTATAGCAACAGCTTTTTTATCAAAGTACAATAAGCCTGGAGCAGTTTTTCGGGTTGCGGCGATTTTTGCAGAGGATTTTGCGTTTTTCAGTTTTTCAGTGAATTTACGTGTAGCTGTTGCGATACCACACATGCGTGACAACAAATTAAGCAGGGTGCGTTCAACTGTTAGAATAGCTTGTGCATCACCGGTTATTTGCATTAAAACCTGCTTATCTTTTACTTGCTCGCCATCCACGACATTGGTTTTAACTTTTAAATCCATGATTTGAGCAAGTATGCCTGCTTCTTTAATACCTGCAACTATTCCAGGTTCTTTAGCAATTACTTCCGCAGTTACGATAAAGTCTGCTGGAATGATTGCGTCTGCTGTAACGTCGCCTTGACCCACGTCATCGTTTAAAAGTTGTATGAGTCTTTTTTCAATAAGCTTTATAGGCACAAACATAACTGTAACTTAATTTATCAAATGTTTAAATGCTTTTATTGCACCTTGAGTTTAGAAATTGAAATTAAGGACATTTCATTGCTGTGGTTACATGCGACTGTTGTTTACCTGCTCAGAATTAGGGTTAGGTCATGTTTCGCGAATTATTCCATTAGGTAAACGGCTAGAACAAGCTGGACATGAGGTGTTCTTTTTTTCAGGCGGCAAGGCCTATGATTTGCTCAAAAAAGAGTTTAAACATGCCTACAAATGTGCACCAATTGCATGGTATGAAAATGCTTCTGGCATTGTCATGTCAGCGTCACTAATTAACATCCTATTTCCTTTACCTGTATTTAACGCAGATAGTCGCCAGTTTGAGATGAAAAACTCTAATGCCATGGAAATCATCTACAGGTATTACGATTTAAGAAAACACATACGTACTATTACTCCTGATTTGTTGATTGCTGATGGTGACATAACTGCTTTACGGCTCGCAACTAAGTGGAAGATCCCATCTGTTTACATTGCAAATTTCATACGTCCCACCTATGGCTTTATGCATTTTTTCAACCCCGGCGAATATATAGTGGACAGATACATTAAGCAGTGTACAAAAATTGTTATTCCCGACAATCCCTATCCTTATACAATCTCAGACTACAACATCGGCAATCTACATGGTTCAATTTTTGAAGACAAAATAGAGTATGTCGGTGCCTTCATGGATGTAACCCATGTACAAGGCTCCGATGAGCATATCTTTGCTCCTATAAGTGGACCAGTAGGAACACGCTCAAAACTACTCAAAATCCTGTTACCCGCTCTCCAAAAAACTTCTAACAAAGCAATAATTAGTCTTGGCATTCCCGGAAAAAAATCTTCAGTAAAAGTCGGCAACTGTGAAATACATAACTGGCTTTCTACAACTGAACGCTATGAAGCTATGAAAAACGCCAAATATGTCATCTTTAGCGGTGGACACGTAACTTGCTTTGAAACTGCCAAGTATGCTAAACCAAGCATATGTATTCCAACCCAACTCGAACAAGATGGTAACGCAACAAAACTACACGATTTAGGCTGCTCAATTAAGGTTAAAAACCAGAAAGAGCTCACAAAAGCCATGCAAGAAATGGAGCAGAAATATTCAATTTACAAGAAAAACGTGCTTGAACTTAACAAATTTTCCAGCAAACTCAATGGTTTAGACAGAGCAGTTGAAATTATAGAAACTGCTCTCTAAGTTAATTTTATTGATTCAAGCTTAAACGTTTAATTTCTCCATTTGGTGTTTGCTCTTCAAAAATTATAGCTGTAAATTTATAAATTTTAGTATCCTTTGTTAACCAACTATCCGGTGGCAATCCCGCCTTCATACAACACTGACAAAGAAATTCTTCCTCACACCATTGCCACTCAACAGGCACCTGAGGTAAAAGCAGTCCTTTATTGTAACCCCTTTCTATAACTAGACCATCTTGTCCAACTTTAATCTGTTGTACATACTTCTTAGGATTACTTACCTGCACTTGCTCTGGCGGTGTTAAAACGCTAACCTCAAAAACACATTTATCTAATTCATCAAAACTCATCGGCGAAAAACGCGGATCCTCTGTTGCAGCATTTATGGCAGAATCAATAACTGCATCTATAAGCTGAATCATTGGATAGGGGTAGCCTATGCAACCACGTAATGTTTTTTCGCCATCCTTGAATGTATTTATGGTCACAAAAACACCACATTTCTCATAAAACTTTTGTAAAACATCCTTAGGTGACTTTATGGTCTGTCCTTTTTCAAGAAAAGTTTCAACAGCGCTCCTCGCAAGCTTAACTAAGACTTTTCCATCTTCATCGGTTAATTCAAACGACATGCACACTCACCTCTCCCGCCAACCAACAATTAAATATTAAATAGAAACTAAAAAATTGAAATATAGTTAAAAAAGAGTTCGTTTTAAAATTTAGCTGATTCTTCAGTTACGCCTTCCTTAGTTATAACAAGGAAGTCAATTCCATCGCCGCTCATCGCATCTCTATTTATTGCAGATTTAATAGCCCTTCTGATAAGTTCTTTTGCTTCAACAATAGTTATCGATTCTTTATATGCCTCCTCGATAACACCTATAGCCACTTCTGTTCCTGAACCAACCGCAGCATACTTATCTGGAATAAGTGAACCTAAAACATCCAAAACATACAACGATGCACCTTCCTCGTCTAACCCTCCAATAATGGTTTGAGTGAACAGTGGCGCACCCCTGCGATTAAAAAGAATGTTTGCTAAAAGTTTAGAAGCCGCTCTTACACTGATTTTTCTGCCAACGTCCATGCTGAAAAGTTTAGCTTGAGCGTCCATTTCTCTGGCGAGAACCTGCATGTCACCAACAAGTCCAGCGCATGCGACACCAATCTGATCTGTTACTTTGAAAACTTTTTTACCGCCTCGGCTCATGATAAATCCGCCATATGTTACACGTTTTTCCGAAGCTAAAACTATACCATCAGCACAAACGATGCCAACTGTTGTTGCACCCGGCATCCACGCCATGCCTTGCTGAGCCTGATCACTCTGAGTCTGCTGCTGACTTTGTTCTTCTTGAGGCATTACATGCATTTGTGGAATTTTCCGTAAGGATGGAAATTGTGACTGAAATCCATATCTTTCCATAACTTTTCGCCTTTCTTGTTTTAATACACAAAACACTGTATTAAGGCTACTTATTAACCATTTTTTCCTAAATAATAAATTTATTTTATATATCAGCTATAAGGGAATTACCCTTTGGGTTAGTATGTAGAGGAATTTCTACCCGAATTTTATTCATCCCCCTATTCTCTCCTCAAAAATTAGTTTCCTTGCTTCTCACAGTTCAAATATTAAACTGTGTTTTTTAGTATTGTTTGTGTTATGGATCGAATTACGCGGTTTGGTGCGGTTGCCGGGATTTGAACCCGAGTATTCAGCTTGGGAAGCTGATGTCCTACCGAGCTAGACTACAACCGCATTAGAGATTATACTTTAAAAATTGTTAAGTCAGGCCTAATATAACAGTTTTATCCTGCGTCTCATCGCAAAATGACCCTTTTTTTGGTTGTATTTTGTTTCTTAGATAAAATATTAATCATAACACTATCCCTTTTACCGTTTTATGTATATGGTTACCGTTTTTGAAGACATTAGTTTGTTGATGATGCTATATGGAATCAAAAGAAAAGAATATGTAAACAGATGTCGGAATTATTTGAGGTTACCTGATTAAAGAGTTATAGTTAACATAACGTATTGCCATTACTATGGTTTTTGCCAATAAAACAAATGATGATTTTCAGATAAATCAAATGGTAATTTACGTAGCCGCATGTGAGTAGATAATGAAACCTCAAATAACCATTTTGGACCCAGTTAAGTTCTAGTCAAAAATTTTTAACTCTAAAGAGCTGAGAAATTTTTTTGCGGTCCAAGCAAATTGAACAAAAAATTTAAAGTTTAGAAACCTTTTTTCATAAGTAGCCGATTTAAAGAAGGATTGTTAAATGATTCAAGTCTACACTCAAAATGATAACGGTACTTGGCTCGCAGTAGCTTGCACTGAGCAACAAGTTGTTGCTACCTCTTTTGCCGACATTGAACAAAAAGCACTAAGCAATCTGCTAAGTAATCTACCATTTGACATGCCTTTTCAGGTTATGTTTTCACCATCCGTTTGCGCAAAAGATACATTTACCTTAATGGAGGGTATTCTCGAAGGAAGAGACGTCAACTATAGTAGTCTCAAACTTGTAACCGATAAACTGCCAAAATATACCGCAAGTGTTCTTAACGCGGTTATGCAAATCCCTGTTGGTTACATTTCCACTTATGGTGCAGTTGCTAAAGCGGTTGGTGGTGGTCCACGAGCGGTTGGGAACATTATGGCTGGTAACATTTTTGCCCCTCTTATTCCTTGTCACCGTGTGGTTAAAGCAAATTTTTCTTTGGGTGGCTATGGCGGTGGCTTGAAAATCAAGTATCAGCTGCTTATGAGAGAAAGACGGAGTTACCATGAACATAAAGATATTGTAATTAAAGACGGTGGTGTACTGCGAGTTTACCCTGCCGAGGTAACTTTAAAAAACCTTTTTGTTTAAAATTTTTTGTCTTTTGTAAGCTTGTTTTTGGGCAATAAATACATAAAGTGGGATGCTTGAATAATTAGTGGAACATTTTTGAGGTTAATTTTATGGCTAAATATCGATGCACTATTTGTAATTATGTTTATGATGAATCTAAGGAGGGTAAAAAGTTTGTTGATTTACCTAAGGGATGGGTTTGTCCAATATGTGGTGCCCCAAGAACTGTTTTTGTGATGCTTGCAGAAAACCAAAAGGGTGCTACTGAAGAAAAGCAAGTTTCTCATACGGTGTCTGAAGTTTTGGTTAATCAACTTGTAGAATGGGGGGTGCAGTACGTTTTTGGTATTCCTGGTACATCAACGTTAGGTGTTGTAGATGCAATTCGTAAAAGTAATGGCAAAATTAAATACTTGCAAGTTCGCCATGAACAAACAGCTGCGTTTATGGCATCGGCTTATGGTAAATTAACAAGCCATGTAGCTGCTGTGTTAAGCATTTCTGGACCGGGCACAACTAATCTTGCAACAGGTTTGTATGACGCTAAACTTGACTATTCACCAGTTTTGGTTTTAACGGGTATGGTTGCAAGAAAACAAATTGGCCATGGGTCGCTACAGGAAATTGACCATTATGCCTTTTTTGAGCCTATAAGCGTTTTTAACAAGATTTTAATGTCACCTGAGCAAACAACGATGCTTGCAACCTTAGCTGTTAAACACGCACTTGTTGATAGGGGTGTTGCTCACATTGGAATTCCTAATGATGTTCAAAAACTGCCTTGTGATATGGAGATTTTGCCTTTTGAGGAGCGTATGCCTAATTTTGCTTACGGTCAAGAGGAAGTAATTATTGAAAAAGCCGCAAAAGTGATTGATTCGGCAAGTCGTCCAGTTATAATTATCGGTTTAGGTGCTAGAGGACAAAAAACCAAACTTTTGCGGCTCGCAGAAAAAATTTCAGCTCCGATTGTTTCAACTTTCAAGGGTAAAGACATAGTTGATGATAGTGAGCCCTTGTATGTTGGTTGTCATGGCGGAATAGGTTCAACAGCTGCTGGTCAGCTTGTGGATAAAACTGATCTGTTAATTGTAATTGGTTCATCATTTGCAGATCTAAGTATGATTCCCAAAAAACGTATGATTCAAATTGACATTAACCCTCTTATGATTGCTCGCCGTTATCCCGTTGAAGTTGGACTTTTGGGAAACAGTGCTATACTTATCCCTAAACTTGCCGCTAAAGTTTTAGAAAAACATAACACAGCATACATACAAGAGATTACACAGCTTAAACAAGATTGGCTAAATCAACTTGCCAAAGAAGCCGATGCAATTGCTAAGCCTATCCGAGCACCCTACATAATGAAAGTATTATCTGAGAAACTTGCCGACAATGCGGTAATATCACTTGATGTAGGTGAAAACTGTTGGTGGTTTGGCAGAAACTTTCAGATGAAACATTCCCAAAAGATAGTTATGAGTGGAAACTTGGCAACTATGAGTTTTGGATTGCCTAGTGCACTGGCGGCTGCCTTAGCATATCCTGAACGGCAAAATATCTGTATCACTGGTGACGGCGGTTTAACAATGGTCTTAGGCGACTTTCTTACAGCGTTAAAATACCAAATGCCCATTAAAGTGTTTGTAATCAACAACAAAAGTCTAGCTATGATTATGCAAGAACAAAAAGTTGAAAGATATCAAAGCTGGCAAACAGAATTACATGACTTCAACTTTGCTAAATTCGCAGAACACGCAGGCGGCTACGGCATAAAAGTCACACACCCTGAAGAGTTACCCACTGCAGTAAACAATGCACTTGCCTCAAACGTTGCAACAATAGTTGACATCGATACTGATCCACAAAGATTTCCATAGCTTCTCTTTCTCTCCTCTACAAAACTTTCCTATAGCTAATTGATTTCTTAACTTAACTTATGACGTTATTTACTTTCTAGGTTTCTATGTCTTTCTTAATAAAGTCCGTCTTCTTTTTGAGGTTATATTTTAGTAAAGACTTCTTGACTAAGTGTCGTCAATATTTCTTTACGAAAACGCTTTTTACATATGTACACGGCTGATATTTTTAGGGATGTTCGATGAGAAAACTGTATGTCTTGGATTCAGTCTCAGCTTCTCTCTCTACATGTTTTAGTTTGACAAATGGCTCTGGAGATTCTAAAAGTCTAACAACCAATTGGGAGGTCTAAACGTGGTTACTAGCTTATTATCGTCAAAGATGCAAAACCGCCAAGATACATTTGAAAACCTCAAAAGCCTAGATGATATGTGTAAACACTGTACACCGGTCGCACCAATCCAATGCATTAGCCTATGCCGATTATACAAACTAAAAAATGAGTTAAGAAACCTTCGAAACATTATGAACAACCCGAACTATACAACAGACTTCTTTAATGTCTTAAAAAACCCGACAAGACTCCGTGTTTTTCAAACGATTGCCAAGGGTAGATGTACACTTGCCAAAATTCAGCAAGAACTCAAAAAAACTGGTACTAAACAAAGCCTGTACACAATAAGTGAAGAACACATTCAACCTCTAATAACAATCGGATTGGTAGCTGAATCGGTAGACAAGTACAGCGCCACCCTATTTGGTGACTGCATAAATGAGCTGATTGACGGTTTTGACGAATTCATCCAAAAACTGCCCCCCCAGTCAGAATGCCATGAAGAGACGCTTATGCAATTGTTGCTTTCAGAACCAAAAACTTGCGAAGAAATTAAACAATTCCTCTCACCAACAATTACTTCACGGGCACTCAAACGTCTAGTCACCTCTGGATTAGTCAATCCTCCGGCAGACCGAAACTATATCTTCTTCCATAAGTCAAAACGTAGCCCTGCACTTGAAATGTTAACAGATTCAGAAATGAAAGTTTACCAAGCAATCCCTGATGAAGGAATAGATGCTGATAAACTGGCAAAACTTGTTGGGCTCTCACAACGCAGAATCTACGTGCACATAAGACATCTAAAAGGTAAAAAACTTGTCTTCACAAGAAAAATTCCGTTAACATACAGTTTAACCAATGACGGACAAAAATTAGCCATTATTCTACAGATTCTGTCACAGGAAGTGGACGAAACATGGAGTTTCACCGAATACGTCTCACAACCAACTGAGAGAGTCTTCTCAACCAACCCTTTCATTATCTAAAAATAGAAGGTGCAAAACTGTTGGAAGATGTTAATGAACTTGTTTTTGATTTACTCTCGCAAGTTGAGAAAAGCCGCCAAAAAGAACTTGCCGAAGCTCTAAAAAAAATGGGGGCAATCGATGAGAACCAGAAAAAGGTTGTAAGCGATTTAACAAGTAAACTTGTAGGCAAACTATTTCAACCAGTAGTAGAAAACATCCGCATTGCCGCCTTAAACAATGAAGGAAAAATCCTTGAGGCAGCCTCAAAACTTCTCATAACCAATCACAATTAACACTTTTTTTCGATTCCTTTTTTTAGTAAACCAGCAGTACCAATAGTGATGATGCAACAGAAAAATCAGCAAACAGATGCCGTTATCATAGGCGCAGGACCCGTAGGTTCCTACACGGCACTACGTTTAGCAATGTTGAACGTTAAAACAGACGTTTATGAGGAGCACACAGAAATCGGTTTGCCCTCTCACTGCGCAGGTCACATCAGCATCCGTAGCCTAAAAGCCATTGGCTACTACCCACTCCCCAAGGGCATAATAGAAAACACGTTTAACGCCGCCAACTTTTACTCCCCATCCGGAACCAAATTCTCAGTTCGACTCAAAACCCCCGTAACCTGCGCCTTAAATAGAGCAAAATTTGATCAGTACATAGCCAATCAAGCGCAGCGAGCAGGCGCCACTTTCCATTTAGGCCAACCCGTCCAGTCGCTACGAGTTGAAAACGGCTATGTTAAAGGTGTAAACCTAAAAGATGGCACCCCAGTTCCATCCAAAATTACAATCGACACTGAAGGCATAAGCTCAAGACTTCTCCATCAAGCTAAACTTAAGGGACTTAACGGAAAAGGATTAGTTTATGCTGTTGAAACAGAAATCGACCAAGTCCATGACGTTGAACCGCATGCAGTTGAAGTTTACATGGGTAGCAATGCACCCGGATTCTATGGGTGGCTCATTCCACGCCCAGATGGATCAGCAAAACTTGGTTTGGCGACAGACCATGGAAACCCACAAACTTACCTTAGAAACCTCATGACTAAACACCCTATAGCCAAGAGACAAGTTAAGGGAGCAAAAATATTCAAAACCAATTATCACGCCATTACTTTAGCGGGACCAATTAACAAGGCGTACAGTAACGGATTCTTAGCAGTAGGCGATGTTGCTTCCCAAGTTAAGCCAACAACAGGTGGCGGCGTTATTTTCGGCTTAACCTGCGGAGAAATCGCTGCCAAAGTTGCCAAATCCGCTCTTAACTCAGGTGATGTTTCAGCTAAGACACTTAGCGCCTACCAGAAACACTGCAACAAAACCCTAAACTTTGACATCTCTTTCATGTTACGACTTAGACAATTTCTAAACTCGCTTTCAGATGAACGTTGGAACTCAGTTTTACGTTTCTGCAACCGCCTCGGTGTAGATAAAGCATTAAGCGACGTAGAAGAGATTGATTATCAGGGCAGAATGATAACACAAGTTGCGACTAAACCCGCGATACTTGTAGCACTTGGATATTTTGGGTTGCTTTATTTGCTTGCAAACCCTTAAAACATTGAAATACACACTTTAGCCAAAAGGCGAAACAGCATGGGTGAATTTGAATACAAGCAGGTCATAGTTTTCCGTAGCGATTTACCGATGAGCAAAGGCAAAATCGCAGCACAAGCAGGACATGCAGCGGTTTCAGCAGCACAAGAAGCTTACACACGTCATAAAAAATGGTGGGAAGCTTGGCTGCATGAAGGACAAAAAAAAGTTGCCCTAAAAGTTCCAAGCGAAAAAGAACTCAGCGAACTAGAAGAAGCTGCAGACGACCTTAGACTTCCACACGCTCTAATTATCGACAGGGGCTTAACCGAAATTCCAGAAGGCTCAGTAACATGCCTTGGCATTGGACCAGCACCTGCATCCATGATTGACCGATTAACAGGCAAACTTAAACTATTATAGGGAACCATCTTGCAGACTGCACCCGAAATCGACCAGTTGCTCGGTATGGAAATCTACACAACCCAAACCAGCGGCATAGGCGGAAAAATCCGCGGTGCAACAGAAAATTTCCAAGTCGAAGAAACTCTAGTAGATGGCTCAAAAGCTCAAATCACCCCACCAAAAGAAGAAACACAAGCATTAGGCGCATCTTTGGAGCGCCAACGACATCTGCTTTGTGTTTTGGTTAAACAGAACTGGGACACTTTCATAGCCACAAAAAACGTTGCCAACCAACTTGGATTAGGACAAAATAGCATCCAAATCGCTGGAATAAAAGACGCCAAAGCGATTACCGCACAGTACGTTACAGTTGAGAATTTGACAACAGAGGATGTAGCTAAAGTAACCGTAAGAGGTGTTCAGATCCGCCCAGTAGGTTACCTACGTAATCCCCTGTCAATTTTTTACCTCTTAGGAAATAATTTCAAAATAAAAATCACAGACATAACCCAAGACCCAGCCATAGTTAACGCACAAGTAAACCAAACCATTGAAGAAGTTACCCAACTTGGTGGCATCCCTAATTTCTATGGTCATCAACGCTTTGGCACAACTCGTCCAATAACTCATCATGTCGGTAAGGCAATCCTAGAGGGTGACTTTGAAAAAGCAGCCCTGCTTTTTCTTGCAAAACCCAGCCCAAATGAACATGAAGAATCACGGCAAGCTCGAACAGAGCTCCAGCAGACCCACGATTTTAAAGCTGCACTGGAGCATTATCCTAAACAACTACGTTATGAACGCTCAATGCTAAACTACCTAAACGAAAAACCAAACGAATTCGTTAAGGCGTTTAATGTTTTACCCTTAAAACTCCAGGTTCTGTTCGTACAGGCTTATCAATCATACCTATTTAATCGCTTCTTAAGTGAACGCGTCAAAGCAGGCTTACCTCTAAACAGGGCTGAACTTGGCGATTTCGTGGTCAACGTTGAACGTACTGGGTTACCAATGGTGAACATATCTCAAACAGTAACTGTCCAAAACCAAAATAAAATAAATGAAGCCTTAACAACAGGCAAACTGCGACTTGCTTTGCCTATTGTTGGATTTAAACAGAAACTTTCAGGCGGCATCATGGGTGAACTAGAACAACGCATCTTACAGCAAGAAGACGTGAACCTAAACGGTTTTCGTGTTACCATTAACTCAAAGTTAGGTGACAGAGGCAGTTTACGAACAGCGCTAACTCCTGTTAGAAACTTTAAACTACTCAAAACCTCAAAGGACATTAACGGATTAACCGTTTCTTTAGAATTCATGCTATTGCGAGGCTGCTACGCAACGGTGTTACTACGAGAAATCATCAAACCCCAAAACCCTGTTGCCACAGGGTTCTAACCACTTGATGCAAAAACTGATAAAGCAGTTTTTGTTTCATAATTATAGAGGTATTTTTTTGGGCGATAATTCTACGCCTGAATGTGTCATTCCGGTTCATAATCCTCCCCTAAGGGAGAAACTTTTCTTTTTCGTGTCAGGCTTACTTGTCAGTGTTCCGTTTGCACTATTTTTGTCTCAGTTTTACGATTTTTTACCCCTACTGGTTTCATCGGCATTAATTGCCCCGTTTATTGAGGAATTAGCTAAAGTGTTTCCATTGTTTTATCGTCATGGCGAAACAGAACATTCAATCGTAACGTTGGGTATTCTTGTTGGATTAGGTTTTGGGTTAACCGAGTTTTTCCTCTACACTGTGCTTTTAGGTGTGTCTCCATTTGTCAGGCTTTCAGGTATAATTTTTCATGCATCAAGCGCTGGCATAACTGCTTATGGCATTGCAAAAAAGAAGCCTCTGTTGTTTTACTTAATCGCGTCGGGACTACATGTCCTTAACAATTTTGTTGCCATAGCGGATGTGAACTTCTTTTTTGCCATTCTGGTTCAAATAGTTGTGCTGATATTAGCATACTATTTGGCTGTGACCCTTTACCGTAAAGCCTCAAAAACTAAAATGATATTTTAAAATTAGATTTTGTCTGTACGCACTAAATCCCTAAGCCGATTTACTCCGTCAATCTCAATTATGAAGTCGGTCACGCTTTTTGGAACAAGGGTTGTCCAGCTTTGGTCTTTAAGCATTTTTTCACGTATATGCGTTGATGCATAGGTTTGCCTTTCAAAGAAGGAAATGTTTTCAACGGTGTAACCCGCCTCCATAAATAAGCGACGTGTTAAAGGCTCATTAGAATAAAGCTTGTTAAACTTTGGAGTGTAACCCTCTACAGTTGAAACCCAAAGCATATGCAGGTGCATATCGGGAACAGGAACAATCCAAACTCTCGCTAAATCTACACCTGCCTCCTGTAAGGAGTGACGAACCATCACTAAACGCTCACCAGCTGTAAAGGGATTCTTTAAATTATGGCTGTATTGTGCACTGCCAATAACGATTACAAGTTCGTCAACCTTTGCTAGAACTGCTTTTATAGCATCAAGATGACCCAGATGGAAAGGCTGAAATCTGCCAACGTAAAGACCGCGATTAATCAAACGTTATTACCACTCTCACCTAATCCGTCAACGCTAATATTATTTACGATGATCTGGTAAGCACTTAACCGTACTTTTATATATCAACTAAGACGCCAAAACAATAACAACTGCAACACAGAAAAGTAATCAATACAATATTGAACACAAATTAAAAACTCGTTTCAACAGCATACACTTGAAAATGATGACACAATGCTTTCACTATTCCGCATGGTCATGGCATAAACAGCAACATTATGAACTCCTCGTGCTAACCCGTTAAATTAAATTCATAGCAAAAACGTCTCGTAAACTCCAAAATGATACGTTGTCAGAGCTTATCTTGTTCCCCCAATATCAACTTGAATTTAAACAAGATTCTTTAGTAGCATTTGAGCAATATTTTCTGGTTAATGTTTATGGAAAACTGGGATGTAATTATTGTTGGAGCTGGATCCGCAGGTTTAGCTGCTGGAATCTATGCAGTAAGAAGCGGACTAAAAACACTTGTACTTGACGAGAAGCTGGCAGGAGGAAACATTAGTGATTCTCCAAAAGTAGAAAACTACCCCGGTTTTACTGAAATCAGCGGTCGCGAATTATCTGAAAGAATGGCTTTTCAATGCCAAAAACTTGGCGCAGTCATACATAGTCTTGAACTGGTAAGTGAGTTAAAGCTTGAAGGCGAAACAAAAACTGTAACCACCAACAACATTACTTATCAGACTAAAGCAGTGATTTTTGCTACTGGTTCACATTACAAGAATGTTGATGTTAAAGGCGAAAAAGAGTTCAGAGGTAGAGGAGTTAGCTACTGCAGCGTTTGCGATGGCCCATTTTTTAAAGGCAAAAAAGTATCAGTTATCGGAGGCGGGAACTCAGCTTGCATAACATCTCTATATCTCTCTGACATAACAAGTCACGTAACCATAATTCATCGAAGAGACACCTTTAGAGCAGAATATAGACTAGTTTCAGATATTGCTTCGAAAACTAACATCAATGTGCTTTGGAATACTGAAATTGAAGAAATCAAAGGTGACCGCCAAGTGAGAACATTGGCCCTAAAAAACAATGTCACTGGAGAAAAAACTGAGCTTGATGTTGACGCCGTGTTTGTGCAGGTCGGAGAAGAACCTAACAGTACAGTGGCTAAAGCTGCTGGTGTAGAAACTGACGATGCAGGATACATCAAAATCAACATCAAACAAGAAACCAACATTTCAGGTATTTACGCTGCAGGCGACGTGACAACTCATCCAATTAAACAGGTTGGCACAGCTGTAGGACAAGGAATCACTGCCGCACTTGAAGCATACAGTTACATCCGTAGAACATACAAAAAATAAGCTGTGGATTACTGGTCTTGAAACATTCTGTATACTCTCTAAAGAATCCGTTATGAAAAGAGTCTTAGTGTTTATCTGTATTCATCAAGCCAATCAGACTCTGCTAAGGTGTTTTGTCTGTATTTTATCTCTTCAACTATTCGGTTAAAATAACATGGCTTTTTGTGTGTAAAAATTTGCGATGCTTTTAAATATCTCCATACTGTGCTTGTAGGGTGCATAATTAAGGTGTAACGATGCCAAAGCAAGAAAAAGGAAAATCTCATTCGACACGACCTGTAAGTCGGAGACCTCCAAGCTGGTGTAAATATCAGCCTGAGGAAGTAGAAGCCTTCGTTATCAAACTCGCAAAAGAAGGTTATCCATCAAGCGCAATAGGCACAATTCTAAGAGACCAATATGCAATTCCACTGGTAAAACCAATCACTGGTAAAAGTGTAAGCGGTATCCTCAAGAGTGCCAATTTAACTCCATCAATACCAGAAGATCTAGGTAATATGATGAAGAAAGCTCAAGCTCTAGCAGTCCACATGGAGAAAAATAAAAAAGACCTGCACAACAAACGTAACATGCAGGTAATCGAAGCACAAATCCATAAACTTTCACGATATTACAAACGTGAAGGAAAAATTGCTAAGAGCTGGAAATACGAAGCAAAAATTGCCTCAATATTCTAAACCAGTTTCTAACTTTTACTTTTAATTTTTTAATTTTTGGTTTTTGGTGCGCCAGCTTTAAATCCAATTAGCTATCTTTATTGCCAATCGAGGCAATCCTTCATGGTAGACCAAACACAAGTAGACTCTTTCTTATCAGCCGTTGACAAAGCCGCAAAAATGATACTTGAAACCGTAAAGCAAGACGGTTTTATCGATTGTTTCTCACATTTGGATGCAGATGGGGTTGCAGCAGCCGGAATTATATCTAAAGCACTTTACAGACTTGATGCACGTTACCGTGTTCGAGTTATGCAGTGGGTAGACGACAAAATTATTAATGCCATACTCACTGACAAACCACATCTTGTAGTGTTAACCGACTTTGGAAGCGGCTATTTGCAACTGTTAAATGAGAAAGTTCCAGACATAAAAGTTGCAATTATGGATCATCACCAAATCACCGCTAAAGTGGACAACTCCAACTTTGCCCAAGTGAACCCCCACGAATATGGCATCGATGGGGCAACAGAGATTAGCGGTTCAGGCGTAACCTATTTTGTAGCTAAAGCATTAAATCCCAAAAACGTTGATTTAGCACCTGTTGCATTGGTCGGTGCACTTGGTGACATGCAGGACAAGTATGACCAACGCAGTTTCGGCGGCTTAAACGAGCTAATTCTTAAAGACGCTGTTCAGGCAGGTTTAATGAAAGTAGAAAAAGATCTTACCTTCTTTGGCAGAGAAACCCGTCCAATCCACCGCACCTTAGCAACCACAACTAACCCATTCATTCCGGGCCTAAGTGGCGAAGAAGACAAAGCTTTAGCCTTCCTAGCAGCATTAAACATTAACATTAAACAAGGTACACGTCTTCGTGCCCTTAGCGATCTTGATGAGGATGAAAAAAAACGCTTATGCTCCTCCCTTGCAGATTATATGCTTTCAAAAGGTCTACACGTTGAAGTCTCCAACCTGATAGGTAACAACTATGTACTGGTTAACGAGGAACCAAATACTGCCCTTCGGGATGCACGTGAATACTCTGTGTTACTGAACTCTACCGGCCGTATGGATCGCCCAAGTCTTGGTATCGCCATTTGCATGGGTGACCGTGGAGCGGCCCTTGAAGAGTCAAACAGTATCCTTGAAGACTACCGCAAAAACATCAACAAGTACCTCGGCTGGGTCATGGAAAAACCCGAACGCCTCAGAGAACTAACCAACATTTATGTCATCAACGGCGAAGACTACATTAACGAAAAAATCATCGGCACAGTCTCCTCAATTATGGTTGCAGGACTAGTTAACAATCAAAAACCCCTCATTGCATACGCCAAAGTAGATGGTGAAGACTCAGTTAAAATCTCTTCACGTACAACTGAGGCTGCATTACAGAAAGGTGTTAACCTTGGCGATGTTATGCGTTTAGCTTCAGAAAAACATTCAGGTAAAGGCGGTGGACACAACATTGCAGCTGGCGCTCAAGTTCCAATGAATCAAATTGAAAACTTTGTGACTACAGCTGATGAACTAGTTGGGCGGCAACTAAAAGGTGAAACGCTTGCAGGCAACAATAACACTTGAATACCCTGATGCCAAAACGGCTAACGCAGTAGCAAAAGCTGTCTCACCAGACAATCTAAACACACCCACCGGATTGAAGGTCAACACTGTTAGAGATAACTGCAAAGTTGTAACAGATATTACTTGCGAAGGAAAGCTGGCTACTTTCACGGCAACCATTGACGATTTACTTTTCAGCGCTTTAACTGCAGAAAAAACTCTACAAGCAATTAGACAACAAAAACAGACACGAACTATAAACCCTTAAAAACAAACCAGTACATCGCAAAACATCTCTTTCTGCCAAACAGTTTAGCAATTATAACAATTTAAAACATCCAAAGTAGTAACACTTTTCTTTAGAATAAGCAACAAAGAAGGTCATCCTACGTCATTAACAAATAATCTGAGAAAACGGATTACTATTTGCAAAGAGGTTGTATGTCACGTTAAGTTATGCCCTTTGTTAAACCATTTCTGATTTGTAAAAATTTTGTAGTAACCACAGTGCAATAAATTTGTTGATGTGGTTATAGTTTTGTCTTGCAAAAAACGGGTTCAAATGGGATTGCTTATCTATAGGAAAATGTTTTCCTTAATATGTGAAAATATCATGTGTGAATTTAACGTTATTTTAGATGGACAAAAAGTTTTCAGTGACGTGATTTACGTTAAAGTTGAAAGCAACAACGTTACAGTAAAAAACATTATCGGTGAAGCAAGAGAATACAAGAACGTCAAGATTACCGAAGTAGACGTAACCACAACAAGGCTCGTTTTAGAAACAATCAAAGTCTAAACAGCTGAACAACAATTTTTTTCTTATTTATCATCTATTAAAAATTGCGCCAGAAAACCTGCAGACGACAGGTCGGTATCTTAGTTATCTCCTAAAGTTAACAACTTCATTTATACTTATACATGTAGTAAAGTGTTATTCATTTATTTGACCTCCCCTTGGGAATTATAAATAATGAAAGTTGCTTATTTTGTTAAGATGGTTTAATATCAAAACCCTAAATTACGTTGCTGTATTATGTTTTTTGTAGCCTAAGAGTTTGAATTGTTGTGCTTTAAAGTTTATATAGGAACAAAATGTTCTTTTGAACAAGCTTATACGACTGTTAATTATGGAGAATTCTAACGTGAGCGAAGTTCAATTACGTGTTGGAGATGCAAGACAAAGAGACGTGGGCAGAGGAATAGCCCGAATTGACCAGCGAGCAATGCAGAAACTTGGCATAAGCGCTGGAGATGTTATAGAAATTGTTAACAAACGAACCACGAGCGCGATTGCTTGGCCCGCTTACAGCGAAGACCAAAATCGTGACATTATCCGAATCGACGGATTCACCCGCAAAAATAGCGGAGTAGCTATAAACGAGTATGTCGTTGTAAAATCCGCCAAAGTAAAAACCGCTTTAAGCCTTACCCTAGCACCTGTTGATATGCGCCTCAATGTAGATGAAGATTTTACAAATTTTGTTAAAAACCGCCTAATGGAGCGCACTCTAGTCGAAGGCGATACAACTCTAGTTATGATGTTAGGGCACGCTATACCATTCAATGTTTCAAAAACACGTCCCCATGGAATCATAAAAGTAACTGCCGAAACCCGATTAACAATCCTCAACGAACCAGCCCCAGAAGGCAAAGGTTTACCACGTACCACTTACGAAGACATCGGCGGACTACACGAAGAAATCCAACGCGTTCGAGAAATGGTCGAGTTACCCCTTCGTCACCCCGAACTCTTCCAACGCCTCGGAATAGAGCCACCCAAAGGTGTCCTACTACACGGCCCACCTGGATGCGGTAAAACCTTACTTGCACGCGCAGTTGCAAACGAATCGGAAGCAAACTTTTACAGCATCAACGGTCCCGAAATAATGAGTAAATTCTATGGCGAATCAGAAGCACGTCTACGCGAAATATTCCAACAAGCACAACAAAACGCTCCAAGTATCATCTTTATCGATGAACTCGATAGCTTAGCTCCAAAACGCGAAGAAGTCACCGGTGAAGTCGAACGCCGTGTCGTTGCACAACTACTTGCTCTCATGGACGGTCTTGGCGGAAGAGGAAACGTAATAGTTATAGGAGCAACTAACAGACCAGGCGCACTTGACCCTGCTCTACGCAGACCAGGACGATTCGACCGCGAAATAGAAATCAGCGTACCAGACAAAGGCGGAAGACACGAAGTCCTCCAAATCCACACACGTGGTATGCCCTTAGCTGAAGATGTCGACTTAAACAAACTCTCAGCTATGACACACGGCTACACAGGCGCAGACCTCTCCTCACTAAGTAGAGAAACCGCCATGAAAGCACTAAGACGATACCTGCCCCAAATCAACCTCGAAGAAGAACGCATACCACCCGCAGTCCTAGAAAAAATGGAAGTAAAAATGGACGACTTCACAAGCGCCTACAAAGAAGTCACCCCAACAGCCATGCGCGAAGTCTACATAGAAGTCTCTACCGTCCACTGGGATGACATCGGCGGTCTTGACGAAGTTAAACAACCCCTCAAAGAAGCGGTTGAGTGGCCAATCAAAAACCCCGAAATGTTCACCCGCCTAGGCATCCGAGCACCAAAAGGCATCCTCATGTACGGCCCACCTGGATGCGGTAAAACCTTGCTCGCACGTGCCGTTGCAACTGAAAGCGAAGCTAACTTTATCTCAATTAAAGGACCTGAAATCTTTAGCAAATGGGTCGGAGAATCAGAAAAAGCAATCCGCGAAGTCTTCCGCAAAGCCCGCATGGCCGCACCAGCCGTTGTATTCCTCGACGAAATTGACTCCTTAACTCCCAAACGTGGAATGGGCATGTCTGACAGCGGTGTTTCTGAACGAGTAATCAGTCAACTACTAACAGAAATGGACGGCATAAGCACCTTACAGGACATCGTGGTCATCGCAGCAACTAACCGTCCAGACATGGTTGATTCAGCCGTTATCCGACCAGGCAGATTTGACCGTTTAATTTACGCTCCAGAACCTGATGACAAGAGCCGAGTGCAAATCTTCAAAATTTACACAAAGAGCATGCCTCTTGACCAAGACGTTGATGTAAACCAACTTGCATCTATCACCAAATACTACAGCGGCGCTGACATTGAATCCTTATGTCGTGAAGCAGCAATGCACGCCCTACGTCGAGACGTTAGCGCTCAAAAAGTGACAATGAAAGACTTCCAAGATGCCATGAAAGAAATGGGCCCATCAATTACACCTGACATGGAAAAATGGTACAAGAGTTTCATGCAGGCTCTCCGTCAAGTACAAAAGCCAGCAACACCTGTAACTTAGGAGAAGCTGAGTGCACCTATGCCACAAATTAAAACTTGGAAAACTCGTCCTGCCTATTTTGCCCTTTTGGAAATTTTGGGCAAAAAAGGCGACTTAACCGACGATGAACTGTTCAGTCAAATGCGTAGTGAATTTGAAGATTTAGGCTTCAAAGACTTTAACGATTTACTGCTTAGCTTGGAAGTTAGCGGCAAAATCCGAACTTCTGGCATGTCACGCGGTAAACGACGCATTGAAATAGTTCAATAATTTCCACTCTTTCTTTTACTCAACTTTTTATGTTTAGCGATGTATTTATGACCGTTCACACTACGTTTATTGACGCAAGTTGAGTTAATGTGATAACAGCCCTTTGTTTAGCATTAAACAGTTCTCGGTATCAAGGGTTAAGTTTGACTTTGGTTAAGTTGAAGTTTGGGCGTATTAAGAAGTGGGGTGTAGCTTTACTTTATTTGGTGTTGTTATTATGTTCAGTGGCGTTTATGGCCTGTTCTGTTCGTTTAGTAAATGCTCAAACAGGTTCAACGATAACTATTCTGTCTAGTGGAGGCGTAAGAGGGACAGATTTGATTCAACGAGATGGAGATGTTTACACTTTAACAGGTGATATTTTTGGTACCATAAAAGTTGAAAAAAATAGTGTTACAATTGATGGCGCTGGATACGCAATTAAAGGACTTGGAAATGGAGTAGATCTAAGAAAGACTTCTGACGCTGCTATTCCGTCTGCTTATGGGAATGTTTCAGTGCAGAATATACGATTTTGTGATGGGGATAGCATATTTGCTTCTTCATATGGTAACAGTTTCATCAACAACACTTTTGAAGGAGGTGGAGTATGGATTGTAGGCGCTAACGGAGATATAGGAAACGTAATCAAACATAACATTTTCATTAACACGACCTGGAGTATATTTGTAGATTATACTTTTGAAACTAAAAATGTTGTAACTGAGAATGACTTTATTAACAGTGGGATACGTATTGGCTTGTATAGTTCATTTGTTGTTGATAGGAATTATTGGAATGACTATAAAACATTATATCCTAATGCTAAAGAAATAGAACACACAGGTATTTGGGACACACCATACAACTATGATAAAAACGATGATGGTTTTTCTAGGTCCTTATACGCTGATTGTAGCCCTTTAGTGAATCCTGTAAGTGGTGTTGAAGCCCACGAGGTCAATGGTGAACCAGAATTTGTTCCAACAACATCCACAGTTGAAGATAAACCTGAATCTTTCCCAACAACGCTAATAACAGTCGCTATAATGTCTGTAGTAATCGTGAGTATAGGTTTACTGTTTTACTTCAAAAGACATAAACAATCTCCGGTATCATTTTGATACAACATCCCGTAGACAGATGATACAAATTTGTTTTCAAGTTTGTAAAAAACAATGCTTGATTTTTGAGACGACTATACTATCTTGTGCTTAAAAACTGTGGAATGACTTTAGTGTTGTTTCATTAATTTTGGTTGGCTTGAATGTCTGTTCTTTTCAATTGAACGGTTTGATTTTTATGAGTTGTGTAGAGACCAATCTAGTGAATGATATATTGTTGGTTATGAACGTTTGATGAGTTAGTGCCAGTCTATTTGTTGTCTATTTGGTTGCGCTATTAATTATTGTATGTAGAAATACAGGATTCATGTTGGCATTTTTTCAAGTTAAAACGTGTTAAAATCTGTGTTCTAAGAGTGTTAAGCAGAAGGCTTAAACAAATAGGGAACATTCTTAAATTGGTGGTCGTAGTCGATGAGTGGCAGGCAAAAGTTTGAGGCTGATATTTTAAATTTACTCTCAAAACTTACAATTAATGCGCCTAAGTCTACTATAACTAAAATTACTGGTTTAAAAGATTGGTTGATTAAGCTTCAAAAAGAAAATGTTGTAAAAATTAATCATTCTGTTATGGAGCTTGTCTGTGCTAAATATTTAATCCAAAGGGACTATGATGTGCAACTTGAATATTCCTTAAATGAGCTACTTACATGTGACTTGTTTGCTACTAAAGGGTTTGGTAATCTTATAGTTGAAATTGAAACAGGATTTATCCCACCTGAAAATGCGTTGGCACCTATGACTTATACTTCTGCTCGGTTAGCAAGCAAAATTATCCGTTACAGTAGTTTTGCTGGAAAATTCGCGCTGGGTGTTCCACCGCATTACATTTTGCCTTTTCCTCTGACCCTTGCTAAGTCTCCGCGTAACAGAACTGATGAAGAGATCGCTAAAGTTAAGCGTCTAGTAGATGTTTACTATCATAAGCCGCCAGTTACGGTTGATGAAATTCGTAATGCGCGTCTTCATGAAATTCAAATTATTGATGTTGACAAGTTGACTGTTCAAGAGATTGATCCAGAAGCTTATTTAAAAAGGGCAATACAAAAAGGCATCACTTTTGAGTACATGCCTCCAGAGGAGCAGTAAATTAAGCGTTGGTGTTTTACGTTTACATATTGTTGTGTTGCGATGGAAGCTTCTATACAGGTTACACAAAAGATATGGTATCAAGAGTACGCTTACATCAAATCGGTAGAGGGGCTAGATACACTAAAGCTCATAAACCACAAAATTTGGTTTATTTTGAGGAATACGATTCTCGTAGTTTGGCAATGAGGCGTGAGCGTGAAATTAAAAAGTTAAGTCATCAGCAAAAACAGGTTTTAATAGATTCTAAAATTAAAAAATAAGCATAACTTGCTATAGCACCTTAAATTAGTAGCATTAACGCTGTGGCTGTTACTATTGGAATTAAAATGTTGTCGTTTATTGGTAATGGTAAGTATTCAACAAACATGGCAATTGCTGCTGCTACTGCTGCAATCCAGGGTGCAACAAACAAGCTGCCTGCCAAAAAAGCGAAAATAAAACCTGAAAGTGAGCCCTCTAAAGTTTTGCCTTTATTGAACGGTAATCTTATACCGAGTAAACCTCCAAAGATTGAGGCTGTGCTGTCGCCTAATGCAAAGACGGCGATTGCCACGGCGCTTACTGGAAAAGGAAAAATCAGCAAAGTAAGTAGGATTCCTAATGCGTAGAACAGAGGTGCAGCAGCAAAACCGTGAAGTTCTGACTGTGAAGCAGCATGGCGCGTTATTGCTGAGATAAGGGGCAAATTTTTACCGTATAGTCGTGCAATTTCAGATATTAAATAGATAATTGATAACACACTGATGAAAATGGCTACTGGAAGAACGCCGATTAATCGGGCTATTACAGGCATAAAGAAGCCTGCTGCGTGGATGTCTTCTCGGACAAAATCGTTAGTTGATGGAAAAGACCGCTTAACTTTTTTGTTGTCTAAAATTGGTAAGATACTTGCAAGTTTTCCCATTACAACATGGTCTGACTTTATTCGGATGATAAAGTCGGGGTTATAGCCAATTTTTTTAGTTTCAGCAGTGTAAATGCAACGGTTATTTCGATCATCAGCAATTACTGTGCAATCGCGTAAAGTTAAGCCCTCATTAGCCAATATTTTTTGTAGAATTTTCATTTTACCGTTAGCTTCAATGGCTTCACCGTTAATTTCTCCAGTTACCTCACCAGAGGCGTTAACGCAAACATCAATACCGTACGCATAGTCAGCACCTAAACACTCTGCTAAACGTTTAACAATAACTGTAGGTAAACCTGAACTAATCAGAGCTACACGGTAATTTCTCTCTTTTATCTGTGCAAAAAAGTTTTGCGGCCTTGGAGTGGCTGGAATTTGATCAAAAACGCCTTGCAAAGTTTCTATTTTTTGCCCTTTTAGTTTTTTAAAAATGCACTTTAGTGAAACGTCAAGAGGAAAAACGCCGATTTCATAGAGAAATCCATATACTAGAATTTTCATTAAAGTAAAGAAGCCAAGTGTTTTGCCCACTTGAAAAAAGAACATATTTTTTTGAATTAGAACTCCTTCAATATCGAAAACGATGAGCCGATTTTTCTCTTTAACAGCCATCCATTTTTCCAACTGCACTTTAGATTTAAGGGTTAAAAGATGATTTAGTTAACCAAAGAATCTAATGCTGTTTAGCTACAAATATGTTGCTTGTTTTGTTACTTAAGAGTGTTTTCCAGTATTCTTGTAGAGAAGATACAATACAAGACAAAACAACCTCAAACGCTGCTCTAAAAAGATTCACAATCGAAAAATGGGCCAAATGCTATATACATTGATTCTGGCATGAGTTTAAGAACCCAAGAAAAATAGCCGCAACATGTGTAGCTAATGGTGACTTCTACAAAAATCCTTTTTATCAATCACACTTGGTTTATAGGTAAAATTGGCGAAGACTTATTATCTTTGTTAAGCAACAATAGTTTTCAATACTCTTACGGTGGCGTTTACTTTGCAGTTTGATAAGCAGAAAATGTCAATCTTAGTCAGCATGCTTGGTGTGGCTTTTATAATTCGTGTTTTGCTGTTTTCATTTCAAGGCTACCCAAACGACATGGCCACCTACCAGTACTGGTTTGACACTGCCGCAACACAGGGTATCCGTCCTTTCTATGCATATGTGTTACAACATGCCGGATGGATTGACTATCCGCCCTTTAACGTTTACATTTTCTGGGTGTTCGGCTCTTTATCCCACGCCTCAGGAGCATCTGTAACGCCTCTTGCCACCTACATTGTAAAGTTAGTTCCAAACATCTTTGACATGCTAATCGCCGGAGTGATTTACAGTTTTGTTCAAAAACAACTCGGCTTCAAACTAGGCCTTATAGCATCTGCACTTTATGTTTTTAACCCCGCAGTAATCTTTAACGCTGCAGTCTGGGGACAATTTGACGCCATTTACACATTATTCATGTTGCTTTCTTTGATTCTTGCATTAAAAAGTAAACCTGAACTTTCAGCGGCAAGTTTTGCTGTTAGCATTTTAACTAAACCTCAGGCTATAGCATTGCTACCTTTGGTCGCGTTTATAATTTTCAAGAAAAGCGGTATTAAACGCTTCTTATTCTCTGTTGCCACATTTACGCTAACAATTTTCGCTGTTATTTTACCCATGCAATGGAGTAATCCAATAACTTTCCTTACAGACATCTACTTTGGCGCGTACAGTGGATACGCTTACACATCCATAAATGCGTTCAACATGTGGGGTATACATGGCATGTGGGTTCCAGATGGTAACATGTTCATCGTGGGATGGGCCTTATTTGCGGTCTTTTCAATGTTTACCTTGTATGTTCTAAATAAGCGGTGGGGACACTCTGATCAAATGCTTATCTTCTTTGCAGCATTCATGATGCTCTTCGCATTTTTTATGTTACCCACACGAATTCATGAACGATACCTGTTTCCTGTTATTAGCATTTTAGCCCTAATGGTGCCGTTTGTTAAAAAAGCCCGACTGTTTTACGGTATTATCACAGCAACCTTCCTGACAAACATTGCTTATGTCTTGTACTGGCTAAACCTCTATGTTAACGCTGGCTATAATTATGGTCCCAATCTTTCTGGGGATCCCATAGTTATAATCATCGGCGTTATCAACGTGGCTATGTTTTTATACGGTTCTTGGTTATTGTGGACTGAACTTAGAGGTAAAGCAGTGCTTAAAACTGAACAGTTATCATCATCAGTCAACCAACCAAAAGAGGAGCGAATACTAAGTGAAATACAACTTTGACTTCGATTTAAACATAGACAAAAAAGACATCATAACAATGGTTTTGCTATCCTTAATCTTCTTCTCTATTGCTGTAACAAACTTGGGCGCAACACAAGTGCCCTCAAACAGCTTAACAGTAAATACTGACACTCCACAGGCAGCAATAATAGACCTCAAAGACTCTATGGATGTTAGTAACATCTATTTTTACATAAAAGACTGTCAAGGTACTAACCTGATAAAAATTTACACTGGTCAACCTGATAACTGGTTTGAACGTGGCTCAATTAATGCAAGTTTCCCGTATGCTTACATGAATTGGAAAATCATTAACATTTACGGAACAACCCAATACATTCGTTTCGAGTTTGAGTCGGAGGCAAATATTGAAATTAACGAAGTAGCTGTTCTTGACCAAGACAACAAAATAATACCCATCACTTCAATCACCAGTGAAAACAACACTAGCATAGATTTCAATTTGTTGATTGATGAACAAACCCTTGTTGTGTTGCCTAACACTTACATGACTGAAACAATGTTTGACGAAATATACTTCACAAGAACAGCTGCACAATACCTGAATTTACAATGGCCATACGAATGGACTCATCCTCCATTGGGTAAACTTATCATTTCAGCAGGCATTGCCGCTTTTGGGTTAAACCCATTTGGCTGGCGCATAATGGGCGTAATCTTTGGAACTCTAATGGTACCTATAATTTTCCTGTTAGGCAAAAAAATGTTTGGCTCCTATATCGGAGGCTTTTCAGCGGCTTTCTTGTTAACTTTTGATTTTATGCATTTCTCAGAGGCCCGTTTAGGCATTGTAGACACGTATGTCGTGTTTTTCTCGCTATTCTCTCAACTGTTTTTCTTTATCTACTTAAGTAACGTAATAAAGAAAGGCTGGAAAAACGCAAGTGTTGTACCGTTGTTTCTTTCATTTTTGTTATTCACTTTTGGTTTTTCCACTAAATGGCTGGTACTTTTCGGTTTCTTAGGCCAGTTAGCCATTTTGGCGATAATGCGACTCTCAGAAGTAGTAAGAAGCAAAAGTACGCTTTCAACTAAACTCTACAACTTTTTTGATCACCCATATGCTTACATTTTATCTTTCATCATTATAGCCATAGGCATTTACTTTGCAATTTACATTCCCGATATGCTTGCAGGCAGAACACTTGCCGGTGTAGTTGAACTTCCTAACGCTATGTACTCATATCATGCTGCCCCCATAGGTCTTGATCATCCATACTCTTCACCTGGCTGGAGTTGGCCCATAATCGGAAAACCCCTATGGCTTTACGTTAACTCTTTGCCCGCAGACATGCGATCAACAATTAGCCTGTTTGGTAACCCTGCAGTCTGGTGGATAGGTTTTGCCGCAATCATAGCCATCACAGGACTTACTATTTTCAAGGTTGCTACTGAACTTAAGAAGCGCCAAATGCCAAAAATTGAGGCTCCAGCAGCGTTTCTTGTTGTCCTCTTCTTTGCTCAATGGTTACCATACGCTTTTGTGAGCCGAGGTTTATTCATTTATCATTACTATGTTAATGTGCCAATTATCTGCCTTGGGTCAGCGTATTTTATTAGCAAGTACTGGAAATACAAATGGATGAAAATTGCAGCAATAGTCTACTTCATAGCAGTAGTTGCACTATTTGTGCTGTTTTATCCCGTGATCTCAGGTACCCCCGTATCAACTGCGGTAAGTGAAAGTTTAAGATGGTTCAACCAATGGGTGTTCTAAAAACGCAAAACCCAAACAAGGATATGCAACTAGACGTTACAGTTGTGTTTCCCGCTATAAACGAAGCAGACATAATTGAGCAGACAATAACAACAGTCAGCCAAGCACTCCAAACCTATGGTTGCACCTACGAAATAATAATAGCTGAAGACGGCAGCACAGATGGCACAGATAAAAAAGCTGCCGAGATAGCACAAAAACTACCATATGTCCGTCACATACATGGCGAAAAACGGCTTGGTCGTGGCCGAGCATTAAAGAATTCGTTTAAAGAGTCAAATGGTAACGTTTTAATCTATATGGATGTAGACTTGGCAACTGACCTCAAACATTTAAGTCAGCTAATTAACGCAGTCACAGTTGAAGGTTATCCGTTAGCTACTGGTTCAAGAATGCTTTCTCAAAGCAAAGCTAAACGTACATTTACACGTGGTTTCGTTTCTAAAACATACAATTTTATGGTTCGTTTAATTCTCGGGTCTAAAGTTAAGGATCATCAATGTGGATTTAAAGCGTTTCAGCGTGAAATATTATTACCCTTACTTGATGAAGTTAAAGCTAACCATTGGTTCTGGGATACTGAAACTCTTGTTCGAGCTCAACGTAAAGGGTACAAGGTTAAAGAAATCCCTGTTGAATGGAACAGTACACGAGAAACCAAAGTTAAACTCTTCAAAGACTCTCTTGACATGGGTATGCAAGTTCTTGTCTTATGGATGCACTTAACTTTCTAATTTTTAACAGGCTCAGGCTGCCTTACCGCAAGCAATACAAAAACTCGAGCAATTAAAGATAAACCAAAAATTACTATAATGCCTATCCAGAAAACAAACCACTTGTTAATGGTAGCTGAATCTACAAGATAAGTCCATATCAGGTAACTTACACCAAACCAAAAAACAACGTTGGAAATTGTTTCTGCTTTACGTTTAATAGATGAATTAAACACGAACCTAAGTGCTAAAATTATTGCTTCCATTATAGAGATAACTAGAAAGAACTGAAACAATGCAGTGTATAAGTCAACATGGACCGCAGGCGAAATCGGTGCAGGCAAAAATGCTCCTGTATTAGGTACCCGTGCAAGGGTTAAGCGATTAAAAAAATCTATTAACTCACTGAAAAGATTATTTGGCAAATGAATAAGGTAGATGACACCAAGAGAGACAAATATCGTACCAACATATAACACACTAAACAACTTTTCAACATGCTTAGAACTCTTCATTTTAACGCCATGGTCTTCAATAAATCATCCCTCCAATTATTATTTCCTCATTGAAACCTGATATACCTTTTGCACTACCTACTGTGAGTAATATTTTACATAATATCATACGTAAAAAGAGTTTAGAGAAAAAAATTTCCTGTTGCCCACTAAAATATGAACAATTTCAATGTAAAAACATACCTTTCATCATAAGTGAAACACCGCTCAAAAATCTCTACACTGTAAACCACGACCTTAAAGTTCAATTAAGATTAAACGCCAGAAAAAACAAGAAAACTGAAAAGTCCAAGTGATGTACTGTAAATTCAAAAATATTCTGTTTCCATTTGCTTATATCTTTCACTGTCAAATAACTTTATAACACAAATTAGGTGTTAAGTGGAAAACTATGGAAGCCGTAAAAGCTACCGCTGAAAAAATCTGCCGTTTCGAAGTTCAAGGTGCCAGAAATACTGCAATCGCAGCCGTAAAAACACTCCAGATGCTTGCTCAGCAGTCAGAGGCAAAAAACAAAATTGAATTCCTTACCAATCTCTCACAAGCACAACAACTACTTTTTAACACACGCGAAACTGAACCCTTAATGCGAAATGCCCTCCACTACATAATTGACCAAGTCCAACAAAGCAGTATCCAAAACGTCCACGAGCTTTGCACTTTGCTGGTTGTGGGTGCTGACAAGTTTCTCAGTGAACTTGACGCTTCAAGAGAGCACACAGCCGAAATCGGAGCCAAACACATACAAAATGGAATAACCATCTTCACCCACTGCCACTCCTCAACAGCAACCCGAATGCTAACCAAAGCTAAGCAGGATGGTAAAAACTTTAGAGTTATCTGCACCGAAACCCGTCCCGCATTTCAAGGCAGAATCACCGCACGCGAAATGATTGAAAACGGAATAGAAACCACATTTATTGTTGACTCAGCAGCACAGACATTTATTCCTAAAGCTGACTTAGTAATTGTGGGCGCAGACGCAATCACCCACGAAGGCAATGTGGTTAATAAAATTGGCACAAGCGGGCTTGCCATTTTAGCATATGAAGCACGTAAACCGTTTTACGTAGTTTCAGAACTGCTCAAATTTGACCCCATAACCTCTTACAACGCGCTTGAAGGCATTGAACAACGTAACCCAGCAGAAGTCTGGAAAGAATCTCCCAAAGAGTTGGACGTACGAAACCCCGCGTTTGACGTTACACCTAGCAGATATATTCACGGCTTAATCTGCGAAAAGGGCATCATTCCACTCAAGAACATGCCTGAAATCATGCAACAGTTTTATCCTTGGCTTTACAAACAATCCTCACCTAATTTACATGTCAACCAAAAGACCCCATAAACCTGATATATCACCAAACCACAGAAAGCTTAACGCACTATTGACGTTTTTCAAACATGCATTTCAAATTTTATAGTTAAGCGAACTGGCTTTGTTGGCTATTTTAATGATGAACTCAGATACTCTTTTGCCTTCCCCATCGAAACAACCTATCGTCGGGGCAGTAATTGTTAGTTACTCATCAATTTACCATTCAAAACAACCAAACTCAACAAAAATCAAAATGGTCTAACTTATAGGTCTATTAGTTATTGTGTGCCACAAATTTGGATTAGATTGTAATTACATTCTTAACCTAAAAGTGTGCTGAAAATATGTTTGATCGTCTTGTTGGTGCTTTATTGAATATGTGACTTGTGTTTCTGTAAGAAACATTAAATTCATGGCATTGGATTGTCTTCTTAAGAGTGAAAGATTATGTTCCGCGTAAGAGTTAACAAAATTGAATCAAATCGCGACGTAGATGGGAATTTGGGCAAAAGAATTGAACTTCTCGAAGAACGAGAGATAAATCCCTACGTGCTAAGACCTCAAACTGACGAAGCAAAAATGGCGCAAGACATAATGCAGGCGCTTCAACAGCAAATGCCCTTCTTACCGCAACGCCAGCAACTAACTACACCAAAAATCATTCTGTTTCTAACCGAGCAGGAATACGACAGTTTAGGCATAATCTTTGACGTAAATCAGGTCTATGAAGTAGTACTGGACAATCAGGCGATCCGTTTCAGGAAAGTTTAACGATTTCACTACGCATCTGCCTAAGCACATTATGCCGTGGATGGAACGAAAGCACAAACATCATGTTGCATAGTACCGAGCTGATTTCTTTCAAACCAGCTATTTTTCCTTCATCGCAATACAAAGGTACAGGCTCTTCATCATCGCCACATTCATAGTAAATGTAAAGTGGCACACCCGTTTTTCCAAAATTTACAATACCAAAATCCATGTTTAAGTGCTTAGCAGTTTGCTGTGCAACAGTTTTTACAACTTCTAAACGTTCTTTTGACTGTAACCCTGTTGACTCATAAACCAATAATTTTCCAGTATTGCTTTTGTACATAGCAATTCACAGCTGTACATCGGATGTTTTTATTTATAAGCCCTGTTTAGAAATGGCCATCCACATTAGGACAGGGATGAGTTAAAGTGAAAATTATTGCTGTTTTTGTATTATAATAACTACTTAATTCAAGTATGCCGTTCTTCCTTGTTACTAACTCAAATCGCTTTTTGATTGATGATTTCTATAATAGGCTTGTAAGTCACTCACTTTTTGTTAGGAAGCAGTCGTATGCAAATCATTTTCAATGATGGAGAAAAAAGCAAGTGAAGACGAAGACATATAATGAGCAAACGATATTAAGAAAGCTGCAAAAAGTCTGAAACAGTGGGGTTTTAGGTGAGATATAAAAAATAAATTGAAGCTATCCCATTACATGGGAGCACCGAACGGTACAGGATAAGCCGAACGGCGTTTCTATTGTGGACGCTTCTGACCAAGTTGGTCGAAGTGGTTTTGATTGAAAATACTACTACTTCGTGGATATAATTCATTTAATCTTTGAATAATGCTGCAAACAAGAATTATGTTGCCTGTTGTTGGAGGTATATGTTGGACGTGATAAGTTTCATCCTTGAAAATGGCGATACATGGCTTCAATATGCTACAAGAATAAATATGCTGAAGGAACGCAAAGAAAGTTTGACGGCTTTGCGGTTGCAAGCACTTTCTGATCCAAAAATTAGAACGTACTTGAACGATATAACTGATTATCATAGTATTTTTGTGCGTAATCATAAAAACCCTGATTTGCCTATACATAAACTCCTGTTTCTTTTGGACATTGGGTTTGATACTGATGTTTTGGAAATACAGTTAGCGATTGAAAAAATTATGGAGCATAAAGACGGCAATGGAGTCTATCAGTCATTAACCAATATCCCCAAACACTTTGGAGGAAGCGGCGAGGATATGTTTGGTTGGTGTCTTTGTGACGCGCCGTTGCTATTATTTGCATTACTCAAAGCAGGAGTTGATTATGAGAAGCATATAAAGCAAGGTGTAGATTATCTTGTGGGTTTCTATAAAGATTCAGGCTTTTTATGTACCGTTTCACAGGAACTGGGTAGATTTAGAGGACCTGGACGAAAAGATGATTGCTGTCCATATGCTTCTTTAATTATGCTAAAATTGCTTTCAGCTATTGCGGAATACTGTGATACTAAAATTGCGGTAAATACAGCTATGGGGTTACTTTCGTTATGGGAAAACAGTTTAGAGCTTCATCCGTATATGTTTTACATGGGAACTGATTTTAGGAAACTTAAAGCTCCTGCTATGTGGTATGACTTAGTAAGTGTTGTGGATGTGCTAAGTCATTTTAAGTCTATAAAGTCAGACACGCGCTTCGTGGAAATGGCTACAATAATTAAGAACAAACAAGATAACAGCGGATTATTCACGCCGGAAGCGGTATATCAAAAATTCAAGGGATGGGATTTTGGTCAGAAGAAAAAACCATCGCCCTATTTAACATATTTGTGTTATCAAATACTGGTACGAATAGAGCAATGGGTTTAATTTTTATTCGCAATTGTTTCAATAACGTTAATACTCAACTGAAAAATGAGGAAAACCATGAAAGTCAAATTATCTCTTGAAATAGGTGTCATAGTTAGAGTATTTTTTATTTCGTTGAAGAAACAATAAAGCTTAACAAATTATTAAAATAATTTGAAAAATAAGGAATTATTATGCCAAAAACAAGAGCACATATTTACGTAACTGGAAGAGTTCAAGGTGTTTTCTTTAGACAAAACACTAAACGGCAAGCCCAGAGTCGTGATGTCTGTGGTTGGGTTAGCAATTTGCCAGATGGGCGTGTTGAGGCAGTTTTTGAAGGTGAAGAAACATTAGTTAAAGAAGTTATAGATTACTGCCGTCATGGGCCTTCGTTTGCTAAAGTTGAGTCTGTCGAAGTAGCCTTTGAAGATTATAAGGGTGATTTTTTAGACTTTAGAATAATTTAACTTGTGGGTTTCTTTTTTGGAACTCGGAAATGGCTGTCTTTTCCTGCGCTGATGTATTCACCACCCATTCCGCGTACTGCTGAGGCGATTTTGGCAAAGTTGTCGCTGCCAAGGAACTGTTTAGGCTTAATTGTTATGTAGTCGTCTTTATCTTCAAAACCTAATTTTGCTTCAAGCTCTTCAGGGAAGGACATGCGAACATCATCAAGTGAACGCAGTTTTGTTCCAGTTTGAGGTATAGCTGTTGAATCTACTGTTGGCGTAGATGATGGTGGCAAATAAGTTGGTTTTGGTGTTATGGGTTTAGGTGCAACGGCTGGTTGAGACTGTGGTTGTCCTACTGAGAGAAGTTTTATAGAGGCCGAGATTGATCGTAATTCTTCTGTAACTTTGTTGATGGTAATTAAAAGCTCCTCAACTCTTATGGATAGCTGATTAAGCTTCTCTTTATCACTGCTCACGCTTGCACTTCCTCAAGCTCTAAAAATAACTCTAACGCTTATTAAATCATTTGCAACTAAAACGTGAGCTATGACCGATGTTTGAGATTGATGGTAGCCAAAAAAGCGGAAGTGGCACAATTTTACGCTTAGCTATAGCGCTCTCAGCTATTACACAACAGCCTCTACATATATTTAACATTAGACAGCGGAGACCACAACCAGGATTAAAAAGACAGCATCTTGAAGCGGTATTGACGGCAGCGAAACTGTGCAACGCCACTGTTGAAGGTGCTAAACTTGCTTCAGAAGAACTCTATTTCACTCCCAAACAGATTGAAGGCGGCAATGTTGAAGCAGTAATCGAAACCGCTGGTAGCATACCTATGCTTTTTATGGCAACTCTTCCCATATGTGCATACGCCAAAAACCCCGTGACATTACATGTAGCTAAAGGGGGAACAGATACCACGCATGCTCCAACTATCAACTATCTTAGGTTCGTATTACTTCCAACACTATGCAAAATGGGTATTAAAGCAGAAATTACCGTGCAAAAATACGGTTACTACCCAAAAGGCATGGGCGAAGCAACAATGACCGTAAACCCCACACCCACACTTAAGGCAGTCCAATTTGAGAAGTTTGGTAACCTCAAAAGTGTTAACGGTATTTCAGTTTGCACTTTTTTAGCTGACAGACAAGTTGCTGAACGCCAAGCTAAAGCCGCAATGAAAACCTTAACCAAAAACAGATACCGCTCTCAAATCCGCATTTTAAATGACCAATCAAACCCATATCAGAAGGGCAGCTCAATTGCGTTATGGGCTGAAACAGACACAGGCATTCTTGTTGGGGCAGATGCACTTGGGAGTCTTCATAAAACTAGTGAATCTGTAGGTGAAGAAGCCGCAGAAAAACTAATCATAGAATTGAAGAGCGAACCTACGGTTGATGAATTTTTAGCTGACATGCTTATCCCTTACTTAGCGTTAGCTCAGGGCAAATCAGTTTTCTACACACATTGCATATCAGAACATATTGAGGCTAACATTTGGCTTATGGAAACTATGCTAAACTCGGTCTTTAATGTTGAAAAAGTAAATAACTTGTATCGAATAGAGAAAACATGCTGAATACGATGATAAACGCCGTTTGCCTTAAAGTGCCTAAAAATTTAGGCGAAAAAGTCATCTCTCTAGCGCACAAACTCGAACTGGTTAACAAGAGGCTATTCATTAAAAGGCAATCCGATCAACTTTGGATTCCACTTGTGAGACAGCCCAACGAAAATGAGTTATCTCAGCTGGAAGATATAGCGCCCCAACTGGCGTTAAGTACTGAAAACTTTGTTGATAAGCGTCCCGCAGAGGAAACCTTGACCCTTGTCCTCGAAAGACAACTACCGTCTAATCTGTACTCTAGCATTCCTCGTTCACTTGACATTGTTGGCGATATAGCTGTAATTGAAATTCCTCCTGACCTAAACGAGTATAAAGCTATCATTGGGCAAGCAATTCTGAAAACTCACAAGAACATAAAAAGCGTTCATGCAAAAGCCGGCGCAATTAGCGGTGTTTACCGCATTCGCGACCTGACATGCATTGCTGGTGAGGACAGAACTCAAACCGTTTATACTGAATACGGCTGTCAATATCATGTTGATTTAGCTAAGGCCTATTTTTCTCCGCGTCTTTCTCAGGAGCATCATCGTATAGCAACGCTTGTAGGTGCTGGCGAAGTTGTGGTGGATCTTTTTGCTGGTGTTGGTCCATTTGTTGTGCCTATTGGTAAATTATGTCCTGAAGCGAAAGCATATGCGGTGGACATTAATCCTGACGCGGTTGATTTGCTTAAAATTAATGTTCGTGTTAATAGAGTTGAAAACCGGGTTTATCCTTTGTTGGGTGATGCGCGAGAATTAGCTAATGGTAAACTGCAAGGGATTGCTGACAGGGTTATTATGAATTTACCTGAAACTGCTATTGACTTTATTGATGTTGCCTGTCAAGCTTTAAAGTTTACAGGTGGGCTCGTACATTTTTATGGGTTTATCCGTAAGCCCAATACGGTTGAGGATTTAAAGGCACGTTTTACTTGTTTGATTGAGCAACAAGGTAGGAAAGTGATGACGTTTAGGTGTATTAAAAGTGTCAGAGAGACTGCACCTTATGAGCAACAAGTTGTATTGGACGTTCAAATCCGTTAGGGTGTTGTTAAGTTAGTGTAAGTGTTATTTTGATTTGTTGGTTTGGATTTTTAAGTTTTTCAACTAACTCTCGGGGTAAGTCAGCTGCTGCTTTGTTTGCTTTGATTGCTAATGTGCGGTCTGATATGAAATTGCTTTTTCGAATAACCATGTCTATGTTGTTGTTTAAATTAAGTTCAGCTGTGCCGTATGCAGTGACTTGTTCAATTAAGCCGTCAACTTCAATTAGCACGTTCAATTTGGTGTTGGGTTCACATAGTTTTTGTTTAAATTCAGGGTTTAAATCTGAAGTTGCTTTATCGGCGCCTATAGCTATGATGCAGTCGCCTTGTTTTGATAGTTTCTTATCTTTAGTAATCATTAGTGTGGTTGGGTGAATAGCTAAAACGTTTTCATGCCCAAAGGCTAAAATTTGTTCTATTAACTGTTTTGTCACTTACTCGTAAACCTCTATTGCGTCTACTTTTCCGTCGCCATCTAAATCAAATCCTTGAATAACTACGGCAAATGTGTCTTTGTTATCGTAACGTTGAAGTGTTTTCTCCCAAAAATTTGTTAAGGCCAGTACGCAAGCTTTGGTGCCAACGGCTTTGTTTCCTGCGATAACGATTATATGTTTGTTGTTATCCCAAGGGTTTACGATTTTGGCTATTAAGCCTGCGCTGTCTGAGGTATAGTTTCTTCCGGTTTTTTTGGAGGATAAGCCGCCAAATAAGAAGCCTTGGTCAGAGGGGTGCATTATGAATTTGATGGGTAAGTATTCGTTGATTTCTTGGGTTAGCAGGTTGGTGCCTGGTCCGCCAACGAGTATTAGGCTGTTTTTTTCTTCTTTTTCAGCTTTAACGTCAACGTCAAGTTTTACGGCAAATTCGTTGGGCATTTTGACGAATTGCCCCATGAACAGAGTTAAATGTGCTGCATAGTGTCCGTCTCGGGCGCTTGTTTTGAATGGGCCGTGAGGTTGTGGACTGCCAACCACGATTTTTCCGTTCAGTATGTCATTGTTAAGAAATTCTTTGAAAAATTTCTGTAATGGTTCTGGAACGTTTAGAGTGTGAATGTTTTGGATTGGTCTGTAGTTTTCTGGGAGTTCTATGCCAAAAGCTGGTGAGACTGTTTTGTAGTATTTGGCTGTGGCGCCTTTTTTGGTTTCTTCTCGTTGTATGGTGATTGCGCCTGTTTTCGCTAATTTTCGTATGTGGTAGTAGATTTTTTGTTCATGCATGCCTAGTTGTCTGGCGATTTCAAGGGGGTACATTTCTTTTTTTGAGAGCATTGTTAGAATTTTCCAGCTTAGGCTGTCAAGTATCATTTTTAGGTCTTGAGAATTTTGTAAAATGCTTATTTCTTTTACTTCTTGGTTTTTGCCGTTGTTTTGAAGAAGGCATTTCTTTTCCATTCTGCGTCACTGGTAATTCATGATACTATTATAAAAAATTTGTTTATGGTTTTTACAATTGTAACTCTTACTGTTTTAAACTATAACGTAAAATCATCTCTAACACTTAAAAAAATTTCTTTAATGGTGTCATTTTAATCTTAAAAATCAATAAATTCACAAACTCCATAAACAAACATTAACAAGTAAAACGAAGGTAACAAAATGTGCGGAATATTTGGGTGCATTCTAAAAAACGGAAATGCTGCCCCAGTGATTCATTCATCATTAAAACGATTAGAATATCGAGGATATGACTCAGTCGGAATAGCAACTATTTCTGATGGAAAAATCTTTCTAAAAAAAGATCAAGGCAAAATAGATGAAGTTCACAAATGCATCAACCTAGATGACCTGCCTGGAAACATAGGAATTGGTCACACGCGTTGGGCAACACATGGTGCACCATTACATGTAAACTCTCATCCCCATTCTGACTGTACTGGCACAATAACTGTTGTGCATAATGGCATTATCGAAAATTTTGGTGACTTAAAACTTGAGCTTCAGAACCTTGGTCACGCATTTGTTTCTAAAACAGATACCGAAGTCATTCCCCACCTGATTGAAGAAATCATGAAAAATAAACTTGGCTCTTCTTTTGCAGATGCTGTTCAAGAAGCTATAAAACGCCTCGAAGGCTCTTTTGCCTTAGCAGCCATTTCTTCCTATGAACCTGATAAAATTGTTTGTGCAAGAAATGAAAGTCCTCTTGTTTTAGGTGTTAGCGATAACGGTGTCTTTTGTGCGTCCGATATTCCAGCGTTTTTACCATTAACAAACAAGGTTGTGATGATAAATAATGGCGAACTCATCATCTTAACCGTTGAAGGTTATCAAATAAAGAAAATTCAAGACAATAGTTTAGTTGAACGTGTTCCAGAAACAATTGAATGGACTGCTGAGATGGCAGTTAAACAAGGTTATCCGCATTTTATGATAAAAGAGATTCATGAGCAGCCAGAAGTTTTACGTAATACGTTGCGTCTTCAGGATCGTTATCTTGATTTGTTGTCAACTTTTCTTGATCGTGCCACTGAAATATTTCTTGTGGCCTGTGGAACAAGTTATCATGCATGCTTGGCTGCGTCGTATATGTTTTCAAAATTGTCTTTTTTGCCTACTTATCCGGTGTATGCTTCAGAGTTTATTGAGCAGTATGGTAAATCGGTGAATATTGATAGTACTATTTTGGCTGTTAGTCAGTCGGGTGAAACTGCTGATACGATTGCTGCTGTGACTTGTGCACAGCAGCGGGCTGCAACTATTCTAAGTTTAACTAATGTTATTGGTTCAACTTTGACTCGTGTATCGCGAGTTTATGTTGGTACGCAGGCGGGGCCGGAGATTGGTGTTGCGGCAACTAAGACTTTTACTTCGCAGCTTTCAGTGCTTGTGCAGTTGGCGTTGCGTTTGGCTAAAAAGCGGGGTAAGGTGTCTCAAGATGAGATTGATGTGCTTGAGGTACAGCTTGATAAGTTGCCTGACATTGTGGATGTGATTGTCAAAACACAGGAAGATAAAGTTAAACAAATTGCCCATAAATACGCTAACTCTAAGGTATTCTTCTTCCTTGGTAGAGGCATAAGTACTGCTACTGCTTTTGAAGGACGACTAAAGCTTATGGAAATTGCTTATGTTCCATCGATTGCGTTTCCAGCAGGTGAAAGTAAACATGGGCCCATCAGTTTAATTGAAAACGGATTACCTGTGGTGTTTGTATGTCAAAAAGATGAAACTCACAAAACCGTAATCGGCAACATTATGGAAATGAAGGCTCGGGGTGCAAAAATTCTTGCCATAATCGAGGAAGGTGACAATGAAATCAAAGCTTTAGCTGATGATTACATAGAGGTTCCAAAAGGTGTTCCAAGCGTACTTTCTCCAATCCCATTTGCTGTACCATTGCAACTCTTGGCGTATTATATGGCGTTGGAGCATGATTGTGACCCTGATATGCCGCGTAATTTGGCAAAATCCGTTACAGTAAAATAATAACTCTTTTTTTATTTTTGAATTACTACTTGGTTATTGATTGTAATACTGCGTTACTTTTAACGGCAAGTTTAGATAGAAAATGAGTTTAGCTGAACCATTTTTCCAGTGATGTTTTGCTTTTCTGTTTTTTACTTCCTACATCCATGCGTTCGAGGGCTTTTTGAATGCGTTCTTCTGAGAATTCTTTTTCTCCACAGAGAAAATCAATAATGCCTTGTTGGTTGGGGGTTTTCCATTCAGCTTTATAGTTGTCTGAAACTTTTGGGTGCAGGAAAATGTCTCTGATTATGGTTGGTTCAACTGGAAAAGTGGCGTTTTTGACATGTGGCAGTGCCGCCTCTAAAGTGCCATGTTCTTTAATTAGTTTAAGTGCAGTTTTTGGGCCTAATCCTTTGATGCCATCCGGATTAAAGTCTGTACCAATCAAGATGCCTACATCAACTAGTTGTTCATAGCTTAGCTTGCAAAAATTCAGGGTTTTTGATAATTCCACTACTTCGGGTACAATATCAACATAAATGTTTTTGCTTGGTAGCTTACGTCTGCCCGAAATTGTAACATTACGTAACAGTTTGGGTGCTCCAAAAAGTAAGCTATCGTAGTCTTGGCTTGCACAATAGTCTGCATTACCCTGTTTAGTCATGTGTGCTGCTTGGGCTTCGCCTTCTCCGGGGGCTTGAACCCATGGTAAACCCATTAATTCTAAGAGTTTCATGCTGTCATCTAGCATGTAATCCTTCATAGTGGTGGTTGCTTGAGCGTACATGCGCATTTTAGTTATGTCTCCAGACGCGGCGGCTTTTTCATATGCTGCTACGGCTTGAGCTTTGACTTGTTTGCGACGCTCAATTTCTGTAGCTTTAAGCGCGGGGGATTCTCCATCAAAAACGTAGATTGGTTTTAAGCCCATTTCGATGAGGTTGCTTGTGCGGTAGAAAAGTCCACTTAAATGGCTTGTTATGCTTCCTGTGCTGTTTTTAAGTGGGGTACCATCTGGTTGGCGAATAATGCTTAGGAATTGATAAATGGCATTATATGCGTCTATGGCGATTATTTTGCCACTTAGGTCTTCAAGTTTTGTGGGAGTTTTCGGTATTAAATCTTTAAAGTTTACGCCCAAAAATGGACACCACTTTGAAATAAAGTGCAAGGTTAATTAATAAATTTACTTAACCCCTTATGGGTGTGTTGTAGCTTTAAGTGTCTCTGCGCTAAAATTTAACCTTAACACTTAGGGTGCAAAAATTGTTACAAACACAATTAAGCAATAGCTAACCAAAACTACATCTCAAGTATCATCAATCTTCTGTTTCGGAGCACCAAGGTAAGTAAAACCAAAAACATGTGGTTTTTTAAGCACAGCAGTTATAAGCAACCCTTACAATAAAAAACCGCAAAGAAGTGTAACAGTCTATGACAGAAAGAAATGCATTATCTCTGGTAACCTGCACAAGCTGCGGAAAACCAATTGCGCCGGGATCAGAATCAACAAAATTCCAGTGCCCAAACTGTGGCGAAATGCAAATCAAGCGTGACGGGAAATGTCGTAAATTCGGTCGTCTCTATAAATGTCCAAAATGTGGTTTCCAAGGGCCATAAATATTGGGTGAATTTTGATGGGCGCTATTCTTGTAACATACAAGGTCTTTCCTGAAGATATATTGGAAAGTTTTGACCCTCTAAAAGCTGAAATTACAAATATTCTCCCAGCCGCCTCTAAAATTGAAGGTTGGGGTGAAGAACCAATTGCTTTTGGTTTGGTCGCATTACTTGTACAAGTACGCTTTCCAGAAGATGTTATGGGTATTGTTGATGAATTTGAAGTTGAACTGGGAAAAATCAAAGGTGTAAGTCAAGTTCAAACTTTCCAAATTCGCCGAACAAGTAGAGACTATTAATTTTTCTTTTCTTTGTTTTATACTCAAATTTTTCTCGGTAATTTTGATTTTGTGTTGGTAGCTCTTGACGGCTTGTTAATGTTTGAATAACGCATAGCTCTTATACTTTAAAAGAATGTGCAAGCTGGCTTAAACGAACGTTTCCTCTTTTTATTTTCTCCCTTGTATGTTTACTTGTTGATACCAAAACACACTTAGGTAAAAACCACAATTAGTTAAAGGAGGAAACAAGTGCTTTGTCAGATTTAGCTAGTAGTTGTGAGTACTTAAACATTGATAAAACCTGTACTACTTTTAGTGATGACCCTAAAGCGAAAGCTAATAGGCAACTGAAATGTCAAAACAGCCAAAAAATTTCCTGCTGTTATCTTTGCATTTTTAGGTCGCAATGCGCTATTAGTTGCAAGTATCTGGGGCAATACGGAAACTATACAGAATCAAAACATGTAATCGAAGATGCATGTACTGTTGACAAAGACCTCAAAGTTGAGGCGTCGCAGCTTGAAAGTGTTCCAGTTGCTTTTTGTTTTTCTTGTAATGTGGAGATGGTATGGGCTAAAACCCAGTTTACCGTGGATAATTGGCATGGCAATGAATCCTTGCTAGCTGATGACAAAGCGTTGCCTGTTACAGTTCTTTTATGTCCACGATGTGGTAAAATTGAGTTCAAGGCAGATCTAATTAGAAAGGATGTAAGTATAAGAAATGGTTCATCGTAGGGTTCGTGGTGGAAAATTCAAAATTAAATATGAAGAAAAACCCTGTCCTGTAGAGTTAGGACAAGAGATAGACGTAACTATAATCGATTTAGCCCCAAGTGGGGATGGACGATTAAGCATTCGAGGTTACAGCATACTTGTGCCTAAAGCTAAACCCCGTGACAATGTAAAAATCAGAATAACTAGCATTGATGAAAAAAACGCTGTTGGTCAAATAATTATGTAAACTGATTATTGAATGCCCTATTATTGTTGTGTGATTTGATTTTTTGGTAAGTGACTTTGAAAAAGTATTTTATAGTACCTGCATAGAAATATTTAAGGTTAAGAGGCGTTCAGTAATTGAAAAAAGTACTAACTAGTATAGCAACTGTGTTGTTGCTCTCAATTATATGTTTAACTTTACTCCCGCAGAACGTGTTAAGTAAAACACAAGACATCAAAGTCTTAAACTACAGTCACTATATCGATAATTTAGGCTATTTAGATATATGTGGCGAAATCCAAAACGTAGGAACAGCCACAATAAAAAGAGCAGTACTTACTATAACTGTTTACGGTGCAGATGGAACTAATCAAGGAACTGTCAGTGGGTATGCATGGCTTTCTTATATGGCGCCACAGCAAAAATCGCCATTTCTACTCGATATAAGGGGTAAACCTGCCGATTATGACGACTGGTACACAGCGGGTGTGTCAAAAATCGATATTTCAGTAAGAGAAGCAGACGAAACTAATGGTTACTTATACTCCGACTTTGAGGTATCTGTTAGTTCTGCAGGTGTTAGCACAAGTGAGGCTGACAAGGGCGCTTACTGGGTTAGTGGTGCTATCAAAAATATTGGTTCCCAAACGGCTTCAAAACTTGCTGCTGCTGCTATTTTCTACAATTCAGCTGGCGGCGTAGTAGCAGTAGGCCGTACCGATTATTTGACTCCCACTGATGTTAGACCATCTGGAGTTGCCATGTTTAAGCTCGGTGCATTTGACACTAACCAAACTATTGAACCTGAAAATAGAATAATCACTAGTTATGCCCTGTTTGTTCAAGCAGACTCACCGCTAATGGGTGGTAACGCTCCAGTTGCAACTGCCCCCTTGCTTGGGTCTTCACAACCAATTGACCTCTCTGGCCAATCATCCAACCAAAACTTCATTTACATACTCGTCATCGTTGCGGTAGTCGTTGCAGTGGTTGCAGCTTTGCTTATGTCACGTAAAGGGAAACCCTCAGAAATTGAAGCAAATGTTAAAGAAACTTCAAACAAAAAAATGCGTATGTTTGAAGATTTTTCTTTTTTTCTCTAATTGATTAACAGTTTAAAGCTTCATTGGTTATCCATGAAATCTATCAACGTCATGTCAGTTGGATAGTCAGCAACACCTAAAATGTATGTTGGATGCTTTTCAAGTTCAATCTCACTGGTATAGAGTGTTTTGCTGAAGGATAAGACAACATTAGCTTTTGCAAGGGTTGTCTCTTTGAGTTTTGCACTTCTTTTTGTGTTGTTGTGCGGTAAGTAGGTGGTGATTAGGATTATCTGATGTTTTTTTGCAAAACTTGCTAAGTAGTTGAGGACCTGACTGTAAACTTTTTGTGTTTCTTCTTCTGAGTGGTCCTCATCAAGGAATAGTCCAGCGATATCTGAGATGACTACTATTTTTGCGTTGTATTTCTTTACTGTTTCTTCCAGTTTTTCCATTATTAGCGATGTTAATTGGTATGCAGTAAACGCTCGTGAAACGAAAATATGCTCAAGTACCTTGTGTGGATTAAGTCCGTGTAGTTGTGCTATACGGGTTGTTTTGTATAGTCTGAAAGTGTTTCCTCCGTCAATGAAGACTATGTTGCTTGAGAGTCCTCCGAATTGTGTTGGTATTTGTGCTCGTACACATACTCTTGCAACAAGTGATATTAGAGATGGTGAACCGTAAAGGGCTACGAAGTCACCTGGCTTGAAACATGGGAAGAGTTGATCTACATCTGGCATGTTCAGTGTTAAACATGTTGGCTGTTGCTGTGTTGCTATTATTGTTGGTTTTATGAGGAGATTTTGAGTCATCATTTTTATGCCCTCTTATTGATGGGCATTTGCACTTTTTTGACTATTTAAGGTATCACTAAAACTACATTTGGGTGCTGGTGAGGGGTGCGTTAAAGTGAAAATGATTCTTTAATTATAGTAGTGAAAGAGGTTGATTTGTACAATATTTTATTTGTTTGTGTTGGGTCAGTGATAGTTGACGATTTCTCACAGCTTACTATATGTATGCTCAAAGCCGTCGCCTCACATCATCCCGCAATAAATTGATGCTTTTATGGTGAATTTAATGATTTTGTATGTTTTATTGATTTGTAACAGAGAAAAAATGGTGCAAAAAACCTCTGTTGCTCCATGAACTTGGTAAAATCTAACGACACTTGACGTATCTAAATCTTTAAAATTGCCTGTGGGTAGTGAATATCTTATTGCCTTTATGGTGAGGTGAAAAAGAGAATGTTGATGTACAGAATTGATGAGGATGAAGAATGGGAAGAAGGCGAAGATGAAGAGTGGGAAGAAGAAGAATGGTAAACTGGTCTGTTAACGCCTAACTTTTGATATTTCTTTTCTTTTAAAAATTCTTTTATGGATAGTTTTTATGTAATGTTGAAAAGTGCAAGTAGTTTATGTTGCCTGTTAAGGTTATGGTTTATTACTGTCTTTTTAATTTTTTATTTTTGCCATGACAAGAATAGCGGTTCTAGACCAAGATCGATGCAAAGTTAAAAAGTGCAATCAGTTGTGCGTAAGCTTCTGCCCAATGGTTAGAAGTCGTGTTGAAGCTATACGTGTAGAAGGTGACAAGGCAGTTATATCTGAGCCGCTTTGTAGCGGGTGTGGAATTTGTGTCAAAAAGTGTCCTTTTAAAGCAATTAACATAGTTAACTTGCCCAATGAACTTGAAGCTGATTGTAGCCACCGTTTTGGTGAAAATAGTTTTAAACTTTTCCGGTTACCCATGCCTTCAGCTGGTACTGTTCTTGGTTTATTAGGGCAGAACGGTATAGGAAAAAGTACCACCCTTAAAGTTTTCTCAGGTGATATTAAACCTAACCTTGGACGATATAATGATCCGCCTGAGTGGAGTGAAATAATTCAGTATTATCGTGGTTCAAATCTTCAGGATTATTTCCAGAAAATAAGTGAGAAAAAAATCAGAGTTAGCAATAAACCTCAGTATGTTGACAAGATTCCTAAGGCAGTTACAGGAAAAGCTGGTGACTTACTAGAAAAAGTTGATGAACGTAAAATTCTTGACCAACTTGCAGATGAGTTAGAGCTTCGTAAAATTTGGGATAGACCTCTTGATGTTTTAAGCGGTGGTGAGCTTCAACGTGTCGCGGTTGCGGCAGCTTTAAGTCGAGATGCAGATGTTTACCTTTTTGATGAACCTTCAAGTTATCTTGACGTTAAACAACGCCTCACTGTTGCGCGGGCTATACGTAGCTTAAAAGAACAGCAAAAAACTATAATCGTTGCCGAACATGATTTGGCAATTATTGATTATCTCTCTGACCAAATCTGTATTTTCTACGGCGACCCCGGAGTTTATGGTGTTGTTTCCCATGTACACGGCGTACGAACAGGCATTAACATCTACCTGCAGGGTTACATCCCAGATGAAAACATCAAGTTCCGTAAAGAATCCATCGTTTTTCAAGAAAGACCTCCAACAGCAGGCATGAATGTCAATGCGCCTTTACTTAAGTGGGATGCATTTGAAAAAACTTTCCAAGGATTCACGCTAAAAGCTGAGCCTGGAGAAATCCGTAGCGGCGAAATAATTGGTATCTTGGGACCAAACGGTATAGGTAAAACGACTTTTGTTAAAATCCTCGCCGGTATAGACGAAACTGATGACAAACGCAAATTCGGAGAGTTAACTGTAAGTTACAAGCCACAGTATATAGCCCCAGACTACCCCGGTACGGTGCAGGAATTGCTGATGAGTGTAGCTAAAGAAAACTTTGCCTCTTCTTGGTATAAGACTGAAATTGCTCAACCCCTACGTCTTCAAATTCTCATGGATAGAAACGTAATGGAACTTAGCGGTGGTGAACTTCAAAAAGTCGCAATTGCCGCTTGCCTTAGTCGTAAAACTGATTTGTACCTGCTTGACGAGCCCAGTGCATATCTAGATGTTGAAGAACGTCTAAACATAGCAAAAACCCTACGTCGTGTAGTTGAGGCCCATGGCATTCCAGCGTTTGTGGTTGAACATGACGTTGTAACACAGGACTTTATTGCAGACCGCCTAATGGTTTTCAATGGTGAACCCGGCATCTCTGGTACTGCTAACATGCCCACCTCATTACGTCAAGGTATGAATATGTTCCTTAAAGAAATGAACATCACCTTCCGTCGTGACCCAACCACTCTACGTCCACGTGTCAACAAAGAGAACTCTCAGATGGATGAATTCCAAAAAAGCATTGGCGAATACTATTACACTAAAATCGTCAAAACTGAAGAAGACAAAAAAGATGATGCCACAAAGAAAAAAACAAAATAACCTTTTTTTATGCCACACTAAACTACTTGACCGTTGCACTCTTTTTGAGATATGTTTAATTTTCAGTACACACTAACTTATTTGTTATTCAAAATCATAGTTTTTGGGCAACGTTGCACTTACTCGCCCAGAACCCTAAAATATAGGAATAACAAGAATTATAGCGACTTGAGGATATACCAGCCGTGTCATCTCTTATCGAAGATTTAATTGCACGTAAAGTTTTCAATAACCGCGGAGAGGAAACCATTGAAGTGGACGTAATAACCACCACCGGTTTTGGACGAGCTTCTGCTCCTGCTGGAAAAAGCCGCGGAAAAGCCGAAGTAGCATATTACCCACAAGACGGCGTTGACGCAGCAGTTAAAAAAATTGAAGAAATCATTGCTCCTGAACTTGCAGGATTAAACGCTGACTTCCAAGAAGAAATAGACGAAACACTCCACGAAATTGATGGCAGCTCAAACTTTAAGAACATTGGCGGAAACACCGCTTTCGCCATTTCATTAGCTAACGCTGAAGCAGCCGCAAACTCTCATGGGTTGCTTTTGTTCCAATTCCTTGGAGGCAACGCCGCAACAAGCATGCCCTATCCACTTGGAAACTGCATAAGTGGCGGTCAACATGCGCGTGGAAAATCACCTGACATTCAAGAATACCTAGCTCTTCCACACGGTGCAGAAACTTTTCTCGAAGCAGTAACCGCTAACACTAAAATTCATAAAAAAGTCGGTGACGCTTTGAAAAAGAAAAGCGGCACTTTTAACGGTGGCAAAAGTGATGAAGGCGCTTGGATTGCCAACATTGATACTCTCGACGCTTTTGATGTTATAGCTAAAGCCTGCGAGGAAGTTGGTAATGAGCTCGATTTTGAATGCGGTTTTGGTGTTGACATTGCTTCCTCTTCTTTGTGGAACGAGAAAGAAGGCAATTATGTTTACACAAATGAAGGAACAAAACGTGATACCGGCGAACAACTTGACTTCGTAAAAGAGTTAATCGAAAAGTATCACCTTGCATACGTAGAAGATCCATTTCACGAAGAAGATTTTCAGAGTTTTGCTGAGCTAACTCGCAAAACTAAAAATTGCTTGATTTGTGGAGACGATTTGTTCACAACTAATACTGAAAGGTTAAATAATGGAATAAAGATTAACGCTGGAAACGCTATCATCATTAAAGTTAACCAGATAGGCACGTTGAGCGACGCAGTTGAAACAATTGATACTGCTCAGAGACACGGGTATGACCCTGTCGTGTCCCACCGATCTGGCGATACCTGCGATTGGCATATAGCCCATTTGGCTGTAGCTTACAAGTGCCCAATCATAAAGACAGGTGTGGTGGAGGGTGCAAGAATCGCAAAGCTCAATGAGCTCATAAGAATTGAGCATTTCCTTGGAAACAGGGCTAAAATGGCAGATCTAAAAATACGATAAACAGAGGAATAAAAATTGGCAGAAGACCAAGTTAAAGAAAATCAACCAGTTGAAAATCAGCCAGTTGAAAATCAGCCAGTTGAAAATCAGCCAGTTGAAAATCAATCAGAAACTGAAGAGGAAACTCTAACTGAAAGCAAGGTAGAAGAACCCAGTACAGAAGAATCAGAAACAGAAGAAGCCCCTGTAGAAGAAAATGGGTCAGAGGCATCTGAAGTTGAAGAGCCTGAAGTTGAAGAGCCTGAAGTTGAAGAGCCTGAAGAAATTGAATCAGAGCAGCTCGTAATAGACGAGCCAGCTGAAGAAGCTGAAAAACAGGGAGTTCCTCCTGCAGCAGAAGAGTTACTGCTTCCAAGAGATACATTACTTTCAGCAGGTATTCACATTGGCACTAGAATGAAAACTTTGGATATGGAGCCATTCATTTATCGTGTACGCCCTGATGGCTTATTTGTTTTAGACGTTAAGAAAGCTGATGACAGAATCAGAATTGCAGCCAAATTCCTTTCAAGATATGAAAAAGCAAAGGTTGCAGTTGCAGCAACAAGACTTTACGCTCATGAGCCAGTCAAAAAATTCTGTGAAGTAACAGGTTCAACCCCAATCATTGGCAGATTCATTCCTGGTCAACTATCAAATCCTCAATACAGTAGTCGAATTGACCCCGAAATCATCGTTGTTTCAGATCCACGTGCAGACGCACAAGCAGTCAAGGAAGCATCTAAAGTAGGCATACCAATCGTTGCTCTCTGCAGCACCGACAACGAATTTGCAGGTGTCGATTTAGTTATTCCAACAAACAACAAAGGCAGACGCGCACTCGCTGTTATCTTCTGGCTACTTGCAAGACAAATCCTGCGAGAACGTGGCGAAATCGGTCCAGACAAAGACCCACAAGCAACAATCGAAGACTTCGAAGCTAAAGTTACACGCGCTGAGGAGGAGGACACCTAAAAGGTTGCCTCCGTTTCGGCGTCCAATTGCCTCAGGCCAATTTTATGAAGCCAACGCCGAAGCGCTTAAACTTCAAATTAACTCTTGTTTTTTAAGTAATCTTGGTCCGGGAAAACTTCCAGAAGTTAATTTTCACAGTCATCCTCGAAAGATTGTTGGACTAGTTTGTCCGCATGCGGGTTACATGTATTCTGGAATGGTTGCTGCTTCAGGATTTTTTGAACTTGCTAAAGATGGTTTACCTGATACCGTAATTATTTTTGGTCCCAACCATACTGGTTATGGAAGTGGGTTATCCTTGATGCGTGAAGGCATATGGAAAACACCCCTTGGTAACATCCAAATTGACACGGAATTAGCGGATGTGCTTCTTTCTGAAACAAACATAATTGACATTGATGAAACTGCTCACCGCTTTGAACACTCTATTGAAGTACAGTTGCCTTTTCTACAGTACCTTTATGGTAACAAATTCAAAATCATTCCAATCTGCTTCTTAATGCAAGATTATAATTCAGCAGTAGAGGTAGGCAGCGCTTTAATTGAAGCCCTGGATACCCACAACGCTGTTGTTATTGCATCTTCTGACATGACGCATTATGAATCTGCTAAACAGGCTGAAAAGAAAGATCATTCTGCTTTGGACGCGGTGACTGCTTTGGACGCCCACCGCTTTTACGAAACTGTTGAAACCCAAAATATTACTGCATGTGGTTATGCCCCAATAACTGCTTTGATTACTTACGCCCAGGGCTTAAATGCCCAAGCAGAACTGCTTAGTTATCATAACAGTGGTGATACATCAGGGGATTATTCAAGTGTAGTCGGTTACGCTTCAGTGCTTTTCAGGAAATAACCGACATAGTTTATTGTTGCTGTTTTTGTTGGTTGATTGGTTATTTTGTTATGTTAACAAAAGTAGTTCATAATACCGAAGAGTCCTGTAAACTGGTTGAAGTAGGGTTTGAATATGTCACTGGTGAATACGTTGATGGTGGTAAAATCTTTCGTAAACGTAAATAAGGAGTTTGTTATCTCTCTAAGAAGCTACCAAAATATAATATGCATAAGTGGTCAGAGCCGCTAAGAGTGATGGAAAAAGCGGTCAAGGTCGCGGAAAAGCATGGTAAAGTGGCCGAGGTGAGGTAGCTTGGTAGCCTAGAGGCCTGTGGAGCCTTTCGCCAGGGTTCAAATCCCTGCCCCGGCCCTCTCATGTTAGAAAACTTGAAAAAAGTAAGGTTTGTACGTTAGTTAAAGCACAACCTTTAACAAATAATAGCGTTATTTTTCTTTGTCTTGCCATAGATGAGCACCCATAACGACGGACTTTACAGAGGGACGCAAGAACCATAAAGCTTGCACCTATGACCGCTTAAGTTCTACCCAATTATGGGACAGGTAAGACATCGGGCGAATTAAAATTCCCACGCCGAGAGAGCTTAGCCAAGCTTAAAGCGACGCTCAGCTATGAGGTTAAGTGTTAGGTTACGTTGGGAGACAAATAGCCCGTAATTTTAATTCTTTTACTTTTAACTGTTAATTCTACAAACAAACCAAGTTTTCCGCTAAAGCCAAGAACAACAGACGTAAGGACAAATTCAGTTGAATTGTCAAGGATTCCTATTTTGGCAAGGACCTTCTTTAGCAAGTTTTTAACCCCGCTTATAGACCGTACCTCTATACATCATAGTAAAGCAGTAAATTCTGTGGTTTAATCCAAATCAATTCTTCTTTTCATGCAAACCCATTTATTTTTAAACAAATATCAACATATCAAGTAACAAACATAAAGCTGTGAACTATGCATGGATATTGAAAGAAAAATTGAGCTTATCTGCAGACCACCAACAGAGGAAGTCGTAACAATTGAAGATCTAAGGCACTTGCTTGAAACAGAAGAGCACCCCATTGCATACGGTGGATGGGAACCCTCTGGCCTTGCACATCTAGGAACAGGCGTTATTTGTGCTTACAAAATGAAAGACTTCGCTGAAGCCGGTATACACTTCAAGGCTTTTTTAGCTACATGGCATGCATATCTAAACAATAAGCTCAACGGCGACTTGGCATTAATCCGTAAAGCTGCAGATCTGTTTAGACATTCATGGATTGCACTTGGTGTTCCAGCCGACAAAGTAGAATTCATTTACTCCGATGAGCTCTACAACGACATCAATTACTGGGCTAAAACTCTTAAAATTTCAAAAGAACTCACAGTTGCACGTACGATCCGAACTCTAGAGATTGCCGGCAGAAAAGAAGGTGAAGCCCGCTACGTTTCAGATTACCTCTATACTCCTATGCAAGTTGCAGATATTTTTGAAATGGACGTTAAAATTTGTCAACTTGGTTTAGATCAACGCAAAGCCAACATGGTCGGCCGAGAAATCGGAGAAAAAATCGGCTATTGGAAACCTGTATGCGTTCACCATCACCTACTGCAGGGGTTAGCTAAACCATGTATGTGGCCAATTCCAGAGGGGCAAGAAAAAGAGGCCATAGCCAGTGCAAAGATGTCTAAAAGCAAGCCCGATACATGCATATTTATCTATGATCAGCCCGCGGAGATTAAGCAGAAAATGAGCAAAGCTTTTTGTCCTGAACGAACTGTTAAACACAATCCAGTATTAGACGTCTGTAAATACATTATTTTTCGCGAAAAAACTGCCTTTACAATCGAGCGTCCAACTAAATTTGGCGGAAACCTTGATTTCCAAAGTTACCTAGAACTTGAAGCCACTTACGCCGAAGGTAAACTACACCCAATGGATTTAAAAAACAGTGTAGCTGCTGAACTTGGTAACATTCTCGAACCAGTACGGCGCTACTTCGAAAATAATCAGGAAGCCAAAAACTGTCTTGAAATAGTGAAGGCCGCAAAAATTACACGATAACAATGCTAACCAAACTCAGAGATAGACATGAGAAAATTGAATACATCCTAGCAAAGCTGGTTGAAGAATCCAAAGCGGGTACGCCAATTGTAGTGGAAGGAAAAAAGGATGCTGATAACCTCAAACATCTCGGGGTTGAAGGTAGAATTGTAACCATTAAGACTAGCGGTAAGAGTTTTCTTGACGCTGTCTCTGAAATTGAAACCTCAGGTACACGCAGGGTCGTACTTTTTTTAGATTTTGATAGACGTGGCAAAGAGGGAACTAAACGACTTGTTACCGAGTTAGAGCGGCTACATATTAAGGTAAATGTATGGTTCTGGCGAGAACTTGGAGCCTTAGTTAACCGAGATGTCCAATGCATAGAAAGTCTGCCAAATTACTTAAAAACGCTAAAAAAGAAAGCCAGCTCCAAAACTGAGACCTATGTATTATAGCTCTCTACAAACAAATAATTAACAACAGCAAACAGACACAAATAATCTGCCAATACCATTTGTAAGCTTATTAATAGCTTGATGCTTTAATTGAACTGTGATTCTCCAAAAGTCCTTCTATCAACAAGATACAATTGATGTTTCCAAAAAATTGCTTGGAAAAATTCTAGTTCACAAAACCAATGAGGACATTACATCGGGTAGAATAGTTGAAACTGAAGCTTATCTTGGACCCGAGGATAAAGCAGCCCATAGTTCAGCCGGACGTCGTACCGCTAGAAATGAAGTCATGTATGAACAAAAAGGTCATGCCTACGTTTACCTGATTTATGGTATGTATAACTGCATTAATGTGACCGCTGGTTCTGTTGCAGGAAAGCCTGAAGCTGTTCTCATTCGTGCGCTTGAACCTATTGAGGGTATGGCGTTAATGGTTAAACGCCGTGGTGCTCTGGGTAAACAACTCAATTTGACAAATGGTCCTGGTAGACTTTGTATGGCTATGGGTATTTCAAGAGCCCAAAACGCGCTGGATTTGACTGTTTCGTCGTTGTATCTTGAAAATGCTCCTGAAGTGTCTGCTGAGGCTGTGGTGGCGGCAAAGCGAATTGGTATAGATTATGCAGGGAACTGGAAAGATATGCTTTGGCGGTTTTACATAAAAAATAATCCATTTGTATCAAAACCCTGATCTGTAAGGGTAAAGCTTAATCTATAAAAAACCTAACTATTAATTAACATGAAACCCCAACCTCCAAACCCAACCCACAAGCGAATGGTGCGAGAGAAAAAAACCATCACTTACATGGTAGACCTCTACTGTAAAGCTCATCATAAATCCCCTGACGGCGAATTATGTCCAGATTGTCAGCAATTCAAAGATTACGCATTTTTACGATTGGATAAATGTCCGTTTCAAGACAAGAAAAGTACCTGTGGCAAATGCACGATACAATGTTATAAGCCTGACATGAAATTACAAGTCCGCAAAATCATGCGTTACTCTGGCCCACGTTTACTACTATATCATCCAGGTTTAGCATTACATCACGCATGGGATAATCATCGAAAAGCCCCAACACTAGACAAAAACTAGTTTTTCCCTTCTAAATGGCAATTCTTCTCTTTAGGTAATTTAGGCTAACTGGAAAAACTACCCAAAAGTCAAACATTTTTCATAGATCTCAGAATGGATAAACCGACAGCTAATACCAAATAGATAGCCAAGTTATTTAATAACAAAAAGTAGAATTCTGTTCAAAAATGTTTCTGGGTGTCCTTTTGCTTCCAAAACGATTCTTATTGTGTTACAAAGGACAATTGTAAGTAATAGGTGTTGAAAGTAAAAAGAATGTCAAAGCCGACATACAGCTAACTTGCCAATGTCAAAGGATGTTTTCAATTGCAGAAATTGAAAAGTGGGTGGGTCGAGAATGCGTTAGGTTAGGAGGTGATTGAAGAGAAAAGTGGAGGATAATGTTTTTAGGTGCTATTTCCGTTTTGCTAAAGTTAAACAGTAATTTACATGTTGGATTGATACTCATGCAGCCTATGCCTAAAGATTACAAATTTGTCGAGATTGAGCAAAAATGGCAGAGCAAATGGGAAGAAATGAAAATTTACCATTATAACTGGAATGACCAGACCCGTGAGCCGTTTAGTATTGACACGCCTCCACCTTACCCGTCAGGTGAACTTCACATGGGTAACGTTCTTAACTGGACATATTTTGATATTGTAGCCCGGTTCAAGCGTATGCAGGGTTACAATGTACTTTTCCCACAGGGTTGGGATTGCCACGGTTTAGGTATAGAAATCCAAGTTGAGAAAGCTAACAACATTCGTAAACGTGACATACCTTCAGACCAGTTCCGTAACATGTGCATGGCACTTGTTGAAAAATACATCGCCATGATGAAAGAGGGTATACTTAAACTTGGCAGCAGTATAGACTGGACCACCGAGTACCGTACTATGGACCCAAATTATTGGCGCTGTACCCAACTTAGCTTCATCCAACTCTACCAAAATGGTTACATGTATCAAGGTACCCACCCCGTTAACTGGTGTCCCCGTGACGAAACCGCCATTGCTGACGCAGAAGTTGACCACGTCAAAAAAGAAGGCACCTTACACTATATCAAATTTCCAATAGCAGGCTCAAATGAACACCTCTTAATTGCCACCTCGCGCCCTGAATTCATTCCTGCCTGTGTAGCCATAAAGGTTAACCCCAAAGACGATCGATATAGCAAATACATTGGCAGAAAAATTGTAGTGCCTCTTACAAATCGAGAAGTTACAGTTATCGCTGATGAGGCTGTTGACATGAACTTTGGCACTGGAGCTGTTCAAATTTGTACTTACGGAGATAAAGATGACGTTAAAACCGTCATAAAGCATAAACTTCCTGTAATTCGTCTCATCAACGAAAACGGTAAAATAACTGATACCGAATGCAAATACGCAGGCTTATATCTGAATCAAACACGTACCGCCATTGTTGCTGATTTAACTGAGGCTGGATTGCTTGAAAAAACTGAAAAGATCCAGCAAGAAGTCGGTGTTTGTGACCGCTGCAAAACCAATGTTGAAATTCTTGAACGTAAACAGTGGTTTATGAAAACCATGGATTTATCTGAGGTAGTTGAGAAAAACGCCAATGAAATTCCATGGTATCCTGATTACATGAAAAACCGTCTAATTGACTGGGCAAAAAGTCTCGATTGGGACTGGGTTATCAGCCGCCAACGATTATTTGCAACCCCTATTCCGGTTTGGTACTGCAAGGGATGTGGTGAAATTATCGTTGCAAAGCCCGAATGGGTGCCAATTGACCCCAAAATAGAAGGTCCACGAATTGACGCTTGTCCAAAATGTGGCGGCAAAGACTTTAGTGGTGAGCAAGACGTCATGGACACTTGGATGGATAGTTCAATTACATGTGCTGTTCACGCCGGCTGGCCTGATCGACCTGACTGGAAACGATTATTCCCCGCAAGTATACACCCATCTGGAACAGATATCATCCGCACATGGGCATATTACCTCATGGTACGCCACCTCGCACTATTCAACGAACGCCCATTCAATAGCGTTCTTATCAACGGTATGGTTCTTGGCGCTGATGGCAGAAAAATGAGTAAATCTCTCAAAAACTATGCTGCAGCACCAGAGGCACTTGCCAAAAACGGTGCTGATGCAGTGAGACAGTGGGCTGCAAGTGGAGGTGCAACAGGTTCAGATATTCCCTATCGTATACAAGATGTTGAATATGGTAAACGCTTCTTAAACAAACTTTGGAATGCATCTGGGTTTGCAAGCAAACTACTTGAAGACTACACACCACAATCTGCTGCCAATGTTGAATTACAACTACTTGATAAATGGATAATTAGTAAAACTGAAAACCTAACAAAAAAAGTCACAGACTCATTTGAAAAATGCCAATTTAACACCGCTGTTGAGGACATACGCAACTTTACTTGGCATGTCTTCTGTGACTACTACTTAGAAGCCATTAAAGACCGTTTGTACCGTCCTGAAGTTCACGGAAAAGAAAGCCGCTTAGCCGCACAATATACACTCTACGAAGTTCTCTATCGTTTACTACAGTTGTTTGCGCCAGTTGCTCCACACGTAACAGAAGAAATCTATCAGTACATGTATCTTGACAGCAAAAGCTATACAAGTATACAGGTTTCAGAGTGGCCAAAATTCAATCCTGATATTGTAAGCAAGGAAGTAGAAGACCAAGGCGACTTAATCATTGCCGTTTTGGGTGAGATCCGCAATGACAAAGCACAAAAAAAGATACCCCTTAATGCACCCATAAAAAACGTAACAGTCTACACAGGCAACGTAGAAATCGCTAAAATTATACAGAAAGGCGCAGCCGATATTACATCCACTTTAAAGATTGAAAACTTTACAGTCTTACCTGATAAATTCACTCAAGGAAGACAAGTACCTTCAACTGAAGTGTACATCCAAACAGAATGTTAAAGGTGAAAAAATTGGCTAAACCTAAACGTGTTGGTTTAATCGGCGCTGGAGCAATCGGTACCGTACTTGCTGAAGCAGTTCAACGCGAGCTCGTAGTATGCGACGAACTCGTCGTTTACGATGCAGATTTGCAACGCGCCCAAAACCTGAAAAATAGCTTACAGTTCCCCGTCAAAATAGTTGACAACATAGATACCTTGCTTGCCCAAAAGCCCAAAGTAATTGTAGAAGCAGCCTCACAACAAGCCATAACTGAATACTTTGACAAACTTTTAGCAGCCGACATTGACATTATTGTTATGAGCACAGGGGCCCTGCTTAGCCTTGGCACTGGAAGCTCGCGAATACACTTTCCACCAGGTGCAATAGGCGGCTTAGATGCACTTTCTAGTGCCACACTTGCAGGTATTGACGAGATAACTCTAACTACTCATAAACCCCCCAAAGCTTTAGGCAAAGACAACACAGAAGAACTCATCGTTTACGAAGGCTACGCCCGAGAGGCAGCACAACGGTTCCCAAGAGAAATGAACGTAGCCGCCACCTTAGCTTTAACCGTTAAACCAGTCAAAGTTAAAGTACAAGTAGTTTCTGACCCCAAAGTCAAACGAAACACTCATGAAATTAATGTCAAATGGCACTACGGAGAAATGCACATGCAATTTGCCAATGATCCACACCCAGACAACCCACATACCAGCGCACTAGCCGCTTGGTCAGCAATAAAACTGCTTAAAACCCTACTTGAAACATAACCGCTAAAGACCTCTTCCTTTATTTTAACTTCAACATCAACAGCTTACATGTTTACCTTTTTATTCACCTTGTACACAACCTGCAATTATATACATGTATGCAGTTTAGAGTTGCAAGGACAATGTTTTGAAAGAACCTTTTTTTATCTTTAACTTCCTGTTTGGATTATCAAAGTGGTTTGTTTATTTTTCTTTGGAAAAAATTGTTGACTACATCACTTAATGCCTCGCAAGCAAACCACCGCTCTTCCAATGAAATATCCTCATCCATTTCTTTAACACATCTTTGAAAAACTTTAACATTTTCAAGCAAAGGATCACGTTTACACTCAAACTCTTCCTTAAGCTGTTTTTGTTTTTCCTTAAAATTCAACATGGTTACTTCAAGTTCTTGCTGTTTATCATTGTACTGTTGCATAACCAAAACTTCTTTTTGTTCTCGTTCCTTTCTGGAAATGCCTCTAAAAAAACCTGTTTTCAATTTAATTATTTGGTCTTGTTCTTTTTTTAGTATCTCTAACTCTTTGTTTAACCGTTTTAACACGGCATTTTTCTGGCCTTTAAGTGTAAGTGTTTTGGTTAAATATTCGTTGTTTGTTTGTTGAAGACGGTTTTTAGCGTCTGCGAAATTGTTTATTTGCTTTTCAAGATTTGCTTCTCTGTGTCGATGGTTTTCAAGCTGCAGTTTAACTGCTGCAAGTACTTGGTTACGTTCTTTTGTAAACTGTTCATCAGTATTCATGTCCGGCTGAGTTTCAAACTCGTCTAAAACTGTTTCCACGTTTAGTAGCCAACGGTCAAAATGATCACTAAAGGGTGATGAACCAAATTTTTGGTTGCCCAAGGTGTGTAGGCGTTTAAGAGTTATTTCAAAAATTTGTTGCCGTGAGAGTACTGTTTTTTCTTCCTCGTCTTGTCTGGTTGTATGCCTGTTTGGATGTTTGGCGAATTTACCTTTTTCTCGAAAAGCTTTCCTGTATTCTCGACTTACTCTTTTAGACGACCGTGTTCGAGGATGGTACCCCATAAACGAAACATAATAGCGTTTATAGTATTTAATTTGTGCTCAAATGCAAAGTCAACTATCAAACGGCTGTTGTCATGTTCATACATGATTGAACCCTGTAAATCAAGGTAGACACAAAATAGCCTGTAAAAACCGCCTGATAGACTAACAATCTATTATCTTTAAAATACGCCTAAACTGTCTAAAACCACTCAATTTGTAGCATAAAACTGTGTTTATTTAACGTTCACATCCCTTGTTGGTTGTGTGGTTTCTATTTAGTTGCTTTAGAAATATGGATATTTAGACCGCTATGCTTTTAATTTTAAATTACGTCTCACTATTGTGGATGATTATGAAGAAGACGAAGATTATCGCAACAATTGGTCCGGCTAGTTGCACTAATGATATAATCAAAAAAATGGTACATGCCGGAATGAATGGTGCACGAATTAACACTGCATATGGAAATGCAGACCAGTACCAAAATGTAATTGAAACGGTGCGAAAAATAGCTGAGATTCCAATAATTATAGACCTTAAAGGTCCAGAAATCAGGCTTAAAACTTCACAAAAAAGGGCTTTACGTAGAAATGAAATATTAGAAGCCGGTTTTGACGGAGATGACGAAGTAAGTTTCAACCATGATTTTTACGACACTGTAGGCGTAGGTGATGCCATTCTTATCGACAACGGAAAAATTCGAACAATTGTTACTGAAAAAATTGACGAAAAACTACGCCTGCTTGTTATAAACAACGGCACAATTGAGGATGGTAAAGGTGTTAACCTGCCAAATAAACGCCTATCAGTTTCTACACTTACCGACTATGACTTAGAAATTATAGATTTTGCTAAAAAATTTGATGTAGAATACATTGCACTTTCTTTCACTAGAAACGTTTGTGACGTTGAAGACCTTGCCAAAATTTACAAAGGAGGAATTATCGCTAAAATAGAAAACTTTGAAGGCGTTCAAAACGTTAACGCCATTTTAGAGGTAGCAAACGGTATAATGGTCGCAAGAGGAGATTTAGGTGTTGAAATTGAACCAGAAAAGGTTCCCCTTGTCCAGAAATCAATAATTAAACGCTGTAACCAACGTGGAAAATTAGTTGTAACGGCCACTGAAATGTTAGAATCCATGGTGCATCAACCTCAACCTACAAGAGCTGAAGTAAGTGACGTTGCCAATGCTATTTTGGATGGTTCAGATACAATTATGCTCTCAGGTGAAACTGCAATCGGTCAGTACCCTGTAGAAGCTGTAGAAATGATGAGTCGTATCTCCAATGAAACTGAAACTGCAGTGAAAAGTAAAGTTGAAGACACCAATTTTGTTAACATTTCTGACACAGTTAGCAGGGCGATTCAACGGATATGTCAAAGTATGCCTCTTGACAAAGTTATAACTCTAACAAAGACTGGTTATACTGCAAGAATGATTTCACGTTTTAAAATTTCTCAACCTATAATTGCTGTAACTCCAGATATTAAAGTCAAAAAACAGCTAGATCTAACATTTGGTGTTCAACCAGTTTACATAGATTACTTAGCAGAAAAAGATACAATTTCTTTTGTTGCAAGCAAGTTGTACTCTTTACGATTGCTCTCAGATAAAGAGACAGTATTGTTTACTGCAGGCGCACGTACTACAATGAGACATGCAAGCAACTCTATTGAAATTCATAAAATGGAGGAACTTCGCAAATTCTTACAAAAATAAACCCTTTTCTTTGACCAAAAAAACAAAGTTGGATATTCTTTAAGTTATCAATTAATAAATTGACAAACTTGCAAAATAATGCCTTTTTGCTTACCGTTTACATGCTAAATTATTACTTAACCAATCAACTACTAACTAGAAAAGGCAAATCTGAAACAGCTAAGAGTCCACATTTGACGTTTGGGGTATTTTTAGTCATCCAACCAAGAACCGACATATCATTCTATCAAAAACTGTTTTAAACCAATATTTTCAAGCTAAAAAAGAAGGTTAGTCGTCTTCGCTGTCTTCTTTAGCCAGCTCCACTGATGTTGAATCATCATGGCTTATAGCATTACGCTGGGTTTCTTTCTTACTTGGTTCTTGTTCTCTGCCACACATAAAGCCTTCTTCTGCTGCGGTCATCTCATCGTCTTCGAGCATCTGTTCTCTTTGTGTGCTATTATAAACATCAAAAGTTTCTCTTTCATTTTCATTTTTAGTTTCATGCTCACCACTGTAAAAATATGGTGGCGGCACTTTTCGTTTTATTTTACCCATTTATTTTCACTTCGTGGTTTTATATAGAATCAAACCGACTGATTGCCTATTTTGAGGATTCAAACTAAATTTAGATATGTGGCTGCACTTTTACAGCCACAATTGATAAGTAATGTTTGTTTGGGTGGATAATTTAGCGTTTTTATTGGGAAATTAAATTTGTATCGATTATTTTATGTTCAGTTCCTCTTTCAGATTTACAAATCTTTTTATATTCCCTGCTCCAAAGTGATGAAAGTGTCACATTAACTCATGTATAATCATAAGCTCCTGGGCTCAAAAACTATGACATGAATGATTCTGTGGCAGGAGAAAAAATAGTTTGCAAGTACAATCATTTAAAGACTTACCTATAAGTAGGGAAGTTTTGAAAAGTTTAAACGAGTTAGGGTTTGAAACTCTTTTTCCTATTCAAGCTCAAGCAATAATGCCCTTGCTTGAAGGTAAAGATGTTATTGGGCAAGCACAAACTGGAACAGGTAAAACCGCTGCTTTTGGTGTACCAATGATTCAACGTTTAGACTCTAATGTTAAAGGCATTCAGGGTCTAATTTTAGTTCCAACACGCGAGTTAGCTGTTCAAGTAGCTGATAATCTATCTAAATTTGGTAAATACGCAAAAATCCGTGTTTTACCCGTTTATGGTGGCGAATCAATTAACAAACAAATTCATGCTTTAAGCGGCAATATCCACATCGTTGTAGGTACCCCTGGACGAATAATTGACCTAATGAAGCGTCGTGTACTTAACTTAGCTTCGGTTAGAATTGTTGTGTTAGATGAAGCTGACCGTATGCTTGACATGGGCTTCATGGAAGACGTTGAATACATCCTCTATAAAACACCACGTGACAGACAAACAAGCTTATTTAGCGCAACCATAGATGCCCCTGTTATGCGTGTATGTAACAAATACATGAAAAACCCTGAGCAAATACTGGTAAGCAAAGACGAAATTGCAGTTACCCAAATGAAACAATTCTATACTGTTATTAACCAAAACGGCAAATTCGAAGCATTATGCAACATTTTACGTCAAGACGGGGTAGAGAAAGCCATTGTATTCTGTAGAACCCGTCGAGATACCAGCCGGGTTTCTGATCAGATGAACCGAAAAGGCTTCCGTGTTCAAGCCCTTCACGCCGGTTTCACACAAGCACAACGTGACCGTGCAATCAATGACTTCAAAACTGGCAGACTCAGTTTACTGGTTGCAACCGATGTCGCAGCAAGAGGATTAGACATCCAAGGGATTACCCACATCATCAACTATGACGTACCCAACGATCCTCCAGTGTACTTCCACAGAATCGGCAGAACAGCACGTAAAGGCACTGAAGGAACAGCAATAACCCTTGTCAGCTATGGCGAACTAAGCAATTTTCACAATATTAAATCCTTAACCAAAACACGCATTGAAGAAATTAAATCTAACAAAGACAAAGCCGGACCAGACGATTCACCAATTCAAAGCTTCTACTAAAAACCACTCTTTTCTTAAAATCAGAGTTGGTCACACATTTTTGCTGTCTTTTCTGGAAAAAGATAGCCACATTTTTCAGTAACTTTTGTACCCACTTGATAGTCCGTTATTGACCAGTGCTGGTATGCTTTGTTTTGGCAAATACTCCAATCGGTCCCCTACAAACAGCATTTGATTCTCTCTTTACATTATTAATTTAGTTACATCTTATGGTTTAATGCTCTAAATTTGTGCTATTAAGTAATCTATGGATAATTCATCTGTAAACGAAGTGTTACTAACTTGCATAAGTTTAAAGTCTGTTTGTTTCTTTGGAGCTTTGTTCTTGTTTCACCACTACCCATAAATGGTTGCAAGTATAATCTTCCCTGAGGTTTAACTCAGAGAATGTCATTTAGAGACCCAGTCTGCGGTATGGTTCTAGACGAGAATACTGCTAAGTTCAAAATTACTTACGAAGGCGAAACCTATCATTTCTGTAGCATAATCTGCAAGAAAAAATTTAAACGCCAACCAATAAAATACACAAAATAATCCCTAACCTCTAAAAAAGAGTTGGGCACCACTCACTTTTAGTTTATTGTTTAATTATAACAAAGCCTCAATATGCCAGTTCATTTTGTATAGCATATCACTAATTCAGCTTATGTATTCATGTCATTGGTTTGGGTTTATAGAATCACGTTAACTGTTAACAAATAGAGAAAAAAGGGTTAGTGCCCTTAAGTTTACTTTTGCAGAACAGGATTATTACTCTGTTCCACAATGCTGTAAACTACCGCTCTGTTCGTAATGTCATTTTCTCTGTTTCAGGTGCAGTTTGCTCCATAACTTGTTCTGTACGGGGGTATTTTGTTGTTCCAACTAATGGTTCGTAGGTCTCCTCAGTTATGGTAGTTTGGTTTTGAGTCTCTTCGTCAGTTATTATTCTCCATACGCCTGCAGCAAGTAATCCGCCAATTATTGGGGCAACAAAAAACAACCAAAGTTGTTCTATTGCTAAACCACCAACAAACAATGCTGGGCCTAAGCTTCTAGCTGGGTTAACGCTGGCATTAGTTATTGGTATTAAAACAAGGTGAACTAATGTTAAAGCAAGCCCAATTGCTATTCCTGCAAAGCCTTTTGGTGCCTTCTTGCTTGTTGCGCCGTGAATAACAAGAACGAAAATGAACGTGAAAATTATTTCAGCGGCAAATGCTGCAACAAGTGGATAACCTCCTGGTGAAGCGCGTCCATAACCGTTTTGCGCTAAACTGGTTATTGTTGTGTTACCTACAAAGGGTAGGCTGCCTGTTACAATTGAATAAAGTATGCCTGCTCCTATTGTTGCGCCTATGCATTGGAAAAGAACATAGAATATAGTATCTTTAATGCTTAATTTTCCAGCAGCTAACATAGATATTGAAACGGCTGGGTTAATGTGGCAACCTGAAATACTGCCTATTGTATAAGCCATTACTAGTACTGAAAGACCAAAGGCTAAAGACACACCTAAGTATCCAAAATTCCAGCCTGCAAGTACTGCACTACCACAACCTGCTAAAACGAGTATTAATGTTCCAATTAATTCGGCAACATATTTTTTAATTTCTAAATTATTTTGCTTTTGGGTACTCAATATTTTTTAACCTTCTTTTTCTTTTTAAGAAGGTATTGTTGTAGATTTAATTAAGCGTTATGTTGGCATAGGGAAGCAACCATTAATGACCTTTCATATAGAGGCTAATATGGTATCTAATTTTGATATTGTATGGCATAACAGCAATTTTTAATTCAGTTATTAAAATTTTCTTTTTCATTTTTAAGTCGTGTTTTCTCTGCTGTTATTGCTAATTAATGAAATGTTAAATTACTTACAAAAAAGAAAAAAGTTTTTCAGACGCTGAAATGTCCATCATCATAAGGCCTGATAATGGTTTAGGGTAAAAATCTGTGCTTTTCTCTGGTAAGCGTTCATGTTGTAATGCAAGTTCCGAAACGGCTTTGGCGCTGATTGGGTTTACAAGAAATGCCACACTGGCTTCTCCACGGTTTATTTTCTCTATGGCTGCTTTGATCCATCGCACATAGATAATGTTTTCATCGATTTTTAACTCGCCAGTTTTCAGAATAGTTTTAAATACAATATCCCGGAGAATAACAACATCAAAGATTTTAGTTTCTTTTGATGTGTGAGTGTTAACAAATTGATAAACGCTTTCTTCATGTTTCATTGTTAAACCGTAGGCGTTTTTTCCGTCATAAACACAGAAAGCATGTTCACTGATGTGGTTTGAAAGGTAATTATCTAAAGCCTCAACATTCGGTGCTACATCGGTAACCGTGAAGTAACGTTTGAATTCTTCCATAATCTCAGATGTTATCTTAACTTCTTTAAGTAGTCTATGTGTTGGTAAAATTACTAAGCCTTCATCCTGTACAGGTACCATGTAACACATATGGAAGTTAAACGCTGAATCATCGCTCAAATCACCTTTGGCACGCATTTCATCACGGTAAGCAAGAGCGCTTTCATATCGATGGTGGCCATCATTTATGACCATTCTTTTTTCACTTAATACCTGTTGAATGAATTGAATTTTTTCAGAATCGGTAATTTCCCAAATGGTGTGCTCTACGTCATCTGGATCAGTAACTTTAACAAAAGGTGTAGTTTTAGCCACTTCTTTAAAGAAGTCAATTGTTTTACTCTCGGTGTCTGGGTACATTAGAAAAACTTGTTCAAGGTCTTTTTGCACAGTTCGTAGCATGTTTAACCGGTCTGCTTTTGGTGCTGAATGCGTAAATTCATGTGGGAAAACCATGTTTTCGTTGTAAGGATACAACCGTAAGGCAGCAATTAAGCCCGTGCGTGCAAGTTTTTTTCCGTTGATACTGTACTCTTGTCGTGAAACAAACATTGCCGGGTGTGATGTATGTTCCATTATGCCGTCTTTTAGCCACTGTATGATGCGTTGTTGTGCAATTTGGTACTTGTCTATTTCTATTGGTAGAATTAGGCGGCAGTAATTGTAGGGTGATTTTTCATAGTATTCTTTTTGCATTTCAGGGTCAATTTTATCATACGGCTGAGTAACTAACATTTCTGGGTTGCCAGCTTTAGATGTGTACTTTATAGCTTTAAACGGTCTTACGTCAACCAAAGGGGGTCCGCTCACTGTTTTTCTAAGACTTCAATAACTCGGTTAGCTATCTGCACACTAGCCTTTAACTGTGCCTCTTCAGTTTGAGCACCAATATGTGGAGTAGCAATAACATTAGCTAAAGTAAGTAGCTTGCTGTTCTTTGGTGGTTCTTCCTCAAAAACGTCAAGTGCGGCTGCTTTAACTTTGCCTGAAACCAACGCTTGATACAAGGCTTCTTGATTAATTACTCCCCCACGGGAGCAGTCAACAATCATGACGCCATTTTTCATTTTTTCAAACTCTTTAGTGGAAATCATGTATTTAGTTAATGGACTAAGTGGTACGTGAATTGTGATAAAATCTGCTTGAGGTAACATTTCATCTAAAGGCACAAATCGGTCATGTACGCATTCTTCAACTGCTATTACTTTCATGCCCATTTGTATGGCAAAACGTTCTACTGTTCTGCCAATATAGCCACAACCAATTATGCCAAGTGTTTTTCCGTTTATTTCATTACCCATGAATTGTTCTTTTTCCCATTTGCCTTCACGCATGCTTATTGTGCCCTGTACAATGTTTCTTGCAAGAGCAATTATGTAGCCTAACGCCAATTCGGCTACACTCATATAGCTAACGTGTGGCGTGTTTACAACTTTTATACCCATTTCGTTTGCTTTCTGAAAGTCAACATTGTCAAGACCTTCGCCTACTCTGGCTATAACTTTGAGATTTTTTGCATTAGCTAAAAGTTCGCCTTTGACTTTGGTTGCTGACCTGACAATTAAAACGTCATAGTCAGCGATTATTTTTGAGAGTTCAGCTTTAGGCACATTCCAAGCAGTTGTAACTTGGTAGCCTTTTTCCTGCAGTATTTTTATTCCGTCTTCAAAGATTTTGTCACTTATGAGAATTTTAAAGGTCACTTACCAATTCTCCAAATCTCATCAATTAGGCTGATAACCTGTTTTATACCCTCAAGATTCCATTCACCCATGTGGCCAATGCGGAAGGTTTTATCTGCCAGTTTACCATAACCTGCGGAAATCAGGTAACCTCTTTCTGCAAGTTGTTGGCTCAATGCTCCAATGTCTTTATTTTGAGTGTTATTTATGCAGCTAACAGTGATTGATTCATAACCCTGTTCTGGGAACATTGCAAAGTGTTTCTTTGCCCATTCTTGTGTATAGTTTGCCATGTCAAGATGACGTTGATAGACTTTGTCATAGGTTTCAGCAAGCAAAAGATCCATACGCTTGTCTAGTGCATATAGTAAACTTATGTTTGGTGTAAATGGTGTTTGATGTTTTTTTTCAAACTCAAAAATATCAACCATGTCCGTATATGCACCACGGTTTGGCACTGTTTTTGCCCGCTCAATCGCGCGGTCATTGACTAGCCCAATTGCTAAGCCTGGCGGCAAAGCAAAGCATTTTTGTGTAGAACTAAATATAACATCACAACCGATCTCTGAAGGAATAAGCTTATCTCCAGCTAATGATGATACTGCATCAACTGCTAAGATGACATCTGGATAGTCCTTGCGTATCATTTGTGCAATTTCTTTAATGGGGCTACGAACACCCGTGGATGTTTCATTATGACAGATGGTGACGGTGTCATATCCACCATTTTCAAGTTTTTCTGCAACCATATCTGGCTTAATGGCTTTACCCATTTCTACTTCAAGTATATCGGTTTCTTTGCCACATGCCTGAAGTGTTTGAGCCGCTCTTTTTGAAAAAGCGCCATTTACGCATGCGAGCGCCTTTTGTTTTACTACACTTCTAGCTACAATATCAAACCATAATGTGCCTGACCCAGTGGTTATAGTTGGTTTGATGTCTGGTGTTAACTGGAAGAATTTGGTTAATTTATCAGTGATTCCTCCATACATTGTCGAGAACTCTTTTTCTCGATGACCTATAAGATAACGAGCTTGTTCTTCTAGAATTTCTTTACTAACTTCTGTTGGTCCGGGGATTAGAAGTTTTTTATGCATTGTCAGGTTCCTCTAAAGCAAGGAAGCTCAAACTCAAAATATAAGGTTATGCTAATTTAATGCCAAAACTAGTGTACAGAAAATTAAGTCTCTATTCTGCTACTTAATTTTCCCTGTTGAATTCATATGGCTGAAAATAGCGATTATGTTTTTCCAATTTATTTTAAAACATACACTCAAGATCCTGAGATAATTTGATAAACTAAAGATGGGCAATAAAAAAGGGTGAAAACAAAATAGGTTTTAGAGAATAGAAAAAGCTTCTGTTTTAGAGAGCCGATAGAGACAATAAAAAAGAAAGGTTAGGCTTCTAATTCGTCGAAGAGTTCGATTAGAAGCTTTGCTACTTTTTCGCCTAATTCTGTTTTGAGGTAGTATTTCTTTAGAGGGTCTATGCGTCCACTTTTGGCTAGGCCTAGGCTTTCGATTTCAATCATTCGAGCTCTGAATGTGCCATCGCTTAGTGTGAGTTTGTTTTGTCTCATGAATTCTTTGGCATCTTTCCATTTTCCTTTGTCCATGTAGAGCAGTAGTAGACAGTCGATGGCGTGGTCTTTTTCAAGAACCGTTTTTATTGCTGAAAATTTTGGGTTTGTTAGGATATGTTTAACTTTTTCTTCAATTTCATTACTTTTCATATCTTTACTTTCACGACCTGATTTTTTATACTTACTATATGCGTATCTTCAGCTTAATTTAAAGGCTGTATTTCAAATTACGATATATGTCTGCAGACGCTTTATTTATATATCTTTTGTTACATTTATAAACGAATAAGCAAAATATGGGAATAAGTCGGTTTTCGAGTGTGCTTAAACGTTTACTGAATAGTAACAATTTTTATTTGGATATTAATAGCAATAACTTCCTTATTTGCGTTTGCCTTTTTCAGTGCCAAATGCCTGTATAACCATCCATCCTCCAAAGCATCCTTTTATAACCAGCTAAGATATCCACATATGAGGCAAATCCTTGGCAAACCCCATTGAATACGAAGTACCAACATGGAACCAAATATACGAAATGCTACTAGAACAATCAGAAAAAATCCATAAAAATCGTTATCAACCCGACATCATAGTCGGTATAGCCCGAGGCGGTATAATCCCCGCAAGCATCCTAACAGACCTACTTAAAACCCAAATTACCACCACAATCAGAATCGAATTCTACCTAGATATAGCTCAACCAAACATACAACCTACACTTAAGCAACCTCTAACTGTTCCAGTAAACGGCAAAAAAATCCTTATAGTCGATGACATCTCTGACTCAGGACAAAGCCTAAAAATCGCAAAACAACACCTTACCGAAAAAGGTGCAACAGAAATAAAAATTGCCACCTTATACACAAAAACAACAACCCAAATTCCACCGGACTACGTTGAGAAAACTACCAACAATTGGGTAGTCTTTCCATGGGAAATCAAAGAAACCCTACAAAGTATACTTCAAAAACATAACGACAAACGAGCCGCAAATAATGAATTTGCTAAACTAGTTAAAGCTGGCTTGCCTAAACAACTTTTTGAACAGATTCTTAAAACCTTGTAGGAGCCACAACCTGATGATACATTTCTTTGAAGAATTCAATTTTTATGCTGAAATCACAGGATTTAAAGAGATCTCATTTAAACAGGCAGATGCTTACCTCAAAGATAACCGTAAAGCCAAACCACAAAAAGTTTGGATTCAATTCTTTAATTCTACCTTAATTGCTACCCATGAACATCTCTACTTTGCTGTTCTAAATGCACTCTATGCATTTAAAAACCATACCAACTTTTCAAAGAGCTTGGCAATGGAAACCCTGTTGTATGCTTCATCACAGCATCAGATACAGAAGGCACTTCAAATAATCGGCTTAAAATCTGATATATCTGAGATGGCAGTAACTATAATCGGGGAAAATGCTAAACAGGTTAAAGCTGCCCTTAATGATTTATCTGTTAGTTTGCAAGCAGAACCTTGTGATGCCGTGTTGGATTTAACGCCAAAAAAGTCCAGTCAAATCAAGCAAGCCTTTAACATAACCCCGTCAATGATTGAAGTGGCAGCAAAAAGTAGAGGCGATGATTTGGCTCTTGTAGATTTAGTAATTGAAAAGGTTGCTTTGTTAGCTACAAAGCTTTAAATCATCTTTTCTTTCATAACTGATATAATCCCATCGGGGTTAACCAATGAAATTCCCGTTACAGCACCCATTACTTCGATGAGCAAGATTTTGTTTGGGTTTTTCATGTCTGCTTTACGTTGAATTTCGGTAGCAACTGCAGAAATAATATCTGTTGAATGAAGTGTGGTAAACCGTTTTTCAATTGTAATTCGATATGTTTCATTTTCGCCAATACGAGATGCAAGCTCAAAAGCCACCTGTTTTATTGACTCCAAATCCGTTGGCACAACACGCTCAATTGGCATAATACGTAACGCGAATCGAAACTCGTAAGGGCGCTCACTAAGTAAGCTATGAAACTTTTCAACAACCTCATAGGGATTCAAGCTGGTTTTAGCAACAATAATGCCCCGTACACCAGTTTTAACTGCTACCGCTTCTTGGTCGCCAAGATGGTTTTTTAGCAGAAACAAAATTTCGTTAACCATGGCACGTTCATTTCCACGAGCTGTTGAAGCTAACAGGTTGAAGTCTTTAAGCATAAGTATCGCCAATGAAAAGTGACCTACAACTTATTTTTGTTTTCGCTTCCAACAATATTTAATCTCCTTTTATGTTACGCTTCCAACAGTCTATGTTTTTTTATGTTGTGTATTGGAGTATGTATTGGGTTGTTGGGTATTTTGATTTCTCATGAAAACATTTTGTGTGTTCATAATTCTTCCAGCATCGGCGTAGCCGATGATGCGGTTTTTTATGAATGTTTTAAAGCCGGTATTATCAATTATTATTTATGGGAAACAACAAAAAAAGGACCCTTGAAGAAGTTTTAGAAAGTCTTGATGAAACGCAGCGGCAAACAACCCAGAAAATTCAAAGCTTGATTCAAAGTATTATTCCGGAAGCAACAGAAATCATCCGGCGCGGTAATATTACATATGTTCTTGATGGAAAAGACTTTGTTTGGTTAACCCACGCAAATGGTCATGTAGACGTAGAATTCGCTTTGGGAGTTTCACTTGATTCAATGTTTCTAAAAAGTCATGGTATAAAAGAAAAGAACAAGTGTGTTCAACATGTTGAAGTAAACAACTTCGAAAAATATCAGTCTGAAATTACCCGCTTACTTCACGATGCTAAAAGAATCTGGCTTAAACAGTACCCAGAAACACCTGCATAACAATTTCTACAGTTAAGCAAAATATTTTGCCTCCTTCTATTTTACAGCTATCAGTGGTTACACTAACTTGCCTGCGATATTTTTTATTTTGGAAAACACTTCTCTAAATAAACTATCCACACAAACTTTCTAACAAAGATTAACGTGTGAGGCTAAAGCGATTACTATACAACAAACTAATGGCAACATTTCTTCTATTAAAAATAGGTTGCCAAGTTGAGCCTAAACCCCACGCACGCAAAGACTTGTTTCACTACTCTACTATTGACTCCTTTTTTGATACAATCGCCAAATTTATCATTAGCAGTTTTTGAAACTAGTTAACAATGCCACCGTAGAGCGTGTTCCTCAACTTGGCACAAAATATTGTTCTCTACATTAAATATAATATTATGCTGTCACAAAACGCCCACAATTCTCCTTATAAATACATGTTTTACATTGGTATCAATGGGTATGTGATAATTTCGTTTGTGTACTTTTCGAAGAATATATGGCAAAGATGCAAACTTTCCATATTACTCTTAGCTAAACCTCATAAAGAAGTTTTCATTGAAGTGAAATGAAAAACCTTTTGCCTAATTAACTTATTAGGTGATTAGCTGGAAGAGAATTTGATTATTTTTTGGACCTATTTAAACTCGCCATAAAAAAAGTCTGTAAGTAGTTATTTTGAAACTTGTAATTACTTGACCGGTTGAACGTTAAAGTTATAACGCCCAATGAACTTACTCAGTGCTAAATATGAAAAGTGGGCGAGTAGCTCAGTACGGATGCATCCATCTGGCTATTTTGGCTTGGCTCTAATGGGGTCGAGAGTTGTAGCTTAGGGGTGTCGGATAGAGCACCAGCCTCCTAAGTTGGGGGTCGAGGGTTCAAATCCCTCCTCGTCCGCCAATAACAAGCTCGAATTAAACAGTGTTATTCCCAGTAGTTTGATTCCCAACTTAGCAGATTATGAGTTGTATCTATCTAAGAGATATCCCAACAAGAAATATGCTAAGGCTCAGTTGAATTATACCAAGAAATACTATGAGTTTCTAACTAACCCATCCAAGTTTCTTTTACTGCAAGAGTCTAAAAGGAGGAACATCATGAAGGCAATGATTTGTTTATCTAAGTATCTTGGTTGCTATGATGTGTATAAGGCTAAGTTAAAGAATTATGGCATCAAGTGGACTACAGAAGATACAGCCTTTAACGGGTTTCTTGCAATCTTTAACCATAAACATGATACTCTTCCAGATTACATCAAAGAGATACATCCATATCTTAGCGTCAATGAATTTTTGTTCCTTAGATTCTTGGCTGTGACTGGTCTAAGGAAGGGTGAGGGAATAGAATCTTTTAACATGATAATCAATCTAAACAATAGTGGAAAACTTGGAGAATACTATAATGAGGACATGCATGTTTTAGAACATTTTAGGTATGGTAAAGTTTTTCTTAGGAACACAAAGAATGCTTACATCAGTTTTGTATCCCAACATTTTATCAATGAAATATGTAACAGTCAACCAGTAACTTACAATGCTATTCATTGTAGATTCATAAGGCATAAAATTAAGATTAGACTTAAAGAACTCAGAAGTTACAATAACACTTACCTAAGAAAACATAACATAATCTCTGAACTTATTGATGTCCTGTCAGGTAGAGTTCCTAAGAGTGTATTCTGTAGACATTACCTTGCTGAGGACATGAAATCATTTAGTAGTCAAGTGTTGTCTATCCAAGAAAACTTAGAGAAGACTTTGTTTAGTGTATAGAAACTTAAGATGCAAAACTATTAATTACAATAAGTATTGAACGTTAAGGACGTAAAACTTGAAAGTGTGACAAAGAGTTACAATGTTGAGTTAGATTTGAAAAACATAAAAAGTGTATATTAGGACTGATTAGAAATGAACAGAAAAACTAAACTATTCACAGCATTTGTTACATATTACATTTTCTTTGCATTTGTTTACAGCTTTTACACGCTTCTCACTGATGTGAGTGTTAAGCATGCATTCATCTATGGACAATCATTAGGAATAAGTTTGTTCTTTAATTCCGTGATACTTTCTCCATTCAGTGGACCGTACCAACTTATGATGTCTTATCCTCTCTCTATACTGTTCTTTGTGGTTCTGTCTGTTTCCACCTTCTATGTTTGTCTTAAAAATTAACAAAGTTTCTTTCATGGAATGATTAAGCCATACCGACTTAGTCACATGAAAACTTAGAAGTAATATTCTCCAGCTTCTACTTCATTTTGTGTGGTGTCTTCAAATTCTTCATCGTCATCATCAAACATCACTGTCTTCTTGTGTTTGATGTTTTCTGTCTTCTTTACTGTTGCCTTAACGTTTGTTGTGGTAGTAAACTCTGTACCTACACTATCAATCTTAACTACTGATGCTTTACCATCGACTACAGTAATTGTTGCTTTAGGGGTATCAACTGTTTTTGTTGTATATCCTAATGCCTTCTTAATCCTGTTTAAAATGTTCATGATGCTGCCCCACTATTCATTGTTATCTACATAATCATTAAAGACTGTTTTCATAAAAGAGGGTAATGACATTAGTCAGAGATTGTCTCTATAGTGTTTAGTATCTTTTGAGTAGTCACTTATAGAGAGTAGTCTTATTGTTATTAGTAATAGTTTTAGTCTACAGTGTTTGTCTCTCTATTCACTGCAAGCTTGCTTTGTGAGTCATTGCTGTCTTCTGGAGAGTAAGAAACTTGATGTGTGATGTAGAACTTTGTTCAGGGGCTTTAGATGTTGTATTTCTCTTCAGAACTGTCAATGGTGGCTCATGTGCTTGATTTACTATTTAATGGATGAGTCACCAATCTTTGATTGTTACTGGGTTGTGGTCGAGTCTTAGCTGTTCCTCTTCTGGCAGTCGTATTTTATTATCACACGTGCGCGCGGTGCGCACCTGACACGCTCCAGAATCAGACACGATTCCCGTTTTGGTTACATCGTAAAGTTTTCCATCTTTACCCTTCACTGTTGATGTCCCCTCTATCCATCCATGACGAACTGCAACGTTTTTGTAATAACGAGCTTTAGTTGCACTGCATCCAGCCTTCCTTGCTAAGTCTCTCGTACTTATGTCTGGTGTCTTCTTGAGGAGGGACAACATCGTCATTTCGATTCTTTCCCTACTCAATTATTGGAACATATGCTAGTATCGCATTTTTGTTTCTTCTGCTCCGTCATTGCATGCACAATCAATTGCATCGTATAGGTCTTCTTCTGCAAGGTCTTTGTCTATTCTGCTATCAAGCTCGGAGAGTGTTGTAAAAAGGATTATAAAACAGTTTAACCTTTTGTATGCAGAATAGTTATGAAGTGCCCAAAGTGTGGAAAAGAGCAAT
>JGI24705J35276_12238814_pt1 | contig 209052 bp, 196 predicted proteins | sample TergutNt197P4_FD_35276 | JGI IMG/M metagenome (IMG submission 35276) | reverse complement strand
GTGTGTCACCTGAGCTTGTTGCTAGCTGGTTCAAACACTGCAACTACACACTACCCATACAGTCAACAAAAAGTTAAACTGCTATATACTTACTTCTGCGGCGAATGCGCCCAAAAAAAAGAGGGAATAAAACATCAACCGAGGCACAAGGTTCTTGCCGACCCACACATGCCCATCGATTGGCGTCTTCTCTTTAAGGACGTAGTTGCCGTAGTTGTCTTTCTCTATTAAGCCAAGATTTTCAAGTTTTTGCAGGTGACGATGCGCAACACTGGTACTACTAAGTTCTGCACCGCGCGTTACATCCCTTGTTCCCACAGGCCTATCTACACGAACAATAAACGCATAAACACTCAAAGTGTTGCCTTCCAACTCGTCACTAATCACTTGCTTACCACCCAAAGGCTATAGAACCGGAATAATATTGACCCTGTTGATTAGGCCATTGCCAGTTTTCAGTTATTCTATCATAGTGATCTTGTGCATAAGAGATTTTATCGCTTACAAGTGCTGAGTCACCAAATGTGAATACATCACCATTCTTTGTCAGTTCTATGTGCTGTATAACTGGGGCACTTGGCAACGTTACCACTGTGTTGTTACCATCAAAGGTGACGTAACCGACTCTTCTAACGTCAAGGTAGATTGTTTGCGTGTTTTCCATTACCGCCAAGATATCACCGTATTTATCGTTTATCAAGTCAACGTCTTCACGGGCATTATGTACACGACAAAAGCCGTCTACCAAGCCGTCTACCCCACGATCAAGCATCTGAGTTATATCATATATACAACCACGACCGCCGCCATGAAGATTCAACTCAGAGAGGTTAAACCAGCTTTCTCTGCTAAAAACAAATGAATCCATAAGGTTTTCATTACCTGGTTTGACAGTGCCAAAGAAATAATTGGTCTTAAAAAGTTGTAAGTCATCAGTATAGAGTGTAAGTTCCAGATATTCGACTCGAGCATCTGTTTGCGAGTTAAAGGCGTTATAGTTGATTGCAACTTGAAGTGGAAGTCCGCATAAATCTTGGTAGATACCATCGGTTAGATCGGCTTTAAAAAATGCAAAAGGGACATTTATGTTAAACCATGGTTCATCATATTTTGGGTATGTTTGGGCTTCTGCAGTCATAAAGAACGCTAAGGGTACAACTGTTGCTATTCCGATTGTTATAGCAAGGACGCTTAAAGCAACTAATTTTTTTTCAATTGCCATTTGGTTTTTTCACCATTTCGTATACCTTCAAAGTAGCATATAATTCTCCCTCAAGAACAAAAACGGCCAAGAGTGTTCTCTTTGAGAACAAACAAGAATAATGACGCCACCACACCGAGATACATGTAAATTGGAAAATGGGAAAACGTAAAACTGGTTAACTTACCTGTGACCATACAACAAAGCAATACAAACCCGAAATTAATGACTGATAGAAAAATACATGCTAAATACAAAAAACAAAGAACTAATTAACACATACAATTTGCCGATGGATTTTTGGTAAAATATTCTTTTGCTAATAAACTCCTCCACACAAAACACAGTCCTCCATTTTAGTTGTGGGAAAAGTAAATTAGTTATTTAGTTGCGTTATTGTTAATGTTTGTGGAAGGTTACATTCAATGGCAGTTAATGAAGAAGCACTTATGTGGGTAGAGAAGTACCGTCCGAAAATCCTTGATGATGTAGTGGATCAACATGACATAGTTGAAAGTCTTAAAGCGTTTATGAGAAATCCAAAAATTATGCCGCATTTAATGCTTGCGGGTATACCTGGTACAGGAAAGACCACAACTGCGCTATGTATTGCGCATGAATTGTTTGGTATGCAAAACTGGAGAAACTTTACATTGGAGCTTAATGCTTCAGATGAGAGAGGTATTGACACTGTTCGTGAACGCGTCAAAGACTTTTCACGTTACAGTCGAGGCGCATTTGGTGATGTGCCTTTTGCGTTAATTATTTTGGATGAATGTGACCAAATGACGGGGCCCGCTCAGACGGCGCTTAGACGTATCATGGAAACCAGTAGTCGTACGTCAAGGTTTATTCTAATCTGTAATCAATCAAGTAAAATAATTGAGCCCATTCAAAGCAGATGTGCAATTTTTCGGTTTTCACGGCTTGACAGAACCGCCATGATAGAGCACCTAAAATGTATAGCTAAAAAAGAAAACGTAAACATTTCTGCTGAAGCCGTTGAGAGAATTGTAGACTACGGTGAAGGCGATTTACGCCATGCCATCAATGCCCTGCAAACAGCAGCAGCTTACAAGGAAGGCGGTGCAATAGATGAAAAAGTTGTTTCCCAAGTTATCGGCGAAGCTAGCCCTAAACAGGTTCAACTCATGCTTAACAAAGCTATTAACGGTGATTTTATGGAAGCTCGACGAGTAATGTATGACATTATTGGCACCTATGGTTTTACTGGCGCAGAAATCATTCGTCAAATGCAACGGGAACTTTTCAAAATCAGCTACATAGCACCTGAACAGAAAGCTGAACTTAGCAATATCCTTGGGGAGTACGATTACCGCTTAACGCAAGGTGCTAATAGTGACATACAGTTAAGTGCACTTTTAGCTCAATTTGCAAAAATAGGTAAAACTTTAGGGGAAAGCAATTGAAAAATGACCTGTGGGTCGAAAAATATCGGCCAACAACAATAAAAGATGTTATAGGTAATGAGGAAGCAAAAACATTATTTGTTGAATGGCTAGAAAACAAGCGTCCCACCAAAAAAGCTGTATTACTTTATGGACCTCCAGGCGTGGGCAAAACCACTCTTGTTAACGCTGCTGCAAACGAATACAAATTTAGAATCATCGAAATGAATGCCAGTGATGCCCGTTCAGAAAAAGCAGTTAACCGTATAGCAGTTCCAGCAACATCATTTGTAGGTTTAGACAAATTTTCCAGCGAAGTTAAAGGCAACATGCTATTTATGGATGAAGTTGACGGCATCGCGGGCAACGAGGACCGTGGTGGAGTTAGTGCAATCATAAAAATTGTTGAAAACACGCGCACCCCAGTTATAATGGCAGCTAATGATCCTGACCTTGAAAAACTGCGTCCCCTAAAAAAGGTCTGTCTACTAATCAGGTTCCAGCAAGCTCGCATTCCCTTAATTATAATGGCACTTAAGAAAATATGTGAACAGGAACACATTAAATACGAGTTCGAGGCACTTGAAAAAATTGCGTTGAATAGTCGTGGCGATGTGCGGTCGGCAATTAATGACTTACAGGGCTTAAGTGAGGAAGGCAAAACCCTAACCGTACAAGACACGTTAGCGTTGAGTCTAAGAAACAAAGACATCAGCATGTATGACACTTTAAAAGGCTACTTCGCTACAAAGAGCATTATGGAAGTTTCAAATCTTCTTAATTCTTCAAATGTTGAATACGATGACCTTCTGATGGCTATAGGTGATAACATGCCTCGACGCTACACTGATCCAGGTGAGCTTGCAGAAGCATACGATTTCCTATCGCAAGCTGACGTTTTCAGAGGAAGAGTAGGAACAGAAAACTGGCACCTACTCAAATACTTCTACAATAACCTCGCCCAAGCCGCAGCAGTTAACCCTGAATCGTATAAGTCATTTGAGTTTATTTCACCACCAATCAGAGTTATAACGCTGTTTTGGACCAAAAGCAAACGCACATTATTAGACAGCATCTGTGTAAAAATCGGCGTTCAATGTCATGTCAGCAAATATGAAGCAAAAATGATATTTGTACCTTATCTCAAATTGATGTTGCAACAAAAAAAGAAAACAAACACATTAATTGAATGGCTAAAACTTACGCCTGAAGAAGTGACGTTCTTAACGGGTTTGAAAATGTTTTAGGAGACCAAAAAGGATGGTTATTTTAAACAAGAAGGGCTTTAAGCTTCCACGTGTTGAAAGAGAAAAATTCATTCTACTTATACGCTTAGGGCTAGAGTATAATGGTCAAGATATACTGTTTAGCATAAAGAATTATAATAACATCAACCAACTCCGGGACACTCTACAGGACATTTTAAAGTCAGAAGTCTCATTTACCCAAACCTGCATCATCTGTAGCACAGATTTTGGGTGTAGCACCTGCAAATACTCTGAGTCCTGCCCCACAAAAGATTTACCGTTTAGCTGTGTATGCAACCGATGCCTACAACCTAAAAAAGTCACGCAACAACAACTGTTATTCTAACCATTTTTCTTATTGTACCTTGCCACTTTTTACACCACACGGGTAAAACAAATACTTAACCAGTGATCACTCCCCCTATTGCTTGCAAAATTATCATCAATATGCCAAAAGACACCATTAAACATCAAAACAGAAACATACAGAATTGTTCAAAGTTTAGTTGTTCTTTTAGAAAAGCCTTAAAGGTGTTTCTGTCATTACCTGTTGAATCCCTAAAGGGCAAAACAGGTTGAGAGGGAAAAAAGAATGCCAACAAACATTGGAATACTAGATTTTTGCTATGAGAACTCGCTTATTACTGTTGTTGCCAACCGTAACTTTGCTGAAATGAAGCTAGCCGGTTTAAACGTGGGCCCATTTGATGAGGGCAATGAATACCAAGTTTACTATTGGATAGCAAAAGAGCTACAAGCCACAGGCATTGTGCATCTAAGAGAAGAAGAGGTTCTGGACGGAAGCAAACTCTACAAGGTACAATGGAAAGAAGGCGTTCAGATTCCAGGTATGATCTCAGAATTGCCACAAAATTTTTACCCAAAACTACGCAGATATCTATCCCTTGCTGAAGCTGAAGCTGTTCAGCCCGAAAAAATCCAAGAATACCATAAAGCCAAAGCGTTAGCAAAAGACATCATTAATTCACGACTTAAGAAAATTATAGCTTTATCCTCAGTTTCTGCCCAAAGTGACCAAGTACTAAAAAAACTGACTACTGAGGAAAAAATTATCTATGAACAACTCGGTGAAATAATTTCCACCTGGAAAAATCAGATTCTTCAAAAACAAGAAAAGCAATAGGCGGAATTATGAATGGCTAAAGACGTTGAACAAGTTGATCCACAGGAACGTTTCTTGGAGTTCTTCAAAATCTTTAATGTAGATTCTGAAAAAGGACAAAAAGAAAAGTATAGAACAAAGATCAGCCAATTAGCCATTACAGGAAAAACCAGCGTTACAATCAATTTTGATGAATTATATAGTTTTGACCAGACTCTAGCTGAACAATTGCTCAACAAACCTGAAGAATATTTGGAATATGCAAGCAAAGCAGCATATGAACAACTAAGAATTGAAGACCATGAGTACGCCGAAAAAATAGAAAAAATTACCGTGCGCGTTGCCAAACTCTTAGGCAAAGAAGCATTACGTAAAATTGGCTCCAAAAATATGGGCAAATTAATTCTTGTCGAAGGCATTGTCGTCCGCGCCACACCAGTTCGTCCAATGGTTCTGCAAGCAGCATATAAATGCAAACGTTGTGGAACAATAATGAAAATTGAACAAACAGGACAATTCCTTAAAGCCCCAGCAGTCTGCATGGCACCCGATTGCGGAAAAGAAGGCCCATTTGAGTTTGCCCAAGAAGAGTCCACATTCATAGACTCACAAGATCTAAGATTACAAGAAAAACCAGAAGACCTGCCACCTGGACAGTTACCTAGGGTTTTGGCAGTAAAATTAGTCGGTGACGAAATCGTGGATCAAGCACGCCCCGGAGACCATGTTTCCATAGTTGGCATAGTCCACGCTCATGCACCATCACTAATAGGCATGGGAAAACTCCGCACATTCATCCTTCAACTAGAAGCCAACTCTGTTGAACTTTTAGGTAAAGAACCCGAAACCTCACCACCATCACCCGAAGAAGAAGCAAAAATAATAGAACTCTCACGTGACCCTCATGTTCACAAAAAAATCATAAGCAGCATCGCCCCATCTATTTTCGGCAATGAACATCTAAAAGAAGCCGTTATGTACCTGCTCTTTGGCGGAGTTTCAAGGAGCCTACCAGACATGACTGTGAGAGGCGAAATGAACGCGTTAATCATCGGTGACCCAGGTACCGCCAAATCACAGATGCTTCAATATGTCTCACGCATCGCTCCAAGAGGCCTATATACCTCAGGCAGAGGCACTACCGCCGCTGGGTTAACTGCAGCTGTTGTTCGCGAAAAAGGCGGTTCAATGTCACTTGAAGCAGGCGCACTTGTTTTAGCAGATAAAGGCATTGCATGCATTGACGAAATGGACAAGATGCGTCCTGAAGACCGAGTAGCCATTCACGAAGCCATGGAACAACACACCGTTTCAGTAGCTAAAGGCGGCATCGTTGCAACCCTTAATGCACGAACGTCTGTTTTAGCAGCGGCTAACCCCTCCTTGGGCAGGTATGAACCAAATCGCACAGTAGCCGAAAACATTTCCCTACCAGTTACTATCCTGTCACGTTTTGATTTAATCTTCGTGCTTCGTGATGTACCCAATAAAGAATCAGACAGCAGAATGTCAGAACACATCTTAGAAATCCATAGACGCGGCATAAGCCCAGTTGAAGCACAAGTCGACACAGAACTTTTACGTAAATATGTCAGTTATGCCAAAAGTGTACACCCAGCGTTAAACCCTGAAGCGTTAAAACGACTTAAAGAGTTCTATTTAGCCATGCGTAACGCCAGTGAATCAGAAGGCTCCCCAGTAGCAATCACTACCCGCCAACTTGAATCATTAGTCAGATGCGCTGAAGCTCGCGCTCGTGTAGCATTACGCAAAGAAGTAACTGCAGAAGACGCCGAAGCAGCAATTGCAATCATGAAAAAATCACTCGAAGAAGTAGGAATCGACTTGTCTAGCTTCAAAGTTGACATCGACATCATCATGACTGGCAGACCTAAAAGCATCAGAGACCGCTTCCATATAGTCTTATCAGTTCTCATGGACATGGAAAAACAAACGGGCATCGTTGAAAGAGACGCATTTGTCAGCGAACTAGAAACCAAACACAAGATCCCAAGAGGCGAAATTGAACGCATGATAAGTCAACTGCTCCGAGAAGGAACTATCTATGAACCACGTGAAGGATGCCTAAAGAAAACCTAATCGTAGAGAATACCTAAAGTTTACTACAGCCATAACGAATGCAAGATCGAAAATAATCAATGCACCACATTATTGGAATGTTTTACCTTTTGGAGACGAAAATATCGCCAAACAAATCAGATATTTAAAAAAAAGAAGCATTTCAAGAAAACAAGAGAAAGTTAAGATATGTAGGTTGTTTTCTTTTCATCTTGTTTCTTTGTTTCTTCTGCCTGTAGCGCCCGTTTTTCTTCGATTGCTTGTAGGCGTGTGACCATTGTTTCTGCTCGAGAAATTTCTTCATCTAACCCGTTTAGATCAACATCAAAATTAAAGGTGTTCTTTAGAATTTCAAGAACACTTTTTGCTGCTAACGGGTCAGGAAGATAACCACGTGTTTCGCCCAGAAGACATAGAGCATTGATTTTTTTAAATTTCGATAAACCCAAGATTAAGCCTGCAGTTCCAACTATTGGACTCCCTGAAGCGCTTAAGGATGCACCTGCTTCAATTGATTTATCAATTATACCTTTACGGGTTGCGGTGACAAAGACTTTAGGTTTATCTTTTGCTTCCATACGGTAACCACCAATTGTTGCAATGGTGTGTACATGATTTTTCTCTGCGTAGTCTAGCATGCGATCAGCGATTTCATATTGACCTTCAATGGTTTGTGATTGGCTGTCACCAGTAAACAGGATAAGGTCGTTTGCATCCTCTTTTGGGTTTTTCCAGTAATAAAAGGCACCACGTAGTAAACGTACGTTACCCTTTTTGTTAACTAAGACAAAATATGGAAAGTGCGGTGAGTATAGGTAAGCGATTTTTTGGGCTTTCAATTGTTTAATTAAGTATCGCATAGCGATTTTGCCAACTAAACCTAATCCTGGAAGGCCTTCAATTAAAACGGGGTTGTTAGGTTGGATTTGCCGAAGTTCTTTAATGTATGTTTCTTTCATTACTCTTCGCTACCTCTTTTCATTGCCATACGATATTTCAGGTACTTATCATCAGGGGAAAACTTGGCTGGATGAGGAATCTTTACAGTACCACTGCAGTAAGGACATGTCGTTTTATTTAATGTGTAATGATTACACTTAACGCATTTTCTTAGTTGCCAAACCAAACTATTTTTCCCTTCTAAAAGTGCCTTGTCCGCCTGCTTTAGTAATATTTGACACGACACTTTGGGCAGCTTTCTGGAAGACCTCTTCAGCTTTCTTATAATTCTCTGCTCGGGCTTCAATGCTGTACTTTGGCGCAGCAATAACGTAGAATTTTACCTCGGCGGCACGAATTTTTTCTGCTTTTGCTGCTGCAAATGCTTCTTTGATTATTTTTACGCCGTTTGGTTTCATACATCTGATTTCAAGGATTCCTTTGACCTTGACCATTTTTACGTGAATACGTTCTTCGCCAACTTCGGCAAAAATGGCGGCAATTTTTTCTGGAACCCCAATCTTTGTTAGTGCTTCGGAACCATCTTTTACTGCTTTTTCAAATCCTTCATATATACCAAATTTTTCGTCAATTTTTTCTCCGGCTTGCTGGTAAAGTTCATCAGCAGTTAAGCCGACTTTTGTTGCGACTTCACGGAGTAAAGCTTCACCTTTGCGTTCCTTTTTCCATGACATAATTTTTTCGATACGTTCACGTTTAGTAACTCGACGCAGAGAGAGGTCAATGTGCCCTTTTTCAGAATCTACACGCAAAACTTTGAGGACAACTTTTTGTCCTTCACGTACAAAATCGCGGATATTACGAATCCATGAAGAAGAAATTTCGGAAACGTGAAGCAGTCCACGTTTATTGAATTCATCAAGTTTCGCGTAAGCACCATAGTCAGTTACAGACTCTATAGTAGCAATTACTAGATCGCCATTTTCTGGCCATTCAGGCTTACGCTCTGCCATTTCACAACATCCTCGACTGTTTTGTTTACTCTAATGCTGAAAGGATTTCGCCATTGATTTTCGCTTTTCCGCCTGCTGGTGCAGCTAAAGTTTCATTGCATACGTTGCATGTTACTTTGTTTGTTGCGTGACTAAACACTAATTGTTCGTTACCGCATTTTAAGCATTTAACACGTAAAAAAGTGCTGCTCGGTTTGGGGATAAGCTTGTTCCATTCTGACATAACATTTTAACTCCATTATATGTTTAAACTAGGGCTAATTTTCTTAGTCTTATTCCATCTTTGTGGCGCATGTAACCACATTTTTTACATTTCAAACGTAAAGTTTGTTTTTTGGTTGTTTTGGCGAATTCGTGTTGGAGGGCATATTTTTGTCCACCATAGCCTCTTTTTTCTCTAGCGTGGGCACGTTCGCCAACTGCCAAGGCTCTACGTTTTCCAGCCTTGTACAGGGTTACAGCATGAGCTTCATGAGCTTTACATTTTGGACAGTAAGTCTTGACTTCTTTAGGAACGTTCACTTTGTTCACTACCAGCTTTAGCTTTCCATAAAAGTAACGCACCCATTCTTATACTTTTTCACTTTTAAATCTAAAACAAAGAACAACCAAACAAAACAACCCGTTCAATAAATAGAGTAATGGGTTAAAAAAAGTTTTTTTGACATACTGAATTGTTTCAGCACCATTATAGTTCTTATGACCTATAAGATTTTCTGCATGCATTGAAGATTAGATGCCAAATAGATGGCCTGTTACCCTTGCCCAAACTGGTTTTAGCATAAAACCACAACAAGCAGCTATAGACACCAGACAAGAAAACAACTCCATGGAAGCAACGAAAAAATGTTTTTGAAAATATTTTGGGAAATTCTTTTTATGATTGTGGTTAAACCTATTATATGTAAGATGGATCGGTAGCATAATGCCCAAAATTTTTGAGCATATCAGAAATCAACCCAGAATGCTTTTGCCTTTACTGCCGTTGATTGTGTTTCTTATTCCACTGGTTTGGTTGTACTTCTTAGATGCTACATCATTTGAATCCATGTGGAAAGGCAGAACGTTTGAGCTATTTTTTGTTTGGTTAATTGGTCTTGAGCTGATTTTAGGCTGGGAAAACTTTAAAGACACAAAACTTGTCAAGACGCTTTCACCCCGTGTTATCCTGCTTTCTTTAATTATGATTCTACCCACTATTTACGTTTGGGTATCTTACTATTTAGATTTAAATAACGTCATCACCAATTGGGCATTGGCTAACAATATGCAGGGAGACTGGGCCTCAGCTATGCCCATGTCAATTGAATACTTGGTTTTTGCAGCTTTCTTTGCAGCGATTGCTTTTTTGATGTTTGGGAAAAAAGGCTTAATCAACTATGCCATCCCCCTGTCTTTCATGGTAATGGTTGGAGGAATATATGCTATTGACAACATGTATCCGTATGGTCAATTTACATTGTTTCAGGCTTTTGTGCCCACCACTGCCTCAATAGCCAGTATAATCTTTAATCTAATGGGTTACAGCACAATTCTAACTAGCTCCACGGATTCACTTCACGGAACAATGCCAATCTTAACTGTTTCAGGACCAATGGGAACCACCCAATTGGGTATTGCATGGCCCTGCGCAGGCATAGAAAGCTTCCTAATCTACACCGTTGTTATACTGCTGTTCTTAAAGCGCATGCCAATTTCTTGGAAAGCAAAAATTGGATGTTTCATCATTGGTGCAGTTGTCACATATTTTATCAACATTTTCAGGATTATAACAATTTTTATGATTAGCATGCAGTACGGTGTAACCTCGCCAAACGTAGACTTATTCCACAAATACTATGGACCACTCTATTCGATAATATGGATTATCGTTTATCCGCTTTTGATATTTTCAGTCAAAAACTTAGGGCATATGTACAAAAACAGAAAATATGCCAAAAGCATCAATAGCCAAAAGTAATCTAACAACAAAATAAGCTGTTAGGTTACATCGACTATTACTGCTAACCCTTGCTTTACAAAGATTTTAGCGTTTTGAACCGGCAAAGATGCAATGTCTTCAACAATAAATGGCCCATAGGACTTCATATCGGCACCCATGATCTGAGGAATATCTTTAGAAAAACGTAGAGTAACGCGTTTGTGTGGTTCCTGATTTGACTGACGGGTTTGACCTTGAAGCAAACTTTTAGCAAATTTTTGATAAGCTTCAGTAAAGGGGACAAAACTCTCAAAGATTTGGGCTTCCTCAAACGCTAACAGTTCAGTAGAGAGTTTTTGGGTTTGAGTGGTAAATTTGACTATTTTTTTGTATCTTGCCCACAATAATTCCCCAAGCATACGCTTAACATTGGCAGCTTCTTTTTCAAGCAGAGTCGTTTTAAGAGTCTTATTATCCATTAAACTATTTTCTTCTTTTATTTTACGCAGATACCGAGTAATGTGTTCATAAAAGTCACGCGGTAAAGTACCAAGTGTAGGCTCTGTTACTTCGTGTTTCCATGCTTGGTATAGTTCGTCATACATTAATTTGCCACCTCAGCTCTGCCCTTTAGGATAAGCATGACCGCCGCAGCAGTGGGCAACACAACCTTAACGTTCTTATAGGGTCCCCATGTTGCTCCGCCTAACCTAAACTCAGGCGCATCAGAGACCAACACTCTAGCTGTGCCCTTTTTAAAAGCTACTGCTTGAGTTAACGGGTCAAAATCGTCAATTTGATGCGCTGGAAATTCTATTTTAAGCAAACCCGTTTTACCATGCAAAGTGCCGTTCATCCTGATTAACCGATGAATATCTGTAGTTACAACCGTATCAATGTTTGCTGACTCCAAGCTTTTAATTTGCTCAGCCAGCTTATGCCATGTCGCCACACTAACACCTGGAATAAGATCCCATTGACCATCCTCAATAGCACGTTTAAGAATAACATCTTTGTTTTTAAACAAATTTTTGTTCTTTAACCCCAAGTTTTTTAGATCTTCAGCTGTCGCGGTTGAAAGAAACTTTGACATACCTACCTTTAAACGTCGGTTCCATCCGTAATCATGTAGATTAAATTTTTTTGTGGCAGCCGCTCGCTTTCTGCCTTTAACAGGTTTTTCTTTTGTGTCTTTATCAATGACAGACAAACCAAGTCCAGTTATATAGTCAACGATTTCTTTTCTTGACAGGGCATCAAGTGAACGCACTGACTCATCTTCCACATGCACATGGTAACCGCGATGTCCAGAAAAAAAGACATGGAGCTCATTAGCAGCAAACCCAAAGTCTTTTGTAAGCATGTCAATTAGTTTGCCAGTTTCTATGCGTGTTGATTCAATACAAAGATCACAGGGCCAAGTTTTAGCTGAGAACTTGTCGCCTTCGCAGATTGGGCATTCCTCAGGGGTTATGCCTTTCCCACTGAACTCGCATTTTTGGCAGGTCCATTCATCATGGATTTTACCACATGATGTAGGAATGTGATCTGCATCTATGTCAAAAACAAGATCAGAACCAATCCAACCTTTTTTGTCCATTTCAAGATCAGGACTTTCATAGTAGGCACAGGAGTGATAAACGTCCGAGGGCACGTTTCTGGCTAAAACGTTTTGAAAAACTTGCATACTTTCGAAACGTTTGTGGCGAACCATGAAACGTTCCTTAAACATGAGGTAGGCAAATTCACGTTGTTCAAAACTTGACGGCGCAGGAATCACTGTTGAGGAGTTATTGTAAAACTCTGTGAATTTGGAGTAAACAAAATCCCTCGAAGACATGTGCACCACCCTAAACAGGTTATAATGCCTTTTTCCCTATTAACCATAACTACAAGAGTGCTATGTTTGTATGTTACCTTGAAACTAAAGGTGGAGCATTATTTTTATGTTCTCGATAATTAAAAACGGATTAAATGATGCACCACCAAAAGAAAGCATTATCACCATAAATACCAACCAAATCATTGTTGCACCAAGCACTTTCTTTTCCTGTGGTATCAAAATGTAAACAAACAGAAAAGGAAGGTACCAGTTTTGGATGTAAGGCATCATAAAACTTGGCAACAACAGAAATATTGCTGAAAGAGCCATCAAACTGTTTTGTTTGTATATGTAAGCAGTGTAAACAAGTGTAACTGCTAAAGTTAATGCAACAGCTAAGATTTGGAGCCACCAAGAAACCTGTGAGTGAGGATTAAACGCGTTAATTCCGTTCATGATAAGTTCAGGTCGAACCTGCATTAAGTAAGGGGCACTAAGAACAGCAGTGACCCCACTGGCAACAGCTAAAGCAGCTCCAACAAGTACAGGCCTATTTTGGATAAGTCCAAAGAACTTGTTTGTGCGGTAAAGCTCAACAAGAGCGCAAATTATTAAGGGTAGCAAGAAGATGCCAGCTTGATATTTGAAAATAATTGAAACTCCAACCATCAAAATGAAATAATCATACCGCTTGGTCAAAAACAGGATTAACCCAAATAGACTAAACAGAAACGCAACCGAGTCAAACATGCCATTAGCCGCAAAAATAACAAGTGAAACATAAATTATGTAGACCCCGATAAGCTTCCATGGTAAATCAAGAGGTTTTTTCCAGAAATATTTTAAGAAAAAGTACAGACAAATATGTGCCACCACAAGAAATAGGACAATTTCCAGTTTAAAGACAAGCGTAGGATCGGCACCGTTTTGGAGCATAAGGGCAAAAGGCATAAACAAGAAAATGCTTCCCATCGGGTAAAGGTGGGGCATTTCGGGCCAAGTGGTAAATTTGTAGTAAGAATTGTCGCTGCTTGATAGGTCACCAAGTGGAGTATTGAACACTGCAAAGTTTCTAGTCAAGAATAAGGTTGACGTGTAGGGGTGCCGTGCGTGATCAGTATACCAATCTTCGAAGTCAGAGAGGGGGTTAGAGTTTGTTGCTAAAAGACTAAACCAAACAATCAAAGAGATAAAAAGCAGAGTGATTAAGCGCTTGTGTCCATTTCGGCTAATTGAGGGTAAAACAGTGGGCAAAAGAGTTTTGGTGGTTTGGTTAACAGCTGCTTTCAGGGTGATGAGAAATATTACAGATATGCTTGCTACAAATAGCACTTTTGCTGGGCTGTTAAGCATACTACAGGGATACTCAACAGCAGGTTTGTTGACAGTCACTGTTAAATGTACGTCACCAGAGGTTTGGGGTAAACAGTAAAACACAGTTTCGTAGTAGTCAGCACCTGCAATAAAAGAGAAAGTGATGTCACCTATGGATTGTTCAGTAAAGTTGGTTGCCCGATACGTAATTATTGAAAAGTTCATGAGTCCAGGGTTGCTTTGGACTTGAATTGTGAGGTTTTCTCCGCCGTGAAAGGAACCTAAACCCTGTCGGCGAGTTTCCATTGAGGATAAATGGAAAGTTTCGTCAAACAAAACAACAGTTTGTGTTTGTCCAGTCTGCACGGAGTAAATGCTTGCCATAGCCAAGGTAATGCTTAAAATAAGTAAAGCAACTGAAACAGTAAGTAACTTTTTTGATGAAACGATACGTTTTAGCAGCAGGTTACCCCTCAAATTTCCAAGCCACATTGATACTAAACTATACAAAAATGGTTCAAAGCAGATAAAAGCATATCGCGACTCGAAACGTTAAGGTGTGGCAGCCTTAAAAGTGTAAGTTAAATAACTTTTAATTTCGGTTAATGTAAGTTTGGATTTACCGCGTTTGCGGTTAACAAACAAAATGGGGGTCTCTTTGACTAGAAAATCCTTTGAAACTGCTTGCCGGATGGTTTCTATTTGTATTTCGTATGTTTGGCTGTGTAGATTGCTGATGACTTCTTGAAGAAAATCAGTAGAGTAACAGCGAAAACCACTGGTACAGTCGTGAAGATTAAGTCCAAGAGAGTTTTGAGCAATAAAATTGGCGACTCTACTGATGATTTTACGTGTGAAAGGCCACCCCGCGGTTTTTCCACCTTCGCAGTAGCGGCTACCAATTACTACCCCACAGTTTGTTTCCATGTTTGAAAGCAATTGCGGTATAGCTTTTGGGTCATGAGAATAATCGGCATCCATTGTTATAACGTATTTAGGCAATGTTTGCATTGAGAGAAAAATCTTAAATCCATCAGTAATTGCAGTGCCTAATCCAGTTTTTTTAGGTCGAACACACAAGATGATGTTGCTGTATTTTTGCTGCATTTGCCGAACAAATTCTGCAGTGTGGTCAGGACTTAAATCGTCAATAACCAAGATAGAAGTGTCAAGGTTTAGAGCTTCAATATCGCTAATGAGATTTACAATATTTTCTGCTTCACCATACGTTGGCAAAATTACGCCAATCTTTGAACAAACTTGCATGTTCCCCGACAACTGATAAGTCATCAAAAAATTCACTTCAAAAATCTACTTTAAACTAGTGGAGTGTGACCTAATAAACTTTGACATTAAGCTGACTGCTCAGTTACTTTTTAGCTGGCTGCTTTCTCCGAGTTTTCCAGATTGACTCGGAGTCGTAATTTCAGATTTAATTTTGTAATATTTTAATGGATGATAGATACGTTTGCAAAGATCATCACGGTTTTTACAAACATTATGGGTTTGAAGAATTGAACATTGTGGACAGGTATATTTTGTGCCTGAACCACGTTCACCAGCAATGTGCTCAACCTGATAGCGAGTAAGTCGTTCATTATAGTCAGAAAAAGACCTGAAAAGTTCAGTTACAGATTCAGGACTCATACCAATATTAACTAGAAAAGCTGTTAACGCGAACCGACCCATATGCGGCAGATGATGATTCTTTGAGGCAGCATCATAGAGGGCATTAATACAGGGCGGAAAAGCCTCTTGAACAACCACTTTTGGAAATTCTGTTTCAGCTTGCCCGATATGTTCTGCTGCAAGAATTTTGAGCTTTTCGGCTAACTCAGAGATTTCAGGCGGATATCTATCTATAGGGGTATTGTTGAGCCGTTTTTCTATTCTCCGCTTTACCTCTTCCTGAAGCAAACGTACAACATCATGCTTGTTGAGGTACACATCACCCTTGGAAAGTTTGCTGTTTATTAGTTTCCATTTAGCATCATGAAGATGACTAGCGTTTTGCAAAAAATCACTAAAATACAAAACAAACTCAAACGCGCTATCAAATGGAGCCAAAGTAATTTTCCAACCGAAATCAAGAGCAATTTTGAGAATTAATTCTTTTGACTCTGAATTCAACTCGCTTGTTGCCTGTTTAGCCTCGGCTAACGCGTACCGTTTTTTTATAAGAGAGTTATCAGTAGCAGAAACAAGCATTATTGCAACAGGAAAAGAAATTATCTCCTTTTCAGGGTTTTTTATTATGTATCTGTTGCCCTGCGCGCCAATTAGCGGTCTAACTGTAAAATCAATTATTGCTGAGGTTACACGTTCCATTGCACGGTCTAGAATTTGATGCATACTAGGACTAGTTAAGTCTTCAATCTGTAAATCTAAAGGAGAAAGATACCGTGCAGTTTCTTTCAAAAAGGGATATTTGGCTATATCGCTTTTTGTGAAACTCACTGGTTCAATCGACAAAGTTCTATCCATCATTAGTCTGTTTCTATTCTTGGTGCCAAGAAGAACGTTAATTTGCCTTCCTTAGTCTGCTGGAAATCAATGTACACAGGCATGTCACTTGAAAACTCAAGTGTTGCAATGTCTGACGTAGCTGAAGCTGCTTTGATAATCTCAGAAAGATAGCTCAGGCTGAAAGTTGCTTTAGAGTTTTCTTTAACTTCCAAATCAAGAAGGGCATCACTTCCTTTTTGTAAAGTAATTGTAGCACCCATCAAATCACCAGTTGCACTTAAAACCAGTTTTTCAGAGTCTGCCTCAATTCGCACGTGGTCACTAACTAGTTGTGCGTCTTCAATTGCTTGGCTTAAACCTGCAGTGGTGCTTTTTGCCTTAACATTAAAGTTGATTTTTGGAGTAGGAACCTCTTCTTCTGATGCTTCAAGAGTTGGCATCGTAAAGTTTCGGGCATATTTACCCATGATTTTGACTTGCAGACGCCCAGTTTTATCGTCAAGCGAGAGCTCAACGGATTCATCTCGCCCCGCACGTTTGAGAAGTTTAAGAAGCTCGCTTATGTTTATGCACATTTTTGTTGGTTCAGTACATACATATTCTTCAAATATGGTTTTTGGCCATTCAAAATCTATCATTGCTACGCGTGATGGATCCATTGCACGCAATTTTAAGCCTTCAGTGTCAATCTTGAAGGTTGCTTCATCCACCAATATTGAAATCGCAGTAGCCATATCTCTTAAGAGCTTAGCATCAGATACTTTGAGCTTAAACACAGTTCTCTTCCTCGCCTAATACACATGTGTATGTTTTATCGCTGTCCTTATAGATAAACTTGTTCTAAAACCCTTTTAATAAACCCTCTTAAGAAGTAAAACCCAAAAACTTACCCTGTAAACATATAATAACGTAGTAAAATTGGAAGAAAGGAGAATTTTCAGATTAACTGTATTCTCTATAGGTATAGTTGCATTTTGTGCAACGTAGAAACTGGGTTGAAGACTCATCTGCGCCACGTGTTTGCACTTGCCATACGTAAGCTGTGTTATTTCCACACTTTGGACATTCCACTCTGACTGTTGGCAACGTGCTTAATTTCTGTTCTTCCTTTCCTATTACAGCAACAAACTGTTGGGGGTTATGCTGAATAACTTTTGCAGTTTTAGGCTCAATTGCTGCACCAGTTTCAGGTTTTTTGTATCCACATTTAGGACAAGCAAGAATCAAAGAAGCTTCTTTACCGATCTTTGATTTCTTTGGTTCAAGACGACTACCACAGTTAGGACAGAATTCCATATAGGGTTCCCTCATCCGTTTTTGATTTCCTTATCTTTGTTGCTTTTAAACTTTTTCTAAATATCAGGTTACAAAAAGCTGATTTCAAATGCAATTAAATACGCCACCCATAAAGGAACAGAAATACCCGCTCTTACAGAAGGCTAAAGCATAAACTTCTGAGCATCGGTAAATCAACCCCAATTCGGGCTGACAACAACACCTCAAACCAGTCAGTTATTGTAGATTACTCCAATAAGGGCATCTAAGGTTTAAAATAAAACAGGTTAACCGCACTAAACACCAATAAGTTGAATTTTAGAGATATAATCGAAAATAAATTTTCCATTTATGGGCAACTGTGATGATTAGAATATGGACAACTCTTGTTTAACTTTCATTGTATGAATTTAAGTTTATTTCAGGGCAGTCCTTTAGGTTTTAGGCCAAAAATGGTTAACATCCAAAAGGGGGCTCTACAAAACGGTAGTGAAACAGAATCAATGTAACATATGGAAAAATTGAAGTTAAAAAGGAGATTACGCTTTTAGGGCTTTTTTAAGTGTTTTGCTGAATTCTTCGTTGTCTGCAATTGCTTTTTTAGCAGCAGCAAGCAATGTATCTTGAGGATTTAAGTCGCCTTTCATTCTAACGTAAATAATTGGGTTTGAAGCTAAAGGATGGGGAACATCATAGCCAGCTAAATCAACGTTTTCGTCCAGTAAGATTTTTTTCTGGAGCAAGTTACAAAGGCCATGGTCTGCGCCTATAATCTCAATTTTTAGTTCATGTTCGTTTTTCTTTAATACATTAATTTTCATTTGCTATTTTACCTCTTAGAGTGGTTCAGTTCCATAATCAATAGTTGTTTTACGTTTTTCAATGTTACCACATTTAGGGCAACGCATTTCATAACGGTCAAGGTTCATAAGATTGCTGCACCGTGAACAGAACCCGTACAGAACACCCAAGTTTTTATCTTGAGTTGCTAAATGGTAAACTTGGTTCTTCTCGCTGATAACTTTGGCGCGAATAATATCTCCTGGCTTGCAGACTTCATTCATGGAATTGATATAACGATCAGAAACATCGGAGATGTGAAGTATGCCGCCAAAAACACCGCTAATTTTTTTGTTGCCAACTCTAAAGATTCTGACCAACACATTATCGGATTGTGCATTTCCAACTTGACCAATAACGGTCATACCAGCCTTTGGAGTTACAGCACTGTTAACTAAGGGATAAACTGAAACACGTTTGTTGAGAAGATCCATTAATGCGTGCCCAACAATTTTTGAGTAGATAACGCTGTCTTTAACATAAGTTCCTGAATCAGGAATAAATTCTTCAATAACACCTAAGCGTTCGCCCGGTAAAACTATATGACCACTTTTTTGTTCCGGTTGTTTTAAACTCATGGTAATTTTCTCTCTTTAACTTATTTTAATAACCGAAGTTATAATCACATCTTGTTAAGTAGCATATGCTAAAATTCTGCGCACGCAATAAACCTTTTGATTTAGTAAAGAAAAACAAACCCGCCATAAAAAGAGTCTACTCAATAGCTATTCTCGATAACGTAGAGATCAATCACAAAATCATGACGCTCCTTAGTGTGGAAAGTAAACATTTTAGGAATAGTCATAAGCATCGCGTAAACTGCTCTGACTACACCTCCATGCTGTTCAATGAAACGTTTTAAAAAAGCTGACGGCTGAACCTCAATCAAACCCATTCCAGACGATTTGAGAATATTAATTAGACGTTTATCAACTTCAGGATGATTATGTAAAGAATAGATCATTTTACCAGACGTTAAAGCCTTAACTAGAAAAGCACGGTCGGCATTACGAGTTTGAACACCAAAAGGTGGGTTCTGCAAAACTGTATCAAAACAACCATTAACTGTGGAGATGTCACCGTTGATCCAATCTGTGTTAGCGGTTAAACCAGTATTTTGCGAGTTTGTAATGGCAACTTTTAAGGCGGTTTTGTCGATGTCAACACCTAAAACGGTTTTGGCTCCAAGAAAAGCTGCACCCAAACTAAGCCTACCGGTGCCACAGCCTAAATCCAAGACACTTTTGTCTGCTATATCGTTGTTTATGTAGGCTGCAGTGTAGAGCATAGTTGCAGCAATATGTTCTGAAAGGGTATATTGTTCAAGGTTAGCTTTGGGCGTAGGGTTAATTTGCACAGTTGAGAGAAAACGCTCAAGATCTAGTTTTCGAATAAGCCTTTTTTGAGCATGCTCTCCCATGAAGCTTCGCCAGATGCAACCATAAACTCGTTAACTGTTAATATGGGCTTCGCGAATTTTTCTGGGGCATCAAGAGAAATTCTTGGGCAAGCCGTGTTTACATAGGACTCAATTGTGGGAAAATCAAGAAGTGACTCAGGTGTTACTTCCCGAATGGCAATAAGATAAGCAGTTTTACCATGCTTTTCAATTAACTCTTTAACTTTTAGGGCCTCTTCAACCCGTTTCTGCCCAGGCTTTAAACCGATGATTACACCGATGTTCTTAGCATTTTTTGCCTGCTCAATGCACGCCCAATGCTGCTTTAAAAGTTTCTGAGCAGCCTCACTAACCGAGAATGCCCGATTATCATAGGGATCAACAACAATAGTTGGTTTGGAGGTGCTCAAAGCTATGCCCAATGCATGAAAGATTCCACCGCCGACAAATAAGTATGCTTCCACCTCACCAACAATAGATCTTACGTTACTGTAATCACAACCGATAACTTGCCCAGCATACCCAACGTGTCCAGCTTCTCCGATTATCACAGTTTTTCCAGAATGCACCAAAAACTTGCGTGTTTCATCAAGAGTTTGCAGGTGCTGAACAGAAGTTACTAAACCAATTTTTGAATAACTACCCAGCAACGGCAGGGCTTTCTCTAAAGCCTCATTAACATTTGCTAAGGCTCTTGTTTCAACATAAATAGTTGGAACAGACTCATGCTTAACAAGTTTTGAATGCCCAAAATGAATAACCAAGTCTGCGCCAAGGTCTGCCGCTTCATTAGTGGTGATGTCACAGGCACCATAACAGGGATCAGCTGAAATCAAAGCAAGCGCACCGACTTTCTCCACTATTTTAGCAATTTTGGTTGCTTTAGGTTTTAAGCCTTGTGGCATTTGAATTAAAACACGTTTAGCGCCAAGCTTTTGGATTTCCTGTTTGATTCTTTCCTCTTCAAAATCAAAATTGTCCATGTTCTCAAACCATTAAGTTAAATTAGATAGTAAAAACTACGAAAAGGTAGGTTTAAATGGTGTAGGTTTACCATTCCCAGTCTGGAATGGGTTTCTTTAATGGTTTACCTGCTGTGACTGCGGCGACTTCAGCTAAGCGCTCAAGAATGATTTTTTGCTCTATGCTTGCAACATTTCTTAATGTTGCTACAACTGCATCATTGTTCACTGATATACTGTCTATACCTGCACGAACGAGAAACTCACAAAAGTCAGGCAAGTTTGACGGCCCCTCACCACATATACTTACGGTACACCCATTTTCATGAGCAACTTTAATCAAATGTGCAATCATACGCTTTACAGCAGGATCACGCTCATCAAAATAACCCATCTGACCAAGACGCTCAGAATCACGATCAATCATCAACACACCCTGCGTCAAATCATTACTACCAACACTAAAACCATCAACCAACTTACTAAATTCATCGGCCATAACTATAATACTTGGAGTTTCTGCCATAAACCAAATCTTGAAGTCACGTGAACGTTCAAGACCTTCTTGTCGCATAATCTCAAGAACCTTCTTTGCTTCTTGAAGAGTCCTAACCATTGGGAGCATAACGTAAACATTCTTAAGACCCCATTCATCACGACACTTCTTTATAGCCTGACACTCAAGACGAAAAGCCTTCTCATACCACTTACTAATATAGCGACTACAGCCCCTCCAACCCAACATTGGATTCTCTTCAACAATCTCATATTTCTCGCCGCCCTCAAGATCACGATACTCATTAGTCTTAAAATCACTAAACCGCACAACCACAATACGCGGCTGAATCACACGCGCAACAGTAGCAATACCCTCAGCAAACTTATCAACAAGCTTCTGATCCTCACCCTTCTCAACCAAAGACATAGGATGCTCATTAACGTATGCTGCGAAGATAAATTCTGCACGCATTAAACCGATGCCCTGGAAGGGTAAGTTCTTGTATTCCTCAATCTTATCAGGAATAGCCAAGTTCATGTAAATTTTTGTAGCTGTCACCTGAACAGGAGCCTCATTTGTACAAGGCATCATGCGATTCTCTACTGGCGCTTGTGCCTGCGGTATTATACCTTCATAGATTATACCATTTCTTGAATCAACGGTATATTCTTCGCCAGACTTCATAACTTGAGTTCCAGTCTCTGTTCCAACAACACAAGGAATATTTAGTTCTCGACTCACAATAGCCGCATGAGAAGTAATACCCCCTTTGTCAGTCACAATAGCAGAAGCCATCTTCATATACGGAACAAAGTCAGGATTTGTCATATCCGTAACTAGAATATCACCCTTTTGCATAATTGATGCCGCTTCATCAGTTGTCTTGGCGACCTTAGCCACACCAAAACCATAACCACGCTTACCAGCACTAATGCCTCTAACTATAACTTTCAAGGATTCTTCAATCTTTTCTTTAGAATCAACTGGGGTTTCCATAGTTTTCGACCACACTGTTTCTGGACGTGCTTGAACCAAGAAAATATTGTTAGAACAAGACGAGTCTTGGTCAATTGCCCATTCAATATCCATTGGTTTACCATAATGCTTCTCGATTCTACGAGCAAGATCTACAAGCGCCATTATCTCTTGGTCACTTACACAAGACGCTGTAGCTCTAGTACCCAAAATGTTTGAATGAATAGTTTTTCCTGTATTTGGATCCCGAATATACTCAACAGTCTTCTTTGCAATCCTACGTTCCTTAATTTGACCCGTCAACTTGTCAACAACAAAACCATCAGGATTAACAGCACCAGAAACAACCGCCTCACCAAGACCAAAGGTGCATTCAATAACAATTTCATTTCGGTCTCCAGTTACAGGGTTAATTGTAAACATAACACCCGCAACACGGGAGTTAACCATTTTTTGAACACCAACACTAATAAAAACCTTATCATGCGCAAAATTCTTCTCAGCACGATAAAAAATAGCCCTAGGAGTAAACAAACTCGACCAACACTTCACAACCCCCTCAACAAGATCATCAGAACCCCTAACATTAAGAAAAGTTTCCTGCTGACCCGCAAAAGAAGCATCAGGCAAATCCTCCGCAGTAGCACTAGAACGAACAGCAACAAAAGTATCCCTAAGATTAAAACTCTTGTTTAACTCCTCATAAGCTTTCCTAATTGACAACTCAATATCTTTAGGCATAGGAGTTTTTTCAATCAACACACGAATACGTTTTGAAGCCCCCTCATACTGCTTAGGATCATTAGGGTCTACAATAGTCTCCTTAATTATAGCATATATTTTTTTAGAAATTTGAGTCTCTTCAATAAATTTTTCATAAGCAAAAGCTGTAATAGCAAAACCGTTGGGAACCATCAGTCCAGCATGAATCATTTCACCAAGGCTGGCATTTTTTCCGCCAACAACAGGCACATCAGTATTTCGTACGTCCTTAAACCAAGAGATCAACGGCTTGCTCGCGTCGCTCAAGCGGTTTCAGTCTCCGTTGTGGCCTTCTCAGCTGATGTAGCTGGAGATTTGGTCACCACGATTTTGCAATGAATTGGAAGCTTTGCACTACCACGTTTAAGGGACATTTTTGCGATTTCAGCAGATGCTGCTTTTACTTTCACAGTAATTATTGGTTGATCTACCTCTACCTTTGCAGCAGTACCAACGGCAGTTCCAAATGATCGCCTCATACCTTGTTGAAGACGGTCAGCATGAGCACCAAAAATCATCTTGTTTTCCCGCAATATAATGTGTGGATATGGATGAACAACCATGAGATAATCATTAACTAGTTTGTCAATCAACACACGATTTGTAGCCACACGTGCCGCCTCAAGTGCACTATGACGCACCTGAACCCTCTTAGTTGACAGAAGCTGAACTTCAAAATCAAAGCTACCTTTTGTGTCACCCATAGTAAACTTGACAATTTTTGGTGGTGGAAAACCACGAGCGTATTCTTTCCTTGTATAAGCACGATTCTTTACATGTCTGAAATTTCTTGCGTGCATCTAACGTCTTCCTCTCAGTTTTAACGAAGCTTATTCTAAAGCGTTCAGTATTTGATAAGGTTACTAATAAGTGTTATAACCATAATCCCATAAAAACATGTCTTTAGTTAAGCAAGGCGTTTAATGCAATTACTTAAAGTAAAGACTCTTGCGCTCGATACTATGAGCACACCCTTTCAATAGGGCGATTTTTATCAGGGTAGGTCATAACTGTCATAGTCACCAATACAAAGATACTAATTAAATAAGAACAAAAGAAGGCTATTAAAACTCTCCTCGTCAGTTCGGCATTTTCAATTTGATATTTTTAACCATTTATGTTAATGTGTTTAAATAGTTAGTTGACTTGTTGATTTTTAATGTTTAATTTATTGTTCATTTCAGGAAAGAATTGGCAGCTTTCCCTAGCGGAGCTTACAGCTTACCTGCAAGCAAGACAGATAAGTTTTGAAATACAGCATTTCGCTAAAGAATTTTTCACCATTCAAACTCAACAAACCCTAGATCCAATGGTCATTGGGGATTTAGGTGGCACAATTAAAATAGGTCAAGTCATGCTGTCGCTTTCTAGCCAGCAAGTAAAAGATGCTTACGTAAAACATAACAAGCAAGCGGAAGAGCAAGTTGTAGAAGCTTTAAAGAAAAGTGACATAGTTAACCAAATGGTCAAACAGGCAAAAGGCAAAGTGTTTTTTGGAGTTAGCGTTTACCTTGAAGAAGATCATCTTAAAGCTCGTGCTGGTGAAATCCAACGCCTACTTGGAAGCACAATTAAAGATGAACTGGCAGAATATGGCAAAAAAGCCCGTTTCATGGGGTTTGCTAACAAGTCGCAAGGGCAACTTAGTCATGTTGAAGTTCTAAAAAAGAATCTCGTTGAAAATAAATCAGAAATACTCCTCTGCATTGGCAAGGAAACCAGCTGGATAGCTACAACTATTGCAGTCCATAACCCATTTGAATTCCAAAAGCGAGATATTTACAAGCCAAGACAAAGAAAAATCTTTGGCATGCCACCGCGTCTGGCAAAAATCATGGTTAACCTCTCAGGCTGCACCGAAGAAAAAACATTGCTCGATGCCTTCTGTGGCGTGGGTACAGTTCTGCAAGAAGCCCTACTGATCAAAGCTCATGTTGTAGGTACAGACATTAATCCGTGGTGCATCAAGGCAGCAGAAGACAATTTGGAATGGCTATCACAAGAATATGAACTGCGTAATGCTGATTATCGAGTTGTCCAAAGTGACGTGGATTTTTTGTCTAGAAAAATTGGCATAGAAAATGTTGATTGTATTGTTTCAGAACCAGATTTAGGGCCTGCTTTGCGTCAAATTCCCACAACACCATATGCAAAAAAAGTTATTGACAAGCTTACTCCGTTGTTTTTTGGGTTTATTGAAGAAGCCTATAAAGTACTTAGACCAGACGGCATGCTTGTTGTGGTTACACCATATATTGTTACTCGTTCAGGGCAGGTAGTTACGATGCCTATCGGTGAAAAAGCAGAAAACACAAGTTTTGTGCGTGTTAAACCGTTTAACCCAGAAATTTTTGCCAAAAACGTTACCAACATAGAATCCCTAACATGCTTGGAATCGCTTGTAGAAGTTGACTCTCGACATTTGATTGGTAGAGAAATTCATGTATTTCGCAAATAATCGTTAATGTTATTAGTTTGTTTTCACGTGTTGTTTCTAAAGCAAACTAGGCAGGGTAAGTCATTGAGCATTGAAACAGTTAACACAAGACCTGATTGGGATCGATATTTTCTTGACTTGTGTGAGGCAGTATCTAAGCGTGCAACTTGTGATCGGGGGAGATGTGGTGCTGTAATTGTTAAAGATAAACGTATAATGACTACAGGTTATGTTGGCGCACCAGCAGGCTTATCACACTGTGACGAAGCGGGACATGATATGCGCAAAGTCTTCAACAGCGACGGAAACATAACCCAACACTGTGTACGTACCCTACACGCTGAACAAAACGCAATTATTCAAGCGGCAAGATTCGGAATCTCCCTTGAAGGCGCAACATTGTACTGCAAGATGACACCATGTCGAACTTGCGCGATGATGATTATTAATGCGGGCATTAAAAGGGTGGTCTGTGAAAAACGTTATCATGCTGACGCTGACACGATAGAATATTTCAAACAAGCCAATATCGAGTTAACAATAATGAATAATGAGTTTGAGAAGTACAAAAATCAATAACAACAATTTTCTAATATGTTGTTAACTTAATTTTCATCTATCATCACCCATTATTTCCTATGGTAGTACAATTTGGATATTAATCTCCAAAGAGACCCAATTCACACGCTCTACCAGTTTAAGCATGAACCATTAATAGCAAATAGATAGCCGACAAAAAGAAGTACAATAAAAAGTTTTAACGTGGAGTTAAAGTGGCAATCCATTTGACGTTGTCAAACCCATATTTGGTTATTAAGGGGTTGATAAAGTTCGGCGCCAAATTATCGTCTATTTCAGCGAAAACAATAGTATCGCCTATGCGATAGGTGATTCCGATGATAGTTAGGTCTTTGAGCGGGGCGTATTTGGCTTTGATTTCCCAGTAGCTAGGTTCATTTCGTCCGGGCTCGATAATCCATGAATACTTGTCTTCAGGATGCTCACCTTGCGTAAAATTAAACGTACAAACAGTCTCGCTTACAACTTTAGGTTCATCAGGTGTTTTAACATAAAACCATAATGTCATAAAAACCACTATAAAATATCTACTATCACTTATTTTTAACAGTTCTTAATGCGTGTATTGAGCTTCGATTAGATGGATAGATTCAAAGAAAGGTAATTTGCTTTCAGCCTTGACCACTGCAGATAAACCACATTTGTGGAATTTTTGAATCGTCAATTCTAAACCTGTCAAACTGGACTGCAACAAAAGAATACGTCCGGACTGCTTCAAGTGTGCAACAGTTTGAGGAATAAAACGGTCAATCACGTCGCGCCCAGTAACGCCGCCAGCCCACGCACGTTCAATCCACGTTTCAACCTCATGCGGCTCAGAGGGTAAGTAAGGGGCATTAAACAGTATTAAGTCAAACAGGACAGCAGTATTCAAGGCAGATAACAAGTCACTTCTCAAAAAACTCATGTTACCTCGCATATAGTTAAGAGACATATTTTGTTTGGTACAGCTAATTGCATAGGGGTTAATGTCAACGGCCAATACACTCTTTGCTTTTTGAGCAGCCAAAATTCCTAGAATTCCACAACCTGTGCCCAAATCCAGCACTTCATCACCCTTATGGACATCAAGGTTTTCTGCAAACAAAAAAGAATCATCTGAAGGCTCAAATACATCTTCAGTTATATCAAACACCAAGTTTTGAAACCAAACACGTTTAATTGGTGAGTGCATTGGCTAAGGCTCCAAAGTTTTCAGGTGTAAGTTCACGAGGCCGCATTTCATGGTAAGGCAAGGTTTTAATTATTTTTTGGAAATCCTGTTTGTTCATTTTCAAGGTATTTTTTACGAAGGATTCAAGGGCGTTTGAGAGTTTTTTGTGTCGCTCAGTAAATAGCCATTTAAGCATCTGTTCAAAAAATAGGTCATCTTTTACAGTAAAGGGTAAAGTTTGCCAAGGTTTTATGCGCAAAATGACTGAGTCAACTTCTGGTTGAGGATAAAACATGTCTTTTGGTACAAAATCCAAAAGTTCAACTTGGGCTTTTTGGTAAATGATGACTGTTAACCAGCTGTAGTCTTCACTTCCGACTTCTGCGGCGAGGCGGTTAGCGAATTCTTTTTGCACAATCAGCACAGAGCAGTCAATATTGTGTTTTAGTAGAAATAGTACAAGTTTGGAGGATAAATAGTAAGGTGGCGCAGCTATGGCTTTGTTAAAATCAGGCAGATCAGTTTTTAACACGTCACCCTTGATAACGGTAATGTTATTAAAGTTACGTGTTTGTTGATGTAGTGCCAATGTAATTTGTGGATCCTTTTCAACTGCAATAACCCTTTTGCATTTATCAGCTAAAAATCTGGATAAAAAACCAAAGCCGGCTCCGGCGTCTAATACAACATCAGAGGAAGTGAGTTCAGCATAGTTTGTAAGTTTGGGGTAAAAGGTGGGCTCAACCATAAAGTTTTGCCCAAGAAGCTTGTTTGGCGTGATTTGAAAAGTTTGCAATAATTTCTGTGTTTCTTCAATGCTCATTTTGGTTACTGTACCCGAGTGAACAGGCGGTATTTACTGTCGCCCTCAAGTTCCTCCATAACCCGTTTGGTAATAAGTTTGGCAGGACTTGGCAGTTCAGTGCGTTTTTGTAAATCGTCAAAGCTTTCGAAGGGTTTACGTGTTCGTTCGTTGATAACTTGCCACATGTATTTTTTACCGATCCCAGGGACTAGCTCAAGGGCGTGCATACGGGGAGTAATAGCGCGTGCAGTGTTAAAAAAGTTGACAAACCATTTTTCACGATTAGCGACAACTTTGCTTATGACCACTGGGAGTTCAGCTTTAGCTGATGCGGTTAACTCTTCATAGCCTACTCGGCCAATAATGTAGGTTACTTCTTCTCGTGAATCTTTGCCAACGTAAACGCGGTCACCAGGCTTTAGAATTAAGCCTTCTTTTACTAAGGCTTCGAGTACAGTAAAAAATTCTTCGCCGACACATTGAATAAGGGCTCCCGCTCTGTAACCAGCTCTTCCAGTTGGACGAACACCAGGCTTACCGTGTGGCAGGAAGTCTAACACGTAAGCGTACTCTTCGTATCGCTTCTCCATAATAATCACTATACCCTCATCTGTGTATTCAAGGCTTAAAAATACTTACTCGCTTGTACTACTTGAGGATTCTGTTTTCATTTAGAATTGAAACTATTTTTTCAAGCTTTTGAGCTTCTATGATTTTACGCCCACCCGCAAGAAAGACACGTAATTCATCAACAGTTTCAGGCATACAGTTTACGATTTGAACAGCTTCAACCTCATCAAGATCATACTCTTTAACAAATATCGCCACTAACTCTTCAGCTTTTTCAGGTTCAATCTTGGCAAATTTGCTAACATAGTCAAGGGTGCGACGCTGGAATTGGTCAAGATTTTCCTCGCCAATTGATTCTAACACCTTTTTGACTTGTGGTAAAGTAAGCCGGGTTTCGCTTAGTTCATTTTGACTCATTCTGCTCAGTTCCCAGTGTATGGCTCTAAGTGTTCACAACGTACAATGATTGTTTTAATTGCCTCACCTTGTGGAACATTGACAACATATCCTCGTCCACGCTTTTCCTGAATAACTCCGATTTTACCATGGAACCGTTTGTGAGGCATACTTTTTTGTACGCTGGAATTCATTTTTATGATTACTTCTGAGCCAAGCTCGTACTCGTGAAGTAGCTTGCTAATATGTGGTTTTCCGCGTTCACGTTGTGGTTTGCGTAGCAAACTGCGAGTTCCAGAGTAATATCCTTTTGAACCTCTCATTCTATTTCACCTTTTAATTATCATCCATTATGACGTTAAGCACATCAAGCTTAAGTGTCCTTGCCCTATTTCCAAGCAAACCTGAAACGCTTGGAATTGTTCGGTCTTCATCGCCAGACACCAACTCTTTCACGTAGAGACCGCCTTGACAACGAATTTCTAGCAGAGCCGTCTTAAGCGACACCTTCTTAACTTTAACCTTATATATGTACCTTTCCCGAATTAAATCAGCCCTTCGATGCAAAACACGCAACGGCGTTTGCTGTTTAACAGTAATTCCCGTGAGTTTTTCTTCAATTAAGCATAATTCTTCATCCGACACGTCATGTTCAAACTCGGCAAGCAACCGATACTCCTTCACAGCACTCTCACCCTTCTTAAGCCTGCGTACCTTATCCTTAGTTGTGAAGTGAAGTTCTGAAACCTCAACCTTATCTATAGCGCCAACGTTAATTGCTTCTTCCATAGCTTTCAAATCAATAAAACGTTTCTTGGGTTTAGAAATTTCAACAATAAAAGGTCGGCCCGTTCCAAGCATACGGGCATCAATGTCTTCACGTCCAGAAGCATGAAAAAACGAATCCACACCCTCAGACACCTCCAAAATTGGTTTAGATGCAAATTCCTCAACTGATTCAGGATATAGTTTACCTGTTCCACCACATTTTTCACAGCCACGTCCTCTGCAGTTTGAACAAAACCATCTTGACTGTGAAACAGTACGAACGAGTTTACGGTATCTACCCCCAACAAACAAGGGGTTAACTTGAAGCCTGATTTTACCCAAAAATGGGTTAAGCACAACCACGATATCTGGAATTAGATATTCTGCTTCTTTACCAGTGCGTGCACCTAAGGCTTTACCAAAGAGTCTGCCAAATTCGTGTTTCATACTTTCAGCAGTACCAATGCCAAATGCGGCTTTGAATTCGTCTTCACGTTCTTCAATTTTTACTGGTAACTCAATACCTACAAGGTAAGTGGAGAATTCATAATAATCAAGAGCAGATAGTGCTTTTTGCGTTAACTCTTCAACCTTATCAAAAGTGCCATCACAGAGAAAACACTTCTCAGCATGTGGATTAGGTTCTTGTTTTAAATGTTTTAGAGTTTCTTGTGCTGTTTTTGAGAAACCGTTTGTAGCCAAAACTTGAAGTTTAGCGATGCCTTCATCGGGTTTTTCTTTTGACAAAACATTGGCATACATGGTTAAAACCACCTTTAACGAGGAGCCTCTGATGTTGTTTTCCATGCTATAACCTAAAGCGGCAAATTGTCTACCAAGACAATGGTCGCATAGGGGATATTTACTAAGAAGTTCAAACGCTTTTTGCTGTACATCCATAATTTATGTGCCTACTTAAAGTTTGGTGGAATACCGCTCATGCCCATACCGCCTTTTCCGCCAAGACCAAATGGCAGTTTCTTTTTGCGCTTAAACATTTTGAGCATCTTGCGCATCATAAAGTATTGTTTGAGAAGTTCTTTTACTTCTTTTTCTGTTGTTCCTGAGCCTCGGGCAATACGTTTTGCGCGTGAAGAGTTAAGCAGTTTGGGGTTTTCTTTTTCTTCAGATGTCATTGATTGAATAATTATACGCCATTTGTCAAGACGACCTTCAGCAGTGTTTAACATTTCGTCAGGTACATCATAAGACATACCTGGAAGCATCTTTAGCACTTTGCTGAAAGGTCCCATGTTTTTGACAGCACTAAACTGTTCGTACATGTCAGTCAAGGTAAATTTGCCACTAAGGATTTCTTTAGCTTTCTTCTGAGGAACCTTTACCTCAGCATCATGTACTTTTTCCAGCAAAGTCTCTAAGTCACCCATACCTAGTAGGCGACCAACGAAACGGGAAGGCACAAACGATTCTATATCTTCAATTTTTTCGCCAGTACCAATGAATTTTATTGGGGCACCTGTTGCTGCAACTGCAGAAAGGGCGCCACCTCCACGCGAGGAACCATCAAGTTTAGTGATAATAATGGCTCCAATTGGGGTTGCTTCATGAAATGTCTTTGCTTGAATCAAAGCCTGCTGCCCTATGGTGCCGTCAATAACCATTATGACCTCATCAGGTTTGATGTTTTTTTCAAGGTCTTTCATTTCTTTGATGAGGTCTTTTTCTTCTTTGTGACGACCAGCAGTGTCAACAATAATCAAGTCTTTGTCTGTGTAGGCTTTAAGTCCTTCACGAACAACTTTGACTGGGTCTTTAGCTTTTACATCACCGAAAACGGGCAGGTTTATTCTATTGCCAAGTTGTAAAAGTTGCGCGTAAGCACCTGGGCGGAAAGTGTCAGCTGCAATCAAACCGGGTTTGAAGCCGCGTTTCTGGTAGTATCGAGCCAGTTTGGCTGCATGAGTGGTTTTGCCTGAACCTTGAATACCAACAAGCATGATGATTTTCTTTTTACCAGGCTCAACTTTAAGTGGAACTGGTTTATCGCCTACGAAGCGGGTTAATTCCTCATATACAACTTTTATGACATGTTCTCGTCTCGAGATTCCAGGCGGCACTTTTTCTTTTAAGGCGCGTTCTTCAATGCGTTTAGAAATTTCTAGCACTAACTGTACGTTAACGTCTGACTGAAGCAGTGCACGTTGTATGTCACGTACAAGTTCTTTTACTGCTGCCTCGTCAACTACACCTGCTTTAAACAGCTTTTTTATTGCGCTTGTTAGTGATGAACCTAAACGGTCAAGTGCCATCCATTCTCACTCCGACTTTAAACATTCATACCTGCCGTTAAATAAAGATTACAGCATAAAAACCTATCAACACAAGCAAAATCACTCCACTTAATTTGTGGGGAAAATGTTTGCCGCAAGTTAAAGCCTCAGTTCCCCAATAATTTGTTCTTCACAATTCAGACGGCTCTTCATGCATCATTGGCTTCAATCCACAAAGAGACAATAGCATACAAATAAACCTAATCCGAAAAAGTATGAACAAATATAAACAAGACTACGTAAACAAAAAACAAGCTAGAGACAAACTGAAAAATATTTGGTTAGGGCAGAATTATTTGACTCTGCTTATTTTGATTTTGCCCAAGATTTTCCAGTATTCGATTTCTGCACCGGCAACTAATTTAGCTTTTAAGTCTTCTTCATCTGGAAACGGAGCATCAAAGTACTCGTATGTTTCCAAGTCCATGATTTGTACACCGCTAGGGTTAACTGCAAAAATTTGACCTGGACGCTTATCAATAATTGGGATTTCAGCGCTTCCATCGACTGGTTTTACGAATTGTCTTTTTTGGTTATCAAAAACACCTATAGCAACGATTCTTGCTTTTGCTGCACCGTGTTTTCCAGGTTTAGATTTTGCTATGTCCACAATACGACATGGCTCTCCATCAATCATCATGTAGCCGCCGACACGGAGTTCTCCTACATCAACTGGTCTGCTCATTCGCTCACCACAATTCCTTTTCTATTAATGCAAAAGTCTCAACAACACCCATATATAGATTAAGGTACGGTATTAACCCTAAACGGTGACATTGTGTTCAAAAGCGCAGGAATAGTAGCTCGTTATGACAAAGAGAAAGCCTTACAGCTAACAGAAGAGCTATCAATGCACCTAAACAGTAAAGGTATCGAAGTTTTCATTGAAGACACCTTGGCTGACAAGATAGAAGTCCAAGCAAAAGCTGTTCCCCTTAAAGAAATGAAAACTGACTTCATAATAACCATTGGCGGAGACGGTACAATTCTACGTACATGTCTAAACAGTCCAAAACCAGAACCACTCATCTTAGGCATAAACATGGGTGTCAGAGGATTTTTAACAGAGGTTGAACCTAATGAAGCCTGCAAAGCAGTTGACAGGATCCTTAGAGGTGACTTTAGAATTGAAAAAAGCACCAAACTGTCTGCCAAAATAGGCGAGGAAACACTACCCGATGCACTAAATGATGTTGTAATTTCAGCAGGAGAGCCCTCAAAAATTTTATATACAGAAATTTGCAAAGATGGAAAATCAATCCTGAAGTGTCAAGCTGACGGCTTGATTGTTGCAACCCAAACAGGCTCTACAGGGTATTCACTTTCCGCTGGTGGCCCAGTGCTTGACAAAAAAATGGACGCAATTTTAGTTACACCCATATGCGCATTGACAGTATTTAGATCCCTTGTTTTTCCTACTGACTCTGAAATTACTTTAAACGTTATTAGACCAAAACAGATGCTTGTCATGATTGACGGCAACTATCATCACATGAAAAGCGAGAAAGAACTCACTGTTAAAGTTACAAAGTCAAAAAATGTTTCAAACTTTATTAGGTTTGAAAACGACTTCTATGACCGCCTAAGTTGTAGGTTACTATTCCAAGGATCAAGATAACAAAAAACACAGGCAAATAACAATGCTTAGAAAAAAAATTGTTGTATTAGATACCTCCGCATTTTTGGCAGGATTTGACCCCTTCTCACTTGGCGAAGAACAAGTAACCGTACCAAAAGTACATGACGAAATAAGAACCAACTCAATGGCATGGGTACGTTTTAACACCGCCATTGAAAGCGGCAAAGTAAAAATCAAAATGCCCCATGAAGAATATTCAAATAAAATAAAAGCGTCCGCAAGCAAAGTAGGAGATTCATATCTTCTCTCCGAAACCGACATGCAACTTCTCGCATTAGCTTTAGAACTAAAAATCCAAGGCGAACACCCAGAAATCATAACTGACGATTACTCAATCCAAAACGTTGCCAAACAGAACGGCATAGAATTTTACGCACTCGCAACCTTTGGCATCCAACGACTCCTAGAATGGATACGCTACTGCCCCGCATGCCACAAAGAATACCCAGTTAACAGCTCGTTTAACGCCTGCCAAATTTGTGGAACAGAACTCAAAAGAAAACCCAAACGAACAACAAGAAAGGCAAAAGCATAACTATTTTTAAAGTAGGGCTAAAAGTAGAATCAACAACAACCCCTCAGTAAGGAACACTGGAACAATAACCTGTTTTGCTTTCACAAACGCTTTGTCTACAAGCAATGAAAGAGACCCTATACGTGACCCACCGATAACACGGACTTGCGGAACAATTAGGTGTTTACAGCCTGCTTTAGCGGGTTCCAAGTTGGCGGCAGCATTTCTTGCAACATCTGTGATGTAACTGATTAATTTATCTTGATTCATGACTTCGCCTACTGGATGATACCCTCGACGACCAGTGACAAGTGCACTTACAGCATGAGTGTCGGTTGTGAAAACTTCGCTGGCATCAAACCCAGAGGCGTTTATAGCTGGAAGAATTTTTTCTCGCAACCCAGAAATCATGTTATTTCCATCTATAACAATGTAGGCGACTTTCTGATCTTCAACTTGGACAGTTATAGCTGTGATACCACCGGTTCCCATACCTTCTTCAAGCGTAAAATCTTTAGGATAAACTGTTGAAGAGCCAACTTTGAAAGACTTCTTTGGCATTGAAGCGACTTTTTGAAGACATTTAAAAGCGGCAACTTTAAACTCGGCTAAATACTCAACAGTATCAATTATATCGTTTATACTGTTGTGGCAGTTAACGACAATTGCGCAGTTTAACCCATATTTTTGAGCTTCTTGCTGAACTGCTTGCCCAAGTTCTTGGGGAAGATCTTCGGTAGTTTTTGGTGAAAGGGTAAACGAAAGAAAAGCGGTATCACCAAAAACTTGACAGGAAGCTGTAGCATAACCCTCTGAAACCTGAACAAACGGAGAAGCCAAGGTTTCTGTTGTTTCAAACTTGGCAGCTTCAATAATCTGAGTTATAACCTTGAAGTTCTGTGCTTGAGAAGCCAAATCAAGTTCATGACCTAAAATGCCCAGTGGTGTGCAGGTTTGACATCCGTAAGCTTCTTCAAAATGCTTCTTAAGTAAAGAGGGCAAAAGGCTGCTGCCTATATTTTTGAAGGGCCCCGGATGAACAAGAGGCACAATTATGGTGGCCTTAGGCGTAGAGGCATCAAAACGCAGCAATGTAACATCTATGTCTTCGTTTTCACCCATCTTTTCCAAATATGTTTCAAGGGGCGCGTTTGCGGCGACAACCCAGTTAAGCATGAAAGCTTTAAACAGAGGTAGTGCGGGCACGCTAGTAAGGTTGCTACCGACTTTGTTTAACGAGTTTAGGAATATGAACACTGCTACATAAGCAATTATTGGTGTAGCTATAATGTAAGGCAAAAATTGGGTTAATGTGTTACCTGTCATACTTGACCAGAATCCTAAAAATGCGCCAACACAAAGGTAAGGCCAAAGCAGGGCAGATAAAACCTGTCGTATAAAGCCAGCTGAAGAAGTGGCAAGTAGAACGATAAAACGTAGAGTTAAAACTGCACCAAACCCTAATAGTGATAATTTGAACCACCAGAGGGTATCAAACGCTAGACCAAAAGCTACCCCCAAAATGAGGAAAAACACCCAAAGTATCCAGCAGAAAAGCGACATTGCTACGGTCCTGCGCAGGATGTAAATTGGGTCTTTTAAGACTATTTTGCTTATTAAAGCGTCAACAGCAATTGTTACAACAAACAGGGTTACACCAAGAGCTAAACTGTTTATTAATCCCTGAGTTGTGGGAAATAAGGCGTAGGTTGATGCTCCAATTATGCCGATACAAATTGAGGCTATAGCTATAATCACCCATTTGTAGGGCGGTAGAAAGAACATGGACGAGTAATGTTTCAATGCGCCATCCATGGAATCGCTTAAGGAATTGCTAGAAGTGTTATCCGCCATGTTCAAACATCTCAGGTTAGTTTTCTATTGAACCTATTAGAGTTATTAAAATATAGCTTAAATTTAAGGCAAATTTTTTTGACAATAAATACAAAATTTCACAATTTCAAACAAGCAAGCAAGGCAATTTTAGACAGAAAAAACTCAAAACTCACAATGATTTGAATCTAAAACCTCAACATGCATCATACATAAAAGCGTTTTAATAGGGAGAACTGTTTTATCCCCAAAACGACAATTATATAAATTCTGCAAAGCCTATGCCAGCGCAAGATTTGCCTCCGTCCATATTTCATATGCTTGAAAGGAACGTTGGCAAGAAAGTTAGAGTAATAATGGATTCAGCCTATGGTTTTGAGGGCACTTTAGAAGCAGTCAGTCAAGGACCTGCAGGGATCTGGCTATCAGAAGTAGACGCCATAGTTTTACGTTCAACCCTTGCACAGCCGATTCCACAAGTAGCAAGTAGAGAGGAAACAGGCGATTTATATCTACACTTAAACTCGGTTCAAAGAATTGAGGTATTACAACAAACGCAAAATAGGCAAAGATAAAAATTTTTAGAAAAGAAAAATGTTGTTGATTTATACTGGGAAGAAAACTTTTGCCAGAACGGATACAACAATTAAAGCAACAGAAATAACCACTAAGAGTTCAGGTCTAATTTTAACGCCTTCGGTTTCTTCTTCAAAGAACCTAAGTAAACCGGCACTTGCAGCAGGCATTGGACCTGTATCTTTTCTTTTTTTGCTCATTAACATCCCACTATTATTGTTAAGTGGATAATCATAATTTCTTGTAGATTATTAATGTTGTGTAAAGAAAACAGCTGCTTTTCCTTAATGGTTTAAAATAGGCAAAACAATACCTAACTTTGGTGACGCAGTTGCAGATTTGCGAATTTCAAAAAATGATGAAATACTTATACATTGAAAGTGATAAAGAACGTGGAGTTGAGGCAACCTTCAAATGGCTCAGCGATGAGCTACAGGAACTCAAAGAAGCCCTAAACAACGAAAACAAGACAGCTTTAGAAAAAGAGTTCGCCGACGTCTTAGCATGGCTTGCATCTTTGGCCAACATCACAGATGTGGATCTTGAAAAAGCCGCTTTAGAGAAATACAATCATAAATGCCCAAAATGCCAACAAGCACCGTGCACATGTAAATTCATAAAAATCAAGACAAACGCGTCTGCCCAACACCTGTAGGCAACCAAACGTATCTTCTACCACCCTTGTGTTTAACAATACCTTCACGACACAGTAAACGCAAATGATGCATCACAACATTGTATGAGAGCCCAGTTTTGTTAGCTAATTCATTAGCACTACAGTACTGGATATCAATAAACATCAATATCTTTGTCCTTGCCCTAAGTCCGCATCGTACATTACGAACTTTTTTTAGGTAAGCATTTGGATGAAACGTACCTGTGATACCATTTCCCCTCCAACAGTAATGTGCAAGTTTATTTGTAAAGCTTTAGTTAACCAAAATCAAAAAGCGTAGCCTGCTTAGCTTTCTTATTATCAAACATCAAAGAAAGCTCTTCCTTAATTAAAATCAACCGTTGAGTGTAATACTTAGGCAACCCATATTTATCCACCAAATGCTGAGCAACTGCTAAATACTTTTCAATGTTACCTCGATAAACCGTAAGCGTTAAACTTCCACCACAAAAAGAACATTTTCCAGTCAATGGCAAACGACGAAACTTTTTGTTACAACTCTTACACCGGAACGACTGAGTTGAGAAGGCACGCAAGTTTCCAGCAATATCACGCATAAAATGAGTATTAATAACTTTAAGCGCGACACGCTTAGCATCAACAGCTTCTATCTGTTCACCGAGACTTAACTGCATGTTAAGTTTATCAACCATCGACTTAAATTCTTTGTATGAACTTTGCGCATTACCTAAATTGATGTTCGTAGTGGGCACAGTAAACATAAACCCTTCAAACTGCGCTTCAGTACCAAGCCGGTGACTTATTGTATCCATAATGGAACTCATCAATCTAGCTTCAACTTTCTGCCAAGACTTTTGATAAAACTCTAAAGGATAAGTTGCACTCACATCAAAATCGTGAGCCTGCCGCTGAACCTCTTTTGTATTAACAAAAGGAATCATTAAAATTGGAGCATCCATAATTCCACCAATCTGAGCAGGCAAATACCGCCGTGAAAAATTAATCAACGTATCAAGGGCCAACATGATAGCATCTTCATCACCGTCACAATCTCGACGCTTAGCAGAGTGCCAAACTGGATGAGCATAAATTAGGTTACGGTCAGTATAGCCGATTACCCGTCCAAGAATACAGGCACATGTATGAGGAGCCAAACCGAAAATCAACTGCCCAACAAGATCAGCATTCTTTTCAATATTATAGAAACGTGGCAACTTGTAGACACGCTCAAGCAGAGCATCAATGAAATTTGCAATTTGGATAAAATATTCACCTGCCTTCCAAGGAATAACTACATCTTGAATTTTTAACTCCAGAATCTGATTAGTATCGGTCAATTCTTTCCCGTAAACATCATACCCATAACCCAACGAACGTAGTTTTTCAACTGAGACACCTACCTCAGCAGGCGTTATGTGTGTTAAAGGAGCGTTAGTACCGTCAAAACGGATCGTGCCATCTTTATAAGTAGACACACCATATTTAGCACGTAAGATACCCTTCTCAAAAAATTCAGGCATCTTATCCTCATTAGTTAACCCTTTAACGCCACGAACCATCTTTGGAGCAGAAACACCCAAAGAAGAACAAGCAGATTCAAGCATTTCCTTAAAGTTAATAGGCTGCCTAGAATACAAAACTGACTTCGTCTTGCATGCACCACAATAGTTATCCTTTAAGGCTTTACCACAACGGGGACACGAATTTTCCGCAATCGTATCACAACCACAGGTGGAACATTGAACCTTTAACGTGTATGATTTACATTGAGGACATTTACGTTTAGCTATTTCAACAAACACTGGCCCTTTTTTTCCAGCCTCAACAAAATCCCTGTGAACACCACCAGCCAACCCTACAGGAAATAACACATGAACAAGAGGCCTCATTTCACGGTGTTTAGCTTTTTCAGGCCTACCCATACGTCCACCCACATAACTTGGAGCTTTATCCTTAACCTGCACACCACTAAGGATAGATAGCAAATCTAATACAGCATCAGACCGCACAGGTTCCTTTAATCGAGGCGTACCGTAACCAAGGGTAAAACCAAAAATCGCAGCATCCTCACCCTCAATAACAACGTTACCTTCAACAATTCGATGAGGCAACAAAATTTTTCTAAGCAACTTTACAACTTCATCACTAGCAGTTCCAGTTACGTTACATACAAACCCATCATCAGAAGTTATTTCACAAGTAATCAACCAGTTTCTTAGGCAGTCAACTTCTTGAGTTGTAGAAAGGCTGGACCAAAAAAGAGTACAGTTAGGCGCTAGAGGTATGTCCAAGTTTTGGCTAATAATATTTGCTTGCTTAACTGTGGGCTTATTTTTGAATGGATTAACAAGGAAAGCCTCAAGCTGCTGCACTGGAAGGCAACAGGCATCAGATGCTTTCTTGTTATCACCATCAAATTTTGTTATTATGGCCCCTTTTAAATCTTTGACCCACCATTCTTCCACATAGCCTGAAGGTAATAGTGCCTTGTTACAGTAGAGAAAGTCACCAAAATCAATCAACATATCACCAAGAAAAAGGATTTTTTGAATCTTACCCTTAACCTCGGGAAAATTTTCAAGCGATACCCGCACAACAGAATTATCCTTAAGCAAAACAACGGGTTTTTCGAGGCTATCTACAGGCATGGTAACACCGCCCTTACCAGGAAGTTCCAAACGCATCTGTGTACCCGCCGCTAAAAAGCCTTCAACCACAAGCATCGTAGCTGGATGAATACCAACTGCCGAAAGACCAGTATTACGTGAGCGCCCATATCTAAGCCGAAAACCTCCCCGAGTTGATGGAAAAGCAAAAATGGGTCTTCCCGCGATAACGTCATCCATGAACCCGCCAGATTTTTTCTCAGATTTTTTTTTGAACGTTCTCAACCAGTCCCAGCCTTGAAAGCCTAGCTTGTCAATGATTACAAACACTTTTTGCGCACGACCAACAATACCATCGTTAATAACCCTTAATGCACCACCTCGAACACGATTGGTTTCTACACGCTCCAAGTTACGGTAAGAAGAAACCTCAACAGGATCTGATTCAGTACCTGTGCATTCTATTGGAACAAGATTTAGGGCTTTACGCAGTTCTTCATCGGGAATATGATACTGAAAGCGCCCCACGGAACGTTCATAGAGCCGCAGTTCTTCAATAAAACGGGAAATCTCTTCGTCAGTAGGCTTATACGTGTCTAACTCTAGCTCCCGACGCACATAATCACCCACAACCAGCGTTAAAGCTTGATCGGTACCCCCTGCTGAGCGAATGGGACCAGCAAAATAGACTGCTAGGTAACGGGATTGATCAGCGTTCCTTTTTATTTTAACTTGAGCAATGCCCTGAATTGGGGCGGCGGTTAAGCCTTCAGTGAAAATCGCAAGAGCAGTTCTAATAGCCTGCTCAGCTAACTCTTCAGGTGTCTGCTTTTCACCTGCCATAGTGAATTTGCCTTGAGCAATTTCCTGCGCAACTTTAAAAGCTACTTCTTCACGAGACATTTGGCTACTTAATCTACGGATACTTAAAGCAACATTTTTTGGTCCAACAAGACCCTCAACCAAGTCAGCAATGTCCTGAGCCTCGATACATTCAGTCTTTAAAGCGGAGTCTAAACCTTTGGCTCTAGCGCTATCACTAATTGCATATAATTCTTTTAGTTGACGCCTCATTTCATCAATGTAATCTTGATAACTTTGGCTTAGTTTGCTGCTCAAATAATCCCCTTCTAAGAAACAAGAAAGGTTAACAGTAAGGTATTTTGGCTTTTCTAAAGAAAAAACCAACTCACAACAAAGAATTATCAGCTATTTACTTTTTTGCTTGATTCCTTCAATAACCTCAGCGATGCGTTGCTTGTTATCCGCAACCTCGATAAGATTTCCTGTTACAATAATATCTGCGCCTGCTTGGGCAGCTGCTGCTGCTTGCTCGCGGGTTCGGATGCCTCCGCCGACAATCAAGGTAGCGTCAAGATATTTTTTTACGGTTCTAATCATTTCTGGCGGAACGGGGTTCGCTACTCCAGAGCCACCTTCAAGATAAATAAATCGCATACCAAAGTATTGCCCTGCTAAGGCGTGTGCTGTTGCCAATTCAGGTTTATCATATGGTATGGCGATAGCTTTACCGACGACCCCTGCTGTCCCGCCTTGTCCGACAATAATATACCCCATAGGAATTGGTTCAATATTAAATTTTTTGATTAAGGGTGCACCTAGAATTTGGGCGCCGACTAAAAAGTACGGGTCTACAGAGTTTAAAAGGGACATAAACCATATCGCGTCAGAGTATCTACTGATACCACTTACGTTATTTGGGAAAAGTATAGTGGGCAAATCAACAGCTTTCTTAATTGCTTGAATTACTGCATCTAAATGTTCCTGTGAAGAAAATGTTGAACCACCAATCATTATAGCTGTGGTTCCACTGTCTTTAGAGTTTTCTGCTACTATGGAAGCTTGGGCAGGAGTAATTTTTTCTGGGTCAATAAGTGTCATATGAATTGTTTTTTCAGCTGCAATTTTTTCAAGGAGATACTTTTCTACTCGCCCAAGCATTAGCTATTCTCTCAAGTTACTCTTTTTGTTTGGTTACAGGTGTACGCTTTAATGCACTGTATACACGATCAGTTAACATGCAGTAAACGTCAACTTCACTCTGTGCCGGCCTTACTTGAAAATCTTCTTTAAGACCACAACTGCTACATTGCGCAACAGCTTGACCACCTTCTTCCCGATTTATTTCAACAAGCACTGTTTCTTTTCCGCACCTAGGGCACGAGAAGAATTTAGGTAAACGTTTTTTTGGAATATGAACAACTTTTTTCCTTCTTCGTCCCATGAGACAACCTTCACTATCGATGTAATGTTCCCTTAATATTTATGCTTGTCCTTAAATACTTGCCTACCACCCATGAAAAGAGAGACGTGCGTGAACCGTGAAGTTGACACCTTCCGTATTAAACTTGGACTTCTCCGAAATAGAAACAAGAATTATTCGTTTTATAAAAGAATACGTTTCCAACAGTCAAGCCAAAGGTGTCGTACTTGGGCTCTCAGGTGGAATCGATAGTGCAACAGTCGCGGCATTATGCAGCAAAGCGTTAGGAAACCAAAACGTTCTGGCACTACTATTACCTGAAGGGGAAACAAAAAAACAAAAAGACATTGACGACGCAAAAGCCATTGCCAAACAGTTTAACATTGAAACTCAAACGATTGACATGACATCTATCCTTGAAAGCTTCTACACGGCAATACCGGTATATGACCAAAAAAATCAAATATGTAAAGGAAACATCAAAGCAAGAACTCGAATGATTATTCTTTATTATTACGCAAACAAGCTTAACAAAATCGTTTGTGGAAGCTCTGATAAATCAGAAACCTTGATGGGATATTTCACAAAGTGGGGAGACGGCGCAGCAGACATAGCACCCACAATGGATCTCTACAAAACACAAGTCCGCAAACTTGCAATTAACCTTGGAATCCCAGAATCAATCGCGTTAAAACCATCCACACCAGCGCTTTGGCCGAACCAATCAGCTGAGGATGAACTTGGAATAAAATATGAAACCTTAGACCTCATACTTTATGGGCTTGAAAGATTCATACCAACAGACGACATCGCAAACCAACTAAACGTTGAGCAAAACATTGTTGAAGCTGTTAAAAATCGTTGGTTAAATAATGAGCATAAACGACGACTACCCATAGTGCCTAAACTTGGTTTTAGAACCGTAGGAAACGATTTCAGGCTTCCAATATGAAATTACTAAAAAAAGGGGAAGATCATGAAAGACAACATTAAGCTGGCTCTTGCCCAAATTAACAGCAACCGCGGAGACAAACAGGTAAATCTTCAAAAATACGAGGAATTGTCACTTAAAGCTAAAAGCCAAGGCGCAGATTTGATAATTTTTCCTGAGATGTCTCTAACCAGTTATGTTATTAAAGATCAAGTTTACGAGCTGGCCGAACCGATTCCTGGGCCATCCGTAGAAAAAGTTGAAGCCATCGCAAAAAAGGCAGATATTCACATCATTTTTGGGATGCCTGAAGTAAGCCAAAAAACGAAAGCCACACTTTACAACACTGCAGTTCTTGTTAGTCCCCAAGGTTACATCGGTAAATATCATAAAATGTATCTACCTACGCACAGTGTCTTTGAAGAGAAACGGTATTTTCGTCCAGGTTACCAACCAGCCGTGTTTGACACTACCATTGGAAGAATCGGATTAACTATTTGCTATGATATTTTCTTTCCAGAAGTGTTCAGGCTTGCCCGATTAGATGGAGCCCAGCTAATTGTATGCATTTCAGCCTCTCCAGCAGTACGCAGAAATTACTTTGAAATTTTAACAGCAGCCAGAGCTATAGAAAACACGGCTTATCTTGCCTATGTTAACCTTTCTGGAATTCAAGAAGGCCTACAATTTTGGGGTGGAAGCCGTCTTATAAGTCCCACAGGAGACGTTTTAGCCAAGGCAAAGTATGATGAAGAAGACTTTATTTGCTGTGAAGCTGACTTTCATGACTTAAGAACAGCTGAAACTTTCATTCCTACGCTTAGAGATTTAAGACCAGAGCTTTTTAGCAAGTTAAAACATCTATCAGAAAATATCTAAACAGCGCTAAACCTAAACTTTTGTAATTGTGATAACGCTAATCACAAATCACATCACAATCACACTTGCATCACAAACCCATCACAACCTGTGATATCATACTGTTTCATGGAAAAACACGTGATTTCTGTGTGATTCACATGTGATTATGTGTGATTAGGTGACATCACAATGTCAATTTATTGTCGTTTATATTGAAAGTAGTAAGGAAAAATGTAATGATAATGAGAAAGAAAATGTGTTTTGAGCTGAAAAAATAAACAGCAAACAAGCAAATAAACCCTAAAGGGGGAATTAGTAATTAGCATAAAAGTTTAGAAAAAGACAAAAAACAACTATAGTAATTTAAATTGATAACTCCAAATTAACCTTTAAACACTTTTTTAGCACTAATTCTACCCGATAAGCTGCTAATTAACATAATAATGCAGTTATATTAAATAAAAACGTTAATTTATGGCGATTTAGTGGTCAATTTTCAGTTATTTTAGGGGTAATAAGCTATAAAAGTGTTGGCAGTATACAAAGTTGTATCCATTCAACATAAAGAAGGAGAAGCAAGTTTTGAAGCTAAAAGATGGCGTAACAGCATGGCTAAATGGAGCCCTAAATGACCCCATTGTAAAAATACTGGCAAAAAATAGCCAATTAACCAAAACGCAACTTGAGACATTGCTAATTGACATATTAGCCGAAAATATAACTGGCAAACAGCTAAAATACGATGAGAAAGCCAAATTACGACTAACAAAGTCTAAAATAAGCCGGGGTTCATTTAATAGGACTTTAGCGCAGTCTAAAGAAAATGTAATAAAATCCATTTACACTGTACTACTCTTAGGATATTTAGGTGTGTTTGAAAGCTCAACTCTGGACCCATATCTCGAAATAGCAAATAAACTAAGAGATTATGTGGAGGCCCACCAAGACGTACCCGGAAAACAGGAAGAGCTAGAAGACCATGTAAAATTGATAGAAATCATCAGAGAAGAGCTAGAAACAAGCCTAAAACGGCTTTCTGGCCCATCAAATCAGCCTATGTGACGTCACAAATCACATAAAATAAGGCTAATTTGAGCTTCTTTTTTCACTAGTTCTCAACAATTTTTTTCATGATAAACTAAGGAGTAATAATAAAATAAAGGTTAATTTAAGCTTATTTGGGATACATTGAAATCGTGGAAATGTGATTTGTGACCGTGTGATTTTGTGATGTGTGATGTCATGCATTACTTTCCATGGAAATTACCGTAAGGCTTAAAAGAGTTACAGAAACTGTGATGTGTGATGCAACACGTTAAATCACGAGTTAAATCACAAGTACATCACATATTGAGGTGGAAACTTGAGTGAAATTATATTACCAGTATTAATGGGTGTCTTACTAGTAGCCACAGCTGTCGCATCTACTGGATATTATAGCAGAATACGTCAAGCACAAAAAGAGTATGAAAAAGCCCGTGATGCAGTTGAAGATATTGTACTAAGTTTTAACCGCGAACTTAAACGTGAATCGGAAAGACTTGAACAAATAGCGTTTAAAGTTGAAGGAAGTCTAGCAAAATCTGATACCGGACTAAGAAAAATAGACACCATTGAGAAAAGAATTTCACCCGTTGAGAGCCAACTTAGCAATTTTGAAGATCAAAAAAGAAGCATTGAAAATCAAAGAAACATTATTGAAAACCAGAAAAATCAGCTTGAGACACAAATAAGTCAACTTAACAGTTTAACCCAAAACAGCAGTAGTTTATCATCTTCTCTGTCAGGGTTGGATATTAAAATAAAAGACATTGAAGCAACTCAAGAAACGCTTAAGAACAAAATCAGTGTGTTTGAGGAGCAAATACAAAAAATCTCGTTGATACCGCCTGAGATTAAGTTTGAGCAGATGTTACCAGTTGTGCCTATTAAGCGTGATAAAGCTTTAGCCTCATTAACCAGTACCGAGGTTGCAGTGCTGGAAATGTTATCTTCTGAAGGGTCAAAGACTGCTCCTGAAATTAAAGAGCGAGTTAACCTTAGTAGGGAGCATACAGCACGATTGATGAAGAAACTCTATGAGGAAGGATACCTTGAACGAGGAGAGGGTAAAATTCCTTTTAGGTATAGTGTTAAGAAGGAAATGGAAAAGTTTTTAAAGAAAGAAGACCCCAGCGCGCCCCAAACATAACATGCCATAACTGGTTCACAACTTATGAAATTGTGAAGTAAAAATTTTGTTCACAATATTGTTAAGAGTTGAAAAGTTAGTAATTGTTTTTTATTTGTTGTTTTATTGCTGTTTGCGGTAAGTTTGATGTTGATTTGTATTTGATATTGTTTCCTACACCTGTTCTTATAAGCAAACCTTTACCCACCATTCTTGATAAGTATGTTGAGACTGTACTTAAACTGATGGGCTCCTTAAGTTCCTGCTCATAAACCGATTGAATATCTTTAGACACAAACCAGATTAATGGAAAACTTTTCTGAATAACTATTTGGACTTTTTCAAAACGAGAAGTTACACTTGGAAGAACACTGTTTGAACTGCTTGTTGATTGACCCCCATTTGGAATACCACCTAGCATTTCAACAAGATCCATTATGCGTAGAGCTTTGTCACGTGTTACTTGTCCCTCGAATGCGACGGTGTATCGGTTGCCGTCATTATCGAATATCTCCACACGCATTTTACGTGCTGGCATTCTAGTTACCTTGGTGTCTGTTCACAATTCTATTACGTCACAGCTTATAGCTGTTATGGTGAATACACACAATGTGAAAAGTCTAAAATAAGCTTTAAATCTCTTTTTAGACAAAAATTTCATTGTTAATGATTTTACAAGCTTCACACAAAAACAGAATGTGAAAAAAAAATCATTCTTTGCTCTGTTTGTGTTTTCCAGTAGAAGCATAGGGGTGTGTTATTCACAATAAATAAGCAAATTAAATATGAATTAATGGAAATAGAGCTTAAAATAAAGATTTCACATCACAGTTTCACACATACTTCACAGTTTTGTGAAGCTATAAAATCATATTATCATACTTTGGAAACCGTTTAATACCCACAAAATAAAATAGAAAAAGAAAATTAATATTCATGGAAAAATTATGGGTTTTTTAATGGACTTATAGCAAATTTTAGCGGTTTACAGGCACACCCCTTGGTTTCCGCTCGAGAGTTTACTGATAGAACTTGATTTTAAGAGATTAAAAATTTTGCTGGAATTTCATCTAACTTGTTAGATGACAATGATTAATATACTTAGAACTAATTTATCTCCCAGAGTATATAATTATAATTTAATATATATTATATTTTTATTAATTTTTTTGTTTTTTGTCCAGTGGAAATTTTGGGGTGTGTCTCTTCTATGTTTAGGCATTTGATAGCTGAGTTGACCATAGTTCTGTAGAAATATTGTGTTATAAAACCAGTTTTTTGTACCTCATGCTTTATCTGTTCCAATCGAAATAACGGTATATCCTTTGAAAAATTGAGGGTGACAAATGGTAAATACAAATGTACTTGATGATGTATTCGACAGTTTTGTTAATCGAATAAATCTCTTCAGAGACAGAGAAGTACTCAGACACGACTATATACCTGACAAATTACCCCATAGAGAAGACCAAATACGCCTTCTAGGTGAAAGAGTTGCCCCAGTTCTCAAGGATGCTAGATGTTCAAACATTTTCATTTACGGAAAAACTGGAACTGGCAAAACCGCCGTAACAAAATATGTCTTAAGTCATTTAGAAGCAAAAGCAAAACAGTATGGTGCACAAGTAAAATTCTGTTACATAAACTGCCGTATGACCGGTTCCGAATATCGTGTTTTTGCAAGTTTAAGTCAAAGTGTAGGTATGTCCATACCCTTCACTGGTTTATCCGTGGAAGAAGTTTTTGATAGATTTCGTGCCAGTCTTGATACCTCACGAATTCTTTTCATAATTGTACTCGATGAGGTTGACGCTTTAATTAAAGAAAAGGGTGATGCTTTCATGTACGAGTTAACTCGAATCAATGAAACGCTCGTAAAAAGTAAAGTTTCTATAATTGGAATTTCTAACGATTTACGTCTTAAAGAGTTTCTTGACCCAAGGGTCTTTAGCTCTTTAAGTGAAGAAGAACTAGTTTTTCGTCCCTATGATGCGGGTGAACTGAGAAATATTTTGTTTGAACGTTCAAAGCTTTCTTTTCAAGAAGGTGCTTTGACAGATTCTGCTTTAAGTATTTGTTCAGCTCTTGCAGCCGCAGAACATGGGGATGCACGTCGTGCATTAGATTTGCTACGTGTTGCAGGAGAAGTAGCTGAACGTCAAGAAGCAAAAAATATCACTGAAGAACATGTATATCAAGCTGAAAAACATATTGAACATAATCGTGTTGTTGAAGCTCTCAAAAACTTGACGCTACATTCAAAATTGGTGTTGTTGAGCGTTTATCACCTTAACAAGTCAAATGCAACCACTGGTGAAATTTATGATGTTTATAATGAGCTTTGTGGTGAATTTGGGGCTGGTCTTCTAACCCAGCGACGTTTAGGCAGTCTAGTTAATGAGTTAGATTCAATGGGTCTTGTTAACGCCAAGGTTGTAAGCATGGGGCGTTACGGAAGAACTAAAAAAATTCGTCTTGAAATTTCCAGAACCTTAATACGTGATGTTTTTGGTGCCGACGTAAGATTCGAACGTATAATGGATTATAAACCACGTATTTCGAAAAAAAACTATTCCTTATAACAATTAATTTTCTTCTTTGAAATCTAATACTGTTATTTCCATTGTCATCAAGTTTATTACTGGCACTTTTCCTGGGGTTGGGACTAAACCTAATTTTTCCATGTAATCTGTTTGTTCTTGCCAACCACCGGAATTAACAACTAAAACACCTCTGTAATTACAATAGCCTAAAACGTGAACGTGACCAGCATGTAAGATGTCTGGAACCTTGTCAATAACTAGGTAGTCGCGGTTTTCTGGGGAAAGCATAGTTTTTCCGCCGTATACTGGAGCTAAATGTCGTCCTTGTAAAAGCAGTCTCATCGATTTTTCTGGATGATCATGACTCATTTCTGGAATGACTGCTATAATATCATCTAAACTTCTGCCATGGTCCATGAGTACATCAACACCATGGATATTTACTAGACATGGACTTCCAACTGAGTGAATGTTGGGTTTGCCCTCAATTGCGGTTAAATAGTCTGGTGGGATGGCGGGTTGTGGAAGGGCCTTTCTTGAAGTGTCATGGTTCCCAGGTGCCAAAATTATTTCGATATATTTGGGGATTTTTTCTAAATATTTGATGGCAAAATCGTATTGTTTGTGGACATCACGAATTGTTAATTCAAATTGTTGCCCAGGGTATACTCCTACACCGTCAACGATGTCTCCTGCTACAAGGAGATATTTTACGCGCCCAGCAATTTCCCTCATTTCTGGTGTGCCATATTTACCTTTAAACCAAAGGATGAATTTTTTGAAAGCTTCTCTGTTGAATTTTGTGCTGCCCACATGAATGTCTGATGTTAGTACAGCGTATACTGGTTCTTGTGCTCTCTGCGGAACTTTACGTCCTACATCAGGAAATATTATGTCTTCAGCCAGAAACAGATTGGTTCTGGTTTTTACTACTGCAATACAGATAACTTGATCTGGAAGAATCTGTAACGCCTTTTTTTTCACTTCGTCTGGTGCCTTGTTTGGAACTAGTACTGTTGCACTGCTGTCAAGGTCTTCTACGGAAAGTATTGTTTGTTGTTTGGCATCTCTTTTCTCGGTTAGCATGCCGATAATTTTTAGTTTGGTTTTAGGTTGTGACTTTAAGGCTTCCCGGATTGGTGTTGCTGCTCTGGCGTCTATTCTTTGGCGTAGAATTTTTTCTATACGTTTGTAGCGGTCTTGAAAAAGCGCCTTGTATTCTTCAAGGGTTCCGTTTGAGGTAAGTTTGCCTGTTGCATCCTCAAGAATTTTCAATTCTGAGGGGATGTATTTTGCGTAGGGATAAAATGTTCCTTCGTCGATAATGACTGACGGTCTAGATGACTGTTGTACCTTGATTCCTTGGGTTTTTTGTTCTTCACCTATGTTTTCTATGCTTTGTGTCGTTGTTTGGACGGTGGCTTGGGTTTTTCCGTTTTGAACCGCTTGTGCTGCTTGTCGTGTCTGGGTTAATTGTTTAACCATGTTTTCTAAGAAAATTTTTTCTATAAAGAAGGGTTTTTCTTTTAGATACTTCATTTCGTAAAGTACCATATTCATGATTGCAAGTGGGTCAGTTCCTTCACAGTTGTGGCAAAGATAGTCAAAAGCTTCAGTGCTAAGTTGGTAACCTGCAACGATAGTTGCCTCAATGGCTTTTTGAAGTCTTTCATTTTCGCTCATGTTTGTGATTTCTCGCCCTAAATCACTTCAATAATACTGTTGTACGTTTAGCCATTTATGGTGTTGGCGTATTTACTGTTATTGTTTGAATATCTAAAATTTTCAATGTTCTTTTTTATGTGTTTTTCCTTTGGTACTCGCCTGGTTGTCCTAATTATTTAATATTTTATGTCAAATTTATATAAGATGTGAAATGTTTAGATATGTTACAATGGATTTGTAAGGGGTAACTTAAGTTGAGTAATTTACGTAAAGTTCAGCAAACTCCAACTGGCACGTTTTTTGTTTGTGTGCCAAAATCTTGGGCTCAACAGAATGGACTGAAAAAAGGCACCTTAGTTAACTTGGAAGTTACTGGTGATGGTAAGCTTGTTGTTGATGCTAAATATGATTTTGAACAGCAGCAGAAAATAGCTACTTTAAGAGTTGGGCCCTTTCTGAACCGAGAAATTATTGGTTGTTACTTGTTGGGTTTTGATGTTATCCGTGTTGAAGCCAAAGACCGAATTAACCTTGAAGTAAGAAACACTGTAAAAACTACCGTAAGCTCTCTTGTAGGTTTAGAAATTGTTGAAGAGAATTATTCTCAAGTTGTTCTGCAGTGCTTGCTTGACCCTTCAGGTTCACAACCCGAAAAAATTTTGCGCCGAAACTATGCCATCATTTCTGGAATGACCCATGATGTTACAAATTCTTTTATCAATGGTGATTTGCAGTTGGCAAAAGCTGTTGTAACTCGCGATGTAGAAAGCAACCGCTTATACTTCTTATTGGTGAGAATTCTTAGGACAATTATACAAAACCCCTGTCTTAGTGAAAAACTGGGGATAACTCCGATTGACTGTTTAGATTATCGTCTTGCTGCAAGCCTGATCGAATCCATTGGTGATACCTGTGTACAAGTAGCCACAAAAACTCTTGAACTACATGGATTCAAACCATCTGGCGAACTGGCAAAACTGCTGATTGATTTACAAACTGTTTGTCTTGAAGCAAACGAACAGGCATTAAAATCTTTTATTAACAAAGACATGGCACTAGCAGAAAACGTTCGGAATATCAAAACAAAAATCCACGATATCTACGCAAACATTGAAAAAGTTGTTAAAAACCAACCAGTTGATGTTATGCCCCAACTTTTAGCTGCCATTTCTTTTATACGACAGATTTATGAACACAGCCTTGACATGGCTGACCTTGTCGCATAACTTCTTTTTTAAACTACTTTTTCAGCCATAAACATCTTAACTCATATTATAGAATTTTTGCATACATTGATTATTAGGGCCAAAATAGACTGGTTGACAGAACCACTTAACCAATAGTTAAGTTTGATTTTATTGGAAACTCTTTTAGAGTGGCGTGTAGACTTTATCTACTTCAGCCGGGGTGGCGGAGTGGTTATCGCGCCAGCCTCGAGATCTTAAAGGAAAAGTGGGCTTGGCCAAAAAACAGCAAGATAGCTGGTAGGTTTCGTGCCTGCAGGGGTTCGAGTCCCTTCCCCGGCGCCAATTTGCTCTGTATGCTTCCGTTCCTCTTTTTAAATTCTTAAAACACAAAGAAACATGCTAACAGATGCTCTGTAAATTTATGACTACACGCAATGTCTAAGATCTCGCTACAAAACATTAAGCAACTATGTAACGGAGAACTTGCTTTACGCCTTGACCATCTAGGCACACTAGAACTCTCAACAGCTCAAGTTGCCAAATACGCCGGCCACCTGCTTGCCCTTCTACACATGATAAGTACTGCCCTCAAAACGATAACTAAAAGTAGGCATCAAAACAATAATCGCCACTATAACTGGTAGTCGACAAAAACTGAAATAGTATTTAACGAGTAATCCCGTAGGCGAAAGATGCATTTCTCGTCAAAGTAACATTAAAGATGTCGACAGATGCTGCCAGTGGTTGTTTGGGTTCATGATAGTATATTCATATCTGGCGATAAACTATTTTCACAAAGAAATCTTATCGGGTTGGCGCCAACTGGGTTTATATGTTGTATTCTCATTTCTCTTTTTGTAGGCACTGCTTTACTGCGAGATGTCTCAAATACTACGCCGCCATCAAGGTCCATAGTGGCTGATTTGCTTTGCATTCACCAATATTCCTGCCTTTGTTGACGGAGCAGTAGTTTTCGTGTATAGACGATGTCAAAAATAAATAAACATGAGGCAGTAACTCCCATGGAACGTTCTGAACGAATGAAGTTATTTATGGATTTAACAAAAGTTAAGTCTGGAAAAAAGGTTTGTTTAAAAGATTTAGAAACAGGTTGGGCACAAAGTGAAGAGGCCAAATTTATAGGCAAAGGTGCTCTAAAGGAGCAAGCAAATAAGCTTTTTGATGTAAACAGGGCTGAACTGGCAAAGGCACAAGAGTTTTTGTACGCGAGCCACACTTGGTCTATCTTGATTATCCTTCAGGGTATGGATGCTTCAGGGAAAGACAGTGCAATTAAACATGTACTATCAGGAGTTAACCCTCAAGGCTGTCGTGTAACCAGTTTTAAGCAGCCTTCCCTTATGGAGCTTGATCACGATTTCATGTGGCGCCAAACTGTGGCGTTGCCGGAAAAAGGTATGATTGGCATTTTTAATAGGTCATATTATGAAGAAGTTTTAATCGTTAAAGTACACCAGACACTTTTGGAAAAACAAAATTTACCCATAAAAAAGTTTGATAAAAAGTTTTGGGAAAACCGTTACCAAGATATTTCAAATTATGAACGTTATCTTTCACGCAATGGCACTTTTATTCTAAAGTTTTTTCTAAACATTTCTAAAGATGAACAGAAAAAAAGACTCTTGGCACGTCTAAACAATTCTGATAAGCACTGGAAGTTTTCGGAATCAGATCTCAAGGAGAGAGACCACTGGGATCAATATGTCGCCGCTTATGAAGACATGTTAACCTGCACAAGCACTAAATGGGCACCATGGTTTGTTATACCTGCAGACTACAAATGGGTGGCTCGTTTATTAATTGCAGATATTATTACAACAAGCATTTACCAACTTAACCTCAAATACCCTGAAGTCAGTCAACAAAAACATGATGCTATTGAGGATGCCAAAAAAATGTTATCCTCAGAATAATTTCATTATCAAGGCCGAATTATTTTTTTATAATTATACTCTTCTTGACCCCTGTTGATCAAGAGCTATAGCTGACTTAATAATGGCAATTACTGCTTAAAACGTCTGTACATTTCCCTTGTTGACTTCCATACTGTCAATTTGAATATTTCACATTTAAATAAAACTAACGAAAAACTGCCAAGCTTCGGACGTGTAATTTCCATATGGCCGATTTAAGTTTGTTTTATCTTTAAAAAATTAACCAGTTGTCTGAAGTATTATCTACATAAGTGTGACTAAGCAGATGTTTGCTTTTCATGGCGGTCGAAAAATGCTAATAGTTCTAAAGATTTGATTCAAAAATAGTTAAGCCCCAATTTGATGCCCTATCAGTTTCAATTGTGGCTTTTGCGAGCGATGAGAATTGTTTGCTTCTTAATTGTTTAGGTATTATTTTCCATTCCCAATTACCTGTTGGATAACTAGGTATGTTAATTCGGGCTTCTTCATTCAGTGATAGTACGTCTTGTATTGGGATAATGCAAAGTTTAGCTTTTGATTTGAGTGCAAGTTTAACCATTTCAAAACCCGTTTGGGCTTCTGTTGCTTTTTTTTCTATTTGATTAAAAAAGTTAGCTTTCTGAGCAATAGATGCCTCGGTTTTGAACCAGCCTCGAACTGTGTTGGTATCATGTGTACCCGTGTAAACCACAGAGTTTATCGGGTGATTGTCTAACACGTGAGGATTATCTTCTGAACCGTTAAAACCAAAAAGCAGCACTTTCATTCCAGGAATCCCCAAAAACCTAACCACATTTTTTACTGTGTCATCATTTGCTCCTAAGTCTTCAGCGATAAACGGCAAATCACAAAAACAATTTTTCAGTATAACAAAAAATTTTTGGTATGGTGCTTTAACCCATTTTCCTTTTTGTGCTGTTTTAGCGGATGCCGATACCCTCCAGTAAGACACAAATCCTCTAAAATGATCTAGTCGCAAAAAATCGTAAATCTTCAAACTGTAACCAATGCGTTTAAGCCACCAATCAAACCCTGTTTTTGCCATTCTGGGCCACTCATACACAGGATTACCCCATAATTGGCCATCATCACTGAAATAGTCGGGGGGAACGCCACCGACAAATCTGGCTTTGCCATCCTGTTTTAGACTAAACAGCTTCTGATTTACCCAAACATCAGCACTGTCATGAGCTACATAAAACGGCATATCCCCAATTATCCAAATTCTTTTTTTATGGCAGAATTTTTTCAGGGTTTCCCATTGACTGAAAAAGGTGTACTGTACAAACTTTTCAAAACCTAACTCGTCAGATAGTTGCCTTGTTTGGGTTGCTAATGCTTCTGTGTCGCGACTACGTAACTCTGGTGGCCAGTGAACCCATGATTTATCCAACTTAGCTTTCAATGCGTTGTAAAGGGCATAATCGTCTAACCAATAACAGTTTTCAGAACAAAATGTTTCAAAATTCTGCTTAGAATTCATCATTGGATGCGTTTGTTTGAAGCGTTCATAAGCTTCATGAAGTATGATTTGCTTGTTTAGGTAGACTGCATAGTAGTTTATTTTGCTGGTTTGAGGTATGACTGCCGCTTTTAATGTGGACTTTTTAACTAGATCTTGTTTGTTTAGCTCTTCGGGACTAATGAGCAAAGGATTCCCAGCGTAGGCTGAACTTGTTTGGTATGGCGAGTTCCCTGCTTCAAGAATTGTAGGTGAAAGTGGAAGAATGCTCCAGTAATGCTGGTTGCACTTGGCAAGTAGCTGAACGAATTTTTGGCTTTCTGGTCCCAAGTCGCCGATGCCAAACTTTGATGGTAATGACGCTACTGGCAAAAGTAGTCCACTAGCTCTTGAAATATGGCTCATACATTGTTATCTCCTGTGAGTAGAGCTACTGGAAAATCACCTAAAACTTCATCAACAGACAGTAGTCCCGAAGTATGGATACGCGAATCTGTAAATTCTTTATTCCATATTGATGTAGTATTAACTGGCAATTTTACTAAGGTATCCTCCCAGTTAAGTTTCCATGAATACGGCGAATTTAACAAGCCTGTCAAGAAGTGGGGTGTGACCACAACAATAAACTTGCCTTGCTTTTTACGCATAAATGCAACTACTTGCTCTTTTAGTGTGCCCTCAACAGTTAATGGAATATACGTTCCCTCTTCAAACAAGGCTTTAAGTCGTCGTCGAACCTGTAAGGCTTTAAAAATTAAGTAAAGTTTTGCTTTGCCTATCGTGTAATCATTTAAAAGCATCTTTGCATCTGATGGAGCAATCTTTGAAATTTCCCCAAGGATATGTTTTCTTTTTTGGTAATCTACTGGACGACGGTTGTCGGGGTCTACCATGTTTAAGTCCAAAAGTTCTGCGCCTTGATAGAAGTCTGGAATGCCTGGACAAGTAATTTTGAGGAGCGTTTGAGATAGCGAATTTATGAAACCATAAAAGGCGATTTGTTTTTGAAACGGCAAAAATGTATCAAGAAACTGTGGATCTTTTAGAGTATCTTGAATAAACCGGTTGGTAGCGTTCTCATATTTCATGTTTGGGTTTAGCCATGATGTGTGAACTTTTGCTTCCCGTAACGCTTTAATTACGTATACTGCAGCTCTCGAGGTGAATTCTTGTGTTTCTGTGTCTTCAGGTGGGTATGCACCAATAAGTGTCTGGTAGATTAGGTATTCTTCATTGTGGTTAGGTACAGGGTTTCCGTTAATGATTGTTTTGTGTTTGGTGTTGTTTTCTGCCCAATATAGCAAGTGTTTTTCTAGTTCTTGTGGTATCTCACTTAACACGTTTAGTCTTGCTCTGGCGTCTTCGCCCCGTTTTGTATCATGTGTGCTGCTGGCATTAAGGGTGAGTGGCCAATTGTTTTGTCTTACAAGATTAAACTTGTGGTACTCCTCAGTTGAGACACCAAATTTGGATGGATTGCCACCCACTTCATTTAGCGATAAAAGTCTACAGTACCGGTAAAAAGCGGTATCTTCAAGTCCCTTAGCCATAATTGCACTGGTGAACTGCTGCAATTTCATTAGTGTTTCTAAAGCCATCTTGTTGTTAGGGCATTGCTGAAGAAGCTTTTCTATTACGTCTAATTCTTTAGTTAATTCGGGGTTGCGTTGTTTTGCCTGTTTTAACGCTGTGTAAAAGTTGCCTTTTTTGTCGATTGGGTTTTTAGGATTTAGGTAAGTGCGGTAAACTGAAAAACATGTGATCAATATAGTGACAGCATTGGTTATCTTCTCAGGGTTAAATTGGTTATATTCTAATTTCTGTAGGGTTTGATTAATCAGGTGGGCAATGTTATTTATGTCACCCATAAAATAGTTATCAACAACAGTATTTTTACAGTCAAACAGTAATTCATTAAACTCCTGTGTATTTTTAGTAAATTGTTTGTATATGTTATCAATGGATGCTTCGTTGGTTTGTTTTACAAATAATCCATTGACATAGTTTATGAAATCATATCCTGTGCTGCCTTGAATGGGCCATGTCTCAGGCAGAGTTTCGTTGTCGGTTAGAATTTTTTCTATAATTAGATAAGTGTTTGGGGAATGTCTGTGTAAGTTCTGGAGATATTCTTCGGGGTTATGAACGCCGTCAACGTGGTCTACACGCAAACCCGACACTTTACCAGTGCGTAACAAGTCAAAGATTAATTGATGAGTTTCCTCAAAAACGTCCTGTTTTTCCATCCGTAACCCGATTAAATCAAGAATGTCAAAGAATCTACGATAATTAATTTCTTTAAAGGCCTCTTTCCAGTAAGCAAGCAAGTAATACTGTTTTGAAAGCAACTCTGTAAGAAGTTTAGAACTATTATTATACTGCTTAATCGTCAACTCAATATTTTTTTCTTGAAGTAATTCTTGGTTGGTCCTTCTATTAACTGGAAACTCTAAATTGCCATACTTGACTTTGAAGCTAAAACCATCAAAAATTAATGATATTTCTCTCTGTTTAATACATTCGGATAGCTCTTTACTCAAAAATGGCACAAGAGTCCGTCTGTTAAGTATCAACGATGGATAATTCCAGTCAACATCAAAAAATTTTGCGTAGCGTGATTTTAGTCCATTCTGCATGACATCAAAAACTCTTTTGTTCTCTAGCGAATACGCCGCGTGATTTGGTACAATATCTTGAAGCCAACTTAACCCGTAAGCTGCCGTTTCGCGGCAAAGGTCTTCAAACGTTACTTTGCCACCTAGTTCTTCGCTGATTGCTGTTGGATCAACTATATCATAGCCATGCATGCTGTCTGCTCTAGCTTTGAATATTGGGGAAGCATAAATGTGCGAGATGCCCAGCTTGGTTAAATATGGCACTATTTCTTTAAGTTTTAAGAAATCAAAGTTCCTGTTTAGTTGTACCCTGTAAGTTGCTAAAGGTACATTCAAGGTTAATCCAGCCGTATTCCAATTAACTCACATAACTGTCGAAAACTTGAAACCCATATGTGTGCTGCTTCATCCTGCCGTGTCTTCATTGCTTGAAACAGTTTTTCTGCAAGTGTAAACGCGATGTTTTGCGACTGCCAAAGATTCAGATTTAACTGTAGCTCGTTAATGTGTGTGATTAGGTTTGTGATATTTTTGATTTTTTGTATGTCTTCTGGATTATTTTGAAGTTTGTTAAATTCTTCTGTTATTTTTTCGCTTGCTTCAAAAGTTAACAATTCAGAGTTTAAATTAACTGCGAAACTCTTAGAGTTTGCAACCAAACTTTGTAGGTGTTCTATGTCTATGTTGTCAGCGGTTAAGGCTTCTTCAATTTCCATTTCTAAAATTATTTCTGCGGCTGAACAGAAAGGTCGCGGTGGGGGAATTCTGTTTTCCTTCATAAACCGCATTAACGTTGAATTATCTCTGTAAATTATATCATAGAGTTCTCGAGTCTTTTCTAGGGTGTCTTCAACAATAAAATCCAGTATGCATTGTTGATCATCTCTGAACATGTCATTTAGCGAGTAATTGTTTTCACCAAAATATTTTGACAAGGAAAAGATAATTTCGCTAATCTGCCCCTTCTCAAAACTTCCTAAGAGTTCAGTTTTCATCGAGTTGAATCTTTCTTGTTGCATGTTAGGCATTGTTCCACAACTCACGTTGTGGTCACCTAACCAAATTGCTGCGCATCCAAGTGTTTGTTCGTCAAGGGTTATTCCTGAATAAACTGATGTGTTGTTTATTATTAGACGGAATTTTCCGTCATCTCGTACGTCAAGTTCTTTTTGTGTAACTTTGAAATAACAATTAGGCATTTGTGTGGTCAACATTTTAGTGTTTAAATTAGGTGAAAAAAGCGTGATAATCGTGCTTTGGGCGCCAATTTTGGCGAAATCAACAATTGCTGGTCTAACAAGAGTGTTATAGACTTTCTCACCATTTAAAAATTCAGCAATATTGCTTGGAGCTTGGGCCAGCATTTTAATGTATTGATTTTCTAAGTCTAAACCTAAAAGTTCCTTGGCAAGCTGCATGGCGCGAGCAGCATACATCATCACCTGTACTGTTTCGATACCACTAACTTCGTCGAAAAACCAGCCACAACTTGTAAAAGTCAAAAGTACATGTCGTTCCATCTCAAGGAGTTTAATTACTTTACGTTTTTCATAATCGTTTAACGATTTTTTTGCTTCCTCAGCTAAAAATTCGTCTCTGCATTCTTTTGACCTGTCCAAGATTACTTTAATGTAATTGTTTCGAGCGTTCCATGGGTCTTTAAGGTACTCTGCTGTTGCCGTTTCAAATCCTTTGGAAAGTTGGTCTCTTAGCCAGTTCATGGATTCGCGTAGTGGTTTGCGCCATTCTTGATTCCAGTTGCGTTTAGGATCATTTTTGCAGCCACAGTTGTTTCTCCAACGTTCCACTCCGTGAATGCAACTCCATGAAGTGTTTTCGATAATTTCAACTTCATACTCTGGTGAATTGTTATCTAAGAATTCAGAAAAGTTTGTTATTTTTGCAAGCTTTTTTTCTTCTATATAGTATAAGCAGTAGGCTAAGGTCATGTCGCCGTGTGGATGATGGTGCCCGTAGAGTTCTCCGTCACTTGCTACTGATTCGATTAAACCTTTAGTGGCATCAGTTTTAAACGAATCTGTGAGCCGTTTAGCAAAAGCCTCACCGCTTTCAAGTAGATTACCAAAAGCAATATCGTTAGCTGTTTGCTTATCAAAAAAGAATAAACGTATTGTTTTTCCTGAAGGTAGATTACATTGATATACTTTTTTTGGGTCGATTGGTTTTTCAGATGTTTGAATCCATTTTTTGTCACCGATTTTACGATATCTGGCGGCTTGATGGGGCGACAGAATCGTGAATTTTATGCTGTTTTCTGCTAGCACCTCGAGCGTTTCAATATCTACAGCTGTTTCAGGAAGCCACATGCCCCAAGAGTGCCGATCAAAATGTGACTCAAAATCTTTAATTGCCCATTTAACCTGTGTTTCTTTATCTCTACGGTTTGCTAAGGGCATAATCATGTGATTGTAAACCTGTGCGATGGCAGAGCCGTGACCTGAAAAGTTTTTCATGCTTTCTTTGTCTGCGTTTAGTATAGACTCGTAAACTGCTGGGTTATGGCGTGATAACCAGTAAAGCAAGGTTGGACCAAAGTTGAAGCTTATTTTGGAGTAATTGTTAATTAAACCGATTATTCGCCATGAAGGATCCATTATACGGGAAAAAGCGTTAGGTGCATAGCATTCAGCAGTTACGCGTTCGTTCCAGTCATGATATGGGGTTGCCGATTCTTGAATTTCCACTTCTTCCAGCCACGGGTTTTCGCGTGGTGGCTGATAAAAATGTCCATGAATGCAAATGAACTGGTTACTGCTCATGTGAATGACTCCTGATTTAGATAGACTGCAAAACATAAACTTGGCACATTCATACTTGGCAAGAATTTTTCTGGGAGCCCACTTCCTGGCCCTCCAAAAATTAGGTCGGTTGAATCTAAAACTTTTTGGCTGTTTAATCCACTAGGGATTTGGAGACTTTGTGTTTCGTTGCCTAGATTAGCTATGATTAATGCTTTTGAAGTATTTTTTTGTTTTTCGATTAACAAAACCTTTCCTTGGGTGTTTACTGTTTTGATGTTACGGTATTCATCGGCTTGAAGAGAAGGCACCTTTTTTCTCAAATTAATCAATGTTTTATAGTACTCCGTGATTTTACCTGTGATGCCTTGTCTACGTTTTTCCCATTGAATTTTTGATTTAGTAAACCATTCAGGGTTTTGGGGATCAGGTAGGTCACCGATCCACTGGAATTCAGTGAATTCTTTTCTTCTTTCTTCCCTAATCTTTTCTGCTAACTCTTTACCTTGATAATCAGTGAAAAACAAAAAGGGCGTAATATCACCGTATTCTTCTCCCATAAAAAGAAGAGGAACATAGGGAGACAACAAAATTAATCCCGCAGCCACTTTAACCGCTTCATAACCGGAAATACTTACTAGCCGATCTCCCCATAACCGGTTGCCGATTTGGTCATGATTTTGACTGAAAACTACAAACTTGTAAGCCGGAATCTGCCGAAAAAACTCCTCTGACCCACGGCGTCTGAATTCTGGTGGTTTTTTAACGTACACGTAAGCGTCAGTTAAAGCATCCACTAAATCCTCCAACTTGATAAAGCCTGTGTAGTAACTTTTGTTTTCGCCTGTTAATTGACTGAAAAGAGCATGATGATAATCATCCAGCCATTGTGCGTTAAAACCGTATCCATCTTTATCTATCGATGTTAGAACTGCTGGTTCATTATAGCCCGTTTCAGCAATCATATACAATCGTCGTCCTATTTCTTGTGCGTATTTTGCAACTGATTGGTTTAGTTCAGCAAGAAAATGCTTAGGACTGATGTCAGCTATCCAAAGTATAGCATCCAATCGTATGCCGTCAATGTGATAGTCACGGAACCAATGCAGGGTGTTTTCCAAAAAATAGTTTCGTACTCCAAAACTGTTTGGGCCATCAACGTTGAGGTTTGGTCCCCAAGTGGTCATACGATTATTGACAAAGTAGGGTGCATAATCATTTAGAATGTTCCCCTCAGGTCCAATGTGGTTATACACAAAGTCAAGAAAAACTGCTATCCCCCGGTCGTGGCATTCGTCAACTAAGCCTTTTAGGTCATCGGGTACGCCGTAACTGTTTTGAAGAGCAAATGGAAAAACACTATCATAACCCCAGCCTCGACTACCTGAGAACTGTGTGACTGGCATTAGTTCGATTGCGTTTACTCCAAAATCGGCCAGCTCTGCTATTCTGTTTTGCATGGCTGATAGTGTACCTTGAGGTGTGAAGGTTCCAACGTGAACCTCATAAAAAATTAGTTCTTTGAACTCTAGTCCGTGCCAAGAAGTGTCTTTCCATGTATATTTTTCATGATTTATCGCTAATGAGGGGCCAAAGACTCCTTCTGGCTGAAAATGTGATGCTGGGTCTGGCTTGGCTGATTTGGCGTCAAGCTGAAACATATATTTTAACTCTGGCTCAACCTGTTTTAGCAGTGTTGTCCAGTAACCGTTTCCCACTTTAGCCATGTCAATTGATTGTTTGTTATCTTCAAGTGTTAATTTTACGTTGGTAACGTTTGGAGCCCATACTGTGAATTCGCAATTGTTTTTATGATAAGTGGTTCCAATGCGCATCTGTTTATCCTTTTTTTTGTTTTGTAAGTTTAACGGCGGTTAAAAAGCGGAGAAATAGTTACTGAAAAATGGCGGAACATTGTTGGTATTATTTACCGTTAAAACTTCAATAATGTTATTATTGCTGGCGGCTAATAATTATTTTGTTCAAGTTTTAGAGACATTTCACGTTAGCTTTTTGGTGTTTTTTATGTTACATGTTGAACTAAATCGGAAAATCGAGCTTAATGATTATGTTTCGATTGTTGGGGAAACAGCCGTTGAAGAGGTCAAAGCTTTAGCTGAGCGGCTTAAAGGAAAATCTGTTACACACGTGAACTCTACTGCTTTTGGAGGTGGTGTGGCTGAAGTTTTGCACAGTATGATTCCGCTTATGCGTGACGCAGGTTTAGAGGTACATTGGGAAGTTATCCATGGTGATCTGCCATTTTTTAACACCACAAAAAAAATTCATAACGCATTACAAGGTGCTAATCTGCTGTTAACCAAAGAGGAGGAGTACACATATCTTGAATACAATCGTATGAACAGTGAATCAGCGATTATAGATACTGATATTGTGATGGTTCATGATAACCAACCGGCCGCTATGATACAGTTTCATCCTAATAAAATGAACAAATGGATATGGCGTTGTCATATTGATCTCTCGACTCCCAGCTTGGCGGTTTGGAACTTTCTCGAACAATACATTAATCGATATGATGCGGCAATATTCACCGCTAAAGAGTATGTTATTCCTAGTCTTACTGTACCGATGCTTACCATTAGGCCACCCTCAATAAATCCCCTTTGTGATAAAAATCGCGAATTAAACGATAACGAAGTTTTGTCTATACTGGATCGGTATGATGTTAAACCTGATCAGCCGATTATTACTCAGGTTGGCCGATTTGACCCTTGGAAGGATCCTTTAGGTACAATTGATGTCTATCGTCTTGTTAAAAAGGAGATTCCTAATGTGCAGCTACTATTAATTGCAGGAATGGCTGCTGATGACCCAGAAGGGTGGCTATATTTTGAAAAAACTGCTCGGCATGCTTGCGAAGATTCAGATGTATATTTACTTACAGATTTAAAAGATGTTAAAGATTTGGAGGTTAACGCTTTTCAGCGAGCTTCGCAAGTGGTTTTGCAGATGTCGACTCGCGAAGGTTTTGGATTAACGGTGACTGAAGCCCTTTGGAAGGGTGTTCCAGTGGTGGCAAGGCATGTCGGCGGAATTCCGCTTCAAATCCAAGATGGTACAACTGGTTTTATGGTTGAAACTGTTGAGCAAGCTGCTGATCGCACCGTTTATTTATTAAAGCATCCTGAATTAGCGCAACAGATGGGGAAAAAGGGTAAAGAGTTTGTGCGAGAGAATTTTTTAATAATTAGGCATTTAAGAGATTATTTTACACTATTTACTGAATTGCTTAAATGTTAACCCTGAAAAAGTGGGTGAGATTAACCCATAATGGTTGGGTGTTCGCCTTCCTCGTCTATATGATGCATAACGTGGACTGCTAAGCCTGTGGCGGCACCTGCAGAAAGCCCAATCAGCAAGTTGTTTAGCGGTGCATAGTTGCCTACTAAGCCTAAAACAACTAGTATGTCAAAGCCGATTGCGACTGTAAGGTAGCCAATACACCAGGTTTTAACGCTCATACCTCTTGGTTTGTTTATTCCGATGCCGCCAAGTATGCCCAGCATTATGAGGAAACCAATTAAAGCGTAAACTAAGTCAAAGCTTAAATCCAAACATTTTCACCTGTTATTGTCTCGGTATGTTCACATTGGCACTTAATTAGTTTATCGAATTCATCTGCAGCTAACGATGATACATTTTTTAGCAACTGATATACTGCTACCTTATATACTCTTAGAGCCTTCTTTCTCCACTTTAATTTGGGTGGATTGCAAATGACCAATTATGATGAGCGGCATTGCCATAAATGGGCTTTGCTGTTGACAGAAAGGAAGAGTAAGCTAAACCAAGCGCAAGCAGCAATAGATGTAGGGGATTATGACACAGCCAAGCAGTTGTCAAACCAAATTTTTTACGGTAAAATAGGTAGACAAACTGATCCTGGAATGGCAGGTTCACTGCTTTACCACATGGCTATGGTTACAAAAATGGAGTCAGAGACCAAAATCCTACTCGAAGAATTAAATATTAAACAGCCTTATATTCAAAATAATCTTGACCGATTTTATAGTCTTTTTGAAGAGGATGCCAACACACTACTAAATGGTGTAATTAGTTTTAAAAGAGGGGATCCATCTATTGCTATAGAACGGTTAAATTCAGAACAAAAAATCGTTCTATTTTCAGAATTAGCTAAAAAATACAAAATATTAGAAAGACAGTTATCAAGTCAGGATTATGCGGCACGTGTTACTCTTGAGGAACTGTTTCATGAATGGACAAATATGGCTACAAAAATGCGTCTTATTCAGGAGTACGAAACAATTAAAGGATTACTTACTCTTGACGTGCTTGTCAAAACTTTTGGGGCAGAAAAAATCCAAAATGTAATGGATGCTGTAAAAGATAATTTTGGTCAAGAAACTGTTAACATTGCTTTAGATGTAACGTTAAAGGTTGGTATGCGTAGGGAAAAATTGCAATCCGTTATGCTAAGCGACCATTATATCAACAACGTTATGTCCATTGAAACACTTGATGGTCAAATGGATTTCTTAAACTGCCCAATACATGGCAGTCACCAGTATATAATAAAAAATCTTGACATCAGTAGTGATGTATCAACGTTATTCTGCAAAAACTTCTGTCTTGCCCATGCTAAAGCAATGCTTGAAACGGTCATGCCTTTCCCCTTAACCCTTTGGCAACCAAAACTTATGGCATCAGATGGCATATGTTCTTTCTACCTAAAACTTGCTTATTCCCAAGAGACTCAACAAAAGGCGCGTTTTGTTCCATTAATCTTGTCTTGGAATGTAACTCGTGAATGCAACCTAAACTGTAGTCATTGTTATATTAATGCCACAGACAGAAAATTGGAAAACGAGTTAACAACTGAAGAAGGGAAACGGTTAATTGATCAAATCTGTGAAGTCAGCAAACCCCTTCTGGTTTTAAGTGGTGGCGAGCCACTTCTACGACCAGATGTTTACGAGCTTATCGAGTACGGTTCAAGCAAGGGTTTAAAAATGGGTCTAGGTAGCAACGGCAGCTTAATTGATGACACAGTTGCAAAAAAACTCAAAAAAGCAGGTATAACTACTGTTTCAATCAGCATAGACTCACATATTGCAGCCCAACATGATGACTTTCGTGGTGTCATAGGTAGCTGGGAAAAAGCAGTAAACGCAATCAAAGTGTTGCGCGCTAACAATATACTAGTCCAAGTTAACACAACTCTAACACATGATAATTACGACCAAATCGATGATATAATGAGTTTCTCCGAAAATATTGGTGTAGAAAACTTTCACCTTTTCTTCCTTGTTCCCACCGGTAGAGGCATAAAAATAGATGACATTTCTCCTCAAAAATATGAGAACATGATAACAAACACTTTCGCTAAAGTGTCAAAACATCGACTCAACGTGCGCCCTTCATGTGCTCCTCAATTCATGCGTATAGCCCAAGGAATGGGTCTAGACATGCGACAATGGATACGCGGCTGCATTGCAGGCATGTATTACTGCCGAATATATTCCAACGGAGACATAACACCATGTCCATACTTACCAGTCAAAGTTGGAAACGTTCGCGAGGAAAGCTTCAAAGAAATCTGGAAAAACGCTGACATGTTTAAAGCCCTACGTGATACCAGCACTCTGACAGGCAAATGCGGTGAATGCGACTACAAAACGCTGTGCGGTGGCTGCAGAGCAAGAGCTTACGGTCTTTCATCCGACTTCATAGATTACTGTGGTGACTTACATGTGCCAACCGAGGCAAAAAGTGACTACCTAAAAGAAGATCCATGGTGTGTCTATCAACCAGGTACTTCCAAAAACACTAACATTACAAAAGGACACCCTCATAGTATACAAAGACCTTAAGGATAAAGAAAAGAGTCTATACCCGCGTTTTTGCACCCTTAAATTATTTTTATCTTATTTTTGATTTTTTTCATAACTTTGTCGGTTAGCTTTTCTCTCTGATGGAAAAAATTCTGCTAGTTTATCTGAATTTTTATCTTTCCGTTTTGTGGAAACCATTATGTCACCATCTATCTATAGTTGAAAATTCTTATTTTTAACAGCAGTAAGCCGCTCTTTGATTTGTATAATGTTTCTCCTAAACGTGAGATGCCTCTTTATTTTCGCTGAATTGTTTGGCGATTGTAAGGCAGTAACTTTGCTATTGTTTGTGTAGTTTTATACTTGGATTTAAAATGCTATATCTATCTTGTATGCTGTACAAAATTTGAACTAAAATAAAAAAATAAAATAAAATGTTTAAGAAGAAAAAATTATTTATTCTTCTTTCTTGTCCTCGATTTCAGTTGTGATTTCTTCAATCGGCTTTGGAGGCGGTGTAGTTGCCATTGTCCATCCGATCCATGCGCCTATGAACATTATTGCAACAAAGGCGACGAATACAGGAATGGTGACTACCCATAACCTGAATGTGACATTGTCCATTGTTAAATGAAGCAGATTACTCATCTGACTAGGTGCGACTACAGCAGCGATGTAGAATACGGCAACGAGAACACAAACGAGCAGTATTGCTCCACCTATAGCTTGATCTTTGCTTACCATTTTAGTGATTCACCACTTTATAGCCATTGTACTTGCTTTATCCTTTTAAAGTTTGTCATGAATTCATGGGGGTGAGCTTGTTTAGGTTGTACCCATCTCCCATGTGGATAGATATTTTTTCTGTTCTTCTGTTAACTCATCTATTGTTATGCCCATGCTTTTTAGCTTTAACTCGGCAACTTTTTCATCAAGTTCTTTTGGTACAATGTAAACTTTAGTTTCCAATTTTGTACTTTTAGCAATGTATTCTGAACATAGTGCTTGGTTAGCAAATGACATGTCCATAACTTCTGATGGGTGACCTTCTGCAGCTGCTAAGTTGACTAGTCTGCCTTCAGCAAGCAAGTAAAGGCGTTTGTCATCTTTTAGAGTGTATTCTTCCATGTTTGGTCTCATAGTGCGTTTAGATGTGGAAAGTGCTTCCAGTTCAGAAATGTTGATTTCTACGTTGAAGTGGCCACTGTTACACATTATAGCGCCATCTTTCATTTTTTGCATGTGTTCTTTACGGATGACGTTTATGTCACCTGTGGCTGTAGCAAATATGTCACCGATTGATGCTGCTTCAGACATGGGCATGACACGGTATCCGTCCATAACTGCTTCTAAAGCGCGGATTGGTTGAACCTCTGTTACTATAACATTTGAGCCTAAGCCTTTTGCACGCATAGCTATGCCTCTGCTACACCAGCCGTATCCTCCGACAACAAAATTTTTGCCTGCAAGCAAGACTGAGGTTGCACGTAGTATGCCATCAATAGTGCTTTGTCCTGTTCCGTACCTGTTATCAAAAAGGTACTTTGTGTATGCATCGTTGACAGCGATGATTGGATATCTGAGGCTGCCATCTTGTTCCATGGCTTTTAGGCGGACTACACCCGTAGAAGTTTCTTCGGTTCCGCCTTTAATATCTTTGATTTGGTCTTGGCGTTTGCTGTGAAGCATGCCTACTACATCGGCGCCATCATCCATGGTTATAGTTGGTTTAAAATCAAGAACTTTTTCGATGCATTTGTAGTAATCTTCAGTATTTTGACCTCTCCAAGCAAAAACGTGGACACTACTATCTGCTAAAGCGGCTGCTACGTCATCTTGAGTTGAAAGTGGGTTAGAACCACATAAAGCAACATTGGCACCTCCTGCAATGAGCGTTTTAATTAGAACAGCTGTTTCTTTTGTGACGTGCAGACATGCTGCTATGGTTTGTCCTTGTAGTGGTTTTTCTTTTTCAAATCGCTCTTTGATTATGTTGAGAACTGGCATGTGTTTTGATGCCCATTCAATTTGTAAATGGCCTTGTGTGGCTAATGTTTTGTCTTTTACTTGGGATTCTTTCATTACGAATTGCACCTTTGTTTATGGGTGATATAGTTTACATATTTAGTTTTATCCCTTAATAATAGACTGTAACTGCAAAGTCACTTTTTTTTGTTAAGATTTAAATGGTTTATTCCTATTTTTTGTTGTAACTAATTGGTGACTATAATGAGTGATGCTGGCGTTTTGAATCTTTCACAGGACGCTGTTCTTCAATATCTGCGTTCTCTCTACGGTGAAAAAGTCAAAGTACAACAAATTTGGCGTCTAGGTGAAACCCCTGGAGTTAATGCTGACCTAAAAGGGTTTGGTTATGGGTGTCCATATGTTATAGAATTCAAAAATGAAGGAAAAACTCGTAGAGTGGTGCTTGAAACAATGCGTCCCGGCGAAGGATTTGGACATGACCATTTCTCAGACCGTGCCCAAGTTTTAATCTGGCAAAATTCAGCCTTTAATAAGTTGCCCAAACATGTACATTCTGTTGATGCCGGTTGTTTTGAGGACACAGGGAAACTAGTTTCTGTTGGCAGATGCAAGGAATACTTTATTTTAACTGAATTTATTGAAGGAAAACTTTACCATTTAGACCTTGATCGCTTAAAAAAAACAGATAACATAAGCGAGCTTGATATGAACCGTTGTATTGCCCTCTCAGATTATCTGGCTGAAATACATAAGACACGTAATAGTTCAGCTGGTTTGTACATTAGAAGAATCCGCGATTTAGTGGGTCATGGTGAATGTATCATGGGTTTGCTTGATAGTTATCCAAAAGAATTTGCTTACGTTAACAAATCCTACTTTATCGATGTTGAGAAAGCCTGTGTTGAATGGCGCTGGAAATTAAAAGACCGAACACACCGTTTAAGCCAAGTGCACGGTGATTTCCACCCTTGGAACATTCTTTTCCGTGAAGGTGTAGATTTTACAGCGCTTGACCGTAGCCGAGGTGAATGGGGTGAACCAGCAGATGATATTGCAGCCTTAACCATAAACTACCTGTTTTATTCTCTTCAGAAATACGGTGAACTAACTGGTGTTTTTGACAAATTGTTTAAGCTTTTCTGGGAAAATTATTTGCAGAAAACACATGATTCAGAAGTTCTTGAGGTAGTGCAGCCGTTCTATGCATGGAGAAGTCTTGTTGTTGCTTCACCTATATGGTACCCTAACTTGAGTGTTGACGTCCGTGTTAAGTTGTTAAACTTTGCACAAAACATGTTACAACAGGATCGTTTCAATGTTATGGATGTAAACTCTCATTTTTAATCTTCTTTTTTTTGATACTTGTTCCTTTGAAAATTAACGTTATATTTGCCAATAACTTGTTTTATAGTTACGCCTCATGGAAAATGATGTTGGCTTGCTTCGTTTTTGTGCGAAATAAGCCATATAAAGCAATTGTTATTAAAACGCTTGTTTGATTTTTAAGAGAACTTTTTGATTTTATATTCTCTTCTCTTTTTAGTTGATGTTATACTTTAGTGTTTAAATAAACAGGTAGACTTAAACAAGGCTTTGTTGTTTACCATTTATTTGTGGAAAGCGTTTTATGAAAATGCCTGCTGGTTGGTGTGTCTGGGTAACTGGTCTTCCGGGAAGCGGTAAATCGGTGGTTTCTCGAGCATTAGTCGAACTTTTAAACCAAAAAGGTATTTCTGTTCAGTTATTATCGTCAGATGAATTGCGCAAATTTTTAACTCCAAAACCAACTTATAGTCTTGAAGAACGCGATATCGTCTATGTTGCCATGGTTTACATAGCTAAGCTACTCACGCAAAATGGTGTAAACGTTTTAATTGATGCTACTGGTAATCTCAGACGTTATCGTGATGATGCACGTTCACAAATGGCATGTTTCATAGAAGCATACCTCGAATGCTCTTTTGATGTGTGTGTTCAACGTGAAGCTGAACGAAAGGAAACCTATAACGCACCAACACAAATCTACCAAAGAGCTCTGCAAAATAAAACATCAAACACCGTTCCTGGCGTTGGTCAACCTTATGAGGTACCATTAAACCCTGAGGTGGTAGTGAAAAATTTTATGCTTACTCCTCAAGAGTCTGCACAACGAATCTATGAAGTAATAATTGCTAAAAAATAAAGTTATTTTTTGATGTAATCAAGCACTGTTTCGGCTTGATCATCAGGGATTTTTCCGTTTTTCTGTAGCGAAGTAACTATTTCAGAAACTTTGGCTAAAGCATGTACGTTGTAACCAGTTTTTTCCAAGTTTTCTTTACCGCCCTGTTCACGGTTAACAATAACTAATATGTGTTTAACTTCGGCTCCTAATTCTCGAAGTGGTTTTATTCCTTCAATTTTTGACAAACCTTCGCTGATCACGTCATCAACAAATAAGATTTTGTCGCCCTCTGTTACGTCTGCTCCCGCAATTCTACCTGTTACCCCGTAGGCTTTTTCTTCTTTGCGTACGATGACGCATGGCAAGTTGACTTTGCAAGCGATGCTTGGTACAATTAAGGCGCCTTTTAATTCTATTGAAGCAAGCTTGGTTAATGTGTCTGTGTCAGTGATTAGACGGATTTTTTGAGCTGCAACATCTGTAATAGTGCACAATTCTTTGGGCTTTGAAAGTAGACGTGCCATGTCAATATAGTATGGGCTTAATGCGCCTGATTTTATTTTAAATGAGCCAAATTTGATGCATCCTGACTCGTAAAGTGCATTTGCAACTTTGTCTGTGGTGGCTAAATCCATATTATTTCCCAATTGACAAATAGAAAATAGCAATTTAACCCTTTACTGGACAAAAAAGAATGTAAAGCTTGAAAAAAACTTTATTTTTTTAGTGCTTAATTTTTTTGCAAACGATGCCCTTTGTCGTTGACAGTTTTTAATGGTAAGAGATAACTATGGGTTTGTTAATTGTTTTTACTTAGCGTTTTGCGCCGTTTTTATTTTTTAACGGTAACGTTTATAACTCTATTCTATATTTGCTAAAGGCGCGAAGCGGAAGTACAATGGGACATCGAAAAGTTCATGCTCCAAGACATGGTTCACTAGCTTATTTACCTAGGAAACGGGCTAAAAGCCCAGTAGCCAGAATACGCTATTGGCCAGAAATTAAATCAGATTCTCCTAGGCTTTTGGGATTTGCAGCTTACAAAGCTGGTATGACATATATTTTCACAATTGAGGACAAGAAACGTTCGCCTCATTTTGGAAAAGAAGTCATGAAAGCAGTAACTATACTAGAAACGCCACCTCTAATCGTTTGTGGTTTTAAAACATACATGAAAACACCGTATGGTCTGCAAAATATCAGCGAAGTTTGGATGAAAGATCCACCAGCAATATTTAACAGGGCATTGATTTTGCCTGAAAACTTTGATACAGAAGCGATGCTGGAAAAAGTACAGAAAAACCTTGACCAAACCATAGCAATTCGTGTGATTACGGCTACTCAACCATCACAAACAGGGCTCTGTAAGAAGAAGCCTGAGATCTCCGAAATCCAGATCGGCGGAGGTAACATCCAGCAACAATTTGACTACGTAAAACAGCTTCTGGGTAAAACAGTAACACTTGAAGAAGTATTCAAAGATGGCCAATACATTGATGTTGCTGGCGTAACAGTGGGCAAGGGATATCAAGGTCCAGTAAAACGTTGGGGTGTAACTAAACTTCAACACAAAGGTCGTAAAACCAAACGCGGTATTGCTACTTTAGGTCCATGGAATCCTCACCATCTTATGTATTCAGTTGCAAGAGCCGGTCAGATGGGCTATCATCAACGCTTAGAATTTAATAAGCGTATTATGAAGATTGGTAAAGACGGAAAAGAAGCAACCGTTAAAGGTGGATTCATCCGTTATGGTGAAATTAAGGGTCCCTATATCTTAATTGATGGTAGTGTTCCAGGAACAGAAAAGCGTCAATTACGTCTACGTGTTCCTGCGCGTCCACCAACAGAAGTCCCAGAAGCCCCGCCACAAGTAACATATCTCTCACTAGAATCTCCACAAGGAAAATAAGGTGAAACGCCATGGCAGAAAAAACAGCAGAAATCTTTGACCTACAAGGCAAAGTAACTGGAAAAATTACTCTCCCCGCGGTCTTTTCTACACCAGTAAGACCAGATGTGATTAAGCGTGCAGTGTTAGCTATCCAATCAAATCGTCTCCAACCACAAGGACGAGATCCCATGGCTGGAAAACGCACAACCGCAGAGTCACGCGGAACTGGTATGGGCATAGCAAGAGTTCCTCGCATAAAAGGCGGTAGCGGACGAGCAGCTTTTGCACCAAGCACCGTTGGCGGAAGGCAACCACATCCACCCCGAGCAGAAAAGAAAATTGTTAAAGATATTCCAAAGAAAGAAGCCAAACTTGCATTAACTTCCGCTATTGCAGCAACAGCGCAAAAAGAAGTTGTCGTAAAGCGTGGGCACGCAGTTGAAAAGGTCGTTCAGATTCCATTAATCATTGATGATGCAATTGAAAACTTAACTCGCGTAAAAGATGTTGAAGCAGTATTCACAAGTTTAGGTATTGATGGCGACATCACACGTGTACGTGACAGCCGCAATATTCGGGCAGGAAAAGGCAAACTTCGAGGACGTAAAATGAAGCAAGCCGTTGGGCCACTCATTGTGGTATGTGACGGGGTAAATCTTGTTGCAGCGGCAAGTAACATTCCAGGTGTTCAAGTGACAACCGTTCTAAATTTGAACACTGAAATGTTAGCTCCAGGAACGCACCCAGGAAGATTGACGGTTTGGACAAACGGTGCTATTGAACAATTAAATACTCTCTATGGAGAAAACGCGTAATGGATAATAACGAAATAATTTCTTATCCACTTATGACTGAATCAGCAAGTCTTATGGTGGAAAAAGATAACAAACTGATCTTTATTGTTAACCTGAAAGCTGGAAAAGCTGAAATCAAGAAAGCTGTCGAAGAACTTTACGAGGTCAAAGTTAGCAAAGTTAATTTGCAAATCACTAGTCAAGGTGTAAAGAAAGCCTACGTGAAGCTTACCCCCGAATTCAAAGCGTCAGATGTAGCAATCAAACTAGGAATACTCTAATAGACTTATAGAAGGCATGATTTATGGGAAAACGAATTCGTGTACAACGGCGTGGTCGCGGTGGGCAAAACTTCCGGGCTTCAACTCACAAACGTGTTGCTCCAGCGAAGTATCCATTCGTGAAATCACCCAAAGAAGTTTACGACTTGTCCATAACTGGGACAATTAATGAACTGGTTCATGATCCAGGTCGTGGCTCTCCCCTTTCACAAATTACACTTGAAAACGGTTTAAACTGCTATAGTATTGTTCCAGAAGGCGTATTTATTGGTCAACAAATCAGCCTCGGCGGAAACGCTCCTGTTGAAATTGGTAATATTATGCCTCTTGGAAAAATCACCGAAGGAACTTTAGTTTGTGACCTTGAGCTTCGTCCAGGTGACGGAGGTAAAATGGCTCGCTCATCAGGTGCTTATGCAACTGTTGTTGGTCACACACCACAGGGAACTATGATTCGGTTACCATCAGGTCGCACAAGATACATTGATGACTTCTGCATGGCAACCATCGGTGTAGTCGCAGCTTCTGGCAGAATGGAAAAACCGTTCCTCAAAGCAGGCGAAATGTTCCACTTAATGAAAGCCAAGGGTCATAAGTATCCGAGAACTAGCGGTCGTAAAATGGTTCCAGCTGTTCACCCCTATGGTAGCAGCAAACGTAGCGCACGCAGAACAACAACAACTTCACATGGTGCACCTCCGGGACAGAAAGTCGGTTTGATTGCTGCACGAGGGCCTGGCCAGAAAAAGAAACGTGCAATAAGATAAAAAAATAGAGGATAGATGAAAAATGCCACTAAAAGAATTTAGTTACCGTGGACATAGCCTTCAAAGTCTCGAAGGCATGTCTATGGATGAATTCATAACTTTGCTTCCATCGAGGCAAAGAAGAAGTCTACAACGTGGATTAACCCCTGAACAGCGTATATTGCTAGAAAAATTACGTGTCGCAAAAGAACAGCAAAAACAAGGAAAAGAAGTAAACCTCAAGACACACGTACGCGACTTAATCATACTCCCCGAAATGGTGGGTGCAAAAGTTGCAGTACACAACGGTAAAGAATTCGTTGCAATCGATGTTAAACCAGATATGATTGGACACTACCTTGGTGAGTTCGCTATAACCAACAAGCCGGTTAGACACGGGACTCCAGGTATCGGTGCATCGCGATCATCAATGTACGTGCCACTAAAGTAAGCTCTTTTTTCTTTTCTTCTTTTTAATTTTTCTTTTTTCAGTTATACCTTGTATTTGTGTATCACACTTTTCTATTACTCTCAATATGTTAATGCCTTATTTTTTAATCAATACAGATGAGCCCCTAGTGTTTTGTAAATCTTTGTAACTGAATTGCAGAATGACCTTGTCTTGTATGGTAAATTAAGTTGACTGAAAACGGACAAACCATGTTGCTAAAAAAGATTGAATACTAGATTAGAGCACAAATGAAAAAGTCACTGACTCTTTCGTTTTAACGATTTCTCGTTTCCGCTTTATACTGAAAATTCTTACTGGGATTTATACCTTCTCAAGAATACCTTGTACTTCCTATCTTGGGTTTAGGCAAGATGAGTTAAAAGTAAAGATGTATTTTGTAAGGCAATTTAGAGACTATAGTCTCTGCCTTGTGGTTTTATGCTTGGTTTTGTGCCTGCTTCAGGGATATGTGGTAATGGAATAGGCGGGGGCATATTTAGTGTCCGTGAAATCAGTACTGACTCAATAAAGACTACGTTTGATATTGATTGGATAATTATTTGTGCTGGTGGTTTTTTCTGTTCAAAATCTTTGATAACTTGGTCAACTTCATTTTTTTCGCCATTTACGTAAGCGTTGCCTTTAATGTTTATCTGTGCAATGGATGGGTTATACGCTATTGAAAACACATAGGGGACTTCAAGTGTTTCGTTTTGTTTTTTCTCCATGCCTATGACATTGATGTTTGTGTTAATTTGGATTGGCGGCATTGGTTTGCGTACGTCCCAGTAACGTTCAGCTGTAATGCTTGATATAACTACGTTCACTCTAAGCATGATCAATCAAAAAGAAATAGTGCAGTTGAAAGATTTAAAACTGCTTATCAAAAATTACTTTTGTTTATAACGTGTAAAGCCACAGTGACCACAAGTATACCTTGAATCATGGTCTGCCATGAAGTATCCTGGACCACAGCGTTCACAAGTTGGGCGTGCGCGAGAAACTTTGTCGCCTTCAACTTTGTATAGGACGCTAACGCCGCTTGCTTTCTTTTTTGCTTTTTCTTTTGGTTTATTTTCAGTTTTTGCAGCTTCTGGTTTTGGCATTATGCTTGAGCCTCTTCTTTAGGTTTTTCAGGGTTGTTTCGTTTCCTAATGTATCCTGGTTCTACAACTTGGGCTTGCTCAATACTTTGGTAAACGTTGGCAAAACCATTAGTGATGTTTGTCCCAGTTAAAGTTTCCATGCATTTGATGTAGACAACGCTTTCTTTAACTTGTACTGCGTTAGCAACTGCTCTTTTGGTATCAAGTCTATTTGGGGTCTTCTCTTTTGGACCTTGTGTAATTGTGAAGCCTACTTCTTTGCGTTTGAGAAGTGGGTTTTCTTTAGTTGACACGATTTTAATTTCCATGAATATTCACTTGATTCAAGTCTTGAGTTCTTACAGTATTCTTCTTATTTAGCTTTTCGAACCTTTTTCCATCTCTTTCAGGAATTCGGAGGCTTTTGTTTTCTTTTCAGGCGAAACTTTAACCAAAACTATGCCTTCATACGGTTGTCCATATACTACCACAGAATTTTCGGGTGCATACAGCACAGCGATGAGCGTGAGCAAATCTTCCTCGCCGTCTACAACTATGTGATTGTGTTCACTACTTTTTAATGCGTCTTTTATTGCTTCAATTGCTTCTTTAGTTATGGTTCCCTGTGGATTTTTCACTTTAATAGCCTTTGAAGTGTACGTGGTAGATTGAACTTTTTTGCGCATACACTGATTATCTGTTATGGCTAAGTCTGGTGGTATATTGTAGGTTTGCAAATTTTTTGTAACTATATCACCTACAGAAATAATTTTTGGCGAATCTTGGGTTTTAATTTCACGCATTTTTGCCATGGTTTGGTCAAATGAACCTTTAACCAAAATGCCAAATGGTTCTTTGAACTTAACTCTAAGTTCAGGTGTAATAGTGTAAACGACCAACATAGACTGGTACCTGCCTGATAAAAAAATAATAAAATAAAAGTTGTTAAATAGTGCTGCTGTTGGTTTTATTTAGCGAACCTTTAGGGCGTAACGGCCTTTCTCTTTTACACCCATGGCTTTTGCAATTGCTGAATTTTCAGGATCAAACAAAACCACAAGACCTCCATAGTCTTCACTTAAACTGCTACTTTTGCATTTTGGACAAGCATTTTCCTTAGCTAGAAAATGGCAGTTTGTGCATGCTTTTTCACTCATTGTCTATTTTTCCTCCTCTTTAGTTTCAGCTGGAGCTCTACCTTGATCCATTTGGAGCCATTCCAATTTGCCAAGGAATGGTTGTCTTGCGGTTACACCGATTTTGCCTGAACTGCCCGCTCTACCAAGTGAAACTGCTGTGATGCGTACACGGACTTGGTCTCCTGTGATAAGTTTGCGTTTTGTTTCTTTACCCAGAAGGACACCCTGCTTTTCGTCGTATGAGATAAAGTCATCCATGAGTTGTGAAACGTGTAGTAATGCATCGATTGGACCGATTCTGACGAAAGCTCCAAAATCAGCGATTTCAACAACATCTCCTTCAACTACTTCTTGAATTACTGGATAAAAGGTTAGTACTGAAAAGTTTACTTTGTGGAATGTTGCGCCGTCGCCTGGAATAATCTTACCTATTGGGCTTACTTGAATACCTGTTACGGCTATGACATAGCCTAATTCTTCATCCACAATTCCTTCATATTTTTGTTTTACTTGTTCGCGACCTACCTTCTCAAGTGGTTTTCCGAAGGTCTCTGGTGGAATGCGAATAGTGTCTTGAAGAGTAATTAGTTTGAACATCTATGATATCAATCCGTCAATCTCTAGACGAGATTTTTGTCTCACATAAATCACTGGCAGACTTATATCTCTTAGCCTCTTCCTTAATTGTCTGTCATTGGTAAAAACTGGCGAATTCCAGTCTTTTGCTATTTTAACTATCGCATCGTCTGTTGTAAACTTATCTGAAACAACAACTGGGACTAATTTGCATTTTTCTGATAGTCTAAGTGCAAAATTTGCTTGGCGACATAGCTTGGAGGATTTTTTGTTTGCGAGCAGTTCAAGTTCAGCCTTAACTGGAGAAATCAAAATACACTCTACGTTTCGATTTAGTAGACGTCGGAGTTCTTCAAAAATATCTATTTTCAACTCTAATGGCGTGAATAATGCGTTTGAATCTAAGATGACTTTTAGGGGTTGGATTGTTGTTTTTGACATTTAAGCGCCTGCTTAATTGAGTTTTATGTTTTTCTATAGTCTTAATTATAACGTTACTTTAAATACTTCTTAGCTGAAACTTGTTGTTGGTGATATTTGTGCTTAGCGAAAAATCCTGTGGTGCTGTTGTTTATTTAAGAAAGTGTTCTGAAGTCCTTTATTTGTTACTCCATTATGAGGCTGGACACTGGGATTTTGTTAAAGGTAATGTTGAAGTAAACGAGGCCGAAAAAGAAACCGTTGTAAGAGAACTAAGAGAGGAAACAGGAATAACTGACGCGCACTTTGTAGAAGCGTTTAGAGAAAAAATAGACTACTATTACCGCAGACAAGGTGAAACTGTGCATAAAGAAGTGATTTTTTATCTTATGGAAACAAGCACCGAAACTATAACAATATCCTTTGAGCATGTCGGTTCAATTTGGCTTAACTACAGTCAGGCGCTAGAAAAATTGACATTTAAGAATGCAAGGGAACTATTAAAGAAAGCAAATCAAATTTTAAATAAAAAATAAATTTGTTTATTTTATTAAGCCGTACCCGATTAGACGCCAACGGGCCGTAATTTTTCTGCTTATTGCAACTCGTGCGCCTGGTAAAGCACAAATTGGCCTTGTTAACTTGACTTTTATTGTGTTTTGCTTTATGCCTATTACTTTGCCAACGTTTACTGCTGCGCCAACGTGAAGCAGTAGTTGCTCGTCAGGGTTAATTTTTTCAACTCTAAGTTGTTCTTTGGTTCCAACAACCCGTTCAAGAGTATACGTTTCCAACGTGAGTTCGGTTAAAGTTGGTGGTAGCATGTCTGTTTTTCCTGCAATGCTGCCTGTTAAACCGTCAGCTTTAGAATATGATGGATCAAGTAGTGTGCCAACGCCGACAAGTCCGCCACAGGTTGCTTCTTTGACATTTTTGTCGCCTGCGTGTAAGCTTATGATTTCGCTGATTAATGGGTTGTAAATAGTTTTGCCTTCGCGGTCAATTGGTATGCCAGGCCGGATTTCAATTTCTTCGCCGACTTTAAATTTACCTTGTGCAATGGTTCCACCGATAATTCCTCCACCAATATCGTCGATAGTTGTGCCTGGTTTGTTTGTGTCAAATGAGCGGACAATAAACATTAATGGTGGTAAATCAGGGTCACGTTTGGGTGTTGGAATGATTTCTTGTATTGCTTCCAGAAGTACGTCAACGTTGATGTTTCTTTGAGCTGAGAGTGGTATGATTGGGGCGTTTTCTGCTATAGTTCCTTTTACAAAGGCTTTGATTTCATCGTAACTTTTTCTTGCGCGGTTCTCATCAACGATGTCGATTTTATTTTGTACAATGATAATATTTTTGATGCCGCTAACTTCGGCTGCTGCCAAATGTTCGCGTGTTTGTGGTTGTGGGCAGAGTTCATCAGCAGCAATTACAAGGATTGCTCCATCCATAATGGCAGCGCCTGAAAGCATAGTTGCCATTAATGCTTCGTGTCCTGGAGCGTCAACAAAACTTATACCTCGCACGAATTCTGCTTTGCTATCACAGTTTTCGCAGAAAGGTTTTATCGTATAGTTTTTTGGTGGTGGACATTTTGGGCATTTGTAGATTGGCATGTCGGCATAGCCCAGTTTTATGGTGATGCCTCTTTTAAGTTCTTCACTGTGGCGTGATGCCCACGTGCCTGTTAAGGCTTGGACAAGGGTTGTTTTTCCATGGTCTACGTGACCGATTGTACCAATGTTTACTTCTGGTTGACGTGGCATTGGTGCGGTTTTTCTTTCTTGTGTATTTTCAGCCATTTACAAACGCCTTCAGATTCTGGGGTGTCTTAGTGTTCAATGCTTAAATTTAACCTTTCTATATCAACAAAATGTTTGGAAGGCAATAAACTGTAAAGTTTTTTCTTACCAGCAAATCTGCGTTTAATGTTGCAGATGGGCTTGGTTTAAACTGAAAAGGGAAATCAGGTTTATTGCACAGTTTGTTAAAAGTTGAAAAAGACGCGTTTAGGCGGCAGATTCAGTTTTGACTTCTGCCGCTTTCGTGGGTTGTTCAATAATTTTTAGGTTGATTTGAACAATCTCGTCAGTGATAGTGTTTCCTCGGACGGTTTTTCGTCTTCTTTCTCCTTCTCTTTTAGGTTTGAATCCTGCACCCTCGCTTAAAACTACTTGACGTCTGATTCCTCCGTGAACATCGCCTCTCATGGGTACGCCATCTTTGTCAGAACCACCTAAAATTTGAAGTTTGGTTGCTGGCATGTCTACTACGATGCCATCAATGGTTTCGCCTAATTTTCTTCCGATGAATGGAGCTGCACGTGCTTCTTCAACTTCAATTACTTTGCTTTTTCCGTCTGTTGGATCAGATATGATTATCTTGAATTTTGCCATTTGAAGATTAACTCTCCAGCGCAGTTTAAAATTGAATATCTCTCTATTAAGCGTTTATATTTAAATCATAGTTTGGATGCTAAGAAACCGTTTCCGTCAAGAAGAAACTTGTCTGCATTATTGTAAAGTACTCTAATTTGGGATAGTTGGTTGTTTTTAGAGGCGCTATTTTATGAATGTGTGCTGTTGTCCTTTTTGCGGTGAAATTGTAAAATTGCGTAGGTGGGACTGCTTGAAAAGCCTTTTTGTATTAAAAACTTGTTTTTTGAAGGGGGCTGGTTTGGTTGAGATTTGTCGGGAAACCATAATCAGGTCAAGTTTATGCTTCTAGTTAACAAATCATTTTAAGCATGTCTGGATGGTTCATTGATATTTTTTAGAATATGAATTTTGTTATTTGAAAAAGTGAGTTTGTGTTTACAAAATATCTTCAAATTTTTTCGCCTAAACATTTTAATTTAGCCCTGAAATGCATTTTGGCTATGTGGCGATTTGGTTTTTTCTTCCATGAGATGGCCTTTGGCTTACTCAGTGTCTTCATACCCCTTTACGTGGTTGGCTTTCAAGATACAAGTGTCATAGGTGGGCCTTTGGTTGCTTTAGGTATCATGATGTCCGTTGCCACGTTCTGCTCAATTCCTGCCTCTTTTCTTTGGGGTTGGCTTTGTGATGCAACAAGGCGATGTAAACCCTTCATCTTACTATCCTTTGCTTCCTCAGCGGTTCTGCTTTTCCTGATGACCCTTTCTTTTGCTCAAAATATCATAGTCTTTATAGTTCTCTATGTTATCATGCAATTTCTTCACATTGCTCATGAAGCGCCAAAAAACGTGTTAATCGCCGAACATTATAGCCGTGATGAATGGGAGAAATCTTACGGTTACTATAGAGTTTCAACTGAACTCGGGTTAATAATTGGTTTAGTCATCGGTTTTTGTTTATCTGTGGGCTTGTTTTCTTTTACAGCAAACCTTAGCTCTGTAGTTTTAGCAAATTATACTTTATATCTCTGTAGCGGCTTAAGCGTGGTAGCATTTATACTGTCAGTTTTGTTAGTTGCTGATCCATTGATGATTTTTGAACGCCGCCTAGTCAGAATAGAACGTGACGTTGACTTTACATACCGAAGTGCAATATCCGCTTCAAGAGTTTTAGGTGGTTCCTATTGGGATGGCTTACCTAAGAAGGACAGTTTCAAAATGTTCGCTTTAGCCATTGTTCTGTTTTCTCTGGCTACAAGTATCTTTTTTACGCCTTTACCTGTCTTCTTAAGTCAAGGTTTAGGTTTATCCAACAGTATGGTCTACATTGGCTATATTTTTACTTCAATTGGTGCCACCGCAGGATACTTCTTTATCAGTGGACGTGCACGATCAATGGATATACGTAAACAGATGCCCCGATATGTGTTGTATAGAAGTCTGTTAGTTTTTGTGTTAATCGGTATCATACAGTTAGCCCTCTATCCGACATTGATGACTTTCTTGATTCTCGTCTTTCTGGGCTTCTGTTTTGCTGTGTATTATATTTTGATGATTTCAATTTCAATGGAGCTTATACCTGCAGGAAAAAGTGGCGTTTTTGATGGATTAGTAGGTTTAGGAACCGCTTTAGGCTCTTTTCTTGGACCTTACTTAGCGAGCACTTACAATTATTTGCCAACATATTTTGTCGCTGCATTGTTGTTCTTATTGGCTTTCATATCCATAAAACTTGCAACTTAATTTTTTTCTTAATAAATTATAAAAAAAGAAAAGGAGCCTTATGACCCAAGTTTGTTTATTCAGTGTGTACTCGGTATAAGTCTACGTCTTCACGCATGCTTGGTGTCAGTTCAAGAAATTCTCTTACTGATCTTTCTATGTCTTTTGATTGTGTGACATATCTGCCAACGATAAGTATGTCTGCTCCTTTTTCTAATGCTTCTTTGGCTGTTTCTGGAACAATGCCGCCTGCAACTGCGATTAAGAATTTCTTGTTAGGGAATGTTTCACGGATGAGTTTTATGCGTTCAAGCCCGCTGCTCTTGCCTGTTTCTTGGTCAATACCTCTGTGTAAGATGATGATGTCTGGAAAATCTTTGATTGCCTTCAATTTTGTAAGTACGTCTTCTACGTTTAGCATATCAATAATTGCATAGATTCCTAGGCGTCTGGCTTCATGTACGGTTAGGTCAAGAGTTTCTGCTGGTGCAAGGCCTGCTGCGACAATGGCGTCTGCTGTGTCTTCATATGCTATGTCTACTTCAACTCTGCCTACGTCAAGCGTTTTTAGGTCCGCTATGATGAATTTGTCTTTGGCGATTTCGCGGATTTCGTTGATGCCTCTTGTGCCATAGCGTTTGAGGAGTGGTGTTCCAACTTCAAGGATGATTCTATCGCTTCCTGGTAGCTGTTCAATAACTTTCTTTGCGCCTTCAAGTGAGGGTGCGTCAAGAGCGATTTGTAAGTATGGTGGTCTCCATAAGCGTGGAACTTTGAAGCCCATGATTGGGTGTTTTGCGCGATCTTTATCGTAAATGATTTTGTCTATTGATGGATATTTCGTGAGTGCGCGTTGAAGTGCCATTTTTGTTGCGCCGTAATTGTATTGGTAGATTTTACGGTAATCGGTCGCTTGTGGGTGAATAAAGACGCTTGCAATAATTACCCACTCGTCAAGTTTTGCTGCTGGGATGATGCCTTCTTCAGATGCATCTGCGACTGCTTTGGCTACTGCAGCTTGTGCAGGACCGAAGATTTTGCCGGTGTCCTTCATGTTTTTAACGGTAACTTTTGGAACAATTAGTGTGTGTGGTTTAGGTGGTAAGTTGGGGCGGATAACTGCGAGTAGTGGTGTGTGGCCTGCTGATAAGCTTGCCATGCCTGTTGCGAAGGCTTGGCCGATTGGTCCATTTTTATCGCCAATCATTAGGTCAACGTGTGCAACTTCGTTTCCTTCTCCTAATAGTGATTCACCGATTAAATAGGTTGGGCCTGAAATTTTTTCGTTTTCATTATTTTGGGTCGGCATACAGTTTATAATCTCCTTAAAATCGACATTAAACTCTTTTAGCCAAGAATAAAGGGTATCTCTGTGGATGTCCATTTCTTTGGCTGTTCCAATGATTGTCGGTTTTGTCGGTTTATTTTTAGCTCCTGTTTCTCTTTGGGCTGCTTGAAGAATTATTTTAATAAATTCTTCCTTAGTCAATGGCTTTTTAACATCTATTCCCGACATTATTCTGCCTTCTTTGACACTTGTATTTATCCAAATATTTAAGAATGTCGGACTACCCTGCTCTTTGTTATCTATTTGTGCTCATTTTATGTGTAGCTTTGTCGGTTGACTGTTTTGGAGTTATGGCTGACGTTAAAGTCTTTAACCGTAAATCTTTATATCTCATGTACTATTGACTTGATAGTTACATGCAAAAGAGGTTATCGTGATGTCGTGGTTAAGCTGGGTAAGTGTTATCCTTGTTATTGCGGGTTTAGGTTTGTTTCTGTATGGTGCAAATGTTTACAATGCAGTAGTCGGATGGACAGGGTTCTCTCTTGGTATAGCGGGTATATTGCTTTATGTGGTAACCTATCTGTATGCTCAGTTAAGAAAAAAAGAGCCTAAGCAGGCTCCGGTTTAGAATCCAAGTTCGTTGTATTTGTTTTGTAGATACTGTACGAATGGCTGTGGATCCAAGTTTTTGCCTGTTGCTTTCTTGATTAAGTCTTCTGGGTCATAAAGATCACTTGGATGGTGTATATTTTCTTTTAGCCAACTATTAAGTTCTCTTAAATTGCCTTGTGTAAGTTGGTTACGCCAATTTGGCAAAACTTCTGTTAAGGCGTTATTTATTTGTCCACTGTAAATGTTGCCCAACGCGTAACTGGGGAAGTACCCGTATAATCCGCTATACCAATGAGTATCTTGCATTACACCTTCAGAGTCATTGTCAATTTTTACACCCATGTATTTGGCGTATTTTTCATTCCACGCCTGTGGCAATTCGTCGACATTGATTTTGCCCCCAAATAAGTCACGTTCTAATTCATAGCGGATGATAATGTGGAGGTTATAAGTAACTTCATCTGAGGCAATACGAATTTTGGAACGCTCAACACGGTTAACTGCATGAATAAACTCATCCAAACTTACTTTTGCAATAACAGGTGCGATTTCTTGTAGTTTAGGCAGAAATCCCATCCAAAATTCTTTGGAGCGTCCAACAATGTTTTCGTAAAAACGCGACTGTGACTCATGAATGCCATAGGAGCATGTGCCGCCGATAGGTTGGTATCTCCATTTTGGGTTCACATTCAACTCATAAAGAGCATGTCCAGACTCGTGAAGAACAGAGAATATTGAGTTTGTGTAATCGTTAACATAGTAATGGGTTGTTATGCGTACGTCTTGATAGCTTCCAGATGTAAAGGGGTGCTCAGTTTCATCAATCCTGCCGTTAGCAGTGGGTGAGGCAGTGTCATAACCAAGCGTTCGAGTTATAAGTTGAGAAATCTGCCGTTGAATCTCTATTGGCACTGGTTGATGCAGAGCCTTAGTGTCTGGCTGTTTGTTGGCTTCTTGAATTCTGTCCAAAAGTGGGCGTAATCCTGCCTGTAGTTTGTCAAAGGTGTCAGTGATTTTTTGCGTGGTCATTTTGGGTTCAAACTGATCAATTAACGCTTCATACGGTGTCTTTGTCTGTTTAATCTCCATAAGAATTTCTGCAGCTTGCATACTTAAATCAAACAGTTTTTTCAGTTCAGGTTTAAGAAGGTTGTAATCTTTTTTTGCTTTAGCCTTTTTCCAAGTGTTCACGGTAATTGTTTCTTGTTTAGCCATCTCCGAGACAAGTTTCTCTGGTAAGCTGACTTGTTCTATGTAACTTTTGTTAATTAGGTAGACGTTGCGTTTTTCAACTTCCCCCAGTTCAGAATAACCTGGACTTGTTTGGATTTGTTGTAAGAGTTTTCCAATTTCTGGGGGTGTGCTCATTTGATGTCCAATTTTACTAAGTAGTTCCAGTTGCAGACTTCGTTGTTCCACCGCATTTGGCGGCATCATCGTCTCCATATCCCAATGAATTAACCCTTGAGCTGTCCCCAAAACTATGCTGTCTTTGGTTTTTTCTAAAAGTTCCATGTAACTGTACTTGGTGCTGTTTTCCAAAGATATTTCCTCTATTGGTTTGTATAGGCGAACGTATTTACTGTTTTTGTTGCCGCTCTTAACTGGTTCACTAGTTATGTTGGTCTCATTAGTTTGCTATTAGTGGTTCTATGAAAAAATTTAAGGGATGTATTATTGACACTTTTTCAAGTTATCACATGCCTGATTATTGTTTGGGTTGCTAATTTGTCTGTAAAGCGTTTTTCGTTTTCAATTTTTCTTCTTAAAAACAGCCGTTTTTGTTGTCACATTAAAACAACATACATTTAAGAATCATCAGAGGCATTTTACATAAGGTTGGTTTTATGAGTGAATATAAACCACCATACGGCACACAAGTGAACATCCGAAACATGAATTTGCCTCAAGTTCCAACGCAGCCTGAAGAACCGTTACGCGGAATTGAACCTGGAAAACTTGTTTGTACCATATGCGGAAAAACTTTCAAAACAACAAGTGGGCTTAAGCGTCACCGGGAAAGTATGCATGGAACACCAGAACGTCCCATTTAAAGCTCTTCTACCGTTTAGTCCATAAGATACAGGGGTAACACGTCGTTTAACATAACCAATAACACTGGAGTCGGGCAAGAGAATTGTAAATGTTTAGGTTACTATTAAAGTAACTACGTACGATTAAAGGTAACTGCACTTTATAACTGGTTGATTTTAATGTCGATTTAATCCGTAACAGATTAAAGTTACCGCAACAACATGCCTAAATTATAAGGGCTAGGCTTGGTAGCTTTGGATGATTTAGATGGATTGTTAAACGGGCAAAAGATTGCTTACTTTTCAATGGAAATTGGTGTAGCAAGTGAAATTCCAACATATTCTGGTGGTCTCGGGGTTCTTGCAGGTGACACATTGCGTTCAAGTGCTGACCTAAAACTTCCAGTTGTCGCAGTAACTCTGCTTTGTAAAAAGGGGTTTTTTCGTCAAGAATTAACTTCTGAAGGAAAACAAATTGAGTACAACCAGGATTGGGTAGTATCTAACTTTATGAAAGTGTTGTCTCAAGAAGTGACTGTTTTAATCCAAGATAGAATAGTAAAAATTCAAGCATGGCTCTACCAAGTAAAAAGTTTAACCGGTGGAGTTGTTCCAGTATTCTTCCTTGACACTGACGTTGAAGAAAATACGCCTGAAGACCGAGAAATTACCTCTTACCTTTATGGTGGCGACCAAAAATATCGGATAAAGCAGGAAATTGTGCTCGGCATTGGCGGCGTACGAATGTTAGATGCTTTAGGCTTTAATGTTCGTAAATACCACATTAATGAAGGGCATGCAAGTTTTTTGGCGCTTGAACTACTACAAAAACATGGTATGATCCCAGAAAAAGTTCGTGATTTATGCGTTTTTACCACTCACACACCTGTTGAGTCAGGACACGATAAATTCAGCTATGACCTAGTAAAAGACGTTCTTGATGGTACAACAGACATGAATGTACTAAAAACCTACGGTGGAGTCGACGTGTTAAACATGACTCTGCTGGCGTTGAATCTAAGTAAGTATGTTAACGGTGTAGCCAAACAACATCAATGGGTGTCAAAAAGAATGTTCATCGGCTATGAAATTCACGCCATAACCAACGGCGTACATTCCTATACTTGGACAGGTGAGAGCTTCCAAAAATTATATGACCAATATTTGCCTGGTTGGGCAAATGAGCCTGAGCTGCTTGCCCGTGTAGTTGACGGAATACCTAATCAAGAAATCTGGAGTGCACACCAGAAACAAAAGGAACTCATGATTGATTATGCCAATAGCTTAACCAAAGCTAACTTGGACTATGATGTTTTCACAATGGGGTTTGCCCGCAGAGCGACGGAATATAAACGAGCTTACCTGTTGTTTTCTGACCTTGAACGCCTAAGAAACATAGGTAAAAAACACAAAATTCAACTCATATTTGCTGGAAAAGCCCATCCAAGAGATACTCAAGGCAAACGATTAATTGAGCAACTTTTTAACTATGCAAACCAGCTAAAACCTGACATAAAAATGGTTTACCTGCCTAATTATGATGTTGATATGGCTAAAAAACTGTTGGGTGGTGTCGATGTTTGGCTTAATACACCTCTTAAGCCTCTTGAAGCTTCAGGAACCAGTGGTATGAAAGCAGCCCACAACGGTGTATTGAACTTTAGCGTGCTAGATGGCTGGTGGCTTGAAGGCTGGATCGAATGCATTACAGGCTGGAGTATCGGTTCTCACCCAGATGACTGCATAGAAAACCCTGACTGTATCACAAAAGAAATTGCTGACATCTACAATAAACTGGAATATGTAATTCTTCCTACGTACTATGAACGGCTTGATGAATGGACAAGAATGATGAAAAACTCAATTAGCAAAATCGCATACTACTTTAACAGCCATCGCATGATGCGCAGATACGTGACAGAGGCATATCTATAAAATAGCCACTGAGCTTTTTTGCTCAGTCACCCTTTGTTTTATGATTGTTTAAATTTTAGTTAACTATACTTGTTTGCTACCTTTTGTCTGTTTGTTAACGATAAGCATTTTTATTAGAGCTGTCAAGTTTTTCCGCTTCTAAAGGTAACTTAAAGTAACACATTTTATCGTCTAATTTACAAAAACGCTTATGCCTAACCTTTTCAACTGTTAAATGTAAGGGTGTAATCTGCCAGAATTTATATGTCTGTTACCCCTTATATTATCCTAAAATGTTAACGAGTTGACAATATGAACGATCTTGCACTAAATCTAAAAGCTACCGCCAAAAATAGTGCACGTAACCTTCATAGTAAAAACGTGTTTTACTCGGTTGTTTCTTTGTTGTTTGTACTTGTTTTGCTTTCTTCTTGTTTGGCCTCTGTGTTCAGCGGTGTTTCTTTTTTTGTATCTGGTGCTGATGTATCAGTTGTAGATCAGGATACGCTTAGGGCCGCTGTTATTGGTGCTCCTACGGGGTTAGGCGTATCTTCTGTTATTGTTCTTTATGCAAATATTTCCATTACGGGGTCGCTTGGCATTCCTGCAGATAAAAATATTACGTTAAAAAATGTTGACGGGGATATTTGTAGACTTATTGGTATGTCTGATAATGCTCACACTATTATTGTTAATGGAGCATTGACACTTGACGGCATTACTGTAACACATGTGGCTAAATCTGTTGGTTGTGGTGTGTTTGTTTCTAGTGGTGGCACACTTGTCATGTTAAGCGGCGAAATTTCTGGCCTTTTAGGCTCAGGCGTGCGTAATGAGGGTACTTTTGAGATGTATGCTGGTCTTATTGCTAATAATACTTGTGACATTTTTGCTCTCTCAGGTGGAGGGGTGAGTAATGCTGGCACCTTTAAGATGTATGGTGGGGTTATTACTAATAACACTGGTGACCGTGCGGGTGGTGTGGCTAATGGCGGCTCTGTTAGTATGTATGGAGGCAAGATTACTAATAACTTTGGTAGTGGCATATACAGCGTTTGGCCTGGCAGTGCTAGTATGAATGGTGGCGAAATTACCAATAACACTGCTTGGGCAGGTGGTGGCGTATATAATAACGGCGCCATTTTTAGCCTGTTTGACGGCAAAATTTCTGATAACCGTGCAACTAATGGAGGTGGCGGCGCGTATAGTACGGGTGAGTTTAACATGTTCGGCGGTACAATCTCTGGAAACAATGCTCCTTCCGGTGGGGGCATATACATAGGCAACGATGTCATACGTTCTAGTGTTTGCCACTTATCAGGCGGCATAATTTCCAATAATAAGGCAACAGGTAATGGCGGCGGAGTTTGGGTTACCGATGACTGTTCATATTTAGAGAGACTCTTTGTCTCTAATGATGTTATATTTCAAAATAACTTAGCCTATGCAGCGTATAATAGAGCACCTGTATTTGATGACATTTATAACCTGCAGATAGGTAGTAAAGTTACTTGGACATCTCCTTTCACTCAAGGTTATAATAATTATGACATTAGCTATGTTTATGGAACATCTCTTACACAGTATTCTGTAACAGTGCATGACAGTTATGCATCAATCACAGGAGCAGATAACTATTCAACAGGAATATCTGTTACTATAAACGCTGGCTCTCGTGATGGTTACACTTTCTCTGGTTGGACAGTTAATGAAGGCGGCATATCATTGTCCAATAGTGCAACTGCAACCTTTACAATGCCTGCACGAGATGTTGTGCTCACAGCGAATTGGTCACCTATTTCATACACTATTAGTTACGTGTTGAATAGTGGCACTAATGCGGCTGGTAATCCTTCATCATATAACGTTGGAAGTACTTTACCAATTACTATAACTAATCCTTCTATGTCGGGCTATGAGTTTTTAGGTTGGAATGTGTTGTATGCTAATGGTTCGCAGGTGTCTTCTCAGAGTTCTTATCGTATTCCCGCTGGTACAACTGGTAATATAGAGTTGACGGCTAATTGGTGTGTTGTTGATTCGGGTGGTTCAGATGGTGGCGGTAATGGTGGCTCAGGTGGTGGTGATTCTTCACCTAAGCCTTCTCCAAGCCCTTCTGTGCCAAGTGAACCTACACCAAGCAGCCCAGAGCCATCAAACGAAATTATTGCTGATCCTAACCCGTGGCCTACTACTCGGGTGCAGTTAGTGGTTGCGTTGGTGATTGTTGTATTGGTAGTTGTTGGGGTTGTTGTGCTGTTGTTGTGGAAGGGTTCAAAGGTTTAGGTTGTGATGTTGCAATCGTGTGTACGAGTGTGAACAGTAACCCCCTTTTTTTGTACATAAATAACTTTTTGAATTCTGTTTAAGGTGCCAAAAATTTGTCAGGACAATTAAGCGGGCCAACCAAGCGACAATTAAAAACGGATTTGATCATCTAGTAACAATAAAGGCTTATTATAAAAACGGATGATATAGCGATAGAGGATTAAAAGTATTCTGTGTATATTTTTAGATGAATTAAAAACTTAGCTTAATACTGCTACTTCTTGTCTCTATCTCCCGCTTTTTGATAGGCCTTCGTAGCGTTGTTAAGTAGTAGGCGAGACTAAGTATGTGTGTACGTCTTATTTTTGGTGAAATGTCGTGTTAAGTAAAGTGGAAATGGAGTTTTTGAAGTCTCCTGAAAAGTTTGATGGTATTTATCGTCGTGTGTTGCGTCATCGTATTAAAGTTAAAAGCACGCAGATGCGTGAACACGCGATGTTGTTACAGGGCGTCGGGCTGAACGTTACGGAAAACTAATACCGTTACAACTTTCTATAACGCGAATCTGAGCTCAAATCAAGCTTTAAATATGAAAAGAGTAGAGCTTTTTGGTGCTCCGGCCGGGATTCGGACCCGGGTCTTCGGCTCGAAAGGCCGGAATACTTGACCGGACTATACTACCGGAGCGCTTTTAGGATGAAGCATCAAGCAGAATATAACTTCATATGAATAAACTTTACCCTTCTAAAATCAAGCTTTCAGCTCTTAGATTGTTGCTGTTTGGGTTTCTTGGGTTTAAAGAGAAATGCTGTTATTTGTTCAACTAGTTTCATTTGGTTCTGTTGTGTTTTCTCCAGTTCGGCAATGCGTTTTTCGGTGTCTTTTGAAATATTTTTGTTTTCGATGCGGTTTGCGCTACGGAACATGAGCATCATTTTGAAGACTTCTGAAATAGCTTTTTGTTGTTCTTCGCTGGAAGCAGGTTTTACGCCTGCGCAAACAAGAATCAGGTCAATGTAGTGTTCTTTGATTTTTAGTTCTGCGCTAACGGATGGGTCTTTGGGAAATGCGATGCTTAGGGGGGTTTGTTTGCCTAGTTCGCTAGCGGTTGGGAAACGGATTATGATATCTCCTCTTATCCATGAGGTGATAAATTCGTTAACGATTTCGCGGACGTCTTTTTCACTGTAGAGTGCAGCTGACGGCTCAGGTTTCTTTTTTATCTGAACGCGAATTATTTTGTTCTCTTCGGGTTGTGTTGTGTTATTTTGCGCCAATATTGCTCCTTCCCTGTGAAATATACTGTTTGATTCATCTTAAGCATGACTAGTATATAAGAAAAGCATACAAAGAAAATTAAAAAGAGCTTTTTACATTATAGGGGGCGTTACCTAAAATTTTAACTGTTGCTGTCTCAACTGCCTCTCGGGTTTGCTCGTCAGTGTAGACGCGTATAATGTTCATAAAGCCCTTTAGGGTTTCAAAAATTTTTGAGCTATCACTGAGTTTTTGTAGGTCACGTTTGCCTTTTGTGCTTCTAGTGAACACTGGAATTTCTGAAGATTTAATTAGAACAGCTTGATGATACGGAACCGATGGTATGGTTGGTACATCAATAGTTACTTTTTCAATATCTACATCTGCTTCTTTTGCGATTTCGCTTCTAATTTGTGTACGGTAAGATTCCCTGCCAAATAAGTTAGAAACCATATCATCCTCTTTATAGAAGGTACGTTCGTAAGCGCATTTTAGCATTCTGCGTTGTTCTAAATTTTCGATGATGCCTTGGGAGGCTTTGCATTTTTTTAGTGCAGACCAAACAGTGTAGTCGTCAAGTTGGAGAAACTCTTCAGGGGTTTTAAATGAGGTTAATCCTAATTCTTTGTTGGCTTTATCCATGGCAGATGCAAGCATAATCTGTGCGGCTCGTCCCATACGGTGGAAATAGATGCTTTTGAAGGATTCAATGCGGGCAATCATAAACGCTTCCAAAGCGGAAAGCGCGCCAAGTTCAACAGCCAAGTTTTCGCCTAAAACATCAAGAGCATGAATTAGTCGATAAACATCTATAAAACCATACTCAGCACCCGTATGGTACGTGTCTCTTAAAATGAAATCCATTTTGTCAACATCGACGGCGCTACTAATGATTTGATCAAGGAATGCTTTGCCTGGCTTGTGAGCTTTTCCAACTGCAAGTTTACCAACTTCGACGGGGGTATAGCCTATTTTGGAGAGTTTGTCAGCTACTTCACTTTTTTCAACAATCCATGAAGTTATGTCTTCATGGGTTTTTTGCAAATTTTTAAGTAGCACTTGTTCAAAAACGTGTGAGAATGGTCCATGTCCACAATCGTGTAGTAAGGCGCTGATTCGGGTCATGTCTGTCTCCTCTTCAGTAACTTCTTGAGAGATATGTGGATTCTCAAGTAAGTTACCTGCCAAAAACATTACACCAAGACAGTGCTCAAAACGGGTATGATTAGCGCCGGGATACACGTATTCAGATCCTGCAAGCTGCCTAACTCTGCGTAATCGCTGCATTGGGTACGTGTCAATTATGTCTTTTTCTGCCTGTGTAATGTACACATAACCATGTACTGGATCTTTAATTTCTCCCCAGTAAGCCTTTGGCATACTTTTGCACTCTTTTTTGTTTAAATTATATTTATGTGGCTCCCTATAATGGTTAGCGCTAATCTGAATAATCAAGGGCATGAACTATGAAAGGTGTATTTATCTGCATTGAAGGTTTAGACGGAAGTGGGAAATCAACTCAAGCTAGACTCTTAACAAAGAAGCTCTGTCAAGCAGGTTATGCTGCCGTCTTTACAGCAGAGCCCAGTCAGGGAAAAATTGGTAAATTCATACGTAGCCGTCTTTTTGAACAAGAACGCATGCCTACGACTGTTGAAGCCCTGCTCTTTGCGGCTGACCGAATTGAGCATGTGCAAAACATTGTTGTTCCTGCTTTGGAGGCGGGTAAAATTGTAATCTCTGACCGTTATGTTTACTCATCACTTGCTTACCAAGGTAGCGTAGGTTTAAACTTGGGTTGGATAGAGACTATAAACGCTTATGCCCAAAAACCTGATTTGTCAATTTTTATTGACGTTGCTCCAGAAATTGTTTTGGAACGGCTTAAACGGAAAAAATCTGTAATGGAAAATCTGCAAACCCAGCAGTATGTTCAGAAAATATATCAAAAATATGTTGAGAAGGGCGAGCTTAAACGGATTGACGGTGCTAAAAGCAAAAATGAAGTTTTAGACGTATTATATAATGAGGTTATTTGTTTTTTAAGTAAATTTGAAGCCTAAAAAATTGGTTGAAAAAGAGTGTTAGTCTTCTCTCCATTTGAACAGTTTAACTGCCAAGACGAAGATGACTAAAGTTATTATGCCTAACACTGCAATGTCTACGAGTGCGTTTGGTATGTTGTTGTAGACCATGACGTTGTTTAAGCCTTCAGTAACATAGAACAGTGGCAGAACATGAGCGATGGTTTGTAGGTATCCTGGCATGATGTTGATTGGGAAGAAGGTGCCTGCTAAGAACATCATTGGGAAGGTCACTATGTTGCCTATGACACCTGCGGTTTCAGGATTCTTAGTTACCGTGCCAACTAACATGCCTAGTGAAGCGAATAGTAGTGGTCCTAAGATTAGGAAAGGTATTAGCCATGGCGATAGTGTGACGTGTGCACCGAAAGCAAAGACTCCTACTCCCACCATCAACAGAAAGCCTGCGACTGTTAAAGCAATGTAGAACAAGACTTTAGCTATTAGCCACTCCATTTTTGTCAGAGGCGTTAATGATAGTTGTTTGAAGAGTTTATTTTTCTTGTATTCTGAAGAAATGTTGACTAATGAAAACATTGGACTTGTTAGAATGGAAAAGCCGATTAAGCCTGGGATTAGGAAATCAATGTATGTAGTTTGCTCAGTGTTTACAGTGGCTGAAGTCAAACCTATTACCATGCTGCCGTTGAAACGCTGTAAATTGAAGTAGTTAACATATCCACTGACTGTTCCACTGACAATGCCACTTGTACTGGATGCTGGACTACCATAGACTGTAACATTAACCTGTTGCTCCGTCATGTAATTCCCTGTGAAATTTGAGGGAATAAGTATGCCGTCTGACGCTGAATGTGCAGCCAAGAAGTCTGGGAAATTCTCTGAGGCGTTTACTGTTATGACTCTAATTGTCGAGGATTCGTTTAACGCTGTAAGAAAATCGTTGCCGATGTTTCGGCCAAGAGCGCCTGTGTCTTGGTTTTGGGCATAGACGTCTATTGTTCCTGTTTCTCCGCTGAAAATGGCGCCGAAAATCAGGATTAAAATAACTGGGAAAATTAAACCAAAGAATAATCCGAATTTATTTCTTAAGTAGCCTACACTGAATACTTTAAAGTCTACATAAATGCGTTTAAGACTAACCATGTTTAACGTCGTCCTTTTTTGTTTGGTTTCTGTTCTATTTCTACTTCTCCTTGTTCGTCAAGTGGCTCGTTAATAAGCTTGATGAATACGTCGTCAAGACTGTCTTGGCGTGTCTGAATTTCACCCCAGCCCATTCCTGACTGTTCAGCAGCTGCTAATGCTGCTAACATGTCTATTTTCTTTTTTAGTGGTATGGAGATTACTTCTTTAGTTTTATCGTATTTCCCTTGAAGTTCAGTGTTCGCGTTGATGTAGTCAGCAAGCTGTTGAGTTCCGTGAATTTCTAAACGTTCGCCTGAACCATGTTGTTGAATGATTTCTTCGGTAGTTCCCATGGCTACAATATGTCCATGATCCATGATAGCTACTCTGTCTGAGAGTTGTTGTGCCTCATCAAGATAGTGAGTGGTTAAAATGATGGTTTTTCCTTTAGCTTTCAACCTGCGAATGACTTCCCATATGGCACGCCTAGCGTTAGGATCTAAGCCGGTGGTAGGTTCATCAAGGAAGAGTAATTCAGGTGAATTTACAAGCGAGAGGGCAAGTCCAGTTTTTTGTTTTTGACCTCCTGAAAGACTTTCGAAAACATGCATCTCCATTTCATCAAGCAACACTTCTCGTAAGATAGCGTTGGAGTCAACTTTAATATTAAAAAGACTTGCATAGTACTTGATTGCTTCTTTTGGAGTGGTTTTTTCAAAAAAGGTAAATTCTTGAGGAATCACTCCGATTTTCTTGTGAAGTTCATAGCCGTCTTTCCAAGGGTCTAAGCCAAGGATTTTAACGTCTCCACTGTCACGCTCGCGAAGCCCCTCCATGATTTCTATGGTGGTGGTTTTACCTGCACCATTTGGACCCAGTAGCCCAAAGACTTCTCCCTGCTTAACAGTGAAGGAGATACCGTCAACTGCTTTAAGGCTACCATAGCTTTTCTTTAGATTTGTTACTTCTATTGAGAACATTCTTTTGCTCCTCTTTTTAGCGCGTAATGTCTGTTAATTTCATATTTTGGAAAAGCTGAGATTAATTTACTCAAGTATATAACTTTCGATTATAGAATATAGAATGCATTATCGGGCATATTTAAAACTCGGCGTTTTCCTGTACGTTTTTATCTAAAACTCGTTTGTTTGCAGCTTTGTTTATTCTATCCGTGATCATTGTTACAAGTTCTTCTGGGGCAATATATCGTGGCCCCTGCTTGTGAAAAATCTGAAACTCTACCATTTTAGCTATAAAACTGATTTTAAATATGTAATAATCAAATTTTAAAGCTACCCTTTTTTGTGGTTCATTTTTGTAATAGCGTATTACACAAAAAAAGTCAAGTGACAAAATTTGCTCGCTTCTAAGTATGTTGAGTGCTCGGTTGGTTTCTTGATCATCAAGAAAATTAAAACATTCATCTTCAGCTATACCAAACTCAAAAATAACTTCACTGTTTGGGATAGTGGGGATAGTGATTTCTTCAAAATGGAACGGTTTTCTGTTTAACTCTTTTAAGGTTTGGATGACTTTTTGTTGAAGCTGTTTACTATTAAGTGTTGAAGAAAAAGTTTCCAAAAAGTGAATGTTTACCGGAAAATTTTCATATTTACCAAGCATTAATGGTTCCATTATGTTTTAATTTTTATTTTTCTGATTTTTTCCAAACTGTTTAATAATTCCGAAAGGGCAGCACTTAATTTCTGTATTTCTTCAACGTCTTCTGTTTTCTCGATTTTATCTTCAAGCACTTGAATCTTGTTTAACAAGGTAGTTTCAAGTTTATCGTAGGCTATGTCTGTTTGAGGTGCCATTTGAACTGGTGTTTGTTTGCCCTCTTTTACAATTACCACTTTTTTCTGATCCTGCTCACACCAAAGCGTGTTATCTTTGAATCTGAATAGTGGTGACGAGCAAGCTGGGCATGAAAGATCCGTTAACGTTGCGCCTTGCCGCAGCAAATCTGCCATACGTTTTATTGGTGTGTCATCTTTTTTTGGTTGCAATTAAGAACCTCAAAGTTAAATACATATCAAAAGCTTATATAACTTAGTTACTGCGATTCTGCCATTAAAAGGCGATTCATATGGTGCGGAAGAAAAAAGCTGAAGAATATGAAGCTAAAATTCAACAAGCCTTAGGTGTGCTTGGCGAGGTTTCAGAGGACAGTACTACGCCACGAAACATTCGACGTGCTGCCAAGGACGCAATGGATGCGTTGCAAAGTCCCGAGTTTACTCCAGCAGTTAGAGCTTCAAATGCGGTGTCACTGCTTGATGAAATTCTACAGGATCCAAATATGCCTCCGTATACACGTGTGAAACTCTGGAACGTTATGAGTTTCATAGAAGCAATAAAAGATTAATTTTCCTCTAAGAGACTATTTTTCCTTTCTTTTTTGTTTTTCAAAATTTCTATAAAGAAAGAGCTAACTAACACTAAATAACAATATATGAAAATTTTTTCTGTTACCGCCTTGCATTTTGATATGGTGCTTGTAGACATAGTAGTTTTGTGTCATCTTTTTGGTGTAGTGGGGGGATAGACGGAGTATCTTTGAGGTTAAAGGTTTCTTGTGTGAAGTTTAACCGCGATTTTGTAGTTACTTTTTGCTAACAAATATATTCAACTGCTTGTATTTACTTTTGGATTTCCACGGAGCTGTACTCTTTGAAATATGATGTAATAATCGTCGGCGCAGGCCCCGCAGGCATATTTTCAGCTTTAGAATTAACAGAGACAACAAACCTTAACGTCCTCGTCTTGGATAGAGGACAAGAAATTGATATGCGTAGATGTCCCTCGAAAAGAGGTTTTGAATGTGTACACTGTGAACCATGTGCTATCCTTTCAGGATGGGGTGGAGCAGGTGCCTACAGTGATGGTAAACTCACATTATCCACAGAGGTTGGAGGCTGGTTAAACCAGTATCTTTCAAACAAAGAATTAGCCGACCTTGTAAAATACTGTGATGAGATTTACCTCAAATTTGGTGCAAGCGAAACTGTTTACGGTACAGAAAATGAGGAAGTGAACAAGATAGAAAAAGGCGCTTCTCTTGCAGGGTTAAAGCTTATAAAACAAGAAGTTCGCCACATGGGTACCGATAAATGCCTCGAAGTTTTAAAGCGCATGTTTAAAGCCTTAGAAAGTAAAATTACTTTTAAACCAAAAACTGACGTTAAAGGCTTAATCATCGAAAATAACGTTGTTCAAGGAGTAGAAACAACAGCTGGAGAAAAATACTGCGCAAAATATGTAATTATTGCTCCTGGAAGAGGCGGGGCCGAATGGTTACAAACTGAAGCCCAAATTCGTGGCTTAAAGACCGTAAATAATCCAGTCGACATAGGTGTACGTGTTGAAGTTTTGGCTTCAGCTATGGAGAAACTAACCAAAGTTCTCTATGAACCCAAACTAATTTACTACTCAAAACAATTCGACGACCAAGTTCGCACCTTCTGTGTCTCACCTTATGGTGAAGTGACAACAGAATCTTATGATGGTGTCCTAACAGTAAATGGTGGTAGTCAAGCCGAAAGTAAAACTAATAACACTAACTTTGCTATACTAGTTAGTACCCAATTTACTGAACCATTCAAGGAACCAATTGCCTACGGCAAATACATCGCTCGCCTCTCAAACTTGCTTAGTGGCGGAGTTATGGTACAACGTTTAGGTGACTTGACTGCCGGTAGGCGTAGTACCCCTGAACGTTTAGCCCGTAGTGTAGTTCAGCCAACACTCAAAAACGCCACTCCCGGCGACTTAAGTTTCGTTTTACCCTACCGTTACCTAGCAGACATTCGTGAAATCCTTCAAGCACTTGACGTGATTGCTCCCGGAGTTCACTCAAGAGACACACTGCTCTACGGTGTCGAAGTCAAATTCTATAGCAGTCACCTGCAATTAACCAATTCATTGGAAACCAAGATTCACAACATGTTCACCATCGGCGATGGCGCAGGTGTAACCCGTGGTTTAATTCAAGCATCTGCCTCAGGTGTTATAGTTGCAAGAGAGATTTTAAAACGTGAAAAATTGTTGAAGGTCTAAACCAGTATGACTGTTGTGGCTAAAGAAATTCGCTGTTCACATTGCGGTGCTCCAGTTGAATTCAAACCCGGAGAAATAATAGCCACCTGTAAATACTGCGGTTTTACAACTGTTATTCAAACAGGACAAGCCTTCAATTTTGAGCACTCTTTAATTTTGAACAATTATGACCTAGCTCAGATGGAAAAGCGCATTCAAGACTGGATGAGTAGCGGTTTCATGAAACCTGGTGATTTAGCCAAAAAATCGAAAATCATCGAGGAAGATCTTGTTTATTTGCCGTTTTGGGTTGTATCTGCCGTTGCTATAACCAAATATAAGGGTATTTTCGAGCGTATTTCTCCGTCAATTGTGAAAGATGGGCAGATTGAAAAAGAGTACAACTGGCTTGTCTTGGCAAGGGAAGCTGCTGTTTTTCCTACGCGTGAATATAAAGTGCCTTTAGCTGGTAAGATCCCGTATGATTTTCGAAAAATTGAAGGGTTCGCCAAAGTGTTAAACAGTGAAATAGGTAAAGATGAAGCTTTGGAACTGGCTAAACAGCAGATTGAAAATCAGCACCGTTTTCTACTCCAACAAGATGTCGACCGCGTTATAGAAATCTCTACCACGTTGGAGCTTAAACAGATGTTGTATTTGCATGCGCCTGCCTGGTTCATTAAATACCAATATAAGGGGAATCTGTATCAGTTAATTATTGATGGTTCAACTGGTAATGCGTTGAAGGGAGATATACCCTCAATCAGGTTCTAATTTGTTTTAACAACATTTTTAAGTAGCCTTTTTTCTATATCGAAAACATATAGGTCGGAATTTAAAAATGAGCGAAAAAGATGTGTATGCGCAAGCAAAAGGCCAAATGCGGCTTTCTGAACGCATTGCAACAGCCCTGCCCGGCTTTAGAGGATACAAAGAAAAAGAACTACGCCGAGAATCAGATAAACTGGTACGCAATCACTTATACACGAAATTATCTGGTGCAAAAGACGGTATTCGTAGCATATTTCAAAAAATTACAGACCGCCGTTACTTAGACGTTTTACCTGACATGGATAGGTTAACAGCAAAAATTGATCGTGTGACAGAAAAAATAAATCACGCCTCATATGGTTATAGCGGATTTTTTGACATAGTGAAAGTTAAAGAAGAAAATCTTGATCGTATGATAGCCTTTGATAATCAACTAATCGACTACGTGAACGCTTTAACTGCCGTTGTTGACGCCTTTAAAGCTCAACTAGTAGCAGGTGACTATAGTAACCTCAAAGATCAAGCTCAAGTTGTAGCAGACAAGCTTGAAGCACTTGAGGATGCATTTGATAAACGTAAAGAAGTAATAATGGGAGTGACACAATAATGCCACAAGTAATAGAATGGACAAATGCTGGTCCAGACGCAATCGTTTGGAGGTACCCTAATGAGGAAATCACTTGGGGCTCACAACTGGTCGTTCAAGAATTCCAGCTGGCAGTATTTTTCCGTGATGGTAAAGCCTATGATGTTTTTGGTCCGGGAAGGCACACTTTAACTACTCTAAACCTGCCTCTGCTCACTGGATTGTTGACAAGACTTGCTGGTTTTGGTGGAAACAAGCCTTTCAAAGCTGCAGTCATTTTCGTCAGCACTAAAATATTTGCTGGCAAATGGGGAACAAAAGCACAAACTACAGAATTAGCGCCTCTACAGACTTATGGACAATTCTGGTTTAAAATTGAAAATGCTACCTTGTTTGTTAATGAAGTAATGGGTGGACAAAACGCTTACACAACTGATCAAGTTAACAGTTTCTTACGCGGTTACTTAAACGAAAAAATCATAAGTGAACTCAGTCACTATGACTTAATTACGGTCTTCACGCGCTTAGGTGAAACAAGTGTCATTGTCAAAAACACTCTCATTGACTATTTCAAACGCGTAGGCATAGAACTAACTGATCTAAGATTCGAAGGCATAGACACAACACCTGAATACCGTGAACGCCTGTTCTGGCTCAAAACTGGTCAAACTGCGTCCAGTGAAGTATTACGCATGGAAACAATGAAACAGACTGCAGAATCTCTTGGCAAAGGCGGCGGCTCTGGTGCATTAGGTGCAGGAATGGTGCTCATTCCACAAATCATGAACCAACAAGGACAACCCCAAGCAGCACCTGCAGCAGCCCTTGTTATCTGTCCTAAATGTGGTGAGAAAGTACCTGCAACAAGCAAATTCTGCCCCGCCTGTGGAACAAACCTTACCCCGCCATCCGAAGGAACAATATCCTGCTCTAAATGCGGCAAATCCATCCCAGCAAACAGCAAATTCTGTCCCGAATGCGGAAACAAAATCGCCTAGCGGAGTAAAAGATAAGTATGAATGAAGGTAACCGCCAACTATTAACTGCTTCCATGCTCTTAGTTGCTGTCACAGTGGGTGTGCTGCTGTATGCAGCATCACTTATCAGCTGGATGCTTATTTTACCGGTAACGCTGTTAGTGTTCGGTTGTTGGATGTTAGCCTTAGCATACATGCAGTCAAGCAACCCAGTCAAGTACGCCCGAAGTCCATTTGGAACAATGGCTTTAGGGTTAACATTGATTGCATTTGGTGGAGCAGTTTTCCTCTTTGATCTCACAGGCAGCGTCCTGTACGCGTTAGCATTAGTCTTGCTAGTGCTTGCTGCATTGGGGATTGCCACTGCATTACGTCACAAACACTCTGTGGATCCCTTTTTTGGCTCCAAAGAGGTGTTAATTTGAGCCATAATCATGCTATCAAAAAAACCCGAGTTTCATTTATCGAATTTGACGATGTTTCATTCAATAAATTAGATGATTTAACATATTTTGGCGAAGGCAACTCTAAAGGACGAAAAATGGAGTTTGATTTTGAGTACTGTTTCGATTGTGATTTGAGACTTCTTGACGGTAAATTGATTTTAACTAACGGACTTTTTGATGAAGAATTTGAAAAATTGGTAACTGACGCAAAAAATAACAATTATGTAAAATTTAAAGAAGTAACTGTACAGCATTCTGACTATGAAATCCTTGAACGCCTAATCAAAAACGCTCTGTCACTTGGCAAACTAAAACAAAATCTTCTAAATGAACAAGAATAAACCCCCGATAGAATGAAGCGCTTAAACCTAAGAAACACTTTTCTACTACTTTATTAACCCTAAAGCACTTCCAATGTTCAAATAAGGGACTGTTTAGCTAATGCGAGTAATTGCTGATCTGCACATTCATGGTCGTTACAGTCGCGCCACAAGCAGTCAAATGAACCTGCTTGAAATCGCGCGATACTCAAAAATCAAAGGCTTAAACCTCATAGGCACAGGTGACTTTACCCAACCTGACTGGCTAAAAGAGATAAAACAAACTCTCGCTCCTGATGCCGATACAGGGTTGTTTAGACTCGCAGGTAACCCTTATTCCCAAACGCGGTTTATGCTTACAACCGAAGTCTGTACAATTTTTGATTATAAAGAGGATTTAAAAAAGATACATCACGTTATCCTGTCACCAAATTTTGAAGCGGTTGAACAACTTAATGAGCGGTTAGCGCGTTTTGGTGATTTAGCTTCTGATGGCAGACCAATTTTGAACATGACTGCACCGCAGCTGGTTGAGGAAGTGATGGCAGTTTCAGATTGGAACATGGTCTTTCCCGCTCATGCGTGGACACCTTGGTTTAGCTTGTTTGGGGCATTTAGCGGTTTTGATAGCATAGATGACTGTTATCAAGACATGACAAAACACATTCACGCACTTGAAACAGGGCTTTCTTCTGACCCTGCGATGAACTGGCGCTTAAGCAAACTTGACCGTTTCACGCTACTATCAAATAGTGATTGTCACAGTTTTTGGCCTTGGCGTATTGGCAGAGAAGCCAACGTGTTTGAGTTAAAACAATTTACCTACAACCAAATCATCGATGCCATAAAAACCAACGATTCCACACGGCTAAAATTCACCATAGAAACTGATCCCGCCTACGGCAAATATCATTGGACAGGTCATCGCAACTGTAAAGTTTCATATTCACCCTCTGAGGCAATAAAATTTGCAAACATTTGTCCCGTATGCCGAAGACGTCTAACCAAAGGCGTTGAGCAACGTGTCGAAGAATTAGCTGACAGACCAGCAGACTTTAAACGTGATGGTGTTCCAGTGTTTATGCACTTGCTACCTTTGTCAGAGATTATTTCTGCTGTGCTTGGGGTTAATTCTCCGTCTACTCAAACAGTTTGGAGCAAGTATTATGCATTAGTTGGCAAGTTTGGGGATGAATATACTGTGCTTATGGATGCGTCGCGAGATGCGTTGGCATCTGTGGTTGATTTGTCGCTAGCAGAAACTATTGTTAAGGTTCGTGAGGGTGCACTTAAGGTTACTCCAGGTTATGATGGAGTTTATGGACAGCTGGCTTTGGATGCGTCAAGTTTATCTCATATTAAAGCTAAGCCTGCTATGAAACATGCTCAACAGATGAGTATGTCTGATTTCTGGTAGATGTGGTGCAGTTTCCATAGAGAGTACTCTAAGTGCAAACAAGAATAGACTATGTGAAATAGCGATATAGATGCATAACACATAAGCAGTTCCAGCCTCTTTTCTCTATAGAAACAAAACAATTTAATTTCCGTAAAATCATTAGTAACTGTTTCTTTGTCAAAAGGTTTGATACTCTTGCAACAAGTTCTCTTAAAAATCATAGAAGCTGCTACGCAGAAACATGGTGCATACTATGCAGAGGCGAGAGCACAAAAACTCCATAAAACCATGTTTACCCTTAAAGAGGAACGTGTAGAAGCTGCTAAGCAGGGAATAGAAAATGGTGTTGCCCTACGTGTACTTGTTAACGGTGCGTGGGGTTTTGCTTCAGTTGGTTCGTTTGAAGACGATATTTTGTTAACGGCAGTTTCAAATGCGTGTATAATGGCTAAAACTGCAAGTCAACGGCTTAAAAACCCGATTAAACTTGTAGCGGCTAAAACAGTAACTGATCATGTTGAGGTTAAATCAAAAAAGAATCCTGCAGACATAGCGATGGAAGACAAAATCAAAGATATTTTTCAAATAAACAAGACAATCCAACAGTATGATAAGCGAATTAAAAGCTGCACAGTGGACTACTTAGATTTGACAGGTTCCAGTTTTTTTGTTAACAGTGAGGGTACAAATATTCAGCAGGATAAAATGTTTGTATGGTCAAGAATTACTGCTTCTGTTGAAAGTTATGGTGTTTTCACTTTCAGCCGTGAAGAAGTTGGCTCTACATTGGGCTATGAAGTTTTTGATGCCCAGCCTCCACAAGAGATTGGTGAAGCCGTTGCAAAACGTGCAGTAGCGCAGTTATCAGCTAAATCACTTAAGGGCGGTAAAGCTCCTGTTGTGTTAGGTCCAAATGTAGTGGGTGTGTTTGTCCATGAAGCTTTTGGGCACTTGGCGGAGGCGGATTTGGCTTTGTCAGGTGGTATTCTGTTTAATGCGATGGGTAAAAAGATTGGTTCAGACTTGGTAACTTTTTATGATGATGGTACTATTCCTGGAGCTTTTGGCTCATTTAAATATGATGATGAAGGCGTTCCAACGCAGAAAACATTGTTGATAAAAGACGGTGTTGTGGCGGGGCTTATGCATAATCGTGAAACAGCCTACAAATTTAACATTCAACCAACAGGTAATGCTAGAGCTGAAGATTTTCGTGTAGAGCCTATTATACGTATGCGTAACACGTACATGGCGCCTAGAGATCACAAGTTTGAAGAACTTTTAGAAGGTGTTAAGTCGGGTTATTTCTTTAAGAGTTTTAGAGGTGGTCAGGCGAATATTGACGGTACATTCCAAGTTGGCATACAGGAGGGTTATGAAATTGTTAACGGTGAAATTGGCGCTTCAGTAAGAGATGCTTCAATAAGTGGTAATACACTTGAAACTCTGTTAAAAGTGGATGCTGTAGGCAAAGATTTCGCCATAAATTCGGGTAGATGTGGTAAAGGTCAAATCGCTTTTATTGGTGATGGCGGACCGCATATTAGGTTAAGTGAGGTGGTTGTTGGTGGCAGTGCTTGAAAAAGATGAAATGTTAACTATAGCAGAAAAAGCAGTTCATGTAGCAGTTGCAAGGGGGGCCTCTGAAGCTGAAGCTTACGTTTACGAGGGGCAAGCTTCCAATGTTGGTATTGAGCTTGGACAAGTAAATAAGACTAACCAGATTATTGACCGGGGCGTTGGAGTTAGAGTTGTTGTCAACAAGGCCATGGGTTTTGCTTATACAAATATTGTTAGCGATCTAAACGCGATTGAAGATATAGTGGTTCGCGCGTTAAGTGCCGCTAAAGCAAGTAAACCTGATGCTGATTGGAAAGGCTTTGCTCAAAAGAAGCCATATGTTTCTGTTTTGGATGGTACATTTGACAGTAAAGTTTTGGAGATTGGCTCTGATGAATTGGTGAATATATCTCAGGTCATGATTGACTCTGCTAGTCAAGTTGATAAAAATGTTCTTGTGGCTGAAGGTGGCATAGGAAATGCTTACATTTCCAATGCAGTTGTCAACTCTAATGGTGTCTATGGTTTTGACAAGGGTACTGTTATTGAATGTAGCTTGGCAACTTTAGCCAAATATGGTGATAAGGTGACGCCGGTTTGTTTTGAGTTTAACGCTGCAAGAAACTACAAAATTGACCCCACATGGGTTGGAAGCGAAGCTGCAAGACTCTCTGTTTCAACTTTAAAAACAAAGCCAATCAAAACCAAAACCACTAAGTTGGTTTTGTCGCAGTTTGCTTTGCAAGATTTGTTGGGTTACACGTTGCTTAATGCGATAAAGGCCGATAGTGTACAGCGGGGGCAGTCTCCGTTTAAGGGAAAAATCGGTGAAAAAGTTGTCTCAGAAAACCTTACTATTTATGATGATGGCTCATATTCAGGTGGAATGAGGACTTGGCTGTTTGATGGTGAAGGTGTACCACACCAAAAAACCCTGATAATTGATAAAGGGGTTCTTAAAAACTTTCTTTACGACAACTATGCTGCCAAAAAAGAAGGCAAAGAGAGCACAGGTAATGCTTCGCGCGCTGGGTATTTATCTACACCAAACATTGACATAACAAACTTTCACATAATGCCCGGAACCTCTTCAGCGGACGATATGATACGGCAAGTTGACGATGGTTTACTTGTTTATTACCTGCAAGGTGCACATAGTAGTAATCCAGTGAGTGGCGAATTCTCAGTTGTAGCAACACCAGTATGGAAAATCAAAAATGGTGAAATTGTTTTTGCTTCACGAGATGTTATGCTTGCAGGCAACATTTTTGAAGTACTAAAAAATGTCCAAATTGTAGGCAACAATGAGCGACAAGTTGGTGGTTTAATTGCACCATGGATTATGGTGGAGGATGTCCGAGTAATCGGCAAATAACTTGGATTAAATAAGGTTGAGTTTTAAATAAAACTCATGTTTACTCTTTTTGTTGTTTGGTTCATGATTACGGTTATGTTTATCCAAGGTCTTAACTTTGATAGACTCTTCTGTGGTTAGTATTATTGTGACCTAAAGTTTGCCGTTCTTTTTGTGAAAGATGGCTCTTTTGTTGCCTGAGTGAAAATTAAGCCCAAAAACTTTTTGAGTACTCGCCAAGTATTTCCTCGTAGATACCTTTGGTTTGCTGAGCGATTTTAGTCCAGTCATACGTTTCAAGAACTTTGTGGTAAGCATTCTCGCGGATTTTGGCGGCATAAATGGGGTCAAGCAGTAATTTGTTTATTCCCCATGCTAACGATTCAGGATTGTTAGGGTAAGCCTTCACACCTGTAACATCATGTTCAACAATTTCGGTTAAGCCGCCTATGTCGGAAACAACAACTGGGCTTTTTGCTGCCATTGCCTCTAGTGCTACAATGCCGAAAGGTTCAAAGAGGCTGGGTACAACAGAAACGTCAGCGACTTTTTGTAGTTTTATTAGATTTTCTTCATCTACAAAGCCTTCAAAAAGAACTTTATGTTCTAAACCCATGCTGCGAACGATGTTTAGCAGTTGTTCTTTCATGTAGCCGCTACCGACAATAATGAATTTAGCGTTAACTTTGCTTAAAATTTTAGGCACTGCGTTGATTAAAATATGGATGCCTTTCTCGTAAACGAGTCTGCCAACATAGAGGATGATTTTTTCTTCTGGTAAAGCGTAACAATTTCGGAACGTTTTCATGTCGTTGTTGTTTTCATCATAGTTTTTTGTGTTTACGCCGTTAGGAACCATGACTAGTTTGTCGTTTGGTAAGCCGAAAGCCCATTTCACATGTTGAATCATGTAGTCGCTACAGCAAATTACTTTCCAAGCTTCATAGTTTAGCCATGCTTCAGTTTCATGAATCATTTTTTCTGTAGTTGTATGTGTGCCGTCACGGCGTCCCATTTCAGTGGAATGCATGGTTACCACAAGTGGTTTTCTGAAAATGTGCTTAAGCCCAATGCCCGCGTTTGCCACTAGCCAGTCATGTGCATGAAAAACGTCAATTTTGTTGTCCAGTTTGTGTACAATTGCAGCTGCTTCTTTTTGCATGTTTAGGTTCATAAGGTAAACCCAAGTGGCAAAATCGGGTGCTGGAGTTTTGTAGCTGTCTATACGGTAAACTTCAACGCCGTCAAAGGTGGTTTCATGGGCAGGTGCTCCTGGGAAATCGCATGTTGCAACGTAAACTTTTACGCCTTGCTGAGCTAAACTTTTGGAGAGGTAACAGACGTGTGGTGAAATGCCGCCGATTACTCTTGGTGGGTACTCCCAAGTTAGCATCATAACACTTAATTCATGTTTCAATCTTGGTGCCTCCAACTGCACAGTTGTATGTTTTAAGGACACTTGTCATCCATTTTTCAGGTTTTGTTGGAATGATAACGATTTTTTCTTTTGGCACATTGTAGATGCGGATGATTTCTTCTTTCATCCATTCAGATTTAACGCTAATACAATTTGACTCATAGAACCCTAGCCATTCGATGCTTTTGATTGCCATGTTATAGGCTGAGTCTGAAGAAAGTGACCGGTGGTCTTCAAGGCTTTCCACTGAGTAAACAAAGGGTATTCTAAGCCCTTTTTTGAGTGCTATAGCGGCTGGAACAAAATGCCAATCAAACACGTTAATTAAGTCAATTTTCTTTTTTGCATCATAATAAATGTTGGCTGCTGCCCGTTCAATCTCTTGATTTAATGTAAGAACCCATGTCAATACACCGATGTGAGTTTTTACAGGGTTAGATACACGGAAAGTTTCTACTCCTGACGCTTCAGCCGACATGCCAGTTAAGTAATCATGATACGTGACAACGTAAGTATCAATCTTGTTCTTTACCAGACTATTGGATAGCGCGCTAACGTATTCAGCAAGTTTCCCCACAACTCTAGGTGGATACTCCCATGAGAACAGTATTACGCGCATAAACGGGTCACTTTAAGTAAATAAGGAACAAACTTTGATTATTCCTCTACCGTTAAGGTAATAGCGTTTTTTACCCTCATTGTCAACAAAGCTTTCTGCGAAACCTTCTGATTTGTACTTGTCAAGGATGCTTTCAATTTCGTTAGGGTCTATTTGTAGAATTCTTGCGACTTCATCGCTACGCCTTGAAAGGTCGGCTGCAGTAGCGCATAGGTTGTGAAGTGTTTGCAGAACCTTGTCTGGGAATGGAAGTTCTTCTCTCATAACGTGACCTCAAGTTTACATGAAATAAAGGAAAAGGGGTTCTTATAAATACATGTACATACCTTAGAATTGCCGTGTAGCTTGCTGTACTTTGTCTGACAAAATTTTATAGCGATTCTTTGTAGCAGTAACAATTGCTTGTCGTAAGGGCTCTTTCTTTTTCTTTAAAGTGGCAATTTGGTGAATTTCTGCAGCTAATTCTTCATCTTTGAGGGAGTATTTTATCCAGTTTTCGAAGTCGCCAGTCCCCATGTGAAACTCGAGTGCTTTAATATCAATAGTTTGAATAGCGTTAATGAACCCATATAGACTCCAAGCTATAACACCCGTGTAATACTCTTTACCTCCACTAGTGTAGAAGAGAAACGGTTCGTTAGCGGTTAAAACTGCCGATCGAAGGCGCGACTCAAAATCGTTAAGTAACGCTTGAGCTACTGCAAAAGCATCCATAGGTGATTCATAGGGGCTAAAATATGAATGTACTTCGCCTGGTCCGCCCCCGGCAGTGAACATGTAGTAAAGGTGATCGCTTGTTTGAAAATTTCTCCAAAGCCTTAGCCATTCAGGATCATCTGACTCTTTAGCTAAGGGTTCCAATCGACGCAGGGCAGTGTAGTATGCCCACTGCATCACATTGCCCAGCCAACCTGTTGAATCTCGTGCTACATCAGCCCAAGACACCGTAAATTCGGTTTCAGGAACATCAATATCTCCCGCTGAAATATGGCGCTCAACCGCTTCTGATGGCATAATCATTTTCAAGTTATCATACTCAAGCAGTTTCTCAGGTATATGACGCAAAAAATTATGAATACCTGTTTCCGGCCAATGATGTTCTCCAAAGGTTTCATAATCGGGAAAAATGTTGATTATTTCGCCTTTTGTGCCCGCAAGCCAGTGAGCATATTTTTCAGCTGTTAACGGCCAATCTGGCCACCAACGTGCACTGAAACGAAAACCTATGTCATCTGTTAACTTGTAATTGCGCAGAAGGATGCGTATCTTTTTGCAGCCTTTTGGGGTGTAGAGAAAGTTTGGGGATTTTCCACCAAGAATTTTTTCTATACCTTCAGTGTAGATGCCCTTGTAACCCATGTCTTCCACCGTTTTGGCGATAGTGTTGTTGTAGAGTAACTCTGTGTTTTCAAAAACGTTGGGTGTGTAGCCGAGTAGGTCTTGGATGAGTTGACGGTGCATTTTTATCTGTTCAATGAACTCTGCTTTATCTGGGTAGAGACTGGCTATTGAATGGTAATATGTTTGGTTTAGAAATTCTACTTTGCCTGTTTTTGCAAGTTGCTTGAATGTTTCAAGCAAGTCTTTGTCGAACATTTCGCATTGTTCTAAAAACACTCCTGAAAGACTAAACGCAACCTTGACTGGTTTACGATCGTGGTGATATCTGTCGATTAGATCGAGCAGTATTTGATTTGAAGGAAAATAGCATTTGCGTGCTGCCCGCTTGAAAATCTCTCTATCGCCTTCATTGTCAAAGTAGTAATCAAAAAGTTCTTTCTTGGTTAGACGTTTGAAAACTTTGCCTTCCCAAAACATGCTCCTTTTAAGCCGATGCGGCTGATGAACTTCAAAAGTAAACACAACGTCAGTCATAACACAGACCCTTTCAATGTAAAATACTTGTTTGCTGGTTTATTTGCAATTCGCCACCAAACCGATTCCGGCTTGTTATTGGATGAACCTGTTTTTATTGTATGTAGTTAGCCAATAGGAAGTAGATCGTAATAACACTTTTTCAAGTTAAAACATGGTCAAAAACACTTTAATGGGTAAATTGTTAAAAAGAAAGAAGAAGGGGAAAGTGGTTAATTTATGAACGTTATCTATTTGCCCATGACTTTTTTGGCGGCAATTTCTATATCTTCGGATTTGATGGTTTTTCTACCTGCGTGCATTGCAAAATCTAAGGATTCTTTAGCGATTTTTACGCCTATTTCTTCGAGGGCTTTTGCGAGTTCTTTGGCCGCTGCTTCACTTACACGGTCTGCTCCTGCTTTTTTGCATAATCTATGCATGGGGGCTACAGCTATTTCTAATTCGGTCATAACGACATCTCTAACGCTTCTTTTTCTAATTAAAGCAATATTTAACCTTTATTGTTGTTTGTTTCTTTTATCATTTCCAGAAACAGCTTATTTCACTGTTTAGTTTTTCTAATTTTTGTCTTGCTTCTTAAAAATGAGTTAAAGGTTAGCAAGTTTTAGAATATCTCATGAACAAACCTCTTTATACTGTAGGTGCTTTTTGAGGTTCAGGTTGTCCAAAAACAACATAAAATCAAAATCTGGATAGTATCAACTGAGGGATGAATGTTAACAATGCTAATAACTATGGTTATATGGATACATCAGAAAAAACTGGGGTGTACTTGTTTGGATACTCAAAACTAATCTAAGAATGGCTATACAAACCATGATAGCAATGTCTATGCATATATCGGTTTTGAAAACACTTCAAAATATCTAACTGACAACTTGCTTCGGGAAATGATGGTTGTTTATTTCTTTAAAGTGCGTTTATACCAGAAGAGTTAATTGGTGATAAGAAAAGTTATAAAAATGGTGCATGATATTAGGCGCTGACGAAGATGAAACTAGTAGACGCACATATCCATCTTTCCGACGCAGAATACACTGGACATTTAACTGAAGTAATAGCGGACGCCAAAACTGCTGGAATGTCTGCATTAGTTACCAGTTCGGTAGATCTGAAATCATGCCAAAACGACGTTAAACTGGCTGAAGAATACCCTGACTTAATTTATCCAGCCCTTGGGATACACCCTTGGAATGTCAATTTTTTAAAAGAAGATGAACTGCAAGAAACAATAGATTTCATCCTGCAACAAAGTCAAAAAAGGCATATTGTGGCTATCGGTGAAATCGGTTTAGACTATAAATACGAAACTATTTGGGAAAAGCAGATGTTTGTTTTTGATAAAATGCTTCGTCTTGCTGAGCAACTCTGTCTGCCAGTAGTTATTCATTCACGAGGTACAACAGACAAAATCGTGGATATGTTGCAGTCTTACAATGTGAAACGTGTGTTGCTTCACTGGTTTAGTCATCCAATGGAAACATTAAGCAAAGCAATAGACTTAGGCTACTTTATCACTGAAGGCCCACCAGTTGTCTACTCTAATGGTATCCGTGAGGTTGTAAAACAAACCCCTATAACTAACTTGCTACCTGAAACTGACGGTCCGGTAATTTACCGGAAGAAACCATTTAGTGGGCAACTAACTAAGCCCTCTTATATTTGGGCTGTGATGGAAGCAATTGCTGAAATCAAAAATATGCCCGTTTATGATGCGGCTGAGCAGATCGCTAAAAACTTTGAAGTGTTTTTCAACGTTAAACTTAGATAATACAGTACTAAAACTGTTTTTTTCTTTTCCGAATCTTGACATTAAGGCGTAAGCTTAAATTAAGCCTCTATTCTATTGAAACGTTGCTTCTACGCTTTTAAGCGTCGGAGAAACAATAATCATTGATAATCGGAGGAATTTCACTGGGAAAAGTAAAAACTGAACAGATAAAGAGAACCGGCAAAGAACTCATGACGCGCTTTCCAAGCAAGTTCTCAAGCAACTTTGATGAAAACAAAAAACTAGTTAACATGTTAACTACCGACACAACTACACGTGTCAGAAACAAAATTGCAGGTTACATTACAAGAACTATAGCGTTGTCACAGACCGGATCAGATATTGAAGTAGACGAAGATGATTTAGAAGACGAATAAACCACCTGTTGGAAAAGAATATTTCATGATGGATCAATATAGGAAAGGTTGGGCATTTAGATATCTCCGTGAAGCAAAAGCTGAACTGGAAGCAGCACAAAAAATGCCCTATATGGCGCCAAGCCTTGTTTTGGAAGCCATACGAAAAGCCCGAAACGCAATCTATTACAGTCTGGGTGAACCTGCCTTTATTGAAATCCTTCTAAGAGAAGAGGTTGCAAAAAATTCTCAAACCAACGATTCTATTCTTAAATTTTTAATCGAACTTGAAGGAACAGTAGAAGCGCTTTCACAAGTAGAGGAAGTTAACAGTGACCTAATGATGAAACAAGCCGACACTTTAGTCAATATGGCAACCGAATTTGTTGAAACTTTAACTCAAGAAAAGTATCAACAATAAACCTTTTTGAAATCAAACATTTTTTAAATAACAACTTATTTCTTTCTTACAAGAGAGCAGTATTTGATACTGATGAATGTAAATGTAAAATTTGTCGGCGCCTTACGTCATATAGCAGGTAAACCTAAAATGGTAATACCCTATATGACATGTTTTTCTGTTAAAGATTTGATCCAAAAAATAGTTATAGATATACCGGAGATAAAGGCAAGTATTATTGACCAGCAAGCAGACGGTACCATAAAAACTAATGCTTTGATTCTTGTTAATGACCGAGAAATCAGTGTTCTGAATGGTCTAGATACCTTGCTTGCTAGTGGTGATGAGGTTGTGTTTATTCCAGTTGTGCATGGAGGATAAACCGGATGATTACTTTGATAAGTGACTTTGGTTTAGCAGACTCTTACGTTTCACAGATGAAAGGAGTGATTTTGAGCATCAACTCGTCATCCACTATTGTTGACATCACTCATAAAATAAGCAAGTTTAACATTCAAGCAGGTGCATTCATGTTGGCTTCAGCTATACCATATTTTCCAAAAGGAACTGTACATGTTGCAGTTGTAGATCCTGGTGTTGGCACAAAAAGGCGGGCGCTCTTAATAACAACCAAACAAGGCTACTTTATTGGGCCCGACAATGGACTGTTGATTTTAGCTGCAGAGCACCAAGGAATAATACATACATACGAATTAACTAACCCAAACTATATGTTGCCTGAGATTTCTGGCACGTTTCATGGTAGAGATGTTTTTGCACCTGTAGCTGCGTACATTGAAAAGGGTGTAAAAGCTGCAAAGTTTGGCTCTAGAATTGATAATCCAGTAAGACCAGAGTTTGTTCAGATTAAACGTGAAAAAGATTACATTACCTGCAGTGTTTTGCATGTGGACTCTTTTGGTAACATAATAACTAACCTTAGAAAAGGCAGTATACCCCGTGGAACCTTGAACATAAAAATTCAAGACACTTCACTTAGACTTAAACTTGAAAGAACCTATGGCGAAACTAAACCTGACGATACAGTGGCGCTTGTTGGCAGTCACGGTTTTCTTGAAATTGCTATTAATCAGGGAGACGCTGCCAATAAGTACCGCGTAAAAGTGGGTGATGAAATCACCATTAGAAAATAGTTTAAACTGCTACTACTTCTAGATATATAACCGATTTTTAGAGGAAAATGTTATGGAGTCATCAATTAAAGTTTTAGCTTTCGCAGGTAGTCTGCGAGAAAATTCCTATAACAAGGCACTTGTTCGTGCAGCTATTGGAATTAAACCAGATAATGTTGCAATTGAAGTTTTTGACTTGGAAGGCATTCCATTGTATAACGCTGATTTAGAAAATCAGCCAACGCAAAAAGTTGTTGAATTCAAAAGCAAAATTAAGGCAGCTGATGCTTTGCTAATTGCCACACCTGAATACAATTATTCCATTCCTGGCATTTTAAAGAACGCTATTGATTGGTCTTCAAGACCCAACGTTGGTAATCCCTTAGAAGGCAAACCTGTCGCTATCATGAGTGCATCTATTGGCAGATTCGGCGGAGCCCGAGCGCAATATCACCTTAGACAAACGTTTGTATTTCTAAACATGCACCCAATTAATCAGCCTGAAGTTATGCTCTCTGATGCGCCACACAACATTGATGAAAATGGCAACTTGACAAACGAAACAACCCTTAAACTGATTAGGCAACTACTCGAAACTCTTGTAATATGGACAAAACAATTGAAGCCCCAAACATGATTTTGTTTTCCAAAATTTTTGTTGGGAACTTGTTCAGAGCAAAAATTTTGGTGCCGCTAAAGCCATTTGACTGATTCAAAAAAATGGTTAAACAATGAAACATTATTACAACGCAAGTTACTTTTTATTTTAATAAGTATGTTACTTTGCCTTTGTATTTTTTGTTAAGTTTGTGAATAACTTGTTGACTAAATTTTCTGCTGCAAACAGCTGATTTTTGGCAAAAATGGCAGGACTCTGGTAGCAAAACTGTTAGTTGAGTACTGCTTAAAAGGTACCCGATTGTAAGCTTACACACGTCTAATTTAATATTGGAAATGCCAAAAACAGAATTATCCGTTCTGTAATTGCTATCTATTTCCAAAGCAATCAACCTTTTTTATTATAATAACTTATGCATAAAAAATTGAGTTATTGCGGTTATACAACAACTTGGTAAATAATTTTTCAAACGTGCAATGAAGTTAATCGACATTATTTCTGATTATTAACTTATTTGCTGAGCCTGCTAACTCTACTTGAGGGCTGCTGTTTCCATTGCAGACGTTTCCTTCGATAACTGCCGCGGTGTAATTACCCGTTTCAGTGTCTAGTTTACATATAGCCTGAATTGCAGCGCCTTTACAATCCAGAATTAAATTGTCTTTTACAAGCAAACCGATAATTGATTGATTTGTAGAGTCAATTTTTATGCCAACAGATTTGCCGCCGGTTATCAGATTGTCTGCTATGAGATAGCCCTTGCCTATAGCGCCTGCTGTGGGCTTACATAATATTGTAGCGTCTTTGCAGTCCTTAAAGGAATTGTTCACAAAACTACAATAACTGCCTGCACTATTGATTCCGCATCCGCCACATGATTCAAACAGGGAGCCTCTCACTTGTAGATAATTGTTTTTTGCGTGGTCTGAGTATATTCCATGGCTTGATTGATTTAAGAATTGAGAGCTTGAAATTATTGTTTGATCTCCGGGTTGATCTGCATTGGAACTGATGTAAACTCCATATTTACTTGCGTTATCTGTGCAGCCATCTATTCTAACTCCTTTGGAGCCTGAATTTGAGTAACCTGAATTTCCGCATTTTTCAGTATAACAATCAGTAATAGATGCATAACCAACACCCTGAGTCACTTGGGCTTCTAAAGTGAATCCGTTATTTGCAATCTCGATTGCTTGGCAACCGCTAAACACGACAACTTCTGTAGCATCACTTACGCCTATTCCAAAACCATTACTACCTATACCGTTACCAACTTTGCCTACGGTTCCACATTTTGTCACAAGACAACTCTCAAAATATCCATTGATGATAAAGTCAGTGCCAATGCCTGTTGCAGGAGTATCATGGACAAAAACATTGTGAAAAACACAATTTTTCATCCATTGATTTCCAATGCCTTTCCTGTTATAATGATAACCTAAACGGTTCATGTCTTTGCCATCTAGTTCAAGGTCATAAATGTTGAACTCTGTTAACAGTGAAGTTTGTGAATAGTAACCCGTTCCATCGATAATTGCTTGGTCGCTTTGGTTGTTGAATCCTTTAAGTATTGTCTCGCCCCATCCGCGTCCCTGTAGTGTCACTAAACTTTTAGGCTTTACACCCATACACTTGTAAACGCCCCTTTGAAAATCAACTGTACCGCCACCGGCGGCTTCTGTAGCTGAAATTGCATCATTAAGCGCTTTAGTGTCATCAGAAACACCATTACCTACTGCACCAAAATCACCAACAGAAAAACGTACTGAAGAACGATCATGCTTAAACCGTCTAATTTGACTCATGATAATCACACGCCTAATTAATTATGTCTCATCTTTAAAATCTAAAAAAATCAAATGAAATAGTCTTTCTTTGCAAATATTTGTCTCTTCAAGCTTTATAATTGTTTGTTAGCATGAAAATTTAAGTATCCACATCAAACCATTTTCTCAAAAGATATTTTAGGAATTAACTTAAGGGTTTAACTGTAAAAATGAAATAAAACATTTTTTTATACCAAATACACAGCTATAATGCAGAAGGCAGTACACTTGAGTGAAGAAACAATCAGTACAACTATTGGTCATGGAACATGGTATGACATGATGGCTCAGAAGGTCATTGACCGCGAAAAACGATTGGGCCGAAATATGAGTTTAATAAGAACCGAAATGGGTTTAGGCGCTTCAGGTTTTCCTCACATTGGAAGCTTAGGAGACGCTACACGATCTAACGCTGTATCTTTAGCTTTAAAAGACTTAGGTTACAGCTCTGAACTTATTGCCTATTGCGACGATAAAGATGGTTTAAGAAAAGTTCCAGCTGGTCTTACAGACGCTGATTTAGAGAAATACCTTGGTTACCCAGTTTCCGATATTCCTGATCCATTTGGTTGTCATGAAAGTTATGGCAAGCATATGAGTAGTCTGTTACTTGAGGCACTAGATAAATGTGGAATTCAATACAAGTACTATTCTGCAAACGAAGTTTACAAAAAAGGATTGTTGCTTAAAGAAATCCGAGTCCTGCTAACTAACGCACAAAAAGTTGGCCAAATAGTTAAAGAAGAAGTGGGGCAAGAGACCTACACCGAAGTTTTACCTTACTTTGCTATATGTGAAAAATGTGGGCACCTATACACTACAAGAGCCTACAAATTTGACCCTAAAACTGACAAAGTCTTCTATAAATGTGTTGGACTTGAGATTAAAGGTAAACTAATTCCTGGCTGTGGCTATGAGGGTGAAATGGATATCAAAAGTGGTAATGGTAAGCTAACTTGGAAAAGCGAGTTTGCAGCCAGATGGAGAGCCCTTGACATTAGGTTTGAAGCTTACGGTAAAGACATCGCCGACTCTGTACGTATCAATGATCGCATTAGTTGCGAAGTGCTAGAGTTTGAACCACCAAGCCATGCAAAATACGAAATGTTCCTAGATAAAGGGGGTAAAAAAATCTCTAAATCAGCCGGAAATGTGTTTACACCGCAAGTTTGGTTCCAGTATGGTTCTCCGCAGTCATTGCTATTGTTGATGCTTAAACGGTTTGTCGGTACCCGTAGCATAAATGTTTCAGATATTCCCTCATATATGAATGAATTTGATGAACTTGAAGATGTTTACTTTGGTAAAAAGCAGCTTAACCAAAAGGAAGTTGTGCGCCTAAAAGGTATCTATCAGTACTGTTGGGTAATGAAGCCGCCTGAAAAACCAAGTGTTCATGTGCCCTACAATTTGTTGGCGTTTCTTGTCAAAATGGCGCCCAAAGAATGCTTAAACGATTATGTTGCTGAGAAACTGCAAAGTTACGGTTATTTGCAAAAGAACCAAAAAATCGATGAAGGCTTAGCTAAACGCATTGAATACGCACAAAACTGGTCACGTGACTTTGAAGAAATCAAGGAAACAGCTGTTATGTTAAGTCCTGAAGCTAAAAAAGCTGTTGCTGAACTGCTCCAAAACTTGCCTGCCGCAGATGATTCTGACACTATTCAAAACGCTATTTTCAATGCCGCTAAAAACAATGGGTTAAAGCCCGGTGAACTTTTTAAGACTCTCTATACAGTTTTGATGGGTGCATCTCAAGGTCCACGTTTAGGTCCATATGTTTTAGCTATGGGTAAACAGAATGTTTCTAAGGCTCTTGAAAGAGCTTTAAACAAGCAGTAAACTGCTAAAACTTTTTATTTCTATTTTAAATGGCTTATTTTGTTTGTGCTTTATCTTGTTTTTTTTATGGCAATGAAGGATGGCAAATTTGTTCTTGACTTGTTGCCTAAGCTGTTGCTATAAGTTACATTCACGTGTAAAAAGTGCTGTAAGTTCTGTTTTTATAGGTCATTACTTATTTCTGTTTCTTTTTGCTTTTAGTTGCACCCTGATGTTTTAACTGAAGAATTAGCTGTTTTGTCTTTTCTTTCCCTGTTTTTAAGTAAACCTTATAAACAAACCCCATCAAAACAATAGGTTATCACTCATAAGAAGTGAAAAAGGTAAAAAATATGGTAAATATTAAAAAATCAAAAAAAATGTCGATAGTAGTTTCAATGATACTTTTAAGCGTACTAATGATGTCAATGTTTTTCACGTCTTCAACAGTCGCGCAAGTAGGTTCAGGCGGAACAGTGGATAAAAGCGGTTCATATCAAGGCGGAGGCTATGATGCACCAGCTAATATACCTGCAGGTGTAACAGTTGCCTATACAATTAAAACTCAAGCTTTTCTAAGTGTTTCACCAGATCCAGTTGGTGTAGGTCAATGCATGTTGGTTAACGTCTGGACTACTTTTGCACCTGGTGAAGGTAAATACATGAATACTTTCACAGTTGTTATTACAGATCCCGACGAGCAGACACAAACGGTTCCACTAATTTCATATCCAGATGACGGTACAAGCTGGTTCAACTATTTCCCAACCAAAGTTGGAGATTATAAATTCCAGTTCTCCTTTGCTGGCGCGTATTTCCCTGAAGGATACTACAGCGCTGGTGCTTGGTCAGAATCACGTAACGGTGTATTTGCAAATGCGATTTATAATCCATCAGTCTATTGTACGCCAGCAGAATCACTAGTAGTAACAATAACAGTGCAAGAAGACACAGTCTATCCATGGCAGTTGACTTTGTCAGCCACTGACTACTGGGAACGACCAGTTCAACCTAACATGCGTGATTCATGGATGATGCTAGGTGGCTATCCTTGGTCATATGCAAATATTGTTGGTGTTACAGGCAATGCGTGGCATGACAACTATTACGGCCCATTCATTCCAGCAGTTAACACTCCTCACATCGTCTGGAAACGAACACAAAGCTTAGCAGGCATAATTGGTGGTGAAGCAGGACAAACATCATTAATATCAAGTCCTGGTACTCCAAGCGTAATCTACATGGGAAGAGCATATCAAACAAGAACTGAACTAATTAACGGTGTACCAACAAGTTGCGCATCATGCTATGACTTACGTACTGGCGAATTATACTATGCCCGTCCAACTGGTGACGGCGGAATTACTCCAACGCATCTCGCATATAATTACCCTTCAAGTTCAGCCGATCCAGTAACAGTAGAACTTAGCACTATCAGCGGTGGCAGATTGTACAAGATAAATCCAACTACTGGTGCAATAACTTCAAACATTACACTTCCAACATTCTCAGGTAATGGCAGTAGCTATGAATTGTTCTTCCGTGATGGTTATTACTACAGCTTCCAAGGTACTTCAACTAACACAGCAAACCCCGCGCCAGATGTTACAGTCACAGAGTCATATGATGGCTTCTTAATTAAATGGAATTCTTTAGGAACATCAACTAACTTTACCAGCCGAATCGCGAGCAATACCAGTGTTACTCTGCCATTGGACTATAGAACGCTTTACCAAACAAGTACATACGGTAACATCCTTGGAGGAATTGATTATGACTCTATGATCAAAGTAGCACAGCATCGTTTTATCTATGGTGGTTACTACGGTTATAACTTAGTAGCGTACGATATGAACACTGGCAACATTATATGGAATATCACTTCGAACGTTAATGATATGGATTCAGCTTATCGACCAACTAACGTGTGGATAAGAGATGGTCTATACATGGCTGAAATGGAACTTGGTAAAATCACAGCATGGGATCTACATACTGGCGTTAAAAAGTGGGAAGTTCGCACTGATACTGATATGCCCTGGGGAATATTTTGGATGTATGATGAAGCAGCATATGAAAATTTGATATTTGCAACTGGATACACAGGCGTTTGGGCGATTGATGAAAACACTGGTACTGTAGCATGGCAGTATGTTGATCCAGCACCCCCATTCGAAACTCCTTACACAAGTGACGATGCATCAGTATATTCAGTACAGGACATTAGAGTTATCGGTGGATTACTTTATGTCACAAACAATGAACACACACCAAATCAACCATATCAACGTGGTTGGGGTATGATATGTCTCAATGCAACAACTGGCGAATTGCAATGGAAAATTTCGGGTACACGTATGCAGGCGGGCGCATCATCAGAGGGATATCTAACAGCAGCAAGCAGTTATGACGGAACAATGTATGTGCTGGGTAAAGGCCAAAGCAAGACTTCAATTAACGGACCACAAACTGCTGTCTCCAAAGGTGGCAGCATTGTTTTAACTGGCAAAGTTCTTGATCAGTCACCAGCTTCACTAGAAAAGACAGCAGGCGGTATAGCTTGTGTTGCTGACGAAAGCATGGCACTATGGATGGACTACAGCTATTTACAAATGCCAATTGACGGTTACTATGGCAACGAAACTGTGAAAGGTGTGATGGTTTTCTTAACAGCAGAAAATGAAAACGGAGACTACACATACATCGGCGAAGCGTACACTGACTCAAGTGGAACATTTAGCTATCTCTGGACACCTGAAGAAGTTGGTAAGTACACTGTCACAGCAACATTTGGAGGCACTAATGCTTATGGTGCATCTAGTGATACAACAGCAATAGGCGTAGTCGCAGCAACAGGAACAGACGGTTCATCAGACGGAAACGATCAGCCAAACTTTGGGCTATACATTGCCGGCTCAACTGCAATTATAATTGTAGTAATATTATTGATCGGCATTTTGTTGCTCAAGAAAAAACAATAAAAATACAAAAATCTCAACCAACCTTTCTTTTTTTCTTCACTATTAGAATCAATTCATAAATAATGTGAAACTTCTAAACAACTGCATTGTGTTCTTGAGGTATTGAATGTAAACATACAAGATTATATTATGCATCAAAATGTTTTACGACCAAAATTCAGTATGTTTATGATTAATCCAGTTGTGTGCATGTTCCAAGATTTGGAGTAACAAATAGTTTTACGAACCAGACGCTTAAGTCTTGTACGAAAAGTAAGCTGCTTACGCTCAATTCTCAGTATTTCTCTTCCCGTGTGCAAAATAACGCACAGTATGACATCATTATAGGTAAAATTATCATCTGAAAATATCTGTATTATCTCTACATTTAACTTTAACAGTAAAGTCAAAAACCTGGTGGATATAGGGGTAGGCTGGCGGCTCATTTGTCCGCCTGTTCAAAGAATCAAATCTATCAAATAGGCGCTTACTACGAATGATAACACGAAATAACGTAAAAACGTAATCTATCAAGTACAAAGGTTTAAGTTTTTGCAGTGTTTTCCACTTTAAAATAGAGTATGTATGTTGTCTAGTTCAGCTTTAGTTAAACTGAAAGCGTTTTTAATTATTGATTTAATTATTGTATGTTCAGCAACGGGTGTTTTCTTTTATCTTCAAAACCAAGGTGTCATGCCACATTCTAATAACTCTGCAACATTTGTTTTCTCGAATTTAGTTATAAATCCACTTGAACCTTTTGTAGGTCAACCAATACATATCTCAGTGAACATAACAAATATGGGGGATATTGAGGGTACTATAACTGTTGACCTTGAGATAAATGGTGAAGTAAGGGATTCTGTAGATGTAACTATTGCGGGTTTAAAGACTACGGAAATTGTTGAGTTCATGTTTTTTGAAACAAAAGTTGGAGAGTACACTGTAAAAATTGGTGATTTAACAACAATCTTACAGTTAGATGAAGCTCCGTCTGGGTTTAATACCATAATTCTCTCAGGTCTTAAAATTAATCCTATTGAAGTTTGGCCAGATGAACCGACCACAATATCTGTTAATGCCACAAACATTTCCACAGAGACAGACAGCATAGCAGTGATGCTAACAGTTGACAATATTGTAGTTGAGACAAAAATAGTTGAAGTACCAGCAGGCACCACTGTAAAGGTCGATTTTAATACCTCTTCATCTACGGAAGGAAGACATTTCATTAAGGTAAACACTCTAGCAAGCATAATGTTTACGGTCGTACAAAATGGTTATCATACTCTCATAGTTGAGCGTTCAGGGGGTGGTAGTCTTGCTTTATCTTTTACACTTAACGGAGAAAAATATAAAACCAGATACACTGCACTTTTACCTGTGGGTCAATACACTGTTACCGTTCCTGAAATTGTTGACGTTGGGACGGGAGTTGTGGGATTTTCAAATTGGAATGATGACTCTACGACAGGCACTACAATAACTGTTACGCTTGACAAACAGACTATACTTACTGCTAATTATTATTTGATTAGTGGATATGCTTCATGTCCTTCGCTTTACATTTGGAACGGTACTGGCTATAGTTATGTTACTGATGTGTCTAATTCTGGTTGGTTGGGTTACATTGGAGGCATTAATGCTGATGGAGAAATCATTTTCAGCGGTGGTAATCCTTATGATTACGTTAAACTTGACAGGGAGGTATTAACTGCTAAAGATAGCTATTTTGACATTACACTCACACAACAGTGGGATGAACTATTCTATCTTGACTTTACTAGTCTATTAGTAGTTGATCATCCTGTTGGTACGGATGTTTACACTTCTATGACTAATTATCTTAACAAGGGTCCCACTGGACAAATATACACTACAGCTACAGAGGCACTTCTTGCTCCAGTGAGTGCCGTTAACGAGAAAGGTCAAGACGTTTTAGAGTTTATTCTTTGGCAGGACGGCAACTTTACACCGGGCATCAATGGTAATGATAGTCCTGCATGGGATAATATTGTTCAAAATCAGCTAACCCTCAACTTGGGAGATCTTTCGAAGGCTGCTGAGATAAAGCTAGTTATGACTGGTATGGTAGATTGGGGTCCAGCTGAAACATATTACGAGTGGATATCTAAATTCCAAGAGGCAGCAACAGCAGGATTGATAGTGGATGGTACTGAAATTATGCCGGCACCTACACTTGAGGTTTTAGCATCAGATGGTACGTGGATAGAGGCACCACAAGATCGTCAAATTCCCCTACCTAGCGACTATACCGCTCGAACCTTTACGGTTGACTTAACAGGTTTATTCCCACAAGATGTCACTGAATATGTAGTGCGTTTCACCTACTTTTGGAACGTAACCTATGATTACATAGGCATTGACACGATTATCCAGCAAGACATAACCATAACTACCTTGAAGCCAACATCTGCAGAATTCAGTCAACTCTGGGAAACTTTGTCAGAATCCTCAGGCGCCTTTACTCGTTATGGTGATGTAACAGTACTATTGCAGGAAACTGATGATATGTTTGTCATAGGTCGTCAGGGTGATCAAGTAAACCTTCAATTTTACACTGGGGATCTTCCGGAACTTACAGAAGGTATGGTACGTGATTATTTCTTTGTTGTTGCATGCTGGTTCAAAGACTCACCAGGAGAATGGGGTTATGGCTTCACTTTCACTGTTGACCCCTTACCCTTCCTTAACATGACGGGCTTTCCCTACACCAACTCTGAAACCTACCCCTATGACGTAGCACACATAACATACATAAATATATACAACACAAGAATAATCCCCTGACTTATCTCTTCACTTTTTAGCACTACAACGAACACAGTATGGTAATGTTCGATATTGGTTTATGGATGTTGAAATAGCGTGTTGAGGTGTGGGTTGGTCGTGAGGTATGAATGGCGTTAGTGTCTGTTAAGTGTCCCTCTTGTGGGGGCACAAATGTTGTAAAGTTATATTACAATTCCGCTAAGAGTCCAGGGTTTAAGGTAAAACATGGTACTTAAAATAACTGTTTGCTTGAGTCAGGTTTATTTAGCTCTGGGTTGTTGTTTACTGTCAGTTTGGGGCCTGTCGTCTAGTACGGATTATGACACCAGCCTGCGGAGCTGGAGGTCCTGGGTTCAAATCCCAGCGGGCCCGCCATAACAGTTTTTATCCAAATTTATTTTCTACCAATATCTCTTTTTGTTCAATAAGTTCTTTTTTGGCTTGTTTCTTTTTCCGTAAATAATAGGTTGACCAAACTGCTGTAACTATGTTTGTAAAAATAATCACGTAGGTCACAACGTTCACGATGGTGTCTGCTAAGGGTATTCCATATGAAACTGTGAGAATGGCCAGTGTAGCAGGTGTTAATCCTAGTGCGCACATAAACGTGATTATATTTTTCTCTTTTGCTAAATCGCTCTTGAACGTTGAAACTCCTACGGCTCCAAATCGAGTCATAAGAAGTACCACCGTAAACATTATGCCAGCCAATAGAAGAGATGGTTCTATTACAAAAATTAACCCTAAAGAGACAAAGAATAGAGTTTCTAGAAGGAAAGCTATCTCTTCATAAAACACTATAAGTTGCTGTTGTAGTTTGTCTATGTTTATTTTTGTTTTTAGAACCTTGTTGACTAAGTGGTAATTTCCAAAAATTATGCCAAAAACCAAGACGGCTAGAATTCCGTTACCTCCAAGATTTGTGGTTATACTATAAGTTGCTAAAATGAAGCCTATTGTTAGGACATGAGTGAATTTGTGTTTCTGGAAACGGTGTAGTATGTAAACCCATGCTATACTTAAAATGAGACCTACAACTATGCCTACAGAAAACTGCATGGCTATGCCTGAAATCGCACTAAGGAAATTGCTTTCTCCTGTTATGTAAATATTAATTAAAGTCGCGAAAATAACAACAGAAAAAACTGAGCTTATTGCTGATTCCATTGTTAGGAAAGCTACTGTTTTCTCTTTAAGTTTCATTGAGCTACTTAAGGGTACAATTACTGCAGCTGTAATTTCCCCTCCTATTATTGCTGCAAAAATAAACGATTGTAAGAACTCCCATTTTAAAACAAAAAAGCCAAGTAATCCAAGTAATACAGTGCTAACTAAAGTGTAGATTATTGTTTGAATAAATACTCGGCCGCCAATTGCAAGAACTGACTGAGTTTTTAAACCTAACCCAGCATGGAATAATACCATCAGCAAGGTTAAAGTTGCAAAAATCGCCAGTGTAGAAAGTAAGCTTTCACGTGGAAAAATGTTTAGACCCGGTCCTAATACAATACCGGCAAGTATAAGGAAAATAAAAATTGGAATACCTGCTTTTTTTATTAAAAATTCCCCTGCAAAACCCACAACAATAATCCCGGCAACTACACTGAAAATAACGATTGCATCCACTGATGTAGAGGTACTTTTTGGTGCAACTGTGAACACAGCAACCGCGTTTACACCATCTGTATCGTCAGATACTATTATGTTGTGCATGCCTGTGTTAGACTCTGGAATAGTGATGTTCACACTGTACGTTCCAGATGTCTCGGATGCGGTAGCTGAGGCCAACTTGGTTGCGTTACTGACATTATTCCAGTAGACTGATACACTACCACCTGCTGAGATCCCACCACCAGAAACTGTAATTATATCACCAACAGGACCCGTATCAGAAGACAAAGATGGTGTGTTTAAAGCATTTGTTACTGGTACCACTGATAGAGCTATAGATACAAATAATAGCGTTATTGTTACTGCTACAATCAACAACTTATTTTTCGATTTAAACGTATTCAATTACCGTCCACTTACTATAGACTTTATGTTATCCTTTACTATTTGCGACTTTTGTTTTTCGCTTATTCTAACCGACCGCATGAATACCTACTATTATCTCTCAGTGGTGACATATGAATATTTCAGTTTTGATGAGTTCCACATGAATCAGTAAGTAACCAACGTTCCTGAACCATAAAACCCGCAAAAAATGAACTCACAGGTGTATTTGACCTATAAATTATTGTATGCAGAAATCACTATGGGCGCAGAAAACTAAAAACAACACTTTTTGGATAATCAAATGTGAAAAATAATATGTATTCACACATCAATAAGCCGGATATATTGTTGCTTACTTGCTTATAGGCAAAAAAATTAATTAGGCTAGCTGAGTCACATTTTTACAGTGAACGTTATGATTAAAGTTGGAATTAACGGGTTTGGAAGAATTGGCAGACTTTTATATAGAGCCGCACTTGAACGCAATGCAAACATCGATTTTGTAGCTATTAACGACCTTGCTGACGCGAAAACTAACGCTAACCTTCTTAAATATGACTCTGTGCATGGACGATTTTCTGGAACAGTCGAGGTGGATGGCAATGATTTAGTTGTTAACCATAAAAAATTAAAAGTTTTAGCCCAAAAAGACCCTGCCCAACTTCCATGGAAAGATTTAGGTGTATACTTAGCTGTAGAATCAACTGGGTTATTCACTAATCGTGAAGGTGCGTCAAAACACCTTCAGGCGGGAGCCAAAAAAGTTCTCATATCTGCCCCCGCAGAAGACCCTGATGCAACATTTGTGCTTGGTGTTAATGATGCAAGTTATGATAACGAAAAACATAACATCCTTAGTAACGCCAGTTGCACAACTAACTGTCTGGCACCAATTAGTAAAGTTCTTGCGGACAATTTTGGTCTTGAAAAAGCATTCATGACAACTTGCCACAGTTATACCAATGACCAACGTATACAAGACTTAGTGCATAAAGATCCTCGCAGAGCTCGCGCTGGCGCAATTAACATTATTCCAACAAGCACTGGAGCCGCAAAAGCAATTGGTTTAGTGCTACCAAATTGTTCAGGAAAAATGAATGGCATCTCACTACGCGTACCAACACCAGATGTGAGTATTGTTGATTTAACTGCAATTCTAAACAGAGACGTCACAAAGGAAGAAATCAACCAAACCGTGAAAGAAGCTGCTGAAGGCTCATTAAAGGGTATACTGCAATACACTGAAGACCCAATCGTGTCTAGCGATGTTTTGCACAGTACATACTCGGCAGTCTTTGATTCACAATTGACAATGGTGCTTGGCGAAAAAAGCAATTTTGTTAAAATTTTTGCTTGGTATGATAACGAGTGGGGCTTTAGTAACAGAATGATCGATTTAATTGAGCTTGTAGCTAAGAGAGCCAACCTATAATTGTGTGAGTAAACAAATTTAAATAAAACAATTTTTTCTTTACCCATAAACTACCTGAAGAGCGCGTGAAGAATGGTGTACTTTAAAACTTTAGATGATTTCAACGTGAAAAATAAAACCGTAATTGTGCGCGTAGATTTCAATTCAGAGGTTGATCCTCAAACTAAACAGGTTACAAACGATATGCGCATACGTGCACATGCCTTATCCACTCTTAAGGAATTGGCAGAAAAAGGTGCAAAAACTGTTGTCTTATCACATCAGGGGCGTAAAGGCGAGCCAGATTACACTAATCTTGAACAGCATGCAGAAATTCTACAACAAATTCTCAAATGCCCTGTAGAATATGTTGATGATCTCTTTGGTGAAAAAGCCAAAAATGCGATTGCACAGCTTCAGGGTGGAGAAATTCTTGTTTTAGAAAATGTACGTAGTTGGTCTGGAGAAACCAAAAAAGGTACTCCAGCGCAGCAATCAGAAACCGAACTTGTTCAAAATCTTGCACCACTTGCGGATCTTTTTGTCAGTGATGCTTTTTCAGTTGCACATCGTGATAATGTTTCTATGATTGGTTTTACAGCAGTTTTACCAAGCGCTGCTGGACGCATCATGGAATGTGAACTTAAACAACTAAACAAAGTTTTAGAAAACCCGTGTCATCCATGTGTTTATGTTATGGGTGGAGCAAAAGCTGATGATAGCCTAGAAATCAGCAAGTACATCCTAAACAACAATGTAGCTGACAACCTGCTGTTAGGTGGCATAATTTCACAACTTTTTATGGCTGCTAAAGGCATACAATTAGGCAAAGGAACCATGGATTATTTGGAAAAAAAAGAGCTTCTAAATCTCATTCCTGGAATACACGAATTGCTTGTAAATTATCCTGACAAAATCGTGCTACCTATTGATGTCGCATTAAATATTGACGGCAAACGCGTCGAAATCCCCGTAAGTCAATTACCTTCAGAACACCCAATTTTTGACATAGGTACAAAAACTGTTGAAAAATATGTAGACATAATCTCAAATGCGCAATCAATTGTTGTAAGTGGTCCACTTGGTGTTTATGAAGACAGTGCTTTCTGTTACGGCACTAAAACCATCTTTGAAACAATTGCTAATAGTAACGCTTCTAGTCTTGCAGGTGGCGGAAACACAATTGCTGCAATAGATCAGTACAGGTTAACTGACAAAATCAGCTATATCAGTACTGCTGGTGGAGCACTGGTGGAAGCTTTGATGGGCAAAAGACTTCCAGGCGTTATAGCGTTAGAAACAGCAACAGAAACAAAAAAATTCTACGCCATACCCGCTTAATTGAACATTACTTCAAAAATAGAATAACTTCCACTCGTTACTCACATCATTGCCTGCCGTAACCATTATCTCTAAAAAAATTGCGTTCCCGTGAGACTTTACTTCAAGCCAAGATTGTACATACCATAAATAATAACATTAACTCTAAAAAGACAAACAAACGAATTAACTTACCTTCAAGTGCACCTATTTTTCTTGACATCTGTTTGAATCCTAAATGTATACACATTATGACTCACATTTTGCAGTTTAGGCAAAAGTGTTGAATTGTTTATGTATCTATTTGTGGCAAGAATCTATGAAAAACCGTCTTATCAGAAGTATAGATACCATTGATTAATTTTTACCTAAAAATGTAGAAAAGGGGTTTAGCGTAATTTCATTAGAACCATTTCTGCAGCTAAAACCATTGGCTCCCAAGTTTCACATACTGGTGGTGCATACGCAGTATCTGCTTTGGCAAGTTCACGCACAGTCATCTGTTTCTGGATTGCAAAAGATAATGCGTTGATGCGTTGAGTAACTTCTTCTCCACCAACGATTTGGGCACCAATTATGCGTTCTGATTCTTTCTCTACAATCAATTTAACCTTGATGGATTTTGCTGAGGGATAATAATCTGCTTTGGTTTTACTGCTGATTATGCCGACAACTGTTTGGATGTTGTTTTTTACTGCTACTGCTTCACTTATTCCTGTTGTGCCTATTTCAATATCAAACAGCCTAGTAATTGCAGAAACCAAAACGCCCGTAAATTGAGAGTTGGCTCCACCAACGTTCATACCTGCAACTTTGCCTTGACGCACCGCAACGGTGCCAAGTTGAGGGCAAATTGGTCTATGAGTGATAATGTGGGTGGTTTCAGCGCAGTCTCCAACTGCATAAACATCTTTTACCTCAGTTTCCATATAAGCGTTAGTCTTAATTGCATGTGTTTCTCCGAGGGGTATGTCTGAGTCAACGGCAAGCTTTGTGTTGGCTCGAACACCAAAAGCGCTAATGTACATGTCTGCTGTGAGAATTTCTCCACTTGCTTTAATCGCTGAAACTTTGTCCTCGCCAAGAATTTCTTCCACGGTCTTGTTTAGCAGAATTTTCATATCCTTCTGCTTAAGATGATCTTGAACAAGCTTTGCCATATCTACGTCAAGTAGTTGTGGCAAAATTTGAGGCAGCATCTCAACAACTGTAACCTGCAAACCACGCTTGATTAAGGCAGCCCCAAGTTCTAACCCTATTAAACCTGCGCCCATAATTATGGCAGATTTAGCGCCAGCCTTAACGGCAGCATCAATTTTTTCACCATCTTCAATACTGCGTAGACTTAAAATGCCAAGTTTTTCTCTGCCTTTAATTGGTGGCATAAATGGTTCCGCACCTGTTGCAATTATAAGTTTGTCGTAAGCGATTGTTTCGTTTACTCCTCTGGGGGTTTGGATTGTAACTGTTTTTTCTTTGGTGTTAATTACTGATGCTGTTGTTTGTGTCCGTAGATTAAGTTTAAGCATTTGAAAATATGCGGGCGGATAAACTATAAGTTCTTTAAGTTGTGGAATCACTCCGCTGATCACAAAGGGCAAGCCACAACGGGAATAACCAACAGTTTTTTCTCTGGTAACAAGAGTGATTTCTGCAGTACGATCTTTTTTGCGCACAGCCGAAGCAGCTTCTACCCCGGCGGCATTTGCACCGATTATAACTATCTTTTGCAGCATCACTTTTTTTCAGCCCTTAACTTATTTTCCTTGGACTTGGGCTTTGTGCCATTCAACTGCTTTGTCAAAATCCATAAGATTGGCGAGCTCAGTTTGCAAGTTAGATGGTTTTATGATGAGCAACCAAGCCCTGCCATATGGGTCTTCGTTTAGAATTTCTGGATGTGAAAGAACTTCTTCGTTTACTTCTACTATTTCACCACTTACAGGTGCAATGAGGTCAGATACAGCCTTTACGGATTCAAGTGTTCCATAGGGTTCATTTTGCTTTACTTCTGTTTCTATGTCAGGAAGTTCAGTGTATACTATTTCACGTAGAGCTTTTTGAGCATAATCTGTGATGCCAACACGAATTTTCTGGTCTTCAACTCTTATCCAAGTAAAATCCTTTGAATAGTATAATCCTTCAGGAACATCATATTCTTCAACTTTTACCATGTAACTAACCTCTAACATAGTACAATTAAGTTAAGAGCCTATCTAAGGCTTACTGCTTAAAAATTTCCATTAAAAAATAAGAAAAGATTTAGCGTTCACGTTTGCCCGCTATCCATTCTTCGGTCCACTGTAACGCTTGGCTATCTGGTACCTGAATTGGTGGGTGCTTAAACGCGTACGCAGACATGCTAAGTAGAGCCCCAGAAATTTTGCGGTCAAGAGCGATTTTTGCTGCACGTATAAGGTCAATGACAACTCCACCGCTGTTTGGAGAGTCTTCCACTTCAAGCTTAACACTAATATTGATTGGGCGATCCCCGAATTTGCGACCTTTTAGGCTGATATAGCAGATTTTTTTGTTACCTAAAAAGCTGACATAGTCACTAGGACCTATACGTGTAGGCAGAGCATATGGAACAAGGCTTGTTACCGCTTCTGTTTTACTAATGCGTTTTGATTTAAGGCGACTTTCAACTGTCATGTTCTGGAAGTCTGTGTCACCGCCAAGATTGAGTTGGTATGTTTCGTCTACGATAACTCCACGGTCAAGACAAAGTCTAACGAGGTTGCGATGAAGAATGGTTGCACCGACTTGGCTTTTGATATCGTCACCAAGGATGGGTAAACCAGCTTCTTCGAATTTTTTAGGCCATTCTTTTGTAGCATCACTACTGATGAATTCTGGCATACAGTTGACAAATGCACAACCTGCATCTATGGCACATTGAGCATAGAATCGTGTTGCGTCATGACTACCTACTGGAAGATAGTTGACAAGGACCTCGGCTTTTGTGTCTTTAAGTGTTTGAATGATGCTTTCGCGGGTGGTGTTCTGGTCATCATAAACGTTAAATGTTTCACGCATATGTGGGGCGACGCCGTCAAGTATGATGCCAGGTGAAACCTTTACACCAAGATTGGGAACATCGCTGAATTTTTCACAGCAGTTTGGTGCAAGCCAGATAGCTTCTGAGAGGTCTTTTCCGATTTTGTCTTTGTTTACTTCAAAAGCTGCAACAAACTGTACATCGTTTATGTGGTATCCGCCAAAGTTTACATGCATAAGTCCGGGAACCGTTTCCCCGTCTTTAGCGTTCTTGTAATACTGGGTTCCCTGAATTAAAGCGCAGGCGCTGTTGCCCACACCGATAAGTGCTACACGAATTTCAGGCATCAAATTAACCTTCCAAAGATTGAGTAGTATTAAAAGCCTTAATGGTATGCTACGCTAATAAAACTTTTTCTAAAAACACTCTACTAATAAAGACAATAACTATGATAAAACGCTGATTTTCAGCATACTGCAACATTTTTGGTCCATTAGCACCCTATCTAAGAACTTATCCAACAATAACCTGCTCACATGTGATCTGGGAATAAATTTCTGAATACGATATTTGGGAAAACAACTGCCAATAGTGAAAGTAGTTAAACATCTTTTCTCTCAAACTTTGCAAAGAGCTTTTGAAATCAATTACATAGAACTACACAATCATAGCAACTCTGCCAAACCTTAAACCTCGCATTTTTTCAACCGGTAGCTTCTTTGTCATGTACTCTAAGTAGTGTGTATCTTATTATCTACTGCTCCATTCTGCCTTGATAATGTGTGTCTAAACACAGAGGTGTAATTGTCATGGCAAAATTAAAAGGGGACGCTTGCCTTTTTGTCTATCAATTAAGTTTGGTGTAGTTCATGAGTAAGCCTCAAGTTACCGTTTCGTATGAGCCTTTTCAAGAGATTGTTGTTATGGAGAAGAACCATTTTGGCAGTCCTGAGGAGCTTGCACGTTTTACTTCTATTATTATGGGCGGTAAACTGGCTGGCTTGTATTGGGTTGATGGGGTGGTTTTCTTGTATTTTCCGCTTCCAGCCTCTACGGCTGTAGCTGCTAAAGAGCTATTGGAGAAACGCAAAGTATACTGGACCTATTTGGGTTATGCCCTTATGCCAAAGTTTGCGCCGATAATTGAGACTAAGGAAAAGTTGATTGTGCCTATAATGGACATTTCTTCTGATCCAATTCTTAAAGATGTCGCGGACTGGATTAAACAGCAAATTTAAACAGTAAACATCGTTATTCATTTTTTTCTGGTGATTTTTCTTGCAGACCATCAAGTTTATCGGTACAGTCTACACTGGGCAGGGATGCGGCAAATTTTTTGTTGAAATACCTTGGGTAATGCAGCAATTAAAAGAGCTCACTGGGGTTACACCGTATCTTGGTACATTGAACCTGCGTTTGACCATCGAAAGTACAGAGCAGCGAGCTCATCTAACACCACAGAATGGGTTGTTGATTAAACCGGAAAAAGGCTACTTACCTGGATACTTGTATAAAGCAAGAATTTTTGATACAGAATGCTACGCAGTATTGCCCGATGTACCACGCTATCCAAAAGATCTACTTGAAATCATTGCGACCGAAAATCTAAGAAATAAATTTAACATTAAAGACGGAGACACAATACCGGTTATAGTTATGTTTTAAACTAAAACAAAAAGTTTTTCAAAAAAGAACAAAAAATAAAAAAAGTTAAACCAGTAACTGTTAAGTTACTGTTTTTCGTTTGTTGAATTCTTTAAGGTATGCGTCTAGAGCGCCGTTCTTTTGTAGGAAGCTGCCATATTGGAGTAAGGCTTTCATTGCGTGTGCTGCGTCTTCTGGTGAAGAATATGATGGAAGTCCTAAGCGATCAAAGTGTTCTCTTGTGTAAAGTGCCATTTCTGTTTCGCCGATGTCGCATGCAACAATTGGCTTATTATATTTAGCTGCAATTTCTGCAACGCCTGTAATGTATTTTTCTTGTAATCCTGGCATGTGGTGAAGTCCCAGAAAAATGATGCCGCTGATTGTTGGTTCTTGGAACATGAGATCAGCTGCAACTACAAATTGATCATCAACAACACTGCCTGTTAAGTCAACTGGGTTATGGGTTGCAGCGATTTTAAGTATGACGCCTTTTTCTTTGAGCTCCTCAAACTTTTTCAATGTTGGTTCGCTGAACTCGTTAACTGTTAAACCAACAATTTCACATTCGTCAACACACATGACACCTGGACCACCTGCATCAGTGAGTATGCCAATGTTTGAACCTACTGAAGGTTTCATAGATACCAAAGCTTTGCCAATGTTAAAGAATTCATTCATGTTCTTTGCACGAATTACACCTGTCTTCTCAAAGGCAGCATCATAAATCTTATCTGCGCCCGCAATTGCACCTGTATGTGAAGCTGCTGCGCGTGCACCTGCTTCGGATCTACCTGATTTAATAATAACAATTGGTTTTTTAAGTGAAACTTTTTTGGCTACTCTTAGGAAATCTTTACCTGACTTGATGTCCTCAAGATAAATTAGGACAACGTGTGTTTCTTCATCTTCAAGTAAATATTCTAAAATGTCTGATTCTGACGCGTCACATTTGTTTCCGAAACTAACAAATTTACTTACACCCATCTGGCGACCTGCAAGGTAGTCAAGGGCTGCCGAACCAAAGGCGCCACTTTGAGTGATCATCGCTATATTACCTGACATTGGGCGTGGAGTGGCAATAACTTCTTTGCCTGTTGATAAAGTTTTAAATTCTGGTAAAAAGATGCTGTCTACACCTGTTTTGGCATAAAATACGCCAAGGCAGTTAGGGCCAAGTACACGTATACCATGCTTTTTGGCTACAGCGACAACATTGTTTTCAAGTTCATGATTTCCAACTTCTTTGAAACCTGCGCTGATGATAACTGCCGCTTTGGTGTTCTTGCCGCTGGCTTCCTCTAAAATACTTGCAACGGCACCTGACGGAACAATAACAACAATTAAGTCCACATCACCTGGGACTTCACTTAAAGTTTTATAACATTTAAATCCTGAAATTTCTTCTTCTTTTGGGTTAATTGGGTAAAGTTCGCCTTTAAAGACGCCTCGTAGCTTATTAGTGGCAAAGTTTTCGAAAATAACTGCTCCTGCTTTTCCTTTCCCCTTTGTTGCACCGATGACTGCTACTGAGCGAGGGTTAAAGAACGCATCTAATTTTTGTATTGCTTCTTCCATGATAATCCCGGTCTTTCTAAAAAGTCTATGGCTTATTTTTATGTTTTACTATGAAAAAAACAAATCAGCACCAACAAGATTGAATCTTCTAAATATTATCCAGTGAATCATTGCATCGTTATGCCTTTCTAACAATAACTAAGGGTTTATGTTCAATTTGAAAAAGCATATCCCATGTGACACTGTTAACTTGTACATGAAAGTGTGAAGCCATGTCCCATACCGTTGCCCCTGATCCAGCACCACGTGCCTTGTCAGCGATGTTTGCGATTTTTAATGTTTCTATTATGTCAAGTTGAAGACCTGCAACAGCAAGCGGTGTAGGATTCTCACGTAATTTTAAAAATTTGCCTGTAACATACGATAGTAGTGCAAACTGGTTAAAGGAGTGTATACCCTTAAATGGGTGAGGTCGAGGGGTGAAATAAAAATTGCCAAATTTGTACGTTTTGTCGGTGTCAATAATTATAACATAGATTAGTTTACCTAATCGTTGTTGTGTTTCTTTCTGAATTTGTTCTGCTGTCTCTTGAGCGTTTTTTAGGGGTAAACTGACCAGTGAATATGGTAGATTTGATCCGTCAATAGCGCCTTCAGAGCCAAACATTAGCGCTTGTCCCCAACCTGCCTGTTCTAATATTGTTTGTTTATGTTTACTTCCGTGTTCAGAAGGATATTGTCGTAATCGTTTAAGTAGGCGCTGCCCAAAATGGCACAGTACTCCTAACGGATAACCCCAAACGATGCGCATCCAGTATCCTGCAAGAAATTTGGCGTTAGTGCCAGCGGTGATTTTGTTTTCATCCATAATGTTACTTATTGCAGTGGAAATTGCTTTTTCAGAAATTACGATGAAATCCCCGTCCGTAATTTTGCCTGCCACCGCCTTGATGATGCAGGATAGGTAATCATCTTTAGGGACCCAAAATTTTGTAGTGATTGGAAGGACTTTGTATTTTGTCATTAAACGACACTGTGGTTAACTCAAGATTATGCTCACCAGTAAATAAATGCTAAATACACCACATATGTCTTGGTGTATACGTTATTGGCCAAAATTTTTGTTGTGGTTTGCCACCGTGTGATTTGTATGGGTAGACTGGATTTAAGTGTGAAGCAACTGTAGGTACAAAAAGCTATCAAATGCCCTCTAAGAGTAAAACTTGTGTATGTAACTCCTCTTTATAACGTAGATACTGATGGTAGCGGGGAATAGATTTGAACTATCGATCTCTGGGTATCTCACAGCATTCAATATGCTGTTATGAGCCCAGCGGGTTAATCCTGGCTACCCCACCCCGCTACATATGATGTAAACACTTTTTTGCTTCGCAGTTTATTAACCTTTGTTGTCAGATATTAATAGTTTCTTTTCTCATATGCGGCAAAAGCATTTTAGTGTGAAGAATATTAAGTTGTGCAGGGCAGTCTTAATGGATAAACCATATTTACGTGTGCTTTCAAACCCGCCACTTGAGAATCCTATCTTTGTTCAGGGGCTTCCAGGTTTTGGAAATGTTGGTAGAATAGCTGCGCATTTGCTTGTAAAGTTTTTTGAAGCTAAACCATTTGCAGAACTCTACTCGCCATCTTTTCCCGATTATATTTCAATCACCCCTAAGGGTGTTGCGTATCTGCCGAAATACGATTTCTATTATGCTCCAATGGAGAAAAACAATCTCGTCATTATGAGTGGTGAAATTCAACCATCTTTCGATGATGTGGTCGCTCATTATGCGATTTGTGAAGAAGTTTTAAACTTTGCTGAGTCTTTAGCCTGCAAATTTATCGTAACCATGGGTGGAGTTCCCATTACTGAGGATAAAACAGAAGTTTTTGTTGCAGCAACTTCAAACAGGTTGGCAACAGATTTTATGGAAAAGGGTGGTGTTATTTATAGTAAAGGAAGAATAGTTGGCGGCACAGGTTTAACCTTGGCGCTTGCTAAAGAACGTAATCTTGACGGGGTTTGCCTGTTGGGTACGACTTTAGGGTTTAAGGCTGATCGTGAAGCGGGTTTTTTGGTTTTCAAGTTTCTGATGAAGGCCTTAGGAAAAGAGATAAAAGAGGGGCTAAAAGAAGACATTACATTAGAACAATAACTATTTTTGGTGTTCGAAATGTCTTATGGTCAAATCAATTCTAAATTTCTACGTGTTTTTCTAGTCATGATTGCAGCGGTTTTTATTTTTGTTGGACCGACTTATTTGCCCTTGATTTTAAATGAAGTGCTACGTGTGGATTTTGTAGTTTCGATGGTAACGGGGTTTGTTGTTTTTCTGGTGGGTATTTTTGATTTGTTGTTTCTTGCCTACAAGAGGGTTATTACTTAAAGTAGAATTTTTGCCTCAGATACCCTAGGGTGCATCATCAAATCAGCTTTTTAGATTCTTCATCGGCGTTCTGTTAAGGAGCAACGTATTTTATTAAGTATTCTTTGGGTTGCATTGAAAGTAGGAGTATTTTTGTAGTACAAAATACCGTAAAGTATATGGATATGGCTTAGGCGATAACTGTTATGCAGTCAAGCAAGAAAAGGTTAGAACAACCAATTGAAGAAATAAAAAGAACAACACTCATTTTGGAAAAGGGTGAACGTGATTTTATTGACCACCTAATCCAAGAAGGTAAAGAACCAGGAATCAAACCGTTGATTTCTAAAATGCTTGACATTTATCGTAACATGATGATTTATGATTGGCATTTTCCAGGAGAGTACTACTTCGGAATAAGTAGGGTCGCTTTCGTGAACGTGGAACTAATTAACATCCTAATTCAAAACATACCAAAAGACAAATGGCATGATGTTGGAAAAAAAATAGGTGATGCCCTCAAAGTTTCTATGGACGCAACCCTTGGCATTGATGCTTCTAAACAGGAAAACTGGGAAGCAGTATTTACAAGGTTATCTATACAGGGGTTCGGCTATTTTTACCTAAAAGACAAATACCTACTGCTTAAAACTCCATTTCTTAATGATGCACCACTTTGGGAAGGCATACTGGAAGGCTTATTTGGTATAAAGTTGGAAACCACAAATTCAATGCCGCCGCTTGTTTTTGAAATAAAAAACTTCTTAAACGGGTAGTGGCTTTCCTGTCTTTTGAATAGTTAAATATTTTGGAAACAGGTTTATATGTAAGAAACCTGTGTGGTGTCCTTCAGTGATATGTGATGAGGGATTGTATTCATACAAGGCGATTGCCTTCATTCAGCTTAATCCTGCAAATCCCAGCGTAAGCACATTAATGTCTTGTTATTTGGAATTAGGCACAAATCTCTTCAAATACATTTTGTCACTAAACCAGAAACCCTCAGGGTACTCTCTAAAATTTAGGTGAAAAATTTATGGATAAAATAAAATTTGCCATCCCCAAAGGTTCTCTACAAAACGCAACCTCTGATTTCTTTGCAAAATCAGGCTACAAACTTGGCGCAATGGAACGCACATACCGTCCAACATTCAACGATCCTCAAATAGAAATTAAAGTTCTAAGACCCCAAGAAATTCCAGTGTTTGTAAGTGAAGGCCTACAAGACATAGGCATCACTGGCGAAGACTGGGTGAAAGAAAACCGTGCAGACGTCGAAATCCTCCAAAACCTAGAATATGGAAAAATCCGTCTTGTCATAGCCATTCCTAAAGATGTTGTTCAGAAAGATATGAATGAATACATGGAATTCATTTGGAGTCAAGGCAAAAGCTTCCGTGTAAGCACTGAATACCTAAACATTGCCTCAGAATACCTCAAAGCGCAACCAAACTACAAGAAACGTTTCGGTAATCAAGACCCATTGCTGGTTACACCTTGGTGGAAAAAAGGGGACAATCCTAAAGCAAAAATCTTCCTCTCATTTGGTGCAACCGAGGCTAAACCGCCAGAAAACTCAGATTGTATTATGGACGTAACCGAGACAGGTACAACAATAGAAGCAAACAACCTTAAAATAATTGACACCGTCCTACGATCAACAGCCGTTCTAATTGCCAATAAAAAAACTCTCGAAGACTCTGAGAAACGCGAAAAAATCTATGACATTGTTGCATTGCTTAAAGGTGTCGTGGATGGCCAGAAGCGCATACACATATTTGTTAATGTAAAGAAAGAAAACTTACAGACTTTACTTACAGAATTACCTGCACTGAAAAATCCGACAATTTCACCTCTTGCAGATGACACTTGGGTTAGCGTAAACACAGTTATCGAAAAAGACTGCTTAATTGAACTCTTGCCAAAAATCCGCAAAATCGCACAGGGCTTAGTCGTGTATGAACCCAGACAGGTGCTGGCGCTAGATGAGATCGCGCGGAGAAAAGAGTGCAAATGCAAACCAGAATAGTTAAACAGTGGACAGCACAAACGCTGCCTCCAGACTGGTTTAAACCGCAACAGGTAGATCAAACAGGCGCTGTCCATCTGGAAGAGGTCGTTAAAGCCATAATCAACCAAGTGCGCAGAGGTGGTGATAATGCCCTTATTGAGTTAGTAGACAAATTTGACAAAGCAAAACTTACTCCACAAACTTTAAGGGTATCTGCAGAGGAAATCAAGGAAGCCTACGGTAAAGTCACACAGCAACAAATAGACGCTTTACAGTTCATGAAACAACGAGTTGAAACCTATCAGAAACAACAGATTCAACAAGAAAACCAAACAGACATTGATGGTATAACAATTAAAACCGTTCTCTGTCCTTTAGAAAGTGTAGGTTGTTATGTTCCAGGGGGACAGGCTGCTTACCCAAGTACGGTCATTATGACTGCGGTTCCAGCCAAAATTGCCGGTGTAAAACGCATAGTTGTATGTTCACCTTCAAATGCAGAGGGCAAAGTGAATGCGTTGGTTCTTGTCGCCTCAGATATCTGTGGTGCAGCTGAAATTTACAAGGTAGGCGGGGCTCAAGCTATTGCCGCTTTAGCCTACGGTACACAAACCATAAAAGCCGTCCGCAAAATCGTTGGACCCGGAAATAAATACGTGACCACAGCAAAAGTCTTGGTCTCCACAGATGTTGCTATTGATATGCCTGCTGGTCCAAGTGAAGTGCTGGTTTTAGCTGATGAAACCGCAAACCCGCGGTTAGTGGCATTTGATATGGTTTCACAGGCTGAACATGGAACAGACAGCGTTGCAGGTTTAATCACAACTTCTGAACAGTTGGCAGAGGATGTTCAAAGAAATTTAGCGGAAATTACTGCTTCAACTGAGCGAAACGAAAAAATTTCTACATCACTGAAAAAATACGGGTTTATAATCACATGTAGCAATGTTGAGGAAATGGTGGCGTTATCTAACCAGTTTGCACCTGAACACTTGGAAGTTATAACTAAAAACGCTAGAGATCTCTCAGAAAAACTGATTGCGGGTTTAATTCTTCTTGGTCCTTACAGTCCAGTGCCGCTTAGCGATTACGCAAGTGGAACTAACCACGTTTTACCAACAGGAACGTTTGCTCAGTCATTCTCAGCATTAGGCGTGTTTGACTTTTCACGGCGTGTAAGCATCGTGGAGTGCTCCAAAGAAAGTTTAGAGAAAGCAAAAAGCAATATCAAAATACTCACAGACACAGAAAACCTTCCCAACCACTATAAAGCAATAGATGCGAGGTTCCAATAATGAGTGAATCATACCGTAAATGGATAGAACAGAAAAAATTGAAACTGCAAGCCATCGATTGCTACTCTGTAGGTGTTACACCTGAAGGATTAGCGCAACAGTTAGGTGTTGACACTTCCAAAATTGTGAAATTAAACTTTAACGAGAACCTCTTTATCGACCGTAGCCGCCAAACATCGTTGATTAAACAGATTGCCGACGAAATTGACTTACGTATGTACCCAGAGGACGAAATACCTAAACTGGTTAAGAAATTGGTGGAATACTTAAAAGTTCCTCAGGATTGCATAGTCATTGGTAACGCAGGCGACGAACTGCTTGATCGCATAATACGTCTCTTTGTAGAAAAAGGGGACGTCGCTGTCTCATTTGCCCCATCTTTTGTGATTCCACAGTTATGTGTGAAACGTCAAGAAGGCGAATATGTCACATTGCCATTGAAAAATGATTTCCAGCTTGACGTACCAGCAATGCTTACCACTTTCTCAGAAAAAACACGTCTGCTCTATTTGTGCTCACCTAACAATCCAACCAGTAACCAAATGAAACCAGAAGATATAGAAACCTTAGCCAAAGCTTTCCCTGGCATTGTTATCCTTGATGAAGCGTACATCGAATTTGCCGATTATTCTTTTGTGCAACGTATCTGTGAGTTTCCAAACATGATTATCCTGCGAACTTTCTCCAAAGCCTTCGGACTTGCCATGTTACGACTTGGATACGCAATTGCCAATCCTGAACTCATCAATATCCTAACCAAAAAGGCACCTCTACCATACCCAGTAAGTGGGTTTACTATCCAAATGGGCATCAAAATGTTGGAAAACATAGACATCATGCAAACAGCCGTTGCAGCCCTGAAGGCGGAGCGAGAAAAACTCATAAAGGAACTAAACCAAATAGAAGGTGTGCAAGCGTTTGATTCACAATCCGATTTTGTGCTCCTGAACACAAAACTACCTGCGGACTTGATGTATGAGAAACTGCTTAAACGCGGTGTTATGCTCAAAAAATGGGGTAAGCTGCTACAGTATGAGAACTGTTTCCGTGTAACCGTTGGGCTACCTGAAATTAACGCCAAATTAATTGAGTCATTAAAACAAATAAGTGAGGAATAAACTGTGCGAGTTGAAGAAGTCTATCGTAAAACTAAAGAAACTGAAGTAAAAATAAAAGTTAACCTTGACGGCGAAGGTAAAGCGGCCATAAACTCTGGTGTGCCATTTCTTGATCACATGCTGACAAGCCTTGCCACACACAGCTTAATCGACATTGAAGCCAGCGTCAAAGGCGATCTAGTACACCACTGTATAGAGGACTTAGCAATCGGATTAGGTGAAGCCTTAAACAAAGCTTTGGGCGCTCGCGAAGGTATTACACGTTTTGGTAACGCAGCCGCCCCAATGGATTGCTCAATAGCGTTTGCCGCCATTGACTTGGTCAAGCGTCCATACTTCAAAATTGACCTTAAATTTAGAGGCAGAAAAGTAGAAGAAATGCAAACAGAAGACATCAACCACTTCTACGAATCCCTAACCAACTCACTGCAAGCTAACGTACACATGTTTGTAATGTATGGCAGTAATGATCACCACAAAGCAGAAGCCGTAACCAAAGCCCTAGCGCTGTCATTACGTCAAGCAATTGCGGTTGATCCACGCCGTAAAGGAGTACCGAGCTCTAAGGGAGTAATCTAAATGGCAAATGCCGTCATTTTCGATTACGGCGTAGGTAACCTGTTTAGTCTCAAATGCGCCTTAGAAAAAACTGGACTTGATGTATCTATTGGAACTTCGGAACAGGATTTAGCGGAAGCTGACGCCATTGTCCTTCCCGGAGTAGGCAGTTTTACGCCTACCGCGAAAAAACTTGAATGCGTTAAAAAAGTTATCCAAAACAAAGTAGCAGAGGGCACACCGATACTGGGTATCTGCATTGGATTGCAACTGTTCTTTGAAGAAAGCGCAGAAGGTCCTGGTGCTGGCTTGGGTTTCTTTAAAGGCAAAGTCATACGCTTGCAGGGTGATTTGAAAATTCCTCATATGGGTTGGAACACAATCAGCCTCGTCAAATCCTGCGAACTTTTTGACGACATAAAAGAAAGCACATACGTGTATTTCGTGCACTCCTTTTATCCAGCCCCAACTGACGAGAGCGTCGTATGTACTAAAACCACCTACGGAACAACTTTTGCATCCGCTGTGGCTGACAAGAGCATGTATGGCATTCAGTTTCACCCAGAAAAATCAGGTGATGCGGGACTACAGATTTTACGCAACTTTGCCAGAATAGTAACGGGGTAACCAAAATGCAGTTAATTCCAGCAATAGATTTAATGAACAGTAAAATTGTACGTTTAGCCCAGGGAGAAGCTAAAACCGCCAAAGTTTACGAACAGTTTGGTGGCCCAATAGAAGCCGCAAAACGTTGGTGTGCTGAAGGTGCAGGTAAACTTCACATTATTGATCTCGACGCCGCGTTTGGTCAAGGTAACAATCACACAGTTATAACCGAGATCGCCAAAAGCATCAATCTGCCAATCCAAGTCGGTGGAGGTATACGTAGCTTTGAGATTGCTGAGAAACTTTTCAACACAGGTATCACCCAAGTAATGCTTGGTTCATTAGCGTTTAAAGACTTCTCAGTCATAACACGTCTGCAAGACAAATTTGGCAAAGAATCTGTTGTTGTCGCACTTGATAACAAGAACGGTTGGGTAATGATTGACGGCTGGCGTACAACAACCAACATGACCCTACAGGATGCGGTTGACAAATTCACTGAACTGGGTGTGAAACGCTTTCTGATTACATCCATTATCCATGATGGTTTGCTTAATGGTCCAGATATTGAAACCCTTGCTAAAGCAGTCAAACATTCAGGTGCCAAAATTTTGGCGGCAGGTGGGATAGGTAGTATAGATGATCTTTTTAACCTCAAAGAAATTGGTGTGGAAGGTGCAGTAATTGGTAAAGCCCTTTATGAAGGTCGATTTACATTAAAAGAAGCAATTCAAAAAATAGGAGTCTAAATTATGACGCTTGCAAAACGTATCATTCCATGTTTAGATGTTAACCATGGAAAAGTAGTTAAAGGTATCAATTTTCTACAGCTCAAACATGCGGGTGATCCAGTGGAACTGGCAAAACGCTACAGCGACGAAGGCGCCGACGAGCTTGTCTTTTTAGACATCACTGCTTCTCACGAAAAACGCGATATTATGCGACAGTACGTGGAAGGTGTAGCTAAAGCAATCAGTATTCCCTTCACTGTAGGTGGTGGAATCCGTAACGTAGCAGACGCTAGAAATGTCTTGTACAGTGGTGCTGATAAAGTTTCAGTTAACACCGCAGCCATAGAAAACCCTGAAGTGATTACAGAGTTGGCAGACGTTTTTGGACGACAATGTGTGGTTATTGCTATTGATGTTAAACGTAATCTAAATCCGACCGAAGGTAAAGTCACTGTTCAAACAGCTGAGGGACCTGTATGGTTTGAAGTTACCACTTATGGTGGTAGAAAATTCACGGGCATCGACGCTGTTACATGGGCGCTACAAGCAGAGAAGTTAGGTTCAGGTGAATTTCTTGTCACATCCATGGATAAGGACGGCACCGAAAGCGGCTTTGATATTGAACTTACACGTGTCATCTCTGAATATGTGCATGTTCCCGTCATTGCAAGTGGTGGTGCAGGGTTGCCTCAACACTTTCTTGATGCTTTTACTGCTGGCAAAGCAGATGCGGCATTGGCTGCTTCAGTGTTTCACTATAACAAATATCCTATACCCCTGGTAAAGGATTATTTACGTAAAGCAGGGGTGACAATAAGGTAATGACACCACAAGAACTACTTACAAAGCTTGACTTCGCTAAGGGCAACGGTTTAATCCCTGTTGTAGTTCAAGATATAAACACAAAAACAGTTCTTATGCTTGCATACGCAAACAAAGAAGCCTTAGAATTAACTTTGAAAACTGGCAAAGCAACATACTGGAGTCGCTCCCGCAACGAAATATGGGTCAAAGGAGAAACCAGTGGCCACACACAAAAAATCGTTGAAGTCTCAACCGATTGCGACTACGACACGCTACTTTACATTGTTGAACAAAAAGACAACGCGTGCCACACTGGCTCATATAGTTGCTTCTTTAACAAACTAAAATAAACCAATACACCGCTTTTTCTTATTTTAAGTCTACCATTTTTCAACTTAATGATTTGAAAAAGTGATAGTCTGTGTCTACTGTGTTTCTAAAAGATGGTTAAAAATTTGGTTTAGACATGGCTGTACATTTTGTCGTTTGCGTATTTACCTGTGTCCATTTCGTTTTCAATTTCTTTTAGCAACAGTATGCGTTTGAACGTTGGTGGGTGTGTTGCAAAGAGACTGTTTAGTTGTGTCCATGTGTTGTGTGCTTCTTTTTCCATTGCCAATTGAAGTTCGTGTTCATCAAGTACTCCATCTTCGTCTAAGTCGTATTTGTTCTTGTTTTCCATTATACGTTTAACTTCTTGTTTTGCCGTTGCTGGGTCTCCAATGTAGAATGCTCTTGCACCTTCAGGTGGTTTTGGCGAAATTGATAAGCCATAGGTGATTTTAGCTAAGGCACTTTCTAAGTCGTGGGGTGACCCAGTGGCATATGCCGCGAAAGCATCTGCGAAATGTTCTCGTAGTCTGCTGAGCCGCATGACGATTAGGAAGGTTATAATGTAGACAAGAAATGATATTGCTCCTATGATAAGTAGAACTGCCCCTCCATTGTTGTTTTTACCTTTTCTTCCTCCGCTTGAGAAGATGCCTGCACGTAAAGTAACTTGCGCAATCATGTATGCAATCAATGGCAGAGCAGAAAGTACCGTCATTATGATATAGTCTTTATGTTTGATGTGGCCAAGTTCATGGGCTATTACGCCGCGAATTTCGTCTTGGTTAAGCTGTCTTAGTAAGCCTTCATGTACTGCTAGAGTGGCGTTGCTTGTGGTTCTGCCAAAAGTAAAAGCGTTAGGTGTATTATTGGGTACAATTGCGAGTTTAGGCATGGGCAAGCCGCTTTTGTCTGCGAGTTCTTTAACGGTTTCTTCAAGCCATGGTGACTCTCCTAGTTTAATGTACTTTAGCTTTGTTGTCATAGATACTATTGCTGGGCCAATTGCATACTGTAGCAGGATAAATAGGGCTGAACCACCAAGTGCGATGAACAGACCAGTTATTACGCCAAGTTCTAGTAAGTAAACTATTCCAAATATAAACAGTCCAAATATGAAGGTTGAAAGAAATATTGATATTGCCATTGCAAACTTTAACTGTGACAGATTCGCCATGTGTAACTTCTTCCTGTTGTATTGGTTCACAAACCATCAATTGAAGAATTAAATCTTTCCCAAAATAAACCCTTACACACCCTCTAATGTTGTTTACACTGCGGGCGTTATACAATTGCCTGAGATGGTCAGATACTATTGGTTACTTGATGTAATCGACAGTTATCAGTCTTGAAGAAAAATGAGGCTTAGATGGGGTAAGCTCCGCAGATTCTACAGAACTGAATTCTTGTCTTGACATAGCCCTTGCATTGCGGACACATCTTTGCATCGTTGTTTGGATTTGAGAAAACTTCAGATGGTTTGCCAAAGATTTTTCTGAAAGCTTCGTAGTAGAACAGTTGTTCTTTATCACGAATTTGTACGTTATCCGCTTCAAGAGTGGCTTTTTTCTTTTCTGCAAATTCCACATCAGTGTATTGTTCCTGAAGAATTATGCTTAATGCGTCTGTTCCTGTTCCTGCCTCAAGTGGTGCTTTAGGTCTCCAAATAACTTCTTTGGGTATAACCTCTTCGTAGGCTTTGCGCAGTAACCATTTACTGTATTTTTCATCATTATGTATGTTAATTTTAACTTTCATCGGCAGCTTTTTTGCCCAATCCATAAACATTGGGTCAAGATAGGGCTGTTTTACTTCCATTCCCAAAGATTTTGACAGTGGTTTGCTGCTGAAACTCATTCCTGCCCACATATCAAGCTGTTTTTTGTAAAGCTCCTCTTCTGAGAGGTGAAACTGCCATGGATAACCGAAAAGCTCATCTAATCCGTCACCAGTCAAAATTTTGGATAAACCTTTCTCTTTTAGAAGAGCTAACCCGATGTAGATGGATATACTGTTTCTTACGTCCATAGGGTCAAAAGTTTTTAGTGCCCTTACAACTTTGGGCACATTTTCTAAAGATTCTTCTACGTCAAAAACACGAGTTTGGTGGTCTTTAAGTTTTAAGAATTCAACCATTTTTTTAACGTATTGTGCATCTTTTGGGTTGCCTTGTTTAAATGCTATGGTTAGCGTTGATAGGTCGGAATTGAATTTTATGGCTTCGTAGGCAATTATTGAAGTGTCTGTTCCAGCAGAAAATAATATGCCGTCTCCGAGATTATTTTTGACGACTTTGTTAATTGTGTCTCTGGTTTCTATGATAAGGTGAGCGTATTCTTTTGAGTCAATGGCCATTCTTGTTCTTCACAATACCCATTCTTTCTTACCATTTATTTAAGTGTGATTGCTAAAACCAAAAAATGCTTTTTCCGGAAGAAACTCCAGAATGCTAAGCACCCTAAAAACAGAAATAAAAACCTACGCATACCTATAAATCAAAATGTAATATGGTCTCAGAGGCGGTAAAATCATTTGGAAAGTGTTTTACACCTTTTTCCGGTCTTAAATAAAAAGATTTTACATTTGTCACGGTAAAGTGTGGGTTATGTTTAATTTCCATATGTTTGGGGATGTTAACAGAGTTTTCCAGTTGTACGTCTTTTTTATGTTTGGGCGTTTCAGGCGTTTGGGGCATGTCTTGCGGAACTTTTTCTGAAAAAGAAAAAAGAGAATATAGAAAAGCTTCCGGAAGTAACGCCCAACACGCCTTAAACGCCCTCTTTTTCTTTTGTGGACTCTAATGGTCGTCAGCCTACGATTGTTTTTGTGGCAGTTTAATTGAGGATTGGCATTGGGTTGAAGGCTCTAAGTTTTGAGAATCCTGTTCATTAATCTAAATTTCCGGAAAAGACAGCTAAAACCAAAAGTGTAAACAATTTAAGTGACGTATTAGAACACCGGAACCTATTAGCAAGCAACTGCATAAAAGGCTATTGTAGTACAAAATTTGTGCGCCACAAACATTTTAAATCCAGTAAACCTAAAAAACAAGTATAAGCGTGGCAAAATGAAGCAATACCCCTTACCCAAAACATCCGCAAAAATAGTGACAAAAGATAACATAGTAGCAGTAATCAGCGATGTACCTTTAACCGCTCTTAGCTCAGGTATCTATAACGGTGGCTACAAAAAAGTCAATGCCGTTCTAAACGTTTCTGTACCTGACGGTTACAACGATAAATGGCTTCACGATGATCCAATGAACTTAGTTTATGAGGCACAAAAAAATCTACAACTCACCACTGACTACATCGCAATGCTTACAGCCGCAAAAATTCAAAACCTCTCCATAGTAACTAGACAAACCAGAGACATAACAATAACTGCAATAGCCACCGCAGGCTGGAGACATGGCGAATCTGCCGGTGAAAACATAGAAAACAACCATTACACACACGGAACAATCAATATAATAGTTTTTTTAAATGCTAATCCGACAGACAGTTGTCTAGTTAGTCTGTTTCTAACAGCAACTGAAGCCAAAACCGCATCAATGAACGATTACGATGTGCGTAGCCGATACAGTGGCGATGCCGCAACTGGAACCATAACAGATAGCCTATCTGTAGCTGTGACGGGACAAGGTGAAAAAATTGAATTTGGCGGACCCGCATCAATAATTGGACAGCTAGTAGCTAGTGCGGTAAGACAAGCAGTTAAGGAAGCTGCCGATAAACAGGAAGGCTCTCATAAAGGGCGAACACTGGTTAGGCGGCTTTCAGAACGACATCTATCAATAGACTATTTAGCTGCTGAGCTTTCAAAAACCAAAATTTTTGGAGACCAACAAACAATTACTTCCACATTGGAGCAAGTTTTAGTGTCAGATTCAGTTTCTGCAGCGTTCCTGTTGGCGGCTGCCAAATTGGATGATGACTCCAAAAAAGATTTAATTCCCCATGAACTTGGAGACATAGCTCCGTTAAGCAAAGGGTTTGGCTGCTTAATTCTCAACCAGAAATCTGTAGAAAACATGTCAAGTTTCTCAGAGGTCAACTTGCCACCTTTTACTAAGCAAGCAGCCATTGCAATCCTCCAAAACTCTTTGTCTAAAATTGTTAGTTTACAGCTTTAGCGATTGTTGTTGCTTGTTGTTCTGAATGTTTTGTGTCTTTATTTTTTAGGATGAAAGCGGTTAACGCTAAAATTACTGTGATGCCACTTAGCGAGGTTGTAATTGATATGAAGTTTAGTCCTATGGGTGTGAGTCCAAGGAATAATCCTGTAATGCCTACTATACCAAAGCTTAGGGCGATGCTTAAAACGGCTTCTTCTATAATGTCTAGTTTGTTTCTTTTTCTAAAAAGTATGTTGACTAGGCAATTACCTGGAATAAGACATACAAAAATGGTGCCAAATACGTAACGTAGGTAAACAAATATTGATTCAGTTGGAATGAGATAAGCGAAAAGAATAGATAAGATTGTGACTAATAGGATTATTTCTAGCCAACGAAGAGTTTTCATAACCACTATAATACACTTACTTAAATAAAAAACTTAAATAAAAATAAAAGGAAGGGGGATTAGGAGAACATCTTGAATATTGGATGGTTCTCGATATCTACTGGTTGTGTGCCAAAGTCTGCGGCTGCAGATGCAATGTATGTATCAACAACTGCGATTGCCGGGAAGACCCATTCAGCTTGTTCAGCTGGGCCAAACATTAACCAGTTAGCGCCCATGGTTTGCAAGATTGCGTTAGTTGCTGTAACAGTGCCTTTTCGGTATTCTTTTGCGATGTTAGCTTTTACCCAACCCATGGTTGTGACAACGTTGCCGCTACCTGTGCCTACAGGGTGACCATACTTCTCTTTCATCATTGGAAATGCAACAACTGAGCTTCCCATGTCTGGTTGAAAAGATGGCATAGATGTATCAATGAGTGGTTTTGTAATTCCACCTTTCTCTGCAAGCGCTAAGGCTTCCTCGATGACATTCATTCTACCTGCAAGAGATGTGTCATGTGGATCGTCTGCAAGGACGATTGACATTTTGATGCCACTTTCTTTCAAGTTTGCTAATTCAGCATCAGTTACTCCCTTGTAAACTGAGTTGTAGAAGCATCTTTCTTCTAGACCCATTCTCTTTGCAATGTTTGCTGCTGCCATACGAGTCCTTGGACTCATAGCGTCAAGCATGAGTGGTACATCAGTGTGTTTGGAAACGAAGTCAAAATATTTCTCAAAGGCGGCCTCTGTTGTGCCGACAATGTCAAGGGCAAAAGGTACACCTGAGATGTCGCTTTGTGTTTGGCATCTGTTAATGATGTCTTCTGCAGCTTTAGCGTCAAAAATACCTTTGTTTGCATCAGACACCATTTTTTGGCCAAGCCAAAAGATAGAGCCAATGATGAACGTAGGTAGCTCACCTGGTTGGCCGCCGACTTTTACTTTTCCAATTTCATAGATTTTTTGGGGGGTATCGAATCTTCGCATGTTGCTCACAGTCAGATTTTATTTTTTCAACGCTTTCTTGGCTAACTCTGGGGCTTCTTCTTTGTTTTTACCAAAGAATGCACCAAATGCATCTGCATCTTCTTTCTTGACTGCTGCGCCGCCCATGATTATACCGACTTTGTCTTTGAGACCTGCTGCTTTCAATGCTTCATCAAGTTTTACTAGATTGTTTTTTGCTGGTACTGTGTTAATTGAAAGAGCAATAAGGTCTGCATTGTTTTCTTTTGCTTTGTCAACAAAAACTTGTGGTGCAACGCTTTTTCCAACATCAATTGTTTTGAAACCTGCACGTTTTAATGATCGGCGGACTGCTTCTTTTGCTGTATCATGCATGTCTGGTTCAATGTTTCCGATTACTACTGTACCGAGTGGATTTTCTGGTTCTGGGGGTTCTTTTTCCATCATAGATTTAAGCCAGGACATATAAACACCTATTTTTCCGGTTATACTCTGGGCTTTTTATACTCGAGATTGCTATTTAAACTTTAACTCTGCCTATTATACACGCTAAAAAGAGGAATAAGGTCTAACTGGGGTCACCATATGGTTAAAGACACAAACAAGCATTTAATATTGCTTTTTGCAATATTTATTTTTGCTTTTCTGTACCGTTTCCTATTGATGACCCATGGAACCTATCCCCCAGGTGCAGACATAGGCTTACACAACAGTGTCATTTATTCAATAATCAATCAAGGTGGTAACGTTGATTTCCTCTACAATTATTACCACATGGGTGGCGGATTATCCATTACTTTTCCGGGGTACCACATTTTTGTTACTCAAATGATGACGCTTACAAGTATGCCTGAATATTTAATACATGCCTTGGTATCATCGCTGTTTTCATCCGTAATTGTACTTGCTTCCTACCTTATAACACGAGCCGTCTGGAAGGAATCTGCCGCTATTGTCGTTGCTTTCTTTATGGCGATTTCACGGTTTGATATTGAAATGCTACTTTGGGGAGGCTACCCAAATGTCATCGCTCTCTTACTGATTCCAATAACATTTTACCTTTATATTCAAAAAAATCGTTTCACAAAGATTCCCTTCTATATTTCAACCTCAATACTGGTTGGCTCAATATTTATAGCTCATTCACTAAGCAGTGCCGTATTTGTAAGCATACTATTTTCCGTAATTCTCCTTAGCTTAATTTTTGGCCAAAAAATTGGAACCACACGACTTGAAGCGTTAAGTTGGCTGCTGCCTGTGATTTTAGGAGCCTTAATCGTTTCGCCCTACCTTATACAAATCATTCCCACATACCTAACTAACCTGACAACTGCAGAAATCAATCAGGCAACCATTTCTACACGAATATTACCCTTAGAAATCGTTCTGCCCCTTTTTGTAATTGCAGGTCTTTACTTCCTCTTATCCAAAAAATATCACAAACGTTACTTTACAATTCCAACAATTCTGTTGGCACTATGGATACTTATTCCTGCTATATTTACACAGGCCTATCTTGTTGGACTATACACTGATTACAATCGGTTTCTGTATTTTGTAATACTTCCCCTTATACTCCTAATAGGTCTCTTTATTGATTATGGCTCAGGCTTCTTTGCTCGCGTAATAGGTACATACCGCACATTAACAAGCCAATTAAATAATACAGCTAAAGAAACAGAACAGGTAACCCACAAACGGTTAACTAACCTTTCAAACAAGATTAGTACAAACCTCACAAAATCTAACCTGTATACCGGCTTTCTTGTTGGACTTTTGCTGGTTTGTTTCTTCTTTATACCCGTTTTTATAACTCCAAGTGAGGGCTTAAACACTCAAACGTTTTATCAATCAATGAATGACCCGCTTTATCAGGCTATGGAATGGGCTAAAGCTAACACGCCTGCTAATGCTACGTTTATTACAACAGCATACTATGGGTGGTGGTTTGCAGGGTTTGCACAGAGACCAACATGGAGCGCTGTTGACCCACAGTTTCTTTCACTCTCTCGTGAAGTTCCAATTGCTCAAGTGGCATATAACATGCTTGACACAGACTACCTATTTGGAAGTTCATTTAAATTGTCTGATGAAATTCTTGGCATTCAAGTAAGAGAAGACGGTGGATACTTTGCAAGACACAATCCTCAGATTCTCACCCAGTTAAACTGGACTTATTTTCCCTATTCTTTCTTCAACTTTAACAGTAACCAAACAAAAATCAAGTATGAAGTAAACGGTGCTCCACAGTCAATATCGTTAGACAAGCTACCTGTTAAAAATATGTACATGGAAAATGGCACTCAACACATCACTGTCTCAATCACTAAAGGCAATGAATATCTCACTTGCACCCAGTTAACAACAGTATATCAGGGCTCTAAATTTGTTAACATGACAACCATCATTGAAGCCACTGCAGAAAATGTTTCTCTAACATGGCTACAATCCACTTTAGAAGCTAGCGCCTTACCAGTTGGCTCTGAAAGACCTAACACTATTGGATTCTTAGCAGAGGGTGTAAAAGCTTTCGGACAAATAATATTTGACCAAAACCTTCCTGACATTAGCTCCAAACCACATACCCGATCAGGCTCTACTGATGTTTTCCTTGACTATAATTTAGAAGGTAAAAAACAAGCAAAAATACAGATGTCAACAACAACTTACTCAATTACAAATGATCCCGCACTATACAATGCTGATGATGAGATCTTTAATGCCTTCTTTAACAAACAAATCGAACTTAATTTGGAACCAGAAAATCGAGATAATTTGCCTCTTCAAGTGCCATTCAATTATCAAGCTGAACTAAAAAATAACAACATAAACTACATAGTGGTGCCTCGCTACTATGAAGTAGCTTCAGAAGCTGAAATGAAACTCAAATTTGCAAATGATCCACTGTTTAGCCTTGTGTTTATTAACAATGAGGTTGCCATATTTGAAGTGAAATAACTGTTACGACCTAAAAAGGGGGAAGTCTTACGTTTGATACTAAATCTTTCAAAAGATAAACTGTTAGATATTACGTTTTTGACAGGATTTTCCATAGTCGTCTTAATAGTCTTCTATAGTACCATTTCAGCGAATGGACTTATTCTTGGAAATGACGGCTCAGTACACTTGGCCCGTGCGCAAGAATTTCTAAACACTGGACAAATCTCTTTAGCTAACTTAGGCTGGACGCCTCCCCTTTACCAAATCTTGCTGGCCTTTTTAATCACCTTTACAGGTGCCACAAACATTGATCAGTTAATTCTTTTTGTTAAGGTGTCTGCTGTATTAGCTGATTGGTTGATGGTTTTTAGTGTGTACCTTATTAGTGCGCGGTTTTTTAACAAGAAAACAGGTGTGGTTGCAGCATCTTTGTTGTTTCTGTGTTTTCCAATGTTTGAAATTAACATGTGGGCTGGTTACACAAGTGTTTTGGGTATAGCGTTTATGTTGCTTTTGTTTTTGTATTTGCCTCTTTCAATTGAGCATAAGAGTTACATGATAGTTGCTGGCGTATCTGCTTTCGCGTTGGTGTTGTCTCATCAACTTACCATGTTCGTGTCTGTCTTGATTTTGACGCCAGTTATGCTGTTTCTGATAATCAAGTCTAAAGGTAAAGGCATCAAAGCCTTGATTTTCATAATCGTTGGTGGTGGGATTGCTTTCTTTCTTTATTATGTTAGGGCGATGCTACCCTATTTGGGTGGTTTGATTGAGCATGTATTTCTTGCGCAGAAAGCCATGGCTTATCAGATTCCAGGTACGTCTCTGTCTGCGTTTTGGTCAAATTTTGGTTTTGTATTAATTTTGGGTGTTGCTGGATTGTTTGTGGCTGCCTATAAGTTGTGGCTTGAAAAGAAGCATGTAAGCAACCTTACTTTGATTCTTAGTTTTCTTATTCCTTTGATTTTAGCAGAATCTTTTGTTTTTGGTTTATACCTGCCATTTAATTGGTTTGTTTACTATGTGATGCCATTTATGACGATTTTTGCTGCTGTGCTGCTGTTCTTTGTTGTCGACAAATCTTTAAGTTACTACAAAGCACACAGGGCAAATATAAAACGAGTTTACGTTAAAGCTATAGTTATAGGCCTAATTGCTCTATCCTGTTTTGCGCTTGTGATGCGTGGGAACGTGTTGGGCACACGAATTAGTGAATCAGTCTCGTTTTATTCAACTTCTGATTTGATGTCGTTGCAGGCTGGTCAATGGCTTAAAACTAACTATCCTGAATCTGCAACTGTAGTTGTCACTTCTAAGCCAGGTTTTTGGTTTGGTGCTTTTTGTGAAAAAACTGTGATTGCGGCAACTGATCCAATAGTTGAGCGTAATGTTATTTCTGAGTCAATTTTGGACTTGTCTTATGAAATAGAAACTCCCTTAACTCTTATTCGTGCTTATGAGGCTAAGGGGGATATTTCAAGTGAAAATTATGTTTCTGTTAACAATGTTTGGCAGCTTGAAACTTATTGTTCAACAGCAGGTGACTACATTTCTTACAATATTGATGGCGTGTACAAGAAGGTGGACTTAAGTCAGATGATACGTAACTACACATTGAACGGTAGTCAAACAGCGCAAACTTTAACAATTGTTTATACTAATGATGATGTTTCAGTGACTCAAACTCAATTGGTTCAAAATTCTTCTTATCCAACGCAAGTCGATTGGGTCATAACTCCAACAAACAATCTCATGAGCAATGTCACATTATACCTGTCCATTTTCTTTTACTTGTCCTTCAACTTTGACAAGGTATACTTACCTGGTATATTGAACTGGGAAAACCCATGGGCTAATCCAACAGACACATACGAAACACAATGGGCTGTAACCAATTTTTCCAAAAATAGCCTAACCGATGACTACATAGCATTGCACGATACGCAGAATCAGGCCTATTACGCCCTTAAATTCAATAGTCTGCCTGACTGGGGAAACATAGGCGCCTTATCCAGTATGCAAATAGATGCAATACGTTTCAGTTACGAGTTTGAACAAATTAGCTCCCACAACAACGTATCCGTCTCTTATCAAACCCTAACTTTCTCCGAAGACAGCTACCACCAAAGTGTGCAGCCAACTCAAATCAAAGATATGTTTACTACACAACCTGCATGGTATTTCACTATTACCAGCCGAGATTACTTTGACTTCATTAAAGAAAATAATGTCAGCTTTCTTGTTTACGATAAGTTCCAGCTAGACACTAAACTCGTCAGAAGTAGTATTCTGGAACTGGTTTACTCAAACGACCGCTATGCCATCTTTAAAGTAAACCAATAAAAACTATTTTTTAGGAAAGTAAAAATTTTAAAAGAAGGAATATTAATTTATTGTTTCTTTTGTAGTAGTTCGGGGTTTTCACGCATTACTTGAGGTATGTATGCGCATGCTGGGTCAGACTCAAACAAGTCACCCGTGTAGAATTCAGCACGTGTTCTGCATCCACCGCAGATTTCTCTGTACTCACAAATCCCACATCTACCCTTAATTTGGCTTTTATCTCTTAATTTAAGGTGTAATGGGTTAGTTTGAAGTTCATCCCAAGCTGTTTTTAGACTCTTGTCTTTAACATTGGCTAGCCGGTAACCTTCATGGAAACCACACGGTCTATAATCACCATTTTCAGTTACACCAATGTAGTCACCGCCAATTGTGCATTTACCTAAGAATTCGTTGGTAAACCAGTCCCAGAATCTTGCTGGATTTCGCTGTTTTACAATTCTTGCATAGAATGGTGAATAGACATTGACCCGGAAGTTGTTATTTTTCTTGTTATGGTTGTATTTTAGTTCATAATCGTAAAGTTGGTTAAGCGCTACTTCATACTGGTCTGCTGTTGGAGCTAAATCTAGCATGTTATCACTTGCTCTTCCAACTGGAACAAGATTATGATAAACAACCATTTTGCCGCCATATTCAGCTGCTAACTGGCACGTGTGCTCAAGTACATTAATATTGTACTTGTTCATGGTCGTGACAATACAGTCAAGTAAGCCGTTTTCCCCAAGTTTCTTCATGGCATATGTTGCCTTATCATAGCTACCTGGTCCTCTAACAACATCATTTGTAGCCTTATCACCATCGATACTTACGGCAGTATGAACCTCATATTTTGTTAGAAGGTCTAAACGTTTTTGATCAAAAGCAAATCCGCTTGTGATCAAACTTACTTCCATACCATACGTTTTTTTGGCATGCTCAATAATTTCAAAAATGTCTTCGCGTACTAATGGTTCTCCTCCACTAATACCAAACCATTTAGCGCCAAAGTCGTGCATTTCATCGACAATTTTTTTGCCGGTTTCAGTGCTTACTTCATCATCTTTGGCAAATTTAGGTACATAACTACAGTAAACACAGTTGCCTACACATCGCCTAGTACATCGCCAAGTTACCATGTACAAGGGTGGTCTATTTTGAGCCAATTAAATCACAAAGTATTAACATCAAACTTTATCGATATAAAATTTCCTGTAAAAGACATAAACCATGGTTTGATTGCTTCAAAGCAGTATTTAAGTAAAAATTATGTTTGTCGTTCTTTTTCAGATAGTTTTTAGAAAAAAAGGTAAATTGGTGCGCTATTGTTAATTCAAGCTTCTTATTGCCTTTAAAATTGAAAACATTTGTTATTTGATGGTTTTTAAGGTTAAATGAAATTTTAATCCAAAAATTTTTAACTTTTAGCTTTTCCGAAAGAGTTTAATATTTAAGGGGTCAAATTGTCATCTATTATAAGAGGTTAATATATGACTAATAACCCCTCTGTTGAAAAACCCAAAGATTTGGTTGTTTCACCGCCCCCACAAATTACTGGTACAATGTCAAAAACTCGAGTGATGGCTTATACTTTCGCTGCACTACTGGCTATTACTATAATTACTGCTATTCTATGGTGGCCAGCTATGACTCCCCATCCGGATCTCGATTATCTTGGTTTAACTGGACTTTTTGCAATGCCTCTCGGTGCGATTCTTCTGTTGAATGCTTTGATTGCTGTTGGAGTGGCTGTAGTAAGTGACTTCATAATCGGAAAAGCAGCTGCTGATAGTGAAATAAACACAATGTCTGCTGCTGTTTTCGGTTTGATTGTTGCGCTTTCATACTCGATTGGTGTTCCTACGATGGCAATGGGTGAAATGATGCCGATTTCAATGTTAAGTGCTCCTGGATGCTTTATCTATGTGGCTTTGATTTCATTTATTGGTCTTGTTGGTTTCAAGAAACTTCAAGGTCTAAAAGGTCGTAAACTTTTTAATCCTGCTGCTACTGCAAAACTCTTAGTACTGTTACCGTTCATAACTTCAACATTCCTTATAAAAGAACACTGGGCGCCATTTGCAGAAGGTGGACTAGAAGTACCTAAGCTTGCCAGCAATCTGGTGACTGATTATATGGGTACACAGTTGACGTTTTCTGGTTATCTTCAAGGTTGTTATGGTCTACCTGGAGCAGAACCTGGTAGTCTAAACTCTATAATGCTTCTAACAAAATTCCATGGTTGGCCTGGTGGAGCGTCTAGTATTGCTGTAATAATTATCGGTGCAATATTGATTTTCTTTTTACGCGACTACTTCAAATGGAGAATTACTGCAACATACTTTGGAAGCGCCATTGCAATGTCCCTTATTATGACTGGTATCTACGGTGGAGATCCAATTACACGGTTGCTATTCGAATTGTTTATCGGAAGCTCAATTTTCTTAGGATTCTTCATGGCTACTGATCCGGCTACAACTCCGTATTCGAGAACTGGACAGATAATCTTCGGCATCGGTTTAGGTGTACTAACAGTGATTATTCAAACATACATGAACTTCTTCGGAGGCGCACTGCTTGCACTGGTAATAATGAACCTTACTGTGCCGCTCTTAGATCGTATAGGAATCCATAAGCCATTTGGGAGATGAACAAAATGCCATATGAACATATAAAAGAAGTCAAAGATCAAGCACGTATAACCCCTATTGAAATCTTCCCCGACCCTAAAACTGCCATAGTCATCCTGAATCAGCACTCGGGAAAGCCACTTTCTCCCCTTGTCGCTGTTGGTGACTTAGTAGAAATGGGCCAAAAAATTGCTGACTCAAAAGAACGCATAAGCTCACCGATACACAGCCCAATCTCAGGCAAAGTTGTCAAAATAGGCAACATCTACAGCCACTGCTCAGAAACATTCATGGATGCCATCTATATTGAAAACGACGGTAAAAAAACCAAAGCCAAAACTCTCTTACCAATCTCTGAATCAGAACTAGAAAAAACCAAACCAGATGCTTTGCTCAACATAATCCATGAAGCAGGCATTATCGGTCTTGGAGGCGCAGGCTTCCCAACCCACATCAAACTATCACCACCCGCAGAATTTCCAATCAAAAACTTAGTTGTAAATGCCACAGAAGGCGAACCCTATGACACAGCTGACGAGCGTTTACTCATCGAAAAAACTGCAAATTTGCTACGAGGCGTAAAAGTAATCAAAAAGATTTTGGGAAACCCCAAAGTAACAGTTGCAACCAAAGTATCTAAAGCAGAAGCAGTACCAAAGCTACAAGAAGTTTTTGGCAGCGAGCCAGATACAACAGTAATTGCAGGACACTTCAAATATCAACAAGGTGATGCAAGTGTTTTACAGAAAGCTCTCTTTGGTTATGAAACACCACCAACAAAGCGTTCGTACGAAATGGGCTGTATTGTCCAAAATGTTGCTACAATCAATGCGATTGCGAATGCCGTGTTTGAGGGCGAACCGCTCATAAGTAGAGTAGTAGCGTTCAACGGTGATGTTGTGCAACCCAAAAACTTGTTGGTAAAAATTGGTACCCCCATAAGTGACGTCTTTAACCAAAACAACATCGACATGAAGGATGTTAGACAAGTTGTCGTTGGCGGAGTCATGATGGGACATGCAATTCCAACAACTGAAGCACCAATAACCAAACGAAGTTCAAGTATCATTGCATTCTCCGAAAGCAAGAACAAGAAAGAACAAAAGCAAACCGCATGTATCCACTGTGCAAAATGTATCAGCGCCTGTCCAGTTAAACTCCATCCGATTCTGATTTACAACGCAATCATGAAGCCAGACATGGATAAAGCAGAAAAACTTTGGAACAAAGATTGCATAGGCTGCGGAACCTGCTCATACGTTTGTCCATCGCGCATACCCCTAGCAAGCACTATTATGGCATCAAGATAAATGCCCAACTAACCACCTATTGCATGGTTTTCCATGCAACCAAATTTTTTTTAATTAACTATCGTTTTGAACTATATTTCCTATGGAGAAAGTCTTTTTGCCCTAACCCATGTTAACGACCCAAAAACCAGCAATTTTCACAAAAACCACCCAAAACCCGCCACAAAAAACAAACACACCAACAAAAAACACAACAAAACCCAACCCAAACAAAACCCCAACAACACCATCACCTACAAAACAATGCGCAACGCAAACCAAACAACAACAATAACAACTCTACAAACTAACCACCATCAGAAACCACCTTCATCACACGACCCAAAACACCCACAATATCATCCAAAGACAAACCACCACCACTATTACCATCATAAGACTTTGACCGCGCCAAAACAGTAGACTTCTTAGAAAAACCCTCCTCAACATACACCTCACCATTAACCAGCAAATACCAAATAACAGTTAGCAGCTTGCGAGCAACAGCAACATACGCAACCTTCTTACACTTCTTAACAGCAATACGCCAAAACATATCCTTAAATCGACCAAGCATCCGAACAGCCACATGAGCCACCTCAACCATAACACGACGCAACCAACGCGAACCACGCTTAGTAATCCCACCAATCCTTGTCACCCCAGCCGACTGAGAAACAAAAGGAGCAAAACCACGCCAAGAAGCCACCTGCCGCCCATTACCAAACCGCGTGACATCTCCAAGTTCAGCTAAAACCGTAGCACCAGACAACCTACCAACACCCGGAACTGAACAAATAATTTCCAACGCAGCTTTATCAACTAACTCATCCATACACCGCTCTATATTATGAATCTGAACCGTTAAAGCATCAATAGTTTGCTCCATCTCTTTAAGAAGAAACATGTCAATCTCACTAAGAGAACCCCTAGCAACATCAATTATCTCCTGTTTTCGCTTTTTTAGACGTTTACTTTCAGTAGTTTTTAGAATGCCTTCTACAGTTTTACCCTTCATTAGGCCCTTTAGAAGTTCTTTGTCTGATTTACCAAATATGTCACTTAAAACAGAGCTTAAACGCATGTTGTTTTTGCTAAGTATTTTTTGACAGCGATTTTTGTATTGTGTTCGGCTTTCTACGTATCTTACTCTTGTGCGTGCTAGTTCGCGTAGTTCGCGTATGGGTTTGGTTGGGACGTAACTAGGTCGTATGAGGTTGCTTCTGTGTAGGTAGGCGAGCCATTCTGAGTCTCTTTGGTCGGTTTTGCGTCCGGGTATTGCTTTTACTTGATGCGCATTAGCTAGTATGGGTTTTAGGCTTGCGTCTTCTAAGGTTATGTATAGGGTTGTCCAGTAGGATCCGGTTGATTCCATTGCCAGGTCTATGCAGTTGTTTGTTTTTAGCCATTGTTTTAGTTGTTGCATGTTTGTGGTGTTGTTTTGGAAGGTTTGGGTTTGTTTATGGTTGTCTTGGTCTAGTATGGTTGCAACGAGGAGATCGCGATGGACATCTATTCCACAAACTTTTTGTTCCATACTTTACACCTTACTTTTTAGGGTGGTTGGAAGGTGTTCTCTTTGTGGTTTTCGTGCCTTTTCCTATACGGGCTCGGGGCCCTGGCCTTCTGATCCGCTAGGAGAGCACACACCATTTTATCTAACGAGGTCTAAGAAATTGCCTCAAAAAACATCGGTGTTTCTTCCAACCATCACAGCTAAAAGTAAGCAGGGCAAAAAGACTTTTTCCATCGCACTTCAATGAAAACTCATTTTATAAAATTTATCTATTAGTGAGTTTATCTTTAACTTAAAGAGGCATACTTAACAAGTAGTTCTATTGTAGCATTTAGAAATGATGCGCAAAAACTTATGGGGTATGTTTTGTTGCTTTTTTTTGTGTCTTGGTTTGTTGTTTGTAAGTGTTGGTTATGTTCTTTAGTATTTTTTGAGCTTGTTTGTTTTAGGGTTTATTTTTTTGATTTTTGTAGCGAAGACTAAATATGTTTGGTTGATGGATTTTGTAGTGAATAAATATGACATATTGCCCTGAATGCGGTGGCGAAATGAAGTATATGGCTGTGACTAAGCTGTATGTTTGTAAAAGTTGCGGTTTGTCAGTTACTGGACAGGAACTTGAAGAGTTAAAAGATAGAAACATGCCCGGTGACGAAACTGAGGATGAAATAAAAGAGAACCGCCGCAAAGAATACCTCAAATGGTACTTAAGTAAAAAATAGACGTCATGCTTAACATGGCATGTTATACGTTTTCTTAGCAAGCACTATAAAATTTTGCACGTTTACTTGCTCTTTTAGGTAATAAAGATGTTAGTTTTATGATTTGTAGAACTGTTTGAGTGAATTATTGATTTAAATGTTACCAAAAGATTATTTACCTATTGTTGAACCAATCGTTTGATGTAGTGAAAGTTATGCCTCTTGCCTTTATTATTGGAACAGCTGGTTCGGGGAAAAGTCTTTTTACAGCAGCTTTTAGTGAATGGCTAAAAATGTCAAAACAAGATGTTGCAGTGGTTAATCTTGATCCTGGAGCGTTAAAACTGCCATATTCACCTGACGTTGATGTACGTAACTATGTTGATGTAGGTGATTTGATGGAGAAATACGGTTTAGGGCCAAATGGTGCGTTGATCCTGGCTGCCGATTTGATAGCGGATCAAGTTGAAAATTTAACTCGCGATATTGAGTCAACAAATGCTGATCTTGTGCTTGTGGATACACCTGGTCAGATGGAACTGTTTGCTTTTCGAGCTAGTGGACCATACATTGTAAATGAACTTACACGTGACCCTAAAGCGTTAATCTATCTTTTTGATGCAGTGTTCTCTATTAATCCATTAAATTATGTTTCAAACATGTTTCTATCTGCTGCTGTTTACAACCGTTTCTTCCAGTCTCAATTACATGTGTTATCAAAGTATGATTTGGTTCCCAAAAAAGATGCTAAGGCAATTACTGATTGGTCAGCCAGTCCAATGGCACTTGAGGATGCGATTGAAGAAAAACTTGAAGGCACCAAACGTGTTTTTAGTCGGAACATGATGAAAGCTATAAATCAGTTAGGCATGAAATTTTTGCTTATGCCGGTTTCTTCGAAAACCAATGAAGGCATGACTAATGTTAACACGGTGCTTGAGCGCATATTTATGAGTGGAGAAAAATACACGACCTAACCTTTTTCCTTTTTTTCGTGGGTTAAGCGTCAAGTAGAGACCAAGCCGCTGCAAAAGCACCTGTTTTGGCTTTTAGTGGTGTTTCTGCTCCTGCAATAATGATTACATCTCTGTTGTTTTGGGGTGATATTTTTTTTAGAATTTCTTTTGCGGCAGTTGTGTATTCTTTTTCTATACATTTGCCTACTGATGCTACATATAGGCATCCTTGGTCAGCAACAAGGACAATGGCTCGTTTTGCTCCTGCAATGATTGCTGCATCACGTTGATCAATACCTGATTTAATTTTGTCTCCGCAGTCTTTAACCATAAAGCCGTAATTGAATTCTGAAGGGGTTATTTCAGTTTTAGGAATTTCTGATCTTTTAGGGAAAACTTGTTCAAATTGATGCCACATTTCGTGTCCATTCTGAGTTAGTATGCAGCCTTCTTTAGTGTTTGAAATTAACTCTGCGTCTTTTAAACGGTTAATAATTGTTCTTATGGTGCCGTCTCCAACACAAAGTTTGTCTGCAAGTTTGTTTCTTCCCAATGGTTTTAGAGAAAGTAGTTCTAAAGCACAGTAGATGTGAAATGGCGTAAAAGTAGTTGATGGTCCAGGTGCTTTCTTGTCAGCTGTTATAGTTATGAATTTTTTAAGAGATAACGCCATAATTTTCCACTACTGTATTTTAATCGTGGCTTCACGTTTTTATAATTATTGAAAAATTAAGCCTTAAAAAGGATTAGGTTACCGCAAAAATTTCAACAGGCACGTTTATTGACAATTCTGTAGCTATTGTTACTTGAATTGGCGAACATTTGAAGAAGTATTGATGTGTTAGCATTGAAATCTTGGGTCATTGATACTGATGGATGTCTGCCTAATAGTGTGGCTGATGGTGCGCGCCTGCAGTTTAAGTGTTGTTTAGTTTAATGCTTTAAGTGATAGCCTTGTTTGTGTAGATATGTTTTTGGAATGTTTTTCTGTTTTGGATCATTGTTATCTACTGAATAGACACAAGAAGTCTGTTTGTTGTATGACCTGTGGACTGTTTGAACTGTTGCTTTCATACATGTGTCCTTTGAAGTGTTACTTTGTTATGGGTGAGTTTGTTTTTGTACTCAAAACTGGTTTAGTTGAATATTTTTTAACCATGGGCTTCAGAAAGGCTTTTAAGAAAAATACCTGATTAACTATTTAATCCAAGCGATGAAGGGTTTCTAATGAAAATGAACGGAAAATATTTGTTCACATCCGAGTCTGTCGGAGAGGGTCATCCAGATAAAGTTGCAGACCAAATTTCTGACAGCGTTTTAGACGCAATATTAACAAAAGATCCTAAGGCAAGAGTTGACTGTGAAACACTTGTTATGCAAGGAACAGTAATGATTACAGGTCAAATTACTACCTGTGCATATGTGAATATCCCAACTATTGTCCGTCAAACTTTGAAAGAAATTGGTTTAAATAACGCTAAAGATGGTCTTGATTGGGAGACCTGTGGTATTCTTGTTTCATTAACTGAGCAGTCACCAGACATTGCTATGGGTATTGATGAATCAATTGGTCACGAGCAGGGTGCGGGTGATCAAGGCATGGTTTTTGGTTATGCTTCAAATGAGACAAAAGAGCTTATGCCTCTTCCAATTTTATTGTCTCATAAAATTGTTAAGCGATTAGCTGAAGTGCGTAAAAACGGTGAAATGCCTTATTTGCGTCCAGATTGCAAGTCGCAAATTACCATTCAATATGAGAACGGTAAACCAAAATGTGTCAAAACTGTTGTTATTGCTGCCCAAAATAATGGCTCTGTTGAAGATGCCGTTCTAAAGAAACAAATAATTGAAAAAGTAATCAAGCATGTTATCCCTACAAGTTTGATACTTGAAGATATTACATATGTCATCAATGGCACAGGCAGATTTGTCATCGGCGGAACTCTGGCGGATTCAGGGTTAACAGGTAGAAAAATTATCGTTGACACTTACGGAGGCGTTGGAAGTCATGGCGGTGGCTGCTTTAGTGGAAAAGATCCATCTAAAGTTGACCGAAGCGGCTGCTATATGGCACGCTATATTGCCAAAAACGTTGTTGCAGCAGGACTAGCAGATCAATGTGAAGTTCAAATAAGCTACGCCATAGGTGTAGCTCAACCAATCTCAGTCTTGGTTAACACCTATGAGACCGGAAAAATCCCAGACTCACAAATTCTAGACTTAGTACTGAAAAACTTTGACATGCGACCACGTGCAATCATTGACCATCTTAATCTACTAAGACCCATCTATAAGAGAACCGCAACTTTTGGACACTTTGGCAGAGATGACGTGGAGTTTCCCTGGGAAAAATGTGACAAAGCTACAGTTTTATGCAAAGCCTTAGAAACAACTAATAAAGAATAGTATTTTTTTCTTTTCTTATTTTGGTTCTAATTGGTTTAATTTTTTACAGTTGATTTTTTTGTTAAGCTTTGTCTGCCTATAATTTTTAGTTAGTTATTTTTTGAAATGTTTTGTTTTAATTTTCCGTTTTAATGTTTTAACTGGTTCCCAAGTGTGGGCTGAAAAAGAATTTGGTACAATTAAATTCATGAATTCTACCCTTAACGCTTTTTCTTCAGGTATTTCACTAAAATTGTTTTCCCATCCTTTGATGATGTCTATGTTTTCAAAGCCCCATATGGCAGCAAATTCACTGATGTTACCGCTTTTTTTGTGGCTTAAAACTCTCATCGATTTTACACCTTTAAACAGCTCTGGTTTTTTCTTCATTAGCGTAACCAGTTTTTTGCCCCACGCATCGTGTTCTTTAAGTTTGTCTAGTTTAACTGTGTATGTTCTAACAAGAAAAACAGTCATATAAATCTCCAAAAAAGAAGAGTATTGCGTGACTAAAAACCTATTCCTAAACAAACCTATTGAAACATTGTAGAAAACACATTCAAGCCTTAAAACTAAGTTGACAATCAGTAGAATCATAAATTTGAAACATGCATAACTGATAATTGTGGTATTTTTGCATTTTATTATTTATTTAGTGTTAAACTTGCTTTGGGCTATGGTTTTGACGGTTTCCAAGATTCTTTACATGTCGATTATGGGGCTCACGGTTGGATTGTTTAGTATGTTTTGCTCTTTTTTTCTCTTGTTTGTTCACTTGGCAACGAAAAATAATGCATAGCACGATGTTGTTTACCTTTGTGGCATTGAACTGCCGATTTGTTTGGTGTGATATTTTTGCTTGAGTTGTTGGGTGATGGTTTGTATGTAGTTTGTCTGGTGTGTTAGTGTTTTAGCGCTCGCCGCGTAATCGGTCTTTTTTTGATACGTTGCGTGTATGGAAATATTTTTGTTTGTTGTTATACTGTTGAACAATTTGTTTTTTTGAGGGGTTCGAGATGTTTTATGATGTTTATGTATGTTGAAGTGTATTTTTGTTGGTTATGTATACAGTTTAACTGTATTTTTGTATGCTTTTATTATGTCTGAGATTTTATATGCCTGATTATTGTTTAGAGACACATACGATAACATCATGATAATGTTGTCAAAAAAAGCTGGCGAAAAATGCGATGAACAATTGCCAAAAAGAAATTCAGACAAAAATAACAAAAAGCTTCCGTTATAATATTGCAATTGATCAACAAACCCTCAATAAAATGGGAGGGTTAAACGTATGAATAACTGGAACATTAATACAACAACAAAAGTAAACCGGTTAACTCAGGCACGAACTTATAATAAAAACCTGTTTTCCCTCAAGACATTTAAACGAATGTTCAGCTTAAAAATGGTGCTCACAATCACGTTAATACTATTTCTTAGTTTAGCACCATTAGCAGTACATACAAGCGGCACTGATGTGGGTAGTATACCAATCCCAGACCAGTTTAAAAAAACTTATGTTGAATCTCAAACTAGTGCTCCTGTATTACAACCTGGACAGGTATGGACAGACAAAAACGTCGCATATGACGACGACAATGATGCCTTCATCATTACTTTACTCATTAAGCTATGTGAGTATGACGGCTTATCTCCATTGGCAGAGGGTTCTACAGTTATTTTTACCTATACCTTAGATTCTCAATTTAGTGTAGAGTCACCATTACCATCAGGGCTTTCACAAGTTGGTAACGACATAATCTGGGAAATATCTGAAAATCAAATAAATGGCAATGAACACGTCAGCTTTACTTTACAACTAAACTCCGGATGGGAACTGGATACATTTTATTATGCTGATGATGGTGTTACAGCCACTTTTACACCTGCTGCTGGTAACGGTTATTACTGGGTGGAGCAGGACATTGAAGAAGAGGCTTTTTTAGTACCTGAATTCAATTGGAATGCTGGTAATGGATTTAAATATATAAAAATTATCGATCCCATAGGTTTTAGCTTCATATTACCACAGGGTAGTAGCGCTTCTATTAACGGAAAAGATTACCAGTGGGTTGGAATGAATAAATCTCCTGATGACTGTAACGATTATACATGGGGTTGTTTGTGGACTAAGGGCCAAAGTACTTATCAATTTTGGATAAAACCTGGTGCCAACAGCGGTTTTGGTGATGATGTTGAAGTTCTTACTTATGAAGTACATGTTACCTCTGGAGGTGGTCATGCTCCTATTGTAGGAGGCAAAACTTATCAATATACCACAACTAGTAAAAGTGTTGCCTTTAACTGGGATGGTAATAATGTTGTAACAGATTTATCCAATAATAGTAATAATTGCTACATTTTGATAACTGAGGGCGAGGCTAAGACGTTTGCTGTGAGCTATAACGGTAACGGTAACACTGATGGTACTGTACCAGTTGACGCAAATTGCTATCTAAGCGGTGGCTCTGTAATTGTACTCACTAAAGGCAATATGGTTAGGGCGGGCTATGACTTTGTAAACTGGAACACGCAAAAAGACGGTGCCGGCGCTCCGTATGTGCCTGGAGATACATTTACTATGTCAGATGAAGATGTTACTCTTTATGCACAGTGGACAGTTATTCCATATAGTATCACATATGTGCTAAAGGGCGGCGATAATGCTAAGGATAATCCAACTTCTTACACTGTGGAAGATGCTTTCCCAATTAGTATAGCTGATCCATCTAGGCCGGGTTATGACTTTTTAGGTTGGACGGTAACATACTTTGACGGTAGTCAGCCAAGTGTAGTTGATCCAGTAACTCTTTATGGCATCCCTGTAGGTACAACGGGTAACGTTGAGTTGACTGCATATTGGAGTGGGGTTGAAGATGAGGTAACATGTTACGCGTTAATCTATGATGGTAATGGTCACACTCGCGGTACAGCGCCTATAGATGGACACAGTCCATATGATAGTGGAGATCAAGTGATAGTACTAGGTCAGGGTGACCTGAGTAAAGATAACTATGACTTCCTTGGGTGGGCATTGAGTTCCAATGCGGACAAGGTAGCTTATACAGTTGGTTCAACTTTTAACATCATGGATGACACAGTACTGTATGCAGTGTGGATACAAGTTGATACTAATCTGTACACAGTAACATATCAACCTGGTACACATGGCACGTTTACTGCAATAAACTTTAGCGATCTTTCCTATGGTGATCCAACTCCTAATACACCTACAGTAACAGGTGATGCCGGTTGGAAGTTTACAGGCTGGCTACCTATACCCAGTGAGACAGTGACAGGTAATGCTGACTATGTAGCACAATGGGAACAGGAACAGCGTACCCTATTTACAGTACGGTTTGTGGATTGGGATGGGGTGCTTTTGAAGTCTGAGTCGGTGTCTTATGGTGGTGATGCTACTGCTCCGGCGAATCCAACAAGAGCTGATTATATCTTTACAGGTTGGGATCGCACCTTTACTAATGTGACAGCAGATCTTACAGTTACAGCACAATACAGACTGACAAATTCAACAGATGACGCAGCTTCAGATAATTCAACAGATGACGCAGCTTCAGATAATTCAACAGATGACGCAGCTTCAGATAATTCAACAGATGACACAACATCAGATGATAGTATGAGAGAGTTCTCGCCATCAAATAGTGGCGATACTGATGATGAAACGTCAAAGGTATCAGAGTGGGCGGTTGTGAATCTAATACTTAGTATAGCTGGTGTTATACTGGCGGCTATAATAACCATCCATGCATTGTTGCTAAGGAAGACAAAAGCTGAGACGGATGAACAGAACCAGTATGGAGCAAAACACAACAAGCAGTACCACAACAAAAAGTATGCACAACATAGAACTATGTGGTTAATCGCAGCCATTACCTTGGGTATCATAGGTATCGTTGTGTTTCTGCTAACCGAGAATACGAGCCTCCCAATGGGTATAGTGGATAAGTGGACTATTGCGAACGCTGTCATCCTTGCGGTAGAAATCATATGCGTATTGTTTGTGTTCAAACTCCATAAAGACGAAACCAACCAGAAACAATCTGTTTCCTCTACTCCCACATCCAAAACCTACCACAAGTAGGTCCCCCTGTATTCTTCTATTTTTTTGCATAAAAAACAAGCAATGCCAATTCCACAGACACGTACACCTGTCAAGTTTATGCATTAACTTTTGTTGTTTTTACTAAAAAATCAATTTTATTTATTATGTAGCCTGTGGCTTGCTTTTTTATGATGCATTTTTGTTTAGCGTACATTTTAGAGTGCTCGTGTATTTGGTGCAGCCGCCGGGATTTGAACCCGAGTATTCAGCTTGGGAAGCTGATGTCCTACCAAGCTAGACTACGACCGCACAAAACCTGCAGCTTAAAAAATTGTTAAGGCAGGCTAAATATAAGTTTTTATTTCCTCTCACAAACACAAAATAACTACCCCTTGAATTCTACTCCTTTAAAATGTCTATGTGTTGAACAATTAAAATTTTGAAAACATGCTGACTGAGAGACCAATTTAAATAATCTATCGCTGAAATAAGAGTCGTTAAGTAATAGTAGTAGAAGAAAACAGCAGGTATTGTAACGATGTTAAGCTATGTGTCAAAGCAAAATTGTTATCTCTAACAAAGTTACACATCAATATATACTGGAGAAATAACCAAGTATGCCAAAAAACTACACTTATGATGATGCAGGAGTAAACCGTAAGCAAAGAGTAGAATCAAAAAAACAACTCAGTATTCTGCAAGAAACTTATAAGCAAAGCTTTTTTGGTCCAGTCTTAAAACTGCCTTACGGAAACATTTTCCCCATAGGACAAGATCAGTATCTTGACCTTGTCATTGAAGGTGTAGGTACCAAAATACTAATTGCCCAATTAACCAAAAAATATGACACTATCGGTATAGACGCAGTCGCCATGGCAGTAAACGATGTCATACGTTCAGGCGCAAAACCCCTTGCAATTGCCGACAACATTCACGCCCAAGAAAGCAACCCTGATCTAGTTAAAAACTGGTTAACCGGTGTTGCAGAAGGGGCAATTGAGTCAGGCTGCCCAGTTACTGGCGGCGAAATTGGTGACGTAGCAGAAATAATTAAAGGTATAAACCAAAACACCGGCTTTGACATGGTTATCACATCCATTGGTACAGTAAACAAAAAAGACCTAATTACTGGTGAGAACATCAAACCCGGAGATCCCATTATCGGACTTGCCAGTAGTGGCCTACACAGTAATGGCATCACACTTGCCCGCAAAATTCTCTTCAAACAATGGGGTGGAAAATTCGAGCCAACTGACATCCCAGAAGACTTAAACCGTGAAATAGGACTAGAAGCTCTTGAACCAACCAAAATTTACGTTAAACCCCTCCTCAAACTGGTCTCCAAGATAAAAATTAAAGCAGCAGTACACATAACAGGTGATGCCTACACCAAATTCAACAATCTCACTCATGCTTCACCAGGTATCGGTTTTAGGTTTGATCATTTTCATCCTCAACCAATTTTCGCTTTAATGCAGAAAACCGCTACTGAATTAGGCTACTCTATCTCAGACGAGGAGATGTTCAAAACTTTCAACATGGGTTGGGGTTTTGGTATCGTTGTAGATAAAACAGATTTTGACCAAGCGATGAGTATCCTTGATTATACTGGTGTTGAAGCCGACGTTATTGGCGAAATTACAGATAAACAAACAGTTGAAGTTATCTATAATGGTAAACGGATGATTTTAACCTAAACTTTTGCTTCCATTTCGATGAAAGCGTTTAAATCTACTATATTCCCAATTAAAGACTCATGAAATACGCTGCTAAAATAGAGGTAAGCCTAAAGCCCGGGCACAGTAACCCTGAAGGCGAAACCATTGCGCATCTGTTAAAAGAACTCAACTATCAAGTTGAAAGAGTAGATGTAAGCAAAGTATATACTGTCACACTTGAAGCCACAACACTCGTTGAAGCAAAGGTAAAAGCTGAAGAAATGAGCAAACGCTTGCTTGCAAATCCAACTAAAGATAACTATACAATAGACATAGTGGAACAATAATGGCTTCTAATATTTACATGCGAAGCACCGTGGCAAGTAATGTCCTTGAAGTAGCATTAGCTAAAGCTATGGACACTGATCTTATTGAAGTTAATAATGAACTTGCTTTAGGCTTAAGTTTTGATGAAATGAAAGCCGTGCAGGCCTACTTTAAAAGTGAAAACCGTAATCCATCAGATGTAGAACTTCAAACAATCAGTCAGACATGGTCTGAACATTGTTGCCATAAAACTTTCAGAGGCAAAATCCTCTTTGATGGCAAAGAAATTAACAGCCTATTTAAAACCTACATTGCCAAGGCAACCAAAGAAATTAATGCTCCTTGGTGTTTTAGCGTTTTTGAGGACAACGCAGGTATTGTCAAATTTGACAAGGGCTATGGTATAGCAGCAAAAGTTGAAACTCATAATCATCCATCTGCTGTGGAACCCTTTGGTGGAGCAGCAACCGGCGTTGGCGGAGTAATCCGAGACATTCTTGGCGTGTGGGCTGACCCAATTGCTTGCACTGACGTTTTGGGGTTTGGTCCCTTAGATTTTGATTACAATAAACTCCCCACAGGTGTTAAACACCCAAAATACGTCTACAGAGGCGTTACAGCAGGTATCAGCGCATATGGTAACAACATGGGCATTCCAACAGTTAATGGTGCAATCTACTTTGACGAATCCTATACGGGCAATGTCACAGTCTACTGCGGTTGCATCGGCCTTTTACCTCTCAACAAATACGCTAAAAATGCCAAAGTCGGCGACTACATCGTTATAGCAGGCGGAAAAACAGGCAGAGACGGTATACACGGCGTCACATTTGCCTCCGCTGAACTAACCGAAAAATCTGAAGAAGTCAGTCGCCCAGCCGTACAAATCGCAGACCCCATAGAGGAAGAAAAACTCAAACGGGCAATCATAATTATCCGCGACCGCCAACTAGCTTCAGCAACAACTGACCTTGGTGGCGGTGGTCTATCCTCAGGCGTAGGCGAAACAGCTGAACGATACGGATGTGGCGTAACCGTTGAACTCTCAAAGGTTCCACTAAAATATCAAGGACTCGCACCATGGGAAATTTACATCTCAGAATCTCAAGAACGTCAACTGTTCACTATCCCTCCAGAAAACTTGGAAGCTGTACTAGCAATTTTTGAACAAGAAGATGTAGAAGCAACCGCAATTGGACAATTAACCAAAGAACGTCGACTAAAACTCACCTACCAAAATACAACCGTTGCAAACTTGGACATGAACTTCTTATTTAACACGTATACAACTACAAAAAAAGCCACTCTTGAACTCCCTACATTTACCGAACCAGAGTTTACCGAACCAACCAACCTTACCCAAACCCTAATGCAACTACTTGGAACGCCAAACATTGCAAGCAAAGAAAGTGTGGTTCGAACTTATGACCATGAAGTTAAAGGTAACACCACACTCAAACCCTTCCAAGGTAAATATGCTGGCCCCAACGATGCCGCAGTCTTAAAACCACTTGACAACTCATGGAAAGGACTTGCAATTTCATGTGGCATGAATCCGAACTACGGCAAAATTGATGCCTACTGGATGGCAGCTTCAGCTATCGATGAAGCAATAAGAAACAACCTAGCCGTAGGCGGACGCAGAATTGCACTACTTGACAATTTCACCTGGGGCAACCCCGAAAAAACCGAACGACTTGGCTCTCTGGTACGCGCATGTCAAGCCTGCTATAACATAGCAAAAGCCTACCGAACACCATTTATTTCAGGCAAAGATAGCCTCTACAACGAATCCCCAATGGGCCCCGTTACACCAACCCTGCTAATCACAGCAATCGGCATTGTTCCAGACATACGATCAACCGTTTCAATGGAACTTAAAGCACCCGAAAACCTGCTTTACATTCTTGGTAACACCTACCCCGAACTGGGCGGTTCAGAATATTACAAACTCAAAGGCTACCTTGGCGCAAACGTACCCAAACTACACATGAACAAAGCACGCAAAAACTACTATAACTTTACAAAAGCCATCAGCAACGGTTTGATAAAATCCTGTCACGACCTCTCCGAAGGCGGACTAGCAGTTGCAGCAGCAGAAATGGCGTTTGCAAGTAACATAGGCATGACACTTGACCTCAAAGCAGTGCCTAACAAAGCAATTACCCGAAATGACTTTCTACTGTTCTCTGAATCTAACAGCCGCTTTCTAATTGAAGTATCACCCAAGGACCGTTATGACTTTGAGGCACTAATGAAAACCAGTTGCGCCCTAATTGGAGAAGTAACAAAAACCGAAAAATTACAAATTCACGGCTTAAATGATGGTTTAATAGTTGATGCTGAGCTTTCAGAACTACGTGCCGCATGGAAGAAAACTTTAAGCGTGGAGATCTAAAAATGAAAACCCAAGAAATCAAAGTTTGTGTCATGCGTGTAGGCGGAACTAACTGTGACGCCGAAACAGCAAGAGCTTTCCAAGAACTCGGTGCACAAGCAGAAATTAAACATATCAACGAACTAGCAAAGCATAACAACCTGCTAGATTATAACATGCTTGTTTTTCCAGGCGGCTTCTCATTTGGTGATTATGTCCGTTCCGGTGTAATCTTTGCAAGATCACTAAACACAAAACTGGGTAAGCAGATGAAACAGTTCATAGATGAAAACAGACCGATCCTTGGTATCTGCAACGGCTTTCAAATCCTTGTCGAATATGGATTACTACCTGGATTTGAAGGCACAAGTCAATACCCAGAAGCAGCACTAACCACCAATGTTCCACAGGGTTTCAAATGCAAATGGATTTACCTAAAAAACGAAAATAAAGGAAAATGCCTGTTCACAAACAAAATCCCACAAGGTAAAATCCTCAAAATCCCAATCGCTCATGGTGAAGGTCGCTTCCTGTTTCCAGTTGAAAAAGAAAAACAACTGCTACAGAAACTAATCGACAATGACATGCTTGTTTTCCGTTACTGTGACGAAAACGGTGTACCTGCAAACGGAGTCTACCCAACTAACCCCAATGGTACATACTATGATATTGCAGGTATCTGCAATAAAGAAGGCACAATCTTTGGTCTAATGCCTCACCCAGAACGCGCAATGTACTGGTGGCAAGAACCTGACTGGACAAACAAAACACACATGACACAATACGGCGATGGTAAAATCATCTTTGAAAACATTATAAACCATCTAAAAAACCCCTGATCCATCCTTCTTTTCAATAGACTTCTCGTATTATCTAGTTAAAACCTATTCATTGTCTTCTCTACTGGAGCAACATTTGATGATCAATACAGTCAAGTCTACATACTCTTTCTCGAATAATCGTTAGGCTCTTGTCTGTTTTATGGCAAGAAGTTTCTATACGGTTTGTTGGTACATAATGAAAGGGTTACTTTGTAGGATCGCTAAATTTTTTATTTTACTTTTCAAAACATTAAACTTTAAATCAATTAAACAATGTTAACAAGTTAAGGTAGAGTAAAGAAATGCAAGTTGCAGCTTCATGGAGTGGCGGTAAAGATAGTGCTTTTGCTTTATATTTGGCAAAACAGCAAGGCCACGGAGTCGTCAACATTTTAACTCTGATGAATGAAGAGAAATCAAAATTTCATTTAATACGTTCAGATATTTTAGATGCCCAAGCAGACGCATTAGGTGTTCCCTTGATTAAAAAGCAAACTAGCAATGAAACTTACGAACTTGACTTTAAAACTGTTCTTGTTGAACTAAAAGCTAAGGGTGTTGAAGGTTTAGTTACAGGTGACATTTGTGAGATTGATAGTCATGAGGAAGGTTGGTTGAACCGTGTTTGCCGTGAAGTGGGATTAAAACCAATTAGACCCTTATGGATGGGTGATACAAAACAAATCTACATTGACTACCTAAATGCAGGTTTTAAAGCAACAGTTGTCCGTACTAATCTTAGTAAACTTGATGTGGACTGGCTTGGACGTGTGCTTGATAAGCAGTTTTATGATGAAATTCTTAAACTGGGTAACATTGATCCATGTGGTGAAGGTGGTGAATACCATACGGTAGTAACCGATGGGCCGTACTTCAAGAAAAAGATTGAAATTCTAGAAACCCAGAAACATAAACTTGACAGTGGCTTTGGCTACCTAGAGGTCAAAGACTTCGCAGTTAAACTTAAGTGAAGGGTTCAATTCATGAAAACAAGTCTTGATGTTATAATCGCTTATAATAAACCAAAAGCAGAAGCATTCCTGTCAGAGATTGAAGGTAAAAAGCCTCTTTTCATTGCAACAATCGCTACTACCGAAACAGGCAAAATTCCAGGGTTATCCGCCGCGGGGCAAAACCCTGATTTTACCGATTTCACTCCACCCGCAGACGCTGAATTACTACTCTTAGGTAAATGTAAATCTATCCAAGGCGTTCCCATAACACCAGATGGCATCCCAACCCCTGGATTAATAACCATGTCAGCGTTAAAGCTCGCAGACATTCCAGTAGTAATTGTTAATGCAGGCTGCAAAGTTAAGCCACAAGTTCCCTTCATCGATTTAGGCGGCAACTCAGGACGCGACATCCGAACCGGTAACTCAGTTGATAACGTAGAAGAAGTTATCGAACGCGCCAAAGTTGCTGGTGAACAACTTGCGAAAACTTCAGATTATCTTGTTATAGGCGAAAGTATTCCTGGTGGAACCACAACTGCACTTGGTTTGCTTTCCGCTTTAGGCGTAAACGCAGAAGGAAAAGTAAGTAGCACCTTACCCTCAAATCCTCATAACCTAAAAACGGATGTTGTCCGGGCAGGTCTGAAAGCGGCCGGAGAAAAATTCGGCAGCCTAAATAACAACCCAATAAAAGCAGTTAGCTGTGTAGGTGACCCAATGATGCCTGCCTTAGCTGGATTAGTTATTGGTGCAACAAATCAGGCACCTGTTTTGATGGCCGGCGGAACTCAAATGACTGCCGTCTTAGCCCTAATTAACGCATTAAATCCCGAAGCTCTCTGTAACGTTGCAATCGGCACGACCCGCTGGGTAGCCAACGACGCATCATCAGACATCAAAGGTATAGTAAGCCAGTTCTGCGAAGTCCCCATATTAGCAGCTGACCTAAACTTCAACAAATCAGCATTCTCAGGTTTGCAAATATACGAGACTGGACTTGTTAAAGAAGGCGTTGGAGCTGGCGGAGCCTCAATTGCAGCAATGGTAAAAATGGGTGGCGCAGTAAACAAAGATTTGCTCCTTAAAGCTATAGAACGTAATTATTCAGTATTAATGTCAATGAAGTGACCCATGCGTGGTAGTTAAAGAATTCAAAAACCTTCTTTCTTTTCTTACGGTATTGCCTATTAAAATGGACAATGACTTGCTATCTGACTGCGCACGGTATATGTTCGCTTTCCCATTAGTCGGCGCCTTCATCGGCCTAATAGCCGGTACTTTTGGTTGGGTAGCTTACCAGTTTCTGCCAGGCATCGTCGTTGGCGGCTTAGTAACCGCAGCACTGTTATGGCTTACAGGTCTTCATCATACTGATGGGTTGCTTGATTTTGGTGACGGCGTCATGGTTCACGGCACCCCTGAACGCAAAGTCGAAGTCATGCATGATCAACTCACAGGCGCAGGCGGTCTATCACTTGGCATTTTAACAATACTAATTACTGCGTTAGCAATTGGCCAAATTAACTCCAGCCTCATTATTCCTGCAATCATCGTTGTTGAAGTCTCCGCAAAATTCTCAATGATAGTCATGGCTTGGACAGGAAAAGCAGTACATCAAGGAATGAACACCTCCTTTCTCTCATTTATGCATGGCCCTAAAGGTACTGCTCGCCTGATAGCTGGACTGCTGATTTCATTAGCAATTGCACTGCCCCTTCTACATTGGGCAGGTGCAATAGTTATCCTTGCAAGTATCCTAACCAGCATAGTAATGACATTTATTGCCCATAGAAACTTTAACGGCGTAACAGGTGATGTCTTCGGCGCTACAAACGAGCTGACACGACTAGTCTCACTCATTGCACTACTGGCGGTGATTTCATGGATATAACTGCACTAATCATGGCTGGCGGCAAAGGCACACGCATGGGTCTAACCACTGAAAAACCAATGCTCCCATTCCTCGGTAAACCCATGATCGACTACATTACAGCGGCAATAAGTCAAGCCAAAAACATCACAACCTTCTACGTAGTCACAAGCAACAACGCCCCCAACACAGAACAACACTGCAAAAACATGGGTTGGAAAACCATACACACCGATGCCAAAGGTTACCATGATGATCTCAAACAAGCCGTCCGCAAAACCAACCTAACAGGTCCAATCTTAACCATGCCATCTGACGTACCCGCAATAACCGGCAATTTTCTCGACAAAGTAATCCATGAATTCGAACAATGTGAAAAAAACTTCTTAGCCGTTTTTGTACCAATACAAAAACGCCTCGACTTAGGCTTATCAATATCCAGCACTGACGAATACAAAGGCACATGGTACGCAGTATCAGGCATAAACATCATCAACGGAACAAAAATCCAAGAAGACGGCAAAATAGAAACCAGCGCCATTATCACCGAAGAAACCGATGTACTTCTCAACATCAACACACTTAAAGACATGGAAATTGCCCAAAAACTCATAAACTCTACAATACACTAACACATTCAACAATTCCAACATCCCCTACTCATAATACCACATACACCTCTTCACCCACATCATATCAAATTTTAGAATTTAACGATAGGATTAAATTTTCCAAAACTGCATTAACCCATCCTTGAGGACATTATCAAATGCTAGCTACCTTGCTAAGTGTTTCCGTGCTCATATTAGCAGTGATCCTAGACTTAATCATCGGCGATCCTTCACCATGGAAACCATGGAAACGTATCTACAACCTACATCCCACCGTATGGCTAGGACAATTAACAAAAAAACTTGAACCCCACTTCAAAACACGCAACGCCACTATAGAAAAATTCAACGGCATAATCCTCGCCCTAATAATCATCGGTATAATAACCATCCCCACCTACTTTGGACTACACTACCTCTACATTTTCCTAGGAGCCACCATATACCTAATTACAGCATTAATACTCTTCAAATTCACCATATGTATCAAACTCGAAACCGATGGTGCAATCGCAGTGGCAAAAGCCCTCGAAACAAACGACCTTACAGAAGCAAAAAAATATGCCCATTTTAGTCGCCGTGACGCAACAAATCTCACCGGTCCACAAATCGGCTCAGCCGTCATCGAATCGATGGTCGAAAACCTAACAGACTTCAAACTCTCACCTTTCATTTATTACGCATTCTTTGGTCTACCCGGAGCCGTAGCTTTTCGAGCCATAAACACCCTCGACGGTATGGTCGGCTTCAAAGACAAAGATCACATTAACACAGGCTGGTTTTCAGCAAACCTCGACAACATAGTCAACTATATACCCTCACGGTTCACAACTGTACTTATGATTATTTCAGCTGCAATTTTGGGATATGATTACAAGGCAGCTTGGAGAATTGCTAAACGCGACCATAAACGTGTTCAAAGCCGAAACCACGGCTGGCAGATGGCAGCAATTGCAGGCGCTATACATATCCAATTGGAGAAGCCTGGAAAATACACTGTCGGCGACCCCTTAGACGTAATCACTCCAGACAAAATTATGAAATCCCTAAAAGTACGTGACGTATCTATTGTGTTATGCATACTTCTGGTCATACCAATCATAGTTGTAATTGGGCTTTATTGGCCGTGGCTTTGGGGATTACCACTTTAACTATTTCTTATGTAAAATAATCAGCAAGGTCAAGTAGGTTTTTTCGAAAGCTTTAAACATTTTGCGATATGTATTTGCCACAGACATAGAGGTAAGGAAGAAAAAAATGGGGCTTCATATAACTCTTGTAAATCCACCTTATCGAACTCGTCCTCACCAGCATCCTCCGTTTCCACCATTAGGTATAGGTTACTTGGCAGCTGTGTTGGAAAAAAACAATTTCAAAGTTGAGATCATCGACTGTCAAGCATCTCGGTATACATATGCTGATTACAAACGCGAAATAGCTAAACGTAAACCCGACATAGTCGGTGTAACAGCCCCAACAAGGCTATACAACTCTGCTAAAGAAATCCTTAAAATCAGCAAAGAAGCTCATCCCAACACAGTAACAATGCTTGGCGGCGCCCACGTAACTTTTTGGAACGAAAAAGCGCTCCAAGAATGTCCACAACTTGATGTCGTTGTACGTAAAGAGGGCGAGTACACGCTTTTAGAGCTTGCCCAACGGTTAGCAGCAGGTAAGGACATCAGCGACGTAGCGGGAACAACACAACGAAACAGTGACGATTTTATTTTTAATGACGACAGACCCTATATTGAAAACTTGGATGAATTGCCTTTTCCTGCACGGCACCTTTGGGATCTTGAGGCAATCAGAAAACAAGAAGACATGTTTTATCTAATCACAACCCGTGGGTGCACTGCTTGGTGCAACTTTTGCGCTGCAGTTCGCATGTTTGGGCGAAGATACCGCATGCGAAGCATACAAAACGTGGTTGACGAACTTGAATTCCTGCACAAAACATACAATGCAGAAAACTTTACTTTCTGTGATGACGCATTCACGGTGGACATGAAGCGAACTGAAGAGTTATGTGAAGAAATCAATAGTCGCAACCTGAAAATTAAGTGGAACATGGGCACCCGTGTTGATAGAGTTAGCAAAGAACTGCTTCAAAAGATGAAAGATGCCGGATGTATTTCAATGTGGTGCGGCCTTGAGTCAGGAACTCAAGAAGTGCTCAACGACATGCATAAAGGCATTTCAACCGACCAAACAAGAAAAGCACTAAAATGGGTCAGAGAACTAGGATTAAAACCAACACCTAACGTACTGCTTGGTTACCCCGGTGAAACCATAGAAACCGCCTTAAAATCGATAAAATTCGCTGAAGAAGTAAGCCCAGACGAAATCGCCTACTACAACATAGCCACCCCATACCCCGGCACACCAATGTATGACGAAGTAATGAAAAACGGGTGGGTACGAAACACAAACTTTGACGACTATGACGCCACACAACCAATATTTGAAACCCCACAACTTAGCATGCACGATTTGCAGACACTTTACGATTATGCATTCAAAAGTTTCTACACACGCCCAAGCTATGTACTACGTATGTGGCGTAAAGGCTTCAGCGCAGGCTACGCAGCAACAAAAAGCTACATCTATTTCAAACGCAAAAAAACATCCCTAAAAAAATAAACCTCTTTTCCCTAAAAAATCTGAATTTTCATGGTTCTTCCAGTATTGGTACACGCTGATAGTGTACTCTTTTATGAAATATGTTAAAGCTAAAAAAGCTATTTGATATTTAGAAATAAAAAAAGAAAAGTGGTTGTTTTTAGTATTGCTTTCTCGCGGTTAAACCATACCAAGACATGACTTTTGCAAGTATTGGTACAATTACACCTAAGGCAATGCTTGGCACGAAAGAGATGAATAGCGCATACCACAATGGTCCATTCCACATGTCTATAGACATCTGTCTTGATGGTTCTAGCGCATATTGATTGTTCATGAATAGCTGTATTAGCGTAGTGGTCAGTGACGCAGTTAAGCCTGCTCCAAGCATTCGTTTAAAGTTCGTTGATCCGCCACTTAATGCACCTGCCATGTAACCAATGATTACTGCATTGACTAAGTAAAACAGCATTGCCATGTCACCGAAGAAATTGTATTGCATGCCATACATTACATACAATATACTAGAGTTGCCTGCGACTGCCAAGTAGTATATACCGCCCATGATGAAACCGGCTGCACCGCCTGCCCATTTATTCCATACGAGACCAAGAACTAGCGGTATGCCTAGTATAATCATTTGGGTAAAGCCTTGTGTTAGAATTACAGCAATTGTTACACCGAGACCTTCGTCACTGCCAAGTAAAGCGTGTGAGCCAGTTGGGTTAACGTAGACTGCGAGCACAAATATGAGCAACACAAGAATTAGTGGTACAATAAAGCCATAGAGAATGTCTGATAGTTTAAATCTTTCTGGTTCCAAAGTTTTCACTTTCTTTAATTTACTTTTAAGAAATACTATCGTTTAGGCATACTAATAAATTTAATCCCTTTTGCCTGAATTGAGACGGCAAATTAACACAAAAAACAAGTTTTGGAACACACTTGTCTAACTTTTAGAACGATGCACAACACCATTAAAAACTGTAAAACATGCAGAAACACTTGCTATTTCCTTAACTGGTACAGATGTTGGGTTATTTGATAAAACAACCAAGTCAGCAAGCTTGTCTTGCTCAATAGATCCTTTATCAGCCATTTCTGAAACCGCTCGCGCTGCAAACTTTGTGTACATTTGCAAAGCCTCAAAAACAGACACTTTTTGCATGTCCTCACGTTTAACTGCCGCTTCAATACCACACAACGGATTAAGAGGCTCCATTGGGCAATCAGACCCTGCAGAAACTAAAACGCCACAACTAAGCAATTCTTTGACAGGAAACAACCAATGCACCCGTTTTTCACCCAATCGCTCTTTCGCTGACCAAACAGAAAACTCGGCAGCAACTACACAAGGCTGAACTGACACTGAAATATTCAACTCTTCTATACAGCGCATCGTCTGATGATTCAAAACCGCCGCTTGCTCTATGCGCGGGCGCGGAACCGCAGGATTTCTGTTGGTGTGTTGTATTATGTTTAATGCTTCTCGGATTGCTTTATCTCCAACTGCATGAATAATAAGCTGCAAACCGGAATTTTGAATTTTATCTGCAAGCGCAAACATTTCATTTTGTTGACAAAGCAGTTTTCCCTGATTAGTTGGGCTGTCACTATAAGGTTCAAGTAGCGCTGCAGTTCTGGACGCTAAGTAACCATCTGCAAAAATCACTGCACCTCCAAGCTTGAAACGATCATTTTTAAGTTGTTTTAGGTTTTGCAGCGCCAAATCAAGCAGATTTGTTGGCACAATCAGATAAACCCTCAAAGGCAAAGAGCCTGTTTCAACCAGTTTTTGAATTATTGGCAGTTCTGCTTCTGAAAGCATAATCCAATGAATGCTCGTTATGCCCGCTTGAACAAAATTTTCTAGTGCCAATTCTGTGGCTTCATAAAGTTCTTGTTGAGTAGGTTCAGGAATAACGCCCCAGACAAGATTTGTAGCTTGATCGCGTAAAACTCCGGTTAGCTCACCGATTGAGTTTCTTTCTATACCTATGTTATTTTGTTGACTTATTTTAGCAGCTTCAAGCGCTTTACTGCTAGCAACACATACCTGCCCTAACTGACAATAAAACACTACGGGGTTGTCAGGAGCTACTGCATCCAATTCTTGACGTGTCGGTAAACGCTTCTCCAAAAGTCTCTCAGGGTTTAATGCCCTACCCAAAACCCATTTGCCCTCACCTACCCGTTTTACACGTTCAGTTAGTTGAGTTTGGATTTCTTTAATTGAAGATGTGCATTCCAGATCCAGCCATGTTAACATTCTGCCATAATCAACAACGTGAGTATGTGTATCAATAAAGCCCGGCATGACGGTTTTGCCGCCAAGATCGATTACTTGAGTTTTTTCGTCGATGTACTGTTTAATTTCTTGATTGCTGCCTACATAGGAAATTCTGTCACCTTTAACAGCGATAGCTTGTGCTGATGGCATTTTAGAGTTCATTGTTATGATATCTCCGTTAAACAAAACTAAATCTGCAGGGGTCAATAGAATCGTACCTCAAATGGTTTGCATTGTTACTGGTTGTTCATTGCTTATCAACCTAACTTTTCTAAAAACTGCTTTATCACAAAATCTTTTTTAGGAACAGACTTCTAGGTAAAACCAATAAAATATAATCTAAAGGAAGATTTTGGATGGCAAAAAAGGGTCCTTTAATGATGACCTCTTGGAGAACCACTGGCGCTTGTAATGCACACTGTAGATACTGCAACGTGGACGCGACAGGCAAGAAGGCTGACAAGGAATTAACAACTCAAGAAGCATTAGACTTGGTGGATAAAGTTTATGACTTTGGCGTTAGCTGGTTTGGTCTTAAAGGTGGAGAACCGCTTCTGCGAAAAGACATTTTTGAAATAGTTGCCTACGCAAAAAGTAAAGGTCTCAATGTATGCCTCTTAACTAACGGCTGCTTTGTTGACGGAGAAATATACGATAATCTTGTTAAGAATCAAGTCTGGGGTTCTGTAAGCATTGATGGCCCAGAAGAAATCAATGATCAACTTCGAGGAAAAGGTTCATATCAAAAAGCTTTAGCTGCCATTGAAAAGCTTTCAGCCGGAGAAATCCTCAATGGTCTCGCCGCTGCTATAACCTCAATAAACTATAACCATTTAGATCATGTTTGTGAGCTCGCTGAAAAGTACCATGCAAATTTTGTTTGGTTCAACCATCTGATACCCAGTGGACGGGCAAAAGATCAAGTAGACGATTTAAGCCCCACTCCCGAGCAGCTTGAGGAGGCACTAAATCACATTTGGGATTTATCCGTCAAATATGAAGGTAAATTTGATATACATGTGCACTGCCCACACTTTGCTCGTGTCGTAAAACAGCGTAACATACCTAATTTTGATGAATGGTATGAACACAAATTCCATGGTAAATGTACCTATTTCGCGTTTGGTGGCTACATCAGCATTATTGAAAACGGTAACTTAATTCCATGTTTCTATACTGACCTCCGCCCAATGGAACCCATGAATATAGGAAACATTCGTGATGATAAGTCCCTATTGCAAGTCTGGGAAGAAATGAAAGTTTCACCATACTACAGTAGTTTCCGTGATAGGACTATTCTTCAAGGTAAATGTGGCATCTGTGAGTACAGAGAAATCTGTGGTGGATGTAGAAACCGGGCATATGCTTTAACAGGTGACATCTACGGCCAAGACGATGCATGTGCGTACACACCTCAAGTCATGCGTGAAAACCCCGAACTACTACAAAAGAAACAATAAATCAACCAACTAATTCGCTTTATTTTTTTCGTTTTTACAAAATAATCTTTTTATTTAATTAACATCATTTATCAACAATAAAGTGTTTAGTTTACCAACACTTTTTGGGTCAAAAAAGGGTTAAATGAGCGTTTAATCATGGAAAAAAGAAAAGTTGCATACTTCCTAATTATTGTGCTTCTTATTTCACTCCCTATCCTTGTCGATAGTCTAATGATAACATCTCTCACTCAAGAGACTTCTTGGCCGGTGTTTCACCAGAACCTGCAGCGTACAGGTTACGTAGATACTAACCCGCCGTTAACTAATACGACGTTATGGAAGTTTAACACTGGTGGCCAAATGGGTTCTCCCACCGTTCAAGATGGTGTTGTGTATGTGGGTGGTTATGACCAAAAAATTTACGCTTTTGACGCTAAATCGGGTGACAAAATCTGGGATTACGTAACTGATGGAATTATAGTTTCAAGGCCTGCTATAGCTAATGGTTTGGTTTATGTGGGTTCGGAAGATAATTATCTTTATGCGTTAAATGCCAAAACGGGTGGTTTAGTTTGGAAGTATGAAACGGGTTATTATGTGGATTCTGATCCTGTGGTAAGTAACGGCATAGTTTATGTGGGCTCAGAGGATCAAAATGTTTACGCTTTGAATGCCACGTCTGGTGAAAAAATCTGGAGTTACCAAACTGGTGGTCAAATAATGCTGTCTTCTCCAACTGTAGCCAATGGATTTGTGTACATTGGTACGTTAGACTGCAAACTTTATGCCTTAAACGAGATGGATGGCAGTTTAGTGTGGACTTATACTACAGGTGACAACATTGTTTCAACACCGACTTTTTCAGATGGTATAGTGTACGTGGGATCGTTGGATAACAACGTTTACGCTATAGATGCTCATACAGGTAATCAATTATGGTTTTTCAACACTGGTGATGAAGTGTTTTCTTCTCCTACTGTTTCAGAGGGGTTAGTGTTTATTGGTTCAAATGATAATAATTTTTACGCGTTAAATGCAAAAGATGGTATACTTGCTTGGAAGTATACGACTGGTGATGCTGTTTCATCTTCTCCACGGGTGGTAAACGGCTCTGTTTATGTAGGTTCTAATGACGGCAAAATTTATGCGTTAAATAGTCAAACTGGGCGTCTTATTTGGCAATATAGTTCTGAAGATATAGTGATTTCTCAACCTGCCGTTGGGGTTGGACATGTATTTGTTGGTGGATGGGACGGTAAATTATATGCAATAGATGTCAACAACGGGAATTTAGTTTGGAGTTTTAGAAGCGGTGGAAAAGTAGACTCTTCTCCAACTGTCATGCATGGTGTTGTTTATGTTGGTGCACATAATGGCAAACTGTTCGCTTTGAATACTTCTACTGGGATGATTGGCTATGATTGGGAACTGCATAATAATGTGATTTGGAGTTTTCAAGCTAATGATATGATTATGTTTTCTGCGCCCGCCATTAGTGATGGGGTGGCATATGTCGGTTCATATGACGGTAATATTTATGCTATAGACGTTACAACTGGGAAGCAAAAGTGGAGTTTCTTAACTGGTTATGCTGTGGTTTCTTCACCTGCTGTTTATGACGGCATAGTCTACATAGGTTCAGAAGATTATCAGCTTTACGCGTTAAATGTTGAAAATGGCGCCCTTGTTTGGAGTTACACTTTTGGGGACATGGTTATCACTTCTTCTCCTGCAATTTCAGGCGGCAATGTGTACGTGGGCTCCATGGATCACAGTATATATGCTTTCAACGCCAAAACTGGTGCTCAAATCTGGAATTACCCAACTGGTGATATCGTAACCTCAACTCCAACGATTTGGGGTGGTTTGGTTTATGTGGGTTCTTATGACGGCAACATTTACGCTTTGAATGCTGAGGATGGCAGTTTAGTGTGGAATTACACTACAGGTGGTAGTATAGCCTCTTCTGTTGCGGTAGCAAATGGAGTAGCCTATGTGGGTTCAGATGACGGTAAACTGTATGCGTTAGATGCAGTTTCAGGCAGTTTAAAATGGAGTTACCAAACCGGTGGTGAAGTGGCTTCTGCGCCAGCAGTAGCAAAGGATATGGTATTTTTTGGTTCATACGATAATAAAATTTACGCTCTGAACATAAAAGACGGTAGTCTTGTCTGGAGTTATCTAACTGACGGTTGGGTGGTTTCTTCACCCGCAGTTGTTAACGGTGTTCTATACATTGGTTCTTATGACCACTTTGTATATGCAATTGGTACAATTCAAGACACACAGGACTTAACCGTTTACCCCATAATGCTTATTATGATAACAGTTGGTTTGATTGTGGTGTCTCTTGTTGGTATTCTCTATTGGCGAAAACGTACCACAGACAAGTTTTATAGAAAAAATTATTTCCAAAAATCTGTTTATGGTGACTTTTAATGAACCGTAACTGGGTAGTCACAATTTTTTTATGCGTAATTTTAATAATGGTGCTTTTTGTTGGTGTCCATTTCTTTTTTGGTAGAAGTAGTGTCGCATATAACGTAGATGTTTACGTTGGTGTGGATGCAGCGTATGATAACATAGCTGATTTGAAAGTGCGTATCGACCAGGTCAAAGATTTTACCAACTTTTTTGTTTTAGGTAGCACCGGTATCACTCTTGACGAGGTAAAGCTTAACGAGATGTGTGAGTACATTAGTGCACGTGGTCTTAGTTTTGCTACTTATACACATACTACTGAAAATACTACATTAAATTTTGATCAGTCAGCTTGGACAGCCTATGCTAAGCAGCATTGGGGTGACAAGTTTTTGGGGTTGTATAGTTATGATGAACCAGGTGGGCATCAAATAGATAGCGATCATCCATATATGATAGTTCCAGAGGCAAACAATTGGTCTGATGCAGCCAACCTGTACGTACAAAATTTGCACAATTACATTTCCGAGTTTCTTGCCCTAAACACTACGCTTATGACTTCTGATTATGCCCTTTACGAATATAATTATCGTGCAGGCTATGACGTTGTCATGGCAGAATACGCATGGAATCATAGTAGACCAATAAATACTGCTTTATGTAGAGGTTCAGCTACACTGCATGGTAAAGAATGGGGTGCAATGCTAACTTATACATATGATCAGCCGCCGTATCTTGCTTCAGGGCCTGAATTATATCAGGATATGGTAACCGCATATCAAAATGGTGCTAAATACATCTTGGTTTTTGACTATGCCCAGGACAACGAAACTGGAATGGCACATGGAATACTGCAGCCAGAACATTTAGATGCGCTCAAACAATTTTGGGAATATGTTAAGTCTAACCCCCGTCCAAATAATCCTGTTAATGAGCGTGTGGCATATGTACTTCCACCTGACTTTGGATATGGTTTCCGTGGTCCAGACGATTGGATTTGGGGCCTATGGAAAAACAGCACCCTTTCAAATCAAATTTGGAACGATGTAAACACTTATTCCCAGCAGTATGGCCAAAAATTTGACATAATTTATGCTGACTCGCCTAACCTTGACAATTGGACTTACAGCAAACTCATCTACTGGAACGGCACAATTCAAACAAAACCGTATTAAACGGTTTTTATTGTTTTCAGCTCTCAGATTAGTTTTCAGCTTAGATAGGTATTTAACAGAAACTTTATTATGGTAACAAGGGCATTTTAAAAAATAACTTGAGGAGAAATAAATGAAAAACCCGGCGACTGAACAATCAAGCGTCTATGATTTAAGGACAAATTGGCCGCCTTATACTTACAGAGATTATCCTGATATCAAGCCTGAAACCTACAAGGCTTTTCTGGAATTTTTAGATACAGAAAACACATCAAAACGCTTAATGGAGCTGCAACCATGGGTATCTATTTGTGACTCCAGATGTTCATTCTGCTATTTCCCAACCACCGCTACAAGCAAAGCACGTATAGAACCCTATCTTGTAGCTCTTAAAAAAGAGCTCGACATGTACGCTAAAACCCGATACCTACAAACCAGCGTTTTTGATGAAATCGTTCTCGGAGGTGGAACGCCCAGTGTTTTATCTGCCGAACAAATAATTGACCTAATCGAGTACTGCAAAGCCCGCTTCACTGTAACTGATGACTGCTTCATAAAAGTTACAGGATCCTCAAAAAGTTTTGACCGCCACAAAATCATAAAACTCGCCGAATATGGCGCTTTTCAAATGGATATGGGTGCTCAAACTTTTGATAATAATTTAAGAAAGGCCTTCTGTCTGCCCGACCCAGCAGAACAGGTCGAAGAAGCAATCAAACTTGCACGCAAACTGGATATGTGCGTTTGTGTAGACATACTCTATAACCTGCCAGGACAAACAATGGAAGCTTGGGTAGACACACTTAAAAAATGCATAGAATTAGACGTTGAAGTTGATGTTTACGCCTTAGAAGTTGTTCCTGACACCATCTTAGATATGCAAATAAAGGCAGGCAAAATGCCTCCACCTGGTGACGTGGAACACGAAACACAAATGTATCTAACAGCATACAAAATGTTAACCGACGCAGGCTACAAAGCTGTTGGACATGACAGATTCTCCAGAGAACCTTGGCATTTCAAAGAATCCTGCCTTAACGGTTGGCCTTTTGCAGCACAACTAACTACCGGTGCAGGCTGCTTTATGGGCTACTTTGAAACGTTCTCTTACTCCAACATTGAAGACATCAACCAATACATGGATGCAGTAAATGCAGGCAGGCTGCCAATCAATAAAATTAGCGAATCCACCCCCGAGGAAATGATGCGCAAAGTAATGACTCGTCTCTACCTCCGTTTGCCCGTTGACAAAATCGAATTCAAAGAGAAATTCGGCAAAAACCCCGAAGACGTCTTTAGCCCACAACTAACCCGACTCGTCGAAAAAGGCTTACTAACAATTGATGAGAAAGAAATCAAAATTACCAAACTTGGTGATATCTGGAAAGGCAACATTGCATGGGAATTCGCAGACAACCCACGCGCCAAAAACATGCTCAAGTAACTTCTAACTTTTTATTCTTTTATACTCTTCTTCAAACAATATACTAATGGCTTAAAATGCCAATGGTACCCCGTTTTTTAGGTTTCTGCAAAGACTATCTATAGGGTCTAATACACAGCAAAATAAGGTGGATAGTAGGAGAATAAGTAAAGTTTTCTGTTAAATGTTCATCAGTTTCTTTAATGCGTTAACAAGTTTTTGGTTGTCTTTGTCTGAGCGAACAGTTACACGGAAATATGTGTTATCCAACCCTACAAAGGTGCAGCAGTCTCGAATCAGCATACCTATCTTAGCAAGTTCTTCTTTAATTTTAGTTGAAGTAATTTTGCCGTTGGTTATTTTTACTAGCAGAAAATTGGTGTCTGAAGGAAAAACTTGTAAGCCAGAAATTTCGCTGAGTTGCTCTGCGAACCTAACTCGTTCTTGTGCGATCATGCGTTTAGTGTTTTCTATAAACTCTTTGTCACTGAACGCCGCTAAAGTAGCAAATCCAGCAAGGCTGTTTATGCTCCATGGTTGCCGTACATCTAAGAGTTTGCTGATTAAGCTTTTTGCGGCGACGCCATAGCCAAAACGTATGCCTGGCATACCGTAAAATTTGGTTACTGAACGTATGACAAAGAGATTCTCGTACTTGTTTACGTAGCCTGCCATTGTTTCTGTTTGTTCTTTATCAGTAAATTCGATATAGTTTTCGTCTATGCTAAAAATTACATCCTTTTTCTGACAATACTCCACAAGATCAAGAACTTCGTCTTTAAGGTATAGTTTGCCTGACGGACTATGGGGGTTGCATATGGAAACGATTTTGGTGTCAAGTGTTATGGCTTTTTTGATTTTTTCGTTTTCCATACTAAAATCAGCTGGTAACTGGACGTAAATTGTTTGTCCACCTAAGCGTAATGCTGCTTTTTCGTATTCTGTAAAGGAGGGGACTGGCACTACTGCTTTAAAGTTAGCTTTTGAAAAAATTTCTGTAATCATGTAAATGAGTTCGATTGAACCGTTACCCAAAATAATGTTGTCTGAATTCACACCTGACTGGTTAACATATTCTGCAATGCTTCTGTGTAGTTCAATAGGGTTTGGATCAGGATAAAACCTTATCAGTTTAGCGTTTTCTTTTACTGACTCAAGAGCTTTTGGTGAAGGCCCAAGATGGTTGATTGGCCCGCTAAAATCAAGTGCTTCTTCAAGGGGAATATTGTATTTTCTGGCAAAGCCCCAAACATCTCCGCCATGGCTTACAAATCTGCATTCTCTACATTCGTTATTCGCCAATTTTTTTCTCCTCCATCAGACTTAAGATTTTTTTCTCTACCTGCAAATGCGCTTTATAATGCGCATTATATTGATTAACTACTTTGTATAGCCAGTAAATTACCCCAAAGCCTAAGGTCACTATGGTAATTATTGCATACGTTTTTATGGGTATCGTCTGTGTCATAAAAACACGTTCTGGGAAAGCTTGAGCAAGAAATTTGTCTTGTTCAGCTTCATGTGAAACTAAATCTTTAGACAGTAAATACGTGATTATGAAAACTGGAATAACAAGAACAATGGCCGCTGTCCAAACTTTTGCGTTCATTTCACGTGGCTGTTTGTTCACTTTTGGCACAGTTCTGTTTTGACGTTGCAGATAAACTGATACTTGTTCTTCAAGGGCTTCTTCTTTTTTGAAGTGACGATTTCTGTTTTCGATTAAACGATAAAACATGGGGAAAAACGCTAGTCCAAAAGTGACTATCGAACCTAAGAACCACATGGAAAACCAAACTTTTTGGTCACCTTTTAGTGAAGTAAACTTTGGGGGTTCCATGTTAGACATCAATTCATCCATAACTGTTTGATGCAATGGTGGAGTAGCCAAACTTTATAAGTTCTTCCATTGAGCTTTATGAGTAAAGTGAGCCCCAAACAAATGCTGGTTTCCATTGTCATCCCTGTGTACAATGAAGAGCACACCATAGGGAACGTGATTGAACGTGTCCAAGCAGCCATGAAACAGACGAATTTAACATATGAAATTATAGTAGCTGATGACCACTCATTTGATAATTCACTTATGGTTGCTAAAATGTATCCTGTTCAGTTGTATAGTTTGAAGGCACATGTAGGTAAAGGTATGGGGTTACGTGCTGGCTTTGCTAAAGCTAAAGGTGATATAATAGTCACAATTGACTCAGATGGGTCACATCGTCCAGAAGAGTTGCCAAAACTGCTTTATCCGCTCTTGAACGACAGGGCAGATCTTGTTATTGGCTCACGGTATTTACACCAGAAAAATGTAGCTGCTAAGAAACTCAACGTGTTTGGTGTTAAGTTCTTCAACCTGATTATTCAAATGTTCATAGGTGTTCATGTTACCGATTCTCAGTCTGGCTACAGAGCGATGAAGCGGGAAGTACTTGAAATTCAGCACTTGAAATCGGGTGGGTATGAAATTGAAACGGAGATGTTAGTGAAAACCGTTAAAAGTCATTATCGTGTGCTTGAAGTGCCAATAAGTTTTGAGCAACGTACTTACGGTAGGTCGGGTATTGACCATTTGTATGATGGTTCTAGAATACTTATCTCAATAATTTCAGCACGACTGAGGAGGGTGTAAAATTGCCTGACGTTTTGCCTAAAGTGTCAGTGATTGTGGCTTCAATGAACAATGAGGAAACAATTGAAGAATGTCTGCAAGCATTGCTTGCACAAAATTACCCTCCGTCTCACGTAGAAATTATTTTAATGGATGGCTGCTCAAAAGACAAAACAGTGCAGATCGCCAAAAAATATCCAGTTAAAATCTGCCAAATCGCTCTAAACTGTCCCGCAGCTTACAATTATGCCCAAAAAATTGCGCAACACCCAATTTTGGGGTTTGTAGACTCTGATGCTAAAGTTGAAGTAGACTGGTTAAAAAAACTTGTACCTCATATAGATGAACCAAATGTTGGTGGTGTCAGTGGCTCCATTGATATATGGAACGTGGATAACCCGTGGGCAAGAAGTATCGGATATGAATTAAAAACTCGTTATCGTCGCATCGGTAGATACACTGCGCGTATAGCTACCATGAATTTATTACTTAAAAAATCCGTTATTGAAGAGATCGGTGGTTGGGCAGAAGACATGCCAAGCCAGTACGACACAGAATTCGGATACAGACTAGCCTCAAAAGGCTACAAAATCGTTTATGAACCCTCTTCAGTATGTTATCATTTCAATCGTCCAACCCTTCGAAAGTTTTACCGGCAACAGCTGCAATACGGCAAAAACACATTACGTCTGTACTTTAAGCATGACATTTTAGCTCGTGGTGACGAAATCACTGACATTGGCATGAATATTCAACCAATTTGGCTTTTGGCAATAGTATGTAGTTTCTTGTTAGGTATAGTGCCGCTTTTACGACCTTTATGGTACCTGACAAGTGTTCTGCTTATAGTGATGTTTGTTTACTATGTTTATTCGGCAGCGAAAATTGCTGTTGAATTTAAAGATAATTCTGCAATGCGGCTCGTTCTGCTTTATTATGTGCGTTCTGTTGCTTGGTTTAACGGCGCCATAATCACATCAATAGATTATCTTGGAGGTAGGCTCAAATGACAAGCCGAAACATCTGCTTTATATCGCCTGAATACTGGCCACTAGCTGGTGGAACAGGTGCCTACATCTATTACCTCTCTAATGAACTAATGAAAAACGGCTATAATACCAATATAGTGACTGGTTCAAATCAGAATCTTGATGTCCAAGTCAATCGTCAGCTCAAAGTATATTTCCAGAAAATCCCAAAAATCCCAGTCATAAAATCATTTATGCTGGCAGAAGCTAGTTACCGAAAACTTAACAGTATCCGTAACACCGCAAATATTGACATCACTCATCCACAGCTGCCGTTGACACCCAGTTTTGCCGTTCCACCACGCTTTGGAAAAACCATTGTCTGTACAGTTCACTCCACATGGAAAGGCGAAGCAGAAGCCATAGGTGGAGAACCCTACAGTCGTCTAAACGCGAACGAAAAATTTCTCGTCAGCTTCAACTGGTTTCTACGCTTTTTTGAGGTCGGAATGATTAAACGTGCCAGTCGTGTCATTGCGGTCAGTGACTTTACACGTCAAGAACTAAGAAAATACTACAACATACCTGAAAACCGCATTCGTGTTATTCACAACGGTGTTAACACCCACAAGTTTCAACCTGCCAAAGATAAACAAAAAATCAAGGCTGAACTTGGATTAAACCCCGATGACATTACAATCCTCTCAGTAGGCAGATTATACGCCCGAAAAGGCCTCTTTACCCTCATTGAAGCTATGCCATCTGTGGTTAAACGGTTTAAAAACGCCAAATTTGTTATTAGCGGCAAAGGTCAAAGCGATGAAATGGCAAAACTCAACACACACGCCGAACGTTTAGGTGTCAAAGACAACATCATCTTTACTGGTTACTATCCTGACAAGAAACTGCCTAAACTTTACCAAGCTGCAGATGTCTTTGCGTTCTCAACTTTCTATGAACATCACCCATTTGCCGTGCTTGAAGCGCTTGCAACTGGATTGCCAGTAGTGACAACAACTGTGGGTGGAATTGCTGAGACAATCAAAACAGGCAAAAACGGTTTGTTAGTCAACCCATTTAATTCAAAACAGTTTTCTGACGCAATTCTGTATTTGTTTGAGCATCAAACGGAAGCCGCTGAAATGGGCATAAAAGCTCGTAAAACTATTGTTGAACAATATGACTGGAGCATCGTAGTGAAAGAAGCTATGCGAGTTTATGAAGAAGCTTTACATGACGTGTAATTAAATTTGATTTGTTGTAATTTTTTGTTATAAGATCTAAATTACAGTAATTAAGTGCTTGGTTTAAGCTACCTCTATAGATTTACCTCGGTAAGTCATAGTAATTTTCTGAAAGAGCTTCACTATATCTAAAGAGCAGAACAGCATTTTAGTGAGATACTCATGTTGATAGATAATTATTTGGACTTTGACGGGCAAATCGATATGCGGTAGCTCAAAATGATGGGCAACAGCTGAAACTGGAACGCCCTCCTCTTTGATGTCGGTTTCTTGAAGCCCAGTTTTTCTGGCAATATAGCTAAGATATGTTTCTTTCCAGTTGAGTTTCATGGTCTTAGCTGCTACAATGTCTAATGCAAGGGCGTCAGTACTGGTTAGCATGAGGTTCATTTTGACTGGTTTGCCTTTGGTTGGTCCATTGCCTTCGATTCCAATACGTGCATCCATTATTGTTAAGGATGGTTTAAACAGCGTGTATAAGCGATAGAAGACTTCGGGCAAGTATGGGTGTAGGTAAATGCGTTTGTTGCTAGGTATGCAGCCAAACAGGTTCTTGATTGCACCACTGTACGCCATGAACTCATGGGTCTTCATCAACGGCAAATCAATTACGGCGTTGGCATCAATGATGGTTTTAGGTAAAAACAATCGTTTTATAGATGTGTTACTATTGAATTTTACTTCAACCACTTTATCTTCAGAAAGGTTAATTACTGTTCCACCTGCTTTTTCAACGGCCTTCTGCATGCCGGTTTTATCAAAGGCTGACCAGCATGGATAATTAAAGCCATTAGATTCACCTACTATGACTTCACTGTTTTGATTACGTAGTAAACCGATTAGTTCACTGGTTAATTCTGGGTCTGTAACTACTCCTGGTAGGTACTCAGGATGGCTTAGATTTGGTTTAATGAAAATCCGCTTTTTACCTCGTAAATTCGCGTTGGCAACGGCTTCTTTTAAGATTTCACTTACGGAAGTGTCTTCTGTACGGTAAATTTTAACTAACTTTGCAGTTTTTGAAGTCATTGGTTTTTTACTCCCATAATGCACCCTGGATCACCATTAAGGGTGTCACCGTCATGATATGCGGCTGAGCGTGCCCTACAGCCTCCACAAATATATTTGTACTCGCATTTACTACATGACCCCTTCAGGTTAGAACGGTTACGAAAAGCGTTAAATAATGTCGCGTTAAGCCATATGTCCTTAAATGTCTGCGTTTTTAGGTTGCCAACATTTACGGGCAAAAACACACAAGGACGCACGTCACCTTGCGGGGAAATTGAACAGTAAAGCCTGCCTGCCCCACACCCACCAATAAATTCGCCTAAAGGTACGGCTTTTTTAGTTACCCTTACAGTTTGCATGTGTGCCAAAGCCAAGGTAACTTCACCTGTGCCAGATGAACCTTGGCATTGAGCTGCAACCCGGGCTAATTGTGGTGCCGTGGCTAAAATCGTGGTTTTGCACCCTGCCGACATACGATTTAGCAGGTACCGCATAACTTCTTCGCGTTCCTGAGGTGAGAGATCTTGATCTGCGTAGTCTTTGCCACGTCCAGCAGGAATGAAGTTAAAATAGGTAAATCTTTCTACCTCAAAATGTTCCGCTAAATCAATAATGCCTGGCAATTCTGTCATGTTATTTTTGCCCACAGTAGTAGCTATGCATGTGCAAATATCTGCGTCAACACAGTTTTTAAGACCAACAATTGTCTTTTCAAAAGCACCTGTGATGCCTCGGAAATCATCATGTGTTTTAGCGGTTGCGCCATCAATACTTATGTCTACATAGTTTACTTTTGCCTCTTTGAGCTTTTGCACATTTTCTTTAGTGAATAGAGTGCCGTTTGATGCAAGAGAAACGTATAAGCCACGGTCAGCTGCATGACGAGCTACCTGAAAGAAGTCTTTACGGGTTAAGGGTTCCCCACCGCTAAACGCCAAAGCCGTTACATGCGCATCAGCAAGTTGGTCTACAACTGCTAATGCTTGCTCTGTGGTTAATTCTTCCTCTTCAACTTCGCCACTGTTTGAGTAGCAATGCTTACAGCGAAGATTGCATTTATGCGTGAAATCCCAAACTACTAGAAACGGTGCGCAAAGCGACATCGGTTTTTTAATGCCAAAATGCTCAAAGGATTCTACAAGATTAAGCACGGCATTTCGTGCATATTTGTCTGTTAATAATTGTTCTACTTTTGCCCGTTTAAACCCAAGGGCCTTACGTAGAAATTCAATCCAGAACGCGATAATTTGACTGTAAAGAGACCTGCATTTTTCACAACGATGACTTGTTTTGCCACCGTAATCATCTAGTGCTGCTTCAAGCACTGTGCGTCCACATGTGTTGCATTTACGAAGAGATAGCTGAAGCATCTTTTTGGTCATTGGCATACTGACTATGGCATTCCAGAAAGTGTCGTGCCTAAGTATACTCATGTGGATAGTTCTCCTAAAGCAAGTGTAGTATTTGATGTGCAGGGAATGTTAAATATTTCCCTAAAAACCATCAACACAGGAACTTACAGTTTTGATGTTGAAATCACCATTAAAATTTTCAGTTTGGTACTGTTGTAGCTAGTATTTGCGCAGGAGTTAACAGATTATAACTTTTAAGCGTTGTTGGTCTTGTTTTATTTTGTTTTTTGTTTACGGTTGACTAGTAATGTTTCGGCTATTTGTAGTTCTTGAGGTGTGTTAACGTTTATTGCGAGTTCTATTTGATCAAGTAAAAAGATGTCTTGGTCTAGCCATTCGTCGCCATATCGTTTGTTTCCGTCAATTACGTTAATTCCTGTGGGCACTACGTCTTTGTTATCCATTTTGAATGAGTACTCAACGCTCATACCTATTCTGGTTTTAGTTTCAATTGGTACTGCAACGGTTAGTGCGGGTTTACCACAGTTTTCATAGCGTTCAACTATTTGGTCGAGAATCTCTCCTGTGATTAATGGTAAATCTGCAGCGATTGCAAGAAACTTGCCCAGCTTAAGATTTTGAGTGGCATAGCCCATGTCTGAAACGTAATCTTTTCCTGGGGTTGTTACAATTTTTGTTTGGAATTTTTCAATGTATTTGGCTGTTTTTGGTGTGCGTTCGGTTACTGCGACATAGATTTTGTCAATTTTTTTTGCGTTTTTTAGGGCGTCAAGTACGTATTCAATGACAGGTTTGCCACAGACTTTGATAAGTGGTTTTTCTTCTGGAGTACCCATGCGTGTGCCTTTGCCGCCAGCCATAACTAACGCAGAAACAGTCATATTATCATTAACACTCCTGCAAGTAGCACAAGGGTTACTGCTCTTGAAACCTCGTTAGTCGCCCCAATAATGTCACCTGAAACACCGCCGAACACTTTCTCAGCTACCTTTTCCATCACGCAAGCGATTGGAATGCTGACAAACACTAAGCCGACTCCTAAAACACCGTAGATTGGGTTAACTGCTAAACTAAATAATATAAATGCAAGCACTGCTGAAATAGCGTACGCGGCAATATTTAGTTTCTTCTTGGCTTTCTTTAGGAAAATGGAGCCTAAGCCTTTATGGGTGGTTTTTCCAATCCATACAAGGGTTACCATCGCAAGTTTAGCTGCAACTTCAGCTGAAATTATTGCTGCAAATATTACCAAGGGATTGGTAAAGGCGGGAACCAACAAAAATAAGCCTAAAAACGCTACAAACTCGACAATCATGGCGAAAATTGCCCCTGAATAATTCACGGTCCAAGCATGAGCCGCCATTTTTCGATCATGTTCACTTCGGTAACCTAAAGCATTGCCAAGGTCAATTAAGCCGTCAAAATGCTGAAGCCCTGTCATAACCAACAGAAACGCCACTGTCATAGCAGCAGACACAAACCTTACCAAAAAATCAACTGGTAAAGTTACAAAACTGTTAACTAAACTTAACAGGAATTGAAGAATAAAACTGATACCAATAAAATATGCTCCAGCTAGAGTGCCTATGAAACTGCCGATTAAGGGAAAAAGGTACATGTTTTCTGCTGATGTGAAAACAAAGTCCTCTTTTCCACCCATTGGGATTATAGTGAGGAATGCAAGCAAATCCCTAAAGGTTTTTATAGCTTTTGCTGGCGACATATACCTAACACTATATACATAGGCATATAGGCTTTGTCGTGATTTGGATGGCAGAAATCAATGGTAAAAAAGTGATGGTTACCGGTGGCGCTGGCTTTATCGGTTTTCACTTATCTAAGGCACTTTCTAGTTTAACGGATGATTTAACAATATACGATAACTTATCAAGCGGTAAACTGGAGAACGTAGCCGATGTGCCTGCAGCAAAATTTGTTAAAGGCGATATTTTAGACCTTAAAACCCTGCTGTCACAAGAAAAAATGGATTTAATTTATCATTTAGCCGCCCAAGTCGTGGTTTCTTACTCTATGGAAAACCCACTGGAGGATTTCAATACAAACGCTAAAGGCACTTTATGTGTTCTTGAAAAGGCACGTAAAGACGATGCTAAATTAGTTTTCGCCTCAAGTGCTGCGGTGTATGGTAATCCGTCAGTGTTTCCTACGCCTGAAAGCTATGGTTTTCACCCTTTCTCTTGTTACGGTTTATCCAAAGTTGTCGGCGAAGAATATTGCCAAATGTACCGTGAACAATACGGCCTTGACATTGTAATAACCCGTTTTGCTAACGTTTATGGATCTAGATGTCACGGTGTGATCCATGACTTCTTGGATAAAATTGTTAAAAACCCTGACAAGCTGGAAATTATTGGCACAGGTAAGCAGTGCCGCGACTTTGTCCATGTTTCTGATGTAGTTGATGCGTTGATTAAAATTGGTGCCATGAATTCTATAGATGGCCAAGTTTACAACCTTGGGGTTGGTAAAACAACTTCCATCCTTGAACTTTCTAAAATGATCCTAACAATTCTTAATCTTCAAAATAAGACTGTTGTGACTACAACTGACGTTTCTTGGCAAGGTGACGTAACCAAAATATGGTTCGATATCACTAAAGCAAAGAAAGAGTTAAATTGGAATCCTAAGGTATCTCTTGAAGATAACATAAAAGAAATCGTTACTGAGAGGAAACTAAACAAATGAGTACATCACCAGCTAGAGGGTTACTTGCACTTTTAAGAATGCCCTACTGGCTGATGACCGGTGGATTATCACTTCTTACAGCATTTGCTATCACTAAAAGTATGATTGCACCCCAACAAATTGTGCTAATATTCTTCTCAATGGCTTTTATTACCAGTGCAGGTTTTGCCATAAACGATTACTTTGACCGCGAAAGTGACGCTGTAATAAAACCCAAACGTCCAATACCCGCAGGCGCCTTAACACTAAAACATGTAGTGACGATTTCAAGTATCCTGTTTGCTATAGGTTTAAGTCTCACCTACTGGTTACCACCACTCAGCTTTGTCATACTAGCCATCGATTCTCTGGTTTTGATATTCTATTCTTATCTGGTAAAGAAAAAATCCGGATTCATTGCAAACATTGTTGTTGGTATTCTAACCGGAACGGCTTTTATGTATGGCCAAGCTGCAATCTCGGGTACTGTAACTATGATTTCGCTAGCTCTCTACCCGATCGCGTTTGGCACCATAGGTGGTAATGTACTTCGAGATGTGCTAAGTGTTGAGGGCGACACAAAAGTCGGTTACCCCACTTTACCCCAGAAAGTCGGTAACTATAACGCAACCAAAGTCGGTGCCATATTCTTCCTCCTAACCGGTCTGTTTGCATCTCTGCCTGCTCTACCCCTGTTTGCAAACAACTTTACGGTTTATTATCTGCCGTTTATTCTCACTTGGAGTGTATTGCTAATCTATTCGTCTGTTCGTCTCTTTATCTCTGGTTCCACTGTACAGAACGTACGCAAATACGAACGAATAGTAACTATGTCCATGATTCTGCTTCCCTTGGCATTGATAGTTGAAGCAATAGTTGGAATACTGTTATGAGCGAAACCAAAAGTATCTGTCCCGAATGCCAAAAAAAAATTAATGCCCAACTAAGCGAACGCAACGGTCAAATCAAAATCACCAAACAGTGTCCTGAACACGGTGAATTCAAGGCTACCCACTGGCAAAGTAAACCAATATTTGAACACATGATGAAATATGACCAATTTCAATACCTCGGGGATCTCAACGCGCCAAAAAACCCTGGAGGCTGCCCTTACGTCTGTGAAAACTGCCACAACCATGCTTCTGGAACCGTCATTGGTGTAATTGATGTAACTAAGCGCTGCAACTTTAGATGTGCAGTTTGCTTTTCAACTTTCCCAAATCAAGACACAGATTATGAACCAACCAAAGAAGCACTCATAGACATGTTAGAATTTGCCGCAAAAGCAAACCCAAAACCTCCAGCTATCCTTTTCTCAGGTGGAGAACCTCTTGAACGTGAAGACATGCCTGAAATCATTGCTGCCGCCCACAGACTAAAATTCATGACTATCTTAGCAACCAATGGCACACACCTTGTTAACACACCCGGATTAGCTAAACAACTTAAAGAAAACGGGCTAAACATCGTTTACTTATCCTTTGATAGTTTCAATGAAGAATTCAACAAAAAAGTCCGCGGCTTACCCCTTGTAGATATTAAACTAAAAGCTATTGAAGTCTGCCGCAAATACGACATGGAAGTTATCTTAGTTAACACTTTAATGAAAAGCCTAAACGACAAAGAAGTAGGCGACATGATACGGTTTGCAGCCAAAAACACAAACATCATCAGAGGCCTAATTTTTCAACCAATCGCATTTACTGGCAGGGCAACTGAGAATCCATTCCGCGAAAATTTCCGTGAATGGAGTTTTGCTGAAGATGTAGAAAAACAAACAAACGGTGAAATAAAAACTACTGACCTATTTCCTATGTCAGTTATGACCTCACCCATCAAAATAATGCGTAAATTCATGCAGAAACCTTGGCCTCTGTTCAGCTGTAGTCCTCAATGTGGTATCGTGAACTGGATTTACGTTTCCAAAAACGGTAAAATGTTTCCAATTAACCAGTTTGTAAATTTTGACAAATTCTTCAATTACATCCGCAAAACTGCCGAAAATGCCGAATCAAAAGGTAAACTATCTCTGCTTTCCTCGCTTTTCATGGGTGCCATGTTATCAATGCGCATGCTGACTGTAACAAAAGAAGTTGGTACATTTACACTAATGAGCAGTATTTTGCGTATGCACTTCTCTCCATCTTACGCTTCACTGGGAAAAATACGGCGAAAAATTTTCTTGTTAGGCTGTATGGCGTTTATGGACTCTTACAACTTTGACGTTAACCGCGTTCGCAGATGCGTAGTTCACTATATTACTCCTGACAAGAAGATTATTCCATTCTGCGCATATAACAATGTACACAGAGTACAAATCGAAAATGAGTATATTGAACGCCAACAAAAAAGCAAGCAGAACATTAAAGTTCCCGCTTAAGTAGTGCCTGTAACTACTTCAATATGCAGAACACAAAAGTTGTTGGTAAAAACATAGTTCTCTCCATTTTTAGCGTAAAGCTCAAACACGATACTATAGCTTCCTTCTTCATTGATACTTATAGGCACTTGGCTGCTCCATGATTGTCCGGTGTCTAAAGCAAATTCGTATGTTTTGTATGTAGTGGCATTGATTGGAAAATGGATGGTGTCTTGAACAATTTTTGTCTGAACCTGATAATCATGCAATATTGGTGTGTTATTTACGATAGTAACTGGTGTATTAAAGGTGTTGTTTTGATTAATAACGAGAACTTTAGGGTAATTAACTGCTTGATTTTGAGCGTCAAGTAGGTACATTTCATGGTAACCTGGTGACTGGTATGCGTAAACGATGAAATACGCTGCAACTATGCAACAGACAACTATAAGTGCACTAGCTACTGCTACAACATAGCCTTTCTCAAGTTTTAACATAACTGTTTGGCTGTTGTTGTCTTCCATACGAGGGTCACCTGTTTACTAAACCTTTAACCATTGTGGTGAATATTTCTATTGTTGACTTAAACTTTTGCAGTTTAGGTTTGCCATACCTGCGAATTTTGTATGTGCTTTTAACTTCAACCATTTTGTAGTTTTTCTTTGTAAATTTGATAAGCATTTCCGTGGCAAAAGCCATGTCACCCTCAACAAGCTTTACGTTGTCAATGGCCTCATGAGATATAGCTCTAAACCCTGACTGGGTATCACTAAGGTATTGACTGTAGAGAAAATCAAAGCAGAACGTGATAATCTTGTTGCCAACAAAATTGAAAAACCCCATCGCTTTATTTGGATCATACATACGTGTCGCAAGAACCATGTCAGCGTCTTCTTGAACCATTTTATCAAGCATACGTCCAATATGCTTTACCTCATAAGTTCCGTCACCATCAACCATGATAATAACGTTACCTTTGGCATTTTCCATGCCTGTTTTTAAGGCCCGACCGTAACCGCGACGTGGTTCAATTATTAGTTTACAAAAGCTTGTGCTTTTCACGATTTCTTGTGTTCCATCAGTAGAGTTTCCGTCAACAACAATGATCTCTTTTGGATACTCTAGTTCTTTGTGGATTGTTGTTACAGCTTCCAGTATGTTACCTGCTTCATTAAGTGTTGGAATTACTATTGATACTAGTTCTACCTTTGAGGTCATTCTCATCTCCCCAATGTTGAAAGGCTATATAGTGTCCGTGTTAACTTAAATAAGCTCTTCGTATATTTCAATGAGCCTAGCCACATTTTTGTCCCAACTATACTGTTCCTCAACAATTGCCCGCAGTTCACCATTATTTCCATTATTAATATCTGCAAATTCAACAATCGCTTTTGCCAACGCTTCTGGATTGTTTGCTGGAACTAGTTTCCCAAAACCTTTCACCATAATCTCGTTTATTCCTCCAACGTTTGTAGCTATGACTGGCAAGCCACATGCCATGGCTTCCAAAGCCACTAACGGTAAGCCTTCGCCAGATTTTGAAGGTAAAACAAACAAATCCGCCATATTGTAGTATAAGTGTAAGTCTTGGTCAGCAACAAAACCTGTTAGCTTAATATTTTTTTCAAGGCCTAACTGCTCTATCTGATTCTGGATACTTACCATATCAGGGCCTTTTCCAACAACTATAAAGACAAGTTTTTGTTTCTTTTTTACAGCAATGTTTGCGGCATCGATAAGAGTATCAACACCGTTTTTGTAAACTATCCTTCGAACTGTTAAAATAACCTTTACATCCTTTGAAATGCCCAGTTTTTTACGCATTTTCTCTTTGACTTTAGGCAACGGTTTGAACCGACTTAGGTCAACACCGTTATGGAGCACCTTAACCTTACTGGGTTTTGCGCCTAAACTTAACACATACTCTTTAGTTGCGTTACTTACAACAATTATTTTATCAGCCTGTTTGAGGGTTTCTTTACCAACGGTTAAATCATTGACCTTTTCAACGTGGTTAAAAATATTGTTATAATCTATGAATGTGTTATGCTGTGTTAAGACGAATGGTTTTTCGTAATATTTTGCAAGTTTACCTGCAATAAGCGAGGTTAAGTATGGGTGGCCATGTGCGTGGATGATTTTGCTGTTTTTTATGTTTTTAGTGAATGCTGAAAAGCTTGGGACTGTTGGAATAGTATATGGTATTCCTAAGCGAAAGCCCATGTTCATGGACTCATAGCATTCAACATTTATTCCCTCAATAACATACTTTTTTGGGGCTTGAATTCGATTTGTAACAACTTTAAGGTCAAAGTTTTTTTGAAGAAGTCTTTTGCTCTGCTCATAAGTTACAATTTGTATTCCACCGACTGATGGTAGAAATACGTTCGTAACAATACACAATCGCGTTTGACCCATGTAAGCCAACTGTAATTTCTCAACCGCTCGAATATTATAAGGTTATGGTACAATGACTCGTTTGATTGGAACAAAACTTTGCGCAGCATCATGACGCTTTGAAACATATGTGGATTAAAAGCGTCAATTCTCTTGTAAATGGCACAACCTTATAAGGACTAAGTATTAAAGGGCTCCAAAAAAGAAACGCAAATATTAAACAAGAAGAAAAATAGAAAACATAAGAACATAAATTAAACGATAGATTTGTCTTTAACAGATCGGGTGTACATGTTTGAAGATGCACCGGCAATTAATGCGCCAATGGGATCATTTGTTAGTGGTCCAAGTTTTTTGAGGATGCCTGGTTTTGCTTGGTCAAAACGAACAAACTCAAACATGCCTTTTGCGCCAGCAATGTATGTGGCAATAGCTATGCCTATTAGCTCGTCTGCAACTAGTCCAGGTCGGCCCATAAAATACTCCATACTTAAACCGGGGATTACGCCTTTTTCTGCATCTTCTTGTGCATGGAAGGCTGCAGTGATTAAGGTTGCAACGTTTGGGTCAGAGAGTGCTATGATGAGTTCCTCTTCTAAGACTTCGGCGGCTTTTTGGGGTGTTTCAATGCCGGGGTGTGGCACATACATTTCAAGTGCAGCGTCAATGAGGTCTTGCATGGTGATATTGTGCTGCTCAAGCCATTTTAACATCGGCGTTTTCTCGTTACTTGTCATAAATTGTTACCTACCCATTTCATCGAATTGTTTGCTTTAAAGTTTTATCATCAAAAACTATCGTTACTGCTGTAATTCAACCTGTTAATAGTATTAAAAATTGTATTAAATGGTAAAAACAAATAATTCATGTACTTATTTCACATTTTTTAACTTCGATGAATTAGTCAGGCTCTTAAATATGCAAACAGTGTATAAACTGTGCCTTGATTGTGTCCATGTTTTTTAGTAATATTGTAGTTTTTTGTTCATACACTAGAATGTGATTATTTAAGTTGTCCAATTTAGTTGGGTCCTATTTTATATAGTGGAAACAGCTTAATGATGAGTTGTGGGAGGGGGAGCTTTTTACTAAACCAACCACCTTTTACCTTCCATTCAATCTCCCTCTCACAACCAAACAAACATTAAAGGTTTTATTTTATCTTGCCAAAGCTAAATCAGCTTAATTAAGTCTCTTTAAGCGAACAACACAAACCTGTTACATTGAGAAAAAGGACAAATAGGTGGGAGTTGATTGTGCTAAAGTTGTTAAAAAAGATTTAACCATAGAGATACACAGTTTTTGACGGTTTATCAAAGCAAGGAGGTTTATTTGCTCAATAATTATAAGAGAAGTACGTGCTGAGTACATGGTATTAAAGAAAAAAAAGTATACAACAACATAAACATTTATAGAAACCGCGGACTCGTAGCTTAAACCAAAGCAGTAGGGCGAAAAAAATGATTATTAAATTGGCAGACAGCGAATTTGACGCTATTTTGAATGTAATTAACGATGCCGCTGTTGCCTACAAAAACGCAATTCCAGTTGGCTGCTGGAAAGAACCCTATATATCAGTTGAAGAACTCAAGGGGAGCGTTCAGTTTTACGGGTTGAAAGAAGACAACGTTTTGGTTGCGGTTATGGGGATTCAATCCGTTAAAGATGTCACTTTAATTCGGTATGTATATGTGCTCACAGACCAGCAACGTAGGGGTTACGGCGAAAAACTGCTTAAGTATCTAATGAGTTCAACGGGGTCATCAACGGTTTTGGTCAGTACATGGAAAGCCGCATTTTGGGCTGTGAATTTTTACACTAAGCATAGTTTTAAAGAAGTTTCAAAAAAAGAAAAAAACATGTTGCTACACACTTACTGGAATAATATATATAGACATCAAATTGAAGCCTTAACCGTACTAAAAATCCAAAATCAAGACTCTAAAACGGTTATACTTCAAGTTGACTCTATAAATCCTGATCCTGAAAAAATCCATGTTGCCTCAGAAATCATCAAGAAAGGTGGTTTGGTCGCTTTTCCAACTGAGACCGTTTACGGTTTAGGCGCAAATGCCTTAAACAACGGTGCAGTTTTGGCTTTGTTTAAAGCTAAAAACAGACCTTTGGATAACCCACCAATTCTACACATCGCCGATGCCAGTCAGGTCTACCAGCTTGCAACAGATGTATCAAAAAACGCTGAAGTGTTAATGGAACGGTTTTGGCCTGGACCCTTAACATTGATATTCAAACGTTCTGAAACGGTGCCTAAAGAGTCAGTCGCAGGATTGAACACAATTGCAGTTCGAATGCCCAAACATAATGTTGCACTTGCCCTGATTAAGCAAAGTGGTGCTCCGATTGCGGCGCCCAGTGCGAATCTTTCAGGAAACCCTAGTCCAACAACCGCTCAGCATGTCTATGGTGACTTGAATGGCAGAATCAACGTAATACTTGACGGAGGTCCAACAAGTATCGGTGTTGAATCCACAGTTTTGGATTTAAGCGTTGATCCGCCATTGTTACTAAGGCCTGGTGGAACACCTTTTGAGGCTATTCAAGCGGTGCTACCTAGTGTGGCGTTACATCCGTTTGTTGCCTCCGAGCGGGAGGTTACGGTTAGGCAGGCTCGCTCTCCGGGTATGATGCATAAGCATTATGCACCAAATGCAGAAATGCTGTTAGTTGAGGGTGCAGTTCAAGCGATAATCGCTAAAATCATGGCCTTGTCTGAACAGTACAAGTGTGAAGGCAAAAAAGTAGGAATATTGGCAACAGATGAAACCCAAAAAGAATACGTTGCTCCAGTGGTGAAATCTATGGGGAGCCGTTTTAACCTTGATACGATTGCAAGGAATTTGTTCAGAGAACTGCGTGAATTTAACGAGGTCTCAGTTGATGTTATTTTGGCAGAGGGTGTACCTTTGGACGGTATGGGTTTAGCGGTTATGAATCGATTGCGAAAAGCTTCAGGGTATCATATCATTAAAGTTTAAGCAATAATTGCTGCTAACAGTTCATCAATTGGAATAGTTGCTACGTTAAGTGAGCTATCACCGCCTCCATAGTACACGAATAGTTTGTCATCTACCAATGCGTCTCCGCAGCTGAAAACAACGTTAGGAACTTTGCCAAAGCGTTCGTAATCTGCTTTAGGTGATAAAATTGGGTCTTTGGAACGGTGGAGAATGTGTTCTGGATTGTTTTTATCCATCATGATTACGCCAAGATGGTAAACGTTGTTCATGTTCACGCCGTGATAAAGGGTTAACCAGCCATCGTTTAATTCAAAAGGTGTGCCAGCGGCGCCGATTTTTAAGTCATCCCAGTTTTCAGGTCTGGGTTTCATAATGCAGCGTATGTCACACCAATTGTCAAGGTTTGTTGAGTAAGCTATGCATAAGTCAGGTTCAATGCGGTGAAGCATAACGTATCTATCGTTGATTTTCTTGGGAAAAATGGTGGCGTCTTTGTTTCGGATTCCTGGAAAGGGTAGTCTTCTTGCGCCCCAATTCCAATTATGTTGTTCAAAGTCATTTAAATCTAATGAAGTTAGTGCAACTTGGAAAACTTGTCGATGACCGTATTCTCTAACGGCAGTGTATGTCATAAGCAGTTGGTCTTCACATTTTACAATTCTTGGGTCTTCTACACCATTCACTTCTGCATCATTGGCAGGTTCAAAAATTGGGTCAGGCAAACGTTCATCAATGTGAAAACCATCGGTGGTTTTGGCATAGCCAATTTTTGAAATGTCATCGTTTCCAAACGCGCGGTAAAAAACGTGAAATGCGCCTTTATGGTAAATTACACCGGCGTTGAAGACTCCGCGTGATTCCCATGGATGTTCTGGGATTGGGCGAAGTATAGGGTTGCCTGAAAAACGTTCCATAAACGTTCACTTTATCATGTTGGTGGCTGCACTGTTGTCTTCATGCCGAATGCTTCGTCAACAAATGCCCTAAACGAGAAGAGACCGATTAGTTTGTCCTCTTTGTCTGTAACTGGCAGGTGTCTTATTTTGTGGGAAAGCATAATTTCTTTTGCGTCATCAAATGAGGCTTCAAATCCAATTGTGGCCACATGAGTGCTCATTACTTTGTTTAATGGCTCTCTAAGGTTCATTTCTTGTGCCACTACCCTTATTGCATCGCGTTCTGTAAAAATACCTATACATTTGTTTTCATCGTCCACTATGATAATTGAGCCAACATGTCGTTCCTCAAGCAGTTTAACAGCGTCTAAGATAGATATGTTCTCTTTTACCGTTATTATATTCTTGTACATTATGTCTTTGATTCTAAACATTTATTTTTACTCCTAAAACAATTTGGCTTTAAATATTTACAACTAACTCTTTTGTTTTTGAAAATTGTTGTAATTCATAGAGTTTTATGCGAGCCATCAAATATGAAAGCGAAGATTCTGCGCCCTGATTCATATTCACTAAATCGACATTAAGGCCATCAAAACAGCCTCCAGTTTTTGTATTATACATTACACGTTTACGCGTATTTCTGCCTAGGAACCATTCAAAAACCAAAATAGCCATTTCTAGGTACCTGTCTTGTTGTGTTGCATAATAGGCATCAGCTGTAGCGTCAACAAGTGCGGCTGCTTCAAGTGGTTGCTGATCATAAACTGCCCGTTGTCCACCGTAAGTGTACCAACCGTTGTTACCTATTGGCACAAATTTTTCATCTATGATTTGTGTATCTATAATAAAATGTAAAGATTCCTGGGCAACGTCCAAGTAACTCTGTTTTTTTGTTATAATATATGCGTCAAAGAGTGCTTGAGATAAACGAGCGTTGTCATAGGTTAAGTAAGGTTCAAACCAATGCCATTCAGGTTTAGTCTCATTTTGATACTGCTGTACCATACGGTCGGCAAGCTTTTCAATCTTAGCAAACATGTTCTCATCAGGTTTATCCTTATAGCAGTTGTAAAGGCCAAAAATTGCAAATGAGCAGGCACGAAGAGAGGTTGATCTATCAAGGTAAGGTAATGCTTGATAAAAAATTTCTTTAGCAACCAGTTTAGCATTATCAGAAAGCCTTGAATTCATGGTGCGTCCACAACTCCAAAGTGCCCTGCCTAAACAGTCTTCAGAACCATCAACATCCAAAAAACGCCGATCATAGCCCAGATAATTATGAAAACTGCCGTTTGGTTTCTGCATGTAGTTAAGAAACGCCAAGTAAATGTTTGCTAGCCTGTTAATTTGCTGGTCATTTTTTATATCACTGTGTTGTGCACATACAACAAGTGCTCTTGCATTATCATCTGTTGTGTAGCCTTCACCACGTTTAGGAATGCAATGTCGTGCATGCTGAAAAATGCCTGTATCATCTGTAAAAGCGTTTAGGTAACTCATTTTTATAGCGGGTATTCGCATTTAGACTCACCTTTTGACTGCTTTGTAAGTTCATTACATAGAGCAAAATATTTTTCAGCAACCAACGGCCATGTAAACTTTCGACTATACAAATACGCGTGCTGTTCTAGTGACTGACGCAACTGCTTGTTCTCCATAATTTCTATTGTTTTTTCAGCAATTGATTCAGAATCATGAAACTTGCAAAATACACCTCTGCCGTCACCCAAAGCTTCTTTTGCATGAAGATATGGTGTTGAAACTATTGCTTTGCCTGCTCCCAACGCATAAGATAGTGTGCCGCTACTAACCTGATTGGGAGAAAGATACGGCGTAATGTAGATGTCAGTTGCCTGTAAGTAATTGAGCAGTTCATGTTTTGATAAAAATCTGTTTAAAAACTTAACGTGGGCGCTAACTCCTAAATTTTTGGCTTTACGTATAAGCAAGTTCCGGTAGGTTTCTCCTTCATAAGCGTGTACTTGAGGATGTGTAACTCCAAGCACGTAATAAACAACCTTAGGTTGTTTTTTTATGATTTCAGGTAAAGCTTCAATTATAGCAGTTTAACTTTTTGTTGACTGTATGGGTAGTGTGTAGTTGCAGTGTTTGAACCAGCTAGCAACAAGCTCAGGTGACACAC